>QFCE01002730.1_pt1 | contig 387992 bp, 367 predicted proteins | sample 5346091 | NCBI WGS metagenome assembly QFCE01 (sample SAMN09062252, study PRJNA434731) | Human gut metagenome, whole genome shotgun sequencing project. | isolation source: stool timepoint A chromium assembly | host: Homo sapiens | collected 2015
AGTGAATCCTGTCCCGAAGCTTCGGGTCAACATGGCCCGAAGTATTATATTGACACTACATATTGACCGCAGTAAACTTTATATAGGCAGTAAATTTTAGGAGGGGTCAAAATGCCTGTTAATATAAAAGAACTGATAGATAATGGTTATATCGTTATTTGTGATACTAATGTCTATCTTCACATTTATCGCTTCTCTCCGGAATTTTCCGATTTTGCATTAAGATGTATGCAGGCGATTCAAAGCGGCATTATTATGCCATCGACTGTACGATATGAGTTTCTAAAACATTATCGTGGCTATTTCGGCAAAATGGAAAAGAGAGTACAAAATGTAGGCGACGATACCAAAAAACAAATTAGCAATGCAGCTCGCAAAGTTCTCAATCTATGTGATAATTTGCAGTCATTACAATACCCTGATATTGAAGAATTGCGTGCAGATTTATCCCAGAAGTTCGATGAACTCATGGCTATTCCAGAAGCATTTTTTGAGGATAGAACTATACTTGACTTAATCGCAAATCCGTGGAAAGGTCAAGACCCGGTATATGATTTGGTCGAACTAATCATAAATGACTCTCGAGTTATGACATCCGTTACGCAAGAAGAAATATATCAGATTTGTGAAGAAGGAGAGCGAAGATATAAAACTGATCCGCAAACACCGCCAGGATTCAAAGATGCTAAAAACAAAGATGGGGTCCGAAAATATAGCGACCTAATTATGTGGAAAGAAATTCTTCGCTATGCAAGAGAAAAAAGCGTAAATGTTATATTTGTAACTGATGATGTAAAAAGCGACTGGTGGATAGATGACAATGGCCAAAGGGAATTTCATCCTTATCTGTGTCAAGAATTTCAACAAGAAACTCAGATGCAAATTGTGGCACTTACAGCACTGGATTTCTTTTCAAATATATCTGTCACCTATGGCATTCCAAAATCAGATGCTGTTGAAATAGCCTTGAGGATAACAGATGATGACTACTTTGATAGGGTTCATGAAGCTGTATTTGAAAGCATTTCTGATGCTCTGTCTTTCTCTGGTGAAGAATATCTTGAGCCTTCTTCACACATCGGGACAAATGGAATTGATGAGCTGGAAATTACCGAATATGAATTTCTTTCGGCAGAGCAAGTCGATAAAGATAATGATACGATAACTTATATTTTTACCTTCCATATAGAAGCAGATGCCACATCGTATGACTATTGGGGACGCGATGATGAAACAGAACAAATTCTTTTAGGTCCTGCTGGAGCACACAGCTTTGAAGGCGAAATCCAAGTAGAGGTAATTCGAGAAGCAGATATGTACCTTGACTTCGAGGGCGACGATGGATTTGAAAAAGCTACTATTATTGACTGAAAACTGAAAGAAACGAATTTTCAACCTTTATTTGAAACAGATGATGACGAATATGTTGAAGGCGCATATAATATTTGTCCTGATTGTGGATGTAAAATCAATTTTGAGAATGATGGTGGAAATGGATTTTGCATAAATTGTGCCCCTAATCATTGAAAAGTGGGCGGCAGCCAATAATACGGTTGCCGCCCATTTTTTATTTACTTTGCCACCAGCTCGGAGAGCTCCCGCAGCACCTTTGACACCTCGCCCCACAGCTTTTCATAGTCCCGCTTCAATCCGTCGATTTCCTCCGGGTACACGCCATAGGTATGTGCGTGTATGGCAACCTGATTGAGATTGTTAGAACAGCGCCGTTGCAGAGAGATCAGCTCTTTTACGGGCGCAAGGTCGATGTGCAGGATATACCCATTCAGAGCCATTTTCCGTACATAAGCCCCGGCGTTGGAAATGCCCGCCTCGGCCATCCGCTCATGGATGGCTGCCAGCTCGTCCGGCGTTACCATGACGTGCAGATGGACATTCCGCTTGCGGTTCTCCATCAGCGTTCCAGCTCCCGGCCTTTCCGGCGCTCTTTGGGTTCCTTTACCTTATCAAGCGGTTTTGCGTCCAGCTCCGGGGGCGTGGGTGGGATGGGCGTGTTGTTGGGTACGCCGTCGATCATGTTGCAGTTCTGCTCCGTGGAGAGCTCGGCGGTTTTCAGATAGTTGTCTTTTTCGTGCATGGCGATCCTCCTTTATCGTTCCTCATGGTTTTTATGGCTCCGCTTCTGGCCGGGCTCCTTTTGGGGGTTCCTGCCCTCTGGTTCCTTCTTTGAGCCGGGCGGTAATGGATGGGCGCACCCGGTCAGGATTGCCCGGTGCTGGTTTCAGTTCATAATCCTCCATCTGCTTTTCGGTCAGCGGCTTTGCGTAGGTCAGTTCGCCCCATGCCATCAGCCTGCCGTCTGCCACAGGACGCCGCCTGTCATCATCGTAGTTGACGATGGAAAGAGGCTGGTTATCCGGCAGCTTCGGGTAAGTTCCTATGTCCACGGGCCGCTGGGTGGAATAATAGCGGTAAACGCCCTCCGGTCCCAGCTCGGTATGCTTGACCGCCGCATGGTAAAGCTGCTGATAGTCGTCCACCCGGCGGTCAAAGTCCCTCTGCGCCCACGCCTGACTGGTTCCATAGCGGCCCCAGTAGTAATCCCGATGGCCGTTTTCCCCCTCGGTAAACTGCCAGGTCACAAAGGGGCTCGGCGCTCCCGGATTATGCCCCAGCGCAAAGCCGTGTCCGGTTTCAAAGGTGGCAGCTTTCAAAATCACATATCCTTGTACTGTCTCCAAGAGATACCTCCTTTCTGTGCCTCGGGCCAACATGACCCGAAGTGCTGGATGTTAGGCTTGCAGAACAGCGGTGTTGAGCTGTTCCCGGAACTCCTTTGTGACAGGGTAGGCCATATCCCGGTAGCCGCCTTTGCCGTCCGGCTGGCTGGGCATCCCAAGAAAGAGGCCCTTGCTGCCCTGTACGATTTTCAGATTTTCCACCACAAAGCAGTCATTGAATTTCACGCTGGCAAAGCCCATCAGATTTTTCACAGGTTCGATGACCCGCACGCTTACATCCAGCTTCAACGGTGCGGCCGGGGTGGTGTTTGCAACCTTTTCCTGCATGGTTTCCTCCTTTCCGGCGGGAACAAGGTTCCCGTCCTTGTAGTCATAGCCTTCCGCCCGGAGTGCCGCCAGCGTGTCCGCCGATACGCACCCGGACAGTTTCAGATCGGTTTCCACCATAAAGCGCATGGTGTCTGCTTTAGAAAATTCTTCGGGGAGCTTTCCATAGAAAGCCGGGTGCGGCTGTCCGTCCGCACCCTGTTTGTAACGCCGAGGCATACCGCCTCCTTTCCGCTTCGGGTCAGCATGGCCCGAAGTCTCTTAATGGCAGCCGAAGATGGATTTTGCAAGACTGCCTGTTTTGAATAAGGTAAAACACAGCAGCACCGTATATCCCACGCAGCCCCAGATCGCCCCGATGGGGTCGCCGTCGGTGGCGATACTCTGGATCAGCACCGCATAGATGGCGACACAGACTAAGATCAATAGACCTTGAAAGCCCACCGCAAAGAGGGAGCGGAAATAGTTCTGCCCCATGTGTCCGGTTTCCCTGTTGGGGACTGTGGCAAACGGGATAGGCGCTAAACTTGTGAGTAAATAAATTTCAATCATACGGCCATATACGATGACGAAAATCACGATGTTTAAGGCAATCATGGTAAGCTGGATCAGGAAGGACTGGAGCCAGAGTCCGAACAGAGGGCCTAACTCCATCGCCTCAAGCTCTGTCCGCAGACTGTCCAGCACATCCGGCGTGATCTCTGTCCCGTTCTGGATAATGCCCGCTGACTGCTGGATCACATGCTGGCTCACATCAAAGACCGCCAGCACGATATTGAAGGTATTCGTCAGGATCATCACAGCCACAAAGGTTTTGAACACCCACTTAAAAAACATCCATGTGTCAACTTCATGGAGGTTGTTGCGTTCTATGAGCATCTGTATCAGTTCATAGGTCATAACAAAAGTGAGGATGACCCCGGCGATTGGCAGAATGGCAGTTTCGGAGATCTGTCGTATCATGGAAAAGACCCCGGCGTTCCAGTCCGCCGGGGTCGTGCCTACCTGTGTGGCGATCTCGCCAACGCTCTGATTGACGTTATCGAAAAGGCCATCCAGATTTCCCATGATACCATCGACGAGCAGACCTTTCAGCCATTCAACGATTGCGTCGATGATAAAGTCCATACATCAGCTCCTTTTCTGGAAAAGGGACAACGGGTGACACTTATTCTATATCTTTGTATTTGACAAAATAGGATAGTATTTATGGTTCCTCGCAAAGAGATCTACATGAGATTGAGCGACTAAAATCAACTGACAAACATGATATTCTCAATGGTAACATCTAGCCGATTTGTTATATGTTTTGTTGTTCTGAAGGTCGTTGGCAAAAGCCTACTGTAATAGGTCAGTACAGGATGATGGTATTGTCTAGAAAACTGAGTTTGGGTTTCTGCTTTCAACATAGCACTTTTATTATAAATTGTCAACAATAACTTTTGATGTTAGGTATTTACAATAAAAGTATTTTGTGATTTAATGAAAACAGAGAGGAAAAGAAGTATGGGCGCACCGGAAAATTTGAAGCGCGGCACGGTAGAGCTTTTGCTGCTTACGCTGCTGCAAACAGAAGATATGTACGGCTACCAGCTTTCGCAGAAATTGGATGAATTCAGCGAGGGGCTGTTTGTGTTGCAGGAAGCGTCCATGTACGTGATTTTATACCGCATGCAGGAAAAGGGCTATATTTCGGCCAGCCAGCAGCTTGTGGGGCGGCGCAGAACGCGCGTGTATTACCATCTGGAGCCCGCGGGCGAGGAATATTTGAAACAGGTGCGCAAGGAATATTTCAGTGTGACAAAGGGCGTTTTGAACGTGCTGCGCAAATGCGGGGAGGGCTTGGCAGAGGATGAACGGCTGTAATTTGGAAAAGGGGCTGCGGCGCTATTACCGGGCCATACGCAGGCGGCTTATCTGCCCGCGCGCACTGCGCAGGCAGACGCTGGAAAACCTGCAAAGCAATGTTGCGGAATATCTGGAGGGCCACCCCGGCGCCGCCATGGCGGATATTGAGGCGCACTTTGGCACGCCGGAAAGCTTTGCAAACGATGTGCTGTGCACGCTGGAGCCGCAGGAGATACGCAGCTACACCCGCAAGTGGAGGCTGGTGCGCATTGTGGTGCTGGGGGCCGTGGCGGCCGGGCTGATATGGTTTACGGCTGTTTGCGTAATTCAGGCTATTTATGCCTATAAAGAGCCGCCCGTGGTTATCACCATCGGGCCTGCGGTAGAGACTGACCGGATGCCCATAGATGAACCGCAAACATAAAAGCAGGGAGGAATCAACGTGAAAAAGCTGTTGGCTGTGGTGCTGGTGCTGTGTGTTGCAATGGGCGGGTTTGCCGCGCTGGCGCAGGGGCCGGAATATGAGATGATAAGCCGGACGCGCGAATATCTGGCGGACGGCACGCCGGTGACGGTGACGCTGTATGCCAGCACGGTGCGCACGCGGGGCGGCAGTTATCAAATAAGCGGCCATAAAGATTACACTTATGGCTCTGACTGGACATTTACGGTATACGGCACCTTTCAGGTAAACCAGGGCAGCAGCGTTTCGTGCACGGCAAGCAGCTACGGCACTTCCATTGGCAATGCAAGCTGGCGCTGCACGGGCGGTTCTGCCACGCGCAGCGGGGCCACCGCCACGGCGCGCGGCACCATGACGCGCTATGCAGTAGGCGTGGCAGTGCAGACGGTGCATCCCTCGGTGTCTGTGTCCTGCGATAAATACGGCAACCTTTCTTAAAATAAAAAGGCAGCCCCGTGTGCTTTATGCACACGGGGCATTTTTGCCTTTTATTCTGTTTTTTCACCCTGCCGGGGGCATGCGTGCGGGCAGGCGGCGCAGCCGCCCGCACATGCGCCGCAGCCGCCGCGGCGCTGTGCGCGCCGCATGGCGCGCACGGCCAGCACGGCGCACACGGCCACACAGGCCAGCACAAACCAACTGAAAGCGTTCATCTGCCTCACCTCACTGCTTCACACAAACAGGCTGCCCACCTGAAACACTGCGCAGGCGCACAGCCAGGCAATGGCGCACTGGGCAAAAGCCACCCACGCGGCGGCAAAGCCAGAGTGCATTTCGCGCTTTACGGCCGCAATGGCCGCCACGCACGGCGAATACAGCAGGGTAAAGGCCAGAAAGCTGGCCGCCGAAAGCGGCGTGAAAATGCCCTGCAGGGCCGTGCCCAGGTTGGAAATGCTGGTGCCGGTAAGCACGGCCATGGTGCTTACCACGGCCTCTTTGGCCGAAAAGCCGGTGATAAGGGCGGTGGCGGCGCGCCAATCGGTAAAGCCCAGCGGCGCAAACAGCGGCGCCAGCATGCGGCCCAGGCCCGCCAGCATACTGGCGGAGGAATCGGCCACCACGTTCAGCCGCGTGTCAAACGTCTGCAAAAACCAAATGATGATGGTGGCAATGAAAATGACGGTGAACGCGCGGGTAAGAAAATCTTTGGCTTTATCCCACATCAGCAAAAGCACGCTTTTGGGGCTGGGCACGCGGTAGTTTGGCAGCTCCATCACAAAGGGCACGGGGTTGCCCTTATACAGCGTGTTTTTCATCAAAAGCCCGGCCAGCACGCCCACGGCCATGCCGGAAACATACAGCAAAATCATGACCAGTGCCCCGTGCTGCGGAAAAAACGCCGCCGTAAACACGGCGTAAATGGGCAGCTTGGCCGAACAGCTCATGAACGGCGTAAGCAGAATGGTCATTTTTCTGTCCCGGTCGCTTGCCAGCGTGCGCGTGGCCATAATGGCGGGCACGCTGCACCCAAAGCCAATTAGCATGGGCACAAAGCTGCGGCCCGAAAGGCCTATTTTGCGCAGCAGCTTATCCATTACAAAGGCAACGCGCGCCATGTAGCCCGAATCTTCCAGCATGGAAAGGAAGAAAAACAGCGTGACAATAATGGGCAAAAAGCTAAGCACGCTGCCCACGCCCGCAAACACGCCGTCTATTACAAGCGAGCGCACCACCGGGTTGATGCCGTAGGCGTCCAGCCCGGCGGCCACGGCGGCCGTTAAGGCGTCGATGCCCGCGCTTAACAAATCGCTGAGGAACGTGCCAATTACGCCAAACGTCAGCCAGAACACCGCCAGCATAATAAGCAGAAAAATGGGAATGCCCGTATATTTGCCCGTAAGCACCTTATCCAGCTTTACGCTGCGCGCGTGCTCGCGCGTTTCGCCGTGCTTTACCACGGTGGCGGCGCACAGCTTTTCAATAAAGCTATAGCGCATGTCGGCCAGGGCTGCCTCGCGGTCGGTGCCAAGCTCTGTTTCCATCTCGGCCACCGAATGGCCTATCAGGTCTATTTCGTTTTCCGTCAGGCGCAGGCGCTTTTGCATGGGCCCGTCGCCCTCCACCAGCTTGGTGGCGGCAAAATAGGGCGGCACGCCCGCGGCCTGCGCGTGGTCTTCTATCATGTGGGCAATGCCGTGAATGCAGCGGTGCACTGCGCCGGTGCAAAAAACTTGCCGGCGGGGGCGCTGTTTGTGCTCGGCCGCGCGCAGGGCGTGCTCTATCAGTTCGTCAATGCCCTCGTTCTTCGCGGCGGAAATGGGCACCACCGGCACGCCAAGCTCTGCCTCCAGCCCGTTCACGTCCACGGTGTTGCCGTTGGCGCGCATTTCGTCCATCATGTTCAGCGCTATCACCATGGGAATGCCCAGCTCAATCAGCTGCATGGTAAGGTACAAATTGCGCTCGATGTTGGTGGCGTCCACAATGTTGATGATGCCGTCCGGCTTGCCGTCTATTAAAAAATCGCGCGTTACAATTTCTTCGCTGGTGTAGGGCGAAAGCGAATAGATGCCGGGCAGGTCCACCACAGTGGCGGGCGCGCGCGGGGGTATTTCGCTGCGCTTGTGGCGCTCGTGCCCCCAGGCGCGCGGGCCGAAATGGTGTTCGCCGGTGGTGTGGTCGCGTATGACGCCCTCTTTTTTATCCACCGTCACGCCGGGGAAGTTGCCCACATGCTGGTTGGAACCGGTGAGCTGGTTGAACAGCGTTGTTTTGCCGGAATTCTGGTTGCCTGCCAGTGCAAATACCATCAGCCGCGCGCCCCCTCGCCCTGCGGGGCCTCGCCCAGCGTAATGTTCTGCGCGTCCTCCAAGCGCAGGGTAAGCTCATAGCCGCGCAGGTGCAGCTCAATGGGGTCCCCCATGGGGGCAATTTTGCGCACCATCACCGTGGTGCCGGGCGTAAGGCCCATATCAAGCAGCCTGCGGCGCAGCGCGCCCTCGCCGCCCACGGCGGCAATGCGCGCGCTTTGCCCAACGGGAAGCTGTGCCAGTGTCATATTTTCTGCCGTCCCTTCTATCTGTGCCCGCGCCGCTGTGCCGTTTGGCCGGGCGCGGGGGTTCCGCATGGTGTTAGCGTATTCTAACAATCCGTTTTTCAGTTTACGCGCAGCCGGGCAGGGTGTCAAGAGAAAAGGGCGCGGTTTTGCGGCCTTTCTTTCGAAAAATGGCGCAAACGGCCGCCTGCAGGCAGCTGCGCCGCAATGCCCCCTTATATAATAAGGTATAATAAGGAAAGCGGGCGGCCGTGCCGCGCCCTGCAACGCCGGCGGGCCGCCTGCGCCAAAGGCACAAAACAGCGGCAGCCCGCGGGCAAAAGGGGAAAGACACTTGACATAACAATAATTGTTATGTTATACTTATGCCAGAAACAGAAAGGCCGCCGGGCACGGGCCGTTTGGGCCTGTGCCGGGCAGCAGGGAGGAGAATGGGCATGAACTTTGAAGCACAGCTTGATAAATATGCAGAACTGGTGGTGCGCGCCGGGCTGAACGTGCAGCAGGGGCAGGAGGTGCTGATAGAGGCAGACCTGGAGGCCGCGCCCCTTGTGCGCCTTGCGGCCAAGCACGCCTGGGCGGCGGGCGCCAAAAGCGTAACCGTGATGTGGAGCGACGAGGCTACCACGCGCTTAGAGTATGAAAACGCCGGCATGCCGGTGTTTCAGCAGACGCCCGCGTGGCGCGCCCTGCTGGAAAACGGCCTGGCCGAGCGCGGCGGCGCTTTGCTTAGCATCACCTCGGGCGACCCGTACGCCATGGCGGGCATAGACCCTGCCAAGCGCGCCGAGCGCCGCAAGGCTTCCTACCGCGATTGCCACGCCTTTTACCAGGGCATGGATACGGGCAGGGTTGCGTGGAGCATTGTGGGCGCGGCCAGCCCCAAATGGGCAAAGGCGGTGTTTCCGCAGCTTCCGCAGCAAGAGGCGGTGCAGGCGCTGTGGCAGGCCATTTTCAAAGCGGCCCGCGCCGATGGGCCAAACCCCATTGCCGCCTGGCGCGAGCATCAAAAATCGTTCCGCACGCGCATCGATTGGCTGAACGAACAGCAGTTCACGGCCCTGCATTATCAAAACAGCATTGGCACCAACATCACCGTGGGCCTGCCGGAAAACCATGTGTGGTGCGGCGGCGGCAACGAGCTGACGGACGGCCGCTGGCAGTTCTGCAACATGCCCACGGAAGAGGTTTACACCTCGCCCGATAAGGACAGGGTGGACGGCACAGTGCATTCCGCCATGCCGCTGAACCACGGCGGCAGCCTGATTGACGATTTCTCTATCACCTTCCAGAACGGCCGCGTCACAAATTTCAGCGCCGCCAAGGGCTACGACGCGCTGAAAGCCATTCTTGAGACGGACGAAGGGGCCAAGCACCTGGGCGAGTGCGCGCTCATTCCGGCAAGTTCGCCCATCAGCCGCATGGGCATTCTGTTCTACAGCACGCTGTTTGACGAAAACGCCTCGTGCCACTTTGCGCTGGGCAAGGGCTTTGGCGACGCCATTCGCGGCGGACGCGGCATGAGCGAGAAAGAGCTGGAACAGCACGGCATCAACCGCTCGGCCACGCATGTGGATTTCATGCTGGGCACGCCAGACCTCTCCATCACCGGCATCAAGGCCGACGGCACGCAGGTGCCCGTGTTCCAAAACGGCAACTGGGCATTTTAAGCGCGCGGCCCGCTGTGCTGCAATAAACCTGATAAAAAGGGCGCACCTTAGGTGCGCCCTTTGTTTGTGATGCCTATATTATAATAAGGTAGGCTGCTGCGGCTTACGCCTTGTAGCCCACGGCATCGGCCAGCTCTTTATCAATTACCACCACAGCGTTTTCATGCATTTTCAGCATGGTGGAGGGGTTTTTGGTGGTGATGTTGTTATCCATCACAAGGCCCTTGATGGCGGGCACCTTGGCAAGGCCCGTGGCCACCAGCACCACCTGCTTGGCGGCCATAATGTCGCCCATGCCCATGGTGATGGCCATGGTGGGCACGTCTTCCTTCTTTTCAAAGAAGCGGGCGTTGGCGTCAATGGTGCTCTGCGTCAGCTTTTCGGTGTGGGCCACGGCCACAAGGTGGTCTTCGTTGGCCTCGTTGAACGCAATGTGGCCGTTGTTGCCAATGCCCAGCAGCTGCAAATCGGGCGCGCCGCCCTCGCGCACCTTGGCCTCCAGCTGGGCGGCGTTGGCCTCGGGGTCCCCCATGCCGCTGGCCACAAAGGTGTTGGCTTTGTTGATGTTGATGTGGTTGAACAGGTTGGTGTCCATAAAATAGCGGTAGCTCTGCTCGTGTGTGCCGGGCAGGCCGCAGTATTCATCCAGGTTTACGGTGTGCACCTGGGAAAAATCCACCTCGCCCGCCTGGTTCATCTGGGCCAGCTTCTGATAAATGGGCACGGGCGTGCCGCCGGTTGCAAGGCCCAGCTTGGCGTTGGGCTTCGCGTTTACAAGGTCGCGGATCATGCCCGCCACCACAGCGCAGGATTCATCATAGCTGTTTGTCACGATCACTTTCATGGTATACGATCTCCTTTTTTATGAGAAATAGCGCTTTGGGCCTTGCGCCATGCGCGCGGCCCGGCCCTTTACCGCATTTTATTATAGCACGTTCGCACCCGGCTGGGAAGAACCAGCCTGCGCCCATGCGCCAAAGGTGCACCTTTTGTGCGCAATCATACGAACAGCCCGCGCTCCAGCGCGTCTGCCTCTGCCGGGGTGCCGCAGGCGCCGCGGTTGGCTTTGCGCCACGCCGCGGGGGTGAGGCCCGTGCTGCGGCGGAACACGCGGCAAAAATAGTTTGCGCCCGAAAAGCCGCACAGGCTGGCCACCAGCTCCAGCGGGTAGGTGCGGTGCGCCAACAGCAGTTTGGCCGCCTGCAGCCGCACCTGCGTCAGGTAGTGGCCCGGGCCCATGCCCATCTCGGCCGAAAAAACGCGCACCAGGTGGCTTTTGCTTACGCCAAGCTGGGCGCTTAGCTCTTCCACGCCGTACAGCTCGGAATAATGGCTGTGAATGGCCAGCACGGCCTGCGCCACAAGCTGGCTGGGGCCCGCGGGCACAGCGGCGGCCTGGTCCAGGCTGTTCAGCGTGCACAGCACGCGAAAACACAGCGGGGCGCCGGCCGTGCCCTTTTCTTCGGCCGCCGCCAGCGCAAGCAGGGCCTGCACTGCCTGCGGGCACAGGGCGGCAGGCACGGCCAGCGGCGCGGCCAGCCCCGCGGCCGCCTGCCGGGCGGCCGTGCCCGCAAAGCCAATGCACAGCGCGCGGCAGTTTTCGGCCGGGGTAAGCTGCAGCCCGCCCGCGCACAGGCACAGCGTGCCCGCGCGCAGCGCAATGGCCCCGGCCCCGGCGCTGGCGGCCGCCATGCCGCTGTTCACCAGCACGGCGTACAGCGCCGCAGGGGGCAGCGCTTCCCCGGCGCCGGGGCCCAGGCTGCGGCAGAATGCCGCACGGCACACAGAGGTTGCATCAAACAGCATAAAAATCCCATCCATATATCAATAAAATGCTATATAAATATTCCAAAAACCTGATATTATTATATTTAAAGAACATTGTGCCGTCAATGGCATCAATAAAATGAAACAGGGAGGCTTTCGCATGGCAAGCATTACTTGTAAAGGCATGTACAAAATTTACCCCGGCAATGTGCAGGCGGTAACAGATTTCAACCTGGAAATTGCCGATAAGGAATTCATCATTCTGGTAGGCCCGTCCGGCTGCGGCAAATCTACCACGCTGCGCATGATTGCCGGCCTGGAGGATATCTCCAAGGGCGAGCTGTATATTGGCGACCGCCTGGTGAACGACGTGCCCCCGAAAGACCGCGACATCGCCATGGTGTTCCAGAACTATGCGCTGTACCCGCACATGACGGTGTACAAAAACATGGCTTTCGGCCTTGAGCTGCGCAAAACCCCGAAGGCGGAAATTGACAAGCGCGTGCGCGAGGCCGCCAAGGTGCTGGACATTGAGCACCTGCTGGACCGCAAGCCCAAAGCCCTTTCCGGCGGCCAGCGCCAGCGCGTGGCCCTGGGCCGCGCCATGGTGCGCAACCCGGCTGTGTTCCTGCTGGACGAGCCGCTCTCCAACCTGGACGCCAAGCTGCGCACCGCCATGCGCACCGAGATTATTCGCCTGCACCAGAAGCTGGCCACCACCTTTATTTATGTAACGCACGACCAGACGGAAGCCATGACCATGGGCGACCGCATTGTGGTAATGAAGGACGGCGTGGTGCAGCAGGTGGATACGCCGCAGAACCTGTACGATTACCCCTGCAACATGTTTGTGGCAGGCTTCATTGGCTCGCCCCAGATGAACTTCCTGGATGCCACCCTGCAGAAAGAGGGCGACAGCTATTATGTAGACCTTGGCGGCGACAAGCTGCTGATTGACCCGGCCAAGGTGAACGACAAGCTGGACGCCTATGTGGGCAAGGCCATCAAGGCCGGCATCCGCCCCGAGGACATCAAGGACGACGAGGAATTTTTGGCCAAGCACCCCACTTCGCAAATTACCGCGCACGTGGATGTGTCCGAGCTGATGGGCTCTGAAATTTATCTGTATCTGGAATACAAGGGCTATAAGATGACGGCCCGCGTAAGCCCGGCTTCCACCGCAAAGAGCGGCAGCGACGTGAAGGTTGCCCTTGAAACCAAAAAGCTGCACCTGTTCGACCCGGAAACCGAAGCCGTTATTATGAACTAACCCTTAAAACGGCAGGCGCCCCGCCTGAAAAGGCGTGTTGACGCAAGAAAACATCGGTTTTGGGCTGACAATTTTGCCGCCTAGCGCATTCAAAAAGCCCGGTAATCCGTCAGGATTACCGGGCTTTTTTCACGCTACTATTCACCCAAAATTGCCGGGCCGGCCCTTGGCGGCAAAAAGCACTGCCGCCATCGCTTCGCGAACGGGCAGTTTGCTCAAAAGTTCCGCTGGAACTTTTGCTGCCATGGGCAGCCGCAAAACTGCTTCGCACCTCTGAAGCAGAAATTAGGGTTGCAGAGCAAGGAAAAGTGCCGCCATCCGCCTTCGGCGGGGTCTGCTTACCTGCTGTAAGCAGGTATTTTACTTCGTAAAACCGCAGAACCCTTTGTGGTTGTCAAGGTGTGCGGTGGCAAAGCCAGCCGCATCCCTGGCGGGATGCGGCAGCACACGACATGGTTTTCCCGCTTGTGCGGGAAAATGCAGGCCATGCTTCTGGCCTGCAAATGTCTTTGACGATGCTATGCGCCCGAATTTCTGTTTCAAAGACGATGTTTTCTTACGTCAACGCGCCTTTTGGCGGCGCGCCTTTTGTGCAAAAACGCGCCGGAATGCATGGCGCAGAAAAAAACTCTTGCGGGCGGGCGAAAAATACGGTATAATATAACAGCTATATCACATGCCGGTGTGTCGGAATGGCAGACGATGCGGACTCAAAATCCGTTGGTGGCAACACCGTGTGGGTTCAAGTCCCACCACCGGCACCACACACCGGGCATATTCGTTTACGGATATGCCCGGTGTTGTATGCGTCCGTAGCTCAGCAGGATAGAGCGTCCGCCTCCTAACAAACGAACCGTTCGAATCCCGGAGCCTTGTATAACTGAATAATTTGTGTATATGCCCCCGTACCTCACCAGGATAGAGGGTCCGCCTCCTAAAAATCGAATCGTTCGAATCCTGGAGCCCTGTAAAATTGAATATTTTCTGTATAAGCCCCCGTAGCTCAGTTGGATAGAGCGGTCGCCTCCTAAGCGACAGGCCACTGGTTCGAACCCAGCCGGGGGTGCCAAAATGACCGCTGTAAGCCGTTTTTTGATGGTTTACAGCGGATTTTTGTTATCATTTCTCCAGAGCATTCTTGCCGCTCTGCCGGAACGATTTTATACATTTTCCGCTGTATGCCTGCTAATTGGCTTCGAACTCTTTTTCCGATTTTGCTAATGAAAATCGACGCTTTGCTAAAACGATTTTTCCGACCTATTTTTCGGATGGGGCCGCCGCCAGCAATGCGGCCAGGGTGTTGGCAAGTTCCGGCGACTTGCGGAGCTGTTCCACCAGGGCCTCCAAATCCAATGTTGCGGGCGTCGGTTCCTTCGGTTCCTCCGGGGGACGAACCGAACGCAGGTCGGGATTGGCATAGAAGGCGCTCTCAAACTTCTGGGCGTTGATCTTGCGGTCCTCGTCCAGAATGTGGGCATACACGCTGGTGATCATGTCGATCTGGGCGTGGCCCGTGTCGCCCTGGGTGGCCTTCAGGTCGCCGTGGTTCAGTTTCAGCTTGTAGGTGGTGCTGGAATGGCGCAGGGAGTGAAAGACCACTTTGGGAAGTCCCGCCTTCTCCCGCAGCTTTTCAAACGACTTCAGGATGATACGGTCCTCACAGGGGCGGCCATTGGCCAGCGCCACCACCAAATCGTAATCCTGATACTCGTCACGGAGCAACGCCCGCAGCTCGTCTTGCGCGGATTTCCATTCCCGCAGGATGTAAGCCAGGGTCTTGGGCAGCCACACCTTGCGGATGCTGGAATCTGTCTTGGGCTTCTTCAGGATGATCCTGGTGCTGGTGTTGGGAAACAGAGGCGTGAACACATGGTAGATGTCCTTTTGCCCCAGCATCTCAATGGCCCGCTTGGAGGCCCGCGTCAGCTCCTTGTCGATGTAGACATAGGCGTTGTCATCGGCGATTTCTTCATCGGAGATGTGGACGTTGCTCCAGGTCAGCCCCAGAATCTCGCCCATGCGCAGCGAACAGGCAAAGGCTAGATTCATTGCCACATAGAGCTTGCTGTCCGTACACTGATCCAGGGCGGTGCGGATCATATCGGCGGTCCAGATGTCCCGCTTCTTGTATTCCACTTTAGGCAGCACCACATTGTCAAAGGGGTTCTTGGCAACCAGCTCCCACCGAACTGCCTGCTTGAAGGCGCAGCGGAGAAGTTTGATGATCTTCTCGATGGTGGCGTTGGTGACAAACTCCGTTTTAGCGTGGTGCGTCCTGGTGTTCACCGCAGGGGTTTTCTGCAAAGTCTGGATGTACTTGTCCACCACCCGTGTGGTGACGTCCTGCACCTTCATATCCCCGATAATGGGGTTGATGTAGTTGGCGATCAGCGAGTTTTGGCTGTCATACATGGACACACCCCACCGCTTTTCGCCGTAGAGGGAAACGAAGTCGGACAGGAACTCCGCAATATTCTGGTTGGTGGGCGGAAGGAAGGAGTTGGAGCTTTTCTGGCTCTCGATCTCCGCCTTGCGCTTCAATGCATCTTGATAGGAAGTGCGGGTTTCCCATTTCTGCTTGGTCTCGCCATTCTCGTCCACATAGGTATAAACAATAGAATAGTTTTTCTTTCTTTTGATGATGGATGCCATAACGAACCTTCCTTTCTGATGTCACAGGTCAAGCGGCTCCAGCCACTTGTCAAACGACCGTTTGGGAATTCGTATGGCGTTACCAATTCGTACGCTTTTGAAAAGGCCCTCCTGCACAAGGCGGTATGCCTGTGTCCGGCTGACACCCAATATACGGGCAACCTCGTTGACCGTATAGGTGCGGCACTCCAAAGACCTTTTCTCCGTACCGTTCTGAATTTCTGACACAGCAGCCTCCTTTCCAGTCAGAAACGGCACGCAAAAGGGTGTTCATTCATAACTTCCACCCTCATTGTACCGCGCCATTTCAGGTTTGTCTGCTGCTAATGGAAAGTTTACGAATTATCCGTAAACAGAAAAGCAGAAGATTTATCTGAAAATAAAAGAGGCAAAAAACGGATGGCTGCTGGCTACAGCTCCACGGGAATCTCACCCCGGCCCATGCTGATGGGTGCGCCGCGCAATGCTTTGAGGGCGTTCAACGCGGGAGTCTCATTATCCTGCCTGTGCATCCTCGCCCACAGGCTGCCACACCTGTTTTACGGCCTGATTTTGTCGCTCACCTGTTTAGTAGGGGTCTCGTCCTGCGGACTTGCAACAGGGTCATGGCGCACCGGCCGACCGGCTCCACACAGACAGATCGTATCCGTCTGCCTTATGCTGCCCGAAGGCTTTCTTTGTCAAGGTGGGGTCAGTCCCCGGTATCGGCAAAGGAGGAAAGGGTAAGCCGCTTGCCTTCTGCCAGGGCTGAAAGGATCAGGCGCGCATCACGGCCCGGATCAGTCGGATTTCCAGACAGCGTTTCATGTGGGTATCCACGCACACATGAGGGGTTCCGTCTTTGTCATAGAGGGTATCATCTCCTTTCTCCGCCGCCGTACAGATCGTGGTTCACCAGGGACGCATAGTAGCTGTCGATGGTGGCCGGGGCGTTATACAGGGCAGCCAGCAGGTATTTCTTGATGTTGCGGACATAGGTGGTGTTCTCCCGCATCCGGTCCAGCACATACTCGATGTGAGAACTGTTCAGCTTTAGGAACCGGGATTTGACCACCTCCGCCGGATAGTCGTCCCCGGCAATACAGATCGTCTCCCTGCGGGAACAGACGGTATCCACCATAAGCTCCACCAGCTCATTCAGCATATTCCGATCCAGCCGGTCATCCCGGCATAGATAGTCATACTCGATATTCTTCAAAATCAGTTCCCGATAACTCTCTCGCTCGCGCATCCAGTCCCGTCCGGTCCGTTTGCCCCCTGCGGGGGTTTGGGGGCTTGATTGGATAGGATTTGATCCTTCCGTACTTGGTGAATCAGTATTTTGTTCTTCAGGATTTCTTTTCTCTTTATTTAATTGCGGCCGGTTTTCCAGACATGGGTTATCCATATCCGGGTTTCCCGTATCTGGACAAGCCGTATCCGGCTCGTCCTCACACGGCTGACCCGTGTCCGGGGGATGGGGCGTCTCGTAGATGACATACTCCACATCCACGATCTTACCCTTGCTGTCCCGCAGGCGGTTGCGGACTATGTACCCGGCCCGTTCCAGCTCCTTCAGGGCTGATCCGATACTGTCCGTGCCCTCCTTACAGATTTTTGCAAGGCCCCTGGTGGTGTAGTTCCAGTCCTCCGGCAAGGACAACATCATGGAAAGCAGCCCTTTGGATTTCAGGGACAGCCCTGCATTGCGCAGGTGGTGGTTGGACATCACCGTGTAGTCGCGGGTTTTCTCAATGCGAAATACCGCCATGTTATCACCTCCCTTTGGCGGTCTGGAAAAGTGTTGGTTTTTGGGGAAAAGGTGGCCTCTATGCCGCCTGGACACCCCGGAGGGGAAAACCTATGGGCGGCGACCTTTCGGTTGGTTGTGGGAGAAGAAGGTAAGGTAGAATAAGTTTCGCAAAAATAAAGAGACATGGTTTGGAGCCCTCTGGTAGAATGAAGTCGCGACACACCATTCTGAAGGGAGACAGCAAACCATGTCCGAAAAGATTGTACAGCTGAACGAGGAAGTAATCAAGGGGCAAATCAAAGAACTGGTTCGGGGCAGTGTAGAGGAAACACTCAACGAACTGTTGGAGGCCGAGGCGGAGAAACTGACCCAGGCAGCCCGGTACGAGCGCAACGAACAGCGCCAGGGCTACCGGAGCGGCCACTACAGCCGCAACCTCACCACCACTTCCGGGGACGTTACCCTGAAGGTGCCCAAGCTCAAGGGGATCTCCTTTGAGACCGCTATCATTGAGCGGTATCGCCGTCGGGAGAGCAGTGTGGAAGAAGCCCTCATTGAGATGTACCTGGCAGGTGTATCCGTCCGGCGTGTGGAGGACATCACAGAAGCGCTTTGGGGCAGTAAAGTATCTCCATCCACCATCAGTGAGCTGAACAAGAAAGCGTATGTCCACATTGAGGACTGGCGGAACCGCCCTCTGCAAGGTGGACGCTATCCGTATGTCTATGTGGATGGGATCTACCTGCGCCGTAACTGGGGTGGAGAGTTTGAAAATGTAGCAATTTTGGTGGCGATCGCGGTGAATGAGGACGGATACCGTGAGGTTTTGGGGGCCGCCGAGGGCATGAAGGAGGACAAGGCCAGCTGGGTCAGCTTCTTTCAGTGGCTGCGTGGCCGTGGCCTGGATGGGGTTAAATTGGTGGTTGGCGACAAATGCCTTGGTATGCTGGAGGCTGTGGGAGAAGTATTCCCAGAAGCCAAGTACCAGCGGTGTACTGTCCACTTCTACCGCAATGTGTTCTCAGTCACTCCTCGCTCCAAGGTGAAACTGGTGGCAAAAATGCTCAAGGCGATCCACGCCCAGGAAAGCAAAAGAGCGGCCCGGGAGAAAGCTAAAGCCGTGGTGGAGCAACTGCGCTCCATGAAGCTGAAAGAGGCGGCCAGGAAGGTGGAGGATGGCATTGAGGAAACGCTGACTTACTGCGATTTCCCCGGTGAACATTGGACTCGCATCCGTACCAATAACGTCATTGAACGGCTGAACCGGGAGATCCGCCGCCGCACTCGGGTGGTAGGCAGTTTCCCGGACGGCAACTCCGCCCTCATGCTGGTCTGTGCCCGGCTGCGCCATGTGGCCGGCACCCAGTGGGGCAACAAGAAGTACATGAACATGAAGCACCTGGAGGCTGCCCTTGAGGACGCCTCCATTGCTGGCTGACTTCTCTCATGCCAGGCCCTGCAAACCATTTTGCGAAAATTCCTTGACACTACCGAGAAGAAATATTGGATTTTCGACTCCTTTAGGGGCATTTCTAGGCATGAAAAAACGCCATAGGCTTTGGCCCATGGCGTTCGACACGATATTCAATTTTTGCACAAACATTATCTTCGTGGCGCTATTATCGAGTATGGCATTTTAGTTTTTTGAATTAAATTGGTTTATAATCGTAGGAAATTGACTTTACATCATATACTTTTGTGCTAGTGCACTTGAATACACTGGGATCAAAAACTGCCAAATTGAACCCCTGTTTGCGCATGGTGCTTCCATACTCAATCCCATCGTAACCTTTGCTTCGGATAAAATCACTAATGTACTGAGTGGGGAGATAATCTAGTACATTGTCGTTTCGCAAAGGTTTTGCGATCTCCTGTGCAATCATTTTTAGGTGCTCAATATTTACGGCATACTGAGTCAAATCAAAACCATAATCAATGCCAATAAACGGACTAATGCGATCAATGTTAGCAAGATTAATGACTTCAATATCTTTCAGTAGTTTAAAACTGCCTACTGTAACATAGTCATACACACCGGCTCGAATTTCATATAGTGTCGTTTCTTTTTCATCAGCGAGATACAATATGCTAATTCCAACAGGATTAACACGCCCACCCCTTGCTTTGTCATCTGGAGGTGGCCCCATCTCAGTGCGTCTGTATCCTTTTTCATCATGACAAATCCTGGAACGATATAAAGTTTCTCCCTTACGATGTGTTTTTACTGCACACCGCAAAAATGTAAAAAGTCGCTCTGTATTGATGTAGTCACTATGAAAACGGTTTTTTCTTTTTATTCCTTCTACAAAGTCAGACCAGCAGTTATTCTTCAAAATAGAGTTCTCCTCTAAGTAATCACGATCTTGACTTTGCTTAATTCCCACAGGACTATCAAATAGTTCTGGTTGATCTTCATATCGACTAGAACAAATTTTTGTAATCAGACGATATATGACGTCTGGTTTTACGGAAAAAATATTCCAATTATTATAAAGAATATTTTTAATTAGATCCGTTTGACCACGAGGAAATCCATCTGGCAATTCGGAAACAGGAGAATATATGTCCAATAATCCATCAAGAAGTTCGGCTATTGTTGTATCTTTGCCAATTTCATAAACTGGAACATTATGTTTTCCGCAAAAGTCACAGTCTCCTGTTTTTTTGTTGCCGTTGATGATTGCTTTAATTTCAGCATCAGCAAAACAATTACTGCAACAGAACATCCTTACACCTCGCTTAAGTATCTACCCATCAATTCGAGGTGATGCATGAGAGAAAGTTTTTTGACTGTTCCCAGTCCTGGATAAGACTGCTGTTCGTAGTGCTGCAAAAAGATTTTCAAACCTTCAGTCAATTGAACCGGGTGAGGGTCGGCGTTATACCATTCAGCAAGTTTTGAAACGGCTTGATAAAACTTCAACGCCGGGTTAGTAATATCTTCATTAGAATCAGAAACAAAGTGCCTTACTCTCAAAGATCCATTATTCGCAAAATACACAATATGGATTGCTACAGCATAAGGTGCAAAACCAGCCTCTAAATATTCATTGCCAACAACTGAATAGTCGGAAAATCCAACAAATCCATCTTCTTTATAATACAAATGGTCATCTGAAAAGAATTCGTCAACAACATCCTGATAATCAGCATTACGTTCCTGCTTTTCAAATTTATCGTCAAGCAAAACTTTATGGTGCCGAACTTTGCGTCTAAAAACGCTTTCATCTGGCATTAAGGCAAAGCGAGGGACTACTTCCCCAAAAGCAGCTTCATATAAATCTAAATAGTCTCGATCAGTATTTATCACAAGGAGATCCTCTTTATTGACTCCATGTTTATCCCAATGCTTCAGCAATGCCCTCGCATTTCTTTGCATTATCATAGATTTTATTATTATTGGATTTTCATACTGATCTGCAAAGCGCTGTTTATAGCCCGCTTCTTTGGTTTCTTCTTGAACATCTTGCCAATCGGACATAAATGTACCCACAGCAGGATTACGAATTACAGAAAGAGGATGATTCGTTTTAATGAAATCAGCCATAGTGTTCACAAGGGTAGGGGACAATTTAACAGGCTCGATGATTGGAATAACATAGTCTCCAAGTAAATTGTTGTTGGCAAGTTCACGTAATGCAAGTAATTCGTATTGCCGACCTCGCAAATAAGGAAAATACATATTGACTAACCTCCGTACTTCTGTTTTAGAAATTCACGAAGCTTTTCCATTTCGGATTTAGATGGGTTTGCAAAGTAAAAAAGAGATTTCAATTCATATGGAATTTGCGCCAAAGTGCTTGTCTCAATGCGGTTTCTGCGTTTCAATTGTTTTAATGACATTGCATATGCGTCTAGAATTGGAATGTTAGAAAATTGATTAAGACATTCACCATAGTAAAACGCTTGAGATGTTTCTGGAAGTTTACCATAATATTCGAGCAGAATGCGTTCGAATTCTTGTTTGTGTAATATCTTGAATATAGTAGTATGGTCTAAACTAGAGTTATTTTCGACTGGTTCTTTCCGTAGCTTGGCGCTTATGGTGTTTTTTGATGTTAGGACATAAATCCCGACGGGAGTATCATCAAGAATTGTTCGGGCTCGTTCATACTGACCTTCAGAAGTTACTACACAGACATGATTGAATCCTTTGTAGTAATCTCGAAGCTGTGTTTCAAGACGGTCAAATGTATCTAATTCGGTCTTAATTTCATAAACAACAGCTTTTCCGTTTATTAAAATAAAATCAGCCTTTGACTTGCTTATAGGAATCTGTGTTAATGCGGTTGTTGTATTTATACTATGTCGTCCAAGTAAAAGTTTGTTGAGCAATGTGTTTTGGTAGAAGTATTCGTTCCTATATGACTTAGACATAAAGTGATATATCTCACTTATTAATGTTCCATTTTCTAAATTTTCAGGATCATTTATAAATCTCTTGATTACTGCACCATATGTGACATTATTACTTGAACTTGATCTAAGCATGTCGAGAAAGACATTTTGGGTGAAAAACCGATTTAAAATAAGATTATTTTCCGGCAAACAATCACCCTCTTTCAATACTTATAATAATCCATTTTTATTATACCACAAACGCAAACTATTTGGTACCCATTTATATACACTTTTTATAGGACAAAATTTTTCGCCTACATTGACCAATCTAAAAAACAATATGTAAATATAGATACACAAAAGCCGCTGTAAGCTAATAACCTACAGCAGCTTTTGCTTTTATTCTGTTTCGTCGTCTAGTCCCTCCATCTTCAGCCAATCCTCAAAGGACTTTCTGGAGATGCGGATCATGTTGCCGATGCGGATCGTCTTGAACAATCCGGAGTTTGCGAGTTTATAGGCCGAAGCGCGGCCGATACCGAGAATGGCTGCGATGTCATTCACGGTGTATGTTCTGCTTTGGGGCGTCCCTTTTTCGTTGGTGCTCATAAAATGATCCTCCCTTGCTAATAGCATTTTCAAACGGCCCCTGGAAGCCCTCTGTCACAAGGGGTTCCTGCTAATACCTTGCTAATACGACATTTGAAAAGCCGTTGTAAGGCAGCATATTTCAGGGGTTTTTGTGCAAATTGACCTGCCTCCAGGCAGCACAACTTGCAAAGAAACAGCACGGGAAGTTATAATATGAACAATGTGCGAAATGGTACGCCGTACTCCTAAGCGACAGGCCACTGGTTCGAACCCAGCCGGGGGTGCCAAAAGCACCGCTGCAAGCCATTTTTTTGCTGGTTTGCAGCGTTTTTTATTTTTTCTCCCGGCCTGCCACTCGTTTGGGACCGGGAGAATTTTATGCGCTGCAATGTATATCCTGCTAAGAAGAAAGATAAGGTAGAATAAGTTTCGCAAAAACAAAAAAGACATGGTTTGCAGCCTTCTGGTAGAATGAAGTCGCGACACACCATTCGAAAGGAGACAGCAAACCATGTCGGACAAGATTGTACAGCTAAACGAAGAAGTTATCAAGGGGCAGCTCAAGGAACTTGTACGCGGAAGCGTAGAAGAAACACTTAACGAGCTTCTGGAGGCCGAGGCGGAGAAGCTAACCCAGGCGGCCCGGTACGAGCGTATGCAGACCTGCAGCGGCAATACCTGGCCAACCCGGCCAGCGGCCCCTGCCCGGTGTTTGAGGTGGGGCAGGAATTTATTTTAGAGCGCAACAGCCGGCGGGACGACTTTATGCATATGCTGGACGGCAAATTTTGCGCCGAGGCGTGGGACGCCATCAGCCGCTATGTGTATGCGGCGCTACAGGGCGGCGCCATTATGCGCGGCTGGACGAACGATGAAAAGGTGATGATTGCCTGCTGCAACGACGGCACGCGCCCTGTTATTTTCAAAATAGAGCGCGTGGATGAACCCGGGGAGGCGAAAAAGGCGGCGCATTAAACCGCCCCCGCATTTGACAAGCGCCCTTGCAGGGGCGTATGATAAAACACAAGGGGCGCGGGCAAACTGCGCCCCTTTGTGCATGCGGCAGGGCGCCGCCCGCGCCGCATGCCCTTACACAGGGAGGCGAACGCAATGCAACCAAAAACCCTTTTGCAATATTTTGAATGGTACCTGCCCGCAGACGCGGGCCATTGGAAGCGCGCCGCTGCCCACGCGGCGCACCTGCGCCAGGCGGGCTTTACGGGCGTGTGGCTGCCGCCGGCCTACAAGGGCGCGGCGGGGCGCAATGACGTGGGCTATGGCGTATATGACCTGTACGACCTGGGGGAATTTGACCAGAAGGGCAGCGTGCCCACCAAGTATGGCACAAAAGAGGAATACCTTGCCGCCGTGCGCGCCCTGCAGGGCCAGGGCCTTGCCGTGCTGGCGGACGTGGTGCTGAACCACCGCATGGGGGCGGACGCCTGCGAACAGGTGGACGCCGAAGCGTGCGACCCCGGCGACAGGCGCAGGGAAACGGGCCCCGAGGCGCCCATTTCCGCCTGGACGAAATTCACCTTCCCCGGCCGCGGGGGCAAGTATTCGGCCTTTCAGTGGAACCACACGCACTTCGACGGGGTGGATTGGGACGACCGCGCCCGAAAAAAGGGCGTGTTTCAGCTTGAAGGCAAAAGCTGGGACGGCGAGGTGGACGGCGAAAACGGCAACTACGATTACCTGATGGGGGCAGACCTGGACATGGGCAACCCCGAAGTGGTGGCCGAGCTGGACCGCTGGGGCGAATGGTATTGGAACGAGACCGGGGTGGACGGCTTCCGGCTGGACGCTGTGAAGCACATCCGCTTTACGTTTTTTACGCACTGGCTGGAGGCGCTGCGCGAAAAAACGGGCAAAGAACTTTGGGCCGTGGGCGAATACTGGAGCCCGGAGCTGCCTGCCCTGACGCATTACCTGGACAGCTGCGGAAAAACCATGTGCCTGTTTGACGTGCCGCTGCATTTCAACCTGATGCGCGCTTCGTGCAGCGGCGGCAATTTTGACATGCGCCGCATTTTTGACGGCACGCTGGTGGGCGCAAGGCCCGAGCGGGCCGTCACCTTTGTGGATAACCACGACACCCAGCCCGGGCAGGCGCTGCAAAGCTGGGTGCAGGGGTGGTTTAAGCCGCTGGCCTATGCGCTGATTCTGCTTCGGCAGGGCGGCACGCCGTGCGTGTTCTACGGCGATTATTACGGCATCCCGCACGACCATATCGATGCCGTGGGCCCGCAGCTGCAGGCGCTTTTGCGCCTGCGGCGGGATGTGGCGCTGGGCGAGCAGACCGATTATCTGGACGATTTCAACCTCATTGGCTGGACGCGCGCCGGCGACGGGGGGCGCCCCGGCTCGGGCTGCGCGGTGCTTCTTTCCGACGGGCCGGGCGGCAGCAAACCCATGTGCGTGGGCGCGCAGTTTGCGGGCCGCACTTTTGTAGACCTGCTGGGCAACTGCCCGGGCGAAGTGGTGCTGGACGAAAGCGGCAGCGCGGCGTTTTTTGTGAATGGCGGCTCGGTTTCTGTATGGGGGCCAAAGCCGGAATAAAGCGCGGGCCGGCAGGCGCGGCGGCACGGTGCGCGCGCCAAGGCGCGCTACACGGCGCTGGAAAGAGAGGTGCCGGGGTAATACCAGGCCAAAATTTCCCGGTAGGTTTTGCCCGTCAGCGCCATGGCGTGCGCGCCATACTGGCTCATGCCCACGCCGTGGCCGTAGCCCTTGGTGGTGAAGGTGAAGGTGTCGGTTGCCGCGTCATAGCTGACGGTGAAATCTGTGCTGCGCAGGCCCAGCGCCGTGCGCACGTCTGCGGCGTTGCAGCTGGCCTGCCCAAAGTGCACCTTTGTCACATAGCCCTGCGGGGTGCGGTCCATCTGTGCAAACCAGCCCGACGGGTCGCCGGAGAAATCCAGCCCCATGATGGTTTGGCTTAAAAGCTGCGATACCTCCAGCGAGGAAAGGCTGAGGCTTTGCTCGTATTCGGGGCTGGAGAGGTCGAACAGCGATTCCACGCTTACCAGATACGGCAGCGCCGTGCCCCACACCGCCTCGCTGGCCTGCGTGGCGCCGTTGCTGATGGCATGGTAACAGGCCAGCGCAGGCTGCCCGTCATAGGTAAGCACCTCGCTCAGCACGGGCTGCACAAGGCCCACAAGGCGCGCACGGTTTTCGGCATAGGCGTCGCCCCACATCTGTTTCATCACATCGTCCGTCACATAGCCAAGGCGGCTGGACGGGTTGGCGCTGAAATAGGCGCCCATGGGCGCAGAGGTTTGGGTTTGCCGGGCAAGGGCCTTGCGCGCCAGCGCATAGCTGTGTGCGGCCACGGCCTGCGCCTTCAGGGCCTCGTCGGAATAACTCATGGGCATTTCTGCCGCCACGGCGCCCACCACATAGTCGAAGATGGAGACAGTGTCCACCTCGCCCGTGGCCTCGTTATAAATCAAAAGCGGCTCTTCCCCGGTGTTGTTCTGCGGCAGCAGGCCCTCGAACAGGCCCAGGGCGCCGCTGCCGGGCTGTGCGGTGGCCTGCGGCGCGGGCGAGGCCGGCGTGCCGCTTTGGGCGCTGCCCGGCGCAAAGGCACCCCCCAGCAGAAAACCGGCCAGTGGCACCAGCCAAATCAGGGCGGCAAACAGCAAAAGGGGCAGGACAATGCGTTTCATATACATTCCTCCATTTTCAGCTCTTTCGCGGCGGCAATGGTTGTTTCCGCGCGGCATATCCTGTATAATATCGTAAACAGGCCCTATGGGGCGGCCCGTTAGAGGGGGGCCGCAGGGCCGGGGGATCACACAATGGGAAAGGGGAATTTGCAATGGCTGTAAACCGTACGGAACAGACAAGCTCTATCGCATATCTATGTGAAGAGTACCTGAAAAATAACTTCATCGACCCAGAGGAATGTGAACGCCTGGGCGTGAAGCGCGGCCTTCGCAACCCGGACGGCACCGGCGTGCTGGCCGGGCTGACGAACGTGTGCGACGTGGTGGGCTATGAGATGGTGAACGGGGTGCGCACCCCGTCGGACGGCAAGCTGATTTACCGCGGCATTGATGTAGAGCGCATTGTGCGGGCCGCCTATGAAGAGGACCGCTTCATGTTTGAAGAGGTCATCTGGCTGCTTTTGTTCGGCTCTCTGCCCACAAAAAGCCAGCTTGCGCGCTTTGGCCACACGCTGGAACAGTTCCGCGAATTGCCGGAAAACTTTGTGGAAGACATGATTATGAAAGCGCCCAGCCCCAATATCATGAACAAGATGGCGCGCAGCGTGCTGGCGCTGTATTCGTACGACGACAACCCCGATGAGCTGACGCTGCCCAACATCATGCGCCAAAGCATCGCGCTGATTGCCTCCATGCCCAGCGTGGTGGTGAACGCATATCAGGTGAAAAAGCGTGTGTACGACAAGCAAAGCATGTACCTGCACCTGCCGGTGCCCGGCCAAAGCACGGCCGAGCATATTCTTTCCACTTACCGGGCAGACCAGCACTTCACCCGCGAAGAGGCCAAATTGCTGGACCTCTGCCTTGTTTTGCACGCAGACCACGGCGGCGGCAACAACTCTACGTTTGCCTGCCGTGTGCTGTCCAGCACGGGCACAGACACCTATTCGGCCGTGGCGGCCGCCATTGGCAGCCTGAAAGGCCCCCGGCACGGCGGCGCCAACCACAAGGTGATGCAGCAGCTGGACGTGCTGAAGGCCATGGTGGCCGACGTGCACGATGATGACGCCGTGCTGGCGGCGCTGGAAAAGGTGCTGAACCGCCAGGCGGGCGACGGCACGGGCCTTATTTACGGCCTGGGCCATGCCGTGTACACGAAAAGCGACCCGCGCGCCGTCATTCTGCGCAAGCGCGCCAAGCACCTGGCGATGGAAAAGGGCCTGCAGCAGGAATACGACCTTTTGTGCGCGGTAGAGCGGCTTGGCCCCGTGGCCATGGCGCGCGTGAAAAAGGCCAAGGGCGTGTGCGCCAATGTAGATTTGTACTCTGGCTTTATCTACCGCATGCTGGGCATCAGTGAAGACCTTTTCACCCCGCTGTTTGCCATCAGCCGTGTGCCGGGCTGGTGCGCGCACCGCGTGGAGGAAGTGATGTTTGCCAACCGCATCATGCGCCCCGCCTATAAATACCTTGGCCACGGGCAGGAATACCTGCCGCTGGAACAGCGCGCATGAGCCGCGCAGCAAAAGGGGCGCTTGCCCTTGGCGCCGCTGTGGCACTGTGGCGCACGGCAGACCTGTTTTTGTTTACCGATGTGCCCACCGGCTTTGGCGCGGGCGGCGCCGCATGGCGCTATGCGGCCATGGGGCTGTGCGCGCTGGCGGCGCTGGCCCTGCCGCTGGCTGTGCCAAAGCAGAAAGATGTGCCGGGCCCGCAGGCGCCGCTTTGCGCGGCGTTTGGCGCTGTGTGCGCGGCCTTTGGGCTGTGGGCGCCGCTGAGCCTTGCCCTGTATGGCACGCAGCTTTCCGGCCACCATGTGACGCCCCGGCGCGAAATGCTGGCGGCGCTGGGCCTTGTTTCGCGCGGGGTTTGGTTTCTGGCGCTGGGGGCCGTGTGCCTGCTGGCGGCCTGGCGCGCTTACATAAAGCAGAAAAAACGCGCCCTGGCGCTGGGGCCGGGCGCGGCGGCCAGCGGGGCGCTGTATTTGCATGCGGTGCTGCGCTTCATTGACGCCCCGGCCAGCCTGCACCATGTGCAGCCCACGCTGGAGGTGTTGGGCGCCGTGTGCGCGGTGCTGTTTTTTGCCGCGCTGCTGCGCGCCCTTTCGCCCGAGGGGGCCCGGGCGCGCTGGGTGTGCCGCACGGGGCTGGCGGCGTTTTATTTCTGCACTTGCTGGGGCCTGCCGCAGCTGGTGTGGCAGCTTTGCACCGGGGCCGACGGCGGCACGCCCGCCCTGGCGGCCATTGCGCTGGCGCTGCTGGGCCTTTGGGGCGCGGCGGCCGCCTGCCGGGCGCTGGGCGAAAAAGCCGCCGCGGGGCCTGCGCCTGAGTGAGGGGCAGCCAACGTTTGTGCAGGAAATATTTGTGGGAAAAGCGCTTGCTTTTCCGCATAAGATAAGGTAGTATATAAATTAAAATAGATGCCGCTTTTCAAGTGGTTCGGCGAAAGGGGGCCCCCTTTCGATTTCTCCGGCATGCCGGAGAAATCTTTCTGTGCAGCAAAGGCCGCCTTTTGCCGCAAGGCAGGAGGCAACAAAATGAACTGGATGAAAAAAGCAGTGGCTTCGGCGCTGGCCGCCGGGATGTTGGCAGGCTTTCTGCCCGCGGTTTCCTTTGCGGAAACGACGCACAATATCGAACAGGAAGGCGTCAGCCTGGGCGCGGGCGACTGCACCGGCGGCTGCCAGGGGCATGTTGTTACGGGCACCTGCGATGCCACAATGGCGTGGAACCGGCATAAAATCGATATTGATGGAGGCACGCATACCATCATTCTGCGGGGCTGTTCCATTATGACGCCCGGCTCGGGGGGCGCGGTGCACACGGCCAGCTCGGCGCTGGATGTGCACAACGGGGCAAATGTCACTCTGGTTTTAGAGGGCGAAAACGACCTGCACGGCGACACCAACCACCCGGCCATTTGGGTAGAGCCCGGCTCTACCCTCTCCATTGAGGGCACAGGCGCGCTGAACGCCTATGCGGGCAGCGGCACCCTCAGCACGGGTTCTGCGGCCATTGGCAGCTCGTATGGTGCAAACACCAATTTTGGTGACATCGTCATCCACAGCGGCACCGTATACGCGGAAGGCAGCGGCGGCGGCGCAGGCATTGGCGGCGGTTATCAGCTGGGCACAGGCAGCACAAGCGGCAATATCACCATCACCGGCGGCTGGGTAAGGGCCTTTGGCGGCAAAGCGGGTGCCAGCAGCGGCGCGGGCATTGGCAGCGGTGAAAACGCCGATTATACGGGCACAGTTACCATCAGCGGCGGTGTGGTGTATGCCGTGGGCGGTGATGACGATTCCCTCAGCATTGGCGCGGGCGGCCGCGGTGTAGGCAGCAGCGGCAGCGGCACCTTCACCACCGGAACGGACGGCAACGCCGTAATTGTGGCGCCGCAGGGCATTGGCCATGTGGCGGGCTATGCAGATTGGGACGGTATTTTCGTCAGCTATAACGGCCAGCAGGGCACTGCCACCGTGGGCGCGGACGGCGTGGTGCATTTGAACGACAGCACGGCCAATATTCAGGTGTGGGGCCAGCCGGTGCTGAACTATGACCTGGCGGTGGGCGCAGGCACCACGCTGCACGTGATAAAGAACGACCGCAACAGCGCCCCCGCCACCCTGACGGTTTCGGCCGGGCACACGCTGGAAAACCACGGCGAGGTGCATGTGGATGAGGGCAGCAAAGTGGTGCTGGAAGAGGGCGCCGGCGCGCTGAACAACACGGGCACATTGTGGCTGGACAATGGCGTAATAGAACTTTGGGGCGGCCCCGCGCAGGCACAGGGCCAGGGCCGTGTGCTTGGCACCGGGCAGGTGCGCATTCCTTTGACAGCCGGTATGGTGCAGGATATTCCAAACCAGACCTACACCGGCAGTGAAATAAGGCCGGATGTGGCTGTGGCGCCCCAGACTATGTGGAATTATACGGCCAACTATGCAAACCCGGCCGATTACACCGTCACCGGGTACGAAAACAACATCAATGTGGGCACGGCCGCTGTGGGCCTGGCGCCCGCCGCGGGCGGCAAGCTGCTGAACAAAGGCGAAGTGAAAAAGGCCTTTGAAATTGTGCCCGCCGGCTATACCATGGCGGTGACAGACACCCTGACGGTGCGCGAAGGGGAAAGCGGCCTGCTGGCAAAGCTGAACGCCCTTGCCTCTACCGAGCCGGAAGGGGTGTTGGGCCAGGGCACACTCAGCTGGACGTATAACGGCCAGCCTGTGCAGGCAGATACACTTGCCGGGGAACCGGCGGGCGGGCCCTATACGGTGAATTGGGCGTTTCAGCTGAATACCGGCAACTATGCGCCGCAAACCATGCAGGGCACGGTAGAGGTTTTCATTGTGGCAAAAGAAGTGCCCACCATTCAAATTGGCACCCGCAATGTAACAAAAACCTATGGCGCAGACCCGGTGGACATTGCAGAGTTCGGCATTGCCATCGTGGACGGCGCGGGCCGGCCCATTGCGGCCCCGGGGGCAATTTCGCTTAGCGTGCGCGATAACACGGTGGCAGAGATAACCGCCGGTGGAAAAATTAAAATCAACAACGCAGGCACCGCCATCATCACGGTGACGGTGGCAGAAACCGACACCTATGCCCAGCAGACGGCCACGGTATATTTGACGGTGCAGAAAAAGCAGCTTAACATAGACAACGTTGCCGCGGTGGACAGGGCCTATGCGGGCAGCAGCGCCCTTTCTGTGCAGCTGCAATGCCTAGACCACGGCATTCTGGGCGAAACGCATGCGCTTCGGGCCGAGCATGGCGCCGTATACGGCGATGAACTGTACCTGAAAGCCGAAGGCACCATGGCAAACGCCGCGGCGGGGCAGGGAAAAGCCGTGACCATCACAACCTGGCAGCTTACGGGCGATAAGGCAGGCAACTATATCCTGCCCGCGGCGCCTGCGGGCCTGACGGTAAACATTGCCAAGTTGGATGCCTTGGCGCAAAACGGCGAGCTGCCGGTGGCGAACGAGCTGCCCAAAACCTATACGTTCAATTTGACACAACTGCATCAGGCACTGCCTGCAGACTATTACCTGGGCGCGGCGGCATACACGGCCCAGCTGGAAGATAAAAACGGCTATGTGGAAAGCTGGCGCGTGCTGAACGATATGCTCATCGTCCACATGGGCAGCGTGCCGAAGGGCACCAGCGGGGAAATTGCCCAATTTACCGTGAAAACTGCCAGCACAAACTACAACGATTTTACGGCCGCCATCACCCTGAAAGCACAGGATGAAACGCTGGGCAGCATCACCCTTGCCAACACGGTGGCGGGCAGCGGGGCCGATCAGGCCCTTGCCTTCCGGTATACCGTGCAGCTGCAGGACGAAACGGGCGCGCCCTACACCGGCACAGTGGGCTATGAGGGCACCGGAACGGTGGCAGATGGGCAAAACGGCATTGCCGGGCCGGACGCACAGGGATGCCTTACCATAACGCTGGCCCACGGGCAAAGCGTGACGCTGAAGGGCAGCCTTCAGCGCGACCAGGGCATTGCCTACACGGTGGAGCAGCAGCAGGTTTCGGGCTACACGGTGGCCACCGTCACGCAGGAGGACGGCGGCGCAAAAACACCCGGCACATCTGCCGGGGTAAGCGGCCAGCTGGCTTTGGGCGGCGTGGAACATGTGCACATCGCCTTCACCAACACAAAGCCGGGCGGCAGCGAAAGCGGCGGCGCAGCGTCAGCCCAAAAGCCCAACCCCAAAACGGGCGCGTAGCACGGCGCAACACAAAAAAGGCGGCAGGGGCCTCCCGCGGGAGGCCCCTGCCGTTTTTCAGTTTACTTGTTGCGCACCACAAGGTTTTTGCTGCCGTTTTCCAGCTGTTCGTATTTGGTTTCAAACGCGCCGGTGTGCTCAATCAGTTTATGCAGCTTGGAAAAGCCGTAGTTGCGCGAATCGAAATCTGCATACAGGCGGCCCAGCATGATGCCAATTTGCGAAAGCGGCATGTAGCCATCCTCGTCCGAGTCGAAATCGATAATTTCGCGCACCTTTTCCACAATTTCGTCCAGCGGCACAAAGGCGGCGGCCAGCTCTTCGTCGTGGTGCGGCTCGGCCGGCCGGGCGTCCGGCTTTGGCTCTTTGGGTTCTTTTGCCTCCTTTGCGTCCTTGGCGGCGGGCTTTGCCTTTTCCGCCTGTTTTTTGGCCGCGCGGGCGGGCTGCTTTTTCGCGGCCTTGGGCTTTTCGGCCTTCTCGGCCTTTTCGGCCCCGGCCTGCTGGGCGGCGTCCTTTTTCAGGCCCATCAGCACGTCCAGATATTTGAACGTGTCGCACGCTGCCTTAAAGGCCGTGGGCGTTTTGCTTTCGCCCATGCCAATGACAAACATGCGGCTTTCGCGCAGGCGGGCGGCCAGGCGTGTGAAGTCGGAATCGGAGCTGACCAGGCAGAAGCCGTCCACATTGCCCGCATATAAAATATCCATGGCGTCAATGATCATGGCCGAATCGGACGCATTTTTGCCCTGCGTGTAGCTGAACTGCTGGAAGGGGGTGAGGTTATGCTCTAACAGCACCTTTTTCCAGCTGGCCATGTCGGGGCTGGTCCAATCGCCATAAATGCGTTTGTACGCGGGCGTGCCGTACATGCTCACCTCGTCGATGATGGTTTTGATGTATTTGGGCGACACGTTTTCCGCGTCGATTAAAAGTGCAAATACCTTGCTGTTTTCCATGGCCGGAACGGCTCCTTTCTCATTGGGGCCCGCAAGGGGCTTGTTCTTTTTTATTATAACACGGGGCGGGCATTTTTGTACATGCTGTGCGCTTGCACTTTTGCACGCGCGGCCATATAATAAAAGGAATTGAAGGGCCTGCCCATGCGGCAGCGGCGCCCGGCGCGGCCCATGCGGCCAAAGAACATGCGCCATGCCCTTTGGGGCGGGCAGACAATCAGGGGGATGCAGCTTGACGGAATTTTTGGTGCGCCGCTTTGTGCGGCGGTATGAACATACGGAGGACCCCGCGGTGCGCACGGCCTACGGCAACCTGGCGGGGGCCGTGGGCATTGCGTGCAATGCCCTGCTGTGCGCGGCAAAGCTTTTGGTGGGCACGCTGTTTGGCAGCATTTCTGTCACGGCAGACGCGGTGAACAACCTGTCGGACGCCTCGTCCAGCATCATTACGCTGGTGGGGTTCAAGCTTTCGGCCAAACCCGCAGATAAAGAGCACCCCTATGGCCACGCGCGCATTGAATACCTGGCGGGGCTGGCGGTTTCGGTGCTTATCATTGTCATTGGCTTCGAGCTGGCGCGCACCAGCCTGGATAAAATTTTGCACCCGACGCCCGTGGCCTTCAGCTGGCTTACTGTGGCGGTGCTGGTGGGCAGCATTGGCGTGAAGCTGTGGATGGCGGTGTTCAACCGGGCCATTGGCAGGCGCATTGGTTCTTCCACCCTGCAGGCCACCGCTACCGACAGCCGAAACGATGTCATCAGCACCGCGGCCGTGCTGGCGGCGCTGGGGCTGGGCCAGGCCACCCACCTGGTGCTGGACGGCTGGATGGGCCTTGCCGTGGCGCTGTTCATTCTGTACAGCGGCATCGGCCTCATCAAAGAGACAGTAGACCCTCTTTTGGGCGAGGCGCCCAGCGAAGAGCTGACGCAGTATATCGCCCGCAAAGTGCTGAGCTATGAGGGCGTTTTGGGCACGCACGACCTGATGGTGCACGACTATGGCCCCGGCCGCTGTTTTGCCAGCGTGCATGTGGAGATGGCCGCCGAAAAGGACGTGCTGGAAAGCCACGACATCATCGACAACATCGAGCGGGATTTTCACGACAACGACAACATCCATCTTGTCATCCACTATGACCCCATCCAGACGGGGGACCGTGCGGTGGGCACGTTGCGCACCTGGATGGAGGGCCAGCTGCAAACCATTTCGCCCCAGCTTTCCATGCACGATTTCCGCACCGTGCGCGGGCCCACGCACACCAACCTCATTTTCGATGTGGTGGTGCCCGCAGGCTTTTCGCTGGGGGACGAGGCGCTGCGCGCGCGCATTCAGCAGCTTGCGCAGCAAAAGAACACCGAAGAAATGAAGTATTACACTGTGGTGACGGTGGACCACAGCTATGCGCCCTATCACCAGGACGAGGCGCTGCAGAAATAAAAGGGAGGCCTGTGCAATGGAATATGAACTTTCCCGCAATATGCGCGGCATGAAGCCGTCTATCATCCGCGAAATTCTCAAGCAGATGAGCGACCCCTCGCTCATCAGCTTTGCGGGGGGCAACCCCGCGCCGGAATCTTTTCCGAATGAGGAAATTGCCGCCGCGTCGGCGCGCCTGCTTGCGCAGGACCCGGCGGGCATGCTGCAGTATTCCGTCACCGAGGGCGTGCCCGCTGTGCTGGAACAGGTGCGGCGTTTTGCCAACCGCCACGAGCTGCGCGTGCGCGGGCAGGACGCGCTGCTGCTTTGCACCGGCAGCCAGCAAGTGCTGGACCTTGCCACCAAGTGCCTGTGCAACGAGGGCGACACCATTGCCGTGGAAGAGCCTGCCTTTCTGGGCGCCTACAACACGTTTCGCAGCTATGGCGCAAAGCTGGCGGGCGTGCCCATGGAGGAAGACGGGGTGGACCTGGCCGCGCTGGAGGCCGTGTTTGCCGCGCCGGAAAAGCCGCGCTTTTTCTATTGCATCCCCAATTTCCAAAACCCCACCGGAAAGACGATGAGCCTTGCCAAGCGCCGCGGCGTGCTGGCGCTGGCGCGCAGGTACGGCGTGCCTGTGCTGGAGGACGACCCCTATGGCGAGCTGCGCTTTGCCGGCGAGCGAGTGCCCAGCATCAAAAGCCTGGACGACGGCAACAACGTCATTTATGCGGCCAGCTTTTCCAAAATTCTGTGCCCGGGCATGCGCCTTGCCTTCTGTGCATGCGATGAAAAACTTGCCAAAAGCCTGGTGGTGGCAAAGCAGGGCAGCGACGTGCACACCAATGTGTGGGCGCAGCGCGTGTGCGCCGAGCTGCTGCGCACCATGGACATGGACGCTCACATCCGGGCTGTCAGCGCCATGTACGGCCGGAAGGCGGCCCTGATGGCGCAGCTTTTGCAGGAAAAATGCCCGCAGGTGTCGTTTGAAATGCCGCAGGGCGGCATGTTCCTGTGGGCCACGCTGCCGCCGGTTGTCCCGGTGCCGGAGTTTGTGCAGGCGTGCCTGGACGAAAAACTGGCCGTCATCCCGGGCAGCGCTTTCTATGTGGACGCCAGCGCGCCCTGCCAGGGCGTGCGGCTGAACTTTTCCACCCCGTCAGAGGATGCAATATGCCGCGGTGTGGATATTATGGCCCGTGTGCTTCGCAAACTGTTTGGGCAAAGTGTATGCTCTGTGTAAAAAACAGCCGCACAGTGCCCCGAATATCGCCCGAATTTTACAAAAGCCCTACAAAGCGGCCCGCTTTGCGGGGCTTTTTTGCGCAGAACACGGCCCGAAGGATGACACACCTTTTACAAAACCTTGACATAGCGGTGCTTTCGCATTTTACAAGCGGCGCGCTATACTGAACGCGTCCCAAGAGAAATGGACCAAGATAAAAAGGAGAGAATATCACTATGAAACGTATTGTAGCTTCTTTGCTTGCGGGCGCTTTGGCCCTCTCGCTTGTTGCTTGCGGCGGCTCGGATTCTTCTTCCGCGCCTGCCAGCACGGCCGGTTCGGCCAGCACGGGTTCCGCCTCTGCCGCCACCGAACTGAGCGGCGCCGTCACCACCGGCGGTTCCACCTCTGTGGAAAGCGTCATTGGCATCCTCACCGAGGCTTTCAAAGAGATTCAGCCGAATGTGGACGTTACTTACGACCCCACCGGCTCTGGCGCCGGCATCACCGGTGCCAGCGAGGGCACGCTGGATATCGGCCTTTCCAGCCGCGCGCTGAAGGACGATGAGGCGGAAACGCTGGACGCCACTGTGTTTGCACTGGACGGCATTGCCATCGTGGTGAACAACGAGAACACGGTGGAAGACCTGTCGCTGGAACAGATTAAGGGCCTCGCCACCGGCGAGATCACCAACTGGAGCGAAGTGGGCGGCCCGGACGCGCCCGTTGTGCTGGTGGGCCGCGAGGCCGGCAGCGGCACGCGCGATGGCTTTGAAAGCATTGTGGGCGTGGAAGATGCCTGCGTGTACGAGCAGGAACTGACCAGCACCGGCGCTGTGCTGGCGGCCGTGGCGGCCAACCCCAACGCGTTTGGCTATGCCTCGCTTTCCGCTGTGGATGACCAGGTGAAGGCCGTGACCGTGGACGGCGTGGAGGCCAGCGAGGCCACCGTGCAGGATGGCACCTACACCATCCAGCGCCCGTTCGTGTTCGTGACGAAAAAGGGCGAGACGCTCAGCGACGCGGCGCAGGCGTTCATCGACTTCGCTATCAGCGGCGATGCGGACGACCTGATTGCTCAGGCTGGCGCTGTGCCTCTGGCGAAATAACGCGAAGGCTGAACATGAACCGGAAGCCGGCCAAAGTGCCGGCTTCCGGCGCTTCATGAAAGGGGCATAGTATGCAGACAAGCAATCAGGGCACAACACAAAAGCACGCCGGGCTGTATAAGTTCCGTCAGGTGATGGACAAGGTGATGAACGGCGTGTTCTTTTTCTGCGGCGCTGTCAGCATTGCGGCCGTGCTGCTTATCACGGTTTATCTGGTTATTGCGGGCCTGCCGGCCATTGGCGAAATTGGCATTGTCGACTTTCTGTTTGGCACCGAGTGGGCCTCTACGGCGGCAGAGCCGAAGTTTGGCATTCTGCCGTTCATCCTCACCAGCGTATGGGGCATGCTGGGCGCGTCGCTGCTGGGCGTGCCCGTGGGCCTGATGTGCGCGGTGTATCTTTCCAAGGTGGCGTCCAAGCGCGCTGCGGGCATTGTGCGCCCGGCGGTAGAGCTGCTGTCCGGCATCCCCAGCGTGGTGTACGGCCTGGTGGGCATGATGGTGCTGGTGCCGGCCGTTATGGATGTGTTCAATCTGAAAAACGGCACCTGCCTGCTGGCGGCCATTCTGGTGCTGGCGGTGATGATTCTGCCCAGCATCATTTCGGTAAGCGAGACGGCGCTGCTTGCCGTGCCGCCCGAATATGAAGAGGCCAGCCTGGCGCTGGGCGCCTCGAAAATGGAGACGGTGTTCAAAGTAAGCATCCCGGCCGCCAAAAGCGGCATTGCCGCCGGCATTGTGCTGGGCATTGGCCGCGCCGTGGGCGAGGCCATGGCCGTTATGATGGTGGCCGGCAACGTGGCCAACATGCCCGGGCTGTTCAAAAGCGTCACCTTCCTCACCACGGCGGTGGCAAAAGAGATGAGCTATGCCGGCGGGCTGCAGCGCCAGGCGCTGTTCAGCATTGCGCTTGTGCTGTTCTGCTTCATCATGGTCATCAACGCCGTGCTGAATATCTTCCTGAAACGGGGGGAGAAGAATGGATGAATTCGGGAAACGCCCGGCGCGCCGCCGTGTTTACGACGGCGTAATGAAGGGGCTTGTGCTGCTGGGCGCGGGGCTTACCATTGCGCTTTTGGTGGCGCTGATTGGCTACATCCTGGTGCGCGGCCTGCCGCATGTCACCTGGCAGCTGCTCAGCACTTCGCCCAGCATGATGAAGGGCACCATCGGCATTCTGCCCAACATCCTGAACACGCTGTACCTCATCCTGTTCACGCTGCTGATTTCGCTGCCGCTTGGCGTGGGCGCGGCGGTGTATTTGACAGAGTATGCCAAAAACAGGCGCTTTGCCGAAATGGTGGAATTTGCCACCGAGACACTGGCGGGCATCCCCTCCATCTTGTACGGCCTGGTGGGCATGCTGTTCTTCTGCCAGATGCTGGGCTTTAAAACAAGCCTGCTTTCTGGCGGGTGCACGCTGGTGGTGATGATTCTGCCCACCATCATCCGCACCACGCAGGAATCGCTGAAAACCGTGCCGCAAAGCTACCGCGAGGGCGCGCTGGGGCTTGGCGCCTCGAAATGGCATATGATTCGCACCATTGTGCTGCCCTCTTCGCTGGACGGCATCGTCACGGGCTGCATCCTTTCCGTGGGGCGCATTGTGGGCGAATCGGCCGCGCTGCTGTTCACGGCGGGCGTGGGCACCGTGGTGGCCTCGAATATCTTCGCGGCGTTCACCCGCTCGGGCGGCAGCCTCAGCGTAGCGCTGTATATGTATGTGTCCGAGCGCGGCGAGTTTGACGTGGGCTTTGCCATTGCGGCCATCCTCATGGTTCTGGTGCTGTGCGTGAACGGCGCGGCGAAGCTTGCCAAAAACAAACTTTCAGCCAAAAAGCGCTGAGTGCGAAAAGAAAGGAAGAACGACATGGAAAACAGCGCAGTTCTGAGTGCGCAGCATATGAACCTGTATTACGGCACGTTCCAGGCGCTGAAGGACGTGAGCCTCACCATGGACGAGCACGCCGTCACGGCGCTGATTGGCCCGTCCGGGTGCGGCAAATCCACCTTCATCAAAACGCTGAACCGCATGAACGACCTCATTCCCGGCGTGCGTGTGGAGGGGACGATATTATACCGCGGGCGCGATATTTTCGACAAAGACCTGGACGTCACGCTGCTGCGCAAGCGCATCGGCATGGTGTTTCAAAAGCCAAACCCCTTCCCGATGACGGTGTATGACAACGTGGCCTACGGCCCGCGCCTGCACGGCGTGCGCGGCAAAAAAGAGCTGGACGCCATTGTGGAAGAGGCCCTGCGCGGCGCCGCCATCTGGGACGAGGTGAAAGACCGCTTGCGGAAAAGCGCCCTGGGCCTTTCCGGCGGCCAGCAGCAGCGCCTTTGCATTGCGCGCGCGCTGGCTGTCAAGCCGGATGTGCTGCTGATGGATGAGCCCACCAGCGCGTTGGACCCCATCTCCACCTCAAAAATTGAAGAGCTTTGCGCGCAGCTGAAAAAAGATTATACCATCGTCATTGTGACGCATAATATGCAGCAGGCTGTGCGCATCTCGGATAAAACGGCGTTTTTCCTTCTGGGGGAACTGGTGGAGGCCGGCCCCACGGAAAAACTGTTCAATACCCCCAGCGACAAGCGCACGGAAGATTACATCACAGGGAGGTTCGGATAATGCGTTCCGAATTTGACAAAGAGCTTCACACCATGCATAAAGAGCTGATGGGCATGGGCGCCTCGTGTGAGCGCGCCATTGCCCTGGCGGCCAGCTCCATCACAAACGGCAGGCCCGAGCTGACGGACGAAGTGCGGGCGGCGGAAGAGGACATCGACCGCGCCGAGCGCAGCATCGAGGCGCTTTGCATGCGCCTGCTGCTGCGCCAGCAGCCGGTTGCAACAGACCTGCGCAACATTTCTGCGGCGCTGAAAATGATTTCAGACCTCGAGCGCGTGGGCGATTACGCCATGGATATTGTAGAACTCTCGCCCTACCTGTCCGCGGCGCAGCTCTCCGGCAAGGCGCATCTGGCCGAAATGGCACTGGCCGCTGTGGACATGGTAAAACAGAGTGTGCAGGCCTTTGTGGACGGCGACGTGCAGCTTGCCGCCCGCGTAAAAGAGCAGGACGACAAAGTGGATGAACTGTTCGACAAAGTGAAGGAAGAAGCGGTAGAGCTGATTCGCACGGGCTCGCTGGAGGCGCACGCCGCGCTGGACCTTGGCATGGCCGCCAAGTACTTCGAGCGCATTGGCGACCACGCCGTGAACGTGGCCGAGTGGGTGACATATGCCCATACGGGCGAAAAGAAGTAACCGCTTCCCGGCCAAAGCCGGGCCCGGCCCTGCGCCGGCGCCCCGGCCGGTTTTGAATGCGTTTTCCTCTCCTTATTCTTCAATTTTTCTTTTTCTTGCATGCCAGAGGCCCCGCAGTTTCCTGCGGGGCCTCTGGCATTTTTTAGTTTACAGCTGCAGCGCTACGCTGCGGCCGCTTTTTTCATAGTGCTTGTAGGTGATGCCCACTAAGTCGAACATGCGCTTTGAAGCAATGACGGAGTCGGAATCGGGGTATTTATCCTCGTAGTAGATTACCTCGCGGATGCCGCTTTGAATCAGCGCCTTGGCGCACTCGTTGCACGGGAACAGCGTGGTGTAAATGCGCGCGCCGCGCAGGCTTCCCGTGCCGGAGGCGTGGTTCAAAATGGCGTTCAGCTCTGCATGGCACACATACATGTATTTGGTCTCCAGCGGCTTGCCCTCGCGGCCCCAGGGCATCTCATCGTCCAGGCAGCCAATGGGCATGCCGTTGTAGCCAAGCGAAAGAATTTTGTTTTCCTTGCTCACAATGCACGCGCCCACCTGGGAGGAATCGTCTTTCGAGCGCTGTGCCGTCAGCAGCGCAATGCCCATGAAGTATTCGTCCCACGAGATATAATCCTGCCGTTTCATACCGTTGCCTCCCTTTCCAGCTGTTGAAGCTCTTCTGCGGCGCAAAGGCCTGCAACCAGGCCATCGCCCACTGCCTTTGCCACCTGCAGCGGCGCGCCCAGCATGTCCCCCGCGGCATACAGGCGGGGGATATTGGTGCGCATGGCATCGTCCACCTTCACGCGGCCGTTTTCCATGCCGATGCCCGGCACCAGGGAATCGGGCGGGGCGGATGGGCGCAAAATGAACAGGCCGTCCACCGCCAGCGCCTCGCCCTTTACCTCCACCGATGTCACAGCCGCGCCGCCGTGCACGGCCGTCACCGCGCCGGGCAGAAACTCAATGCCCGGCGCCAGCGCCTGAGGCCGCTTGGGGGCAATATAGGTTACCTGGCAGCCAATGGAATGCAGAAATTCCGCTTCTTCCGGCGCCTCGGGCGAAAGCCCCCACACGGCCACATGTTTTTGACGGTACAGCATGCCGTCGCAGGTGGCACAGTACGAAACGCCGCGCCCCAAAAATTCCGCCTCGCCGGGCACCTGGGCCGCCTTTGACACGCCACACGCCAGAATAACGGCGCGCGCGGTGTACATCTCGCTGCCTGCGCCCACCAGAAATGTCTCGCCCATGGGCATCACGTTGCCCACGCGCTGCGGGAGGATTTCGGCGCCCTGTGCCAAGGCGTGCGCCCGAAAACGCTCCATCATCTCTTGGCCCGTCACGCCGGGCATGCCAAGGTAATTTTCCACAAGTTCCGCTTTCTCCAAAAGCGGCGCGCCACCGCTGAGGACAAGCACCGTTCTGCCGCGGCGGCGAAGGTTCAGGGCCGCAGAAAGCCCGGCCGGCCCGCCGCCAACAACGATGCAGTCCCAAATATGCTCCATATGCTGTTCCGCCTTTCCCGCGCCCTGCCTGCCGCACGCGCGCCGCGCCGTGCGGCGTTATTTTTTTCAGTATACCAGTTTTTCCGGCAAAGGGGAAGGGGGGCGGCACGGCCGCGTTTTCTAAAAAAGAAAAATGCCCGCGCACAGGAAACCTGTGTGCGGGCACTTGCTTTTATGCCTCCGGGTGATATTTATGCCGTGTGGCCATTCCGCCGCGCAGGTGGCGCTCTGCCTTGTTGGTGCGCAGCACGCGCTGAACTTCCCTGTATAAGGCCCGGTTTTGCCGCTCCAGGCGGGTGGTGATGTCCTTATGCACGGTGGATTTGCTGACACCGAATTTCTGCGCCGCGCTGCGCACGGTGGCCCCTGTCTCCACCACGAACTGCCCCAGCGCAATGGCCCGCTCTTCCGGATTGCCCTTCATGCCAATTCCCCCATCCCCAGAACTTAGTGCTATGGATATGAGGCAAAGCGGAAAAATATGAAAAAACAGCCTTTGCGCAAAAAATACAAAACCCCCGTGCCCGCCTTTGGCCGGGCACGGGGGAAAAGGGGCAGTTCCGGGTGGAACGCCGTCAATCGTGCAGAAGGTTCAGGGTGATTTCATACGGGCTCTCATCCGAGGTTTTGCGCGCAGCGGTGGCCTTGTATTTGTTTACGCCCGCGGTGCTTTTCACCGGGTTTTGCAGCGTGCCGGCGCCCGCCACACAGCCGCCGGGGCAGGCCATGCCCTCCAGCAGATAGCCGTTCAGCTTGCCGGCCTTGGCCAGCATCAGCATCTTTTTGCACTCGCGCAGGCCCTGGGCGGCCATCACCTTCACCTCGCGCTCGGGCTCGAGGTTTTTGATGACGTTCACCACGGCCTGGGCCACCCCGCCGGACACCGCGAACCCGCGGCCGTCTGCCGTGGCCTCGTTCAGGCCCTCATCGCCCGCAATTTCGGCAAAGTTGATGGCCTTTGCTTCAAACATGCCCATCACTTCCTCGAAGGTGAGCACAAAATCCACATCGCTGCGAATGGTGCGGCGGCTGGCCTCCAGCTTTTTGGCCGCGCACGGGCCAATGAACACCACCTTACAGCCGGGGTGCTCTTTCTTCAAAAGGCGCGCGGTAAGCACCATGGGCGTCAGGGCCATGGAGATATAGGGCGCAAAATCGGGGAAGAGCTTTTTGGCCATCACGCTCCACGCGGGGCAGCAGCTGGTGGCCATGAAGGGCTGGTGCTCCGGCACCTCGCGCAAAAAGTCTTTGGCCTCTTCAATGGTGCAAAGGTCGGCGCCCACGGCCACCTCGGCCACGTTGTCAAAGCCCAGCAGCTTCATGGCCGGGCGCAGCTTTTCCACTGTCATCTGCGGGCCAAACTGCCCCACAAAGGCGGGGGCCACGGCGGCAATGACGCGCTCGCCCTGCTTGATGGCCTGAATCACCTGGAAGATCTGCCCCTTATCGGAAATGGCGCCAAACGGGCAGTTCACAAGGCACATGCCGCACGAGACGCACTTGTCCTGGTCGATGGTGGCGCGGCCGTGCTCGTCCGAGCTGATGGCGTCCATGCCGCAGGCCCTGGCGCACGGGCGCTCGATGAGGTTGATGGCGCCGTAGGGGCACACGTTGGCGCACTGGCCGCATTTGACGCATTTCTCCTGGTCTATCACACTTCTGCCGTGCCGGATGCTCACTGCACCCTTGGGGCACACCTCCACGCAGGGGTGCGCAAGGCAGCCCTGGCACAGGTCCGTTACGCGGTAGCTTTTCTCCGGGCAGGAGTTGCAGGCGAACTTGATGACGTTGATAAGGGGCGGCTCGTAATACTTTTCAGCCACGGCGCTGGCCTCGATGCCGGCAGAAAGCGGGGCATGCTGGTCGATGGGGCGCAGCGGCAGGCCGATGGAAAGACGCAGGCGTTCGCCCACGATGGCGCGCTCGAGAAAGATGCTCTCGCGGTACGTTTCCACCTCGCCGGGGATGATTTTATACGGCAGTTCTTCGATGCGGCTGTAATCGCCGCCCTCGTATGCCATGCGTGCCACTTCGGTGAACACGCGCCGCCGGATATCCGTCACATTAGAATAGATGCCTCGCATGAAAATAAAACTCCTTTTGCTGCCTCCCGTTCCGGGAAGTGATAAAAAATGTGTCGTACTGCGGTGTTATCATACCATGCCCGCGGGCTGCTATGCAAGCGGCAGCCGCGTTTTTTTGCATTTTGCTTAAAGGCGTGCAGCCTGCGGTGTTTGCATTCCGGCCGGCCTGCCTTTATAATAAAAAACAGAAAGCGGGCGCAGCGGCCCGTTTTGCTGGAAAATGCGGTTCATACAGGGCGCAGCCCGCCCTTTTGCACCGGGAAATGAGGAATACAGCTTTTGGAAATGATATGGGAAGTGTTGCATCACGCGCTGGAAGACAGCGTCAAGATGCTGCCGTTTTTGTTCGCAGCCTACCTGCTGATTGAATTTTTAGAGCACCGCCATTCCGAGACGGTTGAGCGTGTGCTGGCGGGCGGCGGGCGCTTTGGCTTTTTGCCGGGCGCGGTGCTGGGGCTTGTGCCTCAGTGCGGGTTTTCCGCCATGGCGGCAAACCTGTACGGCTCGAAGGTTATTACCCTGGGCACGCTGATTGCAGTGTTTATTGCCACTTCGGACGAGGCCGTGCCCATCCTGGCAGCCATGCCCGGCCAGTGGGGGGCGCTGGCAAAGCTTTTGGCAGCCAAGCTTTTGGCGGCAGTGGCGGCCGGCTTTCTGCTGGACGTGGTGCTGAAAAAGGCCGTGCCGCAGAATTTGCGCGGCGGGTTTTCCGGCCATGCCGGCGATGTAGACTGCCACGACCACGAGGCAAAACAATCGGTTTTTGTGGCGGCGCTGCGCCACACGCTGCATATTTTTGTGTATATTTTTCTGTTCAACCTGGTGCTGGGCGCCGTGGTGCATGCGGTGGGCGCCGATGCCATTGGCAGCTTTGTGGCCCGCGCCGGGCTTTGGCAGCCTGTGCTGGCGGGCTTGGTGGGCCTTGTGCCCAACTGCGCGGCCAGCATTTTGCTGACGCAGCTGTATGCTGCGGGGCAGCTTTCGTTTGCCGGGGCTGTGGCAGGGCTCTCTACCTCGGCGGGCGTGGGGCTTGCCGTTCTGTTCCGCGCCAATAAAAGTGTAAAGCAAAACGTGTTCATTGTCGGGCTTTTGTATGTGCTGGGCGTGTGCGCCGGCATGGTGGCCGGGCTGTTTGGCTGAAACGGTTCTGCGCTGCGGCCGGACGCCTTGACAAAAACAGAAAACGCGCTATACTGATAATAGTTATCAATAGTAATGCTTGAAAGGAGAATTTGCCATGTTAGACAGCAATGTGAAGCAGCTTTTGAACGAGCAGGTGAACAAGGAGTTTTACTCTGCCTACCTGTATTTGGATTTTTCGAATTTTTATAAAAGCAAAGGCCTGGACGGCTTTGCCAACTGGTACAATGTGCAGGCGCAGGAAGAGCGCGACCACGCCCTGCTGTTCATGCAGTATTTGCAGAACAACAATGTGCGCGTGACGCTGGACGCCATTGCCAAACCGGATGTGCCCATGGACACTTTGATGGACCCGCTGAAGGCCGGCCTGGAGCATGAGGAGTATGTGACAAGCCTGATTCATGCGCTGTATGCTGCCGCGCAGAAGGGGAACGATTACCGCACCATGCAGTTCCTCGATTGGTTTGTGAAAGAGCAGGGCGAAGAAGAGACCAACGCCAACGACCTCATCACCAAGATGGAGCTGTTTGGCACGGACGCAAAGGGCCTGTATATGCTGGATGCCGAGCTGAAAGCGCGTGTTTACACCGCACCCAGCCTGACGCTGTAAGCCTTTTGGCCTGTGTGACAAGGAACAGGCAATCAACAAAGCGGCGCCCCGGGGCATAACCCCGGGGCGCCGCTGTTTTTTGCCTTCTGAGGCTGCGGCATGGCTGTGCTCAGGCCTTCACGGCCCCGGCCACCACACCGCCGGTGAATAGGTATCCCACAATGGCCGGAAGGATGGAGAACACCGGCCCTTTGCACGCCGCGGGCGCGAAAAAAAGCCTTGACAGGCGCGGGCGCGTCTGGTATGATTTCACATAAAATTGAACACAAAGCTTGCCGCCGGGCAACAAGTGCCAGGTTTCGCATCAGTAGGCCATGGAGATGCGAAACAGAGGGCACTTTTTTTGTTTGTCTGTGCGGCGGCTGCACGGAGGGATTTTTTCATGAACGACAGGCACATGCTGCATGTGTTTGCCAAGTACACATTGATGAGCGTGGGCGGCATGCTGGCGAATTCCTGCTATATTTTGGCAGACACCTTTTTTGTGGCGCAGGGGCTTGGCACACAGGGGCTTGCCGCGCTGAACCTTGCCATACCGGTTTACAACTTTGTTTACGGCGCGGGGCTTTTGCTGGGAATGGGCGGGGCCACGCGGTATGCTGTGTGCAAAAGCCGGGGCGACGCGCGCGGTGCAGACGAGGCGTTTGGCTATGCGCTGGGCATGGCCACCGTGTGCTCGGCCGTGGGGATGCTGCTGGGGGCGTTTGCCTCCGGGCGCCTGACGGCCCTGCTGGGGGCGTCCGGCGATGTGGCCGGCATGACGCAAACGTACCTGCAGGTGATGCTGCTGTTTTCGCCGGCGTTTATCTTCAACGGGTTGCTGGTGTGCTTTGTGCGCAACGATGGCAACCCGCGGCTGGCCATGCTATCCACCGTGATTGGCAGCTTTTCCAATATTGTGCTGGATTACGTCTTTATCTTCCCCCTGGGCATGGGCATGTTTGGCGCCATTTTTGCCACGGGCCTCTCGCCGGTGTTGGGCATTCTGGTTCTTTTGCCGCACTGGTTTTCGCCGCGCCGGGGCTTTCATGCCCGGCGGCTGCACCCAAACGCCGGCGTGGCAGGGACCATTGTTTGGCTGGGGCTGCCGGCCTATCTGGCGCAGCTTTCCTCTGGCGTGGTGATGATTACCTTTAACAGCATCATCCTGCGGCTGGAAGGCAGCACGGGCGTGGCCGCCTATGGGGTGGTGGCCAACATCTCGCTGGTGGCGGCGGCCATTTACACAGGGCTGGGCCAGGGCATGCAGCCGCTGGCAAGCCGCGCCTGGGGCGAGGGCAAACCGCAGGCGGCGCACCGCCTTTTGCGCTGGGCCATGGTGGCTGCGCTTGGCGTTTCGGCCGCGCTGTTTTTGGGGCTGTTTGTGTTTGCCCGGCCTGTGGCACAGGTTTTCAACAGCGAAAACGATGCGGGGCTGCTGCGCATTGCGGTGCAGGGCCTGCGCCTGTATTTTGCAGGCGCCGTGTTTATGGGGGCAAACATCGTGTTCTGCACCTATTTCCCGGCGGTAGAGCACGCGCTGCCCGCGCAGGTGCTTTCGCTGTTGCGCGGCTTTGTGCTGCTGGTGCCGCTGGCCTTCGCCATGGCGGCCGCGTGGGGCATGACGGGCGTGTGGCTTACGGTGCCTGTGGCCGAGGCCGTGTGCACGGCGCTGGGCTGTGCGCTGTATGTGCGCAGCAGGCGCAGGCAGCCCGCGCTGCAAAAATAACCTTTGGCAGAGAGGAATTGCGTTTCCCATTGTCTTCTGCGCGCAAAAAACAGGGGCCGCCCCGCCGGGGCAGCCCCTGTTTTACTGAAAACCGGCAAAGAAGGCCGTCACACCGGCCGGGCACACAGCCGCCGGTGTGACGCAAGGCAAACGCGCCGGAACAGCGCGGCGTCAGCCGTTCACGTCAGACAAATCAAAATCTTCCGGCACAAGCAGGGAGAGGTCTGCCGTTTCGTCTGCGGCCGTGCGGCGCGCGGCGGACAAAATGGCCTCTTCCAGCTTGTTGCGCGCCAGGCGGCCGTTGCCGGCCTGCCGCGCGCGGGCCAGCTGCACGGCGTTGAAATAGGCCAAAAGCGGCGTTTCGCAGCGCGCGTCCAGCACATAGCCGCGGCCCTTTGCCTGAAGCTTTAAAATTTGCAGCAGCTCGGCGCCCGTGTAATCGGGAAATTCCACCACGTTTGGAAAGCGGCTTTGCAGCCCGCTGTTGGCGCCCAGAAAGGCCTGCATCTCCTTGGTGTAGCCCGCCAGAATAACCACCAGTTCGTCGCGGTGGTCTTCCATGCCCTTTACAAGGGTATCGATGGCCTCCAGGCCGAAGGAATCGTCCTTTCCGCGGTACAGGCTGTAGGCCTCGTCAATAAACAGCACGCCGCCCAGCGCGCTGTTCATCACCTGGGTGGTAAGCGGCGCCGTGTGGCCCACATATTTGCCCACAAGGTCTGCCCTTGTCACCTCTACCAGCTGCCCGCCCGCCAGCACGCCGGCGGCCTTGAGATATTTGCTGATCAGGCGCGCAATGGTGGTTTTGCCCGTGCCGGGGTTGCCGGTAAAAATCATGTGCATGGCCACGCTGCCCGCCTTCAGGCCCTGGGCGGCGCGGCGCTGCTGCAAGCGCACGTTCTGTTCCAGCCGCAGCACATATTCCTTTACCGGGGCAAGGCCCACAAGGGCGTTCAGCTCTTGCTTCACCTCTTCCAGCGCGGCGCCGCCCGGGCTTTGCGGCAAAAGGCCGAACAGCGGCGCCGGGCCCTTGCCAAAATCGGCAAAGGGCTGGCCGTCCTGCACGCTGAGGGCCACAGGCCCGGCGGCGTTTTCCATCAGCTTATACTGCGCCAGCGCGCGGTAGGCTTTGCGGTAAAATTCACCCAGCGGCCCGGCGCTGCCCGCGGTGCCGCAGGCGGCCACGGCGGGCCCGGCAAGGCTTTGCGCGCCGGAAAGGGAAAAGCCCAGGTTCTTTTCTGCCGCGGTGCACAGCGCCTTGCCCTTCACTTCGGCAATGGCGCCCAGCGCCTCGGGCGAAAGGGGGTGCGTTTCACACACATCGGAAAGCGCGGCCAGAAACGGCGCGCCGAAGGAATCTACAAGCCGGGCGGGCGCAAGCTCTGTGAACAGCACAAGATATTTGCCGCGGGCCGAAAGGCTGGCCACGGCGTCCGGCACAAGGGCCGTGCCCGCGTCGATAAGCCGCCCGTTCTGCAGCACATAGCGCCCGGCCAGGGGGCTTTCGCCCTGGCTGAACAGGTTTGCCACCACGGCCAGCAGGCCCTTGTGGCATTCGGTGTGGTTTTGGAACACCACCACCTCTGCGTCCGAGCAAAGCGCGGCGTACACGTCCTGCAAAAACAGTTTTTCCTGTGCGGGGGTGGGGTAAAGGGCAAGGTCTACCCAGGCGATGCCGCCGCTTGCAAAGGCGCGGCGCCGGTGCAGCTGGCGCACGGCCTCTTCCAGCCCCAGGCGGCGGCCTGTGCCCTGCGGCCCCGCAATGAGAAAGGCGCTGCGCGGGCCCTGTGAGGCTGTGCCCATTACAAAGGGGCGCTTCAGCGCCACGCACAAAGCTTTGCAGTATTCCGGCTGGCCCAGCACGGTGCGGCCCAGCTCTTCCTCCAGGCCGTGGAAGGCCTCGGCCCCGGCGCCCGCCACACCCGGGGTGGGCGCGCTTTCGCCCGCGCCGCGCGCAAGGTTCTGCACGGCCGGGGTGTTCACCTCGCGCCGGATGCGTGCAATGTCCTCCAGGGCGCTTTGGTTCATGGCCTCCAGCTCTGCGCGCTGTGCGGCGGCCGTTTTGTCCAGAAATTCGCTCATGTCCCGCACGCTTTTCTGCAGGGCGTCCACAGCCTGTGCACTTTGCCCAAAGGCGCTGCCCGGCGCGCTGCTGTGTGCCGCCTGGGGCGCGCGCTTTTGGCCCGCACCCGGCTTTTTGGGCGCAGCTTTCTGCGGCGAAGGCGGCGTTTTCTGTGCGGCCCGCCTGCGCGCGGGCGCTGTGGGCTGCGGCTCCAGCGTGAGCTGCGGCTTTGCCTCAGGCGCCGGGCGGCGGCCAAAGGCGCGGTTCAACAGTTCGTCAATGTCATTTTTCATGGCGCGTTCCCTTCTGCGGCCCAATGGCCGCGGGCGTTGTGCAGACCGGTGCGCCGTGCGGGCAGGGCTGCCCGCACGCGGCCGGCCGTGTGTGTTCCAGGCTGCCGCACAGCGGCCGGAAAAGCCGCCGGGCATTTTGGCGCAAAGGCCGCTTTGTGGCTATTATACCACACTGTGAAAACTTGCGCACCGCCTTTTGACGCGCGCTTTTGCCAAAAGGGGCCGCGCCCGGCCGGGCGCGGCATTTTTTTCAGTGAAAGGCAGCGTGCAAAAAGCCCGGCAATCCGCCAGGATTGCCGGGCTTTTTAAATGCGTCATGCGCAAAAATGATTGGCCCAAAACCAACGGTTCCTGCCGCGGCACGCCCAAGACGGGGCGGGGCACACCGGGCGTCAGCCGCCGCAGGCGGCCTGCAGCCTGTCGCAGGCCTGTTTCACATTTTCGCGCGAGGTGGCAAGGTTCATGCGTGCGCAAAGCGCGCTGCCGCTGCCGCCAAACCAGCTGCCATAATCCAGTGCAAGGCGGCATTTGCCCTGCAGCAGTTCTTTCAGCCCGGCCTCGTCCCGGCACACGGCGGAAAAATCCAGCCAGGCAAGGTAGGTGCCCTCCAGCGGGGCCAGCTGCAGGCGCGGGCACCCGGCGGCAAGGCGTGCGCGCAGGTAGGCGTAGTTGCCGTAAATGGTGGCCAGCGCGTCCTGCAGCCAGGCGGCGCCGCCCTCCATGGCGGCCTGGGCCGCCACATAGCCAAACCCGTTGCCGCCGCTTACGGCCATGCGCTGGGTAAAGCTGCAAAACGTCTGGCGCAGCGCATCGTTTGGAATGATGACAAACGAGTTCTGCACAGCCGCAAGGTTGAAAGTTTTGCTTACCGAGGCCATGGTGACCACCATGTCGCCAAAGCCGTCCAGCGCGGCGGCCGTCACTTTCTTCCGGCCCAGTGCGGGGTCTACCATATCCTGATGAATCTCATCCGACACCACCAGCACGCCGTGCCTGCGGCATATCTGCAGCAGGCGGCGCAGCTCTTCCTGCGTCCATACGCGGCCCACCGGGTTGTGCGGGTTGCACAGAATGTACAAGGTTACACCCTGCTGCACAATCTGTTGTTCCATGGCCTCGAAGTCGAAGGTGTAGTGCATGCCGGTGCGCTTCAGTTCGTTTTTCACAAGGCGGCGCTGTTCGCAGGCCTCCACCGCGCGCATGAAGGGATAGTAAACCGGTGTGGATACCATCACACCGTCGCCGGGCCGGGTGAACGCGCGCACGGCCCAATACAGCGCGGGCACCACGCCCGGCGTCACGCACACCCACTCGGGCTGCACGGCAAAGCCGTGGCGCTGCGCCTCCCAGCGCACCACCGCGTCAAAATACGAGGCAGGCGGGGAAAAATAGCCCAGCGGGCGCTCGATGTACTCGTGCAGCGCCTGTTTTACGCAGGCGGGGCAGGCAAAATCCATGTCTGCCACCCACATGGCCAGCAGGCCGTCCTCCCCAAATTTCTGCGGCAGAGCGTCCCACTTTTCACACTGTGTGCCGCGCCTGTCCACATATTCCATAGCAGCATGCCTCCTTGCCGTTTTGTACGGGTGCCGTTTGGGCGTTTGCGCCCAAACCGTTTTGCACCCAGTATAGAAGCCCTTCTGTGGTTTGTCAATTGGCCGGTGTGCAAAAAAGCCGTTTGGCCCGCTTTTTGAAAAAAAGCGCGGGCCGCGGCGCCGCTTTTTGCCCGGCGGCCCGGTTTGCAGGAAAACGGCGCGCGCCGCAAAGCGCACGGCCCGGCACGCGGCGCTGCGGCCCGGCATAGGATGCCGCAGAAACAGCCCCCGGCACGGGGCGCGGTGCAAAAGCGCCGCCGGGCCAAAGGGGGAAAGAGAGGAAGAGAGCTTATGCCAATCACCAATATCTCGAAAACGGCCGGGGCTGCCTCCATGGAGTGCGGCGGCGCCGTGGATATCAACCTTGCCGTTGCGGCCGCGCCCGGTGCCGCCACGCAGCGCGTGGCAATTGCCCTGATTTTAGACCGCTCGGGCAGCATGGCGGGCACCCCCATGCTGCATTTGAAGGCGGGCGCGAAAGAGTTTGTAAACATCATCACCGATGCCAACGCGCAAAGCGGCGGCAGCATGTATGAGATGGGCCTCATCAGCTTTGCGGCGGAGGCCACCACAGATGTGCCCCTCACCGGCAACATCCAGACGCTGAACGCGGCCATTGAGGGCCTTGAGGCAAAGGGCAACACCAACCAGGCCGACGCATTTCAGCAGGCGGGGGCCATGCTGCAGGGCTTTGACGGCAAAAAGGTGGCCGTGATGTTCACGGACGGCATGCCCACCGTGGGCGGAGACCCCGCCCCGCAGGCGGATGAACTGAAAGCCGGCGGCGTAGAGATTTTCTGCATTGGGCTGCGCGGCTCGGACGGGCTGGACGAGGACACGCTGCGCGCATGGGTGTCGCCGCCCCCGGAGGACCATGTGCTTCTTGCCCCCACGGCCTCAGAGCTGGAAGAAGCCTTTGAGGCGCTGGCGCGCGAACTGTTGGAAGCTGGCGCACGCAACGTGGTGGTGCGGGATATTCTGGGCCCGCAGTTCACCGTGCTGAGCGTAGAGCAGCCCAGCGTGGGCTGGGCCGAGGCGCAGGACGCGCGCACCGTGGTGTGGCGCATGGACGAACTGGCGGTCAACGCCCCGCAGACAGCTGTGCTGCGCATTGTGGCCCTGCACACGGGCGAGGGAAACGGAAACCTTGCGCTGAACGAGGCGGCCACGCTTACCGCGGACGGCGGCGTAAGCATGCAGTTTGCCCCCCTTACCGTGTATGTAGACTGCGGCGAGCCCGCGGGCGAGATATGGCCAGAGCCCTGTGTGCCGGCGGCCTGTGTGTGCACTTCGGCCGGCGGCGTGGTGACGGCCGATGTGGGCACCGTCAGCATGGCGGGCACGGGCGGCCTGCTGATGATCAACGCGCGGCTGAAAAACGTATGCCCCGGCAAACGCATCCTGCTGGGCGTGTGGGTGACGCGCGAAACGCCGGACGGCTGCCAGATGTGCGGCTTCAAAAGCTACGAGCTGCAGCCCAACACCGGGACGGTTGTGCGGGATATTGTGGTGAAGGGCCTGCGCTTTTTGCTGCCCCCGCCCGAGCCGGAAAGCTGCAGCTGCGGCGACAGCCAGTGCTACCAGGTGTATGCCGCCGCGCAGGCTGTGGACGAGGGCGCATGCCCGTGCATCCCGCAGGTTCTGTAAGCTTTTCCCCCGCAGCCGGGCAGGCCGCATGGCGCTGCCCGCCCTGCGTTCCCCCCTTTCCAGGCAGGCGGTGCCGTGTGCGCCGCCCGCCTTTTTCTTTGGGGCGGCTGCGGTATGCCGGAATGCACGCATAGTTTGCACAAACGTCCATTTTTGCGGTGTGGATAGTGTAACAAAAAAACGGGCCGTGGTATAATAAAACCAAACTGCAGGGCGGGCCTGCGCGGCAGCGAAGGGCAGGCCCTGCGGCACAGACGCCGCACATTTGGCGCTGCGCCCCTGCAACGTGCACAGGCGCGGCGGCACGCGGCCTCAAAAGCCAAAAACCTTGCGCGCCCGGGCTGTGCCCGCGCGCGTGCCGATAAAAAAGAAAAAGGAGCGTTGTACCATGATACTGAAAAACGGCCTTGTATTTACCGAAAATGCCGAGTTTGTGCCCGCGGACGTAGAGCTGGCGGGCGGCACCATTGTGAAAGTGGCCCCCGCCGGCACGCTGGAGGGGGAAGAGGTGCTGGACGTCTCGGGCAAATATGTGACGCCGGGCTTTGTGGATATTCACATCCACGGCTCGAAGGGCAGCGATTTCTGCGACGCCGGCGCCGAACACATCGAAACCATGTGCGAATATCTGGGCAGTGAGGGCGTCACCAGCTTTTGCGGCACCACCATGGCCTTTGACGAGCCCATCCTCACGAATATCCTCACCGTGGCAAAGCCCTATATCGGCAAAGAGACGGGCGGCGCCGTGCTGCGCGGCGTGAACATGGAGGGCCCGTTCATCAACAAGGCCAAAAAGGGCGCGCAGGCCGAAAAATATGTGATGGAACCGGACACCGCCATGTTCGACCGCCTGTACGAGCTGTGCGGCGGCGCCATCAAGCTGGTGGATATGGCCCCGGAGGTGAACGGCGCGCTGCCGTTCATTCAGCACGCCAGCAAAAAGTGCGTGGTGTCCATTGCGCACACCTGCGCCAATTACGACGAGGCCAAGGCCGCCTTTGAGGCGGGCGCCACGCATGTGACGCACCTGTTCAACGCCATGCCGCCGTTTGCACACCGCGACCCCGGCGTGGTGGGCGCGGCCAGCGACTATGCCCAGCATGTAGAGATGATTTCGGACGGCATTCACCTGCACCCGGCCGTGGTGCGCAGCGTGTTCCGCCTGTTTGGCGACGAGCGCGTGTGCCTCATCAGCGATTCCATGCGCGCCGCGGGCATGCCCAACGGTGTGTACAGCCTGGGCGGCCAGACGGTGTACATGACAGACGGCAAAGCCACCCTGGAGGACGGCACCATTGCGGGCAGCGCCACCTGCCTGGCCGAGTGCTTCCGCCGTGCAGTGGGCTTTGGCGTCAAGCTGGAAAGCGCCCTGAGGGCCGCCACCATCAACCCGGCCAGGGCCGTGGGCCTGTTCGACACGCTGGGCAGCGTCACCGAGGGCAAACGCGCCGATGTGCTGGTGCTGGACAAAGCCCTTCAGCCCGAGCATATCTTCATTGGCGGCGTGAAAACAAAATAAGAAAACGCACCCGGCGGGCGGCCTTGGCAGGCCGCCCGTTTTTTGGTACAATGGGCAACAGAAAAGCCCGCCGCGCGGCGGGCAAAACCATGCCGGAAGGGGAATGCCTTGTGCAGGTTGGGGCTGTAATTTGTGACATTGACGGCACACTGCTGCCCGCGGGGCGCAGCGCCATCAGCGCGCGCACGCGGCTGACGCTGCTGGCGCTGAAAAGCGCCGGGGTGCGCGTGGTGCTGGCCACGGGGCGCGCGCCGCAGGTGGCGCTGGCCGCGGCGGAAAAAATACCCTATGATGTGCTGGTGTGCGCACAGGGCGCAGCCGTGCTGGAGGCGGGCGGCAGGCCCCGCGCCCTGCACACGCTGAGCGAACAGCAGATGTATGCCCTGGTGGATTTTTGTGAAAACGGCGAATGGCCGCTGAACTTCGTGTTCGACGAAGGGTATTTTGCCTATGTGGAATACGAGCGCATGCTGCGCGAGCTGCCGGAGGATGATATGCAGCGCCCCTGGCTGTTTGACGGGGAAGACCAGGACAAGCACCTGGCCGCCATGCCCTATGGCGCGTGCGCCTTCCTGCCGGAAAGTGCCGTGCGCGCCTTTGGGCAGAAATATGGCCACTTGGGCCTGTGCTTTGTGCCCTTTGCCCCCCATAAGTGGGATATTTACCCCGCCGGGGTAGAGAAAGCGGCCGCTGTGCAGGATATTCTGCAGGGCTGGGGCCTTGCCTGGCAGCAGGCGGCCGCCATTGGCGACGGCGAGGGTGACGTGTGCCTGCTGGAGAAGGCGGGCCTTTCTGCCGCCATGGAAAATGGATGCCAGGCGGCCAAGCGCGCGGCCCGGCACATTGCGCCCCCGGCGGAAGAGGACGGCGCGGCACAGTTTTTCAGCCAGCATATCCTGCGCGCGCTGCGCGAGGAGGAAAGCCGGCCCGGTGCGGGCGGCGCACAGCATGGCGTATGAGCGTTTCGGCCCGGTGTGGACGCCGCAAAGCCACACCCTTATTGTGGGCACCTGGCCCAGCCCCGAAAGCCGCAGGCAGAACTTTTATTATGGCCACCCGCGCAACCGTTTTTGGCCGCTTTTGGCCGGGCTGCTGGGCGCAGAGGTGCCGCGCACGGTAGAGGAAAAGACAGCCCTTGTGTGCGCCCATGGCCTGGCCCTGTGGGACACTGTGCAGCAGTGCACCATCACCGGCGCGCAGGACGCCACCATTCGCAATGTGACGCCCACAGACATTGCCTGGCTGTGTGCGGCCGCGCCCATCCGGCGCATTTTGTGCAACGGCGCCACGGCGTATACCCTGTGCATGACATACCACACCCTGCCGGGTGTGCAGGTGGTAAAGCTGCCCAGCACCAGCCCCGCCAACGCCGCCTGGACAATGGAAAAGCTGCGCGCGGCGTGGGCCCCTTATTTCTGAAGCGGCCTTTGCAGGCCTGAGAAACGCCGCGTGCGGCGCGCGCTGGAATGGCCGAAAGCGTGCCCCAGGCCGGGCGGCGTCAAGGGCCGTGGCCTGCCGGCGCCTTGTGCATGCATGTGTGCGCTGGCCGGGCGCTCCGCGCCGGAAAAACGGACGAAAAAAGCCCGGTAATCCTGACGGATTACCGGGCTTTTTGAATGCGCTAGGCGTCAAAATTGTCAGCCCAAAACCGATGTTTTCTTACGCCAACACGCCTTTGCGGCGCGGGCGCTTTGCACAGCGCATGGCTTAGAAATACAAATCTTTCGAGGGGAATTCGGCCTCGCAGGTGAGGCGCACGCCCAGCTTGCGCAGCGTGCCCTCGTCGCCAGAGTGCAGCATGCAGGAAGCGTGCATCTCGCAATCCCGCAGGCGGGGCAGCTGTTCCATGGCGCGGGCCGTCATGGTGTTGGTGGCGGCCGTGATGGCAAGGGCCGCCAGCACGTCGTCCACCTTCAGCACGCTGGAACGGCTGCCCAGAATGTTGATTTTCAGCTTCAAAATAGGCTCCAGCACAATGGGGCTGATGAGCATCAGCGAATCGTCAATGCCAGCCAGCGCCTTGATGGCGTTCAGCACGCACGAGGAGGACGCGCTCATCAGGTTGCTGGCCTTGCCGGTGACAATTTTGCCGTCCGGCAGCTCGATGGCTGTGGCGGAAACGCCGGCCGCCTTCTGCTTTTCCAGCGCCGGGGCCACCACAGGCCTGTCGTGGGTGGAAAGGCCCATCTCCTGCATGATGCGCTTAATTTTATCCACGGCGTCCACCGTGCCCTTGCCCTGCTTTTGGTCGCACAGGGCCTTGAAATAGCGGCGGATAATCTCTTGCCCGGAGGCATGCTTCACCGCTTCGTCATCTGTGATGGCGTAGCCCACCATGTTCACGCCCATATCGGTGGGCGAGCGGTAGATGGGGGCGTTTTCGCCCGAAATGCGCGAAAGAATGTTGCGCACAATGGGGAAAGCCTCTACGTCGCGGTTGTAGTTCACGGTTGTTTTGCCGTACGCCTCCAGGTGGAACGGGTCTATCATGTTCACGTCGGCCAGGTCTGCCGTGGCGGCCTCATAGGCCAGGTTCACCGGGTGCTTCAAGGGCAGGTTCCACACAGGGAACGTTTCAAACTTGGCATAGCCCGCGCGGCGCCCCATGCGGATTTCGTGGTACACCTGGCTCAGGCAGGTGGCCAGCTTGCCAGAGCCGGGGCCCGGCGCCGTCACCACCACAAGGGGCTTTTCCGTCTCGATGTACGGGTTTGCGCCATAGCCTTCGTCGGAACAGATATAGTCGATGTCGGTGGGGTAGCCCTTGATGGGGCGGTGAATGTAATTTTTTACCCCGCGCGCGGTGAGCTTTTGGGCAAAGCCGTCTGCCGCAGTCTGGCCGGTGTATTTGGTGATGACCACACTGTTGACGGCAATGCCCATCTGGGTGATGTCGTCAATCAGGCGCAGCACCTCCATGTCATAGCTGATGCCAAGGTCTGCCCGCACCTTTGTTTTTTCAATGTCATCGGCCGACACGGCGAAGATGATCTCGGTCTGCTCGCGCATCTCGCGCAGCAGGTTGATTTTGCCGTTGGCGTCATAGCCCGGCAGCACGCGCGCGGCGTGGTAGTCGTCAAACAGCTTGCCGCCGAATTCCAGATACAGCTTGCCGCCCCATTGCGCAATGCGCTCGGCAATGTGCTGTTTTTGTTTTTGAAGAAAAAGTGCGTTGTCAAACCCCTGCTGCACCATGATAGGACGCCCCCGCATGCAAATTGTGCGCGACACACATAAACAGGGCGGCCGCGCCGCGGCACACCCTGTCGTGCGTATTCGCTTATACATATTAGAATATCACATCCCCTGCCGCCTGCACAAGTGCAAAAACGCCTTTTTGCGGTAAAATGTGTGCTTTGCCGCCCCCTGCGCCAGAAAAAGGCGCGGGCAGGGCCTGCGCAACCGGCGGTTGCGCAATAGGTGGTGGATGCGGCCCGGTTTTTTTGCTAGAATGGCTTTAGAAAAGGGGGGCTGAACATGGCCATTGGGCTTGGAACGGTGCTGATGATTCTGTTTGGGCTTGTGCCGCTGGGCGCCGGTGTGGCGCTGGTTGTGCTGGCTTTTCGCGCGCTGCTGAAATACATCCGCTGCAAAGATATGGATATGCGGCAAAAAGCGGCGCCGGAAAAGCGCCCCCTGGGCGAGGTGCTGCGTGCGCGCCGCACTGCCTGCAACATGACGCAGGAGTTTGTTGCCGGTGCGCTTGGCGTCAGCCGCCAGGCCGTGTCGAAGTGGGAGCAGGGCAGGGCCGCCCCCAGCACGGCCAACTTGCTGGCCCTTGCCAAGCTGTACGGTGCCTGCGCCGAAGAACTTTTACAGGAAGCGGAATAAGCGCCTGCCGCCGGGCGGGCGCACGCGCCCTGCCATGGGCGCGGTGTGAAAAAAGCGAACGCCCCCACGGGCAGCCGCCGGGCTGCCCGTGAGGGCTTTTTGCATGCCTGGGAAAGGGCGCGTGGCGCTGTGCGCCCGAATTTTCGTTTGCGAGGCAACGGTTTCTTGCGTCAACACGCCTTCAAGGCGGCGCGCTTTGCGCGCCCGCAGGCCCGCGGGCGCGTCAGGCCGTCAGGTCTTCAATGCGGGCGGTGTTGGTGTGGGCAATGGGGCGCCAGGTGCGCTCTTTTTTTACAAAGCTCAGCAGGGTGAGGGCCATATGGCTCAGCGCAAACAGCCAGAAGGTGGCCACGCCCTTTATCACACCGCGCAGGCTGCCCTTTTTCAGCACCACCGTCAGCGCGGCGGCAAACGAGGTGCCCAGCACGGTGCCCGCGGCGCCCACGCCCAGCATCAGCGCGGCCGCGCGCAGCCCGCTGAGCAAAATGCCGCCGAAGGCCACCCCGTGCCCCGCCAGCACAAGAGCGGCGCCGGCAATGCCCAGCACGGTGCTGGCAAGCTGCACAAAGGGCGTGAGAAACGTCATGGTCATGTCAAAGCATACGGCGCTGCGGCGCAGCACGGTTTCGCGGAACAAAAGCCCGCCGTACACCTGCAGCCCCTGCAGGCTGCCCGTTGTCCAGCGGCGGCGCTGGCGCCAGCTTTGGCGGAAGGTGAGGGGCTGCTCGTCATAAATGACGGCTTCCGGCTGGAAGGCCACCCGGTGGCCCCTCAGCGCGCACTGCGCGCTGAATTCATAGTCTTCCGTCATGGTTACGGTGTTCCAGCCGCCCAGCTCGCGCAGAAGGCCCGCCGTGGCCGTAAAGCCGCTGCCGTTCACAAGGGCCGAAAGGCCCAGCGCGCTGCGCGCGGAATTGTAAAAGCGGTTCAGCATCCAATAGCAGATGGAATAGCAGCCCGAAATGGCGCTTTGCTCGGGGTTTTTGGAATCGCGGAAGCCCTGCACGGCCACATGCCCGGCGCACACGGCGTCGTTCATGCGGGCCAGAAAATCCGGGTGCACAAGGTTGTCTGCGTCAAACACGCACATGGCGTCATAGCCCCCGGCCAGCACCACATGGTCCACCACTTCGCGCAGCACATCGCCCTTGCTGTGTATCTCGCCCCTGGGGGCATACAGTGTTGCCCCGGCGGCCTGCGCGGCGCCGGCGGTATCGTCCGTGCAGTTGTTGGGCGCCACAATAATGTCGAACAGCTCGGGCGGGTAGTTCTGGCGCCGCAGGCTGTGCACCAGGTTGGCAATGACGGCCTCTTCGTTGCGGGCTGCCACCACGCAGGCAAATTTCGTCTTGGGGGCCGTGCGCGGCACGGCGCGGCGCTTTTTAAAGCCAAACAGGGCCACGGCGCCGAAATAAAGCATATAGAGGCCGAGCAGGATGCTGCACGCAGTTACCAGCCTCCACAGGATTAACAGCAGCATAAAACTTTCCTCCCTTGGGCCAGCACCGGCAAGGCGGGGCCGCGCCCGCTTTGCGCTGTGTGGTGCTTGTCTTTATTTATGATACGACATCCGCGCGCCTTTGTCTTCATTTCTTTTATAAAATTTGGAATATTTTTTGCAAAATCTTTGTTTCACCCCGGGCAGGGCGGCCGGGCGCAGGCATGCCCCGCCGCTTTGCCACATATAAATGGGCCAGACAAACCCCGGCGCGGCTGCCCGCCAGGCGCCTGCGCCGGGGCAACGCGCCGGAGGCAAACCGGGAAAAGGGGAATGGCTGATGAACACGCAGGGGCTGACGAGCGCGCAGGCGGCCGCGCGCCTATCGCAGGTGGGGGAAAACCGCCTGGCGGCAAAAAGGCAGGCCAGCGTGGCCGCCATGTTCTTTTCGCAGTTCAAGGACGTGATGATTCTGATTCTGGCCGCGGCCACGCTCATCAGCGTGCTGATGGGGCAGGGCGCCGAGGCCGTCACCATCATCGCCATTGTGCTTTTGAACGCCGTGATGGGCTTTTTGCAGGAATACCGCACGGAGCAGACGCTGGAGGCGCTGAAAGAGCTTAGCGCCCCCACGGCCCGTGTGCGGCGCGACGGCGCGGAAAAAACCGTCAGCGCGCGCACCGTGGTGCCGGGCGATGTGCTGCTGTTGGAGGCGGGCGACAAAATAGCCGCGGACGCAAAGCTGCAAAGCGCGGCGGCATTGCAGTGCAACGAGGCCATGCTGACGGGCGAAAGCGTGCCCGCGGGCAAAAAGACGGGCGACACAGTGTTTATGGGCTGCATTGTCACCGCGGGCAAGGCCGAGGCCGTGGTGACGGCAACCGGCATGGCCACCGAGATGGGCAAAATAGCGGGCATGATGGACGAGGCCAGCGAGGGCCCCACCCCCCTGCAGGAAAAGCTGAAACAGCTGGGCCGCTTTGTGGCCGCGGCCTGTGTGGTTATTTGCCTTGCCGTGGGCCTGCTGGGCTTTCTGCAGGGGGGCGATTTGCTGGAGATGCTGCTTACCGGCGTTTCGCTGGCCGTGGCGGCCATTCCCGAAGGGCTGCCCGCCATTGTCACCATCACGCTGGCGCTCAGCGTGGGGCGCATTTTGCGGCGCGGCGCCGTCATCCGCCGCCTGCACGCGGTGGAGACACTGGGCTGTGCCAGCGTGATATGCACCGATAAAACAGGCACCATCACCCAGAACAAAATGACGGTGAAGCGCATTTGGACGCCGGGGGTGCAGTATGCGGTGTCCGGCGACGGGTACGCCGTCAGGGGCGAGGTGACGCGGGCCGGGCGCGCTGTCACGGCGGGCACGCAGCCGGGCCTGGCAAGGCTGTGCACGGCGGCCGTGCTGTGCGCGGGGGCGTCCATTGTGCAAAAGCGCGGTGTGTACGAGGTGAAGGGCGACCCAACCGAGGCGGCCGTGCTGATTGCCGCGCGCAAAGCGGGCGTGGAAAAGCGCACCCTGGCCCGCACCCACACTGTCACAGCCGAACGGCCGTTCGATTCCGAGCGCAAGCGCATGAGCGTCACCGTGCGCACCCCGGCGGGGCCGGTGCTGTACTGCAAAGGCGCGCCGGATGTTCTGCTGGGCCTGTGCACCCACATTGCTGCGCCCGCGGGCGTGCGCGCCATGACAGCGGCGGACAGAAGGGCCATTTCGGCCCAGGCGGCAGAGATGGCACGCAGCGCGCTGCGCGTGCTGGCCTTTGCCGAAAGCGCCACGCCGCAGAAGGGGGAAAAGGGCCTTTGCTTTACCGGCCTTGTGGGCATGATGGACCCGCCCCGCCCCGAGGTGAGGCCCGCGGTGAAAAAGTGCCTGGCGGCCGGCATCCGCCCGGTGATGATTACGGGCGATTCGCCCGAGACGGCGCTTGCCATTGCGCAAAGCGTGGGCATCGCCCGCGCCGCCGATGCCGCGGTGACGGGCGCCCAGCTGGACGCCATGACGGACGCCCAGCTTGCCGGGGCGTGCAAAACAGCGCGCGTGTTTGCGCGTGTGTCGCCCGCGCACAAGCTGCGCATTGTGCGCGCCTTCAAGCGGGCGGGCAACATCACGGCCATGACGGGTGACGGCGTGAACGACGCGCCCGCCGTCAAAGAGGCCGACATCGGCGTGGCCATGGGCATTTCGGGCACAGACGTGACCAAGGAGGCCTCGGCTGTCGTCATTCTGGACGACAACTTTGCCACCATTGTGGCCGCGGTGGAGGAAGGGCGCGTCATCTATCAGAACATCCGCCGCTTTATCCGTTACCTGCTCACCTCAAACCTGGGCGAGGTGCTGGGCATGCTGTTCGGCATGCTGATGCACCTGCCGGTGATGCTGGCGCCCATCCAGATTTTGCTGGTGAACCTGTTCACCGACGGCCTGCCGGCCATTGCCCTTGGCATGGAGCCGCCCGCAAAGGACATTATGGCGCGCCCGCCCCGGCCCAGGGCCGAGGGGCTGTTTGCGCACGGGCTGGCGCTTACCATTGCGGTGCGCGGGGCCATGCTGGGGCTTGCCAGCGCCGGGGCCTATACGGCCGCGCTGTACATGGGCGAAAGCCTTACCGAGGCGCGCTCGGCCTGCTTTCTCACCATTGTGCTTTCGCAGATGCTGCACATTTTCGAATGCCGCGGCAAGGGCCTGCACTTCGGCGGCAACCGTGCGCTGATGGCCGCGGTAAGCGCCAGCGTGCTTTGCGCCATCCTGTGCGTGTATGTGCCCGTTCTGCAGCCGGTGTTCGGCACACAGGCCGTGTGGGGCAGGGCGCTGTGGGCCGTGGGCGGCGCCGTGGTGGCCGGGCCGGTGCTTACGGCTGCGGCCCGCCGGGTGAAAAGGTTGGCGTGCGGGCGCTGAAGGCCGTTTTCGCCCAAAAAGATTAAACGGGCGTGCGCCTGCAAATACTATGGGGGAACATCGCGGAAAGAGCGGAGGTTTTCCCATGGAAAAAATAATCAGATGGAGCTGCTTTACCGCCAGCGCCTGCATTGTGGCAGCTTTCCTGTTTGCACTGTACATTTCCACCCTGCTGCCGGATACGTTCCATGTGGGGGAGACGGGCGAGATCCGTGTGGCGGGCATGCCCTTTCTCACCTCTTCCCCGGCGCTGGGGCAGGAGGAAGCCGCGGCCAATGCCACGCGCGGGGGCTCTTACAATGCGCAGCTTTCGCTGGGAGGTGTGATACCGGTGAAGACGGTGCGTGCGGAAGTGTTGGGGCGGCGTGTGGTGCAGGTGTGCGGCACGCCGTTCGGCATTAAAATGTTTGCCAACGGCGCCATGGTGGTGGGCTTCAGCGATATCTACACCGCGCAGGGCTACCAGAACCCGGCCAAGACGGCCGGGCTGAAGCTGGGCGACGTCATTGTCTCCATAGCCGGGCACGAAACGCGCACCAACGAGGATGTGGCCGAGGCCCTGCAGCAGCTGAAGGGCGCGCCCGCCGAGGTGGTGTTTCAGCGCGACGGGCATGAAAAGACGGTGCGCCTGACGGCGGTGATGGACCTTTCCACCAACACCTACCGCACGGGCATGTGGGTGCGCGATTCCTCGGCGGGCATTGGCACCATGACGTTCATCGACAACGCCACCGGCACCTTTGCCGGGCTGGGGCATTCGATTCACGATTCCGACACTGGCAAAACGTTGGGGCTTTTGAAGGGCGAAATTGTGCCGGTGGAGATTACCGGCGTGGAAAAGGGCAGCGCAGGCGCCCCGGGCGAGCTGAAGGGCCGCTTCCTCACGGCTGCCGCTGCGGGCGACATCACGGTGAACGGTGAGACGGGCGTGTACGGCACCGTCAGCTCTGTGCAGGAGGGCATTGACATGGAGCTGGCCCTTGCACAGGAGGTCACCACCGGCCGGGCCGAAATCATCACCACCATCGAGGGGCGCACACCGCAGCGCTATGAGGTGGAAATTGAAAAAATAGCCCTGAATGCAAGCGATGCGAACCGCAACATGGTGGTGCATGTAACAGACCCCGTGCTGCTGCAGAACACGGGCGGCATTGTGCAGGGCATGAGCGGCAGCCCCATCATTCAGAACGGCAAGCTGGTGGGCGCTGTGACGCATGTGCTGGTGAACGACCCCACGCGCGGCTATGGCATCTTTGCCGAAAATATGCTGGAAACGGCCGAGGCCGCCGCGGGCCGCCGCGCCGCATAAAAGGCCCGCTTTTCGAAAACCGGGGCCGGGGGATGCCTGTGGGCATCTTCCCGGCCCCGGCTTTTTGCGGCTTTGCGGGCCGGCCTGCGCGGCCGCCCGGCTTCGGGCCGGCAGGCACCGGCCTGCGCGACTTTCCAAATGCCTTGCGCAAGCCCGGTGCGAACCACTGTATTTTGTGTCGAAGAAAAGAAAAGAATCAAAATATGGAAAAATTTCATTGGAAGCTGTTGCAATATATGGAAATATATGGTAAAATCCAAACAGTTCAAAGCACAACCCCTCGCAAAGAGGTAAAACACCGTATGGAGGAATAGAAAATGGAACAGATCAGTTTGCTGATGACAGACCTTGCACCAGAGGTAACAAAGCAGTGCACCGCAGCGCTGGAGCAGCGCGGCATTCGGGTGACCGTGTGCGAAAAGGACGGCCGCAAGGCCCTTGCGGCCATTGAAAAACAGCGGCCCAACGCCGTTTTGCTGGACGCCTTTATGCCCGGGCTGGATGCCATCAGCGTCAAACAGCGCTGCGACGAAAAGGGCATTCAGAACGTTCTGTTCTTCGTGACGGGAAGTTTCACCGATGACGTGCTGGAGAGCGAGATGATGCAGGGCGGCTTTTCATTCTATTTTCTGAAACCGTTCGATGCCTCCGCCATGGCTGCGCGCGTGATGGCGGCTTTGGGCCGGGGCCAGGCCAGCCACCCGGTGGATGACGAGCGCACCGTGACAGAAATTCTGCATCAAATTGGCGTGCCCGCCCACATCAAGGGCTACCAGTTCCTGCGCGACGCCATTTTGATGACAATGGAGGACGGCGAGTACATCAATTCTGTCACCAAACGCCTGTACCCCGAAATAGCCAAACACAACGGCACCACGGCCAGCCGGGTAGAGCGCGCCATCCGCCACGCCATTGAGGTGGCGTGGGACCGCGGCGACGTAGACACCCTGAACAGCTATTTCGGCTACACCATCCACAACCTGCGCGGCAAGCCCACCAACTCCGAGTTCATCGCCATGATTGCAGATAAAATGCGGCTGGATAAAAAGGCCCACCGCATGGCGTAAAGCCGCGGCGGGGCTGCGTGCAAAATATCTTTGGCCCATGGGCAGGTGCCCGTGGGCCTTTTTGCGCCCGGGCGCGGAATGTGGTAGAATAGGGCATGCGGCGCGCGGGCGTTTTGGCACAGCGCGCCGGGAAAGGGGCCACAGCCATGTTTTTGATAGGCAACCATGTATCTTCTTCCAAAGGGTACCTTGCCATGGGCAAGCAGGCCGCGAAGCTGGGCGGCAACACCTTTGCCTTTTTTACGCGCAACCCGCGCGGCGGCGCGCAAAAACCGCTGGACGAGGCGGACGCCGCAGCCCTGCGAACCTTTCTGCGGGAAAACGGCTTTGGCACGCTGGTGGCGCACGCGCCCTACACGCTGAACGCCTGCGGCAAAGACGAGGCCGTGCGCGATTTTGCCCACCGCGCCATGGAAGAAGACCTTGCGCGGCTGGAGGCCGCGCTGCCCGGCCAATATTACAATTTTCACCCGGGCAGCCATGTGGGCCAGGGCGCGAAAGAGGGCGTGCGCCTGATTGCCGCGCAGCTGAACGCCATCCTCACGCCGGGCATGACCACCACGGTGCTGCTGGAGACGATGGCGGGCAAGGGCAGCGAGGTGGGCCGCACATTTGAAGAACTGGCCGCCATTCTGGACGAGGTGCGCCTGAACGAGAAGGTGGCCGTGTGCCTGGACACCTGCCATGTGTGGGACGGCGGCTATGACATTGTGCACGATTTGGACGGCGTGCTGGCGCAGTTTGACCGCGTTATTGGGTTGAACAAGCTGAAAGCGCTGCATGTGAACGACAGCCTGAACCCCTGCGGCGCCCGAAAAGACAGGCACGCGCAGATAGGCGAAGGGCATATTGGGGCCGAAGCCTTTGCGCGCATTGCGCAGCACCCCGTGCTGGCGGGCCTGCCCAAAATACTGGAGACGCCGAACGACGACGCGGGCTGGGCGCGCGAAATTGCCTTTTTCAAGGCGGCCGCCGCGGGCGGCGCGCCGCAAAAACCGCACGGGCAGGCGGAAGGCTGAGCTATGGCTGCAGGCCGCCCAGGCGGCGTTCTTATTCGATACAAACAGGGGCCGGTTTTATAACCGGCCCCTGTTTGTATCGCGCAGCATGGCAATGCCGTCTGTGACGGTGCATTCCTGCAAATGCAGAAGGCGCGTTGGCATTTCGCCAACAAACAGCCTGCGGCCCGCGCCCAGAATAATGGGCAGCACGCCGATGACGGCCTCATCCACAAGGCCCGCGCGAAGCAGGGCGCTGGCCACCTGCCCGCCGCCGAACAGCCAGATGCCGCCCTGGGCGCGCCGCTTCTGCTCTGCCACTTTTTCGGCAAGCCCGCCGCAGAAAAATTCCACATTCGGCGGCGCATCTGCGGGGCGCGGGCGGTGAGAGGCCACAAGAAAATGCTTTTCTTGCCAGCCGTCTATGTGCTCAATGCCGCAGTCGTCGTATGCGTTGCGGCCCATCACTACGGTGCCGCACCCGGCCAGGAACGTTTCAAAGCAAAACTGCGCCCTGGTGTTCTGCCCTGCGTCCCCGTGGCCGGTTATCCAGGCATAGCCCCCGGCCTTGTCTGCAAGATAGCCGTCCAGGCTGACGGCAATGTTCAAGATAAGCCTGGCCGCCATGCGGCGCCCCCCTTTCTGTGCAAAAAATCTGTGCCCGCGCCGCCTTTGCGGCGCGGGCACAGAGGCAAACCGTGCAAAGCGTATGCGCCCGCGCCTTTACAGCGCGGCCATCTCGGCCTCAATGGCATCCTCGCTGGCGCGCATGGCGGCCAGCGTTTTATCCAGCAGCTCGTCCAGCTCCCAGCCCAGCAGCCCGGCGCCCTGGCGGATAATATCGCGCGAGCAGCCCGCCGCAAAGCGCTTATCCTTAAATTTCTTTTTCAGGCTGGAAAGCTCCATATCTTTACAGCTTTTCGACGGGCGCATGCGCGCAGCCGCGCCAATCAGGCCCGTCAATTCGTCTGTGGCAAACAGCACCTTTTCCATCTGGTGCACGGGCTCTATGTCGCTGCACTCGCCCCAGCCGTGGCTGCACACAGCGTGCACCAGCGCTTCATCTGCGCCAATTTCGGCCAGCAGCTCGGGCGCTTTTTTGCAGTGTTCGTCGGGCCACATCTCAAAATCCACATCGTGAAGCAGGCCCGCAAGGGCCCAAAAATCGGCCTCGCTGCCATAGCCAAGCTCGTTTGCAAACCAGCGCGTCACAGCCTCTACCGTGAAGGCGTGCTGCATGTGAAAAGGCTCTTTGTTATATTTTTGTACCAGTTTTACTGCGTCCTGACGCTGCATAGCGCACCTCTCCTTTGTTGCTTCTTTTCTTTTTAAGATACCGCATTGCGCGCCAAAATACAAGCGCAAACGTGCCAAACCACTTGCCTTGCGCCGTTTTCTGTGGTATGCTTTGGCCGGAAAACAAAACTCTCGTGCAGCTGGGCGGATACGGGGAAGCGGGTGCAAATCCCGCGCGGTTCCGCCACCGTGACGCGCCTGCCCGGCAAAGCGGCCTTTGCGCCGTTTTGCCGCCGGGCGCCCAGTCGGGTTACCGTGCCCAGCTTGCGTACAATGCTCACGGGGCAATGGGCTGCGTACAAAAAAGTGCAGCATGGCACCGCGCGCCGCCGCGTGCCGTGCGGCGCCGCTTTGTGCCGCCCTTTCGCTTTCAGCCGGGGCGGCAGGGAAACATTTGCCCGCCATTTCGCAGCGTGCAAACCAAGCCCCCCACGGCAGCCGTCAGGCCTGCCACGGGGGCTTTTTTGTTCCCTGCGCCGCCAGTGGGGCAGGGCCGCCCGGTGCCGCACAGGAAATTTGTGCGCAGCGGCCGCCTTTTTTCGCGGGGCGCTTTTCAAAAGCACCTGCGGCCCATGGGCGGGCCCCCTGCTTAGGGGAGCTTTCTGCGCCGCCCCGGCTTTGGCAAAAGGGTGTTTTGTTTTGCAAAAAACGCCCCGGCACATGCTTTTGGCCGGGGCTGCAAAAAAGAGAGGTAGAAGCGTAACATGAAAAACAACAAAAAAATTGTGCTGGCCGTGGTGGCGCTGGTGGCCGTGGTGGCCATTGCGCTGGGGCTGTGGGTTGCCCTGAAGCCGCAGGCCGCACAGGGCGAAAAAACCATCACCGTGAACGTAGTGTTCGCCGACGGCACACAGAACAGCCACACCATTTCCACCAGCGAGGAATACCTGCGCGGCGCGCTGGAGCAGGCGGCGCTGATTGCGGGCGAAGAGGGTGAATACGGCCTGTTTGTGAAAACGGTGGATGGCGTGACGGCCAACGACGCCAACCAGGAGTGGTGGTGCTTTACCAAGGGCGGCGAAACGCTGGAAACAGGCGTGGATTCTACCCCCATTGCAGACGGGGACACGTTTGAAATTACGCTGACGCAGGGCTATTGAGCCATGGCGCGGCGCGGTGCGGGCGCGGCATAAGGCCCGCGCCGCGCAGCGAAGCACGAAAAAAGGAAAGGGGGCAGGGCTTTGGCCACCACAAAACAGCTTGTGCGCTCGGCGCTGCTGGGCGCGTTTGTGTTCGCGGGCAAATGGGTGCTTTCCGGCCTGCCGAACATCCACCCCGTGGCGCTGCTTTTGCTTCTTTACACCGTGTGCCTGGGCGCGCGCAGCGCGCTGGCGGCCACGGCGGTGTATGTGATGCTGGAGGGGTTGTTTTACGGCTTTGGCGATTGGTGGCTGGCCTATTGCTGGGCATGGCCGCTGTGGGTGCTGGCCGTGCACGCCCTGCGCAAAAACGATTCGGCGCTTTTATGGGCCGTGGCGGCGGGCTTTTTCGGCCTTCTGTTCGAGGCGCTGTTCCTGCCGGTTTATTTGGTGGAGTTTGGCCTGCTGGGCGCGCTGGCGCGCCTTGTTTCGGGCATCCCGTTCAGCGTGGCGCACTGCGCGGGCAATTTTGTCATTGTGCTGGCGCTGTATCACCCCCTGAAGCGCGTGTTTGCCCGGCTTGCGGCCGGGTGAGAAAGGCAAAAAACGCACCAAGGGCGCGTGCGGCCTGGGAAGGCCGCGCGCGCCCTTTTTCTGCCTGCAATTCCGCGCGGCCGCCCGGGCAGGTTTTGCCAAAGCATGCAAAGCCGCATGTTTCATTGAGAAAAAACCGGCGGCCGGGAACAGAACCGGCAAAAAATGCCGCACGCGCCGGGTGGCCGAAATGCGGGAAACAGGGCCGGAAGCTTGCTGTTTCTATGCGCTCGGAATCGTGGTAAAATAAAAGAAAACAGGCGCAAGCGGGGGAAAGAGATGGAGATTTTTTGCCTTTGTGGAATCGACCAAAATGAAAAAATACGGCTGGAGCTCAATGAAGTGATAGACTTCCCCAACAGAACCAGTTATGAGGGAGGCTATGATATCATTTGCACGCTTCAAATTGACATTGGCTGTTATTGTGTAAAATGTGATAGATACTTTTCTGCAACAGGCGCATTATACCGTTTTTCCGAAAAATTGAAAGAATGCTATACAAACCTTTTCGGAAGCGCAGAGTATCGTCTGCGTTTGGAAGATGATTTGTCTTTTGCGGTATCCATGACGTCAAACGGGCATGCACTTGTGAAAGGCAAATTTCAGGAACGCCCTGATGTCAATAATGTGTTCGAGTTTGAAATGGAAACAGACCAGACGTGCTTGCCGACGGTTTTTCAAGGAATAGACAGGTTGCAGGACATTTATGGCGGCATGCAGGGCGTTGGGTGATTTGCCAATGCAAATTCGGGCGCTGCCCGGAAGAAAGCGGCTGAAAAGAATTGCACAAAAGCCGGATTTACCGAAAACCCCAAAGCCGCAGCGTGAGAGAACGTAAGAAAAAGACAAATTGAAAGTTGGCGAAGAAATTCTATGAGCGCATGTACATTGATTGCTTCGGATTTTCCCCTGACGGAAGTTTTACCCGTTGGGGCTTCTCCACTTGAAAGAAACCTTGCTCATGGCGCCATGTATGACGGCGGCGCAGACGGCAACTGCTTTCTGCATTTCTTTCAGGATGTTCAGAACTATACCGGAAAGAAAAATGGAGTCTATCTGGAATGGCACTATACAGAGGAAAAAGCAAAACAAGTGATTGAATATATGAAAAATGCCCTGCAGAATACGCCGTCCATAGAACTTTGGCATGTGTGGTTCATAGACTATTATGAATTTGAGGACAGGCCTGTAATTCATAGGCAAACAGTTTCCATAAATGAACTTACCACAAAACACATCAAGGAAATTGATGATGCGGAAATTTGGAATACTCCCGACAAAATGTATCCGAACAGGCCGTCATTCTATTGCCTGGAAATCAAGCGAGAATGACAGCTTCTCGTTTGTTGAAAAAACAGCAAAGCCGGCCGGGCCAATCAAGCGGTTAAGCTGAACGGCGCATTTCATGCGCCGCCGCCGGCAGCCAAGGCTGGGCGATGGAGGCAAAAAACGCACCAGGGGCGCGTGCAGCCTGGAAAGGCGGCACGCGCCCTTTTTCTGCCTGCAATTCCGCGCGGCCGCCTGCACAGGGCTTTCCCAAGCCCGCCAAGCCGCATGGCCCATTGAGACAAAACCAGCGGCCGGGAACAGCAACGGCCAAAAGCGGCTGCACGCGCCGGGTGGCGGAAAAGGGGGAAATATGCCGTTTCCATGCTTTTAAAGTTGTGCTAGAATGAAAAAAGAGTCAATCAGAAGCGGATGAGAAAACGCCGATGTGTGAAAGCTGCGAAAAAGTAAAGCTAAGGGAGGCCTTCCCTACCCCGAAAGCATATCTTGACTGCCTGGCATACATACAGTTTTTGGTGGATAGCGGAAGCTTTCAATTTGAATTTAAGAGTTGTGACACAGATAAAGTAAAAGATGAAAACGGCTGCTGGGCAAATGATGTGATCAGGCACGTAATTAAATGCAAAAATTGCGGGCAGTGCTTTGCTTGCACTGCGCTTACATACCGCGGAAGCGGAAGTTTCCGAAAGGGGAAATGACGAATTTCCGCCTGGCGAGGCAGGCGCGGAAGGGGCGTGTGGGGCTGCCCGCACAGGAACGCCGAAAAGGCCTGCGTGCAGAGCGTGACTTGACGCTGAAACAGCCCGCGCCGGTGGCCGAAGAAAATGCGGGCTTGTTTCAACAGCTGATAAGGAAAGTGATTGTGCAGGCAGGAAAAAATAGCTTGCAAGAACTGGATAAGGAGCGATGTGTGATGCCGCAGCATATAACCGTTGCAAATTATAACCCCGAATGGCCGTCAAAATATGTACAAGAGCGGGCCTGTATTATCGAAATACTGAAAGATAACTGCATTTCTATCTACCATATTGGAAGCACATCCGTTCCGGGGCTGGCCGCCAAACCAATTATCGATATTATGGCAGCCGTTAGAAGCCTTGAGAGAGTAGATGTGGTTGCGGAAAAGTTTTCAGAGATAGGTTACGAATATCTCGGTGAATTTGGAATAACGGGCAGACGCTATCTTCGCAAAGGTGGTGACGAGCGAACCCATCAAATTCATATTTTTCAAGCAGACGATTGGCACAATATCGGGCGACACCTTGCATTCCGGGACTATATGCGTACCCATGAAAAAGAGCGGAACGAATACGCAAAAATCAAGAAAGACCTTGCGCAAAAGTTTCCCTACGATATAGATGGATATTGTGATGGAAAAGAACATTTTGTTCGTGAAATGGAAGAGCGTGCGCTTGCTCAATACGATGGAGCATGGGACAAATTGTATATTGCCGCACGGAAAGTACAGTATGAGAGAAAACTCTCGCCGCTGATTGAGGCGGGGCGTGTTTCTGCCGCAGTTCTTTCGGCAAAAGGGAATGTCTATACCGGGGTTTGCTTGGATACGGCCTGTTCATTGGGAATGTGTGCGGAAAGAAATGCGATTGCAAATATGATAACAAACGGAGAAAGCCAAATTATAAAAATAGTCGCTGTCATGCCGGATGGAAAAGCAGGTATGCCGTGCGGAGCCTGCTGGGAATTTATGATGCAGTTGAATCAAACAGCAGGCGAAATAGAAATTTTGTGCGACTATGAAACGAAAAAGGTGATGCGCCTGAAATCTTTAACTCCCGAATGGTGGTGTGCAGACCAAATGAAAATGAACGAATGAGGGAATTTTTCGAGGGCAACCCGCTGGAAGGTTTCTTGCAGGCCACAGAGGAAACTACCGGCCCGGGCAGCGGCCCGGAACAGGTGGCTGTGGCGTTTATCTGTAAGCGGCTTAAACTGAATTACAAGAAGCTGTCTGAGGAAGAAAAGAAGTGGCTGAAAAAGATTGCACAGAAGTCGGAGTTGCTGAAAAATCCAAACCCACAGCGGGGGAGAAAGCAAGAGAGCGACAAATCGGAAACTTGCAGTGAGGTGAGGCAAGTTGCAATATAAAATATACGGAAAACAAAATCGAGATGTGATTATTCTTCTGCATGGCGGCGGCTTGTCATGGTGGAATTACCGAGAAGTATCTGAACGACTTCAAAATGACTTTCAGATAATTATTCCGATATTGGATGGTCACGCAGGAAGCGATAAAAATTTCACAACAATCAAAGACAATGCTGGTGAAATCATTTCTTTTATTGATATGAACTTTGGAGGTTCGGTACTGTTAATTGGCGGGTTATCTCTTGGCGGTCAAATATTACTTGAAATGTTATCCCAGCGGAAAAGCATCTGTCGTTTTGCAATGGTCGAGAGTGCAGCGGTTATTCCATCCAAACTAACTTGTTCGTTGATTAAACCAGTGTTTGGGGGTTGTTATGGATTGATTCGGCAAAAATGGTTTTCTAAATTGCAATTTCGTTCACTCCGAATAAAGCCGGAATTGTTCAATGACTATTATCAAGATACTTGCGGTATTACTAAGCAAAATATGATTGCGTTCTTACAAGAAAGTTCTATGTATTTCATAAAGAAGTCTCTTGGAGCGTGTGTGGCAGAAATCCATTTGTTTGTCGGGGAACGGGAAAATAAGCGTATCTTGTTTTCTGCAAGAAAGCTACATGAAACGCTGAGAAAAAGCAACTTACATATCATCCCAACTATGTACCACGGAGAGTTTTCCATGAACCACACCGATCTCTATGTAAAAGAATTATGTGCCATTGTTAAACAGCATTAACCTCCCGTTTATTGAAGAGATAGCAAAGCCGGCCGGGCCAGTCAACGGGCAAGATGAACGGCGCATTTCATGCGCCGCCGCCTGCCGCCCTGCCTGCCCGGCGGGCGGCAGCCAAGGCAGGAGAGGGCAAAAAACACACCAAGGGCGCGTGCAGCCTTTCAAGGCCGCACGCGCCCTTTTGCCTGCAATTCAATACAGCCATTCATACAGGTTTTGCCCAAACTTGTAAAACAGCACGTTCCATTGGGGGAAAACAGCAGCCAGGAACAACACCAGCAAAAAAACCGCCGCCGCTGCGGCTGCCTGGTGGCAAGTTGCTCGTTCAGCTTTTCCAGCTCGCGCGCAACGGCTTCCAGCGCGGGTGGCTTTTTGAAAAAACACGCTTGACAGCCCGCGGGGTATTTGATAATATGAAGTTAACTTCATATGAAGCGAACTTCATATAGGGGAGGCCGCCTATGATAACAAAAGTGCGCCAGCTGCGGGTGGCGGCTGGGCTGACGCAGCAGCAGCTGGCAGAACGCGTGCACGTTTCGGCGCGCACCATCATCTCCATCGAAAAAGGGCAGTACAGCCCCTCGCTGATGCTGGCTTACCGCATGGCGCGCGTGTTTGGGGTGACGGTGGAACAGCTTTGCTGCCTGGAAGAAAACCTGCAAAGGGAGGAAGTGCAGTATGAAGATTTATAACAAAAAAACCTTCGCTTTCGGCGTGTTTTCTGCCGCGCTGGGCGTTTTAAACGCCGTTACCGCCGCGCTGCGGGGCATAGATGCGGCGGGCATTGTGCTGGTTGCGGTGCTGCTGTTTGTGGGCGCCGGGGCCATGATGCGCGGCCTTTCCCAGAAGATGGCGCGCGAAGATAAGCTGGAAGAGCGCGACGAGCGCAACCGCCTGGTGAAACTGAAAAGCAAAAGCGCGGCCTTCCGGCTGACGCAGGCCGTGTGCTTTGGGCTGATGCTGCCCCTGCTGGTGGCGGGCAAGGTGACGGGCACACAGGCGCTGACGGCCATCGGCACGGGGCTGGCGGCTGCGCTTTCTGCCAGCATGCTGGCAGAGCTGGGCGCCTTTTACTATTACGAAAAGCGCACCTGACGGCGCCGCCTGCACACAATGGGAAGGAGGAAACCGCAATGCCCATGCAAACACGCCGCCCGATGCCGCGCCGGGACGAGCGCGATGAACAGATAGACACCCGCGCGCGCAGCCATGCGCTGGATTTTATGACAGCCGCCACACAGGTGCTTACAGTGATGTGCCTGGTAAAAGGCAACCCTGCGTGGAAGGGCAGCCTTTCGCTTTTGTTTTTTGGCTGTGCGGCCGCGCTGGTTTATAAATATGAAACCTACGAAGAAAAGCCATACCTGGCGGTGGCCGCGGGCCTTGGGGCCGTGGGCGCGGCGCTGCTGGTGTGGTTTGGCCTCACCGGCTGAAGGGCGCCCTGCACGCCGCCCTTCTAAAAAGAAAACGCAGGTGCCTGCGGCTGTGCGCCGCATGCGCCTGCTTTTACTGTTTTGCCGGTTTCAGGCCCAGCACATAATCGGCCGAAACGCCGTAATAGCGGCACAGGGTAATCAGATGCCGGATGGGCATTTCGCTTGCCCCGCGCTCGTAGCGGGCATACATGGTTTGCGATGTGCCCAGCACCTGGGCTATCTGCGTTTGTGTTTTGTCTGCGTCCTCGCGCAGGTTGCGTATAATGCGCACATATTCCATTTGGCCCATTGCCAACACCGCCTTGGCCCCAGCGTAGCATAATAAAGATATTTACTATTGATTTTAGTAAATATATTTACCATAATCTCCTGTGGGGCCGTGCGTTATCCCGCCCGCGCGGCGCCGGAAGGGGGCGTGGCGCATGCCGTGCAGAAAAGGGCCGGGGCCGGGTGTGGCTGCCGCCATTGTGCTGGCGGCCGGCACCGTGCTGCGCGGCGCCATTTGGGCCGGGCTGCGCTGTTTGCAGCTTTTGTACGGCGCATAGCGCAGGCGGGCAGGTGGGCTTGCGCCGCTTAGGGGAATATGATATGATATTAAACAATAAATGCTGCACGCATGTGCGGCGCGGCGGAAAGGGGCCCCTTTCAATTTCTCCGGCATTGCCGGAGAAATTGCCTGTCTCGCACAGAAAATGGGGCCGGAAACCTGTGGAGGAGAAAAAAGCATGGGAGAATGGAAACGGCTTTTGTGCGGCCTGATGGCCGTGGCCCTGCTTGCATGCGCCCTGCCCGCAGCGCATGCGGCAGGCGGCACTGTGAAAATTGGAAATACGGTGCTGGCAGAGGGGGAAAACAGCATCGGCGGGGGCACCGCCACGCTGAACACTGCGGCGGGCACGCTGGCGCTGAAAAATGTGGTTGTAAGCAGCGGCCTTTTCATCCGGTGGGCCTCGGCATTCACCATCACGGCCTCGGGGATGAACTCCATTGCCCCGGCCCAGGGGGTCAATGCCATCTATGCAGACGCGCCTGCGCTGGCCATACGGCTGCAGCAGGATGCATCCCTTACGCTGGCTGCACAAAGCGGGGCGAATGCGGTTTACTGCCCGTCGGGCTCTCTGACAGCGGCAGGCCCGGGCAGCCTGAATGCGTCTTCTCTGGAGTACCCGGCCCTGCAGGCGCAGGGGGATGTTGTGTTGGAAGCCGGCCTGAAAGCCGGGCTCGGCTCTGACAGCCAGGCCATCTGCTCTTTGGCCGGCGGCGTCACGGTGGATTCCGCCAGCTTGGCGGCGCATTCGAAGGACGCCGCTGTTTATGCCGGGGGCGCCAGCACGGGCGGCATATATCCCGGCACCTCTGTGGTGCTGCGCGGCAGCACCGTAACCCTGGACGTCACGCAGGGGTATGACGCTGTCTGGGCTGCGCAGGGCGGCATTGTGGTGGAGGACAGCGTCGTCGAAATCCAGGGCCGGAAGGATGCAAACGGCGGGCTTGCCCTGTACAGCGATGGAGATATTGCCATTCGCGGCGCGGGCACCCAGCTCACGGCGGCCAGCACATATGGCATCAGCGCAGTTCAGAATATGACAGTAGAGGCGGGTACACTGGATGTTTCCGCGTACGATGGCGATGCGTTTCAAGCGGCGGCCATGCAGATTTCGGGCGGGCAGGTGCAGGCCTATTCCGCCACGGGCCGCGCGCTGTGCACAACAGACGGTACGCTTTCCATTACGGGGGCGGGCACCCGTGTAACGGCCGTGTCGGAAAACGCAAAAAGGCCCACCATATACAGCTATGGCACCGGCGGCATCTTCCTGGATGCCGGCGTCAGCGCGGAAAACACGGCGGGCGGCAGGCCCTTTGAAGGCGTGGACAAAACGGAAGGCGTAAGCGATGCCATCACGCTGGGTGCAAACTGCGAGGCGGTGGGCGTGAAGGTGCACACCGTGCCAGAGGCTCCGGCAACCACTACGCCGGGCGTGCGCTCTTGGTTTGTGCCGGCAGATGGCGGGCAGGCGCCGGGCAAGGTGACGGTGTGCCGCCATGTATGGGGCGCCCCGGTTTGGGCCTGGGCCGGGGATTATTCTGCAGCCGCTGCCACATTTGCGTGCGGAAACGATGCGGCCCACACGCGCACCGTGCAGGCCACGGTGACAAGCGAAACGCGCGGCGGCAGCACGGTTTATACCGCTGTGGCCACATTTGAGGGCAAGGCATACACCGATGTGAAAACCATGGCGGGCCAGCAGGGCGGCGGCACGGGCGGCACGGCCCCGGCGCAGAAGCCAAACCCCAAAACGGGCATATAACAGAAAAGACGGCAAAAGCCCCGGCCCCGGTTTTTTAACCGGGGCCGGGGCCTTTTGCGAAAACGGCTGCCTGCGCAATTTTCACGGCAGGGCGGTATCAGTTGCCCCGCCATAGAAGGATATGATATAATATACCAGCATCTATCAGCAAAATTTCAATAGGCGCCCCCTGCACGGGGCCCTTTCAAAAGAGGGCGCGGCATGGAAAAGAACGAACGGAAAAAACTGTTCTGGCAGACGTATCTGGCAGGCGCGGCGCTGGCTGCGGCGGTGCTGGGCGCTGTGGCGGCCTTTGGCGGGCGCGGCACGGCAGCCTTCGCCCTTGGGGGCGGCGCCGGCCTTGCGGTGGCGCTGGCGGCGCACGCCTGCCTGTTTCGCGCCTGGGGCGCGGCGCCGAATGCATCGGGCGTGGTGTGCTGGTACCTTCTGCGGTTGGGCATCGTGTTTGGCGCCGTGGTGCTGGCATTGTTTGTGCCGTTTGCAGACGCGCTGGGCGTGCTGGTGCCGCAGCTGTTCTGCCTGCCGGTGCTGGCCGTGCGCCTGGCGCTGGAGAAAAAAGAGCCGTAAGCGGAAAGGGGAAGGCCGTATGCTGAATGGGCAGCGGGTGGCAGCCATTTTGGTGGCGGCGGGCGCTTCGCGCCGCATGGGGTTTGACAAACTGAGCTATGCCTTTGACGGCAAGACCGTGTTGCAGCACAGCGTGCAGGCGCTGGCCGGGCACCCGTATGTGGACGAGGTGGTGGCGGCCGCCAGCGCGGCCAACGAAGCGGCCGTGCAGGCCGCCCTGGCGGCGCAGGCCAAGCCCTGGCGCGTGGTGCGCGGCGGCGAAACGCGCGCGCAAAGCGTGGCAAACTGCCTTGCCGCCACGGACGCGGCGCTGGTGGCCATTCACGACGCAGCGCGCCCCTTTGTGACGCCGCAGCTGATAAGCCGCGCGCTGGAGGCCGCCGGGCAGATGGGCGCGGCGGCGCCCGCGGTGCCCGTAAAGGACACCGTAAAGCGCGCCGCGCAAAACGGCCTTGTGCTGGAGACGCCTGCGCGCGAGACGCTGTTTGCCGTGCAGACGCCCCAGTGCTTCCAGACGGCGCTGTACCGCCGGGCGCTGGCCGCGGTGGGCCGGCAGCGCATGCGCGATGTGACGGACGACTGCAGCATTTTCGAGCTGGCGGGCCTGCCCGTGCGGCTGGTGGAGGGCGAGTATGCCAACCGGAAGATTACCACGCGGGAAGACCTGCCCGCACATGCAAAGGAGGAGACGGCCATGCGCGTGGGCCACGGCTATGACGTGCACCGCCTGGTAGAGGGGCGCAAGCTGATTTTGGGCGGGGTGGAAATTCCGTACGAAAAGGGGCTTTTGGGCCATTCGGACGCGGACGTGCTGGCGCACGCCGTGGCGGACGCCCTGCTGGGCGCGGCGGCGCTGGGCGACATTGGCAAGCTGTTTCCGGACACGGACGAGAGGTACAAGGGCGCCGACAGCCTGGTGCTGCTGGGCCATGTGGCCGCGCGCGTGCGGCAGGCGGGCTTTGCGGTGGAGAATATCGACGCCACCGTGCTGTGCCAGCGCCCGAAGCTGGCGGCGCACATTCCGGCCATGCGCGAAAAGCTGGCCGCGGCCTGCGGCATGGACGCAGGCGATGTCTCGGTGAAGGCCACCACCGAGGAGGGCCTTGGCTTTACGGGTGAGGGCCTGGGCATTGCCGCGCACTGTGTGTGCCTTTTGCGGCGCACCGGCGGCGGGCGGTGAAAATATGGCCCCGCGGGGCGATTTTCCCTTTTTTCCGAAAGGAAAACATGATATACTAAATTATTAGGGCCGCAGGGCCCGCGCGCATTTGCAGGAAGGCAGGAGAGGCACCATGTGGTATTCGTTCATCAACAGGCTGAAGGCAAGCTTCGGCCTAGCAGACGTGGTGGATATCCTGGTGGTGGCGTTTCTGGTGTACGAGGCCATCATTCTGGTGCGCAAAACGCGCACCGCACAGCTTGCAAAGGGCATCCTTGCCCTGCTGCTGGTGTGGGCGGTGGCAAGCTTTGCGCACCTGCGCACGCTGCAGTTCATTTTAGATAATTTGATGAGCTGGGGGCTGATTGCGCTGGTGATTGTGTTCCAGCCAGAGCTGCGCCGCGCGCTGGAGCAGGTGGGCAACACCAATATCCTTTCGGCGGCATTTCTGCGGCCCAGGGCGCGCGGCGCCACCCTGCGCGAAGAGTGGCGCAAGGCGGCGCTGGCCGTGTGCGACGCGGCCGAGCGGTTTTCCGACACGCGCACCGGCGCGCTGATGGTGTTTGAAAAGCGCTCGAACCTTTCCGAGGTTATCAAAACCGGCACCATTCTGGACGCGGAAGTGACGCAGGAGATGCTGGGCACCATTTTCTATGTGGGCACGCCCCTGCACGACGGCGCGGCCATTTTGCGAGACGGCCGCCTGGCGGCCGCGGGCTGCGTGCTGCCGCTTTCCGACAACCTGGAAATGGGCAAGGACATGGGCACGCGCCACCGCGCCGCCCTTGGCATGAGCGAAAACTCGGACGCCGTGGTGGTGGTGGTGAGCGAAGAGACGGGCATCATCTCGCTGGCCAAAAACGGCGTGCTGATTCGCAGGCTGGACAGGCAGACGCTGTTCAGCCTGCTGGAGGGGGATGTGGTGCCCCCCGCGGAAGAGGAGAAAAAGCAGCCCTTCTGGAGCTTCTGGAGGAAGAAACATGAGTGAACAGGAACGCAACAACGCCCCGGGCAACCCGGCGCCCGGGCCGGGCAAGCCCCCGCACAAAAAAGAGGGCCGCGAGGCATTCCGCCAGGCCCTGGCCCGGCTTGCGGGCGACAAGCGCGTGCTGGCCCTGTTTTCCCTGCTGGTGGCATTTTTCATGTGGTTTGTGGTGATTTCGGTGGTAGACCCGAACCAGACGGTAACCGTGCGCTATGTGCCGGTGAATTTGGAGTATAACTCGGCCGCGTATGAAAGCTATGGCCTTGGCATTGTGGAAAAGCCGAACATGACGGTGAATGTGCGCGTCACGGGCGATGGCAGCGTGGTGGGCGGCCTGGAGGCGGGCGATTTGCTGGTGTACCCGGATTATTCCAGCGTCACGGGCGTGGGCACCTACACGCTGCGCCTGATTGTGCGCCGGGCCGACACCTCCATTGCCGCCCAGCAGTATGAAATTGAGGGCATTGTGTCCAACAACTATATCACTCTCACGTTCGATGAGATGGCCACCAAAACCTTCCCGGTGACGGTGAATGTCATTGGCGTAGAGCCCGCCGAGGGCTATTTTGTGGATACCCCTGTGGCCTCCCCCGCCGAGGTGACGCTGCGCGGGCCCGAAAGCCAGATGAGCCAGGTGGACAAAGTGGTGGCCAACGTGGCCCTGAGCGGCCAGCGCACCGAAAGCGCCCTGGCCACCGCGCAGCTGGAATTTTGGGATAAGGACGGCAACGTGCTTACCGACACGCACATCACCACCGACACCGAGCAGGTGGAAGTGACCATTCCGGTGCTGAAAATGAAAGAGGTGCCCATCACCTTTGAATACACCGGCGTGCCGCAGGGCTACGACACCAGCGTGCTGGGGGCACAGCTTTCGCAGGAGACCATCCTGATTGCCGGCCCGGCCGAGCGCGTGGACGCGCTGGAAAGCGTGAGCGCCGGCTTTGTAGACCTGACCAAGTTCAAGCTGGGCGAGACGGTGACGCTTTCCATCACCCTGCCCGAGGGCATCCGGAACCTGGACGCGCTGCAAAGCGTGGACGTGACGTTTGACACCTACGGCTTTGCCACGCGCACGGTGACGGTGTCACAAATTACCGTGGTGAACGCCCCCAGCGACACAACGGTGACAGTGACTACCCGCCGCCTGAGCGATGTGACGCTGGTAGGCCCCGAAGACGAGCTGGACGCCCTGAGCGAAGCGAACGTGGTGGCGCAGGTGGATGCGTCCGCCTCTAACATCAACGTCTCGAAGGGCCAGCAGAGCATGCCGGTTACCATTGTGGTGCCGGGCTCGTCCACGGTGTTTGCCACGGGCAGCTATGAGGTGCTGTGCGACATCGACACCTCTGAAGGGGCGGGCTGATATGCTGTTTGTCAAGCAGATACGCCTTCCGCTTTCGGCCCCGCGCGATGCGGCGCTGGCCCAGGCGCTGCGCGTGCTGGGGGCAAAGCACAGCGAGGTGCGCCGGGCCGAGGTTTCGAAAGTAAGCGTGGACGCCAGGCGTGGCAGGCCCAGCCTGGTGTACACGGTGGCCGTAGAGCTGTGGGACGAGGGCGCCGAGCTTTCCTACGAGGGCTTTGCGCCCTCGGTCTCGTTGGCAAGGCCCCTGCCGTTCACCATCCCGCGCGGCGCCGCGCCGCTGGCCGAAAGGCCGGTGGTGTGCGGGCTTGGGCCCGCGGGGCTGTTTGCGGCGCTGGTGCTGGCGCAGGCGGGCTTTGCCCCCCTTGTGCTGGAGCGCGGCCCCGCCATGGAAAAGCGCGCCGCGGCGGTGAAGGCCTTTGAACAGACGGGCGTTTTGCAGCCAGAGGCGAACATCCAGTTCGGCGAGGGCGGCGCGGGCACGTTTTCGGACGGCAAGCTTACCACGCGCATCCACGACCCCTTGTGCGCTTTTGTGAAACAGACGCTGCTTTCGCACGGCGCGCCGCCCGAGGTGGCGTGGCAGCAAAAGCCCCATGTGGGCACCGATAAGCTGCGCGGCGTCATTCAAAGCATCCGGCGTGAAATAGAGCGCCTGGGCGGCGAGGTGCGCTTTGAAACAAAGCTCACCGGGCTTTGCACAGCGCGCGGCCGCCTTGCGGCGGTGCGCACTTCGGCGGGCGATGTCCCGTGCGGCGCGCTGGTGCTGGCGCCGGGGCATTCCGCGCGCGACACCTTTTTCATGCTGGCAGACGCGGGCTTTGCCCTGCAGGCAAAGCCGTTTTCGGTGGGCTTTCGGGCCGAACATTTGCAGGCGGATATTGAGCGCGGGCTGTACCACGAGGCGGCGGGCCACCCGGCCCTGCCGCGCGGGGAATACCAGCTGAGCCAGCATGTGGGGGCGCGCTGCGTATACACCTTTTGCATGTGCCCGGGCGGGCAGGTGGTGGCCGCGGCCAGCGAAGAGGGGCGCGTGGTTACCAATGGCATGAGCTTCCACGCGCGCGCGGGCAAAAACGCCAATGCCGCCGTGGTGGTAAGCGTGGGCCCGCAGGATTTTGACGGCGACGCCAAAAAGGCCATCGCCTTCCAGCGCGCGCTGGAACAGCGGGCCTATGCCGCGGGCGGCGGCGGGTATGCCGCGCCCGCGCAAAGCATGGAGGGCTTTCTTTCCGGCCGCGCGGCGCTGGCGCACGGCGCCGTGCAGCCCACCTACCCGCGCGGCGTGCGCCCGGCAGAGCTGGGCGGCCTTTTGGGCGAAGAGCTTGCGGGCGCTTTGCGCGCCGGGCTGCGCGCCTTTGGGCGCAAGCTGCCGGGCTATACGGCCCCGGGCGCCGTGCTGACAGGGCTTGAGACGCGCACGTCCAGCCCCGTGCGCCTGGCGCGCGGTGATGGGCTGCAGAGCCCCGAACTTTTGGGCGTATACCCGTGCGGCGAGGGCGCGGGCTATGCGGGGGGCATTATGTCCGCCGCGGTGGACGGCGTGCGCGTGGCCCTTGCCATTGCAGAAAAATACCACCCCGCCGGGCAGTGAGGCCGCCGGGCGGGCAGCAGCAGGCTATCAGGCAGATACAAGGCGGAGGAGAGGCAGAGTTATGCCGCAGCAGAAACCAAAAAACGATTACGACGAGCTGAGCCGTGAAATAGAGCGGGACGTGCGCCAGGCGGTGGAGGCCGTGGGCGCAGCCCTGCGCGGTGTGGCCAGCGGCGCGCAAAGCGCCTTTGGCAAAGACGCCGCGGGCGATGTGGCCGGGGCGCTGGGCGGCGCCGCGCGCCGCGCGGGCCAGGCCTTTGGCAGCGCGGCCGGGGCGGCGGCACAGGGCTTTCGCGCTGCGGCGCAGCCGGCCCGCCGTGCGGCCGAAAAAAAGCGCCGCCTGAAAAAGCTGCGCGGCCGCCGCGAAAGCGCGGCCATTGCCGCGGGCGGCCACCTGGCCATGGGCGCTTTGTTTACGGCGCTGGCCGTTACCACCGCCATCGAGGACGGCTGGGCGGGCGTGCCGGTGCTGGCCGTGTTTGCGGTGTGGGGCTTTGTCAGCGGTGTTTTCAAGGTGCGCAAGGCCAGGCGCCTGCGCCTGCTGGTGGGCTATATGACGGTGCTGGAAGACCGCTCGTACTGCCGCGTCAGCGAGCTGGCGGCGGCCACCAGCCGCACGGAAAAGGCCGTGCTGGCAGATGTGCGCCGCTTTTTGCAGATGGGCGAGATGGAGGGCATGTACCTCTCGCCAGACGGCGCCCGCCTGTTCACGGGCCGCACCGCATACCTTGCCTATCTGGCCCAGCAGGAGGCGGCCGGCCGGGCGCAGCAGCCGGAAGAACCTGCCGCGGAGGCAGCCGCGCCCACGGTGAGCGAAGTGTACGAGAGCTTTTTGCAGGAGCTGGGCGCCGAAAAGGCGTGCATCCGCGACAAAGAGGTGTGCGCTAAAGTGGAAAAGCTGGAGCGCCACACCCGGCAGATTGCCGCCTGGCTGAAGCAGCACCCGGACAAAGAGGCCAGTGTGCGCCGCTTTTCGGGCTATTACCTGCCCACGGTGCTGAAACTGCTGCGCACCTACAACGAGGTGGAGCAGCACGCCGGTGACAGCAGCGTGGCCAGCGGCATTCAGCAGGAGATTGGCGATATTCTGGAAACCATCGACAAGGCTTTTGTCACCCTGCACGACGGCCTTTTGGAGGATACGGCGCTGAATGTCTCGGCCGAGATCAGCGCTTTAGAGACCGTGCTGGCGCAGGACGGCCTTGTGCAGGACGGCATGGCCGGGCAGTGACGCTGCCTGCGCCGCAAAAAGGGGGAAACGCGGTTGGAGATTATTGTTCTTATTCTCTTTCTCACCGTGGTGATGCCGCGGCTGAAGGAAATGAGCATGCCGAAAAAATTTACCGATTCCGGCGCAAAATTCTATGCGCCCAACCTGAACGCAAACGGCGCGGCCCGGGCGCGCCGCCCCGCGCCGGCGGACGGCGGCACGCTGGCAAAGCAGCTGCTGGGCGGGGCCGTGGGCGTGGGCTGTGCGGCGCTGTGCGTGCTGTTTGCCTGCGTGGGGTTGAGCCAGCTGGCCGAAAACGCCTTTTTTATCTATTCGCTGAGCTCGGCTGTGACGGTGGCCGCCGATGTGGCGCAGTATGGCCTGCTGAGCCTTGCGTTCGGCAAGCTTTCCCAGCTGGGCTTCCGCCTGCTTGAGCGGGTGAAGAACTTTCGAAGGTACCGCGACATCATCAATTTGCAGGAGGCCTGCCCGCTGGCGGACATTGCCCGCGCCTCGGGGCGCAGCGTGGCTGTCGTGGAAAAAGATTTGAAAGACCTGGTGCGCCGGGGCTATTTCCCCTTTGGCTTTGTAGATGACGAGACGGGCTGCTTTTGGGCCAACAACGCCGTGTGGCGGCTGAAAAACCCCCAGCGCGCCAAGCAGCAGGACGAACAGGCCCGTGCAAAGCCGCGCCGCAAAAAGGCCAAAAAGCCTGCGGCGGCACAGCCGCAAAGCGCCTTTGCCGCGCAAAGCCAGAACTTTTTGCGCGAGCTGGACGCACAGATTAAAGAGATTGACGACGAAGAAATTGCCAAAAGCGCGCGCGGCATCCGCGAAAAGGCGCAGGATATTTTTGAATGGGTGCAAAGCCACCCCGGCGCGCAGGACGACGTGCGCCGCTTTTGCGATTACTATATGCCCACCACGCTGCGCCTTTTGAAGGTGTACAACGAGGTGGAGCCGCACACGGCCTCCAGCGAGGCCGCGGCCAATGTGCGCAACGAGGTGCGCGATGTGCTGGCCCCGGTGAACGATGCCTTTGCCAACCTGCTGGACAGCCTTTTGCAGGCCGCCGCGCTGGATGTGAGCGCCGAGGCCGGCGCCCTGAAGGCCGTGCTTTCGCAGGAGGGCCTTGTAGAGGGCGGCCTGGCCATGCATGCGGCGCCAAAGACTGAGGAAAAGGAACGATGAACCCCCATGACGTATTGCCCATGGCGCCTTGCGCCGCAAGATGAAGATGCAGCCCGGCGCCTTGCCGCCGAAACCGGCATGCCGCAGCTTGTGTGCGGCGTTTTGGCCGCGCGCGGGTGCGGCACGCCCGAGGCGGCCCGGGCCCTGTGCGGGCCCGGCGGCCGTTTGGGCGACCCCATGCGCCTTTCGGGCATGCCGCAGGCGGTGGCGCGCATCCAGCAGGCCATCGACAACGGCGAGCGCATTGTGGTGTTCGGCGATTATGACGTGGACGGCGTGACAGCCACCGCGCTGTTGTATACCTACCTGGACAGCGCGGGCGCCGACGTCTATTACAAGCTGCCCAGCCGCGGCGAGGACGGCTATGGCCTTTCCGAGGCGGCGGTGGAGCTGATGGACGAAAAGGACGTCACGCTTATCATCACGGTGGACAGCGGCATTTCGGCCGCCGCGGCCGTGCGCCGCGCCAAAGAGCTGGGCATGGACGTGGTGGTGACAGACCATCACCTGGCCCCCGCGCAGCTGCCCGAGGCCGCCGCCGTGGTGGACCCGCAGCAGCCCGGCGACGAGAGCGGCTGCGGCATGCTGGCCGGGGCCGGGGTGGCCTTTAAGCTGGTGTGCGCGCTGGAGGGCTGCGACGCGGAAGAGCTGCTGCCCGTGTATGGCGACCTTGCGGCCATTGGCACTGTGGCGGATATTATGCCCCTGGTGGGCGAAAACCGCCGCATGGTAAAGGCGGGCCTGGCCCTGCTGCAGGAGACAGACCGCCCCGGCCTTGCCGCGCTGATTCGCCAGTGCGGGCTGGAGGGCAAGCGCCTGACGGCCGAGAACATCTCGTTTGCGCTGGCGCCGCGCCTGAACGCCGCGGGCCGCATGGACGACGCCACCGCCGCGCTGGAGCTGCTGCTTTGCGAGGACGAGGCGCAGGCCGCGGGCCTTGCCGCCGCCCTGGAGGAAAAGAACGCCGAGCGCCAGAAAACCGAACAGCACATTGCCCAAAGCGTGCTGGACACCCTTGCGGCCGACCCCTCTTACGAGACAGACCGCATCCTGGTGGTGTGGGGCGAGGGTTACCACCAGGGCGTCATTGGCATTGTGGCCTCGCGCATGGTGGAAAAATTCGGCAAGCCGGCCATTGTCATTGCCGTGGACGAGGCGGGCGAGGGCAAGGGCTCGGGCCGCAGCGTGCCGGGCGTTTCGCTGTACGACGCCATTGCGGCGTGCGCGCCGCTGCTGGTGCGCTATGGCGGGCACGCGCAGGCGGCCGGCCTTTCGGTGAAAAAAGAAAACCTTGGCGCGCTGCGCCGCGCCATCAACGCGTGGGCCGCGCAGCAGTACCCCGTGCCCGCCGCGCCGCCCATTGAGGTGGACACGCGCGTGCAGCTTGCGGCGCTGAGCTGCGAGGCCGTGGCAGGCCTGGAAAAGCTGGCGCCCTTTGGCGCGGGCAACCCTGCGCCCCTGTTTCTTGTAGAAGACGCCCTGCTGGAGGGGGTGTACCCCCTGAGCGAGGGCAAGCATGTGCGCCTGCGCCTGCGCCAGGGCAGCGCTGTGCTGAACGCCGTGTATTTCGGCAAAGGGCCGGACACCCTGTGCTATGCGCCCGGCGCCCAGGTGGATGTGGTGCTGGCTTTGAGCATTTTTGAGGGCAAGGCGGGGCCCACGGTGTCTGCCCGCGTGAAGGACATGCGCCCCGCGGGCCTGAAGGACGATTACCTGGACACCCTGCTGCCCGCGCAGGCGGCGCTGGCCGGGGCTGTGCTGGGCCCGCACGAGGTGCAGCAGGTGTACCCCCAGCGCGAGGACACCGCGGCCGTATACCGCCTTTTGGCGGCGCACCCGGGCGGCATGTGCGCCGAAGATTTGCGCGGCATGTTTGCCCGCTGCGGCGCACAGCGCGCGGGCAAGGTGCTGGTGTCGCTGCGCGCTTTGTGCGAGCTGGGCCTTGTGCAGCAGCGGCAGGACGCGCGCGGCGAATTTTTGCACATTGTGCCCACACAGGGCAAAAAAGACCTTGCCGCTGCGCCCATTTTGCAGCGGCTGAGAGGGGGGAGCTGATATGGCACTGACAAACGAGGGCATGGCCCGCGGCCCGGTGAAAACGTATGAGGACCTGCGCGCCACCATTGCCGATTCCGGCCGCGCGTATGACGAAGAGAAAATACAGCGCGCCTATGCCCTGGCCGAGCGGGCCCACAAGGGGCAGCTGCGCCTTTCGGGCGAGAGCTATATCAGCCACCCGCTGGCCGTGGCCTGCCTTGTGGTAGACCTGGGCCTTGACACCGACAGCGTGGTGGCGGCCCTGCTGCACGACAGCGTGGAGGACACCGACACCACCCTGGACGATGTGAAAGCGCAGTTCGGCGCGGACGTGGCCCTGCTGGTGGACGGCGTGACCAAGCTGGGGCGCATCAAGTTTTCTTCTGTGGAAGAGCAGCAGGCCGAGAACCTGCGCAAGATGCTGATGGCCATGAGCCACGATGTGCGCGTGATGCTGATTAAGCTGTGCGACAGGCTGCACAACATGCGCACGGGCGATTCCTGGCCCGAGCAGAAGCGGCGCGACAAGGCGCTGGAGACGATGGAGGTGTACGCCCCCATTGCGCACCGTTTGGGCATGGCCAATGTGAAGGAAGAGCTGGAGGACCGCAGCCTGCAGTATCTGGACCCCGTGGGCTATGACGAGATACGCGCTTACCTTGCCAAAAACGGCGCGGCGGAAGATTTTATTGCCAACATTGCCGATAAAATCAAAGAGCGCCTGGCCGAGAACGGCATGGCGGGCTGCACCATCAAAAAGCGCGTGAAAAGCGTGTACGGCATCTACCGCAAAATGTATATCCAGAACCGCACGTTTGCCGAAATTTACGACGTGTACGCCGTGCGCATCATTCTGGACACCGTGGCCGAATGCTACAACGCGCTGGGCGTCATCCACGACATGTACCACCCCATTCCCAGCCGGTTCAAAGATTATATCTCTACCCCAAAGCCAAACATGTATCAATCGCTGCACACCACCGTCATCGGGCACGAGGGCATCCCCTTCGAGGTGCAGATTCGCACCTGGGAGATGGACCAGACGGCCGAATACGGCGTGGCCGCGCACTGGAAATACAAGGCGGGGCTGGGCGGCAAGGCCGAAAAGCTGGACGACCGCGTGGCCTGGGTGCGCCAGCTGCTGGAGAGCCAGCGCGACAGCGACGATGCGGGCGATTTGCTGCGCGAGATAAAATCTGAGCTTCTGCCCGAAGAGGTGTTTGCCTTTACGCCCAAGGGCGACGTCATCAACCTGCCCGCGGGCGCCACGGCCATCGACTTTGCCTATGCCATCCATTCGGCGGTGGGCAACCGCATGGTGGGCGCCAAGGTGGACGGGCGCATTGTGCCCATTGACCACAAGGTGAACACGGGCGAAATTATTGAAGTGCTTACCGGCCCGCAGGATAAGGGCCCCAGCCGCGACTGGCTGAACATTGTGGTAACCAGCGAGGCGCGCAACAAAATACGCAACTGGTTTAAAAAAGAGCGCAAGGAAGAGAACATTGCCGAGGGCCGCGCCGCGCTGGAGCGCGAGCTGCGCCGCAACCTCATCACCATCCCGGCCGAGGAATACGACGCCTTCATGACGGATATGGCGCGCCGCATGCGCCTGAACACGCCCGAAGAGCTGTACGCCGCCATCGGCTACGGCGGCATTCAGCTTTCGCGGCTGATGATTCGCATTAAGGACGAGGTGGCCAAGCAGGCCCGCGAGGCCGCGCCGCCGGCCGTCACCACCGTGCCCATCCGCAAGCAGAAGGCCACCGAGGGCGTCATTGTGGAAGGGCTGGACAACTGCCCCATCAAGTTTGCCAAGTGCTGCAACCCGCTGCCGGGCGACGAAATTGTGGGCTTCATCACCCGCGGGTTCGGCGTGTCCATTCATAAAAAGGACTGCGCCAACGCCCGGGCCGGCATGGCGGGGGAGGATTCGGCCCGCTGGCTGCGCGCCTGGTGGGCGGAAAAGGCGTCGGAGAAAGAGACGTTCAAATCTTCGCTGGAGATCTCTGCCATGGACCGCGACGGCCTGGTGGCCGACGTGGCGGGCCTGATTGCCGAGATGCGCCTGACGTGCTATGCCTTTTCGGCGCGCCAGCTTTCAGACGGGCGCGCCTCGCTGAACCTCACCATTGCCATCTCTTCCAAAGAACACCTTACGGGCGTCATTCAGCGCCTGAAAAAAATCAAAAGCGTGCTCAGCATCCAGCGCCTGTAAAGGCGCGGCGCGCACGCAGAACACAGAAAGGCGGATGCATGCAATGAAGGCAGTCATCCAGCGCGTGTCCCGCGCGCACATCACCATAGACGGCGTGGGCGAGCGGGCCATTGGCCCCGGCCTTGTCATTTTGCTGGGCGTGAAGGACACCGACACCCCCGCCATGTGCGCCAAACTGGCGCAGAAGTGCGCGGGCCTGCGCATTTTTGACGACGAGAACGGCGCGCTGAACCTCTCGGCCGAAGACCTTGGCTATGAGGCGCTGGTGGTTTCGAATTTTACGCTGTATGCCGATACCAAAAAGGGCAAGCGCCCGGGCTTTACACGCGCGGCAAAGCCGCCCGTCTCGGTAGATTGCTACAACGAGTTTGTGGCGCAGATGAAACGCACGAGCCTTGCCGGCGTGCAGACGGGCGAGTTCGGCGCCGAAATGCACATCAGCCTTGTGAACGAGGGGCCCATCACCATTGTCATCGACACGGATGAATGGGCCGCAAAGGGCGAGTAGGCCCGCGCACAGAAAGGAACACACGCTATGGAAATTTTGCATCTCACGGGCCCTGCGCCCCTTTACACCAACACTTTCCTTGTGCTGGACGGCGCGGGCACGGCCGTTGCCGTAGACCCGGCCGCAGACGCCCAGGCCTACCTGGCCCAGCTGGAAAAGCACGGCGCAAAGCTGGCGGCCATTTTGCTGACGCACGGCCATTTCGACCATGTGGGCGCCGTGCGCGCCCTGAAGCAGGCCACCGGCGCGCCGGTGCACCTGGCAAGGGCGGACGCCGGGGCCAGCCGCATGCTGCCCCTTGCCCCGCAGGATGTGGACGTGTTTGTGCAGGACGGCATGGCCCTTTCCTTTGGCGGGCTTTCGCTGCGCGTGCTTGCCACGCCCGGCCACACGCAGGGCAGCGTGTGCTATTTGTGCGGCGGCACGCTGTTTTCCGGCGACACGCTGTTTGACGGCGACGTGGGCCGCACAGACCTTGCCGAATCGGTGCCCGCGCAGATGGCCCCCAGCCTGGCAAAACTGGGGCGGGAGGTGCCGCCCGAGGCGCAGGTGCTGCCCGGGCACGAAAGCTTTACCACCATGGCTGCCCAGCTTGCGAACAACCGCTGGCTGGCCGCGGCCTGCCGCGAGGGGTGACGGGCGTGCAGCTGTTTTTCTGCGGCCTTGCCAGCACCTACGAGGCCGAACACATTGCGCGCATGTTCTTCCCCGGCGCCAAGCTGGCGCAAAGGCGCTGTGCGCCCGGCCAGCCCTGTGTGCGCGTGCGCAAAGCGGGCGCCCGGGTGCTGTGCGGCGTGCGCACGGCCGGGCAATGCGCTGTAAAGGTGTTTCGCTTGCCGGACGGCGCGGGCCCGAAAGAGGAAGAATATGCGGTGTGCCGCGCGCTTTACCTGCTTTTGCAGGCCCAGACGGGCACGCGCCCGCCCTGGGGCATGCTGACGGGCGTGCGCCCGGTGCGCCTTGTGCACGATTTGCGGCGCAAGGGCCTTTCCCCGGCGCAGCAGCAGGCGTTTTTCTGCCAGCGCAACGACGTCAGCGAGGAAAAATATAAACTTGCAGTAGAAATTGCAAATAATCAACAAGATGTAATAAACCACAACAGCTTGTGGTCTTACAGCCTGTACATCTCAATTCCGTTCTGCCCGTCGCGCTGCTCGTATTGCAGCTTCGTCTCCACCACCACCGAGAAAAGCGGCGCTTTGGTGGCGCCCTACCTGGAAAAGCTGGAGCAGGAGCTGCAAAGCATTGCGGCCATGGCCGAAAAGCTGCACCTGCGGCTGGAGACCGTGTACATCGGCGGCGGCACGCCCACGGCCGTCAGCGCACAGCAGCTTGCGCACCTGATGGCGGCTGTGCGCGGCGCGTTCGATTTTTCGCACGTGCGCGAGTTCACGGTGGAGGCCGGCCGGCCCGACTGCACCACCCCCGAAAAGCTGGCCGCCATCCGCGAGGGCGGGGCCACGCGCATCTCCATCAACCCGCAGACGCTTTCAGACGAGGTGCTGCGCGCCATTGGGCGGCGGCATACGGCGCAGGACGTGGTGGATTGTTTTGCCGCGGCGCGCAAAGCCGGGCACCGCAATATCAATATGGACCTCATTGCCGGCCTTCCGCTGGACACGCCCGCCGGTTTTGAAAAAAGCCTGGCCGGGGTGCTGGCCCTTTCGCCAGAGAACGTCACCGTGCACACGCTTACTTTAAAGCGCGCCTCAAACCTTGTCATGCAGGCCGCGCCGCCCGCCTACGGCGATGTGGCGCAGATGGTGCAGCACTCCATTGGCGCGCTGCAGCGCGCCGGTTACAGCCCCTATTATCTCTACCGCCAGAAGGGCACTTTGCAGAACCTGGAAAACACCGGCTGGGCGAAACCGGGCTTTGCGGGGCTGTATAATATCTATATCATGGAAGAAGTGCATACCATTTTATCAGCGGGGGCGGGCGGCTCTACCAAGCTGGTGGGCCCGGCGGGGCGCATCGAGCGCGTGTTCAACCACAAGTATCCGCTGGATTATTTGAACCACTTCGACGAAGTGCTGGCGCGCAAACAGAAAATAGAGGATTTTTATGGCAAATGGTTTGATTTGGATTCCGAAACGGCTGGTTGAGCTGGGCCTTTTGAACGTGGCCGCCCAGCTGCCGCAGAAGTTTGTGGAATACTGTGAGCAGGATTACGCCGCCCGCGTGCAGCAGGCGGCTGTGCAGGTGCGGCAAAGCGGCGCGCGCGTGGTGATGCTGACGGGGCCCTCGTCCTCGGGCAAAACCACCACCGCCCACAAGCTGGCCGCGTCCCTGCGCGGCGCCGGGGTGGAAAGCGCCGTTGTCTCGCTGGATAATTTCTTTAAAAACGTGCAGGATTACCCCCGCCTGCCCGACGGCAGGCCAGACTATGAAAGCGTGGACGCACTGGACATCCCGGCCATTCTGCGCGCGCTGGCCTCGCTGATAGAGACGGGCCGCGCCGAGATTCCGGACTTTGATTTCAACCGCGAACAGCGCGTGTGCGGCACGCTGGAGGTGAGCGTGGGCCGCGGCGTGGCCGTGGTGGAGGGCATCCACGCGCTGAACCCGCGCCTGGTGGCGGGCCTGCCCGTGGGCAGCGTGTACAAGGTGTACGCGGGCCTGCGCGAAGAGTATTCGCACGGCGGCCAGCGCATTTTGCCCACGCGGGACGTGCGCCTTGCGCGCCGCATAGTGCGCGATTACCAGTTTCGCGGCCACTCGCCCCAGCGCACGCTTTCCATGTGGGCGGACGTGTGCCGCGGCGAGGACGAGAACATCAAGGTGTTCAAGCCGGAGGCCGACCTTCTGCTGGACACCAGCTTTTCTTACGAGCCCTGCTGCCTTGCGCCGCTGGTGGGGGCCCTGCGCGGCCAGGTGCCGCCGGAAAGCCCCTGGGCCGAAAGCATGCAAAGCCTTTGCGCGCGCTTTGCACTGTGCACGCCGCTTGAGGCCGGGCTGGTGCCGCCCGCCTCTATGCTGCGCGAATTCATTGGCTAGGCGAAGCCACGCCGCCCGCTGCCCGGGCGCGCCGGCACAAAACGCCGCATATATGACACTGGGCCGCGCGCCGCGCGGCCGGAAAAGAGAGGGATGCTTGTATGGATTGGAACAAACTGAAACAGGCCGGTGCCCAGGTGGCCGATTCCGCCGTGCGCACGGCCGGCACGCTGTATGAAAAAGGCAAAAAAGAGGCCAGGCTGATGGCGCTGGAAGCGAAGCTGGGCCGCGCCCAGCGCGAGCTTGGCGCGCTGGTGTATTCGCTGCGCCGCACGGGCGAAGAGAACGAGGCCTTTATAGAGGGCCTGTGCGAGGATATTGCCGCCATTGAGGCCAAAATAGCCGCCCTGCGCGCGCCCGGCCAGCAAGAGCCGCAGGCCCAGCCGCCCGTGGCCTCCAGCGTGAAGTGCTGCCCTCAGTGCGGCGCGGAGGTTGAGAAGGAGGCCATGTTTTGCCCTGGGTGCGGGTGTCAACTGGGGTAAGCCGCGCACCAGCTTTTTTGTGGCCGCCCGGGCAAAGCGCCCCGGCGGGCAGAAGGGCGCAGAGGATGAAAAATAACTCAATTTGGTTTATTCGCCCGGCGTTTTGCGCCCAAAGGCTGTGCAAAATGGCACAAATGGCCGCCGAATGCGTCAAAACGGGCGAAAAAATGGCAAAAGGGGTTGCATTCTGAGGGCACTTCATGTAAAATCATAGAGGCCAGCCGGGGCATGGCCGCCTTGGTTTTGTGCGGTGTTTAGCGTTCCCGAAAAGCGGGCATACTGCCGTACAAAGGGCTTGTGCAGGGCCAGCGGCCCTGTTCATGATACTGTGTCGCATGCGCGCTGCGCGCAGCACACGCGAAAAGGAAAAATTGTTGGAGGTTACGACAAATGACGAAAGTTGAACTGATCGCGAAAGTCGCCGCAGACGCGGAGCTGACGAAGAAAGACGCAGAAAAGGCTGTGAACGCCGTTCTGGAGGGCATCACCGCCGCGCTGAAGGCTGGCGACAAGGTTTCCCTGGTGGGCTTTGGCACATTCGAAACGCGCAAGCGCCCCGAGCGCACGGGCCGCAACCCGCGCACGAAAGAGACCATCAAAATTCCCGCCACGGTGGCCCCTGCGTTCAAGGCTGGCAAGGCCCTGAAGGACGCCGTGAAATAAGTTTTCTTTCGCTGAACATTGCCCGTGCGCGCCTTTGCGGTGCGCGCGGGCGTTTTGCTGGCAGGGCCCTGCCGCATGGGGCGGGGCAGGGAAGGAGGGCGCCATGCGCATCGATAAATTTCTGAAAGTAAGCCGCCTCATCAAGCGGCGCACGGTGGCAAACGAAGTGGCGGACGCGGGCCGCATCCTTGTGAACGGCCGCCCCGTGAAAGCCAGCTATGCCGTGAAGGAGGGCGACGAAATTGAAATCGCCTTCGGCAACACCCCGGTGAAGGTGCGGGTGCTTTCCACCCAGGCGCCCGCCGGCAAGGACGTTGCGCGCGAGATGTATGTGGTGCTGTAGGCACCGCGGCGCAAACAGCGCACACAAATAAAAAAGGGCCCGGGCGCGCCGTTTGGCAGGCGCCCGGGCCCTTTTGCGCGCCGCGCGGCAAATTTTCGGGCCAAAGGCGCGCGCGAAAAAATGGCCAAGCCCGCGCATAGCGGCGCGGCCCGGCGCATACAGTGAAAGCAGAAGCAAAGGGGGCGTGGGACGATGAACGAACCGCTGCGCGCAGAGAAGGCGCCCGCGGCGCAGCACACGCTGCGCTTGGAAAACTGTGAAACCCTGGTGGCCACGGGCATTGAGGCCATTGTGTCGTACGACGCCATGGGCGCGGTGCTGAAAACGCCGTGCGGCATGCTGAACGTGGGTGGCGAGGGGCTCAGCGTGGGCGAGCTGAGCGTGCGCACGGGCGAGGTTTCCATTTCCGGCAGCATTGAGTATGTGCAGTATACCAAGCCGCGCGAAAAAACTGTGGGCGGCTTTTTCAAAAGGCTGGCGCGCTGATGCTGGCGCCGGTGACGCCGGTGTGGGCCGTGCGGGACCTTTTTCTTGCCATGGGGCTGGGCGCATGGCTGTGCGTGGGCTACACGCTGCTGCGCGCCGTTTTGGGCGGCGCGCGCTGGGCGGTGTTCATATGCGACGCGCTGGCTGCCTTTGGCGCGCTGCTGGCCTGGCGGGCTGCCGCCGTCAGCATTTTTTATGCGGGCGTGCCCCGCTGGTACACGCTGTGCGGCATGGCAGCGGCCTTTCTTGCCCTGCGCGCCTTGCTGGCCGCCCCGGCGCGGCGCCTGCGCGCGCTGCTGCTGCGCCTTGCACGGCGCGCCGGCGGCCCGCTGGCCCGGCTGGCGGGGGTTTGGCGCCGCGCGGCCCAAAGCCGCCTTGCTGCGGCGCGCAAAAACCGCGCGGGAAAGCGCCGGCGCCCCGCCGTGCACAAAAAACCCGGGCAGCCACCCACAAAACAGTTGCAAAAGCGCGCGCGGGTGTTGTATAATTCAGAGTAACAACGTGGCGTGGTGCGCTGTTTTGCCTGTGCGCCGCGGCACCGGCACAGAGAGGAGTGGTATACGTGCACGCGCGCAAGCAAAGGCGCTCTTTTTCCGGCCTTGCCATAAAGCTGGGCCTGCTTTTTCTGTGCGTATACCTGGCGGTGAGCTTTGTGTGCGCACAGATGGAAATTGCGGCAAAGCGCCAGCAGCTGGAAAATGTGACCCAGCAGGTGGAGGCGCAGCAGGCCCAGAACGAAGAGCTGCAGCGCACCACTCAGGCGGATGACGAGGCCTCGTATATGGAACGTGTGGCCCGCGATAAACTGGGCTATGCGCGGCCGGACGAGCGCGTTTTCATCGATGGCGCCGAGACGGGCGGCTGAGGCGGCCGCCTGTGCTGTTTTGCGGTTTGCGGTGGATGGCACCGTGAGATTTTTATAAAAAAGGAGTTTCTCATTTCATGGCAGTTGAGGTTGGAAGCATTGTTGAAGGCAAAGTTACCGGCGTAAAGAAGTTCGGCGCGTTTGTGCTGCTGCCGGACGGCAAAACGGGCATGGTGCACATTTCGGAGGTTTCGAACGAATATGTTCAGGAGCTTTCCGATGTGCTGAGCGAGGGGCAGACGGTAAAGGTAAAAGTGATGAACGTGTCGGACGACGGCAAAATCGCCCTTTCCATCAAGCGCACCCTGCCCAAGCCCAAGCCCACCCGGGCAGACCCGGGCCGCGTGTGGCAGCCGCGCCAGAGCGCACCTCAGCAGAATATGTCGTTTGAAGATATGATGAGCCAGTTCAAGTCGCGCAGCGAAGAAAAAATATCCGACCTGCGCCGCGTCACCGAGAACCGCCGCGGCGGCGGATATTCCCGCAGGCGCTGAGCCAAGAAAAACAAGACGGACCCAGACGGGCGGCCGGCACACCGGCCGCCTTTTTTGGCGCCGTGCAGCAGAGAGGAAGGCGAAACCACCACGGACATTTATTTTGTGCGCCACGGCCAGACAGATTGGAACATCACCTGGAAACTGCAGGGCAGGGCGGATATCCCCATCAACGCCAACGGCCGGGCGCAGGCCGAGGCCCTGCGCGCCCGGCTGGCCGGCGTGCGGCTGGACGCGGCGTACGTCTCGCCGCTTTGCCGCGCGCAGCAGACGGCGCATATTCTGCTGCGGGGCACAAACGTGCCTTTGTATACCCAGCCCGCCCTGGCCGAGCGGGATTTCGGCGCCTATGAGGGCCTGCGCAAGGAAGATTTCGACTTTGAGGCCTTCTGGCACCCGGAGGTGCCCTGCCCCGCGCCGGGCGCCGAGCCGGCGGGCGCGTTTTATGCCCGCGTGCAGGGCTTTCTGCGCGCGCTGGGCCGCGGGCCCGGCGCCGTGCTGCTGGTGGCGCACGGCGGCGTCAGCATTCCGGTGCAGCTGTTTGCGCGCGGGGTGCAAAGCCTTGGCCCCGGCGGCGCCTATGTGCCGCTTATTTGGCCGCATGGCAAGGTGCTGCACTTCACCGTGCCGCAGGCAGTGGGGCAAAAAGCATAAAATTCACGGAATTTTCATGCAAATAACTGTGTAAAACGGGAATCTCTTCCTTGTAACATGCCGGGCCGCATGCTATAATAACAATAACACCAGGTGCAGAGAGCCGCGGTGCACGGCAGTGCCGGCGGGCGCGGCTGCCCTTTGCACACCGGTGCAGAAAAGCGCAGCGCGCACGGCGCGCAGCCGCGCGCAAAGCTCCGCTTTTGTAAAAAAGGAGGCTTTGGCTTATGAAACTGACATGCACGGGAAGAAAGGTTTCGCTGAAGGAGGCGTTTTTGCAACGCGCCCAGACAAAACTTGCCAAGCTGGATAAGTTCTTTTCCCCGCAGGCGCAGGCCCAGGTGACGGTGACGGTGGAGAAGGGCTGGCAGACGGTGGAGCTTACGGTGAAAGACAAAGGCTACACCTGCCGGGCCGAAAAATCTGCCGACCGCATGGAGGACGCGCTGGACGCCGCCTACGACCTGCTGGAGCGCCGCATTGTAAAAAACCGCAAGCGCCTGTCTGACAGGCTGGCCCAGCCCGCCATGGTGAATTTTGAGGCGCAGACGCCCACAGACGCCGGGGAAGAGGAGGCCTATGTGCCGGTGCGTGAAAAGCACTTCTCGGTGAAGCCTGTGACGGTGGAAGAGGCCATTTTGGAAATGAACCTTTTGGGGCACGAGTTCTTTTTGTTCCGCAGCGCCGATACAGACGAGGTGCAGGCGGTGTACCGCCGCCACAACGGCACCTACGGCCTGCTGGTGCCGGAGCGCTGAAGCATGTACAAAACGCCGGGGCCTGCCAGCAGGCCCCGGCCTTTTTTATGGGAAAAGAGGGAAGAGATGAACATACGCCACGCAACCGGGCAGGATATGGACGCTTTGTGCGCGCTGTATGCCGAGGGCAGGCGCTTTATGGCGGCGCACGGCAACACCGCACAGTGGCGCGGCGGCTACCCGGGGCGCGCTTTGCTGAAGGAAGATTTGCGCCGCGGGCAGCTGTATGTGTGCGAACAGGGCGGCGCCGTGTGTGCGGCGTTTGTGTTTTTTGTGGGCGAAGAGCCCAGCTATGCGCACATAGACGGCGCCTGGCTGTGCGGCGGGCCGTACGGCGTGGTGCACCGGCTTTGCTCGCCCGGGCGCGCAAAGGGCGCGGCCACGGCCTGCCTGCAGTTTTGCATGCAGCGCTGCGAAAGCCTGCGCATAGACACACACCAGAACAACCTGCCCATGCGCAGCCTGCTGCACAAGTTGGGGTTTGCGCCGTGCGGCGTCATCCGCCTGACAAACGGCAGCCCGCGCCTTGCCTTTCAGCGCAGGTGCGGCGCGCCGTTTGCCTGCCCTGCGCCCGGTGTGCTATAATAGGCGGGTAGCAGTAAGCCCGGCCCGCGTGCCTTTTGCCGCGGCGGCCGGGGAAGGAGAATGAATTTGGAATACCGCATGATTGCGCCGTGTTATTTTGGTGCAGAGAGCGCCGCGGCGTTTGATATCCGGCGCATTGGCGCAAAAGATGTGACGGTGACAGACGGGCGCGTGGCCTTTACCGGCGGCGCCGGCGTGCTGGCCGCCGCAAACCTGCACAGCCGCTGTGCAGAGCGCATTTTGCTTTTGCTGAAAACGGGCCGCGCCGAAACCTTTGACGCGCTGTTCGATTTGGCCTACAGCGTGCCCTGGGAAGAGCTGATGCCCGCGGACGCCGCCTTCCCCGTGAAAGGCAGCAGCCTTTCCAGCCAGCTTTCCAGCGTGCCGGCGTGCCAAAGCATTGTGAAAAAGGCTGTGGTAGAGCGGCTGAAAAAGGGCCACCGCGTGCAGGTGCTGCCCGAAAGCGGCGGGGAATACCGCATTCGCTTTTCCCTTCGCAAAAACGAGGCAGAGATTATGCTGGACACCTCTGGCGAGGGGCTGCACAAGCGCGGCTACCGCAGGCAAAGCACCCTGGCGCCCATCAAAGAGACGCTGGCCTGCGCCATGCTGGATTTGGGCCGCATCTACCCCGACAGCACCGTGCAGGACCCATTCTGCGGCAGCGGCACGCTGTGCATTGAGGCGGCCATGAAGGCGCTGCACATTGCGCCCGGCCTGCACCGCCGCTTTGCGGCCGAGCGCTATGCCTTTGTGCCGGCGGGCACATTTCAGCGCGCGCGCGCCGATGCGCTGGAACAGGTGGTGCGCGACGCGCCCTTCGAGGCCGTGGGCTTCGACATTGACGGGGACGCCGTGGCCCTTGCCGCCCACAACGCAAAGCTGGCCGGGGTGGCCTCGCATGTGCGTTTTTACAGGGCGGATGTGAAAGATTTTGCCCCGCGCGCGGGCAGCCTTGTGTTTACAAACCCGCCCTATGGCGAGCGCCTGGGCGATGCCGGAACGGCCGCCGCGCTGGAGCGCACGCTGGGCCAGCGCCTGGCAGCGTGCAGTGTGAAGGGCGCGTATATCATCACGGCGGATGCCGATTTTGAGGCGCACTTCGGCCGCAAGGCCCAGCGCCGCCGCAAGTTGTACAACGGCATGATACCCTGCCAGGTGTATATGTATTACTGAGAGCCCGGCGCCCGCACGGCCCGGCGCGGCCCGCCCGAAAGGAGAATGGACATGAGAGAAAAATTCTGCATGCGCTGCGGCACGCCCCTGAACGGCGCGGCCCAGTGCCCGGCGTGCGGCTACGAGCCGCAGCACGATGCCTGTGAGGGGCCCGGTGGCCCCGTGCCAGAGGGGCAAAGCGCCGCGCAGCCCGCGGCCGAACCCACGCCTGCCGCGCCCCGGGAAGCCACGGCGGGCCCCGCCGCGCCGGAAGAAAGCGCCCCGCAGGCACCGCAGCACGTGCCGCCCGCGGCCGGGCCTGCCCCTGCCGCACAGCCGGCCGCTGCGCCCGGGCCTCAGGCCCCGCAGGCCGGCGCGCCCTGCACCGGGTTTGCGGCAGCCCGGCCGGTGCCGCCCCCGCAGGCGCACACAGCGCCGGGCGGGGCACAGCCGCCCTTTGGCCCGGCGCCCGGCATGGCGCCGCCCGCCTGGGGCGGCCCGCAGCCCGGCCCGGCCCAGGGCCCGCAGGCGGGCAGGCAGGCCGCGCCGCCGTATGCGGCGCCCGGCGCTGTGCCGCCGCCCGCCCGGAACGTCAGCCCGGCGCCGGGGATGCCGCCCTATGCCGTGCCCGGGGCCTATGCACAGCCCTATACCCCCTGGGAGCCGCAGCCCGAGCCCCTTACGCTGGGCCGCACCGTCGGCACGCTGCTGGTGGGGGCGCTGCCGCTGGTGGGGTGGATTGTGCTTCTGATTTGGGCGTTTGAATCTGGCGCAGAGCCCAACCGCCGCACCCTGGCGCGCGGTTACCTGGTGGTGAAGGCCATTGGCTGGGCGCTGGCCGTGCTGATGTATGTGCTTTTGTTTGTGTTTGCCTTCAGCATGGCGGGCGCAATGGTGTAACGCGCCCTGCCCGAAACAAAACAGAAAAAGCCCGGCAATCCGTTGTTAGGATTGCCGGGCTTTTTGAATGCGCTAGGCGGCAAAATTGTCAGCCCAAAACCGATGTTTTCTTGTGTCAACACGCCCCTTGCCGCGGGGCTTTCTCTGCGCTTCGGCAGTGGGCAGCGGGCTTACACCATCAGTTTGCACACGGCGTTGGCGTAGGCCACGGGGTCTTCCAGGCTCAGGCCCTCAATCAGGCACGCCTGGGCATACAGCAGCTCGCTGTAGGCGGCCAGCTTTTCTTTGTCGCCGCTCTCCTGCGCCTTTTCCAGCACGGCAAACACGGGGTGCTCGCCGTTTAACTCCAGCACCTTGCGGCTGTTCACCTTTTCCTGCGTGGGCATGCTGTTCAGCACCTTTTCCATCTCGATGGAAAGCGCACCCTCGCTGGACAGGCACACCGGGTGGCTTTTCAGCCTGGCAGAAAGGCGCACCCCGGCCACTTTGCCGCCCAGGGCCTCTTTCATGGCGTCCAGCAGGGGCTTGTGCGCCTCGTTCTGTTCCTCCAGCGCCTTCTTTTCGTCCTCGCTTTCCAGGCCCAAATCGCTGCCCGAGACATTGCGGAACTCTTTTTTGTCGTAATCGTGCATCATCTGCAGGGCAAACTCGTCCACATCGTCCGTCAGGAACAGCACGTCATAGCCCTTTTCCAGCACGCGCTCGGCGGCGGGCAGCTTGGCCAGCAGGGCCGTGCTTTCGCCCGCGGCATAATAGATGTGCGGCTGGCCCTCGGGCATCTTTTCCACATATTCGCGCAGGGTGACAAGCTTGTTCTCTTTGGCGCTGTGGAACAAAAGCAGGTCCTGCAGCTGGTCTTTGTTGGCGCCAAACGAGGCATAGCAGCCCATCTTCAGCTGCAGGCCAAAATCGGCAAAGAACTTTTCGTATGCCTCGCGGTCGTTTTTCAGCCAGGCGGCCAGCTCGTTTTTGATTTTGCGTTCCAGCGAGGTGCGGATGAGGCGCAGCTGGCTGTCGTGCTGCAGCATCTCGCGGCTGATGTTCAAAGAGAGGTCGGCCGAATCCACAAGGCCCTTCACAAAGCTGAAGTGGTCGGGCAGAAGGTCGGCGCATTTTTCCATAATCAGCACGCCGCTGGCATACAGCTGCAGGCCCTTTTCATACTCTTTGCTGTAATAGTTGTACGGCGCGCGCGAGGGAATGAACAAAAGCGCGTTGTAGGTGGCGGTGCCCTCGGTTTTCGACTGTATCACCTTTGCGGGCGCGGCCCAATCGCCGAATTTCTGCTTGTAGAAATCGGCGTATTCCTCATCGGTCACTTTCTTTTTGTCGCGCTTCCACAGGGGCACCATGCTGTTCAGCGTCTCGTCTTCGGTGTAGCTTTCATATTCCGGCGCTTTATAGTTTCCGTTTTCGTCCTGATCTGTGCCTTCAATGGGGCGCGATTTCTCGCGCAGCATGCGGATGGGCCAGCGGATATAATCGGAATATTTCTTCACAAGGCCCGCAAGGCGGTAATCGTCCAGAAATTCGCTGTAGTGCTCTTCGCCCTCGTCGTCCTTGATGACAAGAATGACGTCCGTGCCGCAGGCGTCCTTTTCACAGGGGGTGATGGTGTAGCCCTCCGCCCCGCGGGACTCCCACTTCCACGCCCCGGCCTCGCCGTGCGCGCGGCTGATGACAGTGACCTTTTTGGCCACCATAAAGGCCGAATAAAAGCCCACGCCGAACTGGCCAATGATGTCCACCTTGGAATTTGCCTGTGTGTTCTGCTTAAAATCCAGGCTGCCGCTTTTGGCAATGGTGCCCAGGTTCTGTTCCAGCTCGTCCTTCGTCATGCCAATGCCGTTGTCGCTCACGGTCAGCGTGCGCGCGTCCTTATCCAGCGAAAGGCGGATGCCAAGGTCTTTCTTTTTCACCTGCACGGTGTCGTCGGTGAGGCTGCGGAAATATAGCTTGTCGATGGCGTCGCTTGCGTTCGAAATCAGCTCGCGCAAAAAGATTTCTTTGTGCGTATAGATCGAATTGATCATCAGGTCGAGCAGACGCTTCGATTCCGCTTTGAACTGTTTGGTTGCCATAGTGTCCATCGTCTCCTTTTGATTTTAGCACTCTAAACATAAGAGTGCTAATTCATCATACACCAAAGCGCAAAAAACTGCAAGGCCTTTTTGGAAAAAAGGGGTGCGCGGCGCGCGCATGGGGGCACAATTTTCCTGAAAAGCTTGCGCTGAGGGCGCTTTTGTTGTAGTATAATAGATAATTCCGCCACGCTTTGGGGCGGAGCTTTCTGGCAAGCAGGAACGACTGATATTGAAAAAGGCGGTGTTTTTTGTGCCTAATAATGATTTCTTTTCCGGGGAAGGCTTTGACCAGGGCCCGGTGAAGAATGGCCCGGCGCCCGGCAATGCCGATGACGGCAATTTGGACGACGCCTTTGCCGGCATGCAGAAGCTGGACCTCTTCGACGAGGAGCCCAGCGCCCCGGAGACGGGCGCGCCCGGTGTGACGCAGCTGTTTGAGCCGGTGGGCGGCCAGCCCGCCGCGCCGCAGAAAAATATTGGGGAAATGGTGTTTGGCGACGTGTTTGGGCCGCAGGCGGACGGCGCGGCCCAGCCCGCTGGGCCGGACGCGGCGAGCGCGCCGGTGGAGATTCCGCTGGAGACGGTGGGTGTGCCCGGCGCGCCCGAGCCCCTGGTGCAGGAAATTACCTTTGACGACGAGCCCGCGCCGCAGCCCGAGGCCCAGCCCGCCGCGCCGCAGCAGGCGGCTGCACCGCAGCAGCCCGCGGCCGCGGCCCCCGCGGGGGAGGCCCACCGCTTCCCGGAGGACCCGATGCCCAAGCGCAGCCCGGCCAAGCCCATTGACTGGAACGCAGACCTGCTTTCGCGCAAGCGCCCCGCGGCGGCCCCCGTGCCCGTGCAGGCGGCGCCCGCGCAGGCCGCGGCCCCCACGGGGGCCCCTGCCTGGAAGCAGCTTTTGGACAACGCGGTGAAAGACACCCCGGCAGACACCGAGGCCACCAAAGTGTTCGACCCCGCGCCCGAGGCCCGGCCCGCTGTGCCGCAGCAGCCTGCGGCCCCCGCCGCGGCAGGGGACGTTTCCTCTTTGGCGGCGCCGCAGCCCAGGCAGGGCACCAACGCGGTGGAACTGACGGGCCCCGTGCTGTTCGATTTTGACCAGCCGGACCCGCGCTTTGACCCGCCCGCACAGCCCGCGCCTGCGGCCCAGCCCGCAGCGCAGCCTGCCGCGCCGGCGCAGCCCTTAAGCGAGGCGGGCTTTGCCCCTCTGGATGAAGAGGGCTTTGCCCCGCTGGACGGCTTTGACGGCCAGGAATATGACAGCCAGGGCTTTGACGCGCAGGCCCTGAGCGGCGACGCCTTTGAGACGGGTGTGTTCGACGCGCCCGCAGCGGGCGCTGCGGCAGACCCCATTGAGGACACGGGCTTTGACATTGGCGCCTTCCAGGCGGCGGCCGAGGCCCAGGCGGGCGGCGCAGATGATTTTGCCTCGCAGGTGGCCCAGACGTCGGACGACATCTTTGGCAACCTGTATGACGCAGACCCGGACGATGAGGAAGAAGAGGAAGTGCTCACCTCGCGCGAGCGCCAGCGCCGCCAGGGCGGCAATGGCCAGGGCGGCGGGCGGCGCCCCGCCCCCGGCGGCCACAAAGGCGGCGGCCACGGCGGCAAGGGCGGCAAGAAAAGCGTTGCCATCTTTGCGTGGATTGGCCTTATCATCATTGCCCTCATTGCCATTCTGCTGTTCGCCATTTTGGGCGGCGGCAACAAAAACCCCTCGTCGGTGCCCAGTTCTTCTTCCAGCGCGCCGGTGGCTGCCACGCCCACGCCGGAGCCCACGCCCCAGCTGGAGGCCATTCCGCGTGACGAGTGGTATATGCGCCTGGTGAACCGGGATAACGTGATGTCCAAAGAAGAGGTGGACGCCGTAGAGACCACGAACGTGGACGGCGTGCCGGTGGATTCGCGCGTGGCGGATGCCTTCCAGCAGCTGCTGGATGCAGGCGATGCGGCCGGCGTGAACCTGACGCTGGTGGCGGGCTACCGCAGCTACGACCGCCAGCAGGCCAGCTATGACGGCGGCGTGTCCAACGCGGCGCCCGGCGCCACCGAGCACAACCTCGGCCTGTCGGCAGATATCATGTCTGACAGCGAGCAAAGCTATGACACCGCGGCGTTTGAGGCCACGCCGGAGTATCAGTGGCTGCAGGAAAATGCCGCAAACTACGGCTTCATTTTGCGCTACCCCAGCGGCAAAGAGAGCGTCACGGGCTTTGACTACGAGCCCTGGCACTACCGCTATGTGGGTGTGGACCAGGCCCAGAAGATTAAGGCCAGCGGCCTGACGCTGGAGGAATACCTGGCCCAGCCGAACCCCACCGGCATTCCCGGCGAGGCGGACACGGCCAGCAGTGACGCGGCTGCGTCCTCTTCCAGCACGCAGGGCTGAGCCCGGCAAACCGCAAATACGCCAGAAAGGGCGCCCTTGTTGGGGCGCCCTTTTTTCGTGCGGGCAGCGGGGCAAAAGGCGCGGGGCTGCCCTGCGCCGGGCTGCCGCGTTTTTCGACAAAAAAGAGTGAACAACATGGCCGAAACTCTTGAGGCGAAGCCGGGCCGCATTGGGAAAATTTCTGAAAAAGCAGGCCTTTCGTTGCGATTTTGCGGCCGCCGGGGTATACTGATACCGATGCAGCATTGTGCAAATGGCACAAAATGCAGAAAAATGTTTTGTAAAAGATGTTGGGCGCACTGGCCCGCATAGAGGAGGAACATTTCCATGAAAGAAACTGTAAGTTCGAATACCGTGTACACCATTTCCAGCAAGGACGGCCGCGTGCTGGAGGTGGCCGGGTTTGCCCGGCACGCCGGTGCGGCTGTGCAGCTTTGGGAGAGCGCGGGCTCTGCCAGCCAGCAGTGGGTGGCAAGCGAAGTGAAGCCCGGCGTATACAAGCTGGAAAACCGCCTTTCCGGCAAGGTGCTGGACGTGGCCCAGGCCGGCACGGCCAACGGCTCGCCCGTGCACCAGTGGGATTATGTGGGCAAGGACAACCAGCTTTGGGCCGTGCAGCCGGTGAAAGGCGGCTGGGTGAAGCTGAAAAGCGTGCTTTCCGGCAAAGTGCTGGACATTGCGGGCCTGGCCGCCGGCAACGGCGCGCGCGTGCAGATTTGGGAAGATGTGAACGGCGACAACCAGCTGTGGAAACTGACCGAGGTGAAGCCCGAAACCGCCCCGGAAAAACAGGCGGAAGCGCCCGCCGCCCCGAAGGCGCCGAAAAAGGCCGCCGCGGCAAAGAAGCCTGCCGCCAAGAAAGCCGCGCCCGCCAAGAAGGCGGCCCCGGCCAAAAAAGCGGCTGCAACCAAAAAGGCGGCCCCGGCCGCCGAAAAGGCAGAGCCGGCGAAAAAGGCCGCCCCTGCCCGGAAGGCGCAGGCTGCAAAGCCCGCGCAGGAGAAGAAAAAGTAAAGCGCCCCGCGCGCAAAAGCCCGCCCCCTACAGCGTGTAAGGGGCGGGCTTTTTTCGTGTTTTGCGGCGTTACGGTGCGGGCAGGTTGGGGCGGTCCTGGTCGCCGTCCGCCTTGCACATCAGCACGGCGCCGCCGGGCTGGGCGGCGTAATAATATTCGGTGTTTTCATAAAGCGGCGGGGTGAGGTAGTTTGGAATGACGGCCTCATCCTTTGGCCCGCGGGCGCAAAAGCCCGCTTGTTCCATGCATTCGGGCGCCACGCCCGCGCAGTAGCACTCGGCATATTCGGCCTTTGCCTCGTGCAGCAGCCCGTCGATGGCGCGGCCCAACAGCCAGAACTGCCCGGGCTCGCCCACATAATCCACCAGGCGCAGCACATTGGTGCCGTTCACGGGCACCGTGCGCGTGCACAGCAGATGCTCGCCCGTTTCGCTTGCCCACACGTCATAGCTTTGGAAGGGGTAGGCGAAATAGCGGCGCGAAAGGTACCAGTAATCTTTGAACGGGCGCAGCTGCGGCTGCAGGCGGAACATGCCCGGCAGGGCCTGCGCGCCGGGCACGCGGCGCAGCGCAAGGCCGGTTTCGGGCAAGGGCAGAATGCGCGGCGCGGCCACGCGCGCCACACGGTGCCCGCTTTGCGCGGCCAGACGGTAATAGTGCGGCAGACGCCCGGCGTCATAGCCCAAAAAGCGGTAAAGGCCCACCACCTTTTTGCGGATGTTGTTCACGGCGCAAAAGCGCGCGTTTGCCAGCCGCGGCAGGGCGGCCATCAGCTCCATGCCCGCGCCGGGCGCGGCCTCGTCCGCCGCCCAGATAGAGGCCCAGATGTCCGGGTTTTCGCCGGCGTTGGCGCGGATGAACCCGGCCGCGGCGCAAATGCGCCCGTTCTGCAGGGCCAGGGCAAACTGCGGCGCGCCGCCAAACGGGCGGTAGTAGAACTCGAAAAACTGCGGCACATGCACAAGCGGCAGCTTCCATTCCCAGTGCGCGTCCAGAAACTGCACAATGGCATCTTCCTCGCCCGGCCGGGCCAGGCGAAGGTGAAACTCGCCCGTCATTGGCCCGCCTTCTGGCGCACCAGAGCCATCATGTCGCCCACGGTGCGCACGCCGCGAATGTCCGCAAGGCCAAGCTGCAGGCCGAACTCGGCCCCCAGGGCCGTAAGCAGGTTAATCTGTTCCAGGCTGTCCCACTCTTCTATGTCATCCGGCCCGGTGGCGGGGGTGAGGGTGATGGTGCCGTCGTCAAAATTTTCGCGGAAAATTTCTTCCAGTTTTTGCAAAAGCTCTGCGTCGGTCATAGTGTTTCCTCCTTGGGTGGGGTGGTGTTGTTCACCGCAATGCACCGGCACTGCGGCGCATAGGCGGCAGGAATGTCATAGCGGTATTCGGCCCGCTGGGGCGTTTCGCCCGCGGCGGCAAAGCCCAGCGAGGGGTAAAGCCCCTTCACGGGGGCGTTTTTGGCCGTGGGCAGGTAGGCGCCCACAATGGTGTGCACGCCCCTTGCCCGGCAGGCGGCCACCAGCGCGTCAAACATGGCAAGCTCGAACTCGCGCTTGAACACGCGGCAGCTCATCACCCACAGCTCAATGTGCACGGCGCTGCCCTGCACGCGGCCAATCAGGGCGGAAACCAGGCCGTTGTCGCCGAATTTATCCTCCAGGCGGCCGGCCAGGGTGATGCAGCCCGCGTCCTGCATGCAGGCGTCCACCTCGGCCTCGGTGTAGCGGCGCGTGGTGAGGTTGAACTGGTTTGTCTTGTTGATAAGCTGGGTGATGCGCCCAAGCTGCCCGGGGCGGAAGGGGCCAATTTCCGCGCGCATGGCAAGGCTGCGCAGGTATTCGCCGTAATTTGAAAAGCTGGCGCTGGCGGCGCTGCGCAGGGCGTTTTCCCGGTACATCTGCGCGCGCTTTTTGTCGTCGGCCGAAAGGCCCACGGCCTCGAAATAGCCCGCGCGGTCCAGCGTGCGCACATAGCTTTCCGGCCCGGCCAGCTCCGGCACGGCCACGCCCGGCAGGCTTTGGCGCACCAGCGCGCGCTCGGCCGGGTTGTCGTCCAGAAACACAAAGCTTTCGGGCAGCAGGTTCAGCTGTTTTGCCATGGCGGCCAGGTTTGCGTCCTTGGGCTGCCAGTTGGCGCAAAAGCACACAAAATCTTCCTCGCGCAGCGTGGCCGCGGGCTGGCGCAGCCCGGCGCGGGCGGCATCGTCCTCGTTTTTCGAACACACGTTTAAAAGCACGCCCGCCCCGGAAAGGTCTTTCAAATATTGCTGCAGGGCCGTGTGGGCCATGCCTGCGGGCGTCTCGCTGCCCATGGCAAGGGCCTCGGGGCCGTCGTCGCCCACCACGCCGCCCCACAGGGTGTTGTCCAGGTCTGTGGCAATGGCCTTTTTGTTTTTGCCGAACAGGGCCTTGATGATGCACGCCACGCTGTGCGCCAGCGTGGGGATATACGGCACGGCGCACGCATATTTGTAAGCGTACCACGCCGCGGGCTCGCACCAGCGCGAAAGACCTTCGCTGGCCGAAAGCCAGCACAAATCGTGCACATAAAAGTTTGCGTGCTGCGCGGCCCAATCGGCCACAAGGGCGTTCATGCGGCGCACAAAGCGCACGCGCCCGGCCGCGGCCACGGCGTCAAAGTTGCCCAGCACGCGCACATCCGGCAGCTCGAAGTTGTTTTGCACCACGGGGCAGCCAAAGCGCGCCGCCGCCTGCCACAGCCCCTGCCAGCGCGCGGCCTCGGCGGCAAATTTCTCTTCCGCAGCCGCGGCGCTGTCGGCGGGAACGGGCAGGTTTTGCAAATTGTGCACGCTGGTGTGAATGTAAATGACGTCCGGCGCAAAGGCGGCAAGGCTGCCGTCGTCGAACGCGATGCTCTCATAATACAGGCCATATGGCCCTTCCCAAAAGGTGGGGCGGATGCCGCTGTTCAGCAAAAACAGCTCCAGCATGTTTTTCACTTCGCCCACGGTGGTGCCGCTTACAATGGCCACCTTTTTTTCTACAAGGCCGGGCTGCGCGGCAAGCTCGCGGCGCAGCGCGCGCTTTTTGCGCAGCAGGGCTTCGCCGTCGAACGGATATTCCAGTGCCTGCAAGTGCACTTCCTCCTTTACCGGTCGGTTTTGAGTTTGGATTGCGGAAGCGGAAGAAAGTAAACAGTTTTCTTATGCTATTATACACAAAGCACAGGCAAAAGGCAAAACCTGCAAAGCGCATTTTTCACAGCTTTCGCCTTGCAAACGGGGGGCAAAGCGGTTATAATGAATCCGTATGTAGCGCTATATGGCGCTTTTTGGCGTGCGGCGGCTGCACGCCGTGCGCCCGGCCGTGCCCGGCCGGAAACTTCTGCGTGCAACAAAGGAAGGGAACGATTCATGAAGTGCACCTTTGCACATAATAACCTCAACGTGCTGAATTTGGAAAAGAGCCTGGCCTTTTATGAAAAGGCGCTGGGCCTGCACGTTGTGCGCAAAAAAGAAACGCCCGATTTCACCCTGTGTTTTCTTTCGGACGGCACCACGCCCCACATGCTGGAGCTGACGTGGCTGCGCGGCCGCGAAAAGCCGTACGATTTGGGTGAAAACGAGTTTCACCTTGCCTTTGCGGTAAGCGACATGGCCGAGGCCCATGCCCTGCATGAGGCCATGGGCTGCATCTGCTTTGAAAACCCCGGGATGGGCATTTATTTTATTGCAGACCCGGACGGCTACTGGCTGGAGATTGTGCCCGCCGAATAAGGCGCGCCGCCCGCGCCTTGGGCACACAACGAAACGCCGCCGCACGGCGGCTGGATATTGGGAGGCAAACCGATGACAGAGAAAAACCACCCCGCGCCGCGCTCGCCCCGCCCGTCTTCGGGCGCAAGAGGCCACAAGGGGAAGCCCAAAGGCAGGGGCAAGCGCATTCTGTACGGCTTTCTGCGCTTTGTGGCTGTGATGATGTGCCTTGGCATCATGGCCGTCAGCGTGGGCGGCGTGCTGCTTAGCCTGTATGTGGTGAACGCCACAAAAAACGACGGCGAGCTTTTGAACCTGGAAGAGCTGAAGCTGAGCTACACCAGCGTGGTGATGTACGAGGACGTGGACGAGGACGGCAAGCCCGTGTGGAAGGAATACCAGCGGCTTGACACCACCGAAGAAAACCGCGTGTGGGTAGAATACGGCGATATCTGCTCCAACCTGGTGAACGCCTTTGTGGCCATTGAAGACCAGGACTTCTGGACGCACGGCGGCTTCAACCTGAAGCGCACCATTTACGCCGCGTTGAACGAGCTTTCTTATGCGCTGACGGGAAGTTACATCCGCGGCACGCAGCAGGGCGCGTCCACCATCAACCAGCAGCTGATTAAGAACATCACAGACGATGACGAGAGCGAGGGCACGGCGGGCTATTTGCGCAAAATTCGCGAAATTTTCCGCGCCATGTCGCTGAACAGCCGCTATTCCAAAGAGATGATTATGGAGGCCTACCTGAACACGCTGAGCCTGACGGGCAACATTGGCGGCGTGCAGGCGGGCGCAAACCAGTATTTCGGCAAGGACGTGGGCTATAACGAGGACGGCACGCCCCAGCTTACGCTGGCGCAGTGCGCCACCATTGCGGCCATCACCAAGAACCCCACGCAGTACAGCCCCATCTCGAACCCCGAGATGCATTTGGTGCGCCGCAACAAGGTGCTGACGAACATGTACGAGCAGGGCTACATTGTGGACGAAAACGGCAACCCGGACGAGGAGGCGCTGAACGCCGCCCTGGCCGAGCCGCTGACGCTGGTGGAGGCTGTGCGCGACGAAAACGCCGCCGTGCAGACGAACAACAGCTATTTCACCGACGCCCTGCTGGAAGAGCTTGTGCAGGATATGCTGGAGCAAAACCCCTACGGCCGGGAAGATTACACCGAGGCCGAGGCGCTGAACGATATTTACACCAAGGGCCTGCGCATCTTCTCTACCGTGCAGCCGGACGTGCAGAGCGCCATGGAAGAGGTGTTCAACCGCGGCGACGATTACTGGGTGCGCCACCCCATTGAAGACTGGGTGCCGGAAAACGCCGCCGAGGGCACCGAGCCGCGCACCATTCAAACCCAGGCCGCGGGCGCCGTTTTGAACTATGACGGTGAGCTGGTGGCCTGCGTGGGCGGCCTTGGCGCCAAAACGCTGGACCGCGGCCTGAACCGCGCCGTGGATATGGAGCGCCAGGTGGGTTCTACCATGAAGGGTGTGGCCGCCTACCCGCTGGCCATTGATTACGGCGTGGCCTATTTCTCGAAGCTGGTGGAAGACGCCCCCTTCAAAACCATTACAGAGAACGGGCGAGAGCGCGCCTGGCCGCGAAACTATGGCGGCGCGGGCGGCAAGGGCGACATGATGACGGTGTACGAGGCTGTGAAGCAGTCTTACAACACGGTGGCCGTGCGCGTGGGCTCGTATGTGGGCGCGCGCGAAATGTACGATTTTGTCACCGAGACGCTGGGCATCCAGCTGGCGGAGAGCGATATGGATTACGCCCCGCTGGTGCTGGGCGCCACCACCACCGGCATGTCGCCGTACGACCTGGCGGCGGCGTATATGATGTATGGCTCCGGCGGCAAGTACACCACGCCGCACACCTACACCACGGTGGAGGATTACAAGGGCAATGTCATTCTGAAAAAAGAAATTACCACCGTGCAGGCCATTGGCGAGGACACCGCCTATGTGATGAACCGCCTTTTGAAGGGCGTTTTGTACGACGCGGGCGGCACGGTGCGCGGCATGGCGGCCAATGAGGCCGGCATGGAGAGCGTGGGCAAAACGGGCACCACCAACGAGACAAAGGACGTTTGGTTTGTGGGCCTGACGCCGTATTTCGTCTCTGCCTTCTGGTATGGCTATGACGAGAACGTGGAGATGGAAAGCTGGTACAGCGCGGCGCCCACGCGCCACCCGGGCGCAAAGGCCTGGCGCGACATTATGAACACCGTGCAGGCAGACGAGGAGAAATACCCCTATAAAGAGTGGGAGATGCCAGACAGCGTGCTGGCCTCGCAATGGTGCACGGCAACGGGAAAAATAGCCACCGACAGCTGCCCGCGCAGCGGAACAGTGGGCTATTACAGCAAGCGCTATATCAACGACGAAGAGGGCCATATCACCTATTGCGACGGCAACCACGGCACCACAGAGCCCACGGCGTAAAGGCATGTTGTAATTTTTACCGGGCAAAAGGGCCGTTTGCACACAGTTTGTGTGCAAACGGTCTTTTTTTTGTGCATCACTAGAAAATACACTTGTATTTCACACGGAAACATGCTATGCTGTAACAAGATTTTTTTAAAAGCGTGAGAACGCATCAGCAAGCAGGAGGTGTACGGTTTGGAAAAACGGTTTCTTCTGGTGGACGCAGCCGTGCTGCCCGAGGTGTTTGTGCGCGTGCTGCAGGCAAAAGAGCTGCTGGCCAGCCGCCGCGCGCGCAACATTTCGGCTGCGGTGAAAATGGCCGGGCTTTCGCGCAGCGCCTTTTACAAGTATAAAGACTGCGTGTACGACGCGCAGGACAGCGCCGAGGTAACCACGGTGCACGCCACGCTGCGCGACGAGACGGGCGCGCTGCACAGCCTGCTGGAGGCCATTTCCGGCGCGGGCGCTTCCATTGTCACCATCAACCAATCCACGCCGGAAAGCGGCACCGCGCGGGTGTCTGTGTCGTTCCGCACAGGCGGCATGCACTTTTCGGCCGAGGCGCTGCTGGCAGAGCTGCGCCGTCAGCCCACGGTGGTGGATATCCGGCGCGGCGTTTAACCGGCGTTTGAAAGGGGAGTGCAGGCAATGGCAAAAGTGGCAATTCTGGGCTTTGGCACCGTGGGCAGCGGCGTGTGGGAAATTCTTTCCCAAAACGCCGGCGTGTGCGCAAGGCGCGCGGGCGTGCCCGTGGAAGTGGGGTATATCTGCGACATCCGCGATTTTTCGGCCCACCAGGCGGCCGGGCTGTTTGTGAACAATATCGAGCCCATCTTGCAGGACAAGGACGTGAAAGTGGTGGTGGAGACCATTGGCGGCCTTCACCCGGCGTGTGAATATGTGCGCGCCGCGCTGGAGAGCGGGCGCTGTGTGGTTACCTCGAACAAAGAGCTGGTGGCCGAAAAGGGCACCGAGCTGATGCGCATTGCCAAGGCGCACGGCGTGTGCTTTTTGTTTGAGGCCAGCGTGGGCGGCGGAACGCCCGTCATAGGCCCCATGCACCGCGACCTTGCGGCAAACCACATCCTCAGCGTGGAGGGCATTGTAAACGGCACCACCAACTTTATGCTTACGCGCATGCGGCAGGCGGGCCTCAGCTTCGAGCAGGCCCTGGCCGAGGCGCAGGCGCTGGGCTATGCCGAAACGCGGGACCCTTCGGCGGATGTGGACGGCATTGACGCCAAGCGCAAAATTGCCATTTTGGCCTCGCTTGCCTTTGGACGCCATGTGCCGCCCGAGGCTGTGCCCGCGCGGGGCATCCGCGCCGTCACGCCGCAGGACGTGGCGCTGGCCGCGCAGCTGGGCTGTGCGGTGAAGCTGGTGGCCTGGGCGCGCGAGGGCGCGCCGGGGCGCATTGAGGCCGCGGTGGAGCCGATGCTGGTGCGCAACGAAGACCTTCTCAGCGATGTGGACGATGTGTTCAACGCCGTGCGCGTGCGCTGCGACATGCTGGGCGACACGGTGTTTTACGGGCGCGGCGCGGGCAAGCTGCCCACGGCCAGCGCCGTGGTGGCCGATGTGGCCGAGGCCCTGCGCGAGGGGGCGGCCGTGCACGACACGCTGTGGTGGGCCCCGCCGCTTGCGGGCGGCGAGACGCTGGCCGGCACGCGCCGGGCCGATACCCTGCTGCGCTTTTCCGGCGCGGGCGCGGCGCAGCTTGCCGCGGCCCTGGGCGGCGCGGCGCAGCTTTTGTGGCAGGGCGAAGGGCAGTGCGCCTTTTTGGCGCGCGCGGCGGCGCCCGGCGATGTGCGCGCCGCACAGGCAAGGGCGCAAAAAGCGGGCGCTTTTTGCGAAAACACCCTTCGCATGCTGGCAGAATAGGGGGCTTTTGCGTATGATAACGGTGAGCGTGCCCGCCACAAGCGCCAACTTGGGCGCGGGCTTCGATTCCTGCGGGCTGGCGCTGGCGCTGTACAACCGCGTGCAGATGGAAGAGTGGGACAGCGTGTGCATCACCTCGTTGGACGGCACGCGTGTGCCCACCGGGCCGCACAACCTTGTGTACCGCACGGCCAAGGGGCTGTATGACGAGTGCGGCGTGCCGCTGCGCGGCCTGCGCCTTGCGCAGGAGAACGGCGTGCCCATGGCGCGCGGGCTGGGCTCTTCCTCGGCGTGCATTGCGGCGGGCCTGGTGGGCGCAAACGAGCTGTTGGGCCGCCCGTTCACCCGCATGCAGCTTTTAGAGCGCGCCGCCGCGCTGGAGGGCCACCCGGACAACGTGGCCCCCGCCATGCTGGGCGGCTTTGTGGCAAGCGCGCTGGAGGGCGGCCGCCTGTACGCCGTGCAGCGGCCCGTTTCGCAAACGCTGTGCTTTGCGGCGTTTGTGCCGGGCTACCAGCTGCTGACGGAAAAGGCGCGCGCGGCGCTGCCCGGGGCGGTGGCCCACAGGGACGCCGTGTACAATGTCTCGCGCGCGGCGCTGCTGGCCGCCGCCTTCTGCGAAGAGCGGTATGACCTTCTGCGCGTGGCCACGGGCGACAGGCTGCACCAGCCGTACCGCGCGGCGCTGATGCCCGGCATGCACGAGGTGTTTGCCCTGTGCCGGCAGCTGGGCGCGCTGGGCTGGTGGGTAAGCGGCGCGGGGCCCACGCTTTTGTGCGCTGTGCACGCACAGGACGAGGCGTTTTTCACCGCTGCGCGCGCAAAGCTGGCCGCGGCGGAACAAAGCAGCCCGCTGGCCGCATACACGCTGCACCGGCTGGCGCCGGACAACGCGGGCGCCCAGGCGGCGGCCTAGGGCCGCGCCGATGGAAAGAGGGGGAACGGAGATGGCATTGATTGTACAGAAATTTGGCGGAAGCTCGGTGGCCGACCGGGACCGCGTGATGAACGTGGCGCGCATTGTGGCAAAGACGCACGCCGACGGCAACGACGTGGTGGTGGTGGTTTCGGCCCAGGGCGACACCACGGACGAGCTGATTGCCAAGGCGGGCGAGATTACGCACGACGCCTCGCAGCGCGAGATGGATATGCTGATGAGCGCGGGCGAGCAAATCAGCGTGGCGCTTTTAAGCATGGCGCTTTCGTCCATTGGGTGCCAGGCCATCAGCCTCACGGGCTGGCAGGCGGGCTTTCACACAGACCGCGCCTACACCCGCGCGCGCATCAAACGGCTGGATTGCGAGCGCATTGAAAGCGAGCTTTCGCGCAACCGCGTGGTGGTGGTGGCGGGCTTTCAGGGCATCAACAAAAACGACGACATCACCACGCTGGGGCGCGGCGGGTCCGACACCAGCGCCGTGGCCATTGCCGCGGCCCTGCACGCAGACCTGTGCCAGATTTACACCGACGTGGACGGCGTGTACACCGCAGACCCGCGCCTTGTGCCAAACGCGCGCAAGCTGCCGCAGATATCGTTCGACGAAATGCTGGAACTGGCAAGCCTGGGCGCCCAGGTGCTGAACAACCGCAGCGTAGAGCTTGCCAAAAAATATTCTGTGGAATTGGAGGTGCGCTCGTCGCTTACCGACGTGCCCGGCACCATCGTCAAGGAGGTTGCACCAGTGGAAGGAATGCTCATCAAAGGCGTGACAAAAAACGAAAACGTGGCCGTTATTTCGCTGTTGGAGGTGCCGGACGTGCCCGGCATGTCGTTCAACGTGTTCAGCTTGATGGCCCAGAAAAAAATCAACGTGGGCATCATCCTGCAGGCCTCTGGCCGCGGGAACAACAAAGACCTGATTTTCACCGTGCCCCTGGAGGACGTGCACACCGCCGTGGCCATTCTGGAAGAGAATTTGCAGCGCTTTGGCGCCACCAAGGTGCTGGTGGACACCGACGTGGCCAAGGTGAGCATTGTGGGCGCGGGCGTGCAAAGCCACCCCGGCGTGGCGGCCAAAATGTTCGAGCGCTTGTACGAGTGCAACATCAACATCCGCATGATTGCCACAAGCGAAATTAAAATTTCCGTCATCATTGCCAAGCAGGACGCCGACCGGGCCGTGGCCGCCGTGCACGAGGCGTTTTTCCAATAAGCGGGGGTTGGCCGCGGCGGCAGGCGGCGAAAGCGGCAGGGCAAATTTTACAGCTTCCACCTTTTTCTTTCAAAGGAAATCGTGTATAATCTAGGGTGGCATGGGCCAGACGGCCCGCGCCGCCCTTTTTTTGAATAGCAAGCGCGCCGCGCACGGGCAGGCCCCGCGCGGCGCGGGAAGAGGTGTGCAGTTTGTCAGAAGAAAAGCACGGCATGGCCCCCGGCGGGGCCCGGGCCGAAGAGACGGCAGCCGAAGCAAAACCGGCCCCGGCGCAGGCCGAACAGCCGCAGGAAGCGCCCGCAGAGCCGCAGGCCGAACAGACGCAGGAAGCGCCCGCAGAGCCGCAGACGGAACAAGCGCAGGAAATGCCTACAGAGCCGGAGGCGGAACAGCCGCAGGAAGCGCCCGCGGAACCGCAGGTCGAACAGCCGCAGGAAGCGCCCGCGGAGCCGGAGGCCGAACAGACGCAGGAAGCGCCCGCAGAGCCGGAGGAGGAACAGGCGCCGGAAGCGCCCGCGGAGCCGCAGGCGGAACAGGCGCTGGAAGCGCCTATAGAACCGGAGGCCGAGCAGGCGCAGGAAGCGCCCGCGGAGCCGGAGGCCGAGCAGCCGCAGGAAGCGCCCGCGGAGCCGGAGGCCGAACAGGCGCCGGAAGTGCCTACAGAACCGGAGGCGGAACGGGCGCAGGAAGCGCCCGCGGAGCCGCAGGCCGAACAGGCACAGGAAGCACCCGCAGAACCGCAGGCGGAACAGCCGCAGGAAGCGCCCGCGGAGCCGCAGGCCGAACAGGCGCCGGAAGTGCCCACAGAACCGGAGGCGGAACGGGCGCAGGAAGTACCCACAGAACCGCAGGCGAAACCGGCGCCGGAAAAAGAGGAAATGGCCCGCCGGGTGATGCAGGCGGTGCAGGCCGTGCCGCCCGCAAGGGCGGCCCATGCGCCGTTTGAAAAGACGCCGCAGCAGCGCGCGGCCGAGTTTGACGCCAAGGCAGACGCGCTGGGCCGGCAGTGGGGCGTGCCCATGCAGCCCGCAGCCCAGCCGCCCGTGCCGCCGTCCCCGGCCGCCCCGCACGCGCCCGCGCGCGAGGCCCGGCCCGCCACGCCCAAAAAGCGCGGCGGCAAAGGCTGGCTTGTGTGGCTGGCGGCATGCCTTGTGCTTTGCGCGGCCGGCTTTGCCGCGGGCACGCAGTATGCGGCCCTGCGGGCGGTGCCGGCCAGCAGCCTTGCGCCCGCCAGCACGCCCCAGCCCACCCCCACGCCGGACCCGGACGGCCCGGCGGACCCCGAGCTGTGGAGCCTGCTTTTGGCAAACACGCAAAACCCTTTGCCCGACGGCTACGAGCCGCCGCAGCTTACCACCATAGACGCGGCGGGCCGCCAGGTGGATTCCCGCATTGCGGACGCCCTGCAGCAGATGATTGCCGCCGCACAAGAGGACGGCGCGCACCTGGTGGTCACCTCGGCCTACCGCAGCTACGAGCGCCAGGAAGAGCTGTTTGTCTCTATGATACGCGAATATCTGGCCATGGGCTATTCAAACGCCGAGGCCTATGCCGCCACCAAGCGCCTGCGCAATGTGCCCGGCACCAGCGAGCACCAGACGGGCCTTACGGTGGATATCATCTCGCAAAGCTACTGGCAGCTGGACGAGGGCTATGCCGAGACGTATGAGGCCCAGTGGCTGAAAGAGCACGCGGCAGAATACGGCTTTATTCTGCGCTACCCGAAGGACAAAACGGCCATCACCGGCACCAGCTTCGAGCCGTGGCACTACCGCTATGTGGGCGTGGAGGACGCACAGAAAATCATGGCCCAGGGCCTGTGCCTGGAGGAATATCTGGCCAAGGTGGACAGCGGCGTGGCCGCGCAGGTGGCCGCCGCGCTGCAAAACGCGGGCGTCGCGGGCACCGACACCGAGACGGGCGCGGCCTCTGGCAGCGCCGCGCCGGAGAATGCGGCCTCTGGCAGCGCCGCGCCCGCTTCGGGCTCGCAGGCCCTTTCAAACGGCGGCGCGGCCGCCGCAGGCGGAAACGCGCCCGGCGCTTAAGCGCGCCCCGGCCGCCCGCACACAGAAAAAGCTGCGCGCACCGCGCAGAGAAAGGCAGACCCCCCTATGAAGCAGACACAACTGGCCCCCGGCGTGCGCCTTACCACGCTGCCGGCGGAAAAATTCTGCAAAAGCCGCGTCACGCTGGATTTCATCTACCCTGCCAGCCGCCAGACGGCCACGGCCGACGCCCTGCTGGCGCTGGTGATGGAGCGCGGCTATGCCGCCTGCCCGGATATGACGCAGCTTTCGAAAAAGCTGGCCGGGCTGTACGGCGCCACCCTCAGCGTGGACACGGCCGTGAACGGCGAGATGCGCGTGCTGCGCGTGACGGTGACGGGCCTGCAGGACGCCTTTGCCCTGCATGGCGAGGCGCTGGGCGAGGCCTGCGTGGACATTGCCCTGGGCACGGCCTTTACGCCCGTGATGGAAAACGGCGTCATCAGCCCGCAGTTTGTGGCCATTGAAAAACAGCAGCTGCGCCAGCAGCTGGAAAGCGAGCGCAACGACAAGCGTGTGTATTGCCTGCGCCAGGCGCGGCGGCGCTTTTTTGGCACTTCGCGCGCGGGCATTGAGGCCTACGGCTATTTGGAAGAAGTGGACGGGCTGTGCGCCGGGGATGTGACGCAGGCCTTTTTCACCATGCTGCGCGAGGCGCAGATAGACGTATACCTGCAGGGTGTGGACGCGCACATGGCCGCAGAAAAGCTGCGCGCCGCGCTGGACGGCGTGCAGCGCGCGCCGCGGCCGCTGGCCCCGGCGTGCGCCATGCCGCATGTGCGCGAACAGCGCTTTTCCGAGCCGGTGGACGCCGTGCAGGGCAAGCTGTGCCTGCTGTTCACGGCGGGCACGCCGCTGGCGGCGGCGCAGCTTTCCGCCATGCGGGTGGCGGTGGCGCTGCTGGGCGGCACCACCACGTCGCGCCTGTTTGTGAACGTGCGCGAAAAGCAAAGCCTGTGCTATTACTGCGCGGCGTCTTACTCTGCCATGACGGGCCTTTTGTGCATCGACAGCGGCATAGAGCACGAGAACGCCGCCCGGGCCAAGGCGGCCATCCTGCGCGAGCTGGAGGCGCTGCGCACGGGCGAAATTGGCGAAGAAGAGCTGGCCGCGGCCAAGCGCTACCTGCGCACGCAGCTGAACGCCGTGGCCGACAGCCAGGGCGGCGCCGAGGCCTGGCAGCGCATGGCGCGCCTGCGCGGGGACGGCAAGACCCCCCGGCAGGTGCTGGCCGAGGTGATGGCCGTGACGCAGGCCGACGTGCACAGCGTGCTGGCCGGCCTGACGCTGAGCGTATCGTATGTGCTGACGAAAGGGGGCGCGGCAGATGGCGAATGAGAAACACACGGCCGCCGTGCAGCGCGCGGCCTTTGAAACGGCCGTGCTGTCGAACGGCATGCGCGTGCTGGTGCGGCCCATGCCGGGCTTTTCGGGCATTCACGCCGTGTGCGGCACGGCCTTTGGCAGCGTGGACGCCGCCTTTGAGCTGGACGGCACGCGCGTTGAGGTGCCCGCGGGCACGGCCCATTTTTTAGAGCACAAGATGTTTGAAAGCGAAGAGGGCGACGCCTTTGCGCTGTATGCCGCCACCGGCGCCAGCGCCAACGCCTTCACCAGCTTTGACAAAACCTGCTATCTGTTCACCTGCACCGACCGCTTTGAAGAGAACCTGGCCATTTTGCTGGGGCTGGTGTCCAGGCCGTATTTTACGGCCCAAACCATTGCCAAAGAGCAGGGCATCATTGGGCAGGAAATTAAAATGTACGAAGATTCCCCCGAATGGCGCCTGGTGTTCGGCGTATACAGGGGGCTGTACGGCGTGCACCCCGTGCGCGAGGACATTGCGGGCACGGTGCAAAGCATTGCCAGCCTTACCCCGCAGCTTTTGTATTCGTGCACAGACGCCTTCTACAGCCCCGGGCAGCTGGTGCTGGCCGTGGCGGGCAATGTGACGCTGGCCCAGGTGGTGGCCGCGGCGGAACAAACGCCCTTTGCGCAGGCAGCGCACACGGTGCGCCGCCTGATGCCCGCCGAGCCGCAGGCCGTGGCCGTGCCGCGCGCGCACGTTTGCATGGACGTGGCAAAGCCCCTGGTGGCCGTGGGCTTCAAGGCGGCTGTGCCCGGCGCGGCCGGGCGCCTGCGCGCCGAGATGGCCGCAGAAGTGATGGCAGAGCTTGTGTGCGGTAGCATGACGCCGCTGTACCGCGTTTTATATGATGAACACTTGGCCGGGCCGGATTTTTCCGGCGAGGTGCTAAGCGTGCCGGGCGCGTTCAGCGTGCTGTTCGGCGGCGAAACAGAAGACCCCGCCCGCGTGGAGGCCCTGCTGATGGAAGAGATTGCGCGCCTTGCGCGCGAGGGCGTGGACGAAGAGCTGTTCCGCCTGTGCAAAAACCAGATGTACGGCGAGCTTCTGGCGGGCCTTGAAAACGTAGAGGACGCGGCCACCGGCCTGCTTTCGGCCTGGCTGCGCGGGCGCACGCCCGCCGAAGAATTGCAGGCGCTGGCCGCCCTTACCCCGGCGGACGTGAACGAGGCCCTGCGCGCTGCCCTGCGGCCGGAAAACAGCGCGGTGTTCACCATTTACCCGCGCGAAAAACAGGAGGCAGACCAATGACCAATCATGTAGAGTTCCCCGGCCTGGGGCTTTCGTTCACGCTGAACCGCGTGGCCTTCACGCTGTTCGGCATGCCCGTGTACTGGTACGGCATTCTGATTGCCAGCGGGCTTTTGCTGGCGCTGCTGTTCGCGTTCTGGAAGGCCAGAAGCTACGGCATTGACGCCGACCGCATGGTGGACGTCATCTTCGGCGCCACGGTGTGCGCCATCATTGGCGGGCGCGCCTATTATGTGGCCACGGCGCCGTTTGAATACGAAAGCTTTGCCCAGATGCTGGACATCCGCCTGGGCGGCGTGGGCATTTACGGCGCCATTATTGCGGCGTTTGTATCTGGCTGGCTTTTGTGCAAATGGCGCAAGGTGCCGGTGCTGCCCATGTTTGACCTGGCTTCCATGGGCTTTCTGATTGGCCAGTGCATTGGCCGCTGGGGCAACTTTGTGAACCAGGAGGCCTTTGGCACCAACACCACGCTGCCCTGGGGCATGATAAGCGAAAACACCACGGCCTACCTTTCCTCTGTGCAGGCCACGCTGGCCGCGCAGGGCATCACGGTAGACCCCAACCTGCCCGTGCACCCCACGTTTTTGTACGAATCGCTTTGGTGCCTGGTGGGCTTTCTGCTGCTGGCCGCCTATGAAAAGCACCGCCGCTTCCATGGCGAAGTGATGCTGATGTATGTGATGTGGTACGGCCTGGGGCGGTTTTTCATCGAGGGCCTGCGCACCGACAGCCTGATGGTGGGCCCCTTCCGCATCAGCCAGGTGGTGGCCGCGGCCAGCACGCTGGCGGCGCTGGCGCTGTGGCTGGTGCTGCGCAAAAAATATGCGGGCGTGCCGCTGATGGTGACGTATACGGCCGTGGAAAAGGGCAAGGACGGGCCGTTGGCCTGTTCCGTGAGCTGGCCCGCAGGCCAGACGCCCAGCGCGGCGCAGCTGAAGGAACAGCTGGCCGCAGCCCGCGCCCGGCTGCAGCAGGCCGGGGCAGGCGAAACCGTGCCAAACGAGGCCGGGCCCGCACCGGCGGCGCCGGAAGAAGCGCCGGGGCAAAAGGCGGCGCAGGCCGAACCGGAAGAGGCGCCGGGGCATGAGGCCCGGCAGGCCGAAGCGGCAAAAGAGGCGCCGCAGGCCGAACCGGAAGACGGAAAAACGCCGCAGGCCGTGGCCGGGGCGGCAGAACCGGCGGAAGAAGCGCCAAAAAGCGAGGCAGGGCCGGCGGAACAGGCAGTGAAAGAGGCGCAAAAGCCCGGCACCTGCGAACACACACAGCAGCCCTGAGGGGCAGAACAGGAGGAGACACCATGGCGCAGCTTATCAGCGGAAAGGCCCTTGCGGCCGAAGTGAAACAGCGCGTGGCGCAGGGCGTGGCCGCGCTGAGGGCGCAGGGCCACCCCGTGTGCCTGCGGGTGTTTCTGGTGGGGGACGACCCCGCCAGCGCCACCTATGTGGCGGGCAAAGAGCGGGACTGTGCCGAGTGCGGCATCACCTCGCAAGTGGTGCGCCTGCCGGCAGACACGCCCCAGCAGCAGCTTGTGGCGCAGGTGCGCGCGGCCAGCGAGGACGGCGCCGTCAGCGGCGTGCTGGTGCAGCTGCCGCTGCCCGCGCACATCAGCGAGGCGGCCGTGATTGCCGCCATTGCCCCGAACAAGGACGTGGACGGCTTCACCCCGGTGAACGCGGGCCGCATGCTGCTGGGCCAGCCGTGCTTTGTGCCCTGCACGCCCGCGGGCTGCCTTGCCATGCTGCGCGCGGCCAACGTGCCTGTGGCGGGCCGCCGCGCCGTGGTGCTGGGGCGCAGCAACATTGTGGGCAAGCCCATGGCGCTTTTGCTGTTGCGCGAAAACGCCACCGTCACCGTGTGCCATTCGCGCACGGAAAACCTTGCCGAAGTGTGCCGCCAGGCGGATATTCTGGTGGCCGCGGTGGGCAAGGCGGGCTTTGTGACGGCAGACATGGTGAAGCCCGGCGCGGCCGTGATAGACGTGGGCATCAACCGCAACGCCCAGGGCAAGCTGTGCGGCGATGTGGATTTTGCCGCCGTGCAGCCGCTGGCCGGGGCCATTAGCCCGGTGCCGGGCGGCGTGGGCCTGATGACGCGCGCCATGCTAATGGAAAACACCCTGCTGGCCGCGCGCATGGCGGCGGGGCAAATGGCATAAACGGCGCAAAATTGCCGGGGAAACCCAATGTTTTTTTGCGCCAACGCGCCTAAAACCAAAGTTTTCTTGCGCCGGCACGCCGGAAGGGGCGCTTTCTTTGCAAAACCCGTTGACATTTTTCCGCCGCTTGTGGTATAGTATATAAGCCGCTTGGTTTGGGCGCCTGAAGTGGTGCTTTGCGCACCCGCCTATCTGTCCAGCGAGACTTATGCAAATGAGGGTAAACACATGTACGCAGTTATCGTCACCGGCGGGAAACAGTACCGCGTGGAAAAAGGCGACGTCATCTATGTGGAAAAGCTGGATGCCGAAGCCGAAAGCACCTACACCTTCGACACCGTGCTTGCGGTGGGCGAAGAGGGCAGCGTGAAGTTTGGCGCCCCCACTGTTGCGGGCGCGTGCGTCACGGGCAAGGTGCTGAAAAACGGCAAGGGCAAGAAGCTGCACATCTTGACCTACCGCCCCAAAAAGGGCTCGGCGCGCAAGATGGGCCACCGTCAGCCGTTCACCAAAGTGGAAATCACCGAGATCAAAGGCTAAAAGCCGGGGAGGGAAATAGGATATGGCACATAAAAAAGGCGTAGGCTCTACGAAAAACGGCCGCGATTCTGAATCGAAGCGCCTGGGCGTGAAGCGCGGCGACGGCCAGTTCGTCCTTGCCGGCAACATTCTGGTGCGCCAGCGCGGCACACACATCCATCCGGGTGAGAACGTGGGCCGCGGCAGCGACGACACGCTGTTCGCCCTTGTGGACGGCCGCGTCTCTTTCGAGCGCGTGGGCCGCGACCGCAAGCAGGTCAGCATCAAGCAGTAAGAACCGTGTGAAGCCGGGCCGCGCAGCGGCCCGGCTTTTTCCGTATCGGCGCGCTATACTGAAAAGGAGAAAACTATGTTTATCGACACCGCAAAAATATTCCTGAAGGCGGGCAAGGGCGGCGACGGCGCCGTTTCGTTCCACCGGGAAAAATATGTGGCGGCCGGCGGGCCGGACGGCGGCGACGGCGGGCGCGGCGGCAACATTGTGTTTGTGGCCGACCCAAACCTTTCCACCCTGATGGATTTCCGCTATAAGCGCAAGTATGCGGCGCCGTGCGGCGAAAACGGCCGCGGCGCGCGCTGCAACGGAAAAAACGCGCAGGACCTTGTCATCCGTGTGCCGCGCGGCACGCTGGTGAAAGAGGCCGAAAGCGGCCTTGTCATTGCCGACATCTCTACCGACGAGCCCGTGGTGGTGGCAAAGGGCGGCAAGGGCGGCTGGGGCAACGTGCACTTTGCCACGCCCACGCGGCAAATTCCGCGCTTTGCCAAGCCCGGCCTGCCCGGCGAAGAGCTGGAGGTGCAGCTGGAGCTGAAGCTGATTGCCGACGTGGGGCTGATTGGCTTTCCCAATGTGGGCAAATCTACGCTCATCAGCGCCATCAGCGCCGCAAAGCCCAAAATAGCCAATTACCACTTCACCACGCTTTCGCCCGTGCTGGGCGTGGTGCGCGTGGGGCCCGAGGCCAGCTTTGTGGCGGCCGACATTCCGGGCCTTATTGAGGGCGCGGCCGACGGCGTGGGCCTGGGGCACGATTTTCTGCGCCATGTAGAGCGCTGCCGCATGCTGCTGCATGTGGTGGATGTATCTGGCAGCGAAGGGCGGGACCCAAAAGAGGATTTTGCCGCCATCAATGCAGAGCTGCAGCGCTTTTCGCCGCAGCTTGCCGCGCGCGAGCAGCTGGTGCTGGGCAACAAGTGCGACATTGCCAGCGAAGAGCAGATTGCCCGGTTCCGCGCCTTTGTGGAGGGGCAGGGGCTTGCCTTTTTGCCCATTTCGGCGGCGGCCCACACAGGCCTTGCCGGGCTGCCCGGCATGGTGTACGAGCGCCTGCGCAGCCTGCCCCCGGTGGTAACCTACCAGCCGGAGTATGTGCGCCCGCAGGCGGCCGAGGGCCCGCGCGCCTTTACGGCGCGCAAGGTGGCCGAGCACGAGTTTGAGGTGCAGGCCCCCTGGCTGGAGCGCATTTTGGCCGGCAGCGACGTGGACGACTACGAGAGCCTGCAGTATTTCCAGCGCCAGCTTGCCGATTCCGGCGTGCTGGAAAAGCTGCTGCAGCTGGGCGTGGAAGAGGACGACACCATCCGCATTGGCGAATACGAGTTTGACTATGTGTTCTGAGCACGGCGAAAAGGAGGCTGCAGCCTTGCAGAATGACAGCGGGCTTTTGCTGTTTGAAAACCTGCGCCCCGGCGCCCCCAGGGTGGATTTGCGCGAAATGTCGCCCCTGGCGCTGGCCTTTGTGGGCGACGGCGTGTACGAGGTGCTGGTGCGCCGCATGCTGGTAGAGCACACGCGCCTTGGCCCCAACCTTTTGCACCGGCACACGGTGCGCTTTGTCTCGGCAAAGGGGCAGTGCGCCGCGCTGGAGGCCATTCGGCCCATGCTGACCGAGGCCGAGCAGAACGTGGTGCGCCGCGGGCAAAACGCCAGCAAGGCCACGGTGGCAAAGCACGCCACCGCGCAGGAATACCGGGCCAGCACCGCCTTTGAGGCCCTGCTGGGCTGGCTGTATTTAAAGGGCGAGGTGCGCCGCATTGAAGAGCTGTTTGCCGCCGTGTGCCGGGCGGCGGAAAGCGGGGCCGGGCAGGCGCGGCCCTAGCGCCGCTGGCCCCGCGCGGCCCGGCGGGCGGCAGGGCCTTTGCCGGGCCGGGCACAGCGCGGGCAAAACGGCAGAAAAACAGCGCGTTTTTCCGCCCCGGGGCCGGGGCCAAAAGAAAAACACGCTGCCTTTCGCGCCCTGTTGGCAGGGCCTGCTGTGGCCGCTTGTGCCGCCGTTATTTCGTGTGGCAGTTGCTGGCCTTGCCGGAAGCCTTGTTCTCGGCCTTGTTCGTTGTTTTGTTCACGGTTTTGTTCATGGTTTTGCCGGTGGTTTTATTGCTGGTTTTGTTGTTGGGGTTGCCATACTTGCTGGTTGTTTTGTTTTCCATGGTTTTCACCTCCCGTTGTGCTTAGTTTGTGCAGGCGGGGGCGCGTTATGCAGCCATTTTTTTCCGGAAAGGAGGGCGCCGCTGCGTGCCGGAACAGACGTATTTTGAAGCGCGCGAGCGCGCGCTGCTGGGCGCGCGCTATGACGAGGTGTATCGCCCGCAGGGCGAGGTGCGCCGCGCGCTGACGCGCAACGCGCTGCGCTGCAGCGAGGCGCGCTTTTTGCAGTTGATGGGCCCTTCGGTGTGCCGCGCGCCCTTCTGTGCAGACAGCTTTTACCTGCTGGACGAAACCGCGCGCCCGGGCAAAAGCCCGCTGTACCACGCGGGCGCCTATTATGTGCAGGAGGCCAGCGCCGCCGCGCCCGCGCCCCTTTTGGACGTGCAGCCCGGCCAGCGCGTGCTGGACATGTGCGCCGCGCCGGGCGGCAAAAGCGCCCAGCTGGCCGGCGCGCTGGGCGGCCGGGGGCTTTTGGTGGCCAACGAATACGACGCCGCAAGGGCGAATATTTTAAAATCGAACCTGGAGCGCATGGGTGTGGCAAACGCAGTGGTGCTGAACGAGGCGCCCGCGCGCATTGCCGCGGCGCTGCCCGGCTGGTTTGACAGGGTGCTGGTGGACGCGCCGTGCTCGGGCGAGGGCATGTTCCGCAAAGAGCCGCAGGCCGTGCGCCAGCACAGCCAGGCGCTGGTGCAGCGCTGCGCCGCGCTGGGCGCGCAGATATTGGACGCCGCGGCCGCCGCGCTGCGGCCGGGCGGGCGCCTTGTGTATTCCACCTGCACCTTTGCCCCCGAGGAGGACGAGGCGCAGGTGGGCGCGTTTTTGGCGCGCCACGCCGAGTTTTCCACCGTGCCCTGCGGCGTGGGCTTTGGCAGCCCGGGCGAGGCCGCGCGCTGCGGCGAACACCCGTTTTGCGCGCAGCACACCCGCCGCATCTACCCGTGCCACGGGGGCGAGGGCCATTTTATGGCTGTGCTGGAAAAAAGCGCCGCCGCGCCCTGGCCGGGCCCCGGCCGGCCGCATGCCGCGCGCACGGCGCCCAGGGTGGCCAGGGCCGAAAGGGCGGGCCGGGGCGGCACAGCCGCAGCGCTGGCCTTTCTGCGGGAATATTTTCCGCAGCTGGGCGCCGGGCCCGATGCCCTGCAAACGTTTGGCAGCGCCGTGTACCTGCTGGCGCCGGGCGCCTTTCCGCACGGCACACAGCTGCGCGTGGTGCGCGCAGGCGTGCCCGTGGGCAAAGAGGAAAGGGGCCGCTTCGAGCCCGCGCACGCGCTGTTTATGGCCTATGGGGCGCTGTGCGAAAACCGCGAAGAGCTGCAGCCCGGCAGCCCGCTTTGCGCCGCATGGCTGCGGGGCGAGGCCATCCCGGCCCACACGGCGCGCGCCGGGTGGGCGGCCGTCACGGTGGCGGGCCTGCCCCTGGGCTTTGGCAAGGCAAGCGGCGGCATGGTGAAAAACCGATACCCCAAGGGCCTGCGCAACCTGGGCTGAAGCGCCGCGCATGGTTGAATTTGCAAATTGAATATGCTATAATTATTTAGTTAAAATGCGCCCAGTGCCCGCATGCGGGGCCGCGCCCCGCGCGTTGCGGCGCTGTGAGAACCGAACACATATGAGGAGGCTTTTATCGATATGTCCGGCCATAGCAAGTGGAACAACATCAAGCGCAAGAAGGAAAAGACGGACGCCCAGAAGGCAAAAATTTTCACCAAGGTGGGCCGCGAGATTGCGGTGGCCGTGAAGGCCGGCGGGGCAGACCCCGCGGTGAACGGCAAACTGCGGGACCTTATCGCCAAGGCCAAAAGCCTGAACGTGCCCAACGACAACATCCAGCGCATCATCAAAAAGGCAGAGGGCGCGGAGAAGGACGATTACGAAAGCATCACCTACGAGGGCTACGGCCCCTCTGGCATTGCCATGATGGTGGAGACGCTGACCGACAACCGCAACCGCACCGCGGGCAACCTGCGCCATTATTTTGATAAGTTCGGCGGCAACCTTGGCAACAACGGCTGCGTGTCGTTCCTGTTCACCGAGCAGGGCGTCATTGTGCTGGACGTAGAGGACAAGGACGAGGAGACCGTGATGGAGGACGCCTTTGACGCCGGCGCGGACGATTTCGACATGGCGGACGGCGTGGCCGAGGTGACCACCAGCCCCGAGGCGTTCAGCGAGGTGCGCCAGGCGCTGGAGGAAAAGGGCTATGAATTCATCAGCGCGGACGTGGCCATGGTGCCCAGCACGCGCACGGCCCTGACGGACCCGGACGACCTCAAGAAAATGGGCCTTCTTCTGGACCATTTGGAAGAGGACGACGATGTGCAGAACATCTGGCACAACCTGGAAAACGAGGAAGACCTGGACCGCTGAGCCCACACCGCACGGCGGAAAGCATTCAGAAAAGGAGAGGTGATGGCCTGTGGCCCAGCAGATCATCTGCGACCACTGCATGTCCAATGTAGAGCTTGGCGCGCAGAGCTGCCCGTACTGCGGCAAGCGCTTTGTGAACACCAACCCCGCCGGCGCGCTGCCGGCGCACTCGCTGCTTGCAGGGCGCTACACCATAGGCAAATGCCTTGGCCTGGACGGCGAGGGCATTACTTACAGCGCCATTGACGGCAAAGAGATGCGCCGCGTCACCATTAAGGAGTATGTGCCCGTCTCGATTTGCGCCGCGCGCGCCGCAGACGGCCGCGTGCTGCCGCGCGCCGGGCGCGAGGTGCTTTTTAAAACCACCCGCATGGATTTTGCCGACCTTTACCGCAGCCTGGTGCGCCTTGGCCGCACCGAGGGCCTTGTGACGGTGCTGGACGTGGTGGAGACGAACGACACGGCCTATGCCGTGCGCGAGCCGGACGAGGGCGCGCCGCTTTCGCGCTACCTTGCCAGCCGGGAAGAGCCCCTGACGCAGGAGGAGGCGCTTGTGCTGCTGCGCCCCGTGGTGTACGGCGTGGACGCCATGCACCGCATGGGCCTTTTGCACCGCGGCATCAGCCCGGACACCATCTGGATTACGCCGCAGGGCGCCAAGCTGTCCGGCTTTGCCACGCAGGGCCTGCGCACGGCGGGCGGCGAAATTAAATGCCAGCTGGCAGACGGCTATGCCGCGCCCGAGCAGTATTCCGTGGCCGAGTTTGACGGCAAATACACCGACGTATACAGCCTTGCCGCGGTGTTCTACCGCGTGATGACGGGCGTGGAGCCGCTGGGCGCCAATTTGCGCCGCATGGACGACAACATGCCCAGCGCCCGCACGGCCAACCGCGAGCTGCCCGGCTTTGTCTCGGCGGCGCTGGCCCGCGCCATGCGCCTGGTGCCGGCCGAGCGCATTCAAAGCGCCAGCGAGCTGCTGGCCGCCCTGACGGCCCCCAGCCGCGAGGTGACGGGCTCGAAATGGGACCAGCTGCGCGAAAAGCTGGGCATGACAGACCGGCAGCTGAAGATACTGGGCATTGCGGCCGCGGCGGCGCTGCTGGTGATTATCATCTCCATCATCGCCATCCTGAACATGAACCGGCCCCGCAACCCGGGCTCTTCCTCCAGCCCCGCCACAACGTCCTCGGTGCCGGCAAGCACATCTTCCGTCGCGTCGCTGGATTACACGCTGCCCAACTTTGTAGGCAGACAGTTGCAGGATGTCCTCAAGAACGAAGAATATCGGATGAACTGTATGTTCAGCACGGAATTTGAATTCAGTGACGAGTATGAAGATGGCGAAATCATCAGCCAGACGCCCGCTTCGGGTACCAAAGTGGAGGGAGGACCCGACAATTTGGTGAAGCTGGTGGTAAGCAAGGGCGCCGAGACGGCCACCATCCCCGAGGACATTGGCGGCATGTCGCTGGGCGACATCAAATCGAAGCTGTACAGCCTTGGCATTGCCGAGAACAAGGTGCAGGTGGTGACGCAGGAGAACGACGGCACCTATGCGGAAAACCAGTTCATCAAAATGGACCCGGTGCCCGGCACTGCGGTGAAAATTGGCGACAACGGCGACACCGTCACCATTTATGTGGCGGGCAAGCCGCCCGCACAGGTGAAAATGCCTGCGGTGGTGGGCAAGGCCCGCGCCGATGTGGAGAGCGCGCTGAATGCGGCGGGCATCAAATACCACATCACCGAGGTGGCCAACACCACCAGCTATGCCTCCGGCACCGTGATTGAAAGCAACGTGGCCGAGGGCACCACCCTGCGGGCCGGTGTGGACACCGTGGAGCTGAAAGTGGTGGTGGGCGACCCGCCCGGCCCCACGGATGACGGCACGGCCGGCGCCGGCGGCCAGCCCACGCCCACGCCCGGCTGAGCCCGGCTTTGAACCCCAGAAAGAATGCCTGCGCGGCGGTTGCAAAACCGCCGCGCTTTTTTGCGCTTGGGCGCCGCCCGATGCCTTTTTGAGTTGACAATAATCCGCTTTCGGATTATAATTAGCACTTGTGGCCCCGTGTGGAAGCGGAAGGAGGAAAAAAGATGGCGCAGCAAACGGAAGAAATGCGGGTGGCGTTCAACCAGCTGTATAAACAGATGGACGAGCTGTACCATGCCTATGCAAAGGCCTGCGGCGTGCCGGACACCGTGTTCTGGCTGCTGTATTCGCTGTATGAGGGCGGGGCCTATACACAGCACGAGCTGTGCCAGGCCTGGCACTACCCGCCGCAGACGGTGAACTCTGCCCTGAAAAATATGGAGCGCCAGGGCCTTGTGGCCCTGCGCGCCGTGCCCGGCAACCGAAAAAGCAAGCAGGTGGCCCTGACGGACAAGGGGCAGCAGGCCATGCGGCGCCTTGTGGGCCCGGCCGTGCGGGCCGAGCAAAACGCCCTGCAGCGCATGGGCCCGGGGCAGGCGCACGAATTGTGGGCGCTTACCAAACAATATACGGAATGTTTGCGTGCAGAGCTGGGCGGCGCACAGGCGTGCGCCGCGCCCGGCATGCCGCAAAGGGAAGGAAGAAACGTGTGAACTCTGCAGCATTGTTTTCCAAAACGCCGCCGGTGAAGCTGTTTTTTCTGGCGTCGGTGCCGGGGGCCATCAGCATGCTGGCCTCGGCGCTGTACCAGACGGTGGACGGCGTGTTTGTGGGCCAGTTTCTTGGCACCACGGCATTTGCGGCGCTGAACCTGGCCATGCCGTTTGTGGTAATCAACTTTTCTTTGGCAGACCTGATTGGCGTGGGCTCGGCCGTGCCCATCTCGGTGTGCCTGGGCAAAAAGCAGGGCATGCAGGCCAACAACATCTTCACATGCGCCTGCCTGATGATTGTGGCCGCGGGGGCGGTGATTGGCGGCGTGCTGTACGCCGCCGCCCCGGCGCTGATTCGCCTGATGGGCGCAGAGGGGGAATTTGCCGCCCTGGCGGTGCAATACCTGCGGGTGTATGCACTGTGCTCGCCCGTGACCACCATTGTGTTTGCGGCCGACAACTACCTGCGCATCTGCGGCTACATCCGCGGCAGCATGATGCTGAACATCCTGATGAGCGCGCTGAGCGCTGTGCTGGAATTTCTGTTTTTGGGCGTGCTGGGCTGGGGCATTTGGGCCGCGGCGCTGGCCACCTGCCTGGGCATGGCCGTGTGCGCGGCGCTTTCCTTTGTGCCGTTTTTGCGCGGCAAGGCGCTGCTGCGCCTGTGCCGCCCGCGCTTTTCCGCCCGGATGGTGCGGCAGATTGTGGCCTGCGGCAGCCCCAATTTTCTGAACAACATTGCCGGGCGCGTCACGTCCATTTTGCTGAACATGATTCTGGTGCGCCTGGGCGGCGAGACGGCTGTTTCGGTGTATGGCATTTTGATGTATGCCGAAGGGTTTATTCAGCCGCTTTTGTACGGCATGTGCGATTCCCTGCAGCCCGCGGTGGGCTACAACTGGGGGGCCGGCCAGCTTTCGCGCGTGCGCGCCATTGAAAAGTGCTGTTTTGCCGCCAGCGGCGTGGTTTCGCTGGCCGCAGCGGTGGCCATGGCCCTGTTTCCGGGGCAAATTGCGGCCCTGTTTGTGGCCGCCGGTGCGCACGATGTGCTGGCCATGGCCACCGGCGCGCTGCGCCTGTTCAGCCTGACGTATGTCACGCGCTGGTTCTCGTTTGCCACGCAAAGCTATATGCTGGCCATTGAAAAGCCGCTGGCGGCGTCGGCCATCTCGGTGTCGTTTGCTTTGGTGTTCCCCGTTGTGCTGATTGTGGCGCTGTGGCCGCTGGGGCTGACGGGCATCTGGCTGAATTTTGCGGGCACCTCGGCCCTGGCAGGGGTGCTTTCGCTGGGCATTCTGGTGTGGATGCGCCGCGAGTGGAACGCCCCGGACACCCCGGCGGGCGCGGGCGAGGCCGGGGCGTAACGCGCACGCCGGGCCCTGCCGGGCACACAGGGCAGCGGCCCCGCCGCGCACCCCCCGGCCCGCAAAGCCCCAAAGCAAAGCGCGCATAGAACAGAAAAGGCCCCCTGCCAACGCCGTTGGCAGGGGGCTTTTTGTTTGCGGCTTTGCGGTTGAAAAAGCGCAGCTTAGTCGCTTACATACGGCATCAGGGCCATATGGCGCGCGCGCTTGATGGCCACCGTCAGCTCGCGCTGATGGAAGGCGCAGGTGCCTGTGACGCGGCGGGGAATGATCTTCGCGCGCTCGGACACATATTTGCGCAGGCGGGCAACATCTTTGTAGTCGATGTGCTCGATGCGGTCTACGCAGAAGCTGCAAACCTTCTTGCGGCCGCGGCGCTGCGGGCGGCCGCCGGCGCGGCCTTCCGGTTTGTCAAAAGCCATGGTTCGTTCCTCCTTATCGGGATGATCAGAAAGGTAAGTCTTCGTTTTCGTCAATCACGGCGAAATCGTCTGCCGAGCCAGCCGCAAAATTCACGGGCTGCTCGGGCACGGCGCGGGGCGCGGGCGCAGCGGCCGGGGCGGCGCCATACCCACCGGCGTATCCGCCGCTGGAGGCCTTGCTCTCGGCAAAGTGGATGTTATCTGCCACCACTTCATAAGCTGTGCGCTTGTTGCCGTTTTTATCTTCATAATTGCGCGTTTGAAGGCTGCCGTTCACAGCAATCATGTTGCCCTTATGAAAATATTTGCACACAAATTCCGCGCTTTGGCGCCAGGCGACAATGTCGATGAAATCTGCCTTGCGCTCCTCACCGGCGCGCACGAAGTTGCGGTCTACCGCGATGCGGAACGTGCAGGTTGCAATTCCGTTCGGGGTGTGGCGCAATTCCGGGTCCGCCACCAGGCGGCCCATCAAAGCGATTACATTCAGCATTATTTTGCCTCCGTTTCCGCTTCTTCGGGCTGGGCGACAATCATCGTGCGCAGCACGCCGTCGGTGATTTTATACACGCGGTCCAGCTCTGCGGGGAAATCCGGGCCGGACGTGAAGCGAATCACCGTGTACACGCCTTCCGTCTCATCGTTGATGGGGTAGGCCAGCTTGCGCGTGCCCCACTCGTCAACAGAATCGATGGTGCCGTTTGCCTCAATCATGGATTTGAACTTGCCCACCAGCGCGGCGGACGCCTCCTCATCCAGGCCGGCCTTCGTCACCAGCATGGTCTCGTATTTTGCCATTTCTGTGCACCTCCTTTTGGACTTATGGCCTCCCCGTCCAGATGCAGGGAAGCAAGGATAACCTGCCATTTCTGACAAGCAATTCATTATACAACACAACGGCGCGCCCTGTCAAGCAAAGCTTTGGCAAAGCGCGCTGTTTTCTGCACTTTTTTAAAAGGCGGCGCCTTACAGCGAGGCGGCCAGCTGCTTGAGGTAGCTGCGGAACTCTTCGCCAATTTCAGCGTGGCGCAGGGCCGTCTCCACCTGGGCTTGCATCACGCCCAGCTTCGAGCCCATGTCGTAGCGCTTGCCGGTGAAATCCACACCCGTCATGCCGCCCGCGCGGGCAATGACGGCCATGGCGTCTGTCAGCTGAATTTCGCCGCCCGCGCCGGGGGCCGTGTTCTCCAGCAAGGGGTAGATGTCGGGCGTCAGCAAACAGCGGCCCAGAATGGAATACAGGCTGAACTCCTGCCCGGGGGCCGGTTTTTCAATCATGTCTGTGATGTTGTAAAGGTTATCTTTGATGGGGGTGCATTTCATGGAGGAATATTTGCGAATGGCCTCGCGGCTCACTTCCTTGATGCCCACGCAGGGTTTGCCCGTCTGGCCATAGGCGCGGATAAGCTGCGCGGCCACGGGGTCGTCGCCCATAATGACGTCGTCGCCGTACAGCACCACAAACGGCTCGTCTGCCGTGAAGGGCTTTGCCTTCAAAATGGCGTGGCCCAGGCCCTTTGTCTCTTTCTGGCGCAGAAAGAAGATGTCTGCCAAATTGGCAATGCCAAGGCATTGTTCCAGCATTTGGGCCTTGGCGGGGTTGGCCTCCAGGTTGCGCTCCAGCTCGAAGGCGTGGTCGAAATGGTCTTCCATAATGGCCTTGCCGCGGCCGGTGATGATGAGAATTTCTTCGATGCCGGCGGCCACGGCCTCTTCCACAATATACTGGATGGCGGGCTTATCCACGATGGGCAGCATCTCTTTGGGCATGGCCTTGGTGGCGGGCAGCACGCGCGTGCCCAGCCCGGCGGCGGGGATGACGGCTTTGCGGATTTTGTGCATGTTTGTTACCTTCCTTACTTTATGTTGAAGCTTGCCCCTGCGCACAGCGCAGGGGCAAGGGCCGCCGTGCGGCGGCAAAAAAACCGTATGTTACAGGCTGGTGCCGCCCTGCGCGCCGTAGCCGTAGCCTGTCAGGCCCGTAAGGCCGTAGGCAGAGGCAAGCTGCATCAGGCGCTCGGGGCCCACCCACAGGCCAAACGCATAGCACAGGGCCAGGTAGGCCACCAGCGCCAGCACAACGGCCAGCACACTGGTGCCGCCTGTGCGCATCAGCCGCGCGGCGTAATCGCGCGGGGCAAGGCCCTCGCTTTGCACGGCGCGTATTTTTTTGGCCGCATGGCGGCGGTAGAGGTACACCGCAAACATGGCGAACAGCACCTGCACAGCCAGGCCGGCCAGCCCGCCCACCTGCGAAAGCGCGCTGAGCACATTCAGCGGCAGCACATAGCCCAGCGGCAGGTCCATCAGGCGGAACATGGCAAGAAAGCCGGGGATGCTGGTGACGATGCCTGCCGCCAGCGCCAGCGCGGCCCAGCTGTACATTTTGCGGTATAAAAAGTACAGCGGCGCGAAGAAAAACGCGGAAAAGCTGAAGCCGAACTTGCGGCCCGCCGCATCCATGCGGCTGAACTGGTACAGATAATACGGCGTGCTGGGGCCGATATAGGCCTGCCATTCAGAGGCGGAAATGCCGTCATAGCTGGCGGCAGGCTGTGCCGCCGCGCCCCAGCCGGGCCGTGCGCCGGCCCCGGGCTGCCCATAGCCCGGCGCGGGCCCGCCCGCCTGCGCATAAGGGTTTGCCCCGGCCGGGCCCCAGGCCCCGCCGGGGGCCCGCTGGCCCGCGCGGGCCGAAAGGGGCGTGCCGCAGTTTTCGCAAAACAGCGCCCCGGGGCGGTTTTGCACGCCGCAGGCGGGGCACACGCGCGGCGCGCCGCCTGCGGGCTGGCCCTGCGGCCCGCCCGCCTGCTGGGCGTGCTGCTGCGGCTGCCAGGCATAGCCCTCGGCGTGCTGCGCTTCGTGCACGCAGCCGCCCGCGGCCTGGTAGCAGGCGCGGTGGTAGGGCGTGCCGCATTCGGGGCACACCACAATGTCGTCGCCCGCGGCAAAGGGCTTGTTGCACACGCTGCACACACAGCCCACATAGTCGTTCATCAAAACAGTGCCTCCTTTGGCATGGGGCCGGCGCCGCGCAGGGCGCCGGCAGGGACCAGAATAACCTTACCATACACTATACAGCAAAATGCCCCAAAAAGCAAAGAATATTTGCGCCGGGGACGGGGCGCCTGCCAGCGGCGCTTTCCCGGCTTTTGCGGCGCGCCGCGTCTTTACAAGCGGGGCGCAGGTTTGGTATAATGTTTGCGCGACAAAAGTTAGAATGCGGCGGGGCGCCCCGCCCAAAGAGTGTGAAGGAACGAGGAGACGTATGGTATTACTGGATGAAGTGAAGCGCCGCCTTTCCGAGCTGCAGCCCGAAGTGGCGGATTTGGCCGACGCCCTGGCCATCGAGCGCAGCAAGCTGCGCCTGGAAGAGCTGGAGAACAAAAGCGCAGACCCCGCCTTTTACGACGACGCGGCCAATTCCGGCAAGGTGTTTGCCGAGATGGGCGAAATTAAGGAAAAGCTGGAGAGTTACCGCCAGCTGCAAGAGCTGTGCAGCGACGCCGAGACGCTGCTGGAGATGTGCGCCGAGGACGGCACAGACGAGGCCATGGCCGAAGAGGCCCAGCAGACGGTGGACACCCTGGCCGAAAAGGTGGAAGAGATGCGCCTTGTGACGCTTTTGACGGGTGAGTATGACGCAAACAACGCCATTCTTACCTTCCACGCGGGCGCGGGCGGCACCGAGGCGCAGGATTGGGCCGAGATGCTGCTGCGCATGTACACGCGCTTTGGCGCGCGCCACGGCTGGAACGTGAAAACGCTGGATTATTTGGACGGCGACGAGGCCGGCCTGAAAAGCGCCTCCATTCTGGTGGAGGGGCACAACGCCTACGGCTTTTTGAAAAGCGAAAACGGCGTGCACCGGCTGGTGCGCGTTTCGCCGTTCGATGCGTCGGGCCGCCGCCACACCAGCTTTGCCTCGCTGGAAGTGATGCCGGAGATGGACGACAAAATCACGGTGGAAATTCGCCCCGAGGACATCAAGATGGAAGTGTTCCGCTCGTCCGGCGCGGGCGGCCAGCACATCAACAAAACGTCCTCGGCCGTGCGCCTCATCCACATTCCCACGGGCATTGTGGTAAGCTGCCAGAACGAGCGCAGCCAGTTCCAGAACCGCGACATGTGCATGAAGATGCTGGCCGCAAAGCTGTACCAAATTAAAGAGCGCGAGCATCTGGATAAAATAAGCGACATCAAGGGCGTGCAGAAGGAAATTGCCTGGGGCAGCCAGATTCGCAGCTATGTGTTCATGCCCTACACCCTGGTGAAAGACCACCGCACCGGCTTTGAAAACGGCAATGTGGACGCCGTGATGGACGGCGATTTGGATGGCTTCATCAACGCCTACCTGAAGGCGGCCAGCAAGGGCGAACTGGCAAAGTAAAACGTGCTGCAACAGAAAACACGGGCGCATGCCCGTGTTTTTCCTTCCCGGGCCGCACATGGCCCGCAGGCAGAAGAAAGGAGGGGGCGGCATGCGCCCCTTGAAGAGAATCATCCATTTTCGCTTGCCGGAGAAGGCTGTCTTCTGGCTGGTGCTGGCGGCGGTTGTGCTGATGCTTGTGCCCATGCTGCTGGTGGCACGGTATAACGTGCCCTGCGCGGACGATTACCATTTCGGCGCGCCCACCCATGCGGCATGGCAGGCTACGCACTCGCTTGCAGCCGTTGTAAAGGCCGCAGGGGAAAAGGTGGCCGAGCGGTATGCCAACTGGCAGGGCACCTATAGCGCTATGTTCCTGATGGCGCTGCAGCCGGCCGTGTTTGGCAATGGCTTTTACGCACTGGTGCCATTTTTAACGCTGGGCATGCTGGCGGCGGGCACATGCTTTTTCTGCCTTTCGCTGTTTACCAAACTGCTTGGCGCCAGCCGCTGGCAGGCGCTGGTGCTTGCCCTGGTGTGGCTGGGCATAGACACACAGCTTTTGCCCAGCGCCGTGCAGGGCTTTTACTGGTACAATGGCGCCATTTTTTACACCTTTTTCTTTGGGGTGCAGCTGCTTTATTTTGGCCTGCTGGCAAGGTATGTTGCCGCACGGCATGCGGCCAGGCGCCGCAGCGCCGCCTTTTTGACGGGCCTGTGCGCCCTGGGCCTTTTTCTGGGCGGCGGCAACCTTGTCACCGCTTTTGGCACGCTGCTGGTTTTGGTGTGTGTGCTGTGCCTGTTGGCTATCATGAAAAGCAGGCAATGGCGCGCGCTTTTGCTGCCCCTGGCCTTTTTGCTGGCGGGCTTTCTGGTAAGTGTGTGCGCGCCGGGCAACAGCGTGCGCCAGCAAAGCGAGAGCGGCGAGCCCCTGCCCGCGCCGCTGGCCGTGCTGCGGGCCGTTCAGGAGGCGGCAGTGCAGTTTTGGAAGCCCCGTACCGTGCTGGTGGTGCTGGCGCTGGTGTTTCTGGCGCCTGTGCTGTGGAACGCCGCGGCCGCCGCGCGCATCCGGTTTCGCTGGCCGCTGTTTTTTCTTGTGCTCACGTTCGGGCTGTATGCGGCACAGTTTTGCCCAACCTGGTATGCGCTGAAGCAGGCCGGGCCGGACAGGCTGCTGGACATCATTTTTTATTCCGCTTTCTTTTGGATGGCTGTCAACCTGTTCTATTTCCTTGGCTGGCTGCAAAGGCGGCTGTGGGCAGAAAACGGCGCTGTGCCGCAGGGGCGCTATACCATTGGGTTTGTGGCTGTGACGGCGGCCCTTTTGGCCGTGAGCTGCTTTGCCATGCGGGACATGCTGAACTTTACCAGCATTCAGGCGCTGAATGCGCTGCGCACCGGGCAGGCACAGCAGTATCATTCGGAATTTTGCGCGCGTGTGGAGGTGCTGGAGGACGCCGCCGTGGCAGACGCCGTTTTGCAGCCCTATTCCGTGCACCCGCGTATTTTGTATTTTGACGATGCCACCCCGGATGCGGCCAATTGGCGCAACGAAGCCATGGCGGATTATTACGGCAAACATTCGGTGATCGTGCTGCCGCGGTAGGCAGTGTGAAATAAAAACAGGCGCCCTTTGCAAAAGGGCGCCTGTTTTGTGTAAACGGGCTTAATCGAACTGGACAGTTTCGATGTGTGCGATTTTGTGGTTGTAGATGTGGCGGTAGAACAAAAGCGCAAGCGCAAAGCCCACCACCTCGGCCAGCGGGATGCTGGCCCAAACGGCCGCAAGGCCGGAAAACTTTGCCAGCAGAAAGGCCAGCGGCAGCAGGAACACCAGCTGGCGCGTGGCGCTCATCACAAGGCTGATAAGCCCCTCGCCCAGCGCCTGGAACACGCTGGACATGACGATGCCCACCGCCGCCGGCAAAAACGAGAGCGCAATGATGCGGAACGCGGGCTCGCCCATGGCATGCATGGCGGGCGAGGCGTTGAACAGCCCCAGCAGGGGCCCGGCGCCCAGCTCGAACACAAGGGTGCCCGCGGCCATAATGGCAAGCGCCATCACGGTGGCAACGCGCACGGCGTCGGTGATGCGCTGCTTTTTGCGCGCGCCGTAGTTGTAGCCCACAATGGGCACCAGCGCGTTGGTGACGCCGAAGACGGGCATGAACACAAAGCTTTGCAGCTTGTAATAGACGCCGAACACGTTTACGGCCGTCTCGGTGAAGGTGATGAGAATTTTGTTCATGCCGAACACCATCACGCTGCTGAGGCTTTGCATGACAATGGACGGCAGCCCCACGCGGTAGATGACGCCAATGGTGTGCCAGCAGGGGCGAAAGCCCTTGACGCGCAGGCGGATTTCGTGGTTTTTGACATGGTTGATGGCCACGCCCAGCGCCGCGCCGCACCACTGGCCAATGACGGTGGCAAGCGCCGCGCCCGCCACGCCCATGGCGGGGAAGCCCAGCAGGCCGAAAATCATGATGGGGTCTAAAATAATATTGATGACAGCGCCTGCCATCTGGCTGGCCATCTGGTATACGGTTTTGCCGGTGGATTGCAAAATGCGCTCGAACGTAATTTGCAGAAAACAGCCCCCGCCCAGCACCGTCACAATGCGCATGTATACTTCGCCGCCCGCGGCAATTTCGGGCACGCTGGTGAACAGGCCCAGAAACCAGCCGCTGCCCACCGCGCCGGCTGCGGCGAACACAAGCCAGGTGGCCAGCGTGATGAACACGCCGTTTTCGGCCACCTTTTCGGCCCCGGCGCGGTCTTTCTGGCCGAGGCGGCGCGACAAAAGGGCGTTGATGCCCGTGGCGGTGCCCACGGCCACGGCCACCATCAGGTTTTGCACGGGAAACACCAGGTTCACACTGGCCAGCGCGTTCTCGCTGAGCATGGCCACAAAGATGCTGTCCACCACATTATAAAGGGCCTGCACCAGCATGCTGAGCATAATGGGGAAGGCCATGCCCGGCAAAAGCGAGCGGATGGGCTTTGTGCCCATGACGTTTTCTTTTCTCTGCTCCATATTTGCTCCTTCACAGGCACCGGCGCGCAGGGGAAATGCCGCCTGGGCGGCGCAGCTGGCCGGGGGAACCACACAGCCAAAGCCTCGCCGCGGCGAAAGGCCATGGCGGGCGCCCCAGAGCGCCGGTGCAAGCGTATTTCTTCTTCTTGAGACAACGGCCTATATTGTAACATAAAGCACAGGCAATGAAAAGGGGGGCTTTTGTGCGGCGGCAATGGGCTTTGCAAGCGATGGCAAAAAACAAAAAGCCCCCTGCGGCAGCGCGCCCGAACGGCGCGGGCTGTGCCCGCAGGGGGCTGGTTTGAAAAGGCATAAAACGCGCCCCAAAGCCCGCGCGCGGCGCTATTTGCCCTGCAGGCGGATATCTTCGCCGCAGAAGGCCAGCATCTCGCAGCTGCCCAGCAGGCGCGAGACAAGCTTTTCGGTGTAGCGGCGCTGCAAATCTTCGTCGCGCACAATGTTGGTGGTGTATATGGTGGGCAGGCGGCGGCACACGCGCGTGTTCACAAGGCTGTACAGGCAGCTTGCCGTGTAGGGCGACAGGCACTCGGTGCCAAGGTCGTCCAGAATAAGAAGCTGGGCGGCCTCCAGCGCGGCCAGCGTGTCCCCGCCGGCATAGCGCTCTTTTTCCATGGCGTCAAAGGCGCTTTGCGCGCTGACGTACACCACATGGTACCCCTTTTGCAGCACCTCGCGCGCAATGGCAAGCGCCAGGTGGGTTTTGCCCAGGCCCGCGCCGCCGTATAAGTAAAGGCTGGGGTTTGAAAGGGAAAAATTGTGCGCGTACTGCTTGCAGTAGTTCAGCACGTTTTCCATCTGTTCGCGCATGGAAATGCCCAGCGAGGGCTCGATTTGCGTGGGGTATTTTTCCAGCCGGAAGGCCTCGAAGGTAGAGAGCGCCAGCGGGAAAGCGGCGTTCATCTCGGCCGCGCGCATCTCGCGCACCAGCTGCTGCACGCAGGTGCACAGCGCGTCGCCGCGCCGGCCTGTGTCGCTGCAAAGCGGGCAGGTGAACTTGGGCTTGGCGCAAAAGCCCGCGGCGCGCAGCAGTTCATCGCGCTGTGCCTCCAGCGCGGCACAGCGGGCCAGGGCGGCCTGCTTTTCCTGCTGCGCGCCCGCAACGCCCGCGCGTGCGGCGGCCAGCCCGGCCTCCATCTGCTGCTGTTCCACTTCGGCCAGCTGGGGAATGGCGCGGCGCGCGGCGCGCAGCGCGTCGTCCGCCAGGGTAAGGGCCTTTTGGCGGCGCCCGGCCACCACGGCCAGCGCCCTGCGCGTAAGCTCTTCATTCGTCATGGCCCGCGCCTCCGTTCTTTTCAAATTTGGGCACGCGCCGCAGGCCGCGGCCCAAAACGGGCTTTGGCGCGGGCGAGGCCGGCTGGAAGTTGCGCATGGTGCCGGCGCTTTCGGCCATGACGTCGCGCACGGTGCGGTGCCCCTTTGTATACCACGCGCGCAGAATGCCGTTTACATAGCGCACGGTGCGGTGCTCGCCCGCCTCGGCCAGCGCCTCGGCAATCATTTCGCGCCCATAGCCGTATTCCTCGAACCAGGCGGCAATCATGTTCTTTTCCAGCTTGGTGAACTTGGCGTTTTCCAGGCCAAACACCCCGGCCACGGCGGCCTCGTTTTTCTCGCGCTGCGCCAGCAGGGCAAGGTGGCGCTCGACGGCCTCGGCGGTGTCGATGCCCTCGGCCTGCCAGCCCAGCAGCGCGCGCTCAATGTACCGTGCGCTGCGCTTGCCCAGCTCGGTGAAATGGGCCACGCCCAGCAAAATAAGGTCGATGGGCAGGCCGTCCGCCAGGTACAGCGAGGCCAGAATGTTGGCGTCCCCCTGCGGGATGACGCCGCCCCAAAGGCGCTGGCACTCCTGCACCAGCTGGCTGACGTTGGGGTCGGCCTCGGCGGCGCGCGCAATTTCCGGCGCGGTAAGGCGCGTGCGCACGGGCGCGGCGGAAATATCTGCCGCCGGGGCGGCGGGGGCGTCTGCCGTCTCCAGCAGGCCCACGCCCTTCCAGTACACAAGGGCCTCGCGGGCCTTTTCGGGGCCCGCAAGGTGCAGCGCGCGGGCAATGGCGGCCTCGTCTGTCTGCCCGGTGGCCACCACATACAGCGCCACGCGCAGCCAGTCGTCCTCCAGCTGGGGCAGTTTTGTAAAAATTAGCTGGGGCACGCGCACGGCGTCCCCGTTTTGCTGTGCAAGGCGGTAGGCCATGCGGCGTGCCTCCTTTCCGCCTGGTTTTCGGCGCGGCGGGGCCGCCGCGCCGAAAACGCAAAATTTCGCATCATTCAGTATAGCATAGTTTCGCCCGATTTGCTATACTCAAACACAGAACGGGCCGCCCCCGGCCGGGGCGCCGGGGCAGAAAAGGGGGACGCATATGGAACAGCAGACGCTTTTCGGCGGCGAGGTGGCGCGGCCGTTGGCCAGCCGCATGCGCCCGCGCACGCTGGAGGAATTTTTCGGGCAGGAGAAGCTTTTGGGCGAAGGGAAGATTTTGCGCCAGCTCATCGATTCCGACAACGTGCCCAGCATGATATTCTGGGGCCCGCCGGGCGTGGGCAAAACCACGCTGGCGCGCATTATTGCCCGCCGCACCAAGGCGGAATTTGTGGATTTTTCGGCCGTGACCAGCGGCGTAAAAGAGATTAAAGCCGTGATGCAGCGCGCAGAGGACGTGCGCCGCTTTGGGCAGAAAACCATTTTGTTTGTGGATGAAATTCACCGCTTTAACAAGGCCCAGCAGGACGCCTTTCTGCCCTATGTAGAGCGCGGCAGCATTGTGCTGATTGGCGCCACCACCGAAAACCCCTCGTTTGAAATCAACTCGGCTTTGCTTTCGCGCTGCAAGGTGTTTGTGCTGGAGGCGCTTACCCCCGCGCAGGTGACGGCCGTGCTGCGCCGCGCGCTGACGGACGCGCGCGGCTTTGGCGGGCAGAACGTGCAGATAGCGGACGATTGCCTTGCCATGATAGCCAATTTTGCAAACGGCGACGCGCGCACGGCCCTGGGCACGCTGGAGATGGCCGTGCTGAACGGCCGGCGCGAGGGCGGCAAAATTTATGTGGAAAAGCAGCTGCTGGAGCAGTGCGTCTCGAAAAAATCGCTTTTGTACGACAAGGCGGGCGAAGAGCACTACAACCTGATTTCGGCGCTGCACAAATCTATGCGCAATTCCGACCCGGACGCCGCCGTGTACTGGCTGGCGCGCATGCTGGAGGCCGGGGAGGACCCGCTGTATGTGGCCCGCCGCCTCATTCGCTTTGCCAGCGAGGACATTGGCCTGGCCGATTCGCGCGCGCTGGAAATTGCCGTGGCGGCCTACCAGACGTGCCACTTTCTGGGTATGCCGGAGTGCAATGTGCACCTGACGCACGCTGTGATTTACCTTTCGCTGGCGCCGCGCTCGAACGCGGTGTACAAGGCCTATGAGGCCGCAAAGCAGGACGCCCTGCACATGCTGGACGAGCCCGTGCCGCTGGTGATACGCAACGCGCCCACGCGGCTGATGGGCGAGCTTGGCTATGGCGAGGGCTATGTGTATGCGCACGACACGGAAGAAAAAATAGCCGCCATGGAATGCCTGCCCGAAAGCCTGCGCGGCCGCCGCTATTACCTGCCCGGCGAGGCGGGCAGCGAGGCGCGCGCCAAGCAGAAGCTGGAGGCCGTGCTGCGCTGGCGCGCGGCGCACGCGCCAGGCGCAAAGGCGCAGCCGCAAGGCGAAGAAGAAAGCGGACATGGGGGCGGCGCGGACCTCGGCGCAAAGGCGCAGCCACAAAGCGAAGAAGAAAGCGGGCATGGGGGCGGCGCGCCCGGGGCGAAACAGGCGGCCAGGTGACGCCCGGCCCGCCGGGCGTGCCACCCGGGGCCGGTGCGGGCGGCGAAACTGGGGCGTTTTATTTAGGAAAGGCGACTATCTGTAAAAATGCGGCTTCTTTTCAAACCGCCTCGTTATGGGTATTGACCTCGATAAATTCTTGAATACGGCGGAACTCGTCAGCAAAGCGGAATACAATGCTGATATAGCCGCCCTCGTGTATCTTGATATGGTCTACTAATTCAATCAAAATGTCCCGCGTCAGCTTGTCGATGTTCTGATACTGCCGGAACGCAGTCAAGAACAGGTTTTCGGTGTCAATGCCGTTTTCCAGTTCCGCCTGCTCCGCCCGGAGCTTTCCAATGACTTCATCCAGGGCCTCTGCCTGCCGCTCATAGTCCTCTTTCATGTGACGATAGTCAGAATGAGAAATCTCGCCGTCTTTCCAGTCCTGGTAAATAGCCTGCTTGTAACGGGTAATTTTAGCAAGTTCCCGTTCCTTTTGTTCAATGGCATTTATCAGCTTTTTGGACTGGCTTTTTACCAGCGGGGCCCGGTTGATCCGTTCAATGGTCTTTGTGTAATCGACAGCCAGATAGACCTGTTGTTGAATTGCGTAGAGGACAGCAGCTTCCAAACGGTCATGCTTGATGGTGTGTTTGGTACAAGCCGTTTTCGACTGGTCTTTATAAGTACGGCAGTAATAGTACACCACATTTCCGACTTTGCTCCGGGTCATAGCCTTGCCACAGTCAGCACATTTTAAAAAGCCGCTGAATAGATACAGCTTTTTCTGCTGGGGGCCCGTACGAGTGTCCCGGATCAGGAGCCGCTGTACCTTTTCAAAGGTTTCCCGGTCAATGATTGCCTCATGGGTATTTTCTACGATATACCACTCGTCCTCCGGGACAACTTCTTGAACGTGTACCTTGTAGCTTTTCATGCGATAGCGCCCCTGCACCATATCTCCGCAATACATACGGTTTTTCAATATGGTAGTGATGGACTGTGCACACCATAAAGACGGTTTAGCAGGATCAACGCTGGGATTTTGGTATTTCAGCCCCAGGCGCTCCCGCTTGTAAGCGGCGGGGCTTAATATCCCGTGATCGTTCAGAAAATGGACAATGGCGTTTTTGCTCATACCGTCCAGAAACATATTGAAAATATCCCGGACAACGGCGGCGGCCTCTTCGTCAACCACAAGCGCGTTTTTGTCGTTGGGGTCTTTGATATATCCATAAGCGGCAAAGGAGCCGATGTGCTCACCGTTCCGGCGCTTCATATCAAACACCTCGCGTACCTTGTCAGAGGTTTCCGCACAGTGGTTTTCGTTGAGAACACCCTGGATTGGAACGGCGATGCTCCGCATATTCTGCGGTTCTCTGTAGCTGTCCAGCGGCTGGTGATACAGAGAGATAAAGCGGACATTGTACCGGGGGAACCAGTCGTCCAGATAATAGCCCTGATCACTGTAGTTTCGGAAAGAACGTGCAAGGTCTTTCACGATCACACAGTTTACACGCCCCCGCTTAATGTCAGCCAGCATCCGCTGGAAATCATCCCGCTCGTCATCCGTTGTGCCGGAAATACCGTCGTCCACATACTCGTCAACAATAATATACTCGTCACCGTCATTAAATCCGGCAATATGATCTTCAATAATCTGCCGCTGGTTTGTTACGCTTTCGGACTCGTCAAGACAACGCGCATCCTCTTTAGAAAGTCGGATATAGATTGCAATTCTCCATACCCGGAATTTTGCTTTAACAGTTTCAACAACAGCCCGGCTTCTCCGTGCCATGATAGCCTCCTTCCCTATCACATTACACCTATATTGTAACTTTGTTCAGAGGCCCCATCAAGGATGCCTCCGCCTCTGGACAAAGTGTCCAGAAGATAGGGTGGGAAGTTATAGGCCGCTCTTTTTGCGCTGAAAGAAATCGGAAAGGGCATCCTGCAAAGATGGGGCGCTGTCCAAAAACTCCAACTTTACGCCCAAGTCGCCCACGCGGAAACAATAAGGATTTCCCATTTCCTTCAATACATAGACTGCCCGGAGATCCTGAGGAACACTTGGATCAAGCTTTATGCTTCTTATATCAGTCAACTCTTCTTTTTTTATCTTTTGAATATCCACGCTCGAAAGCGCCGCAACATTTAGACTGCTCACAGAACATACACCTCCTTCCACATATTTCTATGCAAGTTTCAGGTTGCCCTATGAGAAAAGCGCAAGGCCAGTATTGCAACAGAGCTGACTTTGCGCTTTTATATATCTCTTAATAAAATGCCTGAATGTTACTATTGGCCCATCAAGGTCCTAATTTCGTTTGTATCAATCATTCTCATCCTTATATACGGGGAATCTATGCCACATCGGAGGATTTTTATGACCCATAAATAGCTTTTTGATCCACCTTAATATTGTTTCTACAAAATGGAACCACAGATTACCAAATACAAATATTACTGCAAGAAACAATAAGAATGCTCCCATTTCTCCCAAAGGCATTTTTCACCTCACTTTGTTGCAAATGTATTCATAAAGAAGTCAGTAAAAGCAGCCAGCTCATCGTCCTGAGACACATAGACGTATAGCTTTTCATCTTCCAGCCAATCATAGGCATTGATGCCAATATACCCCTTTCTGTCCGGATAAATGATAAAAGCATCTGTAGGGTACTTATTACGGTAAGCTTTTAAAATTTCAGAGCGGCGGTAGTAGGTCGGGTCACCACAGCCAGAAAGATCGGGAACTGTGGGAACGACCACGATTGTTTTGCTGGCCTCATTCCAGCCAACAATTAAATTTCCGATTTTTGTTTTGCTTCCATGAACAAATCCATAATTGAAACGACTGACATCCTCGGTATAGCCGAAAATCAGCCTATAATTGTCCCCATCTGTTACAACATGATTAAATAAAACACGCATTTTCTTTGCATTTGCATTGCTCTTTTCCATGTCGATTTCCGGTCCCTTAAACAATTTGCTAAAAAATCCCATAACGTTCTCCTCCTATAATCTTTATTTTGAAAGCGTATGGATGCCAGCCATAGCATCACAAAATAAATACAAATATTAAAATTTATTTTTTTTTCTTAAAGTAAATTCCGCCTGAATATTAGTCCGCAGCACAATATTCGGACGGATTTACCTATTTTCTACCATTCATGAACTAGAAGCCGTTTTCAGCTTCTCCAGGACATCCACAATCGCATCAAGCTGAACATCGATTGTTTCATCCGCGGCCTCAGGGACAAACAAAGGAAGAGTATCCGGAAGCGCTCTGCGAATGACCATCACTGTCAGACTTAAATTTGTAAACAGATTGATTCTTCTTGCGTCTGCCTCTATCCCAAAGGTTTCCAAAATTTTCCCAAAAAGCTGCCGCTGCTTTTGCCGAAACACCTGATAGCTTTCCTTTGACAGACGTTTAAAAATCAGCTGCTGCTCCTCAATTGTTAAAACAGCGATTCCACTTTTCTCTCCATAACAGCAATCATAGAGAAATTTTTTCACAGTGTCGCGCCATGTTAATGCAGGATCAGCCATCAGTTTTTGAACATACTCAACAATTCTAGGCTGCTGCCAATATAATGTTTCAAGCACCAGATCTTCTTTTGTTGAGAAAAACGAATAAAAGAATGTTCGCGAAATACCGACCTTTTTATAAACCTGTTCCACCGTTGTATGCTGTATGCCCTGTTTTGCCATTAGTTCAAGCCCAACTGTAATAAGTGCTGTTCTGATACGCTCCTTATCTTTCTCAGAATAAGCTACCCGTGGCATTACATCACCTCGCGCAAAATAAAAACAAAATATAATTTTCGTTTTTATTTTAATACATTTAATAGAAAAATGCAAGAGAAGTATACTATTAAAATGAGGTGATTTCCTTTTGACGTCGCCCCCACCGGTGCGACTGGCGTGACTGGACCTAGCGGACCGACCGCCCCGTTACCCGCGGGCCTGCCCACGCAGCGGGCGGCCCTCTGCGCGCTTGCGCGCCGTGCTTTGCACAGGCTGGCACGCAAAGCAAGCGCCGCCTGTGCAAAAAAGCGCTGGACGCGCGGGATGGGCCCCGGCCCGCCAGGCGCGGAAAAAACAGGAAATGTGCGCCCGGCCGTTTAAGCCGCGGCAAAGCGTGCCACACTATGGCTGACACCGCAAAAGGAGGCCAGCCAGATGGAAAAGCGTGAAGTGAAGCGCGGCGAAGTGTTTTATGCAGACCTCAGCCCCGTGGTGGGGTCGGAACAGGGCGGCGTGCGGCCGGTACTTATCGTGCAGAACGATATTGGAAACCGGTTTTCGCCCACGGTGATCGCTGCCGCCATCACCTCGAAACAGGATAAGACAAACCTGCCCACCCACATTCCGGTAAAGGCGGGCACGGGCGGGCTTTCGCGCGACAGCGTGGTGCTGCTGGAGCAAATTCGCACGCTGGATAAACACCGCCTGCGCGAAAGAGCCGGGCGCGTGGGCGAGGAAGAGATGCGCAAGGTGGACGCCGCGCTGGGCGTGAGTTTCGGGCTGCGCAGCAACATGTGAAAGATGCCCCAAAACGGCCCGGCCCCGCCTTCCCAAAGGAAGGCGGGGCCGGCTTTTGTTTTCCATATGCGGCGTCAGCGCGTGAGGTTCACGCTGAACACGTATTTTTCGCCGCTGTAATCACATGTCACATAGTACAGCGCCCGGCCGTCTTTCAGATGCATGGTGCAGCGCATGCGAAGCACGGGCATGCCCGGGCGCAGGCACAAAAGCTTTTGCAGCGCAGGGCTGGGCGCTTCGGCCTCCAGCGTGATCTGTGCGTTGCCCAGCTGCAGATGATAGATGTCCTCGTAGATATGATACAGCGAGGTGGATTCCACCAGATGGGTGTGAAGGTCCGGGCACAGCGCACAGGGAATGTACGCCACCTCATGCGCCATGGGCTGGCCGTTTGCCTTGCGAAGCCGGCTGATGATGTAGGCGCGCTCGGGCCCGGTGAAGCCCAGTTCCTTGCGCACGGGGGCAGGAAGGTCCGCCGTGAGCTGGATGCTGAGCAGTTCCGAGGAAGGGGAAAGGCCGCGCCGGCGCATCTGCTCGGAAAAGCTCTCCATGCGGGAAAGGCCATAGTCTGCCTTTTCAATGCGCACGAAGGTGCCTGCCGCCGCCTTGCGCTTGAGATACCCCTCGTTCTCCAGCTTGGCCAGCGCGCGGCGCACGGTGTCGCGGCTGACGGCATACTGGCGCATCAGCTCGTGCTCCGGCGCGATGCGCTGGCCCGGGCGAAGCCGGCCGGAATCGATGGCCTGCTTGAGCTCTGAATAGAGCCTGAGATAAAGAAAATTTCTGTTTTGCGGCATGAGGGCCCCTTCCTTTCCTGTGGGCGGATACGGGCAAAGCCCGCCGCGCGCAGCGCAGCGGGCATGGCCCGGGAGAATACCTTGAAAACCGGTATGCCGGTATCACATGAACTGGCGAACCGCCTGCTGGGCGGCCTGCTCCACCATGTTGTCGATGGCGGTGCCCACCACAAGGATGTTGACTTTTGTATCCTTGAAGGCCTGGAAGTTGACGGTGTTGATGCCGCCTTCGGCCAGCGTGGGCACCTTGACGGCCTCCACCATGGCGATGACGCGCTCTTTCATCAGCGAGGGGATCTCGCCCGCGGCCACGCCTTCATAGCTCATGCCCGTCATCATGCCGATCATGTCGGTGCCGACCTCTTCCATCTGCTTTGCCACCTTGTACACTTCCTCGGGCGTCTCGGCGGGCAGGCCGAAGGTGTGCAGGTCTGTCGGGCGGCCAATGTAGGCGTCCACCAGCAGCCCATAGCGGTGGGCCATGGCCACCAGTTCTTCCAGATCTTTCAGCGAGGATTTGTGGGTGTGCAGGCCGTCGGCCCCGGCCAGCGCCATTTTCATAAAATCTTCGTCCGTAAGCGGGTGGGGCACCACTTCCGTAAAGCCGCCGGGGATGCCCACGGTGATGTATACGTCCGAGGGCACCACACTGCGCACACCGCGCGTAACTTCGGCCATCTGGTCCACAGTGATCTCATGGCGGATGGCCTCGGCGTCGTGCATCACGGTGACGCCTTTGTGCCCGCGGGCAAGGGCCACGGCGGGGTGGTTGGGCTCCAGCATTTTTACGCCCGCCTCCACCACGGCGCGCGCCATGCGGGCGTCGTCACCTGTGATGCCGGTGCTGAGGATGGTGTGGCCGCCGCCCTCTTCCAAAGCCTTTTTCACCTTGGCCATGCCAAGGCTCATACGTTTTGCCATATCGTTATAGAACATCAAAAACAACCTCTTTTCCGAAAGATAACAAAAGGACATGCCCGCCTGTGCGGCGGCTTTTTATTTTTCCGCGTTTTTCAGCGGCACGCGGTTGGCGATGACGGTGATGACGAACGCAACCGCCATGGCAGCCAGCATGCACAGCGCGAATGAGAAGGCGTGGCCCTCATTGGCAAGGAACGGCGCCATGAACGAGGGAACGTACGCGGTGCCCTTCACACCCAGCAGGCCCACCAGCGCGCCGGATACGGTGGAGGCAAGGATGGCCCCGCCAAACACAAGCTTGTTGGAGAACATGAATGGGTAAGAGGCCTCCACGAACGTGCCGAACCCAAGGTTGATCAAAAAGCCGGGCAGCGCCACGGCCGCGTCGCTTTTCTGGCGCGGGAACAGCACGTTGGCAAGCGTGATGCCGGCCGACACCATCACAAGGCCCGTCATGTCGATGGCGCCCAGGAACGAAAAGCCCGTGCTCTCCATTTCAAGCAGCACGATGGGCAAAATGGCCGCATGATATACGCCGCCGATGATGGCCGGCCAAATCAGCAGCCCGGCCACGGCGCCGGCCAGCAGCGGGCTGAATGTGAGGCAGGCTTCGATCAGCGCCTTGACGCCGTTGCCGAACCACAGCGCCACCGGGGCGATGGCATACATGCCGGCAAAACCCGCGATCAGCCCCGCAAGGCCGCCGGCCGCGATGTTGGCCGTGGTGCCGGGCACCTTGTGGCCAAGGCAGAAGGTGATGATATAATAGGCAAGCACGCCTGCCAGGATGCCGGCCACAAGGCCGCCGATGATGCCGCCGTCCGTGGACATGGTGCCCGCGATGACGCCGGCCACGATGCCCACCTCGTCCAGGCCGGACACCTGCTTTGCCGCGATGGCCGCCAGGATGACAGGCAAAATGCCGATCAGCGTGTTGAACACGTCTTCCAGCCCGGCCAGCCCGGGCAGCTTGCTGAGCGCAAGGCACAGCGCCATGGCAATGAAGCCAGGCATGGAGGCCATCATGATGCCGCGGAAGTTGATGCGTTTCAGCACAGAGCCCTGCACCGCGCCGGCGCCTGCGGCCGAAGAACCGATTACGGGCATGTACTTCAGCTTCCATTCTTTCGAAAGGGCCGAGATGAACGCAACCGCACGCGTGCGGTTTGTGGTGCCTGTGGTGCCCGAGGCCGAAATGACGCGCACGCCGGCGGCCTGCGTGTTGGCGATGGACGTGCCGCCCGTGCCCACGGCCGGGATCTGCTTGCGCGCGGCCGCGGCAACGGCTTTGGCGTTCACACCCTTGGGGTCGCTGCTCATCAGCACAAGGCCGTCGATGCTGCCCTCGTCGATCAGGCCCGCCAGCTGCTCGTCCAGCTGTTCGGCCTGCTGGTTGATCTCTTTCAAACTGGCTTGCGGCCCGGCCGTGAGCTGGCCGCCCTCAAGCGTATACAGACGCGCCTTTGCGTCCATGGAAATGTTGTCCATCGTGGCCTGGGCCCCAATGAACTGGATGAAGGACACTTCAATGCCGGCAGACTGTGCCTGGGTGAAGATCTCCTTCATCATGGCGTTCGGGTCGCTGCCGCCCTGGTTGTACAGGTTGCCGCCGCTGCTTCCGATCACTGCGATGCGCTTGCTCATACGCGCTCTCCTTTCTGTTCCTCCGCGTGTTCGCTTCCCCCGGGGGAATATCCGGACAATTCACATTATAAGGCGCCCAGAAAGGAAAACAAGGTGTAAAACCGCCAATGTTTTTGTATATTTTTTATAATTTATGAACAAAAATAAGATATTTTTTATGCAATATGCATACATTTGGGATGGCTTAGATGCATACAATATGATGCAATTGTATGGGCGCACACACGCCTGTGCAAACGGTGGAGGCCGCCTGCCCGCGTCATGCGCGTTCGCGCGGGGCGTAGAAAAAGGCGGCCCAGCGTGTGAACCGCTCCAACTTGTGCGGACAGCACAAAAAGGCGCCTATGTAGGGAAATATGAAGTTTTAAGCGGAGAGGCGTCGTGCAAGCGGCGCCTCTCCAGTCTTTAACTGGATGCGCTCATGGTTGTAGAAGTGGATATAGCGGTCAATCATTTCATTTGCTTCAGAAAAAGTAGCCGGTTTGTGTCGGTAGATACATTCGGTTTTCAGAATGGAGAAGAAGTTTTCCGCCATGGCGTTGTCATACGGATTTCCTTTCCTTGACATAGACGGAGTAATGCCGTATGCTTGTGTCAGGTTGAAGTATGCTTGCGAGGTGTACTGAAATCCTTGGTCGCTGTGGAGGTGGAGCTCCGCAGCGGCCCTTTTTTTCTCCCGCTTCATTGCCAATCGAATGGTGTCCAGCACCAGATTTACTGTCTGCTGTGTTCTGGTCTTGTAGGCTACGATGCTGTTGTCGTAGAGATCCCGGATCATGGACAGATACAGTACGCCTTGCTTTGTGTGGATGTAAGAAATATCCGTTACCCATTTGCTGTTGGGCCTGTCCGCATGGAACCGGCGGTTTAGCAAATTTTCGTATTTATGTACCTGCTGCCCCATATTGACCCATTTTCTGCGCCGTCGGATCTCCGCAAGTAAGTTATATTTCTCCATGATACGCAGGATAGTCTTGGGATTGCGATGAATACCTTGCTTCTCCAGCACCAACCACATCCTGCGGTAGCCATATGTACGAAAGCTGCGCTCTCTCTGTTCCGCGATGATTTCTGCAAGAGCCGCGTCTTTCTCCGGCCTGCCCAGTCGATGGACGAAATCATAATATCCGCTTCGGGATACCTGAAAGAAGCAACACATAACGGATATCGGATATTCGTTTCTGTGCCGGTAGATCACTGCGTATTTTGCCCCTGGCCTCACTTCCTTCCTATGGAGCGCAGAAAATCCCGCAATAACTCGTTTTCCATCTTTAGCCGTTTGTTCTCATACTTGTACTCCGCCAGTGTTTTTGCAGGTTTGCGCCCTCGCATCTTGGGAAGGACAGGTTCTTTCAGCCAGCACTGAATAGCCCACCGGCTGATTCCATACTCCCGGCTCAAAGCACATTGGCTTTCTCCTGCGCGGATTCGTGCCACAACTTCTTCCCGTATCCCAACCGGATACTTTTTCATCCCTCTTTTTCCAGACATTCTAAGACCCCCTAATGTAGTTCTATTTTCCTACATTAGGGGGGCTTTTGTCTATTGTCCGTTTTTACGGGGGCAGTTCACTGCGGGGCCGCCTTTTATCTGGCGTGATATTATGCCCGGGCCATCATCATTTTGGCGGCCTTGTAAATGTCGCCGCAGCCCAGCGTGATAACAAGGTCGCCGGGCTTTGCATGGGCCAGCACATGGTTTACCACTTCGTCAAAGGTGGAAAACCACACGCTGCCGGGTATTTTGGCCGCAAGGTCTTTGGTGCGCACGGTGTAGTCTTCCGCGCGCTCGCGGCTGCCCATAATTTCGGTCATCACCACATGGTCTGCAATGGGCAGCACGCGGGCAAATTCGTCCAGCAGCATCTGCGTGCGCGAATAGGTAAACGGCTGGAACACCGCCCACACCTGGTTGTAATCCATCTCTTTGGCGGCGCGCAGGGTGGCCTCCAGCTCGGTGGGGTGGTGGGCGTAATCGTCCGCAATGGTTACGCCGTTCACCTCGCCCAGTATTTCGAACCGGCGCCCTGCGCCGCGGAAGGCCGCAAGCCCCTGGGCGCACTGGCCGGGCGTGCAGCCCGCGCCCTCGGCGCAGGCATAGGCGGCCAGCGCGTTGTACACATTGTGGTAGCCCGGCACCGAAAGGCGCACATGCACGCCCGGCACGCCGTGCACGGCCACGTCAAACTCGAAGAAGGACGGGCGGTACTCCCGCACGTTCACAGCGCGGTAATCGGCCTGCTGGTGCACGCCGAAGGTGCGCACGTCGCGGTCAATGTCGTCCACGGCGGCCAGCGTGTTGGCGTCGTCGATGTTGGCGATGACGCGGTGCTCGGTAAGCAGGGCAAATTTGCGAAACGCCGCCTTCAGGTTGTCCATGGTTTTGAAAAATTCCAAATGGTCGGCGTCAATGTTCAGCACAACCGACGTGTGCGGCACAAGCTGCAAAAAGGTGTTGTGGTATTCGCACGCCTCCACCACAATGTTGCGCCCCGCGCCGTAGCGGCCGTAGCCGTCAATCAGCGGCAGCTTGCCGCCAATGACGGCCGCGGGGTCCAGCCCGGCCATCACCATAATCTGCACCGTCATGGCGGTGGTGGTGGTTTTTCCGTGTGTGCCGGAAATGCAGATGGGGCAGGGGTAGGTGTTTGCCACATAGCCCAGCAGCACGCTGCGCTCTACCGTGGGGATGCCCAGACGCTGCGCCTCTTCCACCTCGGGGTTGCCCTTCAAAATGGCGGCCGTATACACCACCAGCTGCGCGCCGTGCACATTTTCAGCCCTGTGGCCGTGATACACCGGGATGCCCATGGCCTTTTCCCGTTCCACAATGTCGCCTTCGCCCACGTCCGAGCCCGTTATCTCATACCCCACCGCGTGCAGAATTTGCACCAGCGGAAACATGCCGCTGCCGCCAATGCCTACAAAGTGGAGCTTTGTTTTTCCGTCCAGCAAATTGCTGTTGAAACCGTTCATGCTGTGCCCCCTAGATTTTTTATACAAAATATTATATAATAATTTTAATAAAAAATAAACATTTTTGCGTTCACTTTTATGCGAACTTTGCTATAATAGAAACACTAAGACGTTTTTTGCCGAACCGGTGTGTTGATGAGGGTGAAAACAACGGCGGCCCGCGGGCCGCGCGCAATGAGAAGGAGAGGACAAAACCATGGCAAGCATGCGGGGCCCCGTGCAGGATTATGAGCTGAAAGACGGCGTGCTGCGCTGCCTTGTAGAGGATAAGGCGGCATTTTATAAACAGGACCCAACGCGCGTGCTGGCGCTTTTTACAGCCAGTGCCGCCGAGGGCTGCGGCATTGACGACGACACCTACGCCGCCGCCATGCAGGCGGTGGGCGGCATAGCGCGGCTGCACGCGAAAGTGGTGCGCGAGGCGGTGCAGAACATTCTGCTTTCCGACGCGCCGGAAAAAATCATCCCCCTGGTGGCGGGCAACGCCCTGGGGCAATATGGCATTACGGGCACAGGCCAGGGCCTGGAAGAGCTGCGCGACGTGCCCTGCACCATGGAGACAAGATGGTGGAGCTTTTTGCGCATGTGCAACGCGCACTATGCGCTGGTGTGCGAGCGGCTGGGCTTTTCCCAGCGCTTTGCAGACGTGCTGGCCGGGCTGGACAGGCTGGCCGCCACCACGGCCCTGCCGCAAAGCGTGCCAGAGCTGAAGCGCCTTTTGTGCCGCCTGCCGGAATTTGACTACGAGGCCGCCGTGCGCACGCTGATGCGCACAGACGTGCGCTGGGCCGGGCAGCTTGCGCTGTATGACGCGCTGTGCTTTTCCGGCGAGCCGTACCGCATGCGCCATCTGGCCGTGACGGCGGCAGACCTTGCCGCGGTGGGCATTATGGGCCAGAAGGCCACCTGGGTGCTTTCGCAGCTGATGGAGGCCGTGCTGAAAGCGCCGGAGGTGAACACCCAGCCCGCGCTGATGGCCCTGGCCCAAACGCTGGCGGCAGAGTATAAATAAGCCCGGCAGTTTTGCGTGAACAGCAGTGTGAAAAAACGCCCGGCAACCCGTTCAGGGTTGCCGGGCATTTTTCATGCGCCCAAATTGCCGGCCCAAAGCCTTTTGGTTGCACCGGCGCGCCGGAAGGCGCTTTTTGTGTGCCCGGCCCGCGGCGTGCTGCCGGAAAGCGCGGGCGCCTACCGGGGTGTGCGGATGTCGTCGATCAGCTGCTGCAGATGGGCAATCACCTGAGGCGAAAGGCCGCTGGTGTCCAGCAGCTGCCGGTCGTCCAGGCACAGCAGATAGTCGGTTGACACAGAGAAAAAACGGGCAATTTTTACCAGCATGTCAATGGACGGCTGGATGTTGTTGTTTTCCCAGTTGGAAACGCTTTGCTTTGTAACGCCAAGCGCCTTGGCCAGCTGTACCTGGCTGAGGTTTCGGGCGGTGCGAAGCTGGCGTATTTGGCTACTCAGCATAGTTACCTCCCGCAAAGTGAAAATATTACAATACTATTGTATGATAAGAGTTGACAATATAAAAATACTATAGTATTGTAATAATGTACTTGCGCAAGAATCTGCGCAGATGCACGATGTGAAAGACCTGCTAATAAAAGTCAAGTAGAAATTTCAGATTTTTAGGGAGGCGAAAAAATGCAATACAAAATCAAGCCGCTGAGCATCTCAAAATTAAAACGGCGGCCAGCCAGATGGTATAGAGTGTAAAAATCAGTCGTGCTCCAGGGATTCCAAGTAGGCTTTCACAGAAGCGTAGTAGATGCGCAGGAACTTGTTGGCAGAGGCCATCATGTAGACACGATATGGCTTGCCTTCAGAGCGTTTCTTGTCCATGAACTGGTACACCGGCTCGTCTATTGGAGCACATTGCAGGATGACGCTCATCACCAGAAAGAGCGTCCTGCGCAGTGAGGCAGATCCTCGCTTGGAAATGCTACGGCTACGGACATCTATTTGACCGGATTGGTAGGGCGGGGCGTCAATACCCGCAAAGGCAACCAACGCTTTTTTGGAATGAAAACGGCGTACATCGCCAATTTCAGCCAGGAGTTGAGGGCCGAGGGTTGGGCCAACACCAAACATCCCCATCACTACAGGATACTCCGGCAGAGAAGCTGCCAGGGATTGCATCTCCTGTTTGAGAGCAGCTAACGCGGAAGAAGTTGTCTGGAGTTGAGAAATGGCCTGTTCTACCAAAAGTTTTGCCGTATCCGTTTTCGGTATGACACCGAAGTGTCTGCAAGCAGAGGCATAAATATCCAGCGCCTTATCCTCGCTGAAATTGTAGCCGTGCTTTCTGCACCACTTCTGGTATTGGGTAGTAAAGGCCTTCTCAGACCGGCCACAAACGCACTCGCAATGCCAAAAAGTAGCGACAAAGTCCACCCACTTCTCGCTGCCATCGGCGCGGGGCGGACTGGTAAACAAGCGATTTGCGTCTGGGAAGGTGGTGTCCAGCAGGGAGATCAGGTTATTCTTCAGCATGGTCTGAACTTTGGAATACTGTTGGTACTGCCGGTAGCAGATTTTCAGCATGAGTCGGGTATCCTCCTCCGGGATATATCTCGGCAATGTGAGCCAGTGGTCAAGACCGTAGTTGGCCAGCTTTACGGCATCCTTTTTGTCGGTTTTGGCCCGTCTTAAACTGTTGTTTCCGTAGTCATGCACCAGCATTGCATTGACTACCGAGACATAAAGGCCCGCGTCGTGGAGCAGCCAGGCCACCGGAGCATGGTAATTACCCGTGGATTCCATCACCACACGGGTCTCGCCGTCCAGGCTTTTGAGCAGTCCTGCCAGCTCGCTCAGTTCATTGGCGGTGTGACGTACTTCAAAGGGTGAAACCACTACCTCTCCGAAGGGCCGCATGACTGCAATCATGCTCTTACCCTTGGAAACATCGATGCCAACGCAGTTCATTCACATTCCTCCAATACAAAGAATCTGCAACCGGAATCCATCTTTTCTCGCTGCCGATTCAATCTATTGTGTGACACGAACTCTCCGACATCCGGTGGTTCAACCTGCTTAAATCGAACGCTGCAACGAGAGGATGGCTAACAGTCTTTCACACGGACATACAAGCCCAAGGAGTGATTGGTCAGCCAGTTGCTCCTCTCATTGTAGCTTAGGCACGAGATGGAGGGAAAGCCGGACTGGCTGTCCGGCTTTCCTGTCCAAATTTATTGTAATAGGGGTAATGACAAAATGATGGACGTAGCGAATTATCCGAAACAGACAACGCTATCGGTGCTTGGCTGTGAGGATACGGGGATGGAGGAAATGATAACGACGTTTATGGACGCCTGCCGAATGGTATTTGAGGAAAAAGGCCAGCAGGTGGAGATATACCCCGAGATGTTCAAAACCGCCAATGCGGGCCGGAAAATGGGCGGGCTGATCAGCCTTGCAACCAAGCTGGCCCAAAAGCCGGAGCCGGGCTTCACCGTGGACGGGCTGGAGGATGAGTATAAGATTTTTCTGGTGGCTGGGCAATACCGCGATTCCATATCGTTCGACGTGTATTGTCAGACGCTTTTTGCGCTGAAAAAAGGAGGCTTCGGCAAGCGCCAGCGGGAATATGAATACAAAGGAAGCCGGTATGAACGGGCGCTGAACTATGTGGCGGAAGCCTTTAAGGCATTTACAGCTGACGATGAGTAAAGCCGGAGGAAAAGAGGTGTTTGGCAGTGGGCAATGAATATTACTGCAAGTGCAAAAAATGCAAATACATAGACCCAACGGAGACAAGCGGATATAAATGGTATTGCGAATATTATAAAACGTATGAAGACCCGGACGAAGTGAAGGAGTGCAGGCATTACTGCGAGCGCTGAGGCCGCACGGCGCGCAAATTTGCGCCGCACGCTTGCATTCCCGCGCAGGGTGTGGTATGATATTTGGGCAATCGTTCCGATCGCTGCTCCATACGCACAGGATGGTGTATGCTGGTAGCATCCCATTGAAGGTTGTGATGGGCGCATGTACAAGGCATGGCCCCCGGAATCAGAACCAGAAAGAGGTGAAACACATGAAGGAAGGTATCCATCCGAAGTATGAGGAAGCCGTGGTCACCTGCGCGTGCGGCAACACGTTCACCACGCGTTCCACGAAGAAGGAGATCCACGTGGAGGTGTGCTCCAAGTGCCACCCGTTCTACACCGGCAAGCAGAAGCTGGTGGACACCGGCGGCCGTGTGGACCGCTTCAAAAAGCGCTTCAACATGCAGTAAACACCTGCGAAGGGCGGCCCTTGGGGCCGCCCTTCTTTGGTTTGAAGAAAGGGGAGGATGGCGTTTGGAAAGCTACCGCACGGTGCAGGGCACGGCCGAGGCCGAGCTGGAGGACCGCCGCTCGCGCTTTATTGCGCAGCTTTCGTTTGCAGACACCGAGGAAAAGGCCCTGGCCTTTTTGGAAGCCGTGCGCGCAAAGCACAAAACGGCCACCCACAACGTGTATGCCTATGTGCTGCGCGAGGGCGCGCGCATGCGCTATTCCGACGACGGCGAGCCCCAGAAAACAAGCGGCCTGCCCACGCTGGAAGCCATCCGCCACGCGGGCGTGGTAGATTGCATCATTGTCACCACGCGCTATTTTGGCGGCACGCTGCTGGGCACGGGCGGGCTTGTGCGCGCCTATGGCGGCGCGGCGGCGCTGGCGCTGCAGAAGGCGCGCGTGGTAACCATGCAGGTGGTGGTGCCGGGCGTGTGGCGCGTTTCGTACGCGCAGTATGAACAGGCGCTGCGCATTTTGGAAGAGTGCGGCGCAAGGCTGGACGACACGCGCTTTGAGGCAGACGTGGCCCTGCATTTCTGCATGCTGGCACAGGGGCGCGAGGCCCTGTGCGAAAAGGCGCGCGAATTTTGCCGCGGCGAAGCGAAACTGCAGTGGCAGGCCGCGCGCTGTGCCCCGTTTTGACGGCGCCGGGCGGCAAAACGAAAAAAAAGAAAAAAATTTGCAAAAACACAAAGGGTTTTTCGCACTTTTGGCGTATATATAAAATAGTGGGGCTTTTTTCGGGCTTCCCGGCTTTATGGGGATAAGGAGGCGGCGGCATTGACAGTACGCGAGCGCATTGAACAGACAGAACATCAGATTTTGTGCCCTTACGCCTGCTTTGCAGACGAGAGCCGCGGGCGCGCGCGCGAAGAGGCGCCGTGCCCCTACCGCACCTGCTTTCAGCGCGACCGCGACCGCGTGCTGCACTCGAAGGCGTTTCGCCGCCTGAAGCAGAAAACGCAGGTGTTTCTTTCGCCCGAGGGCGACCACTACCGCACGCGGCTGACGCACACGCTGGAGGTAAGCCAGATTGCGCGCACCATTGCGCGCGCCCTGCAGCTGAACGAAGACCTGACCGAGGCCATTGCCATGGGGCACGATTTGGGCCACACGCCGTTTGGCCACGCGGGCGAGCGCGCGCTGAACAAGCTGTGCCCGGGCGGGTTTCGCCATTACGAGCAAAGCGTGCGCGTGGCCGAAAAGCTGGAGCGCGCCGGAAAGGGCCTGAACCTTTCGAAAGAGGTGCTGAACGGCTTTATCTGCCACACAAAGGGCACCTGGCCCTACACGCGCGAGGGGTGCGTGGTGCGCTATGCAGACCATATCGCCTATATGAACCACGATATTGAGGACGCCATGGCGGCGGGCGTGCTGCACGCGGGCGACATTCCGCGCGAAATTACGCAGGCGCTGGGCGAGACGAAATCGCAGCGCATCACAAGCCTGATTGCGGCCGTGGTGGCCCACGGGCCCGAGCAAATTGGCATGGCGCCCGAATGGCAGGCCGCCTACGAGGCGCTGCACGCGTTTATGTACAGCACCGTGTATGTGGACAAGGTGGCCAAAAAGGAAGAGAAAAAGGTGGACGGGCTGATAGAGGCGCTGTATGCCCATTTTCACGACAACCCCACCCACATGCCGCAGGCATACCTGTACATCATGTGGGAAGAAGGGGTGGACCGCGCCGTGACGGATTATATCTCCGGCATGAGCGACGAATATGCCGTGCGCACGTTTGAAGAGCTGTTTGTCCCGCAGAAGTGGGGCGTGCTGTAGGAAAGGGGTGTGGGCCTGTGAAAGAGGGCAAGCGGTTTGAGGTGGTTTACCAGCAAAGCGTGGGGCTGGCAAGCGAGGTGCGCATTTTGCGGGACAGGGCCACCGGCGTGGAATACCTGGCCACCTGGTTTGGCCAGGCCGGCGGCGTGACGCCGCTGATAGGCCCGGACGGCCTGCCCGTGGCTTCGAAAGCGCAGGGAGGTGAGCAGAATGTGGATGGATGAGCCCTTTGGCATGTTTTCGGTGATGAACACGCTGTTTCCCATTCTGTTCTTTGGCGTGTTTGCCGTTGTCATCCTCACGTTTGTGGTGGCGCTGGTGCGCGGCGCCGGGCAGTGGCGGCGCAACAACGCGGCGCCCGTTTTGACGGTGGAGGCCGAGGTGGTGGCCAAGCGCACGCAGGTAAGCCGCGGCGCCAGGGCGCACGGGGACATGACGGATATGACAGGCGGCTTTACCCACTATTACGCCACCTTTGAGGTGGAAAGCGGCAGCCGCATAGAGCTGGCCGTGCGCGGCGAAGAATACGGCATGCTGGCCGAGGGCGACCGGGGCCGCCTGACGTTTCAGGGCACGCGCTATCAGGGCTTTGAGCGCGCCTGACGCGCCCGGCCGCGGGGGCAGTTTGGCGGCCCGCGCCCGGCCCGGCAGGGCGCCCGGCGCCGGGGCGCGGCGCATTTTACGGCGAGAGGAGGCAAAGGCATGATACCGCAAAGCTATATTGAAGAGCTGGTGCAGCGCAACGACATGGTGGACGTGGCGCAAAGCTATGTGCAGCTGCGCAGGCGCGGGCGCACTTACACGGGCCTTTGCCCGTTTCACAGCGAAAAGACGCCCTCGTTTGTGGTGTACCCCGAGACGCAGAGCTTTTACTGCTTTGGCTGCGGCGCGGGGGGCGACGTGATCACCTTCATCAAAAAAATAAACAATGTGGATTATGTGGAGGCCGTGAAAACGCTGGCCGCGCGCGCCGGCATGGCCATGCCGGAAGAGGACGACAAGGCCGGCCGCCTGCGCAGCCGCATTGTGTCCATCAACAAAGACGCGGCGCGCTTTTTTGTGCAGTGCCTGCAAAGCGAAGAGGGCCGCGCGGCGCGGCGCTACTGGCGCGAGACGCGCGGGCTTTCGCCCGCCGTCATCACGCGGTTTGGCCTGGGCTATGCGCCCAACAGCTTTCACGCCGTGCGCAACCATTTGCGGGGGCTGGGCTACACGCAGGAGGAGATGCTGGCCTCTGGCCTTGTGAAGCGCAGCGAAAAGGGCAGCCTGTACGATGTGTTCCGCAACCGGGTGATGGTGCCCATTTTCGATTTGCGCGGCAATGTCATTGCCTTTGGCGGGCGCAACATGGGCCCGGAAAAGCCCAAATATATCAACAGCCCCGAGACGGTGGTGTATAAAAAAAGCCGCACGCTGTTTGCGCTGAACGTGGCGAAAAAAAGCGACGTGCGGCGGTATATCCTGTGCGAAGGGTATATGGACGTCATCAGCCTGCACGCGGCGGGCTTCACCACCGCGGTGGCGGGCTGCGGCACGGCCCTGACGCCCGAGCAGGTGAAGCTTTTGAGCGAATATGCCGACGAGGTGGTGCTGTGCTACGATTCCGACGAGGCGGGCCAGAAGGCCACGGCCCGCGCCATCGAGCTGTTCAGCGCCTCGCCGGTGAAAACATCGGTGCTGAACATTCCGGGCGCGAAAGACCCGGACGAATTCATTCAAAAATACGGGCCCGAGCGGTTTGCCCAGCTTGTGGACGGCAGCGCGGGCGCCCTGGAATATGAGCTGGAAAAGCGGCGCGCAAAATACGACCTTGCCAGGCCGGACGGCCGCGTGGGCTATTTGAAAGAGGCCATTGACGTGCTGGCATCGAGCGCCGTGACGGCCACCGAGCGCGATGTGTACGCCGGGCGCCTTTCCGAGCAGACGGACGTGGACAAGGCGGCCATTTTAACGCAGCTGGCCGCCGCCGTGAAGGCGCAGGGCTACCGCCAGCGGGCCAGAAAACAGAAAGAGCTGCTGGCCGAGGGCAACACGGGCCGCGTGAAGGTGCCCTATTCCCAGGGCGGGGCCAGGGCGCTGGGCGTGGCCTTTGCCCAGCAGCAGCTTTTGGCGGCGGTGTTGAAAAAACCGGAGTTCTGCCCGCGCGCGGCCGCGCGCTGTGCGCCCGGGCAGTTTTTGGACGAAGGGCTGGGCCAGGCATACCGGCTGGTGCTGGCGGCGCACGACGCCGGCGAGACGGCGGACATTGCCTCGCTGGCGGGGCACCTGCCCGAAGAGACGCTGGCCCTGATCAGCCGCATTCTGGCGCAGAACTACGACGTGGGCTTTACCGAGCAGGATGTGGATATGTACCTTGCCCGCATCGAGGGCGGCCAGCCGGGCAGCGCGGCGGCCGCGCACAGCACGGCGCAGCAAATAGACAGCTACCTGCGCGAGCTGAAAGAAAAAAAGAAATAGCCACCCGCGCGCAGCAGGCCGCCGCGGCCTGCTGCGCAACAGCAATGAACACGAGAAGGAGATACCATGGGAGAAAAGAAAAACGTCATCACAAACCTGGTAGAGCTGGGCAAGCGCAACCAGAAAATCACCACCAAAGAAATTAACGACGCTTTGGAGGAGATAGGCTTTGAAGTAGAGCTGGTGGACAAGCTGTACGAGGCGCTGGACGCGAACAACATTGAAATTGTGGACGAGCCCGACGCCGACGTGGAGGAGTTTACCCTTACCGAAGAGACGGTGGACGAGCTGGAGAGCGCGCTTTCCGCCGAGGGCGTGAACATTGACGACCCCGTGAAGGTGTACCTGAAAGAGATTGGCCGCGTGCCGCTTTTGAGCCCGGAGGAAGAGATAGACCTTGCCGTGAAGATTCAAAGTGGCGGGCCGGACGGCGACAAGGCCAAACAGCGCCTTTCCGAGGCAAACCTGCGCCTGGTGGTGTCCATTGCCAAGCGCTATGTGGGCCGCGGCATGCAGTTTCTGGACCTGATTCAAGAGGGCAACCTGGGCCTGATTAAGGCGGTGGAAAAGTTTGACCACACCAAGGGCTTCAAGTTTTCTACTTACGCCACATGGTGGATTCGCCAGGCCATCACCCGCGCCATTGCAGACCAGGCGCGCACCATCCGCATTCCCGTGCACATGGTGGAAACCATCAACAAGGTGAAGAAGGTGTCCAGCCAGCTTTTGCACCGCAACGGCCACGAGCCCACGGCGGACGAAATTGCCGCCGAGCTGGAAATGCCGGTGGATAAGGTGCGCGAGATTATGCGCGTGGCGCAGGAGCCCGTGAGCCTGGAGACGCCCATTGGCGAGGAAGAGGACAGCCATTTGGGCGATTTTATTCCCGACGAGGACGCCCCCATGCCCGCCGAGGCCGCCAGCCACACGCTGCTGAAAGAGCAGCTTTCGGGCGTTTTGAAAAGCCTTACCCCGCGGGAGGAAAAGGTGCTGCGCCTGCGCTTTGGCCTGGAGGACGGCCGCCCGCGCACGCTGGAGGAAGTGGGCAAAGAGTTCAACGTCACGCGCGAGCGCATCCGCCAAATAGAGGCCAAGGCCCTGCGCAAGCTGCGCCACCCCAGCCGCTCGAAAAAGCTGCGCGATTTTCTGGATTAAGCCGCACGGCCGGGGCAACCTTGCCGCTTTTGCACGCGCGCCGGGCACATAGAAAGGAAGAGGGATATGCTGAATTTTGATTACCACATTGGCACGGAAATTTTCTTTGGCCGCGGGCAGCTGGCCAAGCTGCCTGCAGCCATCCGCCGGCATACTGATAAGGTTTTATTGTGCTATGGCGGCGGCTCTGTCAAGCGCACGGGCCTGCTGGCCCAGGTGCAAAGCGCGCTGTGCGAGGCGGGCATTTCGTATGTGGAGCTGGCCGGGGTAGAGCCCAACCCCCGCACCACCACGGTGGACAGGGGCGCCGCGCTGTGCCGCCAGCACGGCCTGGGCGGCGTGCTGGCCGTGGGCGGCGGCAGCACCATCGACTGCGCCAAGGTGGTGGCGGCGGCCCGCTTTTACAGCGGCCCCGCGTGGGACCTGATTGAGCGCAAGGCCCCGGTGACGCAGGTGCTGCCGGTGTTCAGCGTGCTGACGCTTTCGGCCACCGGCTCGGAGATGGACGACGTGGCCGTTATTTCCAACTGGCAGACAAGCGAAAAGCGCAGCATTGCCCACCCGGCCATGCGCCCCGTGGCCAGCGTGCTGGACCCTGCCTACACCTTCACCGTGCCCGCAAACCAGACGGCGGCCGGCACGGCGGACATTATGAGCCACACGCTGGAGACGTATTTTTCGCGCTGCCAGACGGGCTATTTGCAGGACAGAATGGCCGAGGCCATTTTGAAAACGTGCATCCACTTTGGGCCCATTGCCCTGCGCACGCCGGACGATTACACCGCCCGGGCCAACCTGATGTGGGCCTCCAGCCACGCCATCAACGGCACCATTGCCCTGGGCAAAGAGTGCCCGTGGAGCGTGCACACCATGGAGCACCAGCTTTCGGCCTGCTATGACATTACGCACGGCGTGGGCCTGGCCATTCTGACGCCGGCGTGGATGCGCTATGTGCTAAGCGAGGCCACGGCGCCCAAGTTTGCCGAATACGGCGTGAACGTGTGGGGCCTGGACGCCGCGCTGGGGCAAATGGAACTTGCGCGCCGCGCCATTGACGCCACCCGGCGCTTCTTTGTGGAAGAGCTGCACCTGCCCGCCACGCTGCGCGAGGTGGGCATTGGCCCCGAGCGCTTTGACGAAATGGCCCAAAAGGCCGCCACGCCCGCGCTGCAAAACGAGGCCTATGTGGGCCTGGGTGCGGCGGATGTGAAAAAAATTTACGAGATGTGCCTGTAAGCACAGGGCCGCGGCGGGGGCGCACAGCCCGGCCGCGGCCTTTTTGCGCGCGCTGTGCGGCAAAAAAGGCGCGCAGGGCGCGAAAAATGCCACAAATGCGGGGCATATGCCGTGTTTACAGGTAGAACGAAAGCAAAATGCGCGGGGCGCGCGGCCCCGCGCGGGCACGCATGCCCTTGCATGCACATGCGGAAAGGAGGAGGGCCCTGTGGAGGATGCGGCCATTGTGGAACTGTATTGGCAGCGCGCGCCGGAGGCCATTGGGCACACACAGGAAAAATACGGCGCATATTGCCTTGCCATTGCCGGGCGGCTGGTGCCCGTGCGCGAGGACGCAGAGGAGTGTGTGAACGACACCTGGCTGCGCGCGTGGAACGCCATGCCCACGGCGCGGCCGTGTTTTCTGGCGCCGTTTCTGGGGCGCATTACGCGCAACCTTGCGCTGGATAAGGCCGCCTTTGAAAGCGCCCAAAAGCGCGGCGGCGGCGCGGCGCAGGCCCTGCTGAGCGAGCTGGAAGAGTGCGGCGCACAGCCCGCCGCGCCCGGCCGTGTAGAGGACGGGCTGGACGCAAAAGAGCTTGCGGGGCTGATAGAGCGCTTTTTGGGCACACAGAAGCCCACGGCGCGCAGGCTGTTTTTGATGCGCTATTTTCTGTGCATGCCCGTGCGTGAGGCCGCCGGGCGCCTTGGCATTACCGAGACAAAGGCGCGCACGCTTTTGTGCCGCACGCGCCAGCGCCTGCGGGCCTACTTACAGCAGCAGGGGGTGGAAGTGTGAGGGCAGAAACATTGTTTCGCGCCATTGGCGAAGTGGACGAAGCCATGCTGCAGGACGCCGTGGCCGCCGCCGCACAGCCGGTGAAAAGGCGGCCGCCCGTGCGTTTTGGCGCGGGGCTTGCCACGGCGGCGTGCGCTGCGCTTTTGGCCGCGGCCGTGCTGGGCACCGCCGTGCCCCGGGGCGGCCTTGCCAGCGGGGGAACACAGCAGGCGAAGAATAGCCTACAAAGCAGCGGCGCGCCCGCCGCGCAGGAGGAAAGCGCGGGCGCCGGGGCCGGCGCGGCGCCCGAAAGCGGCGCACTGCCCGGCTTTTCGCTGGAGGAGGCGGGCGGCGCGGGCCTTGGCATGGAGGCCGTGATGGTGCAAAGCGAAAGCGGGCTTTTGCCCACGGCCTGGCCCGGGCAGGGCGAAGAGATGCCAGACGCGCTGACGGTGTACCGGAACGCACGCCCGGCAGATGTTACCGGCGCGCGCACATACACGGAGGAAGAACTTTGCGCCCTGGCCCGCCAGACGGCACAGGCGCTGGGCCTTGCGGTGGAAAGCGTGGAGGTTTCGCCCACCGAGGAACAGAGGCAGGCCACGCTGGAAAGGTTTGAAGAGGCAGGGCTGCTGCCCTCTGAGGAGGACACGCCCGAGGCGGCGGCCGAAAAACAGGCCCAGCTGGAATATAACCTTGCGCCAAGCAGGGCAACGGCCGTGTGCACAGGCGGGGCAGAGGTAACCGCCCAGCGCGACGGCAGCGTGCGCGTGCAGCTGCCGCAGAGCTTTGACGCGGCGCTGGACGGCAGCGGCGCGCAGGCGTATGCCGCGGCCGTGCAGCAGCTTGCAGACGAGTATGGCACGGCGCTGGGCATGCAGGCCCCGCAGGCCGCCGTGCAGGCAGACTATGCCTTCGACGGCACGCTGAGCCTGATGCACACCGTGTGGGACGCGGCGGCCCCGCTGGCGCAGCAGCTGGCGTTTGCAAGCTGCGGGCGGCTGAGCTTTTCCACCGGGGAGGGCGGCACCATTTTTTACGAGCCGCCGCAGCTGGGCGAGGCGCTGGGGGAATACCCGCTTCTTTCGCAAAGCGAGGCGCAGGCCCTGCTGCTGCAGGGGCAGTGCCTGGCCGGCGCGCCCTATGCGGTGCAAAGCGAGGCGGACATTGCCGCGGTGCAGCTTTGCTACCGCGAGGGCAGCGAGGTGTACGCCCCGTGGTACCGCTTTTGGGTAAAGCTGCCCGAAGAGGCGCAGCAGAACTGCGCCCCGGGCTGCACCGTGTACGGCGCCTATTATGTGCCCGCGGTGCGCGGGGAATACATTGCCGGCGCGCCCGCCGCATAGAAAGCGGCCGCCCGCGGCAAATTGCAAAAACAAAACAGACGCCCGGCCTCTTGGCAAAGAGGCCGGGCGCTTGTGTGTGCCGCGGCGGCGGAGGCGCCCAAGACGTCAGCCCAATGGGGTTAAGAATAGATACTTTCCAAATTGTCCGCAAGCCCGTATTGGGCTAGGTCATAATCTTCATATTCCACTAATAGATTGTCTTTTATGGTGTCAAGTACTTCGCAATACGCCTGAACCTTCCCTGTTGAAAAGTCATCTTGTTTCAAGGCCTTTTCGCTTTGTGCAAGGTTGGCCTGCTCAACCAGACGCACTACAATTTCATGAAAAACTTTTTTTGTCATTCGCTGGTCCTTTCCGGCTGCTTCAGCATCACATCCAGAGCGTTGCCAAGGGCTACGAGTAGTTGTCTTCAATATCTATGTCAAGCCCACAGCGGGATAAATCGTACGAATGCTCTGACAGCGTGTGCTTGACCGTGCAAAGAGCATCGCGGTAACCCTGAAGCACTCCTTCTGAAAAATCGGTAGGGTTTCGGTCTCTTTGTTCGCGGGCATCCGCGGCAAAGGCGAGCAGAATGTGGATTACATGGTCGAACCAGGCATTGCACATTTCGTTCGCATCTCCTTTCTACGCACCCGGCTTTCGGCTTCAGGCGGCGGAAGAGGCCTCTTGCGGCGGGGCGGCGCTCTCTGCGGGCTGGCCGCCCTGGTACACCCACGTCACCTGATAGTCTGTGCCGGTAAGCTGGCCCAGCTGCCGGATGTAGTTTTCAATCAGAGATTTGGCGCGGTTCTGGGCGCTGGCCAGCAGCGCGGCGTTGCTTTGCACGGTTTCTTCCATTTGCAGCTGCGCCTGCTGGATGGCGGCCGTCTGCTCGGCCGCTGTGACGGGGTTTTTGTTCCAGCCGTCCTGGGAATAGACGAAAGATTCCTCGTTGAGGGTATCCTCATCAATGGAAATGTGCATCACCTGGGCCGGGGGCAGGCTGATGTGAACGTTCTGCCCGTCTAAGTCCATCTCTACCAGGGACATATCAATGCCCAGGGTGGCGATGCCGTCGTATTCAATCCAGAACGTTCTGTCCCGCTCGAAAATGCCGGTGATGCCGCCCCCGGCCGTCTTGGTGGATTATGCCACATTGTGGTAATAGCATTCCAGCGTGGCCAGGCTGCAGATGCTGCGCACCTGCCCAAGGTCCGGCACGGCCGCCTGTGTGCTTTGCACAGAGCACGCGGCCAGCATCACCGCCAGCACGGCGGCCAGAAGGGATGTTTTGAGCGCGGCTAGCTTTCTTTTCATTTTTTTCACCTCACTGAATGGTGACGGTGTATTGCCCGTCATACTGCTTCACCCACGGCGAAAGCAGGGCCTCCACGGCCGCCACGGCGTTTTCCCTGGCCGTTGCAAGCAGCTGGCCCTGCTGTGCGGCCTCGCGCTTCAAATCGGCAAGGCAAGCCTGGTAGGCCTCCTGCGAGATGGTTTCGGTTTCATACCGGGCCTTGTGGAAGATGAACTCCATAGAGCCCATGTCTACCCGCACGCTTTGCACCTCTGCCTGTGGAAGGGTGATGCGGATGTGTTTTTCCGCCTCGTCTGCGTCCATGTCCAGCTTGGAAAAATCAACGCCCGCGGTGACGGCGCCCTGGTAAGCCACATAGTATTTCGGCGTTTCGCCGTCCTCTTCGCACACCTCTACAATGGCGTTATAGGTATAATCCAGCGTAGAGAGCTCGCTGATGGCAAGCGCCTGTTTCAGCGAGGCCTGTGCGGTGGTTACCACCTTGTGGCCATTCCGCCGCCCCGGCAGAAAAAGCAGTGCCGCCAAAAGCGCCGCCAGCAACCCTATAACGGCGACGCCCAGGGCCATGCGCGGGCCCCTGCTCAGCCCGCGCCAGGCAAGCCATGCCCAGGCAATGCCTTTCGGCTTTTGTGTGGTGGTTTCAGTTTCCATTGTGTTCTCCTCCTGTTCAATTGGATGCGGCCGTTTGTGCGCCCGCCCGAAAACAGGCTGCAAATTTCGCGTACAAAGGGCCAACTTTGCGCAGATACCCCAAAATTCTGCACTTTCTGGTTTCATCTTAACAGGTGGTATTGTGCTTTTCAATCATTTTTTGCGGAAATATCCGCGAAAAATGCCGCGCACATCGGGTAGGCTTTTCTTGCGGGTATTTCCGCGAGAGGGGATGAAGTATGACCACGCAGCAGGCGGTGTGCCAGCGCATTCAAGAGCTGGCAAAACAAAAGGGCCTTTCCGTCAACCGGCTGGCAGAGCGCGCCGGCATCCATCACAGCACCCTGGACGCCATGCTTCGCGACGCCTCGCCCATCCGGAACACCGGGGTGACCACGCTGAAAAAGATATGCCAGGGGCTTGGGGTGCCGTTTGCCGATTTTTGGGCCAGCCCGCTTTTTCAAAACCTGGATTATGAGGAATAGCCCTGCGCAAAGCAAAGGGCCCGGCAATCCGGATTGCCGGGCCCTTTGAATGTGCTGTGGGCGGGCAAGACGCTGCGCGCGGCACAGTGGGGCGCGCCGCGTTTTGTAAAAATGTGCGCGGGCGTGTAAGAAACGGCCTGCGCCGGGCGTATAGAAGGGTGAAAGCGCTTTTCACAAAAAGAAAAAGGGCAAGAGGTGGAACCGATGCATCCTTATCAAACAGAACAGGCGCTGGCGGCGGCCCTGGCGCGGCGCGAGGCGGACGCGGCGGAACAGCTTGTGCGCGAATACGGCGGGCTTTTGAACGCCGTGGTGCGGCGGCATGCGCCGGGGCTGGACGCGGACGACATTCTGGCCGACGCCCTGCTGGCCATTTGGCAGAACGCGGGGCGGTTTGACGGGCAGCACAGCTTTCGGGCCTGGGCCGCCGCCGTGGCGCGCTACCGCGCCATTGACGCGGTGCGCCGGGCCGCGCGCACCCGCCCGGCGGGCGGCGCGCAGGAGCTGGAGCGTTTGGCGGGCCACACGGCGGACGAATATTTTGCGCTGGAGCTGGAAGATATGTTCCGCGGCCTGCCCGCCGAGGACCGCGCCCTTCTGCTGGGCCGGTATTTTTACGGCAGCACCCCGGCCGAGCTGGCCGCCGCGCGCGGCATCAGCGTGGGCGCTGTGAACACGCGGGTGGCCCGTGCCCGGCAACGGCTGGCCCGCCTGCGGGAAAGGAGCGGTGAAAAATGAAAAACGAATACGACGCGCTGAACCGGGCCACCGTGCGCCCGGAGGAATATGCCCCCGTGCCGCTGGGCGAGGCGCAGCAGGCGGCGCAGCTTCGGCGGCTGCTGGCCGCCGCACCCGCGCAGGCAGGCGGCGGCACCGCGCCTGAGGCGGGCACATCGCGGCGCCGTGCCCGCGGCGGAAAGCGCATGGCCGCCCTGCTGCTGGCGGCGGCGCTGGCCTGCGGCGTGCTGGCGGCCGGGGCGGCGGGCGCCTTTGCCTGGGGCGCAGACTTTGCGGCCTTTTTGGGCTTTGAGCAGCAGGAACTGCCCCTTTTGGGCGAGCTGAGCCAGGGCCTGGGCCTGACGCAGACGGTGGAGGACGCCTCTATTACGCTGGAGGGCGTGCTGGGCGACAGCCACTGCGTGTATATTCCCTTCACCGTCACCGCGCCGCCGGGCACGCAGCTGCAAAGCGCGCAGGAATATAATTTTGACGTGGCCTCGTTTCAAACAGACGCGCCGGACGCCACGGCCGTCACCATTCAGGCCCTGCCCGGCGGGCAGGCGGCCGAAAACCAGCTTCGCTTTGTGCTGATGGCCAGCGTGTCCACCCCGCTGAGCGGGCGGACGGCGCAGATAGAGCTGTGGAACATGTACCACAACTCGGCCCCCGGCGCGGGCGAGCGCCTGCACGACGGGGACGCCGTGGTGCCGGGGCATTTCAGCTTTGCCTTCCGGCTGGAATACGAGCCCGCGGGCGTCAGCCTGCTGGAAGGGCCCGCCCAGGCGGGCCTGGAAACCCCGCTGGCAACGCTGGAGCTTTCGCCCATTTCGGTGTACCTGCAGCTTGCAGAGCCAGCGGCGGACAGCGGCCGGGCCGCCCTGATGGATGTGCCCGTGGCGCTGTGCTTTGCAGACGGCACGCGCCTGCCCATTGTAAGCCGGTGGGACATTCAGCAGGGCGCCGCGGGCGTGCCGGGCAGGCGCTTTCAGGCACAGGACAGCCTGATTATTCAGCTTTTGCAGGCGCAGGATATGGAGCAGATAACCGCTGTGGAGGTGAACGGCACGGCCTTTCCGCTGGAATGAGGTTTGACAAACCGCGCCCGGCCTGCTATATTAAACTATAGTGAAACGGTATAGTTAAAAGGAGGCCGGGCCGGTGTATATCACGCAGGAGACGGATTACGCCATTCGCATTGTGTATTGCCTTGCCAAAAGCGGGGCGCGGCGCGATGCGCGCAGCATCAGCGAAGAGATGTGCATTTCGCTGCGCTTTGCCCTGAAAATACTGGGCAAGCTGGCCCAGGGTGGGCTGGTATCCAGCTTTAAGGGCAACCGCGGCGGCTACGAGCTGGCGCGCAGCGCAAAGGACATCAGCCTGAAGGACGTGATTGACGTGGTGGAGGGCCCGTGGCGGCTGACGCGCTGTGCAGACGACAGCGCGGCGTGCAACCGCAGCGCGCATGACACCTGCGCCTTCCGGCGCGAGATGTGCCGCATTTCCCAGCGCATCAACGAAGAGCTTGCGGCCGTGGATTTTGCGGCCCTTGCAGCCAGAAAATAAGCCGGGCCCCGCGCCCGGCCAAAGGCAGATAAGTTTCGCCCCGCGCGCGGCCAGCCGGCCGCGCGCGGGGCTTTGCGCTGCCAGGGTGCCGCCCCTGCCCGGGAAGGGCAGAAGGGCAAAGCGGGCTGGCGGGCAAGGCGGGCCGGTGGCCTGTGTGGGGCCCGCGGGCCCCTTTGGCGCACAGCGGCCGGGGCGCGGGGCAGGGAAGGCATGGCACAGCCGGGCGCCGCGCCGTGCAGCCTGCCGGGGCGTTTGCCCCCGGCGCACAGTGCCGCACGCCTGCCGCGCGCCTGCGCGCAGGGGGCTGCGCCGTGCTATTGCCGGACCCGCGCGCGCCGCGCGATGGGGCTGAGCAAAAGCCCTGCGCGCAAAAACAACACACGCACCCGGGTGAACCAATTGCGTTTTTGGGCTTTATTTTTTTGGTTTTTCCCTTGACGGCGCGCTTTTTCCGTCTTATAATGCTTATCATGTATCATCATGGCCTTGTCTGCCCCTGCGCCAAAAAAATGCCGAAAATATTTGTGCATTTTGACGATTTTTGCCCCGGCAGAAGGGCCGCTTTACGCGGTGTTACGAACAAGCGGAACATGCTGAAAAAATAAGGAGTGGTCGCAAATTATGGTGAAAGTCAAGCCCGTACAACTTGGCAAAACCGAGCGCATGAGCTTTTCGCGCATCGATGAAGTCATCGACATGCCGAACCTCATCGAGGTGCAGAAAAACTCGTACAACTGGTTTTTGAAAGAGGGCCTGAAAGAGGTCTTCCGCGATATTTCCACCATCGAGGATTATTCCGGCAACCTTGTGCTGGATTTCATCGACTACCGCCTGGACTCCCAGCCCAAATACACCATCAAGGAATGCAAAGAGCGCGACGCCACCTATGCCGCGCCGCTGCGCGTCACCGCACGCCTGCTGAACAAAGAGACGGGCGAGGTGAAAGAGCAGGAGATCTTCATGGGGGATTTCCCGCTGATGACGGATTCCGGCACGTTCCTGTACAACGGCGCCGAGCGCGTCATTGTCTCGCAGCTGGTGCGCAGCCCGGGCGTGTATTTCGGCAAAAGCTACGACAAAACGGGCAAAGAGCTGTTTACCGCCACCATGAACCCCAACCGCGGCGCATGGCTTGAGTTTGAGACGGATTCGAACGACGTGTTCTATGTGCGCATTGATAAAAACCGCAAAATTCCGGTGACGGTGTTCCTGCGCGCTTTGGGCCTGGGCGACGACGCGCGCATCCGCGATTTCTTCGGCGACGACGAGCGCATTGAGGCCACCCTGGCCAAAGACCCCACCACCAGCGAGGAAGAGGGCCTGCTGGAGACGTACCGCAAGCTGCGCCCGGGCGAGCCCCCCACGGTGGAGAGCGCGCAGAGCCATTTGAACAGCCTGTTCTTTGACGCGCGCCGGTATGACCTTTCGCGCTTTGGCCGCTATAAAATGAACCAGAAGCTGGCGCTTGCCAAGCGCATTGCCGGCCATGTGGCTGCGCGCGACATCATTGCCCCGCTGACGGGCGAGCTGCTGGCCGCCGCGGGCGAAAAGGTGAGCAAAGAGACGGCCGCCGCCGCCGAGGCCGCGGGCGTAAGCCTGGTGTACCTGACGGTGGACGGCAAGGAAGTGAAGGTGTTCACCAACGGCACGGTGGACGCGAAAGAGTTCCTTTCGTTCGACCCGGCCGAGTGCGGCATCAACGAGCGCGTCAGCTTTGCCGAGCTGCGCGCCATTCTGGACGAGACGGAGAATGTGGACGAGCAGAAGGAACTGCTGCGCAAAAACCACGACAAGCTGATTTCCAAGACGGTGACGGTGGACGACATCTTCGCCTCGGTGAACTATTTGAACAACCTGGGCCACGGCCTTGGCACCACCGACGACATTGACCATTTGGGCAACCGCCGCATCCGCAGCGTGGGCGAGCTTTTGCAAAACCAGTTCCGCATTGGCTTTTCGCGCATGGAGCGCGTCATTCGCGAGCGCATGACGCTGCAGGCGCAGGACATGGAGGTTGTGACGCCGCAGGCGCTCATCAACATCCGCCCGGTGGTGGCCGCGGTGAAGGAGTTCTTCGGCTCTTCGCCGCTGAGCCAGTTTATGGACCAGAACAACCCCCTTGCCGAGCTGACGCATAAGCGCCGCCTTTCGGCCCTGGGCCCGGGCGGCCTTTCGCGTGACCGCGCGGGCTTCGAGGTGCGCGACGTGCACTATTCGCACTATGGCCGCATGTGCCCCATCGAGACGCCGGAAGGCCCGAACATCGGCCTGATTTCGTACCTTGCCACCTTTGCCAAAATTAACGAATACGGCTTTATTGAGGCACCCTACCGCCGCATTGACAAAGAGCGCGGCGTGGTGACGGACGAAGTTGTGTATATGACGGCGGACGTGGAGGACGAATACATTGTGGCGCAGGCCAACGAGCCGCTGGACGAGGAGGGCCACTTTTTGCGCGAGCGCGTTTCGTGCCGCTGGCGCGACGAGATTTTGGAAGTGGACCGCAGCCGCGCCGACTTTATGGACGTCTCGCCGAAGATGGTGGTTTCCGTGGCCACGGCCATGATTCCCTTCCTGGAAAACGACGACGCCAACCGCGCGCTGATGGGCTCGAACATGCAGCGCCAGGCCGTGCCCCTGCTGGTGACCGAGCAGCCCATTGTGGCCACGGGCATGGAGTATAAGGCCGCGTGCGACTCGGGCGTGTGCGTGCTGGCCAAAAACGACGGCGTGGTGGAAAAGGTGACGGCGGACAAGATTATTGTGCGCACGTCCAAAACCACCACGGACGAATACGAGCTCATCAAGTTCATGCGCTCGAACCAGGGCACGTGCATCAACCAGCGCCCCATTGTGGACAAGGGCGAAAAGGTGCTGAAGGGCCAGGTGATTGCCGACGGCCCCGCCACCAAGAACGGCGAGATCAGCCTGGGCAAAAACGCCCTTATCGGCTTTATGACGTGGGAGGGCTACAACTACGAGGACGCCGTGCTCATCAACGAGAAGATTGTGCGCGAGGACGTGTACACCTCCATTCACATTGAAGAGTACGAGATTGAGAGCCGCGAGACGAAGCTTGGCCCCGAGGAGATTACGCGCGATATTCCGAACGTGGGCGAGGACGCCCTGAAAGATTTGGACGAGCGCGGCATCATTCGCATTGGCGCCGAGGTGACGGCGGGCGACATTCTGGTGGGCAAGGTGACGCCGAAGGGCGAGACAGAGCTTACCGCGGAAGAGCGCCTTCTGCGCGCCATCTTTGGCGAAAAGGCGCGCGAGGTGCGCGACACCAGCCTGCGCGTGCCGCACGGCGAATACGGCATTATTGTGGACGTGAAGGTGTTCACGCCCGAAAACTGCGACGAGCTGCAGCCCGGCGTGCGCGAAGTGGTGCGCTGCTATATTGCCCAGAAGCGCAAAATCAGCGTGGGCGACAAGATGGCCGGCCGCCACGGCAACAAGGGCGTTGTGTCCCGCATTCTGCCGCAGGAGGATATGCCCTTCCTGGAGGACGGCACCCCGCTGGACATTGTGCTGAACCCGCTGGGCGTGCCCAGCCGCATGAACATTGGCCAGGTGCTGGAAGTGCACCTGGGCTATGCCGCCAAGGCCCTTGGCTGGAAGGTGATGACGCCGGTGTTTGACGGCGCGCACGAGGCGGATATCCGCGAGATGTTCCGCGAGGCGGGCCTTTCCGAGGACGGCAAGAGCGTGGTGTACGACGGCCGCACGGGCGAAAAGTTCGACAACCCCGTTACCGTGGGCTATATGTATTATTTGAAGCTGCACCACCTGGTGGACGACAAAATCCACGCGCGCAGCACCGGCCCGTACAGCCTGGTTACCCAGCAGCCGCTGGGCGGCAAGGCGCAGTTTGGCGGCCAGCGCTTTGGCGAGATGGAGGTGTGGGCCCTGGAGGCCTACGGCGCCGCCTATACCCTGCAGGAGATTCTTACCGTCAAATCGGACGACGTGGTGGGCCGCGTGAAGACGTACGAGGCCATTGTGAAGGGCCAGCCCGTGCCGCAGCCGGGCATTCCGGAGGCGTTCCGCGTGCTGATGAAAGAGCTGCAGAGCCTTGGCCTTGACATGCGCGTGCAGGATAAGGACGGCAACGAGATCGACATCAAGCAGAACTATGACGACGACGATGTGGGCTTCGACCATTCCGAGCTTTCCATTGGCGACGACGTGATGGTGGAGAGCGAGCTGAACGACGACTACAGCATCGAAGACGTGGAGGACGCCGAGGGACCCGAGGACGACAGCTTCGCCATGGACGACCTGTTTGCGGACGGCGCAGACGGCGAAGAAGACTAACACCGGCGCCGCGCGCCGCGCTGAGGGCACAGCGCGCGGCCGCTTTCACGAAACAGGAACATCGAGAAAGAAAGGGTTCGATTCATGGAATTCAACGCATTCGATTCTATCAAGATCGGCCTTGCCTCGCCGGATCAGATCCGCGAATGGAGCTACGGCGAAGTGAAGAAGCCCGAGACCATCAACTACCGCACCCTGAAGCCGGAGCGCGACGGCCTGTTCTGCGAGCGCATTTTTGGGCCCACGAAGGACTGGGAGTGCCACTGCGGCAAATATAAGCGCATCCGCTACAAGGGCAAAATTTGCGACCGCTGCGGCGTGGAAGTGACGCGCGCCAAGGTGCGCCGCGAGCGCATGGGCCACATTGAGCTGGCTGCCCCGGTAAGCCATATCTGGTATTTCAAGGGCATCCCCAGCCGCATTGGCCTTATGCTGGACCTCTCGCCCCGCCTTCTGGAAAAGGTGCTGTATTTTGCCGCGTATATTGTGACAGACCCCGGCATGACGCCGCTGGAGGAAAAGCAGCTTCTGAGCGAGAAGGAATACCGCGACATGCGCGAGCGCTATGAGGATGAGTTCAAGGCCGCCATGGGCGCCGAGGCCATTCAGGAACTGCTGGCGAAAATAGACCTGGACGCGCTGAGCGCCCAGCTTCACGACGAGATGGAGAGCGCCAGCGGCCAAAAGCGCATGCGCCTGTTGAAGCGCCTGGAAGTGGTGGAGGCGTTCCGCGTGTCGGGCAACCGGCCCGAGTGGATGATTATGGACGTCATCCCCGTCATTCCGCCCGATATCCGCCCCATGGTGCAGCTGGACGGCGGCCGCTTTGCCACAAGCGATTTGAACGATTTGTACCGCCGCGTCATCAACCGCAACAACCGCCTCAAACGCCTGCTGGAGCTGGGCGCGCCCGACATCATTGTGCGCAACGAAAAGCGCATGCTGCAGGAGGCCGTGGACGCCCTGATTGACAACGGCCGCCGCGGCCGCCCGGTGACGGGCCCCAACAACCGCCCGCTGAAGAGCCTTTCGGACATGCTGAAGGGCAAGCAGGGCCGCTTCCGCCAGAACCTGCTGGGCAAGCGCGTGGACTATTCTGGCCGTTCCGTCATTGTGGTGGGGCCGGAGCTGAAGATGTACCAGTGCGGCCTGCCCAAAGAGATGGCGCTGGAGCTGTTCAAGCCCTTTGTGATGAAGGACCTTGTGGAAAAGGGCATTGCCAACAACATCAAATCGGCCCGCAAAATGGTAGAGCGCACCCGCACCGAAGTGTGGGATTCGCTGGAATACGTCATCAAGGGCCACCCCGTTATGCTGAACCGCGCGCCCACGCTGCACCGCCTTGGCATTCAGGCCTTCGAGCCGGTGCTGGTGGAGGGCCGCGCCATCAAGCTGCACCCGCTGGTGTGCACCGCCTTCAACGCCGACTTTGACGGCGACCAGATGGCCGTGCACGTGCCCCTTTCGGTGGAGGCACAGCGCGAGGCGCGCATGCTGATGCTGGCCTCGGGCAACCTTTTGAAGCCCGCCGACGGCAAGCCCGTGACGGTGCCCACGCAGGACATGGTGCTGGGCAGCTATTACCTCACCATGGTGAACGAGGGCGACAAGGGCGAGGGCAAGGTGTTCCGCGACGAGAACGAGGCCATCATGGCCTACCAGGAGGGCGTCATCACCCTGCAGGCGCCCATCAAGGTGCGCCGCACGCTGGAAGTGGGCGGCGAAACGCGCTCGAAGCTGGTGGACACCACCGCCGGCCGCATCATCTTCAACACGCCCATCCCGCAGGACCTGGGCTTTGTGGACCGCAGCACGCCGGACGGCATGTTCGAGTATGAAGTGAGCTTCCTTGTGAACAAGAAGAAGCTGGGCCAGATTATCGAGCGCTGCATCCACACCCACGGCACCGCCGTGACGGCCGAAATGCTGGACCGCATCAAGGCCCAGGGCTACAAATATTCCACCAAGGCCGCCATCACCGTGGCCGTGAGCGACGCGGTGATTCCGCCGCAGAAGGCCGAGCTGCTGCAAAGCGCCGAAGAGCAGATTACCAAGGTGACAAAGCAGTACAACAAGGGCCTTATCTCCAACGAAGAGCGCTATGCCAGCGTCATCAAAATCTGGTCGAAGACCACCGAGGACGTGGCCAGCGCCCTGCAGGCCAACCTGGACGCCCACAACCCCATCTTCATGATGGCCGATTCCGGCGCCCGCGGCAGCATGGCGCAGATTCGCCAGCTGGCCGGCATGCGCGGCCTGATTGCCAACACCTCGGGCCGCACCATCGAAATTCCCATTCGCGCCAACTACCGCGAGGGCTTGAACATTCTGGAATATTTCATTGCCGGCAAGGGCGCCCGAAAGGGCCTGGCCGACACAGCCCTGCGCACGGCGGACTCGGGCTACCTGACGCGCCGCCTGGTGGACGTCTCGCAGGACGTCATCATCCGCGAGGACGACTGCGGCGCCACCCAGGGCATTGTGGTGTCGGACATCCGCGAAGGCAACGAGATGATTGAAAAGCTGGCCGAGCGCCTGGAGGGCCGTTTTGCCGTGCACGACATTGTGCACCCCGAGACGGGCGAGGTGCTGGTGCGCGCCGACCACATGATGACGGCCGGGGACGCCCAGAAAGTGGTGGACGCCGGCATCGAAAAAGTGGAAATTCGCAGCGTGCTGTGCTGCCAGGCCAAGCACGGCGTGTGCGCCAAGTGCTATGGCGCCAACCTTGCCAACGGCAACCTGGTGGAAGTGGGCGAGGCCGTGGGCATCATTGCCGCGCAGAGCATTGGCGAGCCGGGCACCCAGCTTACCATGCGCACGTTCCACACCGGCGGCATCGCTTCCGCCGAGGACATCACCCAGGGCCTGCCGCGCGTGGAAGAGCTGTTTGAAAGCCGCCGCCCGAAGAACCTTGCCATTATGACAGAGATTGCGGGCAAGGCCAGCATTGACGACACGAAGAAAAACCGCCATGTGGTGGTGCAGGGCGTGGACGAGAACGGCGCGCCCACGGAAAAGAGCTACCTCATTCCGTTTGGCCAGCGCGTGCGCATTTCCGACGGCGACGAGCTGGAGGCGGGCGACCTCATCACCGAGGGCTTTGCCTACCCGCAGGACATTCTGGCCATCAAGGGCCCCATTGCCGTGCAGAACTACCTCATCAGCGAGGTGCAGAAGGTGTACCGCCTGCAGGGCGTGGATATCTGCGACAAGCACATTGAAGTGATTGTGCTGCAGATGATGCGCAAGGTGCGCGTGGAGGACGCCGGTTCCACCAACCTCATCGAGGGCTCTACGGTGGATAAGGCCGATTTCCGCGACGCCAACGAGGCAGTGGCCGCGCGCATGGCGGCCGGGGAAGAGGGCCTGCGCCTGGCCACGGGCCAAAGCGTGCTGCTGGGCATCACCAAGGCCTCGCTGGCCACGGATTCCTTCCTCTCTGCCGCCTCCTTCCAGGAGACGACGCGCGTGCTGACGGACGCCGCCATCAAGGGCAAAGTGGACCCGCTGATGGGCCTGAAGGAGAACGTCATCATCGGCAAGCTCATCCCGGCGGGCACCGGCCTGCCCGAGGTGGAGCAGCGCCTGGAAGCGCAGGACCCGCGCGCCGCCGAGTTCGCCGCGCCCGAAGAGGAAGCGGACGAAGAGCTGGTGGTGTAATTTGCCCGCCGGGTGAAACCGGGCGAAAGCGCGGCATGTGCCCGGCGGCACAGACGCCGCGCCCTTGGCGAATGGATGAGATTTGCATTGCTTGAAAAACAGAGCGCCGGGCGCGCGGGGCGGCTGCAGCCGTTCCGCGCGCCCGGCTTTTTGCGGCGGCGGGCTTGCACTTTCCGGCGCACGCCGGCCCTGCCGGGCACACAGGGCGGCGGCCCCGCCACGTGCCCCGGCCCGCAAAGCCCCAAAGCAAAGCGCGCCCCAAAGCAAAGCGCGCATAGAACAGAAAAGCCCCCCGCCAACGCCTGAACCGGTCCAGTAAAAACGGACAGTGACAAAAGGCCCCCTGATGTAGGAAAATAGACTACATCAGGGGGTCTTGTTATGGAGAAACGGAACTACACACACGTTCAAGTGCTGCTGCCAGAAATCAAGGGCATGCTGGCAGGGGGAAAAACGCAGCGGGAAGTGGCAGAGCACTACGGCTTCAAGAATAAGCAGGTAGTGAAAAAACTGCTTGAGCGTGAGCGGAGAAAAGAACGGAAGTTGGCAGCCGGAATCCTTCCGCGGCCCAAAGGACGACCGAGGAAAGATACTGCCCCCAGAAACATTGTGGCAGAGCAGGCGTATGAGATTCAGCGCTTGCAGATGGAGAACAAATTGCTGCGGGATTTTCTGCACTTCACAGGAAGGAAGTGAGAGCAAGGGTAAAATACCACATCATATATCGTCACAGAGAGGAATATCCAATATCCGTCATGTGCGCGTTTTTTGCAGTATCCAGAAGCGGCTACTATGCCTTTGTCCACCGCCTGGACAGGCCGGAGAAGGATGCCGCCCTTGCAGAAACTATCGCACAGCAGCGGGAACGCAGCTTCCGTACCTATGGCTACCGGCGGATGTGGCTATGGCTGAGAAGCCAGAATATTTTCCGCAATCCTAAAACTGTGCTGCGAATCATGAAAAAATATGCTCTGCTGTCAGAAATCCGCCGCCGCAGGAAATGGCAGCAGATGGGGCAGCAGGTCCACAGGTATGAGAATCTGCTGAACAGAGAATTTCACGCAGATAGGCCTAACAGAAAATGGGTAACGGACATCTCTTACATCCACACAAAGCAAGGCGTACTGTATCTGTCCATGATCCGGGATCTCTATGACAACAGCATCGTGGCTTATAAGACCGGAACTCAGCAGACAGTGAATCTGGTTCTGGACACAATCCGTTTGGCGATGAAGCAGCAGAAAAAGGCAGTCGCTGCGGAGTTGCACCTCCACAGCGACCAGGGATTTCAGTACACCTCTCGAGCATACTTTAACCTGACTCAAGCATACGGCATTACGCCTTCCATGTCAAGGAAAGGAAACCCATATGACAACGCCATGGCCGAAAATTTCTTCTCCATCCTCAAAACGGAGTGTATCTACCGCCACAAACCGGATACCTTCTCGCAAGCCAACGAGATGATTGACCGATATATCCTCTTTTACAACCATGAGCGCATCCAGTTAAAGACTGGAGAGGCACCGCTGGCGCGACGCCTCTCCTACTAAAACTCAATATTTCCTACCAGGGCTCTTTTTTGTGCTGTCCGCACATAATGGGGCAGTTCACGCCTTGGCAGGGGGCTTTTTGTTGTAAAGGAAACCCACCGGCGCGTGAACTATTCCGCCAAAAAAGGACATTGCAAAGAAACCACCCCCGGAGTAGGATAGAACTACAACGGGGGTGAATTTGAATATGGCAAGAAGCTATACCCATATCAAGCAGTACTATGAAGAAATGGAGCAGATGCATCAGGAAGGCCACAGCTGCCGGGAGATTGGAGAAAAGTTTGGATTTACAAAAGAACAGGTCAAAGAATGTTTGAGGAGGCCAAGACGTAAAGCCCGGAAAGAACAGGAAAGTATTCCAAAACGACGAGGGAGGCCAGCAAAGCAAATACCAACCACACTATCAGCATTAGAAAAAGAAGTAAAACAGCTTCGAATGGAAAATGAACTGCTGCGGGATTTTCTCAAAGCAACCGAAAGGAAGTGAGAGCCCAAGTCAAATATATAGTCATACAAAGATATGCATCCAAGTATCCGGTCGCTTCTATGTGCCATTTCTTTGATGTATCACGCAGCGGATATTACAGCTTCCGAAAGCGAAGCAAACAGTTGAATCGGGAATCTCTTTTGGTGGAACAGATTCAAGCATGTCGTGATAGTGGGAAGTATATGTGCACGTACGGCTGTCGTCGGGTCCAACTTTGGATCGAGCGTCAGTACGGTAAGCATTATAACTACAAGACCATTTGGCGTGTCATGCATAAATATGGTCTGTTGTCGAAGATTCGCCGCAAAAGATTCATTCATTGCGGCGAGGAAACACGAACCTATGCGAATCTGTTGAATCGTAATTTTCACGCTGACAGACCTAATCAAAAATGGGTAACCGATATCAGCTATATTCCAACCAAGCAGGGAACTCTTTACCTTTCCGTCATCTGCGATTTGTTTGACTTAAGCATTGTTGCCTACAAAACCAGCACCCGCCAAAGTATCAAACTGGTGCTGGATACGGTCCGGCTAGCGATGGAAAAAGAAAAGGTCACTGCAGAGCTGCAACTCCACAGTGACCAAGGGTTTCAATACGCTTCCCAAAGCTATTTTACCCTAACTACACAATACGGCATTACTCCGTCCATGTCAAGACGGGCCAACCCATACGACAACGCCATGGCGGAAAATTTCTTTTCCATTCTCAAATCTGAATGCATTCGTCTTTACAAGCCGGAGACCATCCATGATGCACAGACTCTCATTGATGAATATATCGCTTTTTACAACCATGATCGCATTCAACTTAACTCCAAGCTCTCTCCTATCGAAAAACGGCGTCTCTTTGCGTAATCCTTCCCTATCCTACCAAAGGTGGTTTTATTTCTGTCTTTTTCTTCTGGAACAGTTCAGCGGCCGGTGGTTATGATTCGCGCCGCGCCGTGCGCGGCGCGGCGGCAGGGAACGTGATGTGCCGCCCGCTTTTGCGGGCGCTGCGCGCCGCGCATGCCAGCGCGCTTTGCGCAAGCTGCGCCGCAAAAGACGCCTGTGCCGCCGCGCACAAACTAAAACAGCCCCGCCACAGGCCGTGTGGCCCGGCGGGGCTGCAAAGCGGCAGGGCAGGAAAAGCGGCGGGGCACCCGCGCCGTGCGCGGCCCTGCGCGGAAAGCCGCTTTCCGTCAGGAGGCGGCGGACGCCGGGGCCGAGGCCGGGGCGCTTTGCCCGCTGGCAGAGGAGGCCCCGCTCGTGCTTTGCGAACCGCTTTGCGGCGCATACACGGCGGCGCTGTAGGCGCCGATGGTGACGCTGTTCACCGTCACGGCCTCGGTGGGCACGCCGTTTTCATCGCAGGGCACGGCGGCAATGGCGTCCAGCACGTCCATGCCGGCAATCACCTGGCCGAACACGGTGTCCTGCCCGTCCAGGTAGGGCGCGCCGCCCGCGCTTTGGTAGGCGTCTGCCACCTCTTCGCGCACGCCCGCCTCTTTCAGCGCGCTGGCGTCCGCGCGGGAGACGCTGTCCTGTGCGCACTGCACAAAATAGAACTGGCTGAGGTTGCCCGTGCCGCCCTGGCCGCCGTTGGCCGTGGCCAGCGCGCCGGCATAGTGGTGCAGCGCGTCGGTAATCTCATTCGGAAAGGCGCCCTGGCCCCAGGTGGTGGTGCCTTCGCCGGTGTCAGCCGCGCCAAGGCCCGTCTGCACGCAAAACCCCTCCACAATGCGGGAGATGGGCATTTGATTGTAATAGCCGGAATTGGCAAGGCCCGTAAAATTTTCCACCGCCATGGGCGCCTGATCGGGGTATAATACCACCGTGATGTCCCCCATGGTGGTGGAGATGGTGGCAATGGGCGCGCCCTCGGCGGGCTGGGTGAACTGAAGCTCGCCCGAGCTTACGGCCCGGCGCGTGGTGCTTCCGCCGGGGCCGGGCTGCTCTTCGCCACTGCACCCGAACAGCGAGAGGCACAGCGCCGCGCACACCGCGGCGCACAATATCTTTTTCAAAGGCTTCCGCCTCCTTTTTGGCAGGGTTGGCAGCGCGCCGGAAGCGATGGGCCCCGGCCGCCGACAGAACCATCATACCACAGCGCGCCGAACAGCGCAAATGCGCGGGGCATCTTGACGGCGGCACCTGCGTAAGCTACAATATAGAAAAAGAAATTGCGCGGCCGGCGCGCGCCGGCCCACAAAAAGGAGAAACCCGAATGGATGAACAGCAGAACGCTCTGCCGCAGGAAGAGCTGGATTATACGCCGGACCTGATTACCCTGGAGGATGAGGCCGGGCAGGAGCACCAGTGCGAAGTGATTGACACGGTGGACCACAACGGCGAGCACTACCTTGCCGTGGTGCCCTATGTGGAAGACCCGGAAAAAATGCTGGAAGAAGACGCGCAGCTGATTATCATGCGCGTGACGGAAGAAAACGGCGAAGAGTTTTTGGACATTGTAGAGGATGATGAAGAGCTGGCCGCGGTGAGCGAGGTGTTTGCCGCGCGCCTGGAAGAGCTGTACGATATCGAGCTGTAACCCGGCGCGGCGCGCCGCCGCCCCTTTTTTAAACAGGGCGGCCCGCACGGCGCCGCGCCCTGAAAACGGCAACCGCCTGCCCTGTGCGATTTGTTGCGCCTACGTTAAATCCTACTAACCAATCATCGGGAGCCCGGTGTCCGTGGAGGGATTGCAGACCTCCCGCCGTTGCGGAAGAAGGGAGCATGAAACCCATGGCAGGGCACCCACCTGCCAAAGAGGTAGGTTTTGGTTTGGCGCAGACGGCAGGGTGGGCTTTGCTTTTTTGTGCAAAACCGCGCACAGCGGAAAACAGAGCAACCGGGCCCCGGCCTGACGAAAGAAGAACCCCCAGCCCCGGCACCCGGGGCCGGGGGTTTTTGCTGTGTACGCTTTTCCGGCTGCGGGCCTGGCCCCGGGGCAGGCGGCAGGGCGCGCACAGGCCGGGCCCGGCGGCCCTTTTGCGGCGCCACAGCGGCACCGGCGGCGGTAAGGCGGCAGAAAGCGTGGTGGTGGCGGTGAGGTAGGCCAAAACAAAAAGGCGCCCTGGCGGTTTGGGCCCGCGCGCGGCGGACGGTGAGGCTTACCTCAAAATGGGCAAATTTTATTTATTTTGCAAGTGTTTTCTTTACAAAAAACAGAAAGTATGATACAAAATATATAAAAGAGAAGCGAGGACAGGCGGGCCCGCCTGTGCCCGCCGTTTCAAAAAAAGACTGGAGGGACACCGATATGAAAAACCAGCAGGCAGGCGCCCGCATCGACCCCTTGCTGTATCACTTCCGCATTGCCTACATTGCTTTGGCGCTTTTGCCCTTTGTTTTCTGCTTTTTTATGCTGTTCCGCATTTTCACCTCGCCGCTGCCCGCCGGGTATTCCTCTGCGTTCGGGTACCTGGGCGCGCTGCTTTCGCTGCCCGCCATTTTGTACCTTGCTGTCAACCTGGCTTTGTACGAGGCCCTGTGCGCCCTTGGCTGCGCGCTGTTCCGCAGGCAGCTTCAGCTTTCAAAAAGGGCGCTGGCGCTTATGTGCGCGGCGCTGGCCGCCATCGGCTTTCTGCTGCACCCGCAGGTTTTGGGCATGGAGACCTGGCTGTTTCTGATAAACGTCCAGACAGACGCTTCGCCTTTGACGCTGGCGCTGTGGGGCTGCCTGCAGCCGCAGGTGCTGCTTGCGGCGGCAACGCTTCTTGCGGGCCTGCTGTGCCTGCATTTCAAAGGCCCGCGGCAGGCCGTGGCACGCCTTGACGTGAAGGCCGCCGCCGAATAGGGCGCGGCGGAAAACGCAGCCCCTGCGCTGAAACGCGGAAAAAAGGCCGGGCGCCCGCCCGGCCTTTTGCGCGCCCCGGCCTTTTGCGGCGCGCCGCCGCACACATGCGCGGGGGCCGGCCTGCGCGCGGGCGCGAAAAGGGAGAAAAGGGAAGAAAAAGCCGCTTTTCCGGCGCGGCGGCGCGAAAATTTCTGTTGACACAAAGCAAAATTTCGGGTAGACTATATTTGTTGCGCCAAGGGCGCAGCATGCCCATTTCATCTTGGTGCGGCGGCGCGGTGCGCCGCTACATTTTGTGAAGTGGAACACCATTTTTGAAGAAAGGAGGAAAACCATGCCTACTTTTAACCAGCTTGTGCGCAAAGGCCGCGAAGTGATGGAAAAGAAGTCTACGGCGCCTGCCCTTCTGAAGAACTACAACTCTCAGAAGAAGGCCTACAGCGATGCCAACAGCCCGCAAAAGCGCGGCGTTTGCACGGCCGTTCGTACCATGACTCCGAAAAAGCCGAACTCTGCCCTGCGTAAAGTTGCCCGTGTGCGTCTCTCCAATGGTATCGAGGTAACCTCGTACATTCCCGGCGAAGGCCACAACCTGCAGGAGCACAGCGTCGTACTGATCCGCGGCGGACGTGTGAAGGACCTGCCCGGTGTGCGTTACCACATCATCCGTGGCACGCTTGACACCCAGGGCGTTGCCAAACGCAGCCAGTCCCGCTCGAAGTACGGTGCGAAGCGCCCCAAGGCCGGTGCCGCGAAGAAGTAAGGAAGCCCGTTCAAAAGAGTATCTGCCGCATAAAGGCTTTATCATAGATAACGCCTTTTCTGCCGGCCGTACGGGAGTTTTATTACTTTCGAGTACCGATGATATCATTTTATGAAGGAGGGAAGAAAGATGCCCAGAAGAGGTAACATTGCAAAGCGCGACGTGCTGGCCGACCCGGTGTACAACTCCAAAATGGTCACGCGCCTCATCAACAACATCATGTATGACGGCAAAAAGGGCGTTGCGCAGAAAATTGTATACGAAGCCTTCGACATCGTGAAGGAGAAAACCGGCAACGACCCGCTGGAGAGCTTCGAAAAAGCGCTGGAAAACATCATGCCCGTGCTGGAGGTAAAAGCACGCCGTGTGGGCGGCTCTACCTATCAGGTGCCTATGGAGGTGCGCCCCGCGCGCCGCGAGACCCTTGGCCTGCGCTGGCTGACCACGTATTCCCGCAACCGTTCCGAGCGCCGTATGAGCCAGCGCCTTGCAGGCGAGATTATGGACGCGTGCAACGGCACCGGCGGTGCGTGCAAAAAGCGCGAGGATACCCACAAGATGGCCGAGGCCAACAAGGCTTTCGCGCATTACAGATATTGATCTGTGGCGAACTTTTTAGGAGGAAACTATGCCTAGAGACGTTTCTCTGGAAATGACCAGAAACATCGGCATCATGGCCCATATCGACGCCGGCAAAACAACCACCACCGAGCGCATCCTGTTCTACACAGGCATCAACCACAAGCTCGGCGAGACGCACGACGGCGCCGCCACCATGGACTGGATGGCACAGGAGCAGGAGCGTGGCATCACCATCACTTCTGCCGCCACCACGTGCTATTGGAGCCATACCGAGTATCAGAACGACCCGGCCAAGGCCAAAAAGTTCCGGCACAGGATCAACATCATCGACACCCCGGGCCACGTGGACTTCACCGTAGAGGTGGAGCGCAGCCTGCGCGTGCTGGACGGCTCTGTAACCGTGCTGTGCGCCAAGGGTGGCGTTGAGCCGCAGTCTGAGACTGTTTGGCACCAGGCCAACAAATATCATGTTCCCCGCATGATCTACGTCAACAAGATGGACATCATGGGCGCAGATTTCTACCATGTGCTGGACATGACCCGCGACCGCCTCAAAGCCAATACGGTGCCCATTCAGCTGCCCATTGGCAAAGAGGAAACTTTCAAAGGCATCATCGACCTGCTGGAGATGAAGGCCTACATCTATTACGATGACCTGGGCAAGGATATCCGCGTGGAAGAGATTCCCGAGGACATGAAAGAGCTGGCCCAGAAATACCATGACGAGCTCATCGAGGCCATTGCCGAGAACGACGAGGAACTGATGATGAAGTACCTCGACGGCGAAGAGCTTACCATGGCCGAGATGAAGGCGGCCATCCGCAAGGAGACCATTGCCAACACCATCGTGCCCGTCACCTGCGGCACGTCCTACAAGAACAAGGGCGTGCAGAAGCTGCTGGACGCCATTGTGGACTACATGCCCGCCCCGACGGACATTGAGGACATCAAGGGCGTGAACCCCGACACGGAAGAGGAGGAGAGCCGCCCGTCTTCGGACGACGCGCCCTTCTCTGCGCTGGCGTTCAAAATTGCCACCGACCCGTTTGTGGGCAAGCTGTGCTTCTTCCGCGTGTATTCCGGCACGGTGCAGGCCGGCACCACGGTGTACAACTCTGTAAAGGGCAACCGTGAGCGCATGGGCCGCATTCTGCAGATGCACGCCAACCACCGTCAGGATATCGACGTGTGCTACGCCGGCGACATTGCCGCCGCGGTGGGCCTGAAGAACACCACCACCGGCGACACGCTGTGCGACGAAAAGCACCCCATCATTCTGGAGAGCATGGAGTTCCCCGAGCCGGTTATCCGCGTGGCCATCGAGCCCAAAACCAAGGCCGGCCAGGAGAAGATGGGCATTGCCCTTGCCAAGCTGGCTGAGGAGGACCCGACGTTCCGCACCTATACGGACGACGAGACCGGCCAAACCATCATTGCGGGCATGGGCGAGCTGCACCTCGAGATTATTGTGGACCGCCTGCTGCGCGAGTTCAAGGTGGAGGCCAACGTGGGCGCACCGCAGGTGGCCTACCGCGAAACCATCCGCCGCCCGGCCGATCAGGATACGAAGTACGCCCGCCAGTCTGGCGGTAAGGGCCAGTACGGCCACGTGAAGATCAAGATCGAGCCGAACGAGCCGGGCAAGGGTTACGAGTTCATCAACGCCGTTGTGGGCGGCGCCATCCCCAAGGAATTCATTGGGCCGATCGACCAGGGCATCCAGGGCGCCATGCAGGCGGGTGTGCTGGCCGGCTACCCGGTGGTGGACGTGAAGGTGACGCTGTACGACGGCTCGTACCACGAGGTGGACTCTTCCGAAATGGCGTTCAAAATTGCCGGTTCCATGGCGTTCAAAGAGGCCATGCGCAAGGCGGACCCCGTCATTCTGGAGCCCATTATGAAGGTGGCCGTCATCGTGCCCGACGAATACATGGGCGACGTGATCGGCGACATCAACGCCCGCCGCGGCCAGATTCAGGGCTCGGAAGCCCGCAGCGGCACGCAGCAGATTGACGCCCTTGTGCCGCTGAGCAACATGTTTGGCTATGCCACGGACCTTCGCAGCAAAACGCAGGGCCGCGGCCAGTACAGCATGGAGCCCAGCCACTACACCGAAGTGCCCAAGAGCATTGCCGAGAGCATTATGGCGGGCCGCGCAAAGAAAGAGGGCTAACTTCCCGCTTTCTTTGCCGCGAAAACACTTGATTTTTCAAAGTGCTTTTAGTACAATGGCCTTACAGGATAAGGCCTAATTCAAAGGAGGATAAAATCCAATGGCTAAAGCGAAATTTGAGCGTTCGAAACCGCACGTAAACATTGGCACCATCGGCCACGTTGACCACGGCAAAACCACCCTGACGGCCGCCATCACCAAGGTGCTGGCCATGAAGGGCGACGCCGAGTTCACCGATTATGCCAACATCGATAAGGCGCCCGAAGAGCGCGAGCGCGGCATCACCATCAACACCGCCCACGTGGAGTATGAGACGGACAACCGCCACTATGCGCACGTGGACTGCCCGGGCCACGCCGACTACGTGAAGAACATGATCACCGGTGCTGCCCAGATGGACGGCGCTATCCTGGTGGTTTCTTCTGCCGACGGCCCCATGCCCCAGACGCGTGAGCACATCCTGCTGAGCCGCCAGGTGGGCGTGCCCTACATTGTTGTGTTCATGAACAAGGTGGACCAGGTGGACGACCCCGAGCTGCTGGACCTGGTGGAGATGGAGATTCGCGATTTGCTGAGCGAGTACGACTTCCCCGGCGACGACACCCCCATCATCAAGGGCAGCGCCCTGCAGGTGCTGGAGAGCAGCTCTACGGACATCAACGCCCCCGAGTACAAGTGCATCCTCGAGCTGATGGACGCTGTGGACAGCTTTATCCCCACGCCGGAGCGCGACGACGCCAAGCCCTTCCTGATGCCGGTTGAGGACGTGTTCACCATCTCTGGCCGCGGCACTGTGGCCACCGGCCGTGTGGAGCGCGGTGTTGTGAAGGTTGGCGAAGAAGTTGAGATTGTTGGCCTGGTGGACGAGAAGAAGAAGACCGTTGTGACGGGCCTCGAAATGTTCCACAAGCTGCTGGACTTCGCCCAGGCTGGCGACAACGTGGGCGCCCTGCTGCGCGGCATTCAGCGCACTGAAATCGAGCGCGGCCAGGTGCTGGCGAAACCCGGCACCATTCACCCGCACCGCAAGTTCACCGGCCAGGTGTACGTGCTGAAGAAGGAAGAGGGCGGCCGTCATACGCCGTTCTTCAACAACTATCGCCCGCAGTTCTACTTCCGCACCACGGACGTGACCGGCGTGATCACCCTGCCGGAAGGCACCGAGATGTGCATGCCTGGCGATAACGTCACCATGGACGTTGAGCTGATTACCCCGATCGCCATCGAAGAGGGCCTGCGCTTCGCTATCCGCGAAGGCGGCCGCACGGTGGGTTCCGGCGTTGTGACGAAGATCAACGAGTAATCTTCCGCTTTTTCAAAATGCCCCATGCCTTTGGCGTGGGGCATTTTTTTGCCCTTCTGCGCGCGGGCGGCGCGGCGCGCAGCCGGGCGGGCCTGTGCGGGAAGGAAAACTTATATACAAATAGTATTATCATTACTATTGGTATATTTTTTGCCCGTGTGGCAGGCAATGCACGGGCCCGTGCCCCATGCCCGAAGGCCTATGGGCCGCCGCTGCCGGCAGGCTGGGCGCGGCACCAGCGGCGGGCAGCGGCAAGGGCGGGCGAAAGTGCCAGCGGCGAGTGGTGCCGCTGGCGGTGAATAGCGCGGGCCATTGGGGCAGCACCGGCGGACGGGGAACGCATTGGCGGAAGGAAACAGCGCCGGCAGCGGGCGGCGCCACGGGCCGCGAACGGCGCAGGCCATTGGGGCATCATCCATGGGGAAAACGGCGCCAGCGGCGGGAAACAAAGTCTGTGGCGCCGGGCTGGCGCATTTGCGCAATTTCTGGTATACTGGCAGCAGAACACATGCGGCAGGGGGCACAGGGCAAAGCTGCGCCCTGTGCCGGCACACCGCGCGGGGCCGGGCGCTGCCCTTGGCGCCGGCGGCGCGGCGGCGGGCCTGCTGGCGGCAATGCATTGGCGGCGCGGCGGCGCGCACACGGCAAAGGGGGGAAAGGCACAGTGAAGCATTCGGCGCAAAAGGGGCGGGCGTTTGCCAGAGGGCTGCTTTTGCTGGTGCTGGCGGCGCTGGCGCTGCGGCTGGTGCCTGCGGCGCTGTATTACAACGCCTACGACCTGGAGAGCTACAACATCCCCTGGGCCATTACGGCGCACGAAAACTGGCTTGCCATGTATGAGGCCACGCTGGGCCTTTACCCGCTGGATTACCCGCCCCTGCTGCCCACGCTGTTCGGGCTGTTTGGCGGGGCCATGCAGCTTTCGCAGGAGGTGGGCGGCACCGTCGCCGCCAACGGCATGCTGGCCATGGTGCTGATTAAGCTGTGGCCCATTTTGTTTGACGTGGGCACGGCGGCGCTTTTGTATGAGATTGGGCACCGGCAGGGCATGCGCAGGCCGGGCCTTGCGGGCTGGCTGTGGGCCGTGAACCCTGCGGCCATTTACAACTGCGCCTTTTGGGGCCAGACAGACTGCGTGCTTTTGTTCTTCGTGCTGGCTGTGTTTTGGGCCTTGCACTGCAAAAATGGCCTGGCGGCCAGCCTGTGCTTTGCGCTGGGCTGCCTTTCCAAGCTGCAAATGGCCTATTTTGCGCCGTTTTTGCTGCTGGGGCTGGCGCTGTGCTGTGCGGGCAGCGCCCTGCGGCGGCTGGGCGCGCTGGCGGCCGGCGCGGCGCTGGGGCTGGCGGGCTGGCTGCCCTTTATGGTGGGCGGCGGCGAGGGGCTGGCCCTGCCGCTGCGCATCTACCTGGGCGGCGCGGGCCGCTATGACGAGGTGATGAGCAACGCGGCAAACCTGTACGCCTTTGGCAGCGCGCTGAACCATGCGCCCACGGGCACGCTGATGCGCGGCGCCGTGCCGTTTGCCACGGTGAACGCCGTGTTTTGGGCGGGCATTGCGCTGGGCCTGGCCGTGTATGCCGTGTGGCTGTGGCGGGCCCGCGCGGCGGCGCCCGCTTTGTGCGAGGCCGCGCTTTTATATTATTTCACGGTGTTCTTTTTCACCCAGCGCATGCGCGAGCGCTATTTGCTGCCCGCGCTGGTGCTGGCGGCGCTGTGTGCGCTGTGCACGCGCCGCCGCGGCTATGCCCTGCTGGCGGGCGGGCTGGCGGCCACCACGCTGTTCAACCAGTTTTTGGTGCTGCACTATGTGCACGGCGCGCCGCTTAGCTTCCGGCAGGCGCTGGGGCAAAACCTGCGCCTGGGCGCCGTGGCCAACCTGGCGCTGTGGTGCGCGGCGGCCGCGCTGGTGCTGTGGCCCGCCGTGCGGCGCACCTGGCAGGCCGTGCGCGTGCGCCGGGCCGCGGGTGGCTGAAAAAAAGCGGCAAAAAGCGTGGAAATTCCACGCTTTTTTTGCTATACTGTATATCTGTGGAAATTTGCCCCGCAGGGCACGCCGCGCCGGCTGCGCGCGGCTTTGCGGGGCCGCCAGGGGGAAGGAACGTATGAACGAAATGGTGCTTGTGGTTGATTTTGGCGGCCAGTATAACCAGCTGATTGCGCGCCGTGTGCGCGAAAGCCATGTGTATTCCGAAATTGTCTCGTATAAAAAGGCCTTTGAGGCCATTCGGGAAAAACAGCCCAGGGGCATTATTCTGACGGGCGGGCCCAACAGCGTGTATCTGCCCGATTCGCCCACCATAGGCAAAGAGCTGTTCAGCCTGGGCGTGCCTGTGCTGGGCATCTGCTATGGCGCGCAGCTGATGACGCATGTGCTGGGCGGCCGGGTGTGCCGCGCGCCCGAGCGCGAATACGGCAAAACGCTGGTGCACATTGACGCGGCCGCCTCGAAGCTGTTTGAGGGCGTGCAGGCCGACACCGTGTGCTGGATGAGCCACAACGACTATATTGAGGCGCCCGCGCCGGGGTTTGCCGTTTCGGCGCACACCGAAAGCTGCCCCGTGGCCGCCGCCGAGGACGCGGCGCACGGGCTGTATCTGGTGCAGTTCCACCCCGAGGTGCTGCACACCCAGCAGGGCGCGCGCATGCTTTCCAACTTTGTGCACAACGTGTGCGGCTGCAAGGGCACCTGGAAGATGGATTCTTTTGTAGAGGACACCGTGGCCGCCCTGCGCGCCCGCGTGGGCAGCGGCCGCGTGCTGTGCGCCCTTTCCGGCGGGGTGGATTCGTCCGTGGCCGCCGTGCTGCTGGCGCGCGCCGTGGGCAAGCAGCTTACCTGCGTGTTTGTAGACCACGGCCTGCTGCGCAAAGACGAGGGCGACGAGGTGGAGGCCGTGTTTGGCCCGAACGGCCCGTACAACCTGAACTTCATCCGCGTGAACGCGCAGCAGCGCTTTTACAGCAAGCTGGCGGGCGTGGAAGAGCCGGAACAGAAGCGCAAGATAATTGGCGAAGAGTTCATCCGCGTGTTTGAAGAGGAAGCCAGGCGCATTGGCGCGGTGGATTACCTGGTGCAGGGCACCATCTACCCGGACGTGGTGGAAAGCGGCCTTGGCGGCGAAAGCGCGGTGATTAAAAGCCACCACAACGTGGGCGGCCTGCCGGACTGCGTGGATTTCAAAGAGATTATTGAGCCGCTGCGGGATTTGTTCAAGGACGAGGTGCGCCAGGCCGGGCGTGAGCTGGGCATTCCCGAGCGGCTGGTTTCGCGCCAGCCGTTCCCGGGGCCGGGGCTGGCCATTCGCATCATTGGCGCCGTGACGCCCGAAAAGGTGAAAATGGTGCAGCAGGCGGACGCCATCTACCGCGAAGAGGTGGAGGCCGCCGGGGCGCACAAGGCGCTGGGGCAGTATTTTGCGGCCCTGACAAACATGCGCAGCGTGGGCGTGATGGGCGACGAGCGCACCTACGATTACGCCGTGGCCCTGCGCGCCGTGGCCACCACCGATTTTATGACGGCCGAGGCCGCGCCCCTGCCGTGGGACGTGCTGGCAAAGGCAGCCAGCCGCATTGTGAACGAGGTGCCGCATGTGAACCGCGTTTTGTACGATTGCACGGGCAAGCCGCCCGCCACGGTGGAGTTTGAATAACAGACAGAAAAATTTTAATTTATTGGGCAGATAAAAGTGTCCATGGAAGCAGAGCAGCCAACCGTTTTCGGTTGGTTGCTCTGTTACTCCTGATGCTCCAACGCTGCTTTAATCATATTTTTTAGGATAACTTTTCTTGGCTCTATTTTGGCTCTAATAATTTGGAACGAGAAAGATAACCGATGAAAGCCATAGAATACGAATACAAAAAGACACAAAAGTGTGCTGAAAAATACCTGGATTATATAATCCGCACCCAAATTTGAATCAGAACAGCATCAGGCAAAAGCAGGCCGGAAAACAGCTTGCTTTTTGCTTTATTCTGTGGTTTGATTTATCCTGTGGGCAGCTGCGGCGCCATGATGGCGAAAGACAGGTGAAAGGGGCGTTGAACCGTGGTTCGAATAGAAAAAATCAATGCGAAAAACGTATGGGATATTTTGAAACTGCATGTGAGCAAGGAACAGGAGCCCTTTGTTGCGCCGAATGGGCTGAGCTTGATAGAGGCATACATTGCCATCACCGGAAATGGGCATGCTTTTCCGTTTGGTGTTTTTGAAGATGAAGTTCCGGTTGGCTTTGTCATGGTTGGCTATGATGTGGATGAATCTTTCGAGAACCCGCCGCAGATTGCCTATGGCAACTACAGCATCTGGCGGCTGATGATTGACGAAAAATATCAGCGCAGGGGCTATGGAAGGCAGGCGCTTCGTTTGGCGCTGGAGTTTGTTCGAACCTTTCCATGCGGCAAAGCGGAATATTGTTATTTATCTTACGAGCCTGAAAATGCAGGCGCGAAAAGGCTTTATTCCGAGTTTGGCTTTCAGGAAAACGGCGAAATGGACGGCGAAGAAATCGTTGCGGTGTTAAAACTGTGACATTCTGAGGCTGGCAGCCGTGAATGGTGTTTCATGCGCCGGGCGTTCGCACCACCTGTTTTATCTCCCCGATTTTTCCCGGCATTACCGGCGTCAAGGCGATTCTGGAACGGGCAAAAGAACAATGCAATTTGATATGGCTGGAAAACCTCAACCTGCGCGGCAGCTGCAGGGCGGTCATTATGGATTATATCAAAGAGAAATATCCTGCTCTTCTGCCGCTGTATCAGGATATTTATCACCGAAACAGCCGCAGATACCGGGAAATGCTTGACGCAGAGCTGAAAGCGTATGCCTCTGAAATGGGCCTTGATTATGTGACGAATGACGACAGTATCAGCCGCCCTTTTGGCGCGTTGCCTATAATGGTCAACTATTTCTACCACGGCGAAATCAAAAAACCGGCGAAAAAAGGCGGTGCAAAGAATGCCGGAATTGCCTGAAATTGAGACAATCAAACACATGATTGAGCCGCAGATAACGGGGCTTGCCATTGAAAAAGCCACCGTCCTGCGGCCGGAGGTGATTGCACACCCGGCGGCGGATGAATTCTGCAAAGCCGTCACGGGCCAAACCGTCTTGGCCATGGAACGCAGGGGCAAGTATCTGATTTTTCATTTGACACAGAAAAGCCGCGTCATTCTGCATTTGCGCATGACGGGCTGCCTGCTTGTTGCGCCGCCCGGCTGCCCAATGGAACGGCACACGCATGTTGTGCTGCAATTCAGCAATGGGATGGAGCTGCGCTTTTCCGACACGCGCCGCTTCGGGCGCTTTTGGCTGATATCATTCGGGGAAGAAGATACAGATAGCGGAATTGGCAAATTGGGGCCAGAGCCGTTTTCTGCCGGGTGCAACGCCGGGTATTTGCAGGCCAGGCTGGGGAAACGGAAAAAGGCCATCAAAGCGTGTTTGCTGGACCAAAGCATTGTTGCGGGAATTGGCAATATCTATTCGGACGAAATTTTGTTTCGGGCAAACATAAACCCCGCCCGGCCGGCAGGCAGCCTGACGGCGGCGGAATGGCAGCGCCTTGCGGCAGAAATTCCGCAGTGCCTGGCCTATTTTATAGAAAAAAACCGCACCACGCCCGAGGAGTATTGGCAAACCAAAGGGCAGGGCTACGGCAACACGCCCTTTTTGCAGGTGTACGGCCACGGCGGCGAGCCCTGCCCGCATTGCGGCACCGCGCTTGCCCACACCGTTGTTGGCGGCAGAAGCAGCGTATATTGCCCGCACTGCCAGGGCGGGGCGGCGGAATGCGGCGGGACGGAGAAGAAAATTCGATGAAATATTGCAAAAAGCGGGCGGGAGGAATACACTATGTCAAAGCGCACACATAAGGCGCGTTGACGCAGCATTGCCTTTGAAACAGAAATTCGGGCGCATCGCATCGTCAACACGCCTTTTGGCGCTGCACGGAAAGCGGGGCGGAAACGGAAGAACGGCGCGCTTGCTTTGCGCGGGAAAAGGGGGGCGGCATGGCGGGCATGCGGCTGACAACAGACAGGCTTACCCTGCGGCATTTTACAGAGCAGGACATGACGGCGCTGCACCTGCTTTTGCAGGACGAAGCGGTGAACACCTTTCTGCCGTGGTTCCCCATGAAAAACATAGAGCAGACGCGGGCCTTTTACCGGGCGCGGATGGCGGGGAAACGGTATTGCTTTGCCGTGTGCTTTCAGGGGGCGCCCGTTGGGTATATTCAGGCGGACGAAGCGGGCTGCCACGATTTGGGCTATGCCCTTCGAAGGGAATTTTGGCACAGGGGCTTTGCAACAGAGGCGGGCCGGGCGCTGGTGGGCCTGCTGAAAGCGGACGGCGTGCCCTACATCACGGCCACGCACGACAGAAACAACCCCGCCAGCGGGCGCGTGATGCGCAGGCTGGGCATGCGGTATTGCTATTCCTACGAAGAGCAGTGGCAGCCCAAGAATATCCCGGTGGTGTTCCGCATGTACCAGCTGAACCTGGACGGGCAGGCGGGCCGGGTATACCGGGGCTACTGGAATCGGTATGAAAAGCACTGCATCGAGGCGGGCGTGTGACGGGGAATTTCCCGCGCGCGGCGCATGGAGGTGGAGAGAAATTATGACGGCACAGCAGATGTGGCGGCAATATGCCGCGGCGTGCGGCGCAGGGGAGGCGTATGACGCATGGGCGTTTGGGCCGGACGCAGACGCGCTGGCCGCGCTGGTGCTGCGGGGCGAAAAGACGGCGGCGGCCTCGGCCCTGCCGCTGTATGAGGCGGAACACGCGCCCCTGCCGCAGCCCGGGCAGCACAGCGTGGTGCTGGGGGCAGACGGGCAGGCGGTGTGCATCATCCGCACGGAAAAGGTGACCGCGGTGCCCTTTTGCGAAGTGGACGCGGCGCACGCCTTTCGCGAGGGCGAGGGCGATAAAAGCCTCGCCTTCTGGCGGCAGGCGCACGAGGCGTTCTTTTCGCAGGAGCTGCGGCAGGCGGGCCTTGCCTTTGGGCCGGATATGAAAGTGGTGTGCGAGGAATTCCGCGTGGTGTGGCCGCCCGATGCGGCTGTGCGAAAGGAGGCGTCGGTGTGAGGGACGAAGCAGTGGAGCGCGAGATGTACCGCAGGGCGGTGCAGCTGATAGAGACGCGCTACCCCACAGGCTGGGGCGGCGCGGGCGTGGTGCACACGCAGCAGGGAAGCTATTTTACCAGCGTGGCCAACGAGACAGCCAACTCTTCGGTGATTTTGTGCATCGAGACGGGCGCCATGCTGGAGGCGCACAAGTATAACGAAAAGGTGACGCACTGCCTTTGCCTTGTGCGGGATGACGAGCACTCGCCCTACAAGGTGCTTTCGCCCTGCGGCGTGTGCCAGGAGCGCCTGCGCTATTGGGGCGACGGCGTGCAGGTGGCGGTGACGGCGCCGGGCGGGGCGCTGGTGTTTGTGCCGCTGAAAGAGCTGCAGCCGCACCACTGGTCGGCAGCCTACCCGGCGCAGGAGCTGGAGCATTACGAGGGCTGAGGGCTGTGCTGCCGTAAAACAGAAACATTCGGAAAAGAGGCCCCTTTTCGCTTATGCACATTTGCGCATAAGAAGGCAGCTTGTGCGCAGAAGGCGGCCGGCTTTGCACTGGGAGGCATATAGCATGAAAAAGCGGGAAAAGGAGGGCCGGGCGCGCCTGCCCTGGGCAGACCTTGTGCGCGCGGCGGCTATCGTGTGCGTGGTGCTTTGCCACGCGGCAGAGGCCACGTTCCAATTTATCTATCCGGATATTATGGTGCAGTGTAGCGCATTGACGCAGCTTTTAGCATATGCGGCCATGGCGATAGGGCGTATGGGCGTGCCGCTGTTCCTGTTTTTGTCCGGCTGGTTTCTGCTGGCAAGGCAGTATGATACGCCGGGCGCGCTGCTGTTCTGGAAAAGGCATCTGCCGGGCCTTGTGCTGACTGTCGAAATCTGGCTTGTGCTGTACGCAGTGTTCGACGCCGTGCGCCCGGGCGGCATCGCGTTTTCCGCCAGGCGCCTTGTGCGGAATATGACCTTTCAGGAATACACGCAAGGCCATATGTGGTATATGCCCATGATACTGGGGCTTTACCTGTTCGTGCCGTTTGTGGCGTGCGCAGTACAGAGGCTGGGGCTACGGGCGTTCGCCGTGCCGCTTTGCGTGGCGGGCTTTTTTGCCTTTGTGCAGCCGCCCGCGAACGTGGTGCTGCTGGCGCTGGGCCGCGAGCCGCTGGGCGGCGTGCTCTCGCTGGATTTTGGCGGCGGCGTATACGGCCTGCTGCTGGTAGGTGGTTATCTGGCCCGGCGCGGGTGCCTGCGCCGCGTACGCGCCGTTTGGCTGGCGCTAGCAGGCACTGCATGTTTTGCCGGGCTGGTGTGGCTGGAGTTTTTCGCCTACGCGCACGGCGTGGCGTACAATGTGCGCTACAACTGCTTTCTTCTGGCGGGGCAGGCGCTGTGCCTGTTCGAGCTTTTGAGCCGTGTGCGGCGCGTGCCCGCAGGCAGGCTGGCGGCAAGCCTTGCGCGTTGTTCGTTCGGCATCTATCTTGTGCATGTGCCGGTGCAGACGCTGTTGAAGCCTGTGGCGGACGGCATTGCCGTGATGCCCATGCGCATCGTGGTATATTTTGCCCTGTCGTTGGCGGCAAGCTGGGCGCTGGTGCATTTTCTTGGAAAAATACCGGCGCTGGGCAGGGCGCTGTTTTACCTGCGGTGAGGCCATGCGCTCGCGTCACTTTATAAATGATGCGGGCGCATGGTATCATGAAAAAATCCCGGCCTGCGCCGCAGGGCTGCACGCGGGAAAAGGAGAGAAACGCCATGCGGGAAATGCGCAAAAAGCGGGCGGTGGCCGTGATAGAGGGCCGTGGAAAGGAAGTGATGCAAACCTGAGAAAAAGGAGCCCAGAGCAATGACAGAGAAAAACGGGTACCCGAACCCGAACGATATTTTCCCGAACGAATTTGGCACCACATGCTTTTTGAAAAACGTGGTAAAGGCGCCAAACATTGAAATTGGAGATTACACCTATTACGACGATGCGGCGGGGCCGCAGCATTTTGAAGAGCGCAACGTGCTGTTCAACTGGCCGCAGTTTGGCGACAGGCTGGTGATTGGCAAATTCTGCGCCATTGGCAGCGGCACGCAGTTTGTGATGGGCGCGGCCAACCACCGGCTGGGCAGCGCGTCCACCTACCCGTTTGCCGTGTTTGGCGGCCGGTGGGCCCGGCGCGTGCCGGCGCACATGGCCCAGCTGCCGCGCCGGGGCGACACCGTGGTGGGCAACGACGTGTGGTTTGGCCGCATGTGCACGGTGATGCCGGGCGTGAAGATAGGCGACGGGGCCATTATTGCCGCGCACAGCGTGGTGACGCGCGACATTCCGCCCTACACGGTGGCGGGCGGCAACCCGGCGCGCGTGGTGAAGCAGCGCTTTGACAGCGAGCTGACGGCCATTTTGCAGGCCCTGCGCTGGTGGGACCTGCCCGAGCCCGAGCTGACGGACATTTTGCCCCTGCTGTGCGAGCAAGACCTTGCCCTGGCCAGGCAACAGCTGGCCCAGAAGCTGGCCGCGCGGCGGGCGGCGCAGCAGCCATAACAGAACCAAAAGCCCCCGCGGCTGGCCGGGCCAGCCGCGGGGGCTTTGCTGTTTGCAGGGGTGGGAAACGCGCCGCCGCGCCGGTTACAGCATGGCCTGCGCCGAAAGCACGCTTTGCGCCAGCAGGGCCGCGCCATAGATGGGGGTGCGCTCATCGGGGTGAAAGTGGGCGTTGTGCCACGAATACAGCGGCCGCCCCGGCGCGCCGGAGCCCAGAAAATAGAAGAACGCGGGCACATGCTGGCCGTAGATGGAAAAATCTTCCGAGGCGAGGTTTACGGGCGGCTGGGCCACGGCCTCTTTGCCCAGCGAGGCCTCGGCCGCGGCCAGCGCAATGCGGTACAGCCCGGCGGGGTTGTTCACGCCCGGCACAATGGGGTGCATATCCAGCTTCAGCTGGCACTCGTAAGCATCGGCCGTGCCGCGGGCAATTTGCTCGAAGCGCTGCAGCACGCGCGCGCGCACGGCTTCGTCCAGCGTGCGGATGTTGCCCGAAAGCAGCACGTCGTCCACCACCAGGTTGCGCGGCGTGCCCGCGTGCACCTGGCAGATGGAGACCACGGCGGCCTCCAGCGGGCCCACGTTGCGGCTGGTGATGGTTTGCACAGACTGAATGAACGCCGCGGCGGCCACAATGGGGTCGATGTTCTTCTGCGGCATGCTGCTGTGGCCGCTGCGGCCCACAAAGCGCATTTCGAACACGTCTTTATAGCTCATCAGCTGGCCCTGCTTCACGCCCACGGTGCCCAGCGGCAGCTCGGGGTAATTGTGCAGGCCGAACATGGCCGCGGGGTGGATGGCCTGGAACAGGCCGCACTGCTCTACCAGGTATTTTGCGCCGGAAAGCGCCTCTTCCGCGGGCTGAAACACAAAGTACACGTCGCCGCGCAGGGCGCTTTTCCGGCGGCACAGCGCCATGGCCGCGCCCAGCAGGGACGCGGTGTGGGTGTCGTGCCCGCAGGCGTGCATTTTGCCCTCGTACACCGAGGCGTCCGGCCGCTGCACGGCCTCGTGCTGGGGAATGGCGTCAATGTCGGCCCGCAGGGCCACGGCGGGGCCTTCGCCGCCCGCAAGGCGCGCCACGGCGCCCGTTTTGGCGCCCGTGGCCAACACCTCCACGCCGGGCAGGCTTTGCAGGGCCTGTAAAATTTTTTGTGTGGTGCGCGTTTCTTCAAAGCTGAGCTCGGGGTGGCTGTGCAGGTCCGCCGCGAAGGCGCGCAGCTGCGTGCCGAACTGTTCTTCGCACCATGCCGGTGTAATATGCAAGGCAGGTTCCTCCTTTTTTGGGCAGATGGCCGCCGCACGCCGCGGCGGCGTTGTTGAAACGTTTCTCATTGTACGAGCATTGCGCCCGATTTGCAAGGCGAAAGCGGCGAAAAACGGGGGAAAAGGGAAGAATTATTATACAAAAAAGATTTATGTTTTTTATGGAAACTTACCATTGTGTTTTGGGGGTCAAACTGATATATTGATATATGGAAAAACGTTTACGACGGCATGGGCGCACGCTGGATGAGCGGTGGTGTGCGCGGGCGGCGCAGGGGCGCGCGCCCGGCAAATAAGAGCTTTGGCTTTGTAAGGAGTGTATCCTGTTGGCAGGGCAGAAGGCGTATTACGCCACCATCAAAGACGTGGCCAAGCTGGCGGGCACTTCCACCGCAACCGTGTCGTATGTGCTGAACGGCAACACCGAGCGCGTGATGAGCCCGCAGCTGCGCCAGCGCGTGCTGGACGCCGCGCACGAGCTGCACTACACCAAAAGCGCCGTGGCCAGCAGCCTGCGCGCCAAGCAGCGGGGGCTGGTGTCCATTTTAATTCCGCAGTTCAGCAACATCTATTTTACCCGCGTGTGCGAAAGCGTGGAAGATGTTGTGTTCGCAAACGATTTCATGCCCATGATATGCGACACGCGCGAAGAGCCCGAGCGCGAGCGCCGGCTGTTGGAAAACGCCGTGGCGCAGCGGGTGGACGGCATCATTCTGGGCCCCACCAACGCGGGGTGGGAGAACACCGCCCTTTTGCGCAAAATGCACATTCCCTATGTGGTGATAGGCCGCGAAATTGCCCCGCACAAAGACGGGGAAGTGAACGATTCCTACTTTGCGGGCGACGACAGCTACCAGGCCGGGTTTCTGGCCGGGCAGTGCCTGGCGCAGAACGGCCACCGGCGCATTGGCGTGGTGGAGTGGAACGGCCGGGTGTCCAGCGCGGTAGAGCGCGACCTTGGCTTTTACGACGCGGTGCGCGAGCAGGTGAAGCAGGGCGGCGGCATGGAGGTGGAATCTTCCAGCGATTTGAGCATTGAGGAAGGCTACCGCATGACGAAAGAGCTTTTGCGGCGCGCAAAGCCCACGGCCCTGTTCTTTGGTTACCACCGGCACGCCCAGGGCGGCGTGAAGTATCTGGCAGAGGCGGGGTACGCCATTCCGAACGATATTTCCGTCATTATGGTAGGCACGCCCGTGTGGGCGAATTTATCCAGCCCTCAATATCATAGAGTGTACCAGCACGAGGAGTGGGTGGGCACCACCGCGGGGCGCATTTTGATGGCGAAAATCCGCGGGGAAGAAAGCCCCCTGCTGCGCGAAAAGCGCCATGTGTGCCCGTGCACGCTGCTGGAGGGCACCAGCGTGAAAGACTTGACAAAATAGAACACAGCCCCGGCGCCGGCCTTGCTGCACAGCGGTGAGGCCGGTGAAAAAGGCGAAAATTGTAAACGTTTACAAAAACGGACGCAGGTTTTGGCCGAAACGGAAAAAGGGGCGCATCCTTAGGAAACATCTGGAAAAATACAATAAATACAGCCCGAAATGGGCATTTCTTTGCAAAACGTGCCGGTTTTGCCCGGCGCGGCGGTGGATGAAATTGAGTTAAGAGAAAAAAACGAGGAGAAAGAAGAGAAAAATACTGAGAATGTAAACGTTTACAAAAAGGCTGGCAAGCAGCAGGAAAGAAAAGAAGGGCCCGGCAGGAAGCCGGGACGCAAGGCAGGCACCTGAAAAGCAGGCCGGGCGGGCATGGCCCGCGCGGCGCGCCGGGCGGCTGCCTGGCGGGCGGCCGGAAGACAGAAGGGGAAGCGGCGTTTTTGTAAGCGGTTACGAAATAAATTTATTTGTTCAGGCGAAAAAAGAAAGGAGGAAGCGGAAAGGGGCCGCAGTGCGGCGCGGGGCCGGGTGGCAACCGGCGCTTTGCCGCCGTGTGAAAGCGGCGGCCCCCGGGAAACAGCAAGGGCGGCAGCCCAGGGCATGCCCTGCGGCGGCGCCCGAAAATCGTCATCGCGTAAGCAACGTAGAAAGAAGGAGGGTATTTACCATCATGCAAGATTCGCGAAACATGGATTTGAGCGATCTGATCGGTATGAAAAATGTAGCAGCCGACCTGCTGCCCACCAAAAAGAGTGAGCGCAACTGGGGCATCTACAGCTATTTTGCCACCTGGATCGGCATGGACATCGGCATTCCTACCTATTACCTGGCTTCCAGCCTGATGGTGGGCGGCATGGACCTGAAATGGGCCATGTTCACCATTCTGCTGGCCAACGTGCTGATTGCGTTCCCCATTCTGGCCAACGGCCACGCGGGCGCAAAGTACGGCATTCCTTCCACCATTTACTGGCGCAGCGCCTTCGGCTTTAACGGCGCCAGTGTGGCGGCCATTCTGCGCGGCGTTGTGGCCGCGGGCTGGTGCGGCATCCAGTTCTGGATTGGCGGCAGCGCCATCAACACCGTGCTGGGCATCCTGTTCCCGGCGTGGGCCGCGTGGCCCCTTGGGCAGTGGGTGTGCTTCTTCGGCTTCCTGGTTGTGAATATCCTCATCCTCATCAAGGGCATGGGCATGATTCAGAAAATGGAGCACTGGTGTGCGCCAATGCTGATTATCTGGATGATTGTGCTGCTGGTGTGGGCGCGCCTGGAAGCCGGCAGCTGGGGCCCGCTGGTGAACCAGACCAATACGTTCGCTTCCACCACCGAGTTCCTCACGTTCTTCATTGTGGGCCTGAACTCTAACATCAGCTACTGGGGCTCGATGCCTCTTACCGTTACCGACCTGACGAAGGTTGCCAAGGACCAGAAATCGCAGATGGTTGGCCAGTTCGCCGGCGTGCCCACCGGCATTGTGGGCCTGGCGCTGGTTGGCTCGCTTGTCACCAGCTGCACGGTTGTGATGTTTGGCGAAGCCATTTGGGACCCTGTGCAGCTCACCGGTATGATTGACAACGTGCCGCTGGTTATTGGCATGATGGCGTTCCTGATTATTGCCACGCTTACCACCAACATTGCGGCCAACGCCCTGACGCCGGCCACGGCCATTGTGCACCTGACGGGCGGCAAAATCAACTTCAAGTGGGCCGCCATTGTGCTGGGCATTGTGGGCGTGCTGATTCGCCCGTGGGTGCTTGTGAACGACATGGGCGTTTACATGAACTTCTTCCTGAACGGCGGCGGCGCCCTGCTTGGGCCCATCATCGGCATCACCATTTGCCATTACTTCTTTGTGTGCCACACCGAGCTGAATTTGCGCAGCCTGTATGTGGCGGACGATGAATCGAAGTATACCAACCTGAAGAAATTCAACGTGCCCACCTATGTGCTGTGCTTTGCCACCACGGTGGTGCTGCTGGTGCTTTCGTTCGTGCTGCCTTCCAGCTGGACGCAGGCCATCTGCACGCTGGGCTGCACGCACCAGTTCTCGATGATTGCCATGGGCATCATCATTGCGCTGCTGGGCCTGCTGGTGTTCATCAACCGCAACGGCGGCGTGAACCCCATCAGCATCCTCACCATCGCCATCAGCTTCATTGTCATCTTCCTGGGCCTGTGGGTGCCCGCGCTGCACTGGCTGTATGACGCCTCTATCATTGTGGGCGCGCTGGTTGCCATGCTGGTGTACTTTGTGCTGATGAAGGTGGGCGACAGCGGCTACATGGCTGCCAAGAAGGCCGAGCACGAGGCCCTGAAGGCCGAGGCCGCCAAGGCTGCCCCGAAGGAGGCGTAAGCCATGAGCAAAGTGACCATTGGCCTGATTCAGCTGGAGACCAGGCTGGGCGATAAAGAATACAACCTGGCCCTGGCGCAGGAAAAGGTGCGCGAGGCGGCCGCACAGGGCGCCAAAATCATCTGCCTGCCCGAGCTGTTTGTCACCGGCTATAACCTGGGCGTGTTTGGCGATAAGCTGTACGACATGGCCGAGGGCCTTTCGGGCCCCACCATCACGGCGCTGCGCGCGCAGGCCAAAGAGCTGGGCGTTTACATCATTGCCCCCATTGCCCTGCAGGTGTACACCACGCGGCCGCTGAACAACGCCGCCGTGCTGATTGACGACGAGGGCGAAGTGCAGGGCGTGTACTCGAAAAACCACCTGTTTGGCGGCGAGTGCGATTATTTCACGCGCACGGGCGAATACCCCGTGTTTGAAACCAAGTATGGCCGCATTGGCATTATGATTTGTGCAGACAACAACCACCCCGAGCCCGCGCGCATTCTGGCGCTGAAGGGCGCACAAATTGTGTTTATGCCCGCGGCATGGCGTGTGCAGGAGGCCGACATCTGGCCGCTGCTGATTCGCTGCCACGCGCTGGAGAACAACGTGTTTGTGGCGGCAGCCAACATGTACTGCAAAATGGACGATTTGTTCCTGTTTGGCCACAGCATGGTGGCCAGCCCCAGGGGCGAGGTAGTGGAAGAGCTGACGCAGGAGGCCGGCGGCATGATTGTGCAAACCATCGACCTGGATGAGGTTGCTGAGCGCCGGGCCACCATGCCCAGCCTGAAAGACCGCCACCCCGAAGACTACGGCGTGTTCTGCGCGCCGGTGAAGGCGGAATATTGAACCTGCCAAAACACAAAAGCGCGGCGTGCTGCCGGGGCCCTGCGGCCCCGGCGCGCGCCGCGGCAAGGAAGCATCAAACGGGGCCGAAAGGTTCCCCCGCGAGATAAAAACGTTTAGGAGGAGAGCAGATTGAAAAAAATCGTGATCGCCCTGGGCGGCAATGCGCTGGGGAACACCCCGGCCGAACAGCTGGAGCTGGTGCGCCAGACGGCGAAACCCATTGTAGACCTGATTGAAGAGGGCAACCAGGTGGTAATTGCCCACGGCAACGGCCCGCAGGTTGGCATGATCAACCTGGGCATGTCCACGGCCGCCGAGGCGGGGGCCATCAAATCGGATATGCCGTTCCCCGAGTGCGGCGCCATGAGCCAGGGCTATATCGGCTATCATCTGCAGAACAGCATTGCCAACGAGCTGGCGGCGCGCGGCATTCAGAAAACCGTGGGCACGCTGGTGACGCAGGTGCTGGTGGACGAGGCCGACCCGGCCTTCCAGAAGCCCTCCAAGCCCGTGGGCGCGTTTTATGACAAAGAGACGGCCGACAAAATTGCGGCCGAGCGCGGCTACACCATGGTGGAGGACGCCGGCCGCGGCTGGCGCCAGGTGGTGCCCAGCCCCAAGCCCGTGGACGTTGTGGAAAAAGACATGGTGAACACGCTGGTGGATTCCGGCTATGTGGTTATCACCGTGGGCGGCGGTGGCATCCCCGTGGTGAAAAAGGACGGGCGCCTGGTGGGCACCCCGGCCGTGATTGACAAAGACTTTGCTTCCGCCAAGCTGGCCGAGCTGATTGGCGCGGACATGCTGGTGATTTTGACGGCGGTGGACCGCGTGGCCATCAACTGGGGCAAGCCGGACCAGAAGGCCCTGGCCGAGATGACGGTGGACGAGGCCGAGAAATACTGCGGCGAAGGCCACTTTGCGCCGGGCAGCATGCTGCCGAAGGTGCAGGCCGCCATGTCGTTTGCCAAGGCGGGCGGCACGGCCATCATTGCCAGCCTGGAAAACGCGGCTGCGGCCCTGCGCGGCGAAAGCGGCACCCGCATCGTGAAGTGAAAGGAAGCGTGCTTTCATGAAAGATGAAGTTATCAGTGTAAACTGTTCCATTGTGCGCGGCGGCACCAGCAAGGGCATCTTCATTATGGAGAACGAACTGCCGCAGGACCCGGCGCTGCGCGACAAATACATTCTGGAAATTTTCGGCAGCCCCGACGTGCGGCAAATTGACGGCCTGGGCGGCGCGGACGTGCTGACCAGCAAGCTGGCCATTATTGGCCCGCCCAGCCGCGAGGACGCCGACGTGGATTACACCTTCGGCCAGGTGAGCTTTGTGGACGCGAAGGTGGATTACAAATCGAACTGCGGCAACATCTCGGCCGGCGTGGGGCCCTATGCCATTGACCACGGCCTGGTGAAGGCCGAAGAGCCGTACACCACGGTGCGCATCCACCAGGTGAACACCGATTCCATCATCAACGCCAAGGTGGCCGTGAAGGACGGCCGCGCGGTGATAGAGGGCGACCAGCACATTGACGGCGTGCCCACCCTGGGCTCTACCATCGAGCTGGATTTCTCTGACAGCGTGGGCGGCATCACGGGCAAGCTGCTGCCCACCGGCAACGTGACGGACACCATCACCACCACGGACGGCAAGACGTACGAGGTGTCTGTGGTGGACGCCGGCACGCCCACCGTGTTCATCAAGGCCGAAAGCCTGGGCATGCAGGGCACCGAGACGCCCGCCGAAATTGAGGGCGACGCGGCGCTGATGGCGCGCATTGAAGAGATTCGCGGCCGCTGCGCCGAGAAAATCGGCCTGACGGACACCTGGCAGAACTCTACCAAAAAGTGCCCCTATTCGCCGTTCTTTGCCATTGTGTCGCCCGCCAAGGGCTACCACACCTTTGACGGCAAGGACGTGAAGCAGGAGGACATTGACCTTGTGAGCAGGCTTCTGTTCATGCAGATGATGCACAAAACGCACCCTGTCACCGGCACGGTGTGCATGGGCGCTGCGGCCCGCGTGCCCGGCAGCATTGTTTATCAGGTGCTGAGCGAGCGCGCCAAGAAGGACCGCAAAATTGTTATTGGCCATCCCGCCGGGGTGATTCCGGTGGTGTCGGAGCTGGAGGCCCAGGACGGGCAGTATGACCTGAAAACGGCCGCCATCCTTCGCACCGCCCGCGTCATCATGGACGGGCAGGTATATGTGCGCAAGTCCCGCATTCAATAATTTATCAGGAGGACAAGAAAATGAGCAAGACCATTGCAACCCAAATCGCCGAAGTAGCGGTGAACACCAAATTCGAGAACCTGCCTGAAGAGGCTGTCGTCAAGGCCAAAACCCTGACGCTGGACGTGCTGGCCTCTATGCTGGGCACCCGCGACGTCATCTCCAGCACCATCGCGCGCGAAGTAGCCGAAGAGCTGGGCGGCCCGGCCGAGGCCACCATTGTGGGCAGCAAAGATAAGGTTGCCGCCCCCAACGCCGCGTTTGCCAACGCCATTCAGTGCTATGGCCTGGACTTCGTGGACGACCACAACGAATCCAACGCGCACCCGTCGCCCGCCACCTTCCCCGCCAGCATGGCGCTGAGCGAAATGCTGCACCGCAGCGGCAAAGAGTACATCGAGGCCGTTTCGCTGGGCAACGAAGTGGTGTGCCGCATGGGCACGGCCTACCTGGGCGATATGTACTACCAGGGCTTCCACCCCACCAGCACCTGCGGCACCATGGGCGCCGCCGTTTCCGCCGCGAAGCTGATGAAGCTGGACGAGCAGAAAACCATCTATGCCCAGGGCATTGCGGGCAGCATGGTGGCCGGCCTGATGGCCTGGAACACCGAGGGCTCTTTCACCAAGCGCCTGCAGGCAGGCCACCCCGCCATGAACTCCATCATTGCCGCGCGCATGGCAGAAAAAGGCTTCAACGGCCCGTCCGATATCTTTGAAAGCAAGGACGGCCTGCTGCACGCCTATTCCTTCCAGGACCACTATGACGCCAAGTACATCACCGAGGGCCTGGGCGAAGACTGGACGTTCACCAAGTCTTCCATCAAGGTGTATCCGTGCTGCCGTTATTCCGGCGGCCACCTGGACGCCTGCCTGGAGATTGTGGAGAAATACCACCCCAACGCCGAGGACATTGAGAAGATTGAGATTCGCTCTTCCAAATACACCATGCACCTGCTGGCCGAGCCCTGCAAGTGGGCGCCGCGCAACATTGTGGACCTGCAGTTCAGCATGCCCTACCAGGCGGCCATCGCCTTCAAGAACGGCAAGTTCACCGTGGATGAGCTGAACACCGATTACATCAACGACGAGCTGGTGAAACGCCTCATCGCCGCCACCACCGTGACGATGGACGACGAGTTCGAGCGCCGCTACCCGGCCCACTATTCCAGCGCCGTTACCATCACCATGAAGGACGGCACGCAGTATTCCGCCACTGTGGACGACCCGAAGGGCGACTGGCGCAACCCCGTCACCTACGAGGACGTGGTGAACAAATTCCGTTATCTGGCCAACCGCACCTACAAGGGCGACACGGAGCGCACCGAGAAGATTGTGGACTTCGTGAACCACCTGGAGGAGCAGCCGGATATGGCGAAGCTGATGGAGCTTGTGAACGAAGTGAAATAAGTGCAGCCTTGTACCGCCCTTTGCAGGCGGGCGGCCCGCGCGGCCGCCCGCCCCGCATGGGGCGAACAGCGCGGGGAAGGAAGGATGCCGCATGCCGCAGAGAAATGTAGACGACCGCTCGAAAAAGATTGTGTTTGTTTCCAACTGCCTTTTGAATGCAAACAACAAGGTGCAGGAATTTGCACGCTACCCGGGCATGTTTACCGAGGTGGTGCGCACGCTGGATAAATACGGCGTTGGCGTGATGCAGATGCCGTGCCCCGAGGTGCTGCACATCGGCTGCCAGCGGTGGTGGCACTCCCGCAATTTGTACGACAATGCGGGCTTCCGGCACTGCTGCCGCAAGCTGGCCGAGCAAATGGTGGATTACATGGAAAATTACGCCATTGTGGGCTATGACGTGGTGGCCGTGCTGGTGTGCGACGGCTCGCCCACGTGCGGGCTGACCAAATCCAGCTATTACGAGAACGGCGGGGGCCACCCGGCCGAGCCCGTGCGCAGCCTGCGCCCGCAGCCGGGCATTTACACGGAAGAGCTTTTGAAGGCCATTGAGGCGCGGGGCATCCCCGTGCCGCCCATGTACGGCCTGCTGATGGACGACCGCGAGAAAACCAACGAGCAGATTATTGCGGAGTTCGATGAGTTCATCCGCACCCGCCTGGGCGCCTGAGGCGCCCGCCGGGAGGAAGGTTTTGCAAACAGAGGGCGGCGCTGTGCCGGGCACACCGCGCGCCGCGGCGCCCTTTTTTACTAAAGGTGGTGTAAACGCAATGAGGGGCATGACATTTGCACAAAAGGCGCTGGCCCGCGCCGCCGGCAAGGACTATGTGGAGATAGGCGAAATTGTAAACGCCAACGTAGACGTTGCCATGATGGACGACATTTTGGGCCCGCGCATTGAAATTGCCAAGGGCCTGGAGGAACTTGGCGTTGACGTTTGGGATAAAAGCAAGGTAGTGGTGATAAGCGACCACTACACCCCGCCGTGCGAAATTAAGCAGGCGGAGGCCGTGAAGTTCACAAAAGATTGGTCTTTGGCCAAAGACGTGGATTATCACGAATACGAGGGCCCGTGCCACCAGGTGTTGGCCGAGGCCTGTTACGACCAGCCCGGCACGCTGGTGGTGGGCACAGACTCGCACACGTGCATGTCCGGCGCGTTTGGCGCGTTCGGCACGGGCATTGGCTCTACGGAAATGCTGGGCGTTGTGGCCACGGGCCAAATTTGGCTGAAAGTTCCCGAGAGCTACCGCATCGAGTGGAAAAACACGCTGGGAAAAGGCGTTTTCGCCAAGGACATGGTGCTGTACGACTGCCGCACCATCGGCCATTCCGGCGCTACTTATAAAGCATTGGAATACTGCGGCGAGGCCATTCGCGCCCTGCCCATGGACGAGCGCATGGCCATCTCCAACATGGCGGTGGAGATGGGCGCCAAGGCGGGGTATATTCCGCCGGACGAAAAGACGCTGGAGTATTTGAAAGCGCACGGCTCGCAGCGCGAATATGTGATGCTGTACCCGGACGAGGACGCCGAGTACGAGCGCAATTACGTGAACGACGCCGCCACGCTGGTGCCGCAGGTGGCCTGCCCGCACCACGTGGACAATGTGCACGACGTGACAGAGGTGGCCGGCGCGCCGCTGACGCAGGTGTACATTGGCTCCTGCACGGGCGGCCGCATTTCCGATTTGCGCACCGCCGCGCATGTGCTGAAGGGCAGAAAGGCCGCTAAAGGCCTGCGCTTTTTGGTTTCGCCCGCCTCGCACGAGGTGTACCGCATGGCCCTGAAGGAAGGCATTCTGGAAATTCTGGAAGATGCCGGCGCCACCATTGTGGCGCCCAGCTGCGGGCTGTGCCTGGGCGCGCACACGGGCATTCTGGCGGGGGGCGAAAGCTGCATTTCCACCAGCAACCGCAACTTCATTGGCCGCATGGGCAGCAAGGACGCAAACGTGTACCTGGGCAGCGCCGCCACCGTGGCGGCCAGCGCCATCGAGGGCCGCATTGCAGACCCGCGCGCCTATTTCTAAGCCGTGCGCAAAGGGGGAAGTAGTTTTATGAAATCGCAAATCAAAGGCAAAGTGTGGAAGTTTGGGGACGACATCAACACGGACATTATCTCCCCGGGCGAATACATGGACGCCAGCTATGAGGAAATTGGCAAGCACGCCATGGAGCGCGCCTACCCCGGCTTTGCCGACGCCATTGAAAAGGGCGACATTATTGTGGCGGGCAGCAACTTCGGGCCGGGCTCCAGCCGCGAGACGGCGCAAATTGCGCTGAAATACGCGGGCGTGGGCGGCGTAATTGCCCAAAGCTTTGCGCGCATCTTTTTCCGCAACTGCATCAACGTGGGCTTCCCGGTGGTGACGCTGGCGGACACAAGCGGGCTGAACCAGGGCGACGAAATTGTGGTGGACCTGCTGAACGGCACCATTGAAGACCTTACCACGGGCAAAACCTACCAGGGCAGCAAGCTGCCCGAGCATGTGCTGAGCATCGTGGAGGACGGCGGCCTGAAAGAGCATTTGAAAAAGACGCTGAAAAAAGCCTGAACACGGCCCATTTCCGGGGGCGGGGCGTCCCCGGTGGAACAAATAGCAAACAGAAGGAGGAAGAAACCAATGGCACCCACCTTAAAAGTGAACTTTGCCGGTGTTTCCATGCCCAACCCCTTCATGCTCTCCTCGGCACCCCCCACCACCAACGTAGAGATGGTGGCAAGGTGTTTTGAGGCGGGCTGGGGCGGCGCAGTGCTGAAAACGCTGGCCTATACCCTGAGCCAGGCGCAGAACGTGAACCCCCGCATTACCGCGGTGAAAAGCGCCGACGGCGACATTGTGGGCTTTACCAACTTCGAGCTGGGCAGCCCCAAGCCCATTGAAAAATGGGCCGAGGACACCCGCTGGCTGAAAGAGCGCTTCCCCGAGCACGGCGTTTGGGTAAGCCTTCTGCACACCGAGGGCCTGGTGGAAGAGCAGTGGCGCGAAGTGACGCGCATGTTTGACCAGGCCGGCGCAGACGGCTTTGAGCTGAACTTCTCGTGCTCGCACGGCATGGCGGAATCGGGCGGCGGCGCCACGGTGGGCGGCAACGAAGAGGCCATTAAAATGGTGACCACCTGGGTGCGCGAAGAGACGAAAAAGCCCGTGATGCCCAAGCTGCCCGCCATTGTGCAGGACATTCCCGGCAAGGCCCGCGCGGCCGAGGCGGCGGGCGCAGACGCCATTGCCAGCATCAACACGCTGAACAGCCTGCCCGGCATTGACATCCACACCTTTGTGCCCTACCCCAGCGTGGACGGCCGCAGCGCCTTCCAGGGGCTTTCCGGCGCGGCCGTAAAGCCCGTTGCGCTGCGCACGGTGGCGCAAATTGCCAAGGCGGTAAACATTCCCGTCTCGGGCATTGGCGGCATTTACAACTGGCGCGACGCGGTGGAGTTCATTCTGGCAGGCGCGTCTTCGCTGCAGGTGTGCTCGGCCGTGATGCACCACGGCTACCGCATCATCAACGATATGACGGCCGGCCTTTTGAACTACATGGAAGAGATGGGCTTCGAGACCATCAACGATTTCTGCGGCAAAGCGCTGCCGCACATCTTCCGCCACAACGACCTCTCGCGCGCCTACAAGCTGTATTCGCAGGCAGACCCCGAAAAGTGCGTGGGCTGCGGGCGCTGCGTGGCCGTGTGCGCCGACAGCGCGTACAGCGCCATCCATCTGGACGAGAACCGCAAGGCCATCGTGGACAAAGACAAGTGTGACGGCTGCGGCCTGTGCACACAAATTTGCCCGGTGGGCTGCATGACGATGCAACACAGGTAAAGGAGGCGGGAAATATGACTGAGATCAAGCAAACCATGGCTGAAGTGCAGGCCGAGGCCCGGCGCTGCCTGTATTGCGTGGACGCCCCCTGCCAGCAGGGCTGCCCCGCCGGGGTGGACGTGGCGCAGTTTATCCGCCATTTGCGCTATGCCGACGTGAAAAGCGCCAAGCGCGTGATTAAAACGGCAAACCCGCTGGGCGGCATTTGCGGCACGCTGTGCCCCAGCGAAAACCTGTGCCAGAAAAACTGCACCATGAACTACTGCGGCGCGCCCATTCACATTCGCGATTTGCAGAAGTTTGCCTGCGCCAACGCGGCCTACACGCCCGAGCTGGCCCCCGCCAGCGGCAAAAAGGCCGCCGTGGTGGGCGCCGGCCCCGCGGGCCTTGGCTGCGCGGCCATGCTGGCGCGCCTGGGCCACGAGGTGGACGTGTTTGAAAAGGACGCGGCTGCCGCCGGCGTGGTGGCGCGCGAAATTCCGGCCGAGCGCATTGACGCCGCCGTGATGGAAAACGATTTGGCCGAGCTTTCGTGCGAGCGCATCCACTTCCACTACAACACGCCCGTCACGCCCCAGAAGCTGGAAGAGCTGAAGCAGGAATATGCGGCCGTGTTTGTGGGCGCGGGCCTTGCGCAGGACCGCATGAGCGGCGTGGACATTGCCGAGGGCGCGCCTGTGGTGGGCTGCTCGCAGTATCTGGCCGATTTGAAGAGCGGCAAAACAAAGGCCGTAAGCGGCACCGTGCTGGTGGTGGGCGGCGGCGACTCTGCCATTGACGCCGTGTGCGCCAGCCTGGAGGCCGGGGCCGAGAAGGCCGTGCTGGCCTACCGCCGCTCGCGCGCGGAAATGCCCGCGTGCGACGAAGAGTTCTTTGCCGCGGCCGATAAGGGCGTAGAGCTGATGTACATGGTTTCGCCCGTTGCCATTGCCAAAACGGCGGACGGCGGCGCGGCCGTGACGTTTGTGCGCAACCGCCTGGTGGAAAAACCGGGCGAGGCGCGCCGCGGCTTTGAGGCCGTGCCCGGCAGCGAGTTCACCCTGAACGTGGCGCAGGTGGTGTTTGCCATTGGCAAAAAGGCGGACGCGGCCCTGGTGGCCGGCACGCCGGACAAAGACACCCTGCGCGTGGCCGGCACCAACTGCTTTGTGGGCGGCGACTGGCTGAACGGCGGCGCCACCGTGGTGAAGGCCGTGGCCGAGGGCAAACGCGCCGCGGCGGCCATGGACGCACTGATGAAATAAGGCAGGGCGCCCGCGCGGCACCCCGCCGCCCCGCAAGGGCGCGGCGGGGCCCGGGCCCCCGGCCCGGCACCCGCACAGCGGGCGCCGCGCGGGGCGCGCACAGCCTTTATTTGACCGGAAAGGGGGACCGTGATGAACGATCTGAACATTGTGGGCGGCACCATTGTGCGGCCCGAGGGCTGCTTTGAGGGCAGCGTGGAAGTGAAAGGGGGCACCATCACCGCCGTAAAGCGGGCGGGCGAGGCGCCCGGCGAGGCGCAGCAGACGGTGGACGCCACCGGCATGCTGGTGTTCCCCGGCATGATCGACAGCCACGTGCACATCCGCGGGGGCAAGCTCTCCCACCGGGAGGACTTTGCCAGCGGCACCATGGCCGCAGCCGCGGGCGGCGTGACGGCCCTGGCCGAAATGCCGGTGGCAAACCCGCCGGCCTCTACCGTAGAGGTGTTTGAGGCGCGGCGCGCCGAGGCACAGGCCGGCGCCTATGTGGACGTTGCCCTGTACGGCGGCGCCGGGGCCGACAACCTGGACGAAATTGAAAAGCTGGCCGGCGCGGGCGCCGTGGCGTACAAAACGTTCACCATGCCGCCGGTGCCCGGGCGCGAGGCCGAGTTCTACGGCCTGTGCAGCGAAACGCAGGACGCCCTGTGCCGCGTGATGGAGCGCGTGGCCAAAACCGGCCGCCTGCTGGCCGTGCACAGCGAGCTGAACCAGTATGTGGCCGCCGAGACAAAGCGCCGCATGGACGCGGGCGAAAACGGCCTGGTGGCATTTTGCCGCTCGCGCCCGGTGGAGGCCGAGACGGCCGCCGTGGAATGGGTGATAGCCGCCGCGCGCAAAACGGGCTGCCGCGCCAGCGTGTGCCATGTAAGCACGCCGGAGGCCGTGCGCATGATAGAGGCCGCGCGCGCCCAGGGCGTGCGGGTGTGGGCCGAAACGTGCCCGCAGTACATTTTGTTCCACGAGCAAAGCGCCGCGCACGCGGGCGTGTTTGCCCGCATGAAGCCGCCGCTTCGCGACGAGCAGCGCATGCGCCAGCTGCGCCGGATGTACGAAAACGGGTCGTTTGCCATGACGGGCAGCGACCACGCCCCCTATTTAAAAGAAGAAAAGCTGAAAAACGGCCAGGATATCTGGCACACCTTCGACGGCCTGCCCGGGCTGGAGCTTTCGCTGCCGCTGCTGCTGAACGCGGTGGCGGACGGCACGCTGAGCGCCGAGGCCATTGCCAAGGCCACGGCCGAAAGCACGGCCGAAATGCTGGGCCTGGCGCCGAAAAAAGGGCGCATTGAGGCCGGGGCAGACGCAGACATGGTGCTGGTGGCCAAAAACCAGGCGCCTGTGCCGCTGGATACGTCGAAGCTGTTCACCAAGGCGCGCGGCAGCGCCGCATTGTACGAGGGCATTCCCATGCACTACCGCATTGTGCGCACCTATGTGCGCGGCCGGGCCGTGTATGAGGAGGGCCGCATTACGGGCGAGCAAGGCTGGGGAACATTCGTCAGCCCTGCAAGATAGATATTTTTTTCACACAACAGGAGGTAAAGCACTTATGAGAACAGACATGCGCGGAAAAGACTTCGTTACCCTGATGGATTACACGGGCGAAGAGATCCAGACCATCCTGGACGTGGCGTTCGACTTGAAGCGCCAGAACGCTATGGGCGCCGAGCACGAGCTGCTGAAAAACAAGACGCTGGGCATGATTTTTGCGCAGCCCTCTACCCGCACGCGCGTTTCTTTCGAGACGGGCATGACGCAGCTGGGCGGCCACGCGCAGTATTACAGCGAGGACAACATGCAGCGCAAGAACAAAGAGACCTGGGAGGACACCGGCCTTGTGCTGAGCCGCTACCTGGACGCTTTGATGGTGCGCCTGTATGACCTGGAGAAATATGGCATGGCCCGCGACATCATGAACGAGATTCGCAAAGCCACCACCATCCCCGTCATCAACGGCCTGGACGACAAAGAGCACCCCTGCCAGTGCATGGGCGACATCATGACCCTGCAGGAGAAGCTGGGCACCGGCTGGAAGAAAAAGAAAATTGTGATGAGCTGGGCGTATTCCGACCGCGTGAAATCTCCGGGCGTGCCCCAGGCCATGCTGATTGCCTGCAGCCTGCTGGGCGCCGACCTGACGCTGGCTTACCCGAAGGGCTATGAGCTGGACGACGAGTACATGGCGTTTGCCAACGAGGCCTACAAAAAGACGGGCGGCAAGCTGACCATCACCAACGACATCTACGAGGCCGCCACCGACGCCGATGTCATCTATGCCAAGAGCTGGGGCAGCACCCACGGCATGGACAAGGCCGAGGATAAAGAATACCGCAAACAGTTCGAGAAAGACTGGTGCATCTCGGACGAGCACTTCAAACTGGCGAAGCCCGTTTCCTACTACATGCATCCGCTGCCCGCCGCCCGCGGCGAGGAAGTGACGGACGCTGTGATTGACGGCGAGCACTCCATCGTGTACGACCAGGCCGAAAACCGCCTGCACGCCCAGAAGGCTGTGCTGGCGCTGCTGATGAAGAAGAAATAAGCTTTCTTCCTGCGGCCTGCGGGCACCTGCCCGCAAACAAAGCCCTTTTCCGGCGCTGTGCCGCGCGGCAAAGCCCTGCCGCCGCGCCGCGCGGCACAGCGCACCTTCCCACACCGGGCGCCCCGCCCGCCCTTTGCGGCCCCGCAGGGGTGCTGCGGCGCTGCCCGCATGTGGAAACGTTTACCTTTTCGCTGTTTGGAAAGAAGACGGCAAAAACGTAATAAAAGCAAAGCCACACCATGAAGAATGAATAGCAGGGAGGAACGAATGATGATATTAGGTCTGCCTTTCCCGACGTATCTCGGCTGGTTCGTGGGGCCTATCCTCACCATTGCCACTGCGGCTTACTGCATTTACCGGTATGTAAGATACCTGAAAACCGGCAAGTAACCCGCCAACCGGGCAGCCGCGCTGCGGCGCTGCGCAAAAAAAGGGGCACCTTTCTATGAAGCAGCAATGCGGGCTGCCGTTTTTGAAATCGTGCGAATGCGAATAAAGGAGATGGAATCATGTTACATGGCAATCTTGTAGTCGCCGGCATCATCGTGCTGGGCGCTTATATGGTTGGTATGCTTGGCATCGGCATTTACTGCAACAAAAAGTATGCCAACAACCTCAGCGGTTTTTTGACCGGCGGACGCAATTTGGGCCCGTGGGTGTTTGCGTTAACCTACGGTTCAACTTATCTGAGCGCTTCTACGTTCATTGGCAACACCGGCACGGCGTATAAGGCCGGCATGGCATATTTGATGATGCCTGTGGCACAGGTGGTGCTGCTTCCCATCGGGCTGATCCTGTTCTCGCACGGGCTGCGCAGGGTTTCTGTGCGCCTGAACGCCATGACCATCCCGGAATATGTCAGCAAGCGCTTTAAATCGCCCATTGCGGGCCTCATTGCATCCCTTGTTATCCTCATCTTCATGGTTCCCTACATGGTGGGTGTTGTAAAGGGCGGCGCCGTTTCTTTGGCGGGCCTGTTCGGCATCCCCTACATTGTGGCCGTGCTGCTGGTTTCCGGCGTGGCCTGCGTATACCTCATCTTCGGCGGCTATATGGCGCGCTGCTACACAGACGTTGTGCAGGGCGCCATGATGGCCATTGGCATGATGGCCGTGCTGATTGGCGGCTTCTTCATCGTGGGCGGCCCCACCGAAATTGCCGCCGGCGTGGCAGCCAGCGACCCGGCCCTGCTTGAGACGCCGGGCCCGATGGGCTGGAGCGAGCTGTTCCTGTTCTCGTCTGTGTACGCCCTCACCCCGTGGGGCCTGCCGCAGCTGGTGCAGACAAACTTCACCATCAAAGATAAAAAGACGGTGTACGTTTCCTCCATCGTGCTTTCCATCTGGCTGGGCGCCATCCTCATTGGCAGCATGATCATCGGCAACATGGGCCGCGCCTACTTCGGCGACCAGTTCCTGAGCAACCCCGACGAGGTGTTCCCGGCCATGGTGCTTGAATTCTTCCCGAACGTCTTGGGCGCCGTTGTGATTGTGGCCGTGATTGCGGCGGCCATGAGCACCATCGACGGCGTGCTGATGACCAGCGGCAGCGCCTTCGGCGTGGACATCTTCAAAAAGTTCATCAAGAAGGACGCCACCGAAAAGCAGACAATTGCGGCCTCGAACATTGCCATGTTCGTCATCATCGCCGTTGTCATCGTATGGGCTTTCTACCCGCCTGAAATGATCAGCTACTTCACCTCGTATGCGTTCAGCGTCATCGCGGGCACCCTCATTGTGCCGGTGTTTGCCGGTTTCTATTCCCGCAAGGGCACCAAGGCCGGCTGCCTGGCTTCCATGCTGACGGGCGGCCTGGGCACCCTGTTCTGGTACATTGTGAAGCCCGGCGGCAACTACATTCTTGGCTGCCCGCCGTTCGTGGCCGGCGCAATTCTCTCTGCCATCGTGTTCTTCGCAGTGAGCAAGTTCACAACGCCGCTGCCGAAGGAGTTCGTGGATGACCTGTTCTCGAAAGAGGCAGAGGAGGGCGCGTATGCGTCTGAAAACATCGAGGTGGCCGCCGCTGAAAAGCAGGCGTAAGCCAACCATTTGGCAACCCACTGCGCGCAGGGGCCGGGGCCATACGGCGCCCCGCGCGCATACCCTCCTAACTTCGGGCAGATGTGCCGGGGGCGGCAGCCACCGCCCCCGGCCAATGCCCGCGCTGCATGCAGGGCCCCGCGCCGCGGGCGCGTTTGCCGGGCGGCACCCCTTTGCCCGGGAAATGCCTTTGCCCGCCTGGCGCAAAGGGCCTTTGCAGGGCAGCATCCTGTCATCCGGAACGGTGCGGCGGGCGGGCAGCCCCCGCCCGCCGCGGTGATCCGGAAGGCGCGCCGCCGTGCGGCAACATTCGTTTTTGAACCAAGAAGGTGGATACCAAGCACAACAGGCCGCGCCCCCGCTTTGGCTGCAAGGGCGGGCGGCCGCGCACACGTTTTGCCCAGGGCCGCAGCGCAGCCGCGCGGCCATACAACCCCCTGACGAAGAAAACAGGCGCCCGGGCGCATGCCGCCCGGCGTGAAGATACAGCCCGGCCCCGGCCGGGCGCCGGAATGCAACGGCAACACGCGGCGCTTTGCGCCGCATCACACATACCCCGCCGCGCTGCGGCGGCACACAAAAGATTGGAGGAACCCTTATCATGGCAGGTTTGTTGGACGGAGTAAAAGTATTGGACCTTACGCGCGTGCTGGCGGGCCCCTACTGCGGCATGATGCTGGCAGACATGGGCGCCGAGGTGACGAAAATTGAGTTGCCGGGCCGCGGCGACGATTCGCGCCGCAACTTCCCCATTGTGAACGGCGAAAGCGCCTATTTCATGAACCTGAACCGCAACAAGCGCGGCATGACGCTGAACCTGAAAAGCGAGAAGGGCAAAGAGATTTTCCGCGAGCTGGTGAAGCAATCTGACATTGTGCTGGAAAACTACCGCCCCGGCGTGATGGAAAAGCTGGGCCTTGGCTATGAAGATTTGAAAAAAATCAACCCCGCCATCATCTACGGCGCGGTTTCCGGCTTTGGCCACTACGGCCCCTATTCCAAGCGCGCGGGCTACGACATCATCGGCCAGGCCATGAGCGGCCTGATGAGCACCACCGGCTGGCCCGACACGCCCCCCACCCGCACGGGCACGGCCATTTCGGACGTGATGGGCGGCATCAGCTGCTGCGTGGGCGTGCTGGCGGCCTACATCAACCGCCTGAAGACGGGCGAGGGCGAAAAGGTGGACGTGGCCCTGGTGGATTCCATGGTGTCTGCGCTGGAAATCATCAACATCATCTACCTGTGCACCGGCCGCGTGCCCAGCCGCATTGGCAACCGCTACGAGGCCATTTACCCCTACGATTCCTTCAAGGCCAAGGACGGCCACGTCATCATTGCCTGCGGCAACAACAAGCTGTTCGATTTGCTGGTGGACGTGATGGGCAAGCCCGAACTGCTGGAAAACCCGCACTTTGCCGACAACAACGAGCGCGTTTTGCACCATGCCGAGCTGAAGCCCATTATTGAGGAATGGCTGCAGGATAAGACCATTGACGAGACGGTGGATATGCTGCTGGCCGTGGGCATCCCGGCCGGGCCCATCAACACCATCGACCGCGTGGTGAAAGACCCGCACATTGCCGGCGCCCGCGAAATGTTTGTAGAGCTGGACCACCCCGTGGCCGGCAAGATGAAGGTGACGGGCAACCAGATTAAGTTCACCAACAAAAAGGTGAAAATTGACCGGCCCGCGCCGCTGCTGGGCCAGCACAACGAGGAAATTCTGCACGAAAAGCTGGGCTACACGCCCGAGCAGGTGGCGCAGCTGAAGGAAGAGGGCGTGCTGTAAGCGCCCCACCCTGGCCGCAGGGCGGCCAAACCAGACACAACCGCACACACGGCGCGCGCGGCGGCCGCAGGCATTGGGCCGCGCCGCCCGCGCGCCTATTTTACAAAAGGAGGCTTTTTGCCTGATGAGCATTTCCTACCCAACCCATGTAGAGCTGGTGGAGGTGGGCCCGCGCGACGGCTTTCAAAGCATCAAAGAGTTCATTCCCACCGAGCTGAAAAAAGAAATCATCGACCGCCTGGTGGACGCCGGGTGCACCACCGTGCAGGTAACCAGCTTTGTGCACCCCAAGGCCATCCCGCAGATGCAGGACGCAAAAGAGGTGGCGCAGTATGTGCTGCAAAAATACCCGGCCCTGCGCGCCTATGCCCTTGTGCCCAACCTGCGCGGCGCGCAAAACGCCTACGAGGCCGGCCTGCGCGAAATTAGCTATGTCATCTCTGTAAGCCCGGGCCACAACATGGCCAACGTGCGCCGCACGCTGGACGAATCGTTTGCAGAGCTTGGCACCATCCTTTCCACCTACCCGGATATGAAGGTGGTGCTGGACGCGGCCACCACCTTCGGCTGCCCGTATGACGGCGAGGTGACGCTGCAGCAGGTGCTGGATTATGTGCAGCGCGCGCACGGGCTGGGCATCCGCGACATCGATTTGTGCGACACCATTGGCGTGGCCACGCCGCTTCAGGTGCAAAAAACCATCGAGGCGCTGCGCGCCCAGTTCCCGGACATTACGTTCGGCGTGCACATTCACGACACGCGCAACATGGGCATGGCGTGCAGCCTGGCGGCCATGCAGTGCGGCGTCACGCGCGTGTCCACCACGGTGGGGGGCCTGGGCGGCTGCCCGTTTGCGCCCGGCGCGTCCGGCAACACGGCCAGCGAAGACTTTGTGTACATGGCCGAAAAAATGGGCATCCAAACCGGGGTCAATTTCGAAAAACTGCTGCAAACGGCGAAATACCTGCGCGAAAAGGTGCCGGGCAACTATTCCGGCCACCACATCAACATTCAGCAGCCGCAGTGCACCATGGGCTGAGGGCGGCTTTGAGGGGAACGGGGTTTTGGCCCTTTGCCCTTTGAAAAAGCCGGGCACGGCGCCGGGCGCCCCGCCGCCTGCGGGGGCCGGTGTGCCCCGGCTTTTTGCGCCGCGGCTTTCCGGCAGGGCCCGCCGCGCGGGGAACACGCTTCCCGCGCGGCGGGCCTTTTGCGCGCTTCGGCCCGCGCGGGCCCTGGCGGGCAGGCAGGGCAGGGGGCAGGGCCCGGCTGCAAAAGCAAGCCAAAAACAAGCGCCCCAAAGGCATGCTGACAATGCGATGCGCCCACATTTCTGTTTCGGGGGCAAGGTTTTCCTGCGCCAACACGCCCAAAGGCGCGTTGACGATGTTTTGCGCCTGCATTTCTGTTTCAGATGCAATACTTTCCCGCGCCAACACGTCCAAAGGCGCGTTGGCGATGCTTTGTGCCCAATTTTCTGTTTCAGGGGCAATGTTTTCTTGCGCCAACACGCCCCGGCAGGCGGGGCGCCATGGGCAAAGAAAAACAGGCAGGGCGCGGCCCCTGCCTGTTTTTTCGTGATGCGCCGAAGCGGCCGCCGCGGGCGCACGGTGCAGCGGCGGCTGCGCCGCGCTGCGCAATGGGCCGTGCGGCCAGCGCGCCCCCCTGGGGCAGAGCCGGCTGCGCAAAAAGCCCGCGCCTGTCAGCGGATAAAGTTTGTGGCCACGGGCGGCTCGTACACGGGCGGGCGCACGCCCGCTTTCTGCCCGGCCTCGATGCACTGCAAAAGCCAGGCCATGTTCTGCCCCAGCGTGCGCATTGTCTGCAGGCCCTCTTCGTCCCGGCGCACCTCTTCGGGCGTGCGCCCGTGCACCTGGTTCCAATACTGCGAGGGCACCACGGGCATGTTGGCAATGGTGAAATATTTGTTCAGCCTGTCAAACGCCGCGCTGGCGCCGCCGCGCCGGCACGACACCACGCTGGCGCCCAGCTTGCCCGCAAAGCGCCGGCCGCCTGCATAAAACAGCCTGTCGGCAAAGGCGCACACCTGCCCGCTGGCCGAGGCGTAATACACGGGCGAGCCCAGCACAATGGCGCTGTATTCATCCAGCGTTTCCAGCACTTCGTTCACCTTGTCGTCAAACACGCAGCGGCCCGTGCGCGCACAGCGGCCGCAGGCAATGCACCCGGCCACGGGCTGTGTGCCAATGTGCAGCAGCCGGGCCGCCACGCCGTTTGCCTCCAGCGTTTGTTTCACCTCGCACAGCGCGGTGTAGGTGCAGCCGTGCGCGTGCGGGCTGCCGTTTACAAGCAATGCTTTCATGCAAAACCCCTTCCTTTTCGCCGCGCGCGCCGCAAAAGCGCGCGCAAAACCAAACCATACGCTTATGATAGCACGCCGGCGCCCGCCTGAAAAGGAAAAATGTGCGCGGCGCATTGTGCGCGTGCGAAAAGGCAGGTATAATGGAAAAAAGATGCGGGCCGTGCCCATGGGCGCGGCAAAAGAGGAGGGCACCTATGGCGGCCGTACAAAGGGAAGAGGGCGTGGACGTGCTGAAGGGCGCGGCGGTGTGCTGCATGGTGTTTGCGCACACCGTGCAGCTGCTGCCGCCCGGCGGGGACGCCTGCACGCAGTTTGCCTATTATTTTGTAAACCTTACGGCGTTTCCGGCATTTTTGTTCTGTTTTGGGTACGCCTGCCGCCGCGCATACCTGCAAAAGCCGCGCGCTGCGGCGGCGCGCGGCCTGGCGCGGGGCTTTTGCAAAACCATGGCGGCGCTGTATGCCTGTGGGCTGGCCTGGCTTTTGTGCACGGGCGGCTTTGGGCCAAAGGCGGCGGCCAAGCTGCTGCTGGCGCTGCAGCTGCCGGGCTATTCGGAATTTCTGCTTAGCTTCGCCCTGCTGTATGTGCTGGTTTGGGCGCTGCATGGCGCGCTGCGCCGTGTGGTGGCACACGGCTGGGCGGTGGCGCTGGCGGCCGCGGCCGGGCTGGCGCTTACCTGGTTTCCGTATTCGCGGGTGCATCTGCCCGTTCTGGGCGCTTTGGTGGGCATGCAGGGGGCATCGGTGTTCCCGTTGGCGCAATATGCCGCATACTTCCTGCTGGGCGCCTGGTTTTCGGGGCGCACAGCGCGCTTTTCCGCACCTGTGGCCATGTGCGCGGCGCTTGGCACGGCGGCTTTCTATGTGTTTTATGCGGTGCGGGGCGAATACCCGGCGCGCTTTCCGCCCACGGCGCTGTGGGTGGCGGGCGGCGCGGCCTGGGTGTATGCGGCCTGGCTGGTGTGCATGCGCACGGCATCGTGGCGCGCCGTGCGCGCCCTGAGGCTGGCCTTTGCAGGCAGGCACAGCCTGTGGTTTCTGACGGCCAGCAACATCATGCTGTTTGTGCTGCACCGTGCGGGGCTGCGCCCGGGCGCGGGGGGTGTGCCCGGCGCTTTGCTGCACCCGGCCGTGTGCCTGGGCGTGCTGTTGGCCGCGGGCGCATTGTGCACAGCCGCCGCGCGGCTGCGCACAGGGGTGCTGCCCGGCCGGGCGCGCAGCCGCTGAGGCGGCCGCGGCCTTGCGGGGCGTGCGGGGCAGGGCGCACAGCGCGCGCCGCCCCCCCCCCGGCGGGGGTGCGGGCCGGCACGCTGCGCCCCTGGCGGGCAAGCCGCCTTTGGCCAAAAGCGCGGTGTTTCAGCGGAAAAGGCTGTGTTGGGGCGGGCGGCGGGCCCGCTTTAAAAGCTGTGCCGGGCGAAAAAGCCGCCCTGCCGGAATGGCCGCGCCCTGCGCGCAGGGCGTGTTGGCACAAAATGCCGCGGCAGGGCACAAAAGCGTGCCCGTGCCGTTGTGCTGGCGAAAAAAAGCATGTATAATAGAAAAAACGGGCAGGTGCGGCGCCTGCCCCCGCACCCGGGCGCACACAGGCGCCGGGCGGCCCGGCCGCAGAGATGAAAAGGGAGCGTGCATGTTATGACACAGGATATGGCCGTCATTCTGGACCTTGGCAGCGAAGAGAGCGCCCGCGTGGCGCGCGAGGTGCGCAGCCTTGGCGTATACAGCGAGATACACCCGCACGACATCACCCTGCAGCAGCTTTCTGCGCTGGGCAATGTGCGTGCGCTCATCCTGAACGGCGGGCCCAACCGCATGCTGGGCGGCACGGCCGTGGCACCGCTGCCCGAGGTGCTGGCCTGCGGGCTGCCCATGCTGGCCATCGATTTCGACGGCGCGCCGGCCGCGCGGCACATCGGCGCCCTGCCGGCGGACGAACAGGCCAGCACGGCGCTTTTGCACGGCTTTTTGTTCGATGAATGCCATGTGCGCGGCGAATGGGACATGGAGAATTTCATCGAAAGCCAGGTGCAGCACATCCGCAGCCAGGTGGGCGGCAAAAAGGTGCTGCTGGCGCTTTCCGGCGGGGTAGATTCCTCTGTGGTGGCGGCGCTGCTTTTAAAGGCCATTGGCCCGCAGCTTACCTGCGTGCATGTGAACCACGGCCTGCTGCGCAAGGGCGAGCCCGAGCAGGTGGTGCGCGTGTTCCGCGACCATTTGGGCGCAAACCTGGTGTATGTGGACGCGCAGGAGCGCTTTTTAAGCAAGCTGGCCGGCGTGGCCGACCCCGAGCAGAAGCGCAAAATAATTGGCGCCGAGTTCATTCGCGTGTTTGAAGAAGAGGCCCGCAAGCTGGACGGCATTGAGTTTCTGGCACAGGGCACCATCTACCCGGACATCATCGAAAGCGGCACCAAAACCAACAAGGTGGTGAAAAGCCACCACAACGTGGGCGGCCTGCCGGACGATTTGAAGTTCGAGCTGGTAGAGCCCGTGCGCCAGCTGTTTAAAGACGAGGTGCGCGCGTGCGGCGCGGCGCTGGGCCTGCCGTACGACATGGTGTACCGTCAGCCGTTCCCCGGCCCGGGCCTTGGCGTGCGCTGCCTGGGGGCCATTACCAAGCCGCGGCTGGAGGCGCTGCGCGAAAGCGACGCCATTCTGCGCGAAGAGTTTGCCGCCGCAGGGCTGGATAAAAAGGTGTGGCAGTATTTCACCATTGTGCCGGACCTGAAAAGCGTGGGCGTGCGCAACAACGCCCGCTGCGAAGAGTGGCCCGCCATCATCCGCGCCGTGAACACCGTGGACGCCATGACGGCCGAAATAGAAGAAATTCCCTACGAGGTGCTGCACCGCGTTACAAAGCGCATCATCACCGAGGTGCCCGGCATCAACCGCGTGTGCTACGACCTCACCCCCAAGCCCACCGGCACCATTGAGTGGGAATGACGCTCGAAACGGCGAAAACCCGCATGAATACAGGCTTTTTTGCCCGTCCATACTGCTCTTGATACTGGATTGATACTATTTGTGTCCGCCCGGTATTCTCAAGAGAAAAATCCCAAAAGGACAAGCAAAACCGCCCTGCTGAACGACAAATTCAGCAGGGCGGTTTTTTTGCTTGTCTTATTTATTTTTCCGCCAAGGGATATAATATTCGCTTTCCAGGCCATCGTCGCAGGTATGGGGCCAGTTGAGTTTCCATTCAAAATACTCTTCCCTGGTGATCTCCCCGGCGTGTAACTCCTGCTGACGAAAAAGCCATTCCCGCATGAACTCGTCCACAAGGCCATACTGGAAGTACATACCCACGGGAGGGTGTGCGGGCCAGTCATCGCTATCATTGTACCGTACAGCGGTATCATCAGCGGCCCCTGCTCTGCCCGGATTGCGGACAAGTTGGAACAGGCGGATAGCGCCAGGGCTGTCCTCGTCCAGCCAGAAGAATGTCCGCATGAAGTCCTCGGCAGAGCCGGGGGCGATGGTGTAGAAGTTCTGGCGGTCTACCCGCAGCGCCTCGGCCATCTTGTCCAGCAGTTCCCGTTTCGGAACACGGTAATTCGTCTCATACTGGGCGATCCGGTTGTCCGCTCCCTTTTCCTCAAAGCCGATAGCAAGCCCCAATTCCTTTTGTGTCATGCCTCGAAAGGTGCGGATTTTCTTTATCTTGTCTCCGACTGTCATAATATCCCACCGCCTTTGCCAATAGTATAGCGCAAAAAAGCGAAAGATGCAAGATAATCTTTAACAAAAATGCGAAATAAATTCTTGACATTAACACTTATGTTAATGTATAATGAAGATGGTGACATTAACATATTTGCGAAACTAAAATAAGGAGGTGCTGACCATGGAAAAGGAGCTGTTTGTGAGAGCAGAGGAGGTCGCCAGGGAGCTGGGCATTTCCAAGCCCTACGCCTACAAGCTGGTGCGGGAGATGAACGAGGAGCTGAAGAAAAAAGGCTTTCTCACCATTCCCGGACGGGTAAGCAGGCGCTACTTCGAGGAAAAATTCTATGGGCTGCGGGACAGACAATAAGGAGGGAACCACAATGCCGGCATACAAAGACAAGGCAAAGGGCACATGGTATGCGTCCTTTTACTACGAGGACTGGACGGGCAAGAAAGTAAAGAAAATGAAACGGGGCTTTCCCACCAAGCGGGAGGCTCTGGAGTGGGAGCGGACATTCCTGCAACAACAGACCGCCGACCTGGAAATGACCTTTGAAAACTTCGTGGCTGTCTATGTGGCGGACATGAAAGGCCGTATCAAGGAAAACACCTGGGGACGAAAGAGCATATCCTCTACAAGAAGTTGGTGCCGTACTTCGGCAAGCGGAAGATGTGCGACATTCACTCCAAGGAGGTCATCGCCTGGCAGAATGAAATGCTGGGTTACCGGGACAAGAACGGCAAGCCCTACTCTCCGGTGTACTTAAAAACGCTGCACAATCAGTTGAGCGCCGTGTTCAACCATGCGGTACGGCACTACAATCTAAAGGTCAATCCCGCTGCCCAGGCGGGCAATATGGGAAAGCCAAAGGGACGGGAAATGCTGTTCTGGACAAAGGCGGAGTATCTGAAATTCGCCGAGGCCATGATGGACAAGCCCCTTTCCTATTACGCCTTTGAAATGCTCTACTGGTGCGGCGTCCGGGAGGGGGAGCTGCTGGCCCTCACTCCTGGCGACTTCGACTTTGAGAAACAGACCGTCACCATCTCCAAGTCCTACCAGCGGATTAAGGGCAAGGATGTGATTACCGACCCCAAGACCCCTAAGAGCAACCGGGTCATTCAAATGCCCGCTTTCCTCTGTGAAGAAATGCGAGACTATATCAAGAGCCTGTATGGGGTGAAGCCCACCGACCGCATTTTCACGGTGACAAAATCCTACCTCCACCGGGAGATGGACAGGGGTGCGAAAGAGGCCGGGGTAAAGCGGATCAGAATACACGACCTGAGGCACTCCCACATTTCGCTGCTCATTGACATGGGCTTTACGGCCCTGGCAATCGCTGACCGGGTGGGACATGAAAGCATTGATATTACCTACCGCTACGCCCACCTGTTCCCCACCCGGCAGGCGGAGATGGCGGACAAACTGGACATGGAGCGAAAGGGGGCCTAAATCATGTCAGTGAAAAATCTTGACCGACACAACCGCTGGAGAAACAAAACTGTGGCTTTCCGGGTGTCCCCGGATGAGGACAGGGAAATTGAAACCGCTGTGCGGCTCTCCGGCCTTACCAAACAGGACTACATCACCCGGCGGCTACTCAACCGCGACATTGTGGTGCAGGGCAATCCCAGGGTCTACAAGGCCCTGCGTGACCAGCTCGCCGCCGTCCTGGGGGAGCTGCGGCGCATGGAGGCCGGGGGCGGGGTGGATGATGAACTTCTCGCCACCATCCGCCTTATTACCGTGACGCTGGACGGCATGAGGGAGGATTGATAGATTGATGGATTCCAGAGAAACGAAAAGGACTGTCCCGGTTCCGTCTGCGCCAACAGACGGGGAACAGCCCAATTCTCAAACACCTGTCCTGAGTATATCAGAAGCGGCTACCGAAAACAACCCCCAGGATGAAAGTATGGAGGATATTCTTCGGGAGCTTCAGCGGACAAGCGACCCGGCCTACCTCCACACCGTTTCCATGAATGAACTTTACCAGAATGTCTACCAGAGCAGACCGCCAATCATTGACGGTCTGCTCTACCCTGGGACGTACCTCTTTGCGGGAGCGCCCAAAGTGGGCAAGTCGTTTCTGATGGCCCAGCTTGCCTATCATGTGAGCATGGGCCTCCCCCTGTGGGGCTACCCCGTCCACAAGGGCACCGTCCTCTATCTGGCGTTGGAGGACGACCACCGCCGCTTGCAGGGGCGGCTGTATCGGATGTTCGGCATGGACGGCACCAACGACCTGCTCTTTGCGATCTACGCCAAACAGCTCGGCCTGGGCCTGGAGGAACAGCTAAAGAAGTTCGTCCGTCAGCACCCCGACACCAAGCTGATTATCATTGACACCCTCCAGAAAGTCCGGGAGGTCGGCGGGGACAAGTACAGCTATGCCAACGATTACGAGGTGGTGGGCAAGCTGAAACGCCTTGCCGATGATTGCGGTATCTGTCTCCTGCTGGTACACCATACCCGAAAGCAACAGGCCGATGATAAGTTTGATATGATTTCCGGCACCAACGGCCTGTTGGGAGCAGCGGACGGGGCCTTTCTTCTTCAAAAGGAAAAGCGGACGGACGGCAGCGCCATCCTGGACGTGGCTGGGCGTGACCAGCAAGACCAGCGGATGTATCTCACCAAGGACAGGGAGCGCCTTGTGTGGGAGCTGGAACGGCTGGAAACGGAGCCGTGGGTGGAACCGCCCGACCCGGTATTGGAGGCCGTTGCCGCCCTTGTAACGGCGGACAGGCCCGCCTGGGGCGGCACCGCCACGGAGCTGGCGGCGGCTATCCAGACCGACATGAAGCCCAACGCCCTGGCAATGCGGCTGAATGTCCGGGCCGGGAGGCTGGCGGCGGAGTACCATATCCGCTATGAGAACAGCAGGAGCCATGCCGGGAGATGTATCACCCTCACCCTGGAACCGCCCCAGGCGTGACGACCGTGACGGCTGTGACGGCTTTTTTGAGAGCGGGGCGGTGTGTAAAACATCGTCACGGTCGTCACGGCTGTCACGGGGAGCGGGGTCAAAAGTCAAGGGGGCATACCTGCGGGTGGAGATTGCCGCAAGGCAATACAACCCGAACCCCTTGACTTTTGGCCCACGGAGGACACTGGCCGGGCGGGGGGAAAGGCTGTGCCTTTCCCCCCTGCCCAACGGCGAGTGTCAAAGTTTAGGCGGGGTGCAGGGTGCCCTTTTCAAAGGGCGGCCCTGCTGGGGGAGCCGTCCGCAGACGGCGGGGGCAAAGCCCCCACTCCACCCCGTAGGGCGCAAATGCGCTTTTGATGGCCGCAAGGCCGTCAAAAGTGCTTTTGCGTTACTTTCGCAGAAAGTAACAAAGGCCGCCGCTGGCGCGGCGAAAGGAGTGTTGATTTGAAAAGGACGATTAGTGCGATGGTGGGGCAGGGTTCGGTGAACCACAACAGCAGGGCGTTTAACGCCAAGAACACCGACCCGGAACGCTCCCATTTGAATATAACCTACTGCCACGAAAATATCAAGACGGTTTTCCACGAGCTTTTCGATGAGGCCCTGGAACGGTACAACGCTAAACAAACCAGGGCCGACAGAAGGATAGAGGATTACTATGAGAAGATCCGCTCCGGCAAGCAGGAAAAGCCGTTCCATGAAATCATCCTGCAAGTGGGCAATCGAGATGATATGAGCGCCGACAGCGAGGAGGGACAGCTTGCGGCAGCGGTTTTGGACGAGTACATGAAGGGCTTTCAAGAGCGCAACCCCCAACTCCGGGTGTTCTCTGCCCACCTCCACATGGACGAGGCTACGCCCCATCTGCACATTGACTTTGTACCATTCACCACCGGGAGCAAGCGAGGGCTGGACACGAGGGTATCTTTGAAACAGGCGTTAGCGGCCCAGGGTTTCCAGGGCGGCACCAGAGGGGACACAGAGTGGAGCCAGTGGGTGCGCTCGGAAAAGGAGCAGCTTTCCCTGGTCATGGAGCGCCACGGGATTGAGTGGGAGGACAAAGGCACCCACGACAAGCACTTGTCTGTGCTGGACTACAAGAAAGAGCAGCGGGCAAAGGAGATCGCCGTTCTGGAGACGGTCAAGGCGGAGAAAGAAAACCAGGTGGAGAGCCAGGAACGGCGGCTCAAAGAACTTGCCCCGGCGGTGAAAAATATGGAGCGGTTGGCAGCGGATTTCTCCGCCAATCCGGAGGAGATTTTGCCGGAGCCGGGAACGCTGGAAACAGGCCGGGCCTACCGAGAGAAAAAGGCAAAGCCCCTGCTGGCCCAAATCGTCAAGGTGCTGCGCTCCCTGTATCTGGCCTATGTGGAGCTGCGGGGGAAATTTGAGCGTCTGCAAGGGGACTATGGCCGGGTGAGGGAGAGCAACATCCGCCTGTCTGATCGATTGCAGGAGGTCAAGTTGGAAAACAAGGCCATGCGGCAAGTCTCCGCTGACTATGAGCGGGTCAAAAGGGCCTTTGGCCCAGAACAAGTGGACAGAATATTAGAGGCAGCTTACCAGCAGGAACATGCCGAAAAGGAACGGAAACGGGCCGCAAAGTCAAAAATTCGGATAGACGCACGATAATCACCAAAACCGGAGGGTATTCCAGTGAATACCCTCCGATTTTATTTGTGGAATCGGTAAAATGATTTCTTGTTTTTTAGAGCGTACTATGATATACTGCTATTATCCTGATTTGAGGAGTCTATCAAATATGCGGCAAGGTATTCTTAAATAAAATTTGATAATGGGCGCAAAAATGATTGCCCCTTGCAGGGGCTTGGTTTTTGTACCCAATTTTAAGAATACTTTTGCCTTTTTAGTAAATATCGTGACGGACCGCGGCTTATGTAAGTCGTGTATGTTTCTGTGTGTCCGAAGTCATGATCCCCAGCGGTAAAAGTATTAGCCGCTGGGGATTTTTGCGCCCATTTGGGCCTTGTATGGAGGATAGACATGAATATAATCAATATCGGGATTCTTGCCCATGTAGACGCCGGCAAGACGACACTGACTGAAAGCCTGCTGTATGCCAGCGGAGCCATTTCAGAACCGGGGAGCGTCGAAAAAGGGACAACGAGGACGGACACCTTGTTTTTGGAGCGGCAGCGTGGGATTACCATTCAAGCGGCAGTCACTTCCTTCCAGTGGCACAGATGTAAAGTTAACATTGTGGATACGCCCGGCCACATGGATTTTTTGGCGGAGGTGTACCGCTCTTTGGCTGTTTTAGATGGGGCCATCTTGGTGATCTCCGCGAAAGATGGCGTGCAGGCCCAGACCCGTATTCTGTTCCATGCCCTGCGGAAAATGAACATTCCCACCGTTATCTTTATCAACAAGATCGACCAGGCTGGCGTTGATTTGCAGAGCGTGGTTCAGTCTGTTCGGGATAAGCTCTCCGCCGATATTATCATCAAGCAGACGGTGTCGCTGTCCCCGGAAATAGTCCTGGAGGAAAATACCGACATAGAAGCATGGGATGCGGTCATCGAAAATAACGATGCATTATTGGAAAAGTATATCGCAGGAGAACCAATCAGCCAGGAAAAACTTGCGCGGGAGGAACAGCGGCGGGTTCAAGAAGCCTCCCTGTTCCGGTCTATCATGGCAGCGCCAAAAAGGGCCTTGGCATTCAACCGTTGATGGATGCGGTGACAGGGCTGTTCCAACCGATTGGGGAACAGGGGAGCGCCGCCCTATGCGGCAGCGTTTTCAAGGTTGAGTACACCGATTGCGGCCAGCGGCGTGTCTATCTGCGGCTATACAGCGGAACGCTGCGCCTGCGGGATACGGTGGCCCTGGCCGGGAGAGAAAAGCTGAAAATCACAGAGATGCGTATTCCATCCAAAGGGGAAATTGTTCGGACAGACACCGCTTATCCGGGTGAAATTGTTATCCTTCCCAGCGACAGCGTGAGGTTAAACGATGTATTAGGGGATCAAACCCGGCTCCCTCGTAAAAGGTGGCGCGAGGCCCCCCTCCCCATGCTGCGGACGACGATTGCGCCGAAAACGGCAGCGCAAAGAGAACGGCTGCTGGACGCTCTTACGCAACTTGCGGATACTGACCCGCTTTTGCGTTGCGAAGTGGATTCCATCACCCATGAGATCATTCTTTCTTTTTTGGGCCGGGTGCAGTTGGAGGTTGTTTCCGCTTTGCTGTCGGAAAAATACAAGCTTGAAACAGTGGTAAAGGAACCCTCCGTCATTTATATGGAGCGGCCGCTCAAAGCAGCCAGCCACACCATCCATATCGAGGTGCCGCCCAACCCGTTTTGGGCATCCATAGGACTGTCTGTTACACCACTCTCGCTTGGCTCCGGTGTACAATACGAGAGCCGGGTTTCGCTGGGATACTTGAACCAGAGTTTTCAAAACGCTGTCAGGGATGGTATCCGTTACGGGCTGGAGCAGGGCTTGTTCGGCTGGAACGTAACGGACTGTAAGATTTGCTTTGAATACGGGCTTTATTACAGTCCGGTCAGCACGCCGGCGGACTTCCGCTCATTGGCCCCGATTGTATTGGAACAGGCATTGAAGGAATCGGGGACGCAGCTGCTGGAACCTTATCTCTCCTTCATCCTCTATGCGCCCCAGGAATACCTTTCCAGGGCTTATCATGATGCACCGAAATACTGTGCCACCATCGAAACGGCCCAGGTAAAAAAGGATGAAGTTGTCTTTACTGGCGAGATTCCCGCCCGCTGTATACAGGCATACCGTACTGATCTGGCCTTTTACACCAACGGGCGGAGCGTATGCCTTACAGAGCTGAAAGGGATATCAGGCCGCTGTCGGTCAGCCGGTCATCCAGCCCCGCCGTCCAAACAGCCGCCTGGACAAGGTGCGCCATATGTTTCAGAAGGTAATGTAAAGATACATAATCGTCAAGACGGCAACAATCAGAAGTTATGGAGGGTAACAATGGAATATAGTAAGGAAGATTTAATGGAAGCAAAAAAGCAAATTTGGGGAGTGGGAGAGAACATGGGAACAGAGGAAAGTAAAAAAATCTGGGAGGAGAACGCACAATTTTGGGATAATGCAATGGGTGACGAATCTAATGAATTTCACAGAGAGGTAGTGCGTCCCAAAGTAACGGAACTTCTATCTCCTAATCCTGCGGATTACATTTTGGATATTGCGTGTGGCAATGGAAATTATTCTTCGTATCTTGCACAAAGAGGCGCTTCGGTTGTCGCTTTTGATTACAGCAAAAAAATGATAGAATTGGCTAAAAGACGGCAATCACAATATGCAAAACAAATTGAATTTTGTGTGGCGGATGCGACCAATAGAAAAAGTATATTAGAATTAAAAAGAAATCGAGCCTTTACGAAAGCAGTTTCTAATATGGCAATTATGGATATTACGGATATTGAACCACTTCTTATGGCTGTTTATGAACTGTTGCAGGAAAGCGGAATTTTTGTCTTTGCAACGCAACACCCTTGTTTTGTCACGTTGACTGAAAAATATATGACACCGCACAGTTACTATGATATAGCGATTGAAGGGCAACCGAAAGAGCAGATTTATTATCATCGTTCCATACAAGATATTTTTAACCTTTGTTTTAGAGCTGGATTTGTCATTGATGGATTTTATGAAGAATGTTTCAAAACCAACAAAGAAATTCCTATGGTAATGATAGTAAGGCTTAAGAAGGTAAAACGTGATACCTTACAATAAATTCAAGTTTGTCGGGTAAATAGCAAAGCCAGCCGAGCCAGCGGGCGGTCAAGATGAACGGGCTTCGCCCACCGTTGACAGCCCCGCCCGGTTTCGCAGTTAGGCAGTCAAGGAGCGACAGCAAGGAGTGCTGCCGCCCCGCACTATTATTCAGAGAGGGGGAATTTCCATGACAGACCAGAAAGCCTATCAAGAATATATCCAGCGCAGGTACAACGCCTCTTGCAAGGCTGTTATCCGCTGTGCCTGACAGCGTCCGTCCGTGCCGGAATTATGTAGAGCTCCACATAATTCTGTTGTATTTCCCAGCCTTTTGTGATACTATTTTGATACTAATAAACTTTACAGCCGAAAATAGCAGGTGGAATATTAACATATTTGCGAAAGTTTTTCCTGCGAAATCACCTCAAATACACCCTACTATATCTGAATTTGCCGAGTGGGAATGATTTCAGAGGCCCGAAAAAGCCCGTGATTACTGGGTTTTCCAAGACTTGATGCCCTCTGTGGCAACGATTTGGCAACAGTTTTTCATGATTCATAAAAAGAGAGCTAACTGATTTTGATTAGTCAGTTAGCTCTCTTTTTGTTATGCACTTCAAATTTGTATCACAAGATTGAATCAATCTTTATCCCATCGGCTTGCATCTGTCCACCGGAAATTAGGGCCCCTATTACGACGAGGATCATTTTCCCATTTTTCCGCTGCTCTCCTGCTCATTTCTCGATCAATTTGCTTCATTTCTGGTGTTTTTTCTCCGTCTCCGCCATAACCGTCTTTGGCCCATTGCTGCCGTCTTTGCTCGTAACCATCTGATAGTTCATCGTCCGATGCGCTTTGAAGCCAATCCTGAAATTCATCATTATTATTCTTGGACAAAATGATGCTAATAGTTCCTATAGCAGCAAGAACAGCAGTTGCTTTTAATGCTTTTTTCCAATCAAAGTTCATTTATCAACTTCCTCGCTTCCTTTACTATCTTTAGGTGCAGAAACCAACAAATCGCTTAGTCCCTGAGATGGAACAACCTTGTGCCAGTGATCTGTGGTATCAAACTCCGGGTAGTGATACCTCCACTTATCATAGTCCTCTTTGGAGATTTCACCCGCCTCCAGCATGGCTGCGGCCTGCTGCCAGGAACAGAGCATCTCATGCAGCCGGGCGGCGTCCTTGTTCTTCCGCACATCAACCTTCAAGCAGACTTCTCCATCCATCTCGCTGATCTTGAGTCCGTAGTTATCCTCCAGGGTAAACAGGGTGTGCATGAGCCCCACATAGGAGTCTATGTCCGGGACAGAGAGCGCATGAGGAGAGACATCCAGTACCTGAGCTAGGGCAGCAGTCAGGTCCGCCTTTGGGGTTCTTGATCCTGTTTCGTACTGAGCAAGGCGCACATCGGCAGACTTCTCCGGGAAGCCCAGCGCCATACCAAGATATTTCTGTGTCATCCCCCGCAGGAGACGGAAAAAGTGAATCCGTTCGCCAATCGCCATATCATCCACTCCAATCGTTGGTTGTCCTTAGGAAAAGCGTAGCAGAAATGCTTAGTAAAGTCAAGAGAATCCTAAACAATTTTATTTAATTTATTTTGCGTACTCCGATTGACACAAGCTATTTTGCTTAGTATAATGACGACAGGCTAAGCATAATAGCTTAGAATCAATGAATAAAAAAGAACTGTCGCAATTCCCGGTTATACATCCGGGAAAAAAGTGGCGGACGAAAGTGAGGAGGCATTTATGGAACACAATATCCAGCCGCAGCAGCCATCAACGAAGAAAGGAAGGTATTTTCAATGCAGGCACAAAACTTTATGCGTGTGGAGGAAGTGGCCCAGGAGCTGGGCATCTCCAAGTCCCACGCCTACAAGGTGATCCACAAACTCAATACTGAACTCCGGGAGAAAGGCTATTTGACCATCTCCGGGCGGGTCAACCGGAACTTTTTCATGGAGAAGTTTTGCTACGGCAAGACGGGAAAGGAGGACTAATCATGGCAGTCTACAAGGAAGAAAAGACCAACACCTGGCGGGCGGTCTATCGCTACACTGACTGGAACGGCGAGCGCAAGCAGACCCAGAAGCGGGGCTTCAAGACTAAACGGGAGGCGCAGGCCTGGGAGCGGGAACAGCTCAACAAGACCAGCGCCGATCTGGATATGACCTTCAAGAGTTTCGTGGACCTCTACACGGCGGATATGAAAACCCGGCTCAAGGAGAACACCTGGGCTACCAAGGACCATATCATCCGTGCTAAGCTGCTGCCCTACTTCGGTAGGCTGAAAATGTGCAACATCACCGCTCAGCAGATCATCACCTGGCAAAACGAGATGTTGAACCACAAGGACGAGAACGGCAAGCCCTACTCTCCGGTGTACTTGAAAACGGTCCACAACCAACTCAGCGCCATCTTCAATCACGCGGTACGGTATTATAACCTCCGGGAGAACCCCTGCAAGAAGGCAGGAAGTATGGGCAAGAAGAAAAACCGGGAGATGATGTTCTGGACCAAGGAGCAGTACCTGAAATTTGCTGAGGTGATGATGGACAAGCCTCTGTCCTTCTACGCCTTTGAGATGCTCTACTGGTGCGGTATCCGGGAGGGGGAGCTGCTGGCCCTGACCCCGGCGGACTTTGACTTTGAGAAGGGCACCGTTACCATCAACAAATCCTATCAGCGTCTGAACGGCCAGGACCTGATTACCACCCCCAAGACGGAAAAGAGCAATCGGGTCATCACCATGCCGCAATTTCTGGCCGAGGAAATCCAGGATTACATTAAGATGCTCTACGGGATTGGGCCGGATGACCGGATGTTCACCGTCACCAAGAGTTATCTCCACCGGGAGATGGACCGGGGAGCCAAAGAAGCGGGAGTACCGCGTATCAGAATCCACGATATTCGTCACAGCGCGGTTTCACTTCTGATCGACATGGGGTTCTCTGCTACGGCCATCGCAGACCGGGTAGGCCATGAGAGCATTGACATCACTTACAACTATGCGCATCTGTTTCCGTCCAAGCAAGCGGAAATGGCGGACAAATTGAACATGGAAAGGGGCAGTTAAAAATGTCAGCAAAGAATTTGGACAAGCACAACCGTTGGAGAAACAAGACCGTGGCCTTCCGGGTCTCCCCGGAGGAGGACACCCAGATCGAGACGGCGGTGAAGCTCACCGGCCTGACTAAACAGGACTACATCATCCGGCGGCTGCTCTGCCGGGATGTGGTGGTCCAGGGCAACCCCAAGGTCTACAAAGCATTGCGGAACCAGCTGGCTGCTGTGCTGGACGAACTGCGCCGGATAGAGACAGGGCAGGGCATGAACGATGAGTTGCTGGACACCATCCAGATGATCGCAACCATTATGAATGGGATGCAGGAGGATTTTGCCTATGACCGATGAGAAAAAGAAAATGACCGCCCATGGCTCATCTGTTGGCGCAGATGATGGGCAGTCAATCTCTACAAATTCCAAGTTCACTATACCAGACCCGGAGGAAAAAAGCAATTCCCCCGAAAGAGATTTGGAGGAACTTTACCGAAAGATGCGCCGCATGAGCGACCCGGCCTACCTGCATACTGTGACCCTGGACGAGCTGATGGACAATGTGTTTGAGGGTAAGTCTGCGGTGATTGAGAACCTGCTCTACACGGGAGCGTACATCCTTGCCGGAGCGCCCAAAATCGGCAAGTCCTTCTTGGTTGCACAGATCGCCCACCATGTCAGTACCGGGCAAGACCTGTGGGGCTACAAAGTACACCAGGGAACGGTTCTCTATCTGGCGCTGGAAGATGACGAGAGCCGCCTGCAGCGCCGGATGTTCCGTATGTTCGGTGTGGAGGGGACAAGCTCCCTCCACTTCGCTACCAGCGCCAAGATGCTCGGTAGCGGCCTGGATGAACAGTTGGAAAAGTTCGTCCGGGAACACAGTGATACCAAGCTGATTATTGTGGATACCCTGCAAAAAGTCCGGGAGGCAGTGAGCGATAGTTACAGCTACTCCAGCGACTATGAGGTAATCGGCAAGCTGAAGCAATTTGCTGACCGATATGGCGTTTGCGTCCTGATTGTCCACCACACCAGAAAACAGCCTGCGGGAGACAGCTTTGAGATGATTTCCGGTACAACCGGCCTGCTGGGCTGCGCGGATGGGGCACTCCTGATGCAGAAGGAGAAGCGGACAGATATCTTGCCGCAGGGCGCTATGATGATTTTATCCGGCGCCATGCGGATGCGTCTGTTCTCTATTTGGAGCTGGGCGTGGGAAGGAACACCCCGGTGATTATCAAATATCCCTTCTGGCGCATGACGGCGCAGAACCGGCGGGCGGTGTATGCCTGTGTCAACCTGGGCGAGGCCTGGGCGCCAAGGGAGATTGCAGAGCGCGCGATCTGCCTGGATGGGGACATTGGCGAAGTATTAAAAAAATTAAAATGAAAAGCAGCAGATTCAGTATCTATTCGTTACCGGGGCACATTTTGAGCCAGTTGCTAAGGTATCAGGAGGTTTTTTCCTGGGAATCCTTTAGGGAAAGGGACAGGTACATTGCTTTTTTGTCCCGAATAATATATAATAAACGGGACAAAAGGAGGCGATACGCATGGCATACGGTTATGCGAAAGAGATTCAAAAACGCATTGGTGCGGCTCCTGACGGTACGATTTTTATTGTTTCCGATTTTTCGGATGTAGCGGACAGCGAGACCATACGAAGAAACCTGAACCGGCTTGTGCAGGCGGGTACACTCAGGCGTATTTTGAAAGGAGTCTTTGAAAAGCCGAAATTCAGCAAGCTCCTTGGGGAATTTGTGGCAGCGGACCCGGATGCGGTTGCCAAAGCATTGGCGAGATGCTATCATTGGACGATCGCTCCCTGTGGAGATACCGCATTAAATATGCTGGGGCTGTCTACTCAGGTAACGGCAGTATGGTCCTATATCAGCGACGGGCCATATAAAACCTATGAATGGGATAAGACAAAGATTGAATTTAAGCACCGGACCAACAAGGAGGTTACGGGCCTGTCGCCTATGACGATCCTGGTGATCCAGGCGTTAAAGACCCTGGGAAAAGAACATGTGGATGAAAAAACCATACGGATGCTTTCCCGCAGGCTGAATGAAGATGAAAAGGCGGCGCTCCTTGCAGAAGGGGCCGAAGCGACGGATTGGATTTACACTGTGATTAAAGAGATCTGCAAAGGAGAAAGAGAAAATGATTGAGATTGCCAGACTTCCGGCTGATGACCGGCGGGAGCTGTTTCATAACACCGCAGCAAAAACCGGCCTTCACGATGCCATTGTGGAAAAGGATTTTTGGGTATGCCTGACGCTGGATTACCTGTTCCACCGCTCTCCGTGGAGAAAGGCGGTCACATTTAAGGGCGGGACCAGCTTATCCAAAGGGTATCACCTTATCAGCCGGTTTTCCGAGGACATTGATCTGATTTTGGATTGGCGTGTCCTGGGGTATGGTGTCAATGAACCCTGGGAAAAACGCTCAAATACCAAGCAGGATGCCTTCAATAAAGAGGCGAACCGAAAGGCCGAGGTTTTCCTGGCAGAAAGCTTCTGCCCGCAGGTCCGGGAAGGGCTTTCTGCTGAATTGGGCCTTCCGGCCAATCTTTACATAGACGAGGAAGATAAACAGACGGTGATTTTTGCTTATCCAAACCTGTTTACCGATGCCTCTACCTTGCAGGTGATTCGATTGGAGATTGGGGCGCTGGCAGCCTGGACACCGGCAGAGCTGGTGGATATTGTACCGTATGCCGCGGAACAGTACCCGCAGTTATTCAAGCAGAAAGAGGTTTCTGTCCTGACGGTGGCGCCGGAGCGGACTTTCTGGGAAAAGGCGACGATCCTTCACCATGAGGCCAACCGGCCTGAACATCTTTCCATGCCCCAACGGTATTCCCGCCATTATTATGACCTTTACTGTATGGCGAAATCGCCTGTGAAGGAAAAAGCGTTTGCACGGCTGGACCTGCTGCAGAAAGTGGTCGATTTCAAGATGAAGTTTTATCCGCGGGCCTGGGCGCGCTACCCGGAGGCTGTTCCGGCCACCTTAAAGCTGCTTCCTCCGTCATACCGCCAGGGTGCGCTGCAGGAGGACTACACTGCCATGCGGAATATGCTCTATGGGGAGATTCCATCCTTTGAAACCATGATGGAGGCCGTTGGAGAGCTGGAAAAGGAAATCCACGCATTATAACGGAAAAAGCCGCAATAATGCCTCTTCTTGCTTTACGAGATCTAAATGACTTTATTTTCGGTGCGCAATAAACACAACACCCCGGTGATTATCAAATATCCCTTCTGGCGCATGACGGCGCAGAACCGGCGGGCGGTGTATGCCTGTGTCAACCTGGGCGAGGCCTGGGCGCCAAGGGAGATTGCAGAGCGCGCGATCTGCCTGGATGGGGACATTGGCGAAGTGCTGCAAAAGCTAAAATGAAAATTTTCGGGCGCGGTGTTTGACAAACAGAGTTCAGCCGCAACGCAGGGCGCGGCAAAGGGCCGGGCGCGCTGAGGTATAGCAAAAAGGCATGATATGCCATGGGAAAAAGGCATTTGGCAGGCGGGCAAAGCGGGCGTATAATGAAAGAAAAAAGCCCCGGCGCGCCGCGGCGCACGGGAAGAGGGAGACGCAATGGAATACCGCAAACTGCCGAAGGGCACAGAGGAAATTGGCATCATCGGCCTTGGCAACAGCAGCCTGGGGGATGCGGGCGAAAAAGAGGCGCAGGCCACGGTGGAGCTTGCGCTGGAAAACGGCGTGAACTATTTTGACATGGCGGCGGGCGACGCGCGGCCGTTTGCGGCGTATGGCCGCGCGGTGGCGGGCAGCCGCAGCAAGGTGTATTACCAGGTGCATTTCGGGGCCGATTACCGCACCGGCAAATACGGCTGGACGCTGGAGCTGGAGGCGATTCGGCGCTCGGTGGCCTGGCAGCTGGAGGCGCTGAAAACAGACTATATCGACTTCGGCTTTCTGCACTGCATAGACGAAGTGGCAGACCTGGAAACGGCCCGGGCGCACGGCACGCTGGAATATTTAAAAACGCTGAAGCGCCAGGGCGTTGTGCGGCACATTGGGCTTTCGTCCCACACGCCGCAGGTGGTGCACAAGGTGCTGGACATGGGGCTGATTGACATGCTGATGTTCAGCATCAACCCCGCCTACGATTACCGCCACGGCGAGTTTGCCATTGGCGAAGTGGACGAGCGGCAGGCGCTGTACCGCCGGTGCGAGGCCGAGGGCGTGGGCATTTCGGTGATGAAGGCGTTTTCGGGCGGGCAGCTGCTGCGCGCGGCCACCTCGCCGTTTGGGCAGGCGCTTAGCGAATACCAGTGCATGCAGTATGCGCTGGATAAACCCGGCGTGCTGACGGTGCTGCCCGGCGTGCGCAACCGGCAGGACGTGCGGCGCGTGCTGGGCTTTTTGACGGCGGGCCCCGAAGCGCGGGATTATTCTGTGCTGGGCACCTTTGCCCCGCAGGACGCCGCGGGCGTGTGCGTATACTGCAACCACTGCCAGCCGTGCCCGGCCGGGCTGGACATTGGCCTCGTCAACAAATATTACGACCTGGCCCGCGCCGGGGATGCCCTGGCGAAAAACCACTATGCCAACCTGGGCAAAACGGCCGCGGCGTGCGTGGGCTGCGGCCACTGCGACGCCCGCTGCCCCTTCCATGTGAAGCAGGCGCAGCGCATGAAAGAAATTTGCGCCTATTTCGGCGCCTGAGGCAGCGCGCCCTGCCCCTTGCCCGGCGCGCAAAAATAAGCGCCCCCGCAGCGCAAAGCAAGCCGCAGGGGCGCAGGCACGCGCCGGCCCGGGCGTGCAAAAGCAAGAACGCACTGGCTTTGGGCGCGCTGGCGCAAGAAACCATTGCCCCTGAAGCAGTTTTGCGGCTGCCCATGGCGGCAAAAGTTCCGCTGGCACTTTTGAGCAAACTGCCCGTTCGCGAAGCGATGGCGGCAATGCTGTTTGCCGCCAGGGGCCGGCCCGGCAATTTTGTGCGAACCGCAGCGTGAAAAAAGCCCGGTAATCCTGACGGATTACCGGGCTTTTTGAGTGCGCCGGGCGGCAAAATTGTTTGCCCAAAACCAATGTTTTCTTGCGCAGGCACGCCTTTTGCCGGGCGCTTTTTACACTGCGGTTCACGCAAAATGGGCGCAAAAGCGATGCGTTCTTAAAGCCCGCCCCTGGCCGCAGGGGCGTTTTGGGCGCGGCAGGCCGGGCGGAAGCCCGCCGCGGGGGCATGTTATTCCTCCGTTTGCGGCTGTGCCAGGGCGCGGGCCATATCCATGAAATGGCCCAGCGCGGGCGAGAGGAATTTCGATTTGTGCACGGCCAGGCACACGGTGCTGTGCACGTCCAGCCCCTGCACGCGGATGACGGCCAGCTGCCCGGCGTCCAGCGCGGCCGCGGCCACCTGGCGGGGCAGCACGGTGACGCCAAGGCCCAGGCCCACGGCGGCCAGAATGGCCTGCACCGAGGCGCACTGCCACGCGGGGCGGGGCGTGTAGCCCGCCTGGGCCACGGCGGCGCTGAACAGCTGAAACGCGCCCGAGCCGCGCTGGCGCAGCACCAGCGGCTGGGCCATGAACTGCGCCAGCGTGACGCTGCGCCCTGCCATGGGGTGGCCGGGCGCGCACAGGGCAACGTGCTGCTCGGTGAACAGGGGGGTGAGGGCAATGAAGCGCGAGCGCACCACGCCCGCCACAATGGCGGCGTCCAGCTCGTTTTCCAGCAGGCGCTTTTCCACCTCGTCGGTGGTGTCCACCGTCACCTCCAGGCGGATGTGCGGAAAGCGCGCGGCAAACCTGGCCGCCAGGGCGGGCATGCCGTACACGCCGAAGGTGACGCTGGCGCCCACGCGCAGCAGGCCGTGGGAATCCGGGTTTTGAAACGAGGCCTCCACCTCGTCGTACAGGCTGATGAGGTGCGTGGCATAGCCCAGCAGGGCGCGGCCTGCCTCGGTGATTTTCAGGCGCTGGCTGATGCGCTCGAACAGGCGGGTGCCGTAGTGCTGCTCCAGCTCGCGGATGGCCACGCTGACGGTGGGCTGCGACACATACAGTGCCTGCGCGGCCCTGGTGATGCTGCCGGTGTTGGCCACGGCAATGAAGATGCGGAAATGGCGGATGGTCACGGGCAGGCCTCCTTTCCTCCGGCAAAGCGCGGCCCGCGCGCCGGGGCAAGATGATAGCAAAAAGGCTAAGAACTATATAAAATTATAGTATTTTTATTATGACTGTGCAAGTGGTAAGATGAAGGCGGGCCCAAAGGGGCACACAGCATGCGGCGCGGCCCGGCGCACGGGCGGGCCGCAGAAGGGGGAGGAAACATTGCACACACAAAAGGGCCCCGGCCAGGCCGGGGCACAGCCCGCGCCGCAAGCCGGGCACAGCGCGGGCCGCGCGGCGGCCGCGCCGCGCTGTGACAGGGCCAAGCTGTGGCCGCTGTTTTTGGCCACGCTGTATATCAGCACGTTTACCTTTGGCGGCGGGTTTGTAATTGTCACCTTTATGAAGCGCAAATTTGTGGACAGCCTGAAATGGCTGAGCGAAGAGGAAATGCTGGATTTTGCCGCCCTGGCCCAGGCCTCGCCGGGGGCCATTGCGGTGAACGCGGCCATTCTGGTGGGCTGGCGCGTGTGCGGCTTTGCGGGCATGGTGGTGGCCGTGCTGGGCACCATTCTGCCGCCGATGGTGATTTTGTCGGTGATTTCGCTGTTTTATGCGGCCTTTGCCGCCAACCGCTGGGTGGCGCTGGCGCTGAAGGGCATGCAGGCGGGCGTGGCCGCCGTGATACTGGACGTGGCCTGCGGCCTTGGCGCCAAGGTGGCCAAAGAGCGCAGCGCCCTTTCGCTGGCGCTGATGGCCGGGGCCTTTCTGGCAAACTTTGTGTTTGACGTAAACGTCATTTTCATCATTCTGGCCGCGGCCCTGGCGGGCGTGGGCAAAACACTGTGGCTGCGGCGGAAGGGGGCGGGCGCGCCATGACCTATGTGCAGCTGTTTTTCAGCTTTCTGCTGGTGGGGCTGTTCAGCGTGGGCGGCGGCTATGCGGCCATTCCCCTCATTCAGGCGCAGGTGGTGGAGGCCCACGGCTGGCTTACCATGGCCGAGTTCACCAACCTTGTCACCATTGCCGAAATGACGCCCGGCCCCATTGCCGTGAACTCGGCCACCTTTGTGGGCATTCGCATTGCGGGCGTGCCGGGCGCCGTGGTGGCCACGCTGGGGTGCATTTTCCCGGCGCTTATTCTGGTGTCGGTGCTGGCGTATCTGTACCGGCGCTACCAAAGCGCCCCCGCGCTGGACAGCGTGCTGAGCTGCCTGCGCCCGGCGGTGGTGGCGCTGATTGCGGCGGCGGGCCTTGCCATGCTGGGCACGGCCGTGCTGGGCGGCGCAGCCCCGGCGCCGGGCAACGTGCAGTGGGCCTCGGCGGCGCTGTTCTGCGCGGCCCTGGTGCTGCTGCGCTGGCGCAAGTGGAACCCCATTCTGGTGATGTGCCTGTGCGGCGCGGCCAGCCTTGCGCTGGGCGCCGCGGGCCTTGTGCCCGTGTAGCATCTGCAAACCGGGAAACGGCCGCCGGGGCCTGCCCCGGGCGCTTTCGGGCCCGGCCGGCAGCAATTGCCCTGCGGCCCTGGCGCCCCGTACCGGGCGCGGCGCTGGCGGCGGCCGCGCGTGGCTTTGCCCATGGCCGGGCCGCGGCGCAGCTTTTGCGCCGGTGGGCAGGGCATGGCCCGCGGCGCTGGCGCAAAGCGAAGCGCCAGCGCTGCCCCTGTTCCCGCGTGCGAGGCACAAAACAGAAAAAGGCGCTCGCTTTCCCCTTTGGGAAAGCGAGCGCCTTTCTGCGTTTGTTCAGTGCGCCTGGCGCATGGCCTGAAGCTCTGCCGTGTGGTGCGCCACCACGGTTTCCAGCGTGCTTGTGCGGCTGCGCAGCTCGTCCACCTGCGCGGCTTTGTGCAAAAGCGTATCCAGCTTTGCGGCCACATCGCCATACTGCTCGGCCACCAGGCTGATTTTGTGGTCCTGCTGTTCCACCAATACGCGCGTGTGGCGCATCTCGGCCTCCAGCGCTTCCTGCCGCGCCTCCACCTTTTCCAGCCGCGCGCTCAGTGCGTCCTGCCCGGCGCGCAGTTCGTCCTGCCCGGCGCGCAGCTCGTCCTGCCCGGCGCGCAGCTCGTCCTGCCCGGCGCGCAGTTCGTCCTGCCCGGCGCGCAGTTCGTCCTGCCTGGCGCGCAGCTCGTCCTGCCCGGCGCGCAGCTCGTCCTGCCCGGCGCGCAGCTCATCCTGCCCGGCGCGCAGCTCGTCCTGCCCGGCGCGCAGCTCATCCTGCCCGGCTTTCAGTTCGGCCAGCAGCTGCAAAATCATCTCTTCATTTTTCATTCGCCCACACCTCTTTTGTGCCGCATGGCCTGCCGGCCCTGTTGCTCTATTATACCCCGTTTTGCGCAAGGCGGCAAGGCGGCAGGGTAACCAAAATGCAGGCGCATTTTTTTGTGTTCTTTTGCCCAGTGTGCCTGCCGGGCAAGAAGATAATACAAAAAGTATAAAAAATACAAATTGTATATTACTCTTCCAGCGTGCAGGCCGCAAGGGGCTGGCCGCGGAAGGCGGCATAGCGCTGTGCCAACGCCTGCACCTGCGCGCGCCCGGCCGAAGAAAGCGGGGCAAACAGCGTAAAGCGAAGCGCAAGGCCTTTGCCCTGCGCGCTTTGGCGCCACACGCCCGCAACGGCCCCGGCCTGCAGCAGCACGCCCGGGTTCGAAACGGTTTGCCACACGGCTTTGTGCCGGGCGGCGTCTGGCAGCAGCAGGGCCTTTTCGCGCGGGCCGTGCACGTCCAGGTAGGGGTCGTGCGGGCCCAGCAGCAACAGATGCGGCTGTGCCGGCGCGGCGGCCAGCAGGCCGGGCATATCCTGCGCCAGCACATAGGCCGTGCGGCCCGTCAGGCTTACGGGCCGGGTTTCGGGCGCCACGGCGGCCCACATGCGCCGGGCCTGCGCCGGGCTTGCGCCCAGCCAGCTTTGAAACGCGGCGGGCGTGGTGGGGCCATAGCAGTGCACAAAGCGGCGCGCAAGGCGCAGCGCGGCGTCTGGCCGGGGCGGGGGCAGCGGCGCGCCCAGCCACGCTTCGGGCGAGGTGAACACGGGCAGCGCGCCCTGGCGGCGGCCAAACACCACCAGCCGCTCGAAGGCGCACGGGCGCAGAAGAAACGAGGCCACGGCCCCGCCCAGCGTCTGCACGTCCGGCCGGCCATAGGGCGAGGGGCTGTTCCACACGGGCTGCTTTTCCACGGGCAGCTGCGGCAGCACCAGGGCGGCCACGGCGGCGTCCAGCGCGGGCTTGCCCACAATGGCCTGGCGGCCCAGGCACTGCTGCGCCGCGCCCCGCACAAGCGGCCACAGCTGCTGCACCGTCATGGAAAGGCGGCCCAGCGCAAGGCCAATGCCGCGCGTATACACCCAGGGCTGCTCGCTGTGCGCGCCCTGCAGCGCGCACAGAAACACATCGCTGTCCCGCGTGGGAAACACGGCGGGCGCGCCGCGCAGGCTCCAGGCCTGAAGCAGGCTTTTTTCCTCATACAGCGCGCGGCGGATGCCGGCCGGCGAGGCGCCCTGCACGCGGGCGAACAGCGCCGTCTCGAAGGCGCCGGGGGGCGAATTCTGCAGCCCGCAGGCCGCGGCGGCCTCGCAGTAGGCGCCCGGCGGCAGCGGGGCGGCCAGATGGTGCGCGCGCAGGCGGTGGCTGCGCGCCATTTCGGCTGTGACAACGGGTGGTTGCGCCATGGGGCGCCCTCCTTTCCAAAGGGCCGCGCAAAGGGCGGCGCGGGCTGCGCGGTGCGCCAACCCGGCCGCGTTTTTTGCACTGGCACGCCAAAGGGCGGCGTTTTGCCTTATCATACACCTTTTGCGCGCAAAAGCCAAGGCGGGCGGCACGGCTGCCCGCCTCCGGCGCGCCCGGCCGCCCCGCCAAGGTGAAACCTGTGTGAAAGTGTGCACCGCGGCGGGAAAATGTGGTAAACTATTGGGGGAACGCCGCGCGGCGCATCCGCCCCCCGGGGGCGCGCCGGGCGCGGCGGCCGCATCCGGCAAAGAGAGGGAAGGCATGAAATGAAACAGGCAGTTTTTGTAGATTACACCGGCACGCTGGTGAAAGAGGACGGGCCGGATTTACACGGCGTGGTGCGCGCCATCTGCGCGAACAGCGATGAAAAAGACCCGCGCCGCGCGCTGGCCTTTTGGTGGCAGCGGCTGAAACAGTACGAGGCGGCCAGCTTTGGCCCCGCGTTTTTGACGCAGGACGAAATTGTGCAGCGCATTTTGGCCGATTGCGAACGCCAGCTGCACCTGCAGGCCGACAAGGCCGCCCTGCACGCGGGCATCTGCCGCTTTTGGGCAAGCGCGCCCCTGTTTGAAGACGCGCCCGCCTTTTTTGCGGCGTGCCCGGTGCCGGTGTGGGTGCTTACCAACAACAGCGAGGGCTGTGTGCGCGAAAACCTGGCCGCGCACGGCATTGTGCCCGCGGGCATTGTGACGGGGGACATGGCGCGCGCCTATAAGCCGCACCGCGCGTTTTTTGAAAAGGCCCTGGCGCTGAGCGGCTGCACGGCGGACGGCGCCGTGCACATTGGCGATTCGGCGCGCTCGGACATTGAGGGCGCCCGCGCGGCGGGCATAGAGGCCGTGCTGCTGTGCCGCGGCGGGCAGCCCGCGCCCTGCGGGGTGCGCGCGGCGCAAACTTTGCCCGAGGCGCTGGCCCTGGCCCTGGCGTAAGGGGCGGGCGGCCCAAAGCCCGGGCCCCGGCGGCGCAAAGGGCGGGCCTGCTGTGCCGCCCCACGGCCGGCCGCGCTCAAGGGGCGCCCATGGCGCCCGCCCCGTTTGAGGTGCGCGCCGCGGCATGAAAAACGTGCAAAAAAGAAAGCCCCCATGCAAAAGCCCCCGCGGCCGCACGGCCGCGGGGGCTGATTTTGTTTGCGGGCAAAGCGCGCGGCGCAGGTTTTGGGGCGCATTCGCTTGACGCATTGGGCCCAGAACAGGTAAAATAAGGAAAATGAACCCTGCGGCGCACGGGCACGCCAGGTTTTGCGGCGGCGTGCCCTGAAACGGGCAGGGGGCGCGGGGCGCGCCGCCGGGCCGGCCGGCGGGGAAGGCCCCGTGGGGCACGGCTGCCGGGGGCGGCCTTCAAAGGGGGATGCGGCATGCGGAAATGTGCGTGGGCGCCGTGCAAAGGGCGCGGCCTCAGCGGGCGGCTTTTGTGGGGGCTGGCCCTGGCGGCCGCGGCGGCCAAGATGGCGCTTTGCGCCCTTCAGCTGGCGCAGGCCACACCGGCGTTCAGCCCCATCGACGACACCCTGATGTTCGAGATGGCCCGCAGCATCCGCGAAGGGAACTGGCTGGGAGAATATGACTACCTCACGCTGGGCAAGCACAGCTTTTTTGCCCTGTGGCTGGCCTTTTTAAACGTGCTGCATGTGAACTTTCTTGTGGGCGGCCAGCTTTTGTACGCCGCGGCCTGCCTGGTGCTGCTGGCCGCCGTGAAGCCGCTTTTTTGCACCAACGCCGCGCGCGGGCTTGTGTTTCTGGCGGTGCTATGGCTGCCCGCCAGCTGGGCGCAGTTCACGCTGCGCGTATACCGCGACAACATCTACCCCGCCCTGGTGCTGCTGGCGCTGGGGGGGCTTGTGGGGGCGTTTTGCCGCTTTGCCCAGCCGGCCAAAAAGGCCGTGCCATACTATGTTGTTGCGGGCGCGGCGCTGGCCGCCGCGTGGCTGTGCCACGAGGACAACGCCCTGCTGCTGCCCTTTGTGGGGTGTGCGGCGGCGGTGTACCTTGTGTTTCTGTTCACTTCCAAAACGGCCGGGCAAAAGCGCGCCAAGCTGGCGCTGCTTTTGCTGCCGCTGGCGCTGTGGGCGGGCGGCATTACGGCGTGGAAGGCCATGAACTACCGTTACTACGGGCGGTTCATTGTCAGCGATTTTTCCCAGGGGGAATTTGCAGACGCCATGGGCGCCCTGACGCGCGTGGCCCCCGGCGCGCAGCAGCGATATATCCCCATTCCCTACCAGACGCGCCAGATGCTGTATGAGATATCGCCCACATTTGCGCTGCTGCAGCCGTATATAGAGACAACACACAACTATGAGCGGTATGGCCTTGCCCACCGCAGCGAGTTTATGGCCAACGGCATTCACTGGATGCTGCGCGAGGCCGCGGCCAACGCAGGCGTGTACGCCACGCCCGAGACGGCGCGCGCCTTCTGGCAGGCCGTGGCAGACGAGGTGAACGCGGCCTGCGACGCGGGCGAAGTGCCTGCAGGGCGAAAGCACAGCGGCGTGTTTTCGCCCGTGAAGGCTGAATACATTCTGCCCAGCCTGGAAAAGTTTGGCGACGAGGCCGCAGAGCTGCTGCTGTTCCGCCAGACATCGCCCCGGGCAAACCTCTCTGTCATCACCCCGGAGACGAACGCCGTGTGGGAGGAATTTTTGCACTGCCGCAGCTCCTGGATGGCGGAATACGGCAGCACCACAGACGCCTATTTCACCCCCACTCAAAACCTTGCCTATAAAATATTAGATGCGGCAACATGGTGCATGCGGGTGCTGGTGTGGCCCATGCTGGCGCTGGCTGTGCTGTGGCTGTGCCGCTATGTGCCGCGGTGTGTGCGCGGGGTGCGCCAGAAGGCGCCGCCCGCAGACATGGCCGGGTGCGTGCTGATGCTGGGGCTGTTTCTCACAGGGCTTTTGCGCCTGGTGGCGCTGGCATACCTGTTTGCCGTGTCCATTAAGCTGGAGCCCGCCTCGCTGATGTACATGTCGCCCGCCGCTGCGCCCATGATGGCTTTTCTGGCCTTTGCCGCCGCGCGCTGGCTGGAAGGGGCGCTGCAGCCCGGAAAATGGGCTCGCGGCCGCGCGGCCCGGCGGTGCGCAAACGCCGCGGCATGAAAAACGTGCAAAAAAGAAAGCCCCCATGCAAAAGCCCCCGCGGCCACACGGCCGCGGGGGCTGGTTTTGTTTGCGAGCAAAGCGCGCGGCGCGCGGCGCAGGCGGCGGGGCGCAGGGCCGCAAAGGGCGCGCCTAGGGCCGCCTGCCCGGCCGCACAAAGGGCGGGCGCACGGCCGTTTCGGCCAGCGGGGCATAAAGCTGCGGGCGGCGGTAGGCGTTGCCGTGCACCTCGCTTTCGCGGTAGGCGCGCAGGCGCGCAAGGTTCAGCCGGGCAAGGTAAACGCCCTCTTCGCCGCCCGCGCGCAGAATGCACATATCCCGCTCGCCCGCGGCGTCCTCTTCGCCGGGCGCCTCAAAGCCGGGCGGCGCATAGGCCACGCCGTCAAACACGGTGGAGCAGCCGTTGCAATCGGGCACACCGGCGGGGTAGTTGCAGGTGGCCACGGCCAGCATGTTTTCAAACGCGCGGGCGCGCAGCTGGGCCAGGCGGTTGACGCCCATGGGGCAGGCGTTGGGCACCAGAATCAGCTCGGCCCCCTGCAGCATCAGCAGCCTTGCGCTTTCGGGAAATTCCCGGTCATAACAAATCATGGCGCCCACCTGCACGGGGCCGCAGGCGGTGTCCAGCGCGGCGGTGAAAAACCCGCTGCCGCGCGCAAGGGCCCTTTCCGCGCCAAAATCGCAGGTGTGCACCTTGGCGTACAGCAGCCTTTGCGCGCCAAAGCGGTCAAACAGGGCCAGCGTGTTGCGCACGCCGTGCGCGCACTGTTCCAGAAAGGTGACGGCAATGGCCATTTGAAGCTGCCCTGCCAGGGCGGCAAAGCTTTGCACAAACGGGCCGCCCGCGGGCACGGCCTGCGCCAGCCACCGGGCCGCGGGGCGCGCGGTGATGGCGTAGCCGTTGCTCCACATTTCCGGAAACAGCGCAAGGTCTGCCCCAAGGGCCCTGGCCCTGCGGCAGGCGGCCGCGCCCTTGCGCAGGTTTTCCTGCAGGGTGCCGCAGGGGGCCAGCTGCAGCAGCGCAATGTTCAAAGTGTGTTTCATGCGTCCTCCTGTGCGCCCGGCGGGGCGCTTTTTTTGCGCGCGGCCGGCGGCTAGAACGCTTTGGCGCGCAGCTCTATCACCTGGCCCACCACGCGCACGGGCAGGCTTTCACATTCCTCAAACGTGTAAAACATGGGCGGGTAGGCGGGGTTGTTCGCCACCAGCGAAATGCCGTTTTTGTGCTTCATCAGCTTTTTCACCGTGGCCTCGTCGCCGTTCACCAGCACCACCGCGGTGGCGCCGCTTTCCACATCCGGCGTTTGGCGGCAGATAACCACGTCGCCCTCCAGCATGCGCGGCTCCATGCTGTCGCCCTTTATTTTCAGGGCAAACAGTTCGCCCAGGTGCGCCAGCGAGGGGGGCACTTCCTCATAGTCCAGCACGTCCTCCACGGCCGTCAGGGGAATGCCCGCGCGCACATACCCCAGCACGGGCACGCGCAGCGCCCCGCTTTGCGCGGCCGCCTCGCCCAGCAGGGCCGCAAGCGGCACGCCCAGGCGGCGGGCAAACGCTTCCACCACCGTCACCTTGGGGGTGCGCTGGCCGTTTTCATAGCGGCTTACCACCTGCTTGGTGGTGCCCAGCCGGGCGGCAAGCTCTTCCTGCGAAAGGCCGCGCTCGGTGCGCAAAGCGCGCAGGTTTTGGCCAAAGGTGCGTTCCATTGCAATGTCTCCTTTCCAAATCGGGCGCCGCCCGCGGGCGGCAGCGGCGGCCAAAGCCGCGCGCGAAGGGGGGAAGCCCGCCGGTGCGGGGGGCAGTGTACCAGGCTGCACGCAGGGGGAAAAGCGGCCGCGGGCGCGCAGGCCGGGCCGTGCGCCGCAGATGGGGCACGGGCGTGTGCCCGGGCGCGAAGCAGCACATGCGCAGCGTGTGACCGGCCAGCCCGGTTTCGCCAAAGGCGAAATGGGCGGCGCAAGCCGCACAAGGGCCGGGGCTGCGAGCGTGGGCCCCGAAACGAGCGCAGCGAATTTCGGGCGCGAAGCAGCACACGCGCAGCGTGTGACCGGCCAGCCCGGTTTCGCCAAAGGCGAAATGGGCGGCGCAAGCCGCACAAGGGCCGGGGCTGCGAGCGCGGGCCTCCGCCCGGCCGGGAAACCCCGGCGGCATGGCCGCGCACAGGGCAGAAAAACCTGCCTTTGGCGCGGGCTGCGCCAAAGGCGTGTGCGGGGGCACAAAGCCTGCCGGCGCGGCGCGCGGCTTTCAAAACCGCGCGCGGGGTGCATGGGAAAAGCCCATTGGGGCGCGGCCGCCCCTTGGCTTCCATTGAAACACATTTCGTCACCAAATGCAACACAAAAATGAAAATTTTCAAAAATTAGTCACCAAATGGTTGACAAAGAGGAAAATCATGGTAAACTGAAATTGTCACCAAGTGGGTGACGAAAGAGAGGATGTGAGAAACATGCAGCCAGGCAGCGGCAAGGGGCAGGCGCCCGGGGCGTGCAGGCCGCCGGGCCGGTGAGGCCTGTGCCTATGCGTATAGAATAACAGCTTTTCTGTCCGGTTTATGGGATTTTGACGCCCGCGGCGGCGCGCCGGTGTGCGTGCGGCGCTGCGCGGTTTTGTATGGGCGTGCCCGGGGCCGCCCGCCCCGCAAGGGGGCGGCTGTGAGGCCCTTGGGGCGGATACGCTTTTTTTCTTCCCTTTTTAGTCACCGAATGGATGTTTTTCAAGAGACAGGAGGAAGCATATGACGCAAGGCATGGCAGGCAACCCCTTACTTCAGGGCAAGGGGGCGGGCGGCGCGGGGCGCATGGCACAGCAGCCTGGCCCGGCCGCAGGCGAAACCGGGGCGGCCCTGGCCGCAGGCCGGGAAAAGAGCCCCATGGCGGGAACAGGGGAAGCCCGGCAGGCCGTTTTTGCGGCAAACGAAATGGGCGGCGTAAGCCCCAAAACGAGCGCAGCGAATTTCGGGCGCGAAGAGGATGCCAGACAGGCGGCCCGGCGCACGGCGCGCGCGGCCATGCGCATTTGGGCGGCGCGCACGCGGCGCATGCGCGAGGGATGGCCCGGGCAGGAGGCCGTGCTGTGCCCGGAATGCGGCCGCGCGCTGGCGGGCGGAAGGCCCCTGTATGTTCGCCGCGGCACGGGCGCATGCCTGGGCTGCGCGCGGGATGTGGACAGGCACACCCCCTTTTTGCCCGTGTGCCCGGTGTGCATGGGCGCGCTGGGCGCGGGCGGGCCCGGCGAGGTGCCGCTGTACACGGCGCACGGGTGCGATTTTGTGCTGGGCTGTGGGCACTGTGTGGCCGTGCGCGAGGCCGGCTGGCCGGGGCAGCTGGAAGAGGAGGCGGGCGGATGCTGAACGAGGGATTTATATTGCTGCACCGCAGCATGCTGCGCTGGGAATGGTATGGCGACGGCAACACCGCGCGGCTGTTCATCCATTTGCTGCTGACGGTGAACTACCGCCCCCAGCACTGGCGCGGCCTGAAGATACGGCGCGGCCAGCGCGTGGCCAGCGTGGCAAAGCTGGCCGAAGAGCTGAACATGACGCCCAAGTGCGTGCGCCTGGCGCTGCAGCGCCTGGCCGAAAGCGGCGAAATTGCGTGCGAGCCGCACACGCGCTACACCGTGTACACCGTGTGCAACTACGGGCTTTACCAGGGCTGGTGGGGCAAGGTGGAAGGGGGCCCGCAAACGGCGGCGCCAGGCCATTTTCCGGCCATGCCGCAGGGCGCGCAGGGCAAACTGAGGGCAAACAAAGGGCAACAATGGAACAAAGAACAACAACCCTTCTGCCCGCCGCCGCAAAGCGCGGCGGGGTATGACGGCCTAAGCCTGGAACAGCTTTTCTGCGCCCAGGCCCCGCCCGGCGCCCAGGCAGCGGGGCACCGGGCAAGGCGGCGCTGGCGGCCCAAAGCGCCGGGCCAGCGCCCGCCGCAGGCGGAACACGAGGCCGCCCGGTGCGGGCAGGCGTGTGACGGCACAGCCGCCCCGCAGGCGGAACGCAGGGCCGCACAGCCGGCCCCGGCGCAGGCCGGGGCAAGCGGCCCGCCGCGAGAACATGCAGCCGCCCCGCCATGGCCCAAAGAACCCCCCGCCCGGGCAAAACCGGCGGCCGGGCAGAATGGCACAGCCGCCCCGCAGGCGGAACACGGGGCCGCACCCCGCCCGGCTGGCGGCGCGGCCGGGCAGCAGGCCGCCCGGCGGCCGGAAACACAGACGGAGGGAACGGCATGAGCGCACCGCACAACATGGCAGAGATGGCGGCCATTGGCCTGATGCTGCTGTACCCCCAGCAGGCGGGCGAGGCGCTGGGCCTGCTGCAGGCCGGGATGTTTGAGGCGCAGCCGCTGGCGGATATTTTTCGCTGCATCCAGCGCATGCACGCCGAAGGGCGCGCGTGGGACGGCGCGGCCGTGGCCGGGGCGCTGGGGCCGCAGTATAACGAGCTGGTGATGCAGTGCGCCGAGTGCACGGGCAGCGCGCAGCAGCTGGGCAGCTATGTGGCCATTGTGCGCCGGGCCTGGCGCGAGCGCACGCTGAAGGCCGCCGCGCTGGGCCTTGCCACAGGCGGGCAGGACGCCGACGGCATCACCGAGGCCATGCGCGCTTTGGTGCGCCGGCAGGACGAGCTTTTGGGCGAGGCGGGCCACGGCGCCGCAGCCAGCTTTGCCCAGTGTGCCGCGGCGGCGCTGGCGGGGCAGGGCGGCGCCGGGCAGGCCATGCAGGTGCCGGGCTGGCACGCCTTCAACCGCGCCACGGGCGGCCTTGCAAAAAAGGGCGTGTATGTAATTGCCGCGCGGCCCGGGCGGGGCAAAACAGATTTTGCCCTGCAAATGGCCGTGATGCTGGCGGCCAGGTGGAGCGTGTGCTATTTCAGCATGGAGATGACGGGCACGCAGCTTGCGCGCCGCGCGCTTTCGCGGGTGTGCAGCATCCCGGCGGACGCCCTGCGCGACGGCACGCTTTCGCCCGCCCAGGCCGGGGCCGCGCAGCAGGTGGCGGCGCGCTTTGACGAGCTGCGCCTCACTGTGGACGATGCCGCCGCCGTGGACATGCAGCGGCTGGAACAGGCCGCCGCCCGCCACAGGCCGGACGTGATATTTTTAGACCACATTGGCCTGATGAAAACGCGCGCGCGGCCCAAGCGCAGCGAAGAGCTGGCCGGGCTGACGCGGGCGCTGAAAGAGTTTGCCATGCGCCGCAACGTGGCGGTGGTGGAGCTGGTGCAGGCCGCGCGCGAAAGCGAGGGGCGGCGCATGGGCCTGCGGGACATGTTCGGCAGCGCCACCATCGAGCAGGACGCCGACGGCGTGCTGGCGCTGGAGCCGCAGGGCGAGGGCGCCGTTTCGGGCCAGGGCCGCCGGGACGTGCGGGTAAGCGTGCTGAAATGGCGCGAGGGCGTTGTGTGCGAGCTGCACTTTGCCTGGCAGCCGCAGTTTCACCGCTTTTGGCCCGTGGGGGGCTAAGGGGCGCTGCCCTGCGGCCCGCGCCCACCGGCAGGGCGCTTTGCCCGGCGGGCCCTGGCCCGCATGCCCCGCGCGCAGGGCGGGCGCGGGCACATTTTCCGGCCGGGCCGTTTGCCAAACAGCGGCCCGCCGTTTGAAACAGGAGGAGACGCAAATGATGGAGATGTTTGTTACCCTGCAGGTGCCGTACACGGCGCCGCTGGCCGCCGCCCTGGGGGCCAGCGCCGCGCCGCAGGGCGCGCCCGGCGCTTTGCACCCCGCGCACAAAGAGGCAGGCGCCGCGCCAAAAGGCGCGCCTGCCCGAACACAAGCGGGCGCAGGCGGCACCGGGGCGTGCGGCGCAAAGGCCCGCCCCCCTGCCGGGCCAGAGGCCGCGGCCGGCCGGGCGCCATTGCAGCCGGCGCACGGCACGCGCCGCATGCCCCTGCAGGAAAAGCTGGACGCCGTGGACGAATACCGGACGGGCGACAGCCTGTACACAGTGGCGGCGCGCCACGGCATTGCGCTGGCCGCAGCGCGCAGGCTGGTGGCCAGCCGCACGCTTTTGCGCGAGAACGAGCGCCGCCGCCGCAGGCTGATTGCGCTTGTGTGCAGCGCACGCCCGCCCGTGCGGCCCGTGTGCCGCGGCTGTGTGTGGGGCTGCCGCGCCACGGGGCTGTGCACGCAGCCCCGGTGCCTGAACGCGCAGGGGCCGCAGGGGCAGCCCGTCCCCGGGCGCTAGGCGGCGGGGCGCACGGGAAAGGGCGCCTGCCGCGCCCGGCATTTTCCGGCAGGGCAAAGGCCAAGCCCCCCGCCGTGCGGCGTGCCGGGGCCCGGGCGGAACGCAAGCGCGGCCGAAACACAAAAAAGGAGGCAAAGCCATGACAAAACGGGAATTCCGGCGGCTGTGGGCCGTGCCGGCAGACATTGACGCGCGCGTGCGGCGCATGCACCGCCTGGAAGAGAGCCTTTTGCGTGCGCCGCAGGTGGTGACAGACACGGTGCAGGCCTCGGGCCGCAGCGCGCCGTATGCGCTGGGCACGGTGACGGTGCGCGGCGTGTGCGCGGCGGACGGCCCGGCGGCGCGGGCCCGAAAGCGCGCCGAGGTGCGCCGCATGGCCCGCGCGCTGGAACAGAAAAACGCCCAGTACGAGCAGGACTACGCCGACGCCCTGCAGGCCATTGAGGGCATTGAGGACGCGGCGCTGCGCTGTGCCGTGCAGCTTGCCTGCCTGGAGGGCATGCCCTGGGAGGCCGTGGCCGACGAGCTGGGCGCCACGGGCGAGGCCTGGCGCAAACGGGTGGAGCGCTGGCTGGCCGCGTGGGAAAAGGCCGCCGCGCACGGCCCGGCGTGACGCCCCGGCCCTTGTGCGGCTTGCGCCGCCCATTTCGCCTTTGGCGAAACCGGGCAGGCCGGTCACACGCGTTGCGTGTGTTGCATCGCGCCCGAAATTCGCTGCGCTCGTTTCGGGGCCTACCCCGCCGCCGGAAAACCGGCGTGCCCTGCGCCGCTTTCTTTCCCCGCCGCGCAGAAGGCGGATGCGGCCGGGCACAAAAAAGAGTTTGATTTTTCGCGCAAAATGAGGTAATATAAATTTTATAAATGCACCGTTTTATGTGGTGCACAGAAAGGGGCCCCTTTCTGTTTCTCCGGCAAGGCCGGAGAAATGTTCTGGGCGGCGGTGCGCGCAGGGGGGGCAGAACACAAAAGGAGAGGAAACGCATGAAAAAGGGCAAGAAGCTTGTGTGCGGCCTGCTGGCGGCGGCCCTGCTGGCGTGCCTGGCGCCCGCGGGGGCACTGGCAGCCGGGGAGAACTATGTGGAAGTGGTTTTAACCGTCAACCCTGAATATGCGGCGCAGGGCCATGGCGCGGCCGGGCGCATAGCGGCGGCAGAACAGGTGATGAGCGCGCAGTTCAACACGTTGAACGATGCGCAGGCGGCCTTTCAAAAGCTGTATGCGGCCGGGGAGGACGGCAACTACACCGGCACGAAGGACGAGGGCGATTTGAACGGTTATGTGAACGCCAACCCCTTTTACTACCGCGCCAGCGACGCGCCCAGCGATGTGGACAAGCGCCCGGTGCAGGCTGTGGAATTTCTTGTGCACGGCACCGTGCCTGCGGGCAGCGAACAGGGCATTCAGCTGGGAAAAGGCCAAAGCTTTGTGGTGAACGATGTGAAACTGACCGGCGCGCAGGGCGCGGGCGTTATCACGCAGGCCGCAGGTTTTTGGGCCAAGGTGGCGGGCGGTTATGAAGAAACGTTTGTGACAAGCGGCACCTTCACGGTGAGCGGCATCGACTTCCAGTGCGATGCAACGCAGGGCACCACAAGCATTGCTGCCGAAGGCGGCTCGTACAACACGCCCGGCAACACGCTGCGCGCCGATTCGGTGACGGTGACGATACAGAACTGCAAGTTCCACAACCAATTGTATTTTTACACGAATGACGGCCATGTGAAAAGCCAGAACCTCACCATTCGGGAATGCGAGTTCACGGGCACGCAAAAAGAGGGCGGCTATGCCATTTTTGTGCAGCCGGACCAGCGTGACCAGGGCCCGGCTTCCTCTGTGGTGATCGAGAAAAACAAAATTTCAAACTACGACCGTGGCATCAACGTGCAGGCGCGCAACAGCGCGGTGGTGAACATTACCGGCAATGAAATAAACGGCATTACCGGCGCGGACAAAGAGGCTATCCAGATCACAAGCTGCAAAACGGCCAGCATCACGGGCAACGTCATTGAGAATGTGGCGGGCAATGTGCTGCGCATTTATAAAACAGCGCCGGACAGCGTGGAAAGCATCAGCGTGAGCAACAACACCATTCGCAGCAGCGCTTATTTGCTGTGGGACCAGACGCAGGGGCAAACCGTTGCCACGTTTTCGGACAACACCATTGCCGCCGATGTGGACCGTGCGCACGGCTACGACAGAGACGCCGGCAAAGTGGTGGAAAACGCGGCAGCCATGCAGGGCGATGTGATGGATATTACCGTGACATGGGTGGAAAGCGCACAAAGCCAGCGCACACAGGTGTTTGCCGGCGGGTGGGGCAAACCCATTGCCAAACCGGCGGACCCCGCGCGCAGCGGCTATACGTTTGGCGGGTGGTATGCCGATGCGGGCTGCACCAAACCGTTTGATTTTTCCGCTGCATGCATGGCGGACGTTTCCATCTATGCCAGGTGGAACCAGAACAGCCAGCCAAACGCCACCGGCACACAGGCAAAGCAGAACCCCAAAACGGGCGTGTGACCGGCCAGCCCGGTTTCGCCAAAGGCGAAATGCCGGGTGTAAACCCGGCAAGGGCCGGGGCTGCGAGCGCGGGCCCCGAAACGAGCGCAGCGAATTTCGGGCGCGATGCAACACACGCAACGCGTGTGACCGGCCAGCCCGGTTTCGCTGAAAGCGAAATGCCGGGTGTAAACCCGGCAAGGGCCGGGGTTGCGAGCGGGGCCCCGGAATGAGCGCGAAGAAAAAACGCGCTGAACCGGGCGGTGAGATAGGAAATGTTCAGGGGGAACGGCCGTGCGCCGTTCCCCCTGTTTGTTTTTTTATCAGGCGTGTTGGCGTAAGAAACCATTGCCCCGGAAACAGAAATTTGGGCGCATCGCATTGTGAACGCGCCTTTGGGCCGGGCCTTTTTGCGCCTGCGCAGCGCGGGGAAAGAACGCCCTGCACAGCCTGTGCGGGCCCGGGCGCGCCAAGGGCGGCGCGAAAAAGAGGGAATGAAAAGCGGCAGGCGTCCGGAATGTCCGGAATGTCCGGCCGCGGTGTGGTATGCTTATACTCGGAAAACCGGGCAAAGGCCCGGCAGGCAAGGGGGAGAGGCGCGGCATGGCCGGGCGGAAAAAGGCAGAGAACAAAAAGACGATGCGCGAGATTTTGGACGCGTTTTTGCGCATGCCCGCGCCCGAAAGCGCGCTGGAGGAAAAGGCCCTGCTGCTGGCGCAGGCGAGCGGCGCCCCGCTGGATTTGTATGAGGCGGTGGTGCTGACGCAAATTGCCAAGGCCATGAAGGGCGACACCAGCGCCGCGGCCTTTGTGCGGGATTCGGCGGGCGACAAGCCCACGGAAAAGGGCGCGGCCGCGGCCGCCCCGGCCCTTTCGGAAAACGACCTTGCCCTTTTGCGCAAGCTGGACGCGGCGGGCGCGCTGGAGACGCTGGCGGGCACAAAGCAAAGCGCGGCGGGCAGGCGGCGCGCCAGGGCGCCCGGCGGCCGGGCGGCCCGAAGCGGCGGGGCCGGCGCACAGCCAAAGGCAGCGGGCGCGGCGGCGCAGGCGGAAATTTTTTTGCCCGAAAAGTCACCGAATGGGTGATTTTTTAAGCCGCAGGACAGCGGCGGCCCCCAAGGCGGCAAAGACGGGCGCGGCGGGCGGTTTGACTTTCGTTTTAAGCAAAGCCGCTGCTTTTTCCGCGGTTCTTTTTTGGGAAAAGGGGCCCTGCCTTTGGAGGAGAAAAAGGGGCACAGGCCGCGGATGGGGCTTCTTTTTGCAGGCGCTGAACGCCTGTTTTTTACAACACGCCGGATGCGGGCGGTTTGAAAAAGGCCGGTTTTTCTTTGCAACAGGCCAAGGCGCCTTTGGCGCTTTGCGCCCGGGGCGCGGCCAACCGCGCGGCAAACCACACGGAAAGGAGGCATGGGCATGACGCCGCACGAGCTGCGGGAAAAGACGGTGGCCCTGTGCAGGCAGGACCCTGTGTTTTTCACCAAAAACTTTGTGCACATTGAGGATAAGGACGCCGCCGAGCTGGTGCAGCCCTTCCGGCTGTGGCCCATGCAGGAGGACGCCCTGCGCCAGCTGCACGCGCACAGGCTGAACGTCATTTTAAAGGCGCGCCAGCTGGGCATCACCTGGCTGGCGCTTTCGGTGGCGGCGTGGACGGTGGCGCTGTTTTCGGGGCGCACGGTGGTGTGCTTTTCCCGCGCGGAGGAAGAGGCCAAAGAGCTTGTGCGCCGCATGGTGGTGATATTGCGGCACATGCCGGAGCTGATTTGCGAAGAGAAAAAGGCCCCGCCCGGCTGGCAGGGGCCGGTGTTTCGCCACACGTGCCTGAGCGTGCATGTGCGCTTTGCCCACGGGCCCGAAAGCGTGCTGAAGGCCTTTTTATCCAGCCCGGGCGCGGCGCGCGGCTTTACGGCAGACCTTGTCATTTTGGACGAATGGGCCTTTCAGCAGTATGCCGAGGAGATATGGGCCTCTATTTTCCCGGTGGTGAACCGCCCGGGCGGCGGGCGGGTGATTGGCCTTTCCACCATCCGGCTGGGCACGCTGTTTGAAGAGATTTTTACAAACCCGGATAACGGCTTTCACAAAATATTCCTGCCCTGGCAGGCAGACCCTGCGCGCAACCAGGCCTGGTATGCCCGCACGCTGGGCGCGCTGGGCGAGGAAAAAACCCTGCAGGAATACCCCGCCAGCGTGGAAGAGGCGCTGAGCGTGCCGGGCGGGGCCATGTTTCCCGAGGTGCGCGCCGAAACGCACATCTGCGAGGGGCGCAGCGTGCCGGAAAACGCCCGGCGGTATGTGGCCATCGACTATGGGCTGGATATGTTTTCGGCCCACTGGGTTGCGGTGGACAGCGAGGGCCGGGCGCTGATTTACCGCGAATACGACGCGCCGAACAAAACCATTGGCGAGGCGGCGGCCACGCTGCTGGCGCTTTCGCAGGGCGAGGACATTGCGGCCTTTCTGGCCCCGCCGGACCTTTGGAGCCGCGAGCAGGTGACGGGCAGAAGCCGGGCGGCGCTGTTCAGCCAGAACGGGGTGGAGCTGACGCGCGCCTCCAGCGATTTTGCCGCCGGGTGCGCGGCCATGAAGGAATGGCTGCGCCCGGGCGAGGGCGGGCCGCGGCTGCGCTTTCTGCGCCGGGCGGCGCCGAATTTGTGGCGCTGTTTGCAGAAGATACAAAAGGACGAGCAGCGCCCCGACGTGTATGCGAAAGAGCCGCACGCCCTGACGCACGACGTGGACAGCCTGCGCTATTTCTGCGTGTGGTGGGCCGCCGGGCCGCCCGCCGTGCACAGCGCGCCGCGCGTGCACTGGGAGGCGGACGTGTGGGAAGATTACGAAAACGCGCCGCCGCAGGGCAAGGCCTACCTGGTGGAAAAATACGGCAGCCCGTTTTGAGGCAGTGGGCGCAAAGGCCCCCGGGAATGTGAAAGGCGTTTTCTGCAGGCGCTGAATGCTTGGGCCTTTCTTTCCGGGGAAAGCGCGCCGCTTGCTTGTGCGGAAAGAAAAACGGGCGCTGAAAATTCGGGCTTCCCTGAATAGGGAAACGGCCCTTACTTTCTTAAACTCAAGAAAGTAACAAAGAAGTTTCGGCCCTTGCCGGGCTTCGCCCGTCATTTCGCTTTCAGCGAAACCGGGCAGGCCGTAAAGTTGCTGCGGTTTTTGCTTTGCGTAAGCGCTGAAAATTCAGGCTTCCCTGAACAGGGAAACGGCCTTTACTTTCTTATAACTAAGAAAGTAACAAAGAAGTTTCGGAACCTTCCGCTCGGCTAAAAAATGCAGATTTTTGCGCCAATGAATGGCAAATCTGCATTTTTCTATACGCCTCGCTCCGATGGTTCCGAACCTCCGAACGGCAAACGAGGTGGCGTTTTCCGTCGCGCGCGAAACAGCAAGAATGACATTCGCGCGCTCACACGCTGCGCGTGTGCCGGAAAACGGGATTTGGAATAGAGCGGCCAACCGCGCGCCTGCCGTTGCCGGGGAAATTATTTCTGCGCAGCGGCCTTTCCGCACGCACGCGGTGCGAAATGCTGGCCTGTGTGCGGGCCTGAAACCCCATCGCGCCCGGCGCGATTCCCAATATCATTTTTCGACGCATCCGTAGGATGCGAGCACACGAATGTCATTCTTGCTGTTTCGTGTGCGTTCGAAAAATGCCACAGCTTCGCCGTTCTGCGCCCGCAGGCGCGTGCCGAGGCCAACCGGGCGCAAGCCCGGCTCTTGGGCCGCAGGCTGGGTTCCGGGGCCATCGGAGTGACGCGTAAAAAAAACACAAATTCGCCAGTTGTTGGCGTTGGAATTTGTGTTTTTTAGCGGAACGGAAGGCCCCGGCGCTTCTTTGCCACTTTCTTGGCGCACAAGAAAGTGGGACGCTTTCATTCGAAAGAGAAACCTGAATTTTCAGCGCTTACGCAAAGCAAAAACCGCAGCGGCCTGTGCCCCTTTCCTGCGGCAGGGCAAAGGGCGTTTGCGGCCGCCCGGCCCTGGGGCTGTGAAACCGGCATTTTGGCAAACGCGGGCCCGGGTGTGCCGGGCCCCGCACAACACCCGCGCGGCGCCGCGCGCCGCAGAAGAAAGGAGAACAAGACGATGTTCAAAAAGAACAAAAAGCTGGCCTGGTGGCAGGACAAGCTGCGCAAGGCGCGCGCCGCGTATGCGGACGAGCTGAACAACATGGACATGCGCACGGCCTACTATGAGGGCACGGCGGACGTGCACGCGCACAGCGGCGCGCTGGCGCCGCGCAAGGCCACAAACGTGCGCAACATTGTGTACGAGCTGCTGGAAAGCCAGGTGGACCCCACCATCCCCATGCCGCGGGTAGAGGCCATTCACCCCGAGGACGAGGCGCTGGCGCGCGGCATTGAGGCGCTTTTGCGCCACGAGGTGCAGCGGCTGCACCTGACGGAGAAAAACGACATTCAAGAGCGCACGGCCCCCACCCAGGGCGGCGCGCTGTGGCAGGTGGATTGGGACAACGAGGCGGGCTGCCACTGCGCGCTGGGCGACGTGGCCGTGACAGACCGCCACCCCAGGCAGGTGATACCGCAGCCGGGGGTGTATGAAATTGAGCAGATGGATTACATCTTTGTGCAGGCGTGCCAGACAAAGCAGGCCATCCGCCGCAAATACGGCGTGGACGTGGCCGCCGAGGGCGAGGCCCAGCCGGAGATACGCGGCGAGGGCGCCGCCCCGCAGGAAGAGCTGGTGACGCAGAACATTGCCTATTTTCGCAACAAGGCGGGCGGCATTGGCCTGTTCAGCTGGGTGGAAGACAAGGTGCTGGCCGATTATGAGGATTACCAGGCCCTGCACCTGAAGGTGTGCGCCGTGTGCGGCGCGCCCAGGGCGGGCGAGGTGTGCGGCGTGTGCGGCGCGAAAAAATGGCGCGACGAGGCGCAGGACGAGCTGGAGGTGCCGCGCGCCCTGACGCTGCCGGGCGGCGGGCAGGTGCAGCCCTTTGCCCGCGAAGAGCAGCGCGCCGTGCTGGGCGCGGACGGCATGCCCATGCTGGACGAGGCCACGGGCCAGCCCCTTGTGCAAAGCATGGCCGCGCCGGTGAAGGTGGCGCGCTATAAGCCGAACCGCTACCCGCTGGTGCTGCGGCGCAACGTAAGCAAATATGCCTCGTTTTTGGGCGGCAGCGACGTGGACGTGATACGCGACCAGCAGGAGGTGATTAAAAAGTGCGGCTCGAAAATGGAGGAAAAGGTGCTGAAGGGCGGCAGCTTTGTGACGCTGCCCGAGGGGCTGGACATTGAGACGACAGACAAAGAATTCAAGATACTGCGCATCAAAAACCCCGCCCAGCGCGAGCTGGTAAGCGTGTTGAATGTGCAGCCGGACATCACCAAAGACCGCGTGATGCTGGTGGACAGCTACGACTACGCCAAAAGCACGCTGGGCATTACGGACGCGTTTCAGGGCAAATACGATTCGTCGGCCACATCGGGCAGCGCCAAGCAGTTTTCGGCAAACCAAAGCGCCGGGCGCCTGCTTTCCAAGCGGGAACAGAAAAACAGCGCCTTTGCGCGGCTGTACGAGCTGATGTTCCGCTTTCTGCTGGCGTATGCAGACGAGCCCATTCCCTATTCGGTGAAAACACAGGACGGCAGCGAGGCCTTTGCCCATTTTGACCGGTGGGATTTTTTGCGCCGCGACGCCGCGGGCGAGTTTTACTGGGACGACGAGTTCATCTTCAGCGTAGACCCCAGCGCCACGCTTTCTTCCAACCGCAGCGTGCTGTGGGAGCAGATGGACATGAAGCTGCAAAGCGGGGCCTTTGGCCCGGTGGGGCAGACGCAGACGATGCTGCTGTACTGGACGCTGATGGCAAAGCTGGATTACCCCCACGCGGGCGAGGTGAGCGAGCTTTTGCGCCAGCGCGCGCAGGCCGAGCAGGCGCAGGCCGCCGGAATGGCGGGCGGCGGGCAGGCCGGGGCTGTGCAGGGCCTGCCGGGCCTGGCGGCGGGCGGGCCGGCAAACGCGGCGGCCGCAGGGGGCGCGCCGGGCACGGGCCTGGCGGGCCTTGCCGGTGCGGCACAGGCCGCGGCCCTGGCGCCCGAAGGCATGGCCGCCCCGCCGCAGGGCACAGCGCCCGGCGCCGGGCTGGACACCGCGCAGCTGATGCAGGCCCTGGCGGCCCTGGGCGCCGCGCCCGGGGCCAAAGGCGCGGGGCAGGCGTAAGGGATGGCGGCCCTTTGCCCGAAAAAGGGCGCGCCCTGCCTGCCCGTGCGGCGGGCAGAGGCGGGGGGCCGCCCTTTCTGCCAGGGAAAAAACGGAGGCGCAGGGCGCGCGGGGCACACCGCGCCCGCCCGCGCGCCGGGAAAGGAGGGATGCCCATGAAATGCCCGAAATGCGGGGTGGAGATGCGCGTGAAGGCGGCGTACCGCGTGCGGGGGGACACAAGCCCCGCCACGCCCACCAGGCTTGTGCTGGCGCAGGCGTTTTTCTGCCGCAGCTGCGCATGCGAAAACTTTGGCCGCCAGGTGTGTGAAAAAGAGCACGAAGTGCCGCTGGAGCCTGCGCCCCAGGCGGGCGGCGCAGGCGGGCGCTGAGCCGGGGCGCGCCCCCTGACGCTGGCGCGAAGTATGGGGGCGGCCCGCAAAAGGCGCGGCGCGCGGGGCAACCGGGCCCGGCGCAGCCGCCGGAACCTGCCGGGCGGCCGGGGGCGGCGCACGCCCCCGGCCTGCCCGGCGCACAAACAAGGCCCAACCGGGCGCGCCCGGCACGGGGCACACGACGCACCCCCGCGCGCAGCGCGCCCGGCTTGCACAAGGCCGGGCGGCAGAACGGGCGCCGCGCTGAAAACGGCGCGCGCGGCGGCCCCGCACGCCATGCCCGGCACAGAACGCCGTGGGCAGAAAGGAGGAGAGAACATGGCGAAGCTGGAAATTCCCAACACGGGCAGCATGACGGTGAAGGCCCCGAAGCCCACCGCCAGCACCAAAAAGCCGGTGGTGAAAACCGGCAAGTGACGCCTTTTGCCCCGCGCCGGGCCTGCCCGGCGCGGGGCGCAGCATATTGCACGGGCCCTGTGCCCGGGGCCGCGGGGGAAAGCCCGGGCCAAAGCCAGCCGGGGCGCAAACCGGCACACAGCCCCAGGGGGGCGGAAAGGAAACACAATGGAAGAGATGGAAAACGGCGTAATGCCCGCAGGGCAGCCCGCACAGGAAAGCGCGCCGGACGGCGCGCACGAGGCGGGCGGCACACAGGGCGCGCAGGGGGCAGCCGCCCCTGCATGGGAGGACACGCCGCCCCTGGGCGGCGAAGAGCTGAAACAGATGGCCGAGGCGGCAAACCGCGCGCAAAGCGGCCCCGCACCCAAGGCACAGGGCGAAGGAATACCGGGAGGCAAGCCGCCCGTGCCGAACGAGGTGTGGAAAACGGCGCGCCTGCGCGCCGAGCGCGAGGCCGCCGCGCGGTATGGCCGCCTTGCCGCACAGCAGGACGCCGAGGCCGCGGCCCATTCGGGCGGGCTGCGCCTGCCGGACGGCCAGCCGGTGCGCAGCGTGAAAGACCTGTTTGCCGCGCTGGACGCCCAGGCGGCCGCACACCGGCAGGAGGCCGCCGCGCGCGCCGCAGGGGCGGGCATGCCCGCCCCCGGCCCGGCCGCGGGCCAGGGGGCGCCGCAGGGGCCCGGCACGCCTGCCGCTGGCCCGGCGCCCGTGGATGCACAGGCTGCGGCGCAGGCCGCGGCGCAAAACCCGGTGGTGCAGCAGGCCATGCAGCTGGTGCAGCGGGCGCGGCGCAGCGAGGGCGAGCGCGTGCTGAACAGCCAGATACGCCGCATCAGCGAGCTGGACCCGGCCGTAAAAACGCTGGCCGACATTGCAGGCATGGACACCTTCCCCCAGTTCGACGCGCTGGTGCGCAGCGGCGTGCCGCTGGACGTGGCCTACAAGGCCGTGAACTTCGAGCGCCTGGCCCGCGGCCAGGCAGCGGCGGCCCGGCAGGCGGCCATCAACGCGGCGCGCGGCAAGGGGCATCTGGCCCCGGCGGGCGGCGAAGGCCCCGCGCCCGGCGGCCTTACGGAAGAGGAATATGCCGAATGGGCCAACTTTGGCATTTCGCGCAAAGAGGCCGAACACTATGCAAAAAAATACCGGCAGTAGCCGGCCGGGCACGCCCCGGCCGCCCTGCGCGGCAAACCACAAACGCAAAGAGAGGAGAAAACAGAATGTTCAAAATTGCAAAGCGCGCCCTGGGCGCGGTGGAACCCTTTGAATACCTGCCCAGCGACGCACAGCTGGCCCTGGGCAGCGCCGCCACCCTGGGCAGCGGCGGCAAGCTGGCGCAGGCCGCGGCCACCGCGGCCCCCACGCACATGGTGATGGGCGAAAAGACGGCAGACGGGCTGTACCCGGCCCTGCGCGTGCTGCCCACCACCGTGTTTGAAACGCAAAGCAGCGCCACCGTGGCGGCCACCCTGGTGGGCAGCAAGGTGACGCTGGGCGCCGACGCCGCAAGCGTCACCGCCACCACCGGCAGCGGCGTGTTCACCATAGATTGGACGGACGGCGCCGCAACCAACAGCCGCGTGCGCGGCCATTTCGAATGAGAGACAGAGAGGAGAGACGAGCATGGCAGGCATTATTTTTTCCAAGGGCTCGGGTTTGAACGACAGCATTTACGGCAAAAGCCAGGAGCCCATCCGCGCTGTGATTGAGAAAAACGTGGAGGCGTTTGAGCAGCAAAGCCAAATCAAAAACGTGTTTTTCATGGACAGCACCCGCAACTACGCCGAAAAATATACGCAGGAGACAAGCCTTGGCAACTTCGAGGACGTGGGCGAGAACGGCGCCTACCCCAAAACCAGCATGCAGGAGGGCTATGCCAAAGTGCTGGAGCCCACCACCTGGAAAAGCTCGTTTGAGGTGACGCAGGAGATGGTGGAGGACGCAAAGTACGGCAAAATCAAAAGCCGCGCCAACATCTTTGCCACCAGCTTCAACCGCACGCGCGAAGAGTTTGCCGCGGGGCTTCTGGCGGGCGGCGTGGCCGAAAAAACCACCATTGGCGGGCGCGAATACTCCACCGCCTCGGCGGACGGCGCGGCGCTGTTTTCCACGGCGCACCCGTCCATCACGGGCGGCACGGGCGCCCAGTGCAACGCCTTTCAGGGGGCCTTTTCCACCTATGTGCTGGATAAAGTGCAGGATTCCATGCAGAGCTTCACAGACGACGACGGCCATCTGCTGAACGTGACGCCGGATACCATCCTCATCCCCAACGTGGGCGAGCTGAAGCGCGCCGTGCTGGCGGCCGTGGGCAGCGAGCTGGACCCTGAAACCAGCAACAACGCCATCAACTTCCAGGCCGGGCTGTGGAACGTGCTGGTGTGGAACTACCTGCCCAAGGCCATTGGCGGCAAGCCCTATTTCATTATGATGGATTCGAAGTTCAAAGACGACTACATGTGCCTGCCGTTTTTGGACCGCCTGCCCCTGACAGTGAAAAGCGACATAGACCCGAACACCGACGCCAACGTGTTCAAGGGCCGCGCGCGCTTTATGGCGGGCTTCAACAACTGGCGCTGCATTTCCATCTGCGGCGAGGGCATCACGGGCACGGCCATCACCGCGCCGGTGAAAAGCCGCAACGTGAAAGTGGTGAACAGCGAAAGCGAGCCTGTGCCCACCAAGGCCGTTACGGCCTGACACAGCGCGCAGCATGCGCGGCATGGCCGCCGGGGGGGGCGCACCCCGGCGGCCGTTTTCTTTGTGCGCGGGCCCCGGCCCGCGCACAAAGAAAGCGCACAGAAGAAAGGAAGGAAACCGCGCGATGAAAAAAAGGGAAAAAAACGATTTTTGGAACAGGCGCGAGGCCTTTGCGCGCGTAATAGAGCGCGACACAAAAGAAAAAAGCGAAGAGGTGGCGCAAAGGCTGGCGCAGGCTGTGCGCGCAGACGAAGAAAAGCAGGCCAAAAGGCAGGCGGCCCGCGCGGGCGCCGGGGCGCAAAAGGCCGAACCGCAGGCGCCGCGCACAGACGGCCGGGCCCGCGCCCAAGGCAGCCCGCCGCGCACACGGGCGGGCGCCGGGAACGAAGCACAAGGCGGCGCGCCGCGCGCCAAATTAAGCGCCTGGGGCGAAATTGCGGGCGGTGTGCACCCGCGCACAGGCGCCCAAGGCGGCGCGCCCCATGCGGGCCCGGGCGAATGGGAGGAAACGCCCCGGCTGCACACGATGGAGCTGCCCTGGCCCGGCACAGGGTTGACGGGCACACAGCCGGGCAGTATGATGGAAGAAACAAAGCGGCGCACCGATTTGGCGCCCGGCGCCCTGGCCCTGCTGCCCTGGCCCGCAGGGCCTTTGCCAAAGCCAGAGGGCCTGCCCCGCTTTGTGGACGAAGCGCCCGCGCCAGGCGCCGTGCGGCACGGCGCGCAAGACGGAGTGCAGCTGCTGCGCGCGGCGCCCCAAAATTTGCAGGCGGGCCTTGCAGGCAGCGGCGCCAGGGCAACAGAAAGCCCGCTTTCCGGCGGGCAGCTGGGCGCGGCGCGGCCGGCATTCTCTTTGAGGCTTGAGGAAAAAGAGGAAGATCTGCCGTTAGAAAAGGAAAAAGATTTTTGGGATTCTGTGATGTCTGCAGTAAGCGAACCACTGGAGACAATAGCAGAGCCCTTTATACAACCGTCTACGTGGTTCAGTACCCGAAACTGGCAAGACGATTATGAACAGAACCTTGCCCATGATGTGCGGGGAAGGCCGGTGTATGGGCAGAGGACTGATGAAGATGCCAGTACTTTTCAGTTTGGAGAAGGCACTGGGGAAAGTAGCGGATGTGGTGCCATTGCCACATATAATGCACTTTATCTTTTAGGGCTAGACCCAAGCCTTGCCAATATTATGAAGGAATACCGTCAAACAGGGGGAACAGTGATGAGTGGCGCATGGGGCACAAGCCCCTTTTCTGCCCCTAAAGTGCTGGATAAGTACCCTGTTGAGTATACGGAATATACCGACATGTATGAATTGGACAAGGATATGCAGGTAGGAGATGTAGCAATTTTTAGCCTTTGGAACGATAGAAATGATATCAGAAATGGATATCACTCTTTTGCCATCCAAAAAACAGAAGATGGGTATATAAGCTACAATTGGAGCTCGGAAGATGAAGAAGCGAGAAAAATGAATGATATTGATGAGGTACAGGCGGGCGGCAATTTCATTTCCGCTTACCGCATAAGGTGTTTGCCGGAAGAATAATGCCTGGAAAAGAGGGGTTCCCATGCCGGAAAAAAAGCGTTGGCCGCGGTGGAAGAAGCTGCTGGTAGGCGTTGCTGCCGCGGCGGGCTATCTTGTGCTGTTTTGCATTGCCATGTTTTCGATCATTTTTTATCTGATTGATGCGGAACGGCAAAGGGCCCTTCGCTATTCCCCCCTCAATTACCCCGGCAGCACATGGATGTGCGAGGAGGCGGGCGTTTGGTTTGCCGTTGGGGAGGACTGGCAGTGCACCGGCGAAGCGGTGGTGAATGGCGAGACGGTGGAAATTAGCCTGACCATGCCGCCGGTGGCGCTGGTGATAGAGACGGTGGACGAAGAGACGCAAGAGCGGCACAGCCTTTGGGTGGGGCAGGCGGAATTCAGCCAAGACAAAATGACGCTGGACGACCCATACCGCAACCTTCTGACAGATGTGGACGGCCCGCTTGTGTTTGTGCGCCAGCCGGATGGGGCACAGAATAGAGAAGAGGAGGGGCCCTGATGCAGGAAAAGGCGGAAAAGAAGCGCTGGCCGCGATGGAAGAAGCTGCTGGTGGGCTTTGGCGCAGCATTCACATTGGCGTGGCTGCTGCCGTTTCTCTATGTCTGCGCCCGCCTTGCATACAAAGGGCATTGCACCCGGCAGTACCGCCAAAACGAGCCCGCTGCGCACCCGGGGTCTGTTTGGGTGTGCCAGCAGCCGTATATCTGGCTGGAGGTGCAGGAGGGCAGAACCTGCACGGGCTTTGCGGTGCTGGACGGCGAAAAAATAGCGGTAGAAATGGGCAGCCGCATGAGCGGGACGAGCATTGAGGTTTTGGACGGGGAATACAAAGGCGTGCGCGTGCTGTGGAACGGCCTGACCGAGGCCCGTGAGGGCGAGTTTATTTTTCTGGAGGGCCCGTATGTGAACCGCCTGACGGATGGAGATGGCCCGCTTGTGTTTGTGCGCCAGCCGGACGGCGCGGCGTGAACGCGCGGCGCGGTTGACGCCCCGGCGGCCGGGCCGGGTGTTTGGATGAAGAACAGGTGAGCAAGTATGCCGGAAAAAATGGAAAAAAAGCGTTGGCCGCGGCGCAAGAAGCTGCTGGCGGTGCTTGCGCTGGCGGCGGCCCCTTTTGTGCTGTATCTGATGTATTTGGCTGGGCTTGTTGCGCACGATGAGCTGCTTGGCATCTCTTACACAAAAGAGCTTGGCAGGGCTGTGATGGCGCAGCCCATGCCGGAGGGCGTGACGTTGTGCGGCGCGGCGGCCTACCGCGGCAGTTTGGAAAAGGGCACTTTTGTTGCCTGTGAAGTGTACCTTGTGGTAGAAAGCGCGCTGCCCTACCCACAACTGGAAGCGCGCTTTGCAGCGTGGGAAGAGGCGCTGTGCGCGGCCATGGGCGAAGACGAGTGCGGAGTGTGGGTGATGCAGCAGGCTGAAGCGCAGGAAAACTTTCAGCAGGCGTGGTGGTATGAGGGCGTGCGCGCCGCGCTGCCGCCTTTGGAAGAAGGGCGCTGGCTTGTGGCCATAGGCGGGCGCACGTTTGACATGGCGGCAAACGACGGCGTGACAGACAGGGTGTACCAGCTGTACCCATAAAGGGCGGCGGAAGGGGGAAACGGCATGTCGGACAAAAAACGCGTATGCATTGCGCTGGCGGCGGTTGCGGCTGTGTGCCTGGCTGGCCTGGCTGGGGTGCACTTTGCCCTGCAGGCGCTTTTTGGGCCAACGCCGGAATACCGGAAAGGCGCAGTTTGGCAGGAATTAAAGCTGAAATGGTATATCCAAACGCACAGCCAGGTGGCGCTGGGGGAAGTGCTGACGTTTGAGTGGGAGGAAGCGTACGTGGACCGCAGGCCATACGGCACGGGGGAAAGCGTGCGGCAGCTTACGGGGTATGAGTTCGAGGTGGAAGAGCTGAATGACGAGAGCTGGAACCGGCTTTTGTTTTTCAAGGACGGCCAGCTTGTGAAAGAGCTTATCTATTCCTGGTTCGAGTGGAAATTCCCCGTGGAACTGCTGGGCTTTACGCCTCAGACGGTGTTCGAGCTGCAGCAGGACGCCCCGCAGTATTTCTTCACCGTAGCCGAAGGCTATGAGGACACGGCGAAGTGGGGCGAAGAGGCCGCGGCGGCGCGGCAGGGCGAAAGCGGCGCGCCGCCCGCGCAGACGCCGCCCGCCTTTGGCGCGGCGTGAGCGTACGGCGCGGTTGACGCCCCGGCGGCCGGGCGCTACAATAAAGCTGGCCCGCCGCGCGGGCAAGGCTTGAAAAAGGATGTGCAGAATGTGAAGGGGAAGTTTTGGCGCAGCGCGCGCCTGCCGGGCAGGGGGGACGCCGCCGCGCTGGCGGTGCTGGCGCTGGCCGCATTCTTTTTGTGGAACCACCCGGATATTCAAGAGACGGCGCAGCATGTGCATATTCTGCTGGACGATTTGTTCAGCGGGCAATTTTTCGATTTTTACGAACACACCATGCAGGCAAGGCAGGCGTACGGCTTTGCCAACGCGGCCCATTACCACATTGGGTTTTACCTGCTGTGCGCCGTGTGGGACCTGCCGGTGTACCTGCTGGGCAAGCTGGTGCCGGTGAGCCCGTTTGTGTTTATGCTGTGGACAAAGGCGCTGGGCGTGGCGGCCTGGGCCGGCTGCGGGCTGCTGTTGCAAACCATTGCGCGGCGCCTGGGCGCAGGGCAGGCGGAAACGGCGTGGACGCCGTACCTGTTCTGGCTGTGCCCCATTTCGTTTTTCACGGTTTTGTGCATGGGCCAGTACGACAGCCTTTGCCTGTTTTTTCTTTTGCTGGGCGTGCGGTATTTTATGGACGGGCGCATCTGGCGCTTTGTGCTGGCCATGGGCGCGGCCATGCTGTTTAAAATGTTTGCGGTGTTTGTGTTTGTGCCGCTGCTGTTGCTGTGGGAAAAGCGGCCGCTGCACATTTGCAAATATGCGCTGGCCAGCCTGTGGCTGTATTTGCCCGGCAGCCTGCTGTTTTGGGGGCGCAGCGGCGATGCGGGCTTTTTCAACAGCCTCATTGCCCAGCGCCTGTTCGAGCGCACGCTGCCTGCGGTGGGCGCGCCCTCGCTGTTTTTAACAGTGCTGGCGTGCTTGTATGTGGCGTGCTGGATGTGGCGGCCCAGCGGGGCCGAGGCTATGCGCCAGAAGGCCGTGTATGTGTGCCTGGCGGTGTTCAGCCTGCTGTTTTTGCTGGTGCAGTGGCACCCGCAGTGGCTTATTCTGCTTACGCCGTTCCTCATCCTCAGCACCTGGCAGGCGCAAAACCGCACGCCGTGGCTGGTGATGAACGGCATCTACTGCGCGGGGTTCTTCCTTCTTATGACCTACACCTTCCCCGGCCAGCTGGAGGCAAACCTGTTCGACCTTGGCGCCCTGGGCCAGTGGGGCGGGCTGGTGCTTGCCCAGCAGCCGCAGGTGCGTGTGAACACCATTTATTTTAACCTTGTGCCCTATTTGGCGCAGCTTGCGCCGGTGGCCTTTGCCGCGCCGCTGGTGGCGGGGCTGGCGGGCAGGCTGCCGGTGCGGCCCGCGGGCGTGCTGGCCGACAGGCTGGCGCACGGGGCGGCCCAGCCGGGGGCGCAGCCCCTTTGGCTGTGGGCCTATGGCACGTTTGCGCTGTGCTGGGGCTGTGTGTGGCTGGCGCCCACGCTGCTGGCCTGGGCCAAAAGCTTTGGCTGGGTATAGCGCCGCCGCGCGCCCCGGGCTGTAAAAAGCGCCCCGCGCCGGGCGCAAAGCGGCTTTGCCGCGGGCAGGGCCGCCCTGCACGTTGCGCCCTGTGCGCAAAAAGCAAAAAAAGAAAAGATGGAAAACTGGGCGATGGGCCCGAAACCAAACGGTTTCGGGCCCATCGCTTTTTTCGTGCGCAGCACGGCAAAAAAGGAGGAGAGAGATGGCACGAAACAAACAGGAGGACAGGCTTTCGGCCCTTGTGCGCAGCACAGAGCGCGACACCTGGGAAAAGGGGCAGCAGGCCGGGCGCTGGCTTTCGCAGCATATGTACAGCGAAAAAGAAAAGCGCGAAATGGAAAAAAAGCGGCGCGCCCAGCAGCGCAAGGCGCAGGCGCAGGCGGCCCAGCCGGAAAGCGCGCCCGAGGAGAGCGCGCCCGGCGCGGCATTTCAGGCCGGGCAAACCGGCGCGGGGCAGCAGGGCCAAAAGCCCACGCCCGCCACGGGCGTAAGCGCACAGCAAAACGCCGCGTGGCAGGCCGCGGCAGACGGGGACGGGCAGGCGCCGGCAGAACAGGGCATGCAGAGTGGTGAAGCGGCAGATGCAGACTGGCACACCCCTTTCAGACAAATGGAATTTGAGCCCAGCATGCAGGCGAATCTGGACGCGCTGGACAGCCTGAAACCCGTGACGCAATCGCTTTCTGCCGAGCTGGAGAACGTGAACACACAGCTGAACAGCATGCGGGCGATGAACCCGATGTATATTACGAATATTGCGGAATACAACCAAAGCTGTCAGGCCCTTCAACAACGGCAGGCATATTTGAGCGAGCAGCTGGAAGAAGCGCAGGCGGCAGAACAGGCCATGCGGCAGGAATATCAGGCCGCCACCATGACTCCGGCAGACAGGCTGCGCAAGCAGTTTCAAGCCCAGCAGCAGGCGGTGGCACAGGCAAGGAAGGACGGGCGTTCTCAATCTGAAATAGCGGCGCTGGAGGCGCAGAAGAACGAGACATACCAAAGTTACCTTGCCGCCTGGAACGAAGAAAATCAGGCCCAGCGCCAGGCGCAGGAACAGCAGAAACAGCAGAATTTGCAGGGCCTAAGCGAAAGTGCCCGGCACGGCAGCCTTGCACAGCAGGCCCAGGCTGCGCTTTTTGCGGCGCGGCGCACACCCAGCACAACGTCTGAGGAAATACAGCGGCTGGAGCGGGTGCTGGAAAGCGAAAAGGCGCTGGCGGCGCAGGCCGGGCAGGCCGAACAGCAGGCGCGCCAGGCGGCACAGGCGCAGCAAACGGCTGCGTCTTCTCAAACGCAGCAGGAACTGGATGACGTGAACAGCCGCATATGGGAGCTGGAAAGCACCAATATGATGTATACCGCAGACGCCAGCATGGCCTATACGCCGGAATATCTTGCCCTTCTGGAGAAACGCGAACGTCTGAAAAGCCAGCTTTCCGCGCAAAAAGAGCAAGAGGTACAGCAGGTGCAAAGCACGATGAGTTGGGGCACGCTGGAAGCATGGGCGCAGCCGGGCTATACCATGTCGGAAACAGAAAAGGCTGCCGCCCGGGCGGCGCTGAAAGAATGGAATGGCGTGATAGGGCCGGATTTTGACGCCTATTATGAGGCAGCCCGTGCCTTGCGGGAAATGGGGCAGAGCACCAAAGAAATAGAAATACTTTTGTATCAGGCCGAGATTATGGACACGCTTGCCACAAAAGTAAGCGGGGTGCGCAGCGCATTTTCGGGCGCGGGCAACGCGCTGCCGCTTGTGCCGCAGGTGCGCGGCGCGCTGGAGGCCGAAAACTGGCGGCGCGCGGGTTTCGAGGGTGAAAACCCGCTGGGCGTTGCCCAGCGCAGCCAAAGCGCGGCCGGGCAAAACCCGGTGCAATACGGCCTTGGCTATGGGCTGAGCAGTGCGGCGCAGTATGCCCTTGCAGGCAGGCTGATGCAGGCGGTGCCGGGGGTAAGTGGCGCGCTGGATGATGTTGCAAACGCCATAGCCGCTACAGGCCCCGCGCAGAAGCTGCAAACGGTGCCCGTGCTGGGCCAGCTTGCCACGCCGGAGGCTATCCGCGGAATGGCGGCAGACGCCATGCTGGATTTTGGCCTGGGCACCGTGCCGCAGGCAATAGAGCAGGCAGGCAGCTATGCGCGCCAGTTGACGCAGGGCGTGCGCCCGGGCGAACAGGTGCTGACGCCGGGGAGCATTTGGGGCAATGCGCTGCAAAACACGGGCGCGGGGCTTTTGGCAAACGCCGCAGGCGAGCTTGCGCCCGCGGCGCTTGGCGCTTTGAATAGCGTTTTGCACGGGCAGCCGGTGCTGAACGCCGCGCAGCAGCAGGGGTTCGAGGCCCTGCGGCAGGGGCTGGCGCCCAGTGCAAACCAGCAGGCGGCGCTGCACAGCCTTTGGGGCGAAGCACCGGGCTATGTGCCTGCACAGCAGGGCGGCTGGGATGAATTTCTAAGCGCGCCCGCGGCAGATGCGGCAGACGGTTTTCGAAGCGGGCCTTTGGCGCTGGACGCGGCGCAGGATGCAGGCGAGGCCGCGCAGCGGCAGGCGTTTTTGAAATGGACGCAGGGCGAGGCGATGACGGCGCAGGAAAAGCAGCTTGTGGACGATTTGTGGAACAGCGACCCCGCCAAGGCCTCGGAATACTGGGCCGCCGGGGAGTTTCTGGATACGGAAGTGCCCGGCGCATCTTCCCTTGACGGCGGCGGTTTTGATGGTACAATGAAATCAGAAGCTGCGGCATCCCCCACGGGCCAGCGCACGCCCTTTGACTATTTGCAGGATGGCAAAGGGTGGGAAGAACCATCCGAAACTGTAAATCGGGCGAACATCGCCGCATTTGAGAATGGAGAAAAAACATTCAACGATGTGGTGGATGATTATGCTATATTGTATGCGGAAAAAGTGAATTCAAACCGTACATGGCGTTGGAAGGAAATTTCCAATGCACATCTTACCCGACCCCAGAAAAGAAAAGTTAATCAGCGAGCGGTTGAATTGGGCAAAATACCAGAAGTGCTGAAAAAACCGGGAACGAATTATCTGGATTTTGAGCGGTCGGGGCTTATCTATAAAATAGATGGCAAACCGGTTATCTTTTCATTGCCGCAGGAATGTTGGCAGTGGTCAGACGATCACCAGTTTGCGCTGCTGGATTCCTGGCTTCCCGGCGGCAAACGGCCTGAAGGATATATGTGGCATCATTCAGAACAGACCGGCCGCATGGAACTGGTTCCTTTTGGCATTCATAATGTTACATCACATGTTGGCGGGCGCGCATCGGGAATGTGGGCAGCCGGAAAAAGATAAGGAAAGGTGAGTTGAAAATGATAAGGGTAAAAAAAGAAAGCATTTTGCCAAGCCCAACGGATGAGTTGATTGATGAGATGCAGGATTATTTTGAAGTAAACTTTCCGCAGGATTATCGCAGCTTTCTAAAGCAGAACAATGGCGCGGTTCCACTAGAGTGCCAGTTCGACTACAACGGGCACTCCTATGCAGTGGAGCGCTTTTTGTGTATGCTGCCCAACGAATTGCTGAATGAATTCGTTGAGGGATGCTATGATATAGGAGTGGTGGAGACCCAATTGGATGATCGGTTGGGAGATGATGAGGACGAGACGGGAACGTTTATCATCCCGATTGCCGTGTTGTTCGCGGGGGATTTTGTCTGCCTGGATTTTCGCAAAGACAAAGAAAACCCGGAAGTGTGCATCTGGTACCATGAGATGTCGGAATATCTGGCGCCTTACACGAAAAGGATCGCGGGCAGCTTTACGGAGTTTCTTTCTATGCTGTACGAATGAAAGGTGTAAACGGGTAAAAGCACAAAAAGAAAGAAACGCGCAATAAAAAGATAAAACATGGCAGGCAGCGCCTATGGCGCTGCCTGCTTTTCTTTCCCTTTTCGGAATGGCGAGCAAAGAAAAGCCCAAAGGGCAGCGGCCATGCCGCTGCCCTTTGGGCTGCCATTCCGCCCGCGGCCGCAGGCACGGCGCAGGACGCGGCGGAGGCCGCGCAGCGGCAGGCGTTTTTGAAATGGACGCAGGGCGAAGCGCTGACGCCACAGGAAAAGCAGCTTGTGGACGATTTGTGGAACACCGACCCCGCCAAAGCCTCGGAATACTGGGCCGCCGGGGAGTTTCTGGATACGGAAGTGCCGGCTTCCGATATTATTCAGACGCCGGGTACAGAAAGCAGAAGAGTGAGAAGCAGCGAGCCTACTTACGGTGATTTGTTTTCAGATGCTATTGAAATATTTCCGGACAGTATCACACCGCAATTGCTTCGCACAAAACCGAAATATGCCCGTCAGCCGAAAAGCTGGCTGGAGCAGGGCGGAAGAATCCACATTGATAAAAATGGGAATTGGATATATACTGATGCCAGCGGGATATCAGTGAGATATAAAGACGGACATCCAGATTTTGGGGAAGCAGGGCTAGTTTGGCAGGAGATAATAGTTCAAGGCTTTCAGGGCTATTCTGCAGACTTTAGGCGGGCCAATCAATTGGCGCCTTATGGGATGATAGATGCAAAGAACCATACATGGCATCATATGCAGGATGGACATACTTTGCAGGAAGTGGATAAAATTGTGCACCGGCAATTTACACATCAAGGTGGAATGGCAAAAAGGCGGAGGGAAAAATATGGTTTATAGAGAAACGTTTAGCCCCATGAATGAACAGGAAATCACAAATATTGAAATTCAGTTTAATGTGCAATTTCCTACAGATTATCGAATGTATTTGAAAGAGATAGGAGGAGGATTTGCAGAGTGGAGCGAATCAAATGGAATATATGTGGAAGATGTAAAAGATAAGGTGTTCATTGATGAGATGTTCGGCAATATAGACATAGATTCAGCACGCATAGATTTTTGGACAAAGAAATATCAGGATGAGATGTTTGAAAAATCTATTATTATTGGCGACAGTTTGGAACATGGATTCTTTGTTTTAGTATGCGAAGGTGAAGATAAAGGTGTGTATTATTGGGACGATACCTATCATTTTGAAATTTCTAATGACGAAAATAATGTCTATTGGCTGGCGGATAGTTTTACCGATTTTATGAACCAGATACATTGAAACATGGCAGGCAGCGCCATAGGCGCTGCCTGCTTTTTCTTTCCCTTTTTGGAATGGCGAACAAAGAAAAGCCCAAAGGGCAGCGGCAAGGCCGCTGCCCTTTGGGCTGCCATTCCGGGCGTCTGTCTGCCCGTGAACAGAGGCCGCCGTTCCGGCGGCTGGCTCCCTGTACAGGCAGGCAACGCACGGGCAGCCGGTGCTGAACGCCGCGCAGCGGCGGGCGTTTTTGAAATGGACGCAGGGCGAGGCGATGACGGCGCAGGAAAAGCAGCTTGTGGACGATTTGTGGAACAGCGACCCCGCCAAAGCCTCGGAATACTGGGCCGCCGGGGAGTTTCTGGACACGGAAGCGCCCGGCGCATCTTCCCTTGACGGCGGCGGGTTAGATGGTACAATGAAATCAGAAGCTGCGGCATCCCCCACGGGCCAGCGCACACCCTTTGACTATTTGCAGGATGGCAAGGGATGGGAGGAAGAGGCAGCCTCTTTTTCTGATGAAATTGTAAAAGTAGAATTGCCAAGGGGGAAATACCCGGAAGCGGAGAAACATATGGAAGATGCAATAAAAAATGGGCATCCGAGTGTTTTAACCATCCAAAGAGGTGGAGCAAGAACAAACAGGAAAAAGTCCTTACGAAATATTGATAAGATCCCAGGGATGGACTTGGATGAGTATCCGCCGGCAATGTTCAGCGAAGGCGGTGCCGGTGCAAGTGTACGACTTATCAACCGTCATGACAACAGGGGTGCGGGTTCTGCGATTGGAAATCAACTAAGAAGATACCCAAATGGAACAAAGGTGAAAATAACTTTTATAGATTGAGCGAAAAGGAGAAGAAAATGTCAGAAAAGCAAAGTATTTTACAAAAAATATTAGGAAAGGCCCTTGCTAATGTGCAAGTTTCTGTTAGACAAGATAAAAACATTGTAAATAGATTAGGGATAAACTCACAATCTATTTTAGGACAGATGATATCGAACTTTCAATTTGTTCGCATCAATCAATATTTGACTATTTTGGGGAATGAGAGTATCGAGGAGATAAATGAGTTTGTGAAATCATTTTATCCTGGAGAAAAATTTATTGTAGCTTATGATATATGGGGCGGAATATTTGCATTGAATAATGGGGATTTTTCGGGAGATACGCGAAATCTTTGGTATATGGCGCCAGATACTCTGAGATGGGAAAATTTGAATAGTCATTATTCTCAATTTGTGTATTGGGCGTGCAGTGAGAAGATAGACGAGTTCTATAAAGATTTTTTTTGGACAGGAATGAAGCGTGATACGGAAAGTATTGGAGAAATGCAGGCAGTGCTATTTTATCCTTTTCTTTGGTCTAATGAGTGTACGGTTGAGACAGCCAGTAAAAAGATTGTGCCTTTGAAAGAATTGATTGCATTAAATGCAGAATATGCACAATTGTTCGGCATGTAATTGATAGATAAGAAACGAGCAGGCAGCGCTTTATGCGCTGCCTGCCTTTTCTTTCCCTTTTCGGAATGGCGAACAAAGAAAAGCCCAAAGGGCAGCGGCATGGCCGCTGCCCTTTGGGCTGCCATTCCGCCCGCGGCCGCAGGCACGGCGCAGGATGCAGGCGAGGCCGCGCAGCGGCAGGCGTTTTCCAAGTGGACCAGGGGCGAGGCGATGACAGCGCAGGAAAAGCAGCTTGTGGACGCTTTGTGGAACACCGACCCCGCCAAGGCCTCGGAATACTGGGCCGCCGGGGAGTTTCTGGATACGGAAGTGCCAACGTCCTCTGCCCTTGACGGCGGGCACTTGGATGATACAATAAAGACAGAAAGCACCGCGCCCGGTTCAGAAGGTTTACCCTTTGACAACTTGCAGGACGGCAAGGGATGGGGGGAACTGGAAACTCGTTTAGAATCTGTTACATATAGAAGGGTGCAAGGGGGCTATGGAAATAAAGCCAGCAAAGAACGGATTATTATCAATCCAGATGGAACGATTGCAATACCTGATAAAGTTTCAGATTTATCTATCAGTATAGATGGCGGAGAGCATGCACATTATTTTCTGGAAAAACGTAGAGGAGACGCAGTTAAGAATCATTTAAGTTTTCCATTTTCATTTTTCACTCTCCAAGCATTTACAATCCATAATTATTCATAAAGGTGGCTTCTATTTCCGTGTATTGTTTCAAGTTGATAGTTATTTGGAGGAAAATTGCAATTCTTTCAGCTCTTCTATGGAGGGTTTATTGTCTCTAAAAACATTTTGAAAGGGATACCGATTCGTTATTCTTTTCGCCAAGAAAGCAAGCTTCCAGTTTTAAATGGCTGGCATTTTTATTCGGTGAAAGATGATGATGACTATATAAATAATCCCCAAAATTTTGTAATTTTAAGTGCAGAGTCTTTATTTCAGATTGCACCTGTAATGGAAGAAATATTTGATGCTCCCTATGGAACAGATTTGTGCTGGATATATGAGGGAGGTATACATGTGGGTTTTTATGACCTTGTTTCAGAAAAAGAGGTTTCTATTGAAGAAATAGTAGGCTGTATATGGAAAATGTAAATGATGCTGCTGTAATTGGAATCATACTTACTATTCACGAAGTGCTGCAAACCCAGCCGGCCGAGCGTGGCGTCAGGCCGACAGGGCCCTATGCCATATATATGGTTGATGGTAAAAAATATATATTGGCGTACGGCAAAAACGGGTATATCGTTTCCTTTTATCCTATCAGCTAAATTTGTGAGGTAAAAATATGTATAAAGTAATGGGTTTTAAAGAAGCTGTGGCCACGCGTAAGGTGTTTCTTTTGAATGAAGAGACGGGCACGCAGGAGACTTGCTTTGATGATTCGGCGTTGAAAGGTTATGAAAACTTTTTGTTCATGGAACAGGGCGAGCGCTATGAATGTAAAATTAAGCTGTTTGGCAGGCTTGGCCTCCCGGAAGACAGCGACCTGCTGGCCTGCACGGTTTTAGAGCGCCGCGTGCCGGTTGGGGTGCGCAAACTGGCAAAGGTGCAGGTGGGGCAGGATGTTTACTATATTCCGGAAAGAGAATTGAAGGACATTGGGGATGTGGACGTGATTTACTACAGTTCCTCACGCAGAGACCTGATTCAGGTGGACAATGTGCTTCACGCCGATTGTTTTGACCCCTTTTTCGCAGATTGACACGGCCGCGCTTTCCAGAGTGGTGGACAATAAAAGTGGGTGAAAAATATGTATAAAGTAATGGGTTTTAAAGAAGCTGTGGCCACGCGTAAGGTGTTTCTTTTGAATGAAGAGACGGGCACGCAGGAGACTTGCTTTGATGATTCGGCGTTGAAAGGTTATGAAAACTTTTTGTTCATGGAACAGGGCGAGCGCTATGAATGTAAAATTAAGCTGTTTGGCAGGCTTGGCCTCCCGGAAGACAGCGACCTGCTGGCCTGCACGGTTTTAGAGCGCCGCGTGCCGGTTGGGGTGCGCAAACTGGCAAAGGTGCAGGTGGGGCAGGATATTTATTATATTCTGGAAAAGGAATTGAAAGATGTGGGCGATGTCGACGTGATTTACTACAGTTCCTCACGCAGGGATCTGATTCAGGTGGACAACATGCTTCACGCCGATTACCTTGATCCCTTCTATGCCGATTGACACGGCCGCGCTTTCCAGAGTGGCGATAAAGTGAAAAGCAGTAAATAACAGAGGATATCAAACGGCAGGCAGCGCTTTATGCGCTGCCTGCCGTTTCTTTCCCTTTTCGGAATGGAGAACACAAAGAAAAGCCCAAAGGGCAGCGGCATGGCCGCTGCCCTTTGGGCTGCCATTCCGCCCGCGGCGCTTGGCGCTTTGGATAGCGTTTTGCACGGGCAGCCGGTGCTGAACGCCGCGCAGCAGCAGGGGTTCGAGGCCATGCGGCAGGGGCTGGCGCCCAGCGCAAACCAGCAGGCGGCGCTGCACAACCTTTGGGGCGAAGCACCGGGCTATGTGCCTGTGCAGCAGGGCGGCTGGGATGAATTTCTAAGCGCGCCCGCGGCCGCAGGCACGGCGCAGGACGCGGCGGAGGCCGCGCAGCGGCAGGCGTTTTTGAAATGGACGCAGGGCGAAGCGCTGACGCCACAGGAAAAGCAGCTTGTGGACGATTTGTGGAACACCGACCCCGCCAAAGCCTCGGAATACTGGGCCGCCGGGGAGTTTCTGGATACGGAAGCGCCAAATCAGAAAATACCTGCTAGGCAACCCTTTGATGAAAGAACCGATTTTTATATTGCACCGAATGGGAAAATTTTGGCGAGAGAATATAAAAATTGGATTGGAACGAATATGCGAGATGAAATCATTAAAAAAATTGAGGACAAAGATCTTTATAACATTTTTAACCAATTATATCGCCCTGGTTCAATAATTGGAGATGGTGGAACTGCTGATGTAATAAGATTTGAAAAGGAAACGGGATTATTACTTAGTAAATCAGGCCATAGGCAAAAGGGAATTGATATGTTAAAATATTTTCGAAAACTAATCGAAAGAAAAGAGCTATCACAAAGTGATATGGAGGTTGTTCGAAAAATTATTTCAGATTTAGAAAATGTGATTTGAGGGAGGAGAAAGAATGAATTTATTAAATATATTATTTTTATTCTTTCAGAGAATTCCGGAATTGGAACAACAGATTAAAGGTAATATGAAACAAGCTCACTTGGATGAAACTGATGGAGCTTATGCGATTTGGGGGCTTGCAGTTTTTCCATGCGTTAAAGGTTTGTTAGCTTACCCAGAGCAAAATCGGATAACTTTGAAAAAAGTATTTTGTTTTTTTGAGCAGATGGCGTGTGCACAGGAAGAAGTAAGAGAACTTTTAATGTATGCCATATTGGAAGAACTGGGAGATGAAAAAGAAGTTTTGCAACGAGCACAAAGGTTTATGGGGGAGAATACTTTGGAATTGTCAAACCGTGTAGAAAATTTTTTGGGAAGATAAAGGCGGCCATAAAAGAGAAAACGGCCGGCAGCGCCATAGGCGCTGCCGGCTTTTTCTTTCCCTTTTCGGAATGGCGAACAAAGAAAAGCCCCAATGCCCTTTGGGCGCGCCCCGGGCGCAAAAAGTGCGGCGCTTTGAAAGCGCCGCACGGCCTGTTTTATTCCGCTTTGCCCTGGCCGTTTTTCTGCCGCCTGCGGCGGCGGGCCAGCATGCGCATGAACAGCTTTACGTCCTCGATGTCGTCGGCCGAAAGGGCGTCTTTGGCCTCGGCATAGGCGCTGAACAGCTCGGCGGCCAAGGGGTCCATCTGTTCCGCCGAAGGGGCGGGCGCGTGCATGGGCGCGCCCTCATAGCCGGAAAGCCACGCCTCGTTTACGCACAGGGCCTTTGCCAGAAGGCGCAGGCGGCCCGCCTTGGGGCTGAAATCGCCCTTCAGGTATTGGCACATGGCGCTTTTGGGGATGCCGGTGGCGCGGCACAGGTCTGTTTGGCGCAGGTGGCGCGCCTCCATGGCTTCGCGCAGGCGCTGTGCCGTAATACGCCCCTCCTGGCCTGCCATGCCGTGCGCCCCCTTTCCTGCAAAAGTGTGCACCGCGCCCGCGGGCGTGCGGCCCCGGCGGCGGTGCGTTTGTTATGAAAAGTATAACATGCCGGTTCAGAAAAGACAATATTCTAAAATGGGGTAAAAATGGTAAAAAACGGGCAAAACGGGGCGCGGCGGCCGCGGGCCCGCCGCTTTTGCCCCGCGCGCAGGGGCGGGCACCGGCCCTGAAGATGAAAGGCCGCAGGCGGCGCCCGGCCCGGCGGCGCTGTGCGGCCCGCGCGCGGCGGGCAAACAGGCGCGGAACGAAGGGAAAAGGGCCCATGCCCGCCCGGCGCCAGCCTTGCGGCAAGGGGCCGTTTTTGTTATACTGAACACGTTGTATGCACGCGGCCCAAAGCGGGCCGCCGCACGCCGCCGGGCCGGGCCCGGCAGGGGCGCGCACGGGGCGCAGCGCCGCCGCGCGCAAAAGGGGGAGACGCTATGAAGGCCCTTTGGCCGGATCTGAAAGGCTACCGCGCACAGCTTGTGCTGGGGCCGCTGTTCAAGCTGGCAGAGGCCATTTTGGAGCTGCTGGTGCCGCTGCTGATGGCAGACATCATCGACGTGGGCGTAAAAACGGGCGACGTGCGCTACATTGTCACCCACGGCCTTGCCATGCTGGGCCTGGGCGCGGTGGGCCTGGGCTGCGCGCTGGTTTGCCAGTATTTTGCCGCCGTGTGCGCGCAGGGCTTTGGCCGAAGCCTGCGCCGCAGGCTGTTTTCGCGCGTGATGGCCCTCAGCCGCAGCCAGTACGGTGCCGTGGGCACCGATTCGCTCATCACCCGCCTTACAAGCGACGCCAACCAGGTGCAGACGGGCGTGAACATGTTCATTCGCCTTGCCGTGCGCGCGCCGTTTCTGGCCATTGGCTCCATTGTCATGGCGTTCACCATCAGCGCCCGGGCGGGCACGGTGTTTCTGGTTTCCACCCCGCTGATTGTGCTGGTGCTGTATGCCGTCATGCGCAAAACGCTGCCCATGTACGGCGCCATTCAGGCCGGGCAGGACGGCATTGCCCGCCTGGCGGGCGAACACATGGAGGGCGTGCGCGTCATTCGCGCGTTCGGCCGCCAAAAGGCCGAGGTGCAGGCCTTTGACGCCGCGGGCGACGCGCTGGCGGCCGCCACGGTGCGCGCGGGCGTCATCAGCGCCGCGCTGAACCCCATCACCTCTGTCATTGCAAACCTTGCCATTGTGGCCATTGTGTGGATGGGCGCGGGGCTTGCAAACACCGGCGTGCTGCAGCAGGGGCAGATTATTGCGCTGGTGAACTATATGACGCAGACGCTGCTGGCGCTGATTGTGCTGGCAAACATCATTGTTATTTTCACAAAGGCCCTGGCCAGCGCAAAGCGCGTGAGCGAGGTGCTGGCGCTGGCGCCGGAAATGGCCGCCGTGCCGCAGGCCGAAGCCCCGGCGCAGCCCGGAAAGGCGGGCGCCCCCGCGCTGGAGCTGGACAACGTGGCCTTCACCTACCCCGGCGGCGGCAGCCCGGCGCTGGAAAACGTGTGCCTGCGCGTGGGCGCGGGGCGCACGCTGGGCATCATTGGCGGCACGGGCTGCGGCAAAACCACGCTGGCGCGGCTTGTGGGGCGCGAGTATGACGTCTCGGCCGGGGCCGTGCGCCTGGGCGGGTGCGACGTGCGCAGCATGCCCCTGGCCCAGGTGCACCGGCTGGTGGGCATGGTGCCGCAGACGGCGCGCCTGTTCAGCGGCACGGTGCGCAGCAATTTGCAGATGGGCCGCCCGTCCGCCACAGACGAAGAGCTGTGGCAGGCGCTGGAGACGGCGCAGGCCGCGGCCTTTGTGCGCGAAAAGCAGGGGCTGGACACGCCCGTGGAAGAGGGCGGCAAAAACTTTTCCGGCGGGCAGCGCCAGCGCCTTACCATTGCGCGCGCCCTGGCCGCAAAGCCCGCCGTGCTGGTGCTGGACGATTCGTCCAGCGCGCTGGACACCGCCACAGACGCCGCCCTGCGCCGCGCGCTGAAAACGGCCGCCCGGGGCATGACGGTGGTGCTGATTAGCCAGCGGGCCTTTGCCGTGAAGGACGCGGACGAAATTCTGGTGCTGGACGACGGCCGCCCCGCGGGCCTTGGCACGCACGAGGCGCTGCTGCGCAGCTGTGAAGTATACCGGGAAATTTGCCGCTCGCAGAAATTGCTGGAGGACGGCGCCCGCGCGCCGGGCATGCACGAACAAAGCGGGCACGGCGCGGCGCACGGCGCCGCGGGCGGGGCACAGCCCCCCGCCGCAGGCGAAGGCGGGCAAAGCGCGCGGGCACACCGCGCAGAAGGGGGGCGCCGGGCATGAAACAACAAACGCTTCGCCGCATGCTGGGCTATGTGCGGCCCTACCGCGGCCAGCTGGCGCTGGCGTGCACGGCGGCGCTGCTTAGCGTGCTGTTCACCCTTTTGGGGCCGGTGTTCATTGGCCGCGCGGTAGACCAGGTGCTGGGCCCCGGCCAGGTGAACTTTGCGGGCGTGGCCTTTTGGCTGGCCCTGCTGGCGGCCAGCACGCTGGCCGCGGGCGCGGCGCAGTGGGCGCTGGGCGTGTGCACGCGCAAGGTGTCGGCCCTGGCGGCCAACGACATGCGCCTTGCGGCGTTCCGCAACCTCAGCAGGCTGCCGCTTGCCTATTTTGACAGCCACCCCCACGGCGATATCATCAGCCGCATGACAAACGACGCCGAGCTGGTGGCCGAGGGCCTGCTGCAGGGCCTTACCCAGCTTTTGCCGGGCGTGGCCACCATTCTGGGCACGCTGGGCATCATGGCCGTGCTGAACCCCTTTATTGCCTTTGTGGTGGTGGCGGTGACGCCTGTCTCCATCTGGTTTGCGGGCTTTGTGGCAAAGCGCACGGCGGGCTTTTTTGCCGCCAACAGCGCGGCGCAGGGCCGCCTTTCCGGCTTTGTGAACGAGATGGTGGCCGGGCAGGAGGTGGTGCGCGCCTTTGGCTGCGAGGCCGCGTGCGAGGCGCAGTTTGCCGAAATGACGGACGAATTGTACACCACGGGCCTGAAAAGCGTGTTTTATTCCTCGGTTACCAACCCCGGCACGCGCTTTGTAAACGCCATTGTGTATGCGGCGGTGGGCGTGTTTGGCGCCGTCAGCGCCATTGGCGGGGGCATTACGGTGGGCCAGCTTTCCAGCTTTCTCACCTATGCAAACCAGTACACAAAGCCCTTCAACGAGGTGACGGGCGTGCTTACCCAGATGCAGACGGCCCTTGCCAGCGCCGGGCGCCTGCTGGACGTGATAGACCAGACGCCAGAGACGCCGGACGCCCCGGATGCGCTTGCCCCCGCCGCGTGCGAGGGCCGGGTGGATGTGGAGGACGTATGCTTTTCCTACACCAGGGAAAAACCGCTGATAGAACATTTCGAGCTGCATGTGAAGCCCGGCCAGCGCGTGGCCATTGTGGGGCCCACGGGCTGCGGCAAAACCACGCTGATTAACCTGCTGATGCGCTTTTACGATGTGGATTCCGGCCGCATCTGTGTGGACGGCGTGCCCGTGCGCAGCATGCGGCGCAGCGCGCTGCGCGGCATGTACGGCATGGTGCTGCAAGAGACGTGGCTGAAAAACGCCACCGTGCGCGAGAACATTGCCTACGGCAGGCCCGGCGCCAGCCTGGAAGAGGTGCAGGCCGCGGCCAGGGCCGCGTGGGCGCACGGCTTCATTCAGCGCCTGCCGCAGGGGTACGACACCGTCATTGCGCCGGGCGGGGGCAACCTTTCGGCCGGGCAAAAGCAGCTTTTGTGCATTGCGCGCATTATGCTGTGCCGCCCGGATATGCTGATTTTGGACGAGGCCACCAGCAACATCGACACGCGCACCGAAATGCTGGTGCAGCGCGCCTTTGAGGCGCTGATGGCCGGGCACACCAGCTTTGTGGTGGCACACCGCCTTTCCACCGTGCGCACGGCGGACGTCATTCTGGTGATGGAGGCCGGCCGCATTGTGGAACAGGGCACGCACGAGCAGCTGCTGGCAAAGGGCGGGGCCTATGCCCGGCTGTATGAAAGCCAGTTTGCCCCGGCCTAGGCGCGCGGGCAAATAAACCCGCGTGCCAGGCGCGCCGGCGTAAGAAACGGGGCCGCTGCAGCAGGGCCCATGGCGCTGGCAGCGCGCCGGGAAGCGCATGCGCCCTGCGCGCCGCCGCAGGCGCACAAAACACAAAAAAGGGGCGTGAAGGCCATAAGCGTCAAAAAAATAATAGGCCCGCTGGCCGTTTACGCGGCGGCCTGCGTGGGGTACGGCCGGTGCACCGGGGACGTGCTGGGGTATGGCCTTGCCTGGAACATGGCGCTGGCCCTGCTGCCGCTTGTTTTGCAGCAGGCCATGCGGCGGTGCAGGCCCAGGGCGGGCAGGGGCGCGCTGGGGCTTGTTTGGCTGCTTTTGCTGCCCAACACGTTTTACATGGTGACAGACCTCATTCATGTGCCGCCGCAGATGGAATGGGTGGAGGCCCTGGCAGACGGCACGGTGGCTGTGCGCCATTCCGCGCTGCTGCGGGAATGGGCTTTGCTGCTGTTGCTGGGGGTGGGGGCGTTTTTCGCCGCCCTGCTGGGCTGCCGGGCGCTTGCCGGGTTGGAAGAATGCCTGCCCGCCGCCTGGCCAGCCCCGGCCCGGCAGGCCGCGGTGGCGGGCGTCTGCCTGCTGTGCGGCATTGGCATCTACCTGGGGCGCTTTCTGCGGTTCAACAGCTGGGATGTGCTGCACCCCGTGCAGCTGGCCCGCTCGGTGCTGGGCAGCGCCAGCGCCTTTTCGGCCCTGTTTGTGCTGATGATGGCGCTGGGCATCTTCGGCATGTACCGGTTTTACCGGCACATGGCCCGGTGACGGCGCGCCGGAAAAGGTGTGCTGGCGCGGCGGAAAAGCATGGCCCGTGAAATGCAAATTGGGGCGCATGGCGCGGGCCGCGCGCCCCTTTGCCGCGCCGCATTTGCCCGCGCGGGCGCGGGCGCGGGGGTTGCAGCCGGTGCGGCCCTGCGTGGGGCACAGCCGGTGCGGCCTACGCGGCCGTTTGGCCGTTTGCCTGCGCCCCAAGCGGAAAAATAGCCGAAAACGCCGCCCACGGCCAATGCCGTGGGCGGCGTTTTTTGCGCGGGCGCATTGCCCGCAGCCGTTTACAGCTTCAAAAACTTTTGCAGGTCTGCGTTGCCGCCCAGCACCAGCATGGTTTCATCGCCGGTGAACACATGGTCCGGCTTGGGCAGCGGCAAAAAGGTGTCGCCGTGCTTGAAGGCCAGAATGCTGATGTGGTAGCGCGTGCGCACCGAGAGCTCGATGATGCTGCGGCCCACCCAGGCGCCGGGCACCTTCACCTCGTAGATGGAATATTCCGGCGAGAGGCTGACGTAATCGAAGATATTGTCCGCGCTGAACTTCACGGCCGAGCGCATGGCCATCTCTTTTTCCGGGTACACCACATAGTCGGCGCCGTTGCGCAGCAGGAACTTGGCGTGCACATCGCGCGAGGCGCGGCTCAGCACTTTGACGGCGCCCAGGTCTTTCAGCAGGGCCGTGGCTTCCAGCGAGCTTTGAAAGTTGTTGCCAATGCACACCACGCACAAATCAAAGTTGCGCACGCCCAGCGAGGCCACAAACTGTTCGTCGGTGGCGTCGCCAATCTGCGCGTCCGTCACAATGGGCAGAATATCGTTCACGCGCTGCTCGTTCGTGTCTACCGCCAGCACCTCGTGGCCCAGCTCGATGAATTTTTCCGCCATGTGGCGCCCAAAACGCCCAAGGCCCACCAGCAAAATGGATTTCATACAACCGCTTCTCCTTTTGATTCCAAATTTTACCCTTTATGGCTTTTATTCCGCCCGCCGCGGCGGGCGCAAAGCGCGGCAGTGCCCGCGCGTCAGCCCACATTCACCCTTTCTTCGGGCAGCGTGCCGTGCGGCGCAGGGTGCGCGCCCGCCACGGCATACAGCAGCGTCAGGCCGCCCACGCGCCCAAAATACATCAAAAACACCAGCACAAGGTGCGAGGCAAGCCCAAGCCCGGGCGTGATGCCCACCGTGAGGCCCACGGTGGCAATGGCGCTGGCCGTCTCGTACAGGGCGGCCGAAAGGGGCACGCCGTCCCACTCGCAAATGGCCATGGCGCCCGCCAGAAACAGCCCGGCATACAGTGTCACCAGCGTGGCCGTGTGGCGCAGCACCACCGGCGGAAAGCGCCGCGAAAACACCTGAATGCTGTCGCGCTGGCGCAGCACCGAGGCCACGCACAGCACCAGCACGGCAAGGCTGGTGGTTTTGAAGCCGCCCGCCGTAGACCCCGGCGAGCCGCCCACCAGCATCGTCAGCGTGCACAGCATCAGCGCCGGGCCGGAAAGGGCCGTCTGGTCAATGGTGTTGAAGCCCGCCGTGCGCGTGGTGACAGATTGAAACAGCGCCGCCAGCACCCTTTCCCCGGCCGAAAGCCCCGCCCACTGCGGGTGGGAAAACTCTACAAAATACAAATAGGCCGCGGGCAGCACAATCAGCAGGCCGCTTGTCACCAGCACCAGCTTTGTCTGCAGGCGGTAGCGGCGAAAGTGCAGGCCGTTTTGCAGCAAATCGTCCCACACAAAAAAGCCGATGCCGCCAATGGTAATCAGCGCCATGATGGCGATGTTCACAAGGGGGTCGGCGCTGTAGTGCACCAGCGAGGAAAAGGCCCCGCTTTCGCCCATCAAATCGAACCCGGCGTTGCAAAAGGCCGACACAGAGTGGAACACCGCAAACCACAGCCCCTTGCCAAACCCGAACTGGGGGCAAAAGCGCAGCGCCAGCACCACGGCGCCCGCGCCCTCTACCAGCAGGGTGCCGCGCACAATAAAGCCCACCAGCCGCACCATGCCGCCCACGTGCGGGGCCGACACGGTTTCCTGCATCACCACGCGCTGCTTCAGGCCAATGCGCCGGCCGGTGATGGTGAAAATGGCCAGCGCCATGGTTACCACGCCCATGCCGCCAATTTGAATCAGCGCCAGCACCACCGCCTGCCCAAAGGGCGACCAGTAGGTGTAGGTGTCCTGCACCACAAGGCCCGTCACGCAGGTGGCGCTGGTGGCGGTGAACAGCGCGTCTTCAAAGCTGGCGCCCAGGCCGTCGCGCGTAGAGACGGGCAGCGTCAAAAGCAGCGCGCCGAACAGAATCAGCGCCAGAAAGCCGAAAATAATGATGCGCGCGGGCGTAAGCCGCCGCGCTTTCAGAACCAAACCGCTCAACAGGTATTTCTCCTCTCATCCCAACAGCACGCCCCCTGCCGGAAAATGCGCATGGCAAGCCGCACAAACCTCTGCATATTTTTTGGAAGAAATGTGCAAACGGGGCGATGCTGCCTCATATTATATCCATTTTGCGGGAAAGTGCAAGAGGGAAAATGAAGTTGTTTGCCCCCACGCGCAGGCGGGCGGAAAAACGCGGCGCAGCGGCGCGCAAAAAACGGCGGTTTGGGGCTTGCGCCGGGCGCAGGAATGGGGTATGATGAGGGCAAAGCCGGCCCGCGGCCGCCGCGCGCTGCGGGGCAAAGCGGGCCAGGGGCAAAATGTGAGGCGGAGGTGCGAAGATGGATGTGAAGCAGGGGCTGGTTGCGCTGTTTGGGGAAAGCCCGCTGAACTGGGCCAAATGGGCGGTGGTGTTCGCCGTGCTGGTGCTTGGGTATGTGGCGGCCGTGCCGCTTAGCAAAAAGGTTGCCTGGCGCCTGGGCTGGGCGCGCAAGCGCGACATTGCCAAAAGCCGCGGCCACAGTGTGCCCGCCACGCTGGTGGAAAAGCACCCGCACGGCCAGCCGCCCCACTACAACTGGCACGCCACATACCGCTATTCCATAGACGGCCGGCAGCGGCAGTATCACGCCTATTTCAAAGAGCCCGCAACCCCGCCGCTGAAGCTGTACCTCTATTACCTGAACAACCCGAACAAGCTGTTTTCTTACGAGGAATACCACTACGAAAACCACAAGGGCATTGTGATGCTTGCGCTGGCGGCGCTGCCGTGGGCCCTGGCCGTGGCGGCCATGTTCCTGTTGAAAATAGAGCTGCCCGGCGCCTGACGGCGGGGCGGCCCGGGCAAAGGGCCGCGCGCGGCGGCATGCAAAAGGCCCGGCAGGCAAACGGCCTGCCGGGCCCTGTTTTGTTTGAACCCTGCTTCAGTGCGCGGCGCGCAGGGGGCGGCGCATGCGCCAGGTGCGGCGGCTGAACAGCGCCAGAATGGGGAAGATTTCCAGCCTGCCCAGCAGCATGTCGGCCGTCAGCACCAGCTTGGAAAGGTTGCTGAACGCGCCAAAGTTCGACATGGGGCCCGCCGCGTCCAGCGCGGGGCCAATGTTGTTGAAGCACGAAAGCATGGCCGAAAGGTTTGTCTCAACCGAAAAGCCGTCCAGCGAAACCACCAGAAAGCTGGCCAGGGCCACCAGGCAGTAGGCCGCCAGGTACGAGCCCACGCCGTGCAGCACGTCCATGCCAACGGGCGCGCCGTTCAAATGCACAATGCGCACGCTGTTGGGGTGCAGCGTGTGGTGCACGTTGCGCCGCAGGCCCTTGGCAAGCAGCACGGCGCGTATCACCTTCAGCCCGCCGCCGGTAGAGCCCGCGCACGCGCCCAGCGCCATCAGGCACAGCAGCACAGCCTTGGAAAAGGGCGGCCACAGGTTGAAATCTGCCGTGGCAAAGCCGGTGGTGGTCATAATGCTGCTTACCTGGAAAAACGCGTGGTGCAGGCTTTCGCCCGCGCTTTCCATCATGGGGCGGATGTTCCAGGCAATGGCAAGGCCCGAGGCCAGAAAGATGCCGAAATACCACAGCACCTCTTCGTCCAGCAGCGCGCGCCGGAACTGGCGCAGCAGCAAAAGCACATAAAAGTTGAAATTTATGCCAAACAGAAACATGAACACCGTGCACACGTTTTGCAAATAGGGCGAATACGACACCATGCTGTCGTTTTTGATGCCAAAGCCGCCCGTGCCCGCCGTGCCATAGGCCGTGCACAGGCTGTCGAACAGCGGCATGCCGCCCGCCAGCAGAAAGCACACGCACAGCACCGTCAGCACCAGGTAAATGCCGTACAAAATGCGCGCCGTCTGGCCAATGCGCGGGGTAAAGCGCCCCACGCTGGGCCCGGGGCTTTCGGCGCGCATCAGGTTCATGGTGCCGGCGTTTTTCTTGGTGTTCACAATGGCCAGCGTAAACACCAGAATGCCCATGCCGCCCACCCAGTGCGTAAAGCTGCGCCAATACAGCATGCCGCGACCCAGCGCCTCTACGTCAGAGAGGATAGACGAGCCCGTGGTGGTAAAGCCGCTCACCGTCTCGAACAAAGCGTCAACAAAATGGGGGATGGCCCCGCTGAGCCAGAAGGGCAGCGCGCCGAACAGGCTGATGGCTATCCACGCAAGGGCCACGGTGACAAAGCCGCTGCGCGCCAGAAATTCGCCGCGCTTGGCGCTGCGCCGGCCCACGGCGCACAGCGCAAAGCCCACGGCCGCGCACAGCGCCGCGGCCCACACAAAGGCGCGCGCGTCCTGCACGTCGCCGTCCCACAGGCACAGCGCCAGCGGGGGAAGGAGGAACGCCGCCTCCACCAGCAGAATGCGCCCCAGCACGGCGCACATCACACGGTCCATCATGCAGCACGCTCCTTCACGGTTCAAACAAATCGTTCATATGCGTCACGGCCTCTTCGCAGGCCGTGACGGCCACCACGGTGTCGCCCTTTTCAAAGTGGGCCGCGCCGTCGGGAATGATGGTTTTGCCGCGGCGGGTGATGCACGCAATCAGCACGCCCGCGCGCAGCGGCACGTCCCGCAGGGGCACGCCGCAATAGTGCACGGCGCCGTCCACGCGGAACTCCAGCGCCTCGGCCTCGCCTCCGGCAATGCTGTGCAGCGTAAGCACGCTGCCCACCGTGTTCTGCATGGCGCGCACATAGCGCGCAATGTCGTTCGAGCACAGCTCTTTCGGGCTGACAATGCTGCCCACGCCCAGCTCGGCAAAAATAGAGCCGTATTCCAGGCGGTTGATTTTCGTCACAATTTTGGGCACGTTCTGCGAATGGCCAAACATCGAGACAACAATGTTCTCCTCGTCAATGCCCGTCAGCGTCACCAGCGCGTCTGCCTGCGTCAGCCCTTCGGCCAAAAGCAATTCGCGCGAAGAGCCGTCGCCCAGCGCCACCTCGGCCGCGGGCAGGGCCTCGGCCAGCTGCACGGCGCGCTTTGCGTCTATTTCAATAATTTTTACGCCCACGCCGCTTTGCAGCAGGCGCTTGGCCAAGTAATAGGTGATGCGCCCGCCGCCCACCAGCATCACCTGCCGCACGCGGCGGCGCATGATGCCCAGGTTTTTCAGCAGGCGGGCAAGGTCTGCCCCGGCGGCCGTCACATGGATATGGTCGCCCGCGGCCAGCACATAGTTGCCGTTCGGGATGGTGACGGCCCCGCCGTGCGTCACCGCGCACACCAGCACCTTCACGCGGGTGATGGAATCCAGCTGCGAAAGCGGCACGCCGCACAGGCGGCTGCCCTCGTCCACGCGCAGCTCTACAATTTCCACCCGGCCCTTGGCAAACGTCTCGCGCTGAATAAAGCTGGGGAACTGCAGCAGGCGGAAAATTTCGCTGGCGGCGGCCAGCTCGGGGTTGACGCTCATCGAGAGGCCCAGCTCTTCGCGCATCAAAAAAAGCTGCTCGGCATATTCATAGCTGCGCACGCGCGCAATGGTGTGCAGCCTGGGGTTCAGGCGCTTTGCCACAAGGCAGCACAAAATGTTCGTCTCGTCTGTGCTGGTGGCGGCAATCAGCAGGTCTGCGTCTGCGGCGCCCGCCTCGCGCAGCGTGCCCAGCGCCGCGGCGTTGCCCGGCACGGTTAAAAGGTCATATTTTTCCAGGCTGCGGCCCAGCACGCTGCGGTTGGAATCAATCACCACCAGCTCGTGCCCCTCGTGCAGCAGCTGGCGCGTCAGCGCAAGGCCCACCTTTCCGTCGCCCGCAATGATGATTTTCATGTGCGGGGCCCCCTTTCCGCGGCCGCAGGCATGCCGCCCCGGCGCATGTTTTTTTTTGCGTGCCGCGCGCCCTTTGGGCGGCGCGGGCGGCGCCAGAAGAGTTGGCGTTGCCACACCATTATATTCCTTTCTGTAAAAAGTGCAAGAGACGGCGCGCAAAAAGCAAAAAACAGGGCGCAAAACCGGCCCGGCGCCCCGTGCACTGGCAATGTGCGGCAGCGCGCCCCGCGTGCGGCGTGCACAGGGGGCGCGGCGCGCACGGGCGCGGAAACGCGCGGCCGCCGGAACAAAAGCCCGGGCGGCGCAACGCGCCTTCCGGCCGTGGTTTTTGCGCCAGCACGCCTTTTGCCGCGCGGGCTTTTCTTTTTTACACTTTATTATTATAATACATGCGGGGCTGTTGGGCCGCCTGCGCGCAGCGCCGGGCAGGGCCGCCCGCACGCCCCGCAGAAAAAAGAAGGGGGCACCCTTATGGAAACCTACCGTTTCACCACCTGCCCGTCCCCCGTGGGGCGGCTGACGCTGGCCAGCGACGGGGAAAACCTGGTGGGCCTGTGGTTAGAGGGGCAGAAATACTTCGGCCAGCCCCTGCTGCCCGGCGCATGCGTGCAGGACGGCGGCCTGGCCGTGTTCCGGGCCGCGCGGCAGTGGCTGGACGCCTATTTTGCCGGGGAACAGCCGTGCCCGGGCGCGCTGCCCCTGCGGCCTGCGGGCAGCGCGTTCCGCCAGCAGGTGTGGGCGCTGCTGTGCCGCATCCCCTACGGCGCCACCACCACCTACGGCGCGCTGGCGGCCCGGCTGGCCGCCCAGATGGGCCGGCCGTCCATGTCCAGCCAGGCGGTGGGCGGCGCGGTGGGCCACAACCCCATCAGCATCATCATTCCCTGCCACCGCGTGGTGGGCTCGCACGGCAGCCTCACCGGCTATGCCGGGGGCCTTGCCGCCAAGGCGCAGCTGCTGGCGCACGAGGGTGTGGACATGCGCCGGCTGCACATGCCCCAAACCGGCACGGCGCTGTAGGCGCACGGCGGGCCGAACGGGCCGCGCACAGACGGCCTGCGGCGGAAAATGCGCCGCGCAAAGCAGCGCCCGGCGCGCGAGGGCGGGGGGCCGGGGGCACAGGCCTGCCAGCGGGTAAGGGCCGGGGCGGGCCTTTCTGGCCGGAAGGAGGGCCCCGTTTGCCCCGCTGCGGGCCCCGCGCGCCCGGTTTTTTGTGAAAACGGAGAAACCGGGAGGAAACGCGAGAAAACAAGAGAAATTAAAAGAAAACCTGAAAACCCGGCCCGAAAAAATGCGAAAAAACACGGAAAAAAGCGGGAAAACAGAAAATTTTGCGCAGATTTTGCGAAAAAAACATTGACAAAGTGTGAACATGGCCCCATAATAGAGGGCAATGTGTCGTATACGCATCTGACACACAGCCGCAGGTGGCAAAAGGGCGGGGGAAAGCGCTTTCCCTTCGGCCCTGCGCAATGCCTGCGGCGAAATTTGGCGTCTTGATGTGCCGCTGTAGCCGCCCTTCCGGATGGGGTGGTGTAACAAACCTTTTGCGGGGCGGTAACATGGGCGCTGGGCCGCGGGGCACACCGCCCCTCGGTAAATTCCGCAAAGGGGGATGCAATCTGTAATGGAGACAAAGAAGATTATTTCACTCAAGGACATTGTAGTCGATTTCGACGGAGACCGCATTTTGGACGGCCTCAACCTCGATATCCACGACAAAGAGTTCGTCACCTTCCTCGGCCCGTCCGGCTGCGGCAAGACGACGACGCTTCGCGTCATAGGCGGGTTTATCGAGCCGAAATCGGGCAATGTCTTTTTTGATGGCAAGGACATCACGCACCTGCCGCCGTACAAGCGGCAGGTGAACACCGTGTTCCAGAAGTATGCCCTGTTCCCGCACCTGAACGTGTTCGAGAACGTGGCCTTCGGCCTTCGCCTGAAAAAGGTGGAGGAAAAAGAGGTGCGCCGCGCCGTGCTGGAAATGCTGGAGCTTGTGGGCCTGAAGGGCTTCGAGCGCCGCAGCACGGCCACGCTTTCCGGCGGGCAGCAGCAGCGCGTGGCCATTGCCCGCGCGCTGGTGAACCACCCGCGCGTGCTGCTGCTGGACGAGCCCCTGGGCGCGCTGGACTTAAAGCTGCGCAAAGAGATGCAAATAGAGCTTAAGCGCATTCAGCAAAGCTTGGAAATCACCTTCATCTACGTCACGCACGACCAGGAAGAGGCCCTCACCATGTCGGACATGGTGGTGGTGATGAAGGGCGGCAACATTCAGCAAATTGGCACGCCGCAGGATATTTACAACGAGCCGAACAACGCCTTTGTGGCCGATTTTATTGGCGAATCGAACATCATTGACGGCGTGATGCTGCGCGATTTCCGCGTGGAGTTCGCCGGGCAGGAGTTCACCTGCGTGGACAAGGGCTTTGCCCCCAAAGAGTTTGTGCAGGTGGTGGTGCGCCCCGAGGATATTCAGATTGTGCCGGCCATTCAGGGCCAGCTGACGGGCGTGGTGGAAAACGTCATCTTCAAGGGCGTGCACTACGAGATGCACGTGCGCCAGGCGGGCTTTGAGTGGATGATTCACTCCACCCAGGCCGCGCAGGTGGGCGAGCTGATTGGCATGAACATTGGCCCGGATGAAATTCACATCATGAAGAAGGAGGGCGGCGCGCAGTGAAAAGCAAAGCGGGCGCTTCGCCCTACATCGTGTGGATGGTGGTGTTCGTAGCGGTGCCGCTGGCCATTGTGGTGTACTTTGCCTTCACCACCCGCGACGGCGCCTTCACGCTGGAGAACATCACCGGCCTTGGCGCCTACACCACCGTGTTTGCGCGCGGCATTGTGCAGGCCGTCATCGCCACTGTCATCTGCCTTGTCATTGCGTTTCCCATCGGCTTTATGCTAAGCCGCATGGCCCCCGCGCACCAGAAGATGATGCAGATGCTGATTATGCTGCCCATGTGGATGAACTTTTTGCTGCGCACCTATGCGTGGATGACCCTTTTGGAAAACAACGGCCTCATCAACCGCTTCCTGGGGCTGTTCGGCATTGGGCCGCTGCATATGATTAACACCTCCGGCGCCGTGGTGCTGGGCATGGTGTACAACTATCTGCCTTACATGATTCTGCCGCTGTACACCATTATGGTGAAAATAGACCAAAGCGTCATTGAGGCCGCGCAGGACCTTGGCGCAAACCAGTTCCACATTCTTACGCGCGTGCTGGTGCCGCTGGCCATGCCGGGCATCACCACGGGCATCACCATGGTGTTTGTGCCCAGCATCTCCACCTTCATCATCAGCCGCATGCTGGGCGGCGGCTCGAACCTTCTGCCGGGCGACCTCATTGAAATGCAGTTCCTCGGCAACAGCTACAACTACAACCTCGGCAGCGCCATGAGCCTTGTGCTGATGGTAATTGTGCTTTTGTGCATGAGCTTTACCACCGCCGACACGGAAGAAATGGAGGCGATGGTATGAGGCGTTGGAAATATCTTGGCCGCGTGTGGATGGTGGCCGCGTTCGGCTTTATGTATGTGCCCATTGCGGTGCTGATTGCGTTCAGCTTCAACGAATCGAAAAGCCGCAACGTGTGGGCCGGCTTTTCGCTGCGCTGGTATAAAAATTTGCTGGGCGATGAAATGATTCTGCAGGCGCTGGGCGTTTCGCTTGTGGTTGCCTTTGCCTCGGCCATCATTGCCACCGTGCTGGGCACGCTGGCGGCCATTGGCGTGAACAACATGGGCCGCCGCACCCGCGCCGTGGTGCTGAACCTTTCGTATGTGCCCATTGTCAACCCCGAAATTGTCACCGGCGTTGCCACCATGCTGCTGTTTGTGGTGCTGAACGGCACCATCAGCGACGTGCTTACGGCCCTGCTGGGCAACGAGGTGCGCGTGAGCTTTGGCATTGGCACGCTGCTGATTGCGCACGTCACGTTCTGCCTGCCGTATGTGCTGTTCAACGTCAGCCCCAAGCTGCGCCAGATGGATGTGCGTATGTACGAGGCCGCGCTGGACCTTGGCTGCAACCCGCGCCAGGCGTTTTTCAAGGTGGTGCTGCCCGAGATTATGCCCGCCATCATCTCGGCGTTCCTCATCAGCCTGACGTATTCCATTGACGATTTCATCATCTCTTATTTCAACTCCGGCACGGTGCAAACGCTGCCCATCGCCATCTATTCCATGACGAAAAAGCGCGTCAGCCCCGAAATCAACGCCCTTTCCACCATTATGTTTGTGGTGATTCTCACCATCATTCTGGCTGTGAACGGGGTGGAGGCTGCGCGCGACAAGCGCACGGCCCGCGCCGCCAGAAGGGAGGCGCGCGTATGAACAGGCACCGCTTTGCCAAAAAGGCCGCCGCGCTGGCGCTGTGCGCCGCGTGCCTGGCCGCGCCGTGCACGCCCGCCTTTGCCGAGGTGGAGGTAGAGCCCGGCTACGACTACACGCGCTTTGCCGATGACAACATCACCCTGAACGTGTACAACTGGGGCGAGTATATCTCGGACGGCGCCGACGGCACCATGGACGTGGTGCAGGAGTTTGAAGAGCTTACCGGCATCAACGTAAACTACACCACCTACGACACCAACGAAAGCATGTACGCCAAGCTGAAAAGCGGCGGCGGCGATTACGACATCATCATCCCCAGCGATTACATGATTGGCCAGATGATCAACGAGGGCATGCTGGAAAAGCTGGATTTTTCCAACATCCCCAACTATGCCCTGATTGACGAGACGTGCAAAAACCTGGAATACGACCCCACCAACGAATACAGCGTGCCCTACACCTGGGGCACGGTGTGCATTGTATACAACACCACCATGGTGGACGAGGGCGATTTATCCCAGGGATGGGGCATTCTGTGGGACGAACAGTATGCCAACAACATCCTCATGTTCAACAACAGCCGCGACGCCTTTGCCATTGCGTGCAAAATGCTGGGCCGCTCGCTGAACCCGCAAAGCCTTTCCGACGTAGAGGACGCCGCGCAGAAGCTGAAAGAGCAAAAGGGCGTGGTGCAAAGCTATGTGATGGACGAGGTGTTCGACAAAATGAGCGGCGGCGAGGCCGCGCTGGCGCCGTATTACACCGGCGACGGCATGACCATGATGGAAGATAACCCGGACCTGGCCATCTTCCTGCCCGCCGAGGGCACCAACCGCTTTGTGGACGCCATGTGCATCCCCAAGGGCGCGCGCCACAAAGAGGCAGCCGAAATGTTCATCAACTTCATGTGCGAAACCGAGGTTGCCCTGGCCAACGCCGAGTATATCTGCTATTCCTCCCCGCAAACCGAGGTGCGCGGCCTTTTGCCGCCCGAGCTGGCGGAAAGCGAGCTGATGTACCCCTCGGAAGAATACCTGGCCCTGTGCGAAACCATGCTGGTGCTGCCCACCGACATCAACGACGCCATGAGCAAGGCGTGGAGTGACGTGCGCAGCTACGATTCCTCCGGGCGGGACTGGGTGTTCCCCGTGATGCTGGCCGTGATGCTGGCCCTTTCGGCCTACGGCTATTGGCGCAAGGCCATGCGCAAGCGCAGAAACCAATATTAAACGCAAACCCGCAAGGGCACATGCCCTGCAAAAAGCCGCCCCGGCCGGGGTGGCTTTTTTGTTTTGCCGCATGGTGCAAAACGCGGCCCAGGCGATAGAGCGCGCCCGGCCTCAGCCCGCGGCGCCATAGCGCGGCGGGCACAGGCACACCAGCACGCCGGCCCGGCCTGCCGTGGGCGGCGTTTCCAGCGTTTGGGCAAGCTGCGGGCAGTGCACAAAAAAATCGCCCATCTGAAACAGGCTGTCCGCCTCGCTCAGCGGCACAATGCGCTTTTCGCCCAGGTGCACGGCGGCAAGGGCCAGCGGCATTTCTTCCTGTGCATTGCCTGCCAGCGCGCGCAGGCACGCCTCGCACAAAAACTGCCCGGCCTGCCGTGGGCACAGGCGCGCGGGCGCCTGCCATTCCAGCCAGCCGCTGGCCATGCCTCTATCCGGCGTGGCAACGAAGGTGAGGTCTGCCCCGCCCAGGCTGGCAGACACCACGGCGGAACAGCCCGCGGGCTGCTGCAAAAGCGGGCCGCGCGGGGCATAGCGGTTGATGGGCAGTTCCAGCACGGCAAAGGTGTTCAAATCCAGAAAAGCGATGTTCTCGTGGCCCCACAGCGCGCAGATGGAAAGCTGCGGGCATGTGCCGCACACGGCGCACTGCCCGGCGGGCACGGCAAAGCTGTAATCTGGCGGGGCGGCGCAGGCGGCGGGGGTGGGGCAAGGCGCACTTTGCGGCGCGCTTTGCGGGGTGCCGCAGGCCGTAAAACATCCCAGTAAAAGGACGCTCAAAAAATTTCTGCCAAGCTTTATCCATCTGTTCCGCATCACAAGAGGTTTCCCTCCTTTTTTGTCTTTTTTAGAGTTCTTACGCTTATCATTATCATATATTTGCTCTAAATATTAGTCAATAGCTCTCCAATAAAGACAGAAAGCCTCTGCGAGACAAGCTATAATATTTTACAGAAAACAGGTGGGGGGCATTCGATGGGCAAAGATGTTGCATTCAAAAACCGCGACCGCTTCATCGAACTTGGCCTGACAATTTCTGCTTTGAGAAAAATGAAGGGCTTGTCTCAAGAGGCACTTGCAGAACGTGCCAACATCAGCCGTACTCATCTGAGTGCCAATGAAGCGCCCAATATTGTGCGGCCTTTCTCTGTAGAGGTGCTTTTCAATATTGCCGATGCGTTAGAGGTAAACGCGGGCGATTTGTTGAATGCCCGTTTTCCCAACCCGGGCAAACATCCAAAAGAAAAATAGAACCGCGGCAGGCCGTAAGGCCGCTGCGGTTTTTCTCTTGCCTTTTGGGCCTCCAAAAGGCGCCGCCCGGTGCGCGGCGCCCCGCCGCACAAAAAAAGAAACCTGCCCGCGGCGGGCTTATCTTTCTGCATAATGCGCCAAAATGCGCGCAAGCTATAGGCACCGGCGCGCCCGCCCCCAACGGGAAAGGCCCGCCGGGCCGCCGCACGGCGGCAAAACCCAAACAGAGTGAGGTGGAACCCAATGCAAGATTTGGAACGGTATACCCCCGAGATGCTTGTGTATTACAACACGTTGGAAGAGCCGCTGAAAAGCGCGCTGCGCCTTTCGAACCTGCCGGTGGACGACATGGAAAGCCTGGCCGCGGCGGCGGAGATGCTGGCCCAAAGCGGCCACGCCGGAAACGGCCTTTTGCCGCGCGAGCCCTAGGCGCCCCGGCGCGCCGCCCCGCCCAAAGGCGTGTTGGCGCAAGAAAACATTGCCTCTGAAACAGAAATTCGGGCGCATAGCATCGTCAAAGCGCCTTGACAACCACAAAGGGTGCCTGCGGCGCTTTTCCTTGCTCTGCAACCCTAATTTCTGCTTCAGAGGTGCGAAGCAGTTTTGGCCCGGCAATTTTGGGTGAATAGTAGCGTGAAAAAAGCCCGGTAATCCTGACGGATTACCGGGCTTTTTGAATGCGCTAGGCGGCAAAATTGTCAGCCCAAAACCGATGTTTTCTTGCGCCAACGCGCCTAAGGGGCGGCTTTTTTTTGCGCGCGGCGCGGCCGTTGGGGCAAAAAAAGCTTGCGCGCGGCGCGCACAGGCGGTATGATGAAAAGTAGATTTCAAACCCGGAAAACGGGCGAAAAACACACCGGAGGGCTGGCGCATGAAAAACATTTACGATAGCGCGGCGCAGCTTGTGGGCAACACCCCGCTTGTGCGCCTGCATAATTTGGAACAGCGCGAGGGCCTGGCCGCGCGCCTTTTGGTAAAGCTGGAGGGCTGCAACCCCGGCGGCAGCGCCAAAGACCGCGTGGCCATTTCGATGCTGGACGAGGCCGAGCGCGCCGGCCGCCTGCACCCGGGCGACACCGTGGTGGAGCCCACCAGCGGCAACACCGGCGTGGGCCTGTGCATGGCGTGCGCCATGCGCGGCTACCGGGCGAAGATTGTGATGCCCGATTCCATGAGCGCCGAGCGCCGCGCCCTGATGCTGGCCTATGGGGCCGAGCTGGTGCTTACCCCCGGCGCAAAGGGCATGGCGGGCGCCATTGAGGCGGCCGGGGAAATTGCCAAAAAAGAGGGCGCGTTTCTGGCGGGCCAGTTTTCCAACCCGGCAAACCCCGCCGCGCATTACGCGGGCACCGGGCCCGAAATTTGGCGCGACACCTGCGGCGAGGTGGCCGCCTTTGTGGCGGGCGTGGGCACAGGCGGCACCATCACCGGCGCGGGCCGCTTTTTGAAAGAGAAAAACAGCGCCGTATACATTGCCGCCGTGGAACCGGCCGATTCCCCCGTGTTAAGCGGCGGCAAGGCCGGGCCGCACGCCATTCAGGGCATTGGCGCGGGCTTTGTGCCCGCCGTGCTGGACACCGGCATTTACGACGAGGTGCTGTGCGTGGAAACACAGCAGGCCTTTGCCGCCGCGCGCAGCCTTGCGCGGCACGAGGGGCTGCTGGCGGGCATCTCGTCCGGCGCGGCGCTGTGGGCGGCCATGCAGCTTGCCCGCAGGCCGCAGTTCTGCGATAAAATTGTGGTGGCCCTTTTGCCGGATACCGGCGAGCGCTACCTTTCCACCGGCCTGTTTGCGCCGGGGGAATGACGGGCGCGCGGCGCTGCCGGTGCGGCCCAAACACAACACAAAGGCGGCCTGCGGGGGTTCCCGCAGGCCGCCTTTTTCTGCGCGCAGAAGGGGCAGGCATTTTGCGCGCTGTGACATGCCGCCATGTTTCGCCCGGCCGCGCGGCCGGGGCTTTTTACCTGGCCCTGGCTTTGGCCCACGCGCGCTGGCAGGCCTTTACAAGCTCTACAATGGGAATGACGCACACTGCAAGCCCAAGCGCCACGGCGTATTCGGCCAGGCTGATGTGCGTGAAGCCGAAGGCGTCCGAAATGCCGGGCAGGTAAATAACGGCTGCCGTCAGCACCAGGCTGGCCAGCATGGACACCCAAAGCACCACGTTCTGCCCGTTCAGGCGGAACACGCTTTTGCGCTGGGCGCGCATGTTGAAGGCGTGGAAAATTTCGGCCATGCTCAATGTCAGGAAGGCCATGGTCATGCCGTCCGGGCTGTTCACAGCCTCCCACATGCCGCTTTCCATATAGTGCCCAATGAAGTAGGCCGCCAGCGTCAGCGCCGCCACCATCAGGCCCTGGTAGGCAATGTCCACGCCCATGCCGCCGGCAAAAATGCCGTCGCTTGCCTTGCGCGGCGGGCGGCGCATCACGTCCGGCTCGGCCTTTTCCAGGCCCAGCGCCAGCGCGGGCAGGGTGTCGGTGATGAGGTTCACCCACAAAAGGTGCACCGGCTCCAGAATGGTGAAGCCGAACAGCGTGGCGCAGAACACGGCCACCACCTCGCTCATGTTGGCGCCCAGCAGGAACTGGATGGATTTGCGGATGTTGTCGTAAATGCGGCGGCCCTCGCCCACGGCGCCCACAATGGTGGCAAAGTTATCGTCTGCCAGCACCATGTCGGCCACGTTCTTCGTCACGTCTGTGCCGGTGATGCCCATGCCCACGCCAATGTCTGCGGCCTTGATGCTGGGCGCGTCGTTCACGCCGTCGCCCGTCATGGCCGTCACGCAGCCGCGCTTGCGCCAGGCGTTTACAATGCGCACCTTGTGCTCGGGCTGCACGCGCGCATACACGCTGAACTCGCCCACGCGCTTTTCAAACTCTTCGTCGCTCAGCTCGTCCAGCTGCGCGCCGGTGATGGCGGCCTTTTCATCGTCCAGAATGCCAAGCTGCCGGGCAATGGCAACGGCGGTGTCGCGGTGGTCGCCCGTAATCATCACCGGGCGGATGCCCGCCTCGCGGCACTCGGCAATGGCGGCCTTCACCTCGGGGCGGATGGGGTCTATCATGCCCGCAAGGCCCAGGAAGGTAAGGCCCTGTTCTAGGTTTTCGGGCGAGGTGTCCTGCGGGGGCTGGGGCCACGCGCGCATGGCGCAGGCCAGCACGCGCAGGGCCTTATCGGCCATGGCCTTGTTCGCGGCCAGCACCTCGCCGCGCAGCGCCGGCGTCAGGGGCACGGCCTGGCCGCCCTGCCAAATGTGCGTGCAGCGGCGCAGCACTTCGTCCGGCGCGCCCTTGGTGTACTGCACGCAGCCATCGGCCGTTTTGTGCACAGTGCTCATCATTTTGCGCATGCTGTCAAACGGGGCCTCGCCCACGCGGGGGGCTTCGCGCTCCAGCGCGGGCTTTTCCAGGCCCAGGCCCGTGGCCCAGTTCACCAGCGCGGCCTCGGTGGGCTCGCCCACGGCGGCGCCCGTGTCATCGGGCCTGGCGTCGCTGCACAGGCTGGCGGCGCGCGCGGCCAGCGCCTCGTCGCCCCAGTGCTCTACCACCGTCATTTTGTTCTGCGTCAGCGTGCCCGTTTTATCCGAGCATATCACCTGTGCGCAGCCCAGCGTCTCCACAGCCGTAAGGCGGCGGATGACGGCGTTGCGCTTGGACATGTTGGTGACGCCAATGGAAAGCACCACCGTCACCACCGCGGCCAGCCCCTCCGGAATGGCGGCCACAGCCAGGCTGACGGCCACCATGAAGGTGGACAGCACCACGTCAAAGTGGAAATCGCCCGCGCGAATCAGGCTGAACGCAAACACAAACACGCAGATGCCCAGCACCAGCCAGGTAAGCACGCGGCTAAGCTGCGCAAGCTTTTTCTGCAAAGGCGTCTGGCCGTCCTGGGCGTTTTCCAGGGCGGTGGCAATTTTGCCCATCTCGGTGTGCATGCCCGTCTGCGTCACCACGGCCTGCCCGCGGCCGTACACCACGGTAGAGCCCATATACACCATGTTGCGCCGGTCGCCCAAAGGCACGTCTTTGGCGCCGGGCTGCAGGGCCAGCGCGCCGGTGTGCTTTTCCACCGGCACGCTCTCGCCCGTCAGGGCGGCCTCTTCCACCTTCAGGCTGGCGCTTTCCAGCACGCGGGCGTCGGCGGGCACGGCGTCGCCCGCCTCCAGCACCACCACATCGCCGGGCACCAGCTGCTCGCTTTTCAGCGTCAGCTGTTTGCCGCCGCGCAGCACCTTGCTGGTGGCGGCCGTCATCTGCTGCAGGGCCTCTATGGCCTTTTCGGCCTTGCTTTCCTGATACACGCCCAGCACGGCGTTGATGCACACCACCGCCAGAATGATGATGACGTCTGCAAAGCTTTCGCCCGAAATGACGGCCGTCACGGCGCTTACGGCGGCCGCGCACAGCAAAATGATAATCATGGGGTCTGCCAGCTGTTCCAGCAGCCTGCGCCACACGGGCGTCTTTTTGCCCTCGGCCAGCTTGTTGGGCCCGTGCTGCGCAAGGCGGCCGGCCGCCTCGGCCTCGCTCAGGCCCCCGGCCGCGCTGGAAAGCGCCTGCAGGGCTTCCTGCTCTGTCTGCGTGTAATACTTCAAAAAATGCCACGTCCTTTCCGTGATGCGGCGGGCCGGGCCCGCCAAAATGTGCGCCATGCCTGGGCGTTCCCCCGGTGTGCCGGGGCCATACATGAAAAAAGACCCACGCACAGCTATGAACTGCACATGAGTCTCGTTCTTTGATCCCAGCCAGGCCGCCGTGCGGCCATGTGTGTTGACTGAAACCGCGCGGCGTGCCGCGCGCTCACTACTCCCTCATGGGGCGCCGGAAGAAATGGGGGCCGGCGCTCATCTGTTACTATTATACCCCCGGCGGGCTGTTTTGCAACACTTTTGAGAAAATTTTTTCCAGCCCTGCGCCGCGTCAGGCCACGGGCGCCCCGGCATCCTGCCCCTGCTGCCAGTGGCGCGTGCCCGCGGCGGCCTGGCGGCGCTGCAGCAGCTTATCCATAAACAGAAGGTACGCCGCGGCAGACACCGCCGGGCCCAGCACGTCAGAGACGGGCTCGGCATAAAAGATGGCCCGCGCGCCGAACAGGGCCGGCAGGGCAAACAGCGCCGCAAAGTATACGGCCTTGCGCCAGAACGAAAGCGGCAGGGCAATTTGCGCCTGGCCCAGCGCGGTGAAACCGTCCACAATTTCATACTGCACGCCCAGCGGCACAATGGCCAGCACGCAAATGCGAATGGCGCGCGCGGCCTCGGCCAGCACGGCCGCGTCGCGCGTGAACAGCCGCGCAAACAGCCCGCCGGCGGCAAAGCCGGCCAGCGTCATCACCAGCGCATAGCCCATGCACAGCCTGGCCACCGTGCGCACGGCCTGCTTTACGCGCGCCATGTTGCACGCGCCGTAGTTATAGCCCAGAATGCTTTGCGTGCCGCCGGTGATGCCGCTGAGCGGCATGGTTACCACCAGCATAAAGCTTTGCGCAATGGTGGCGCACGTCACCAGCATGTCGCCCTCGGCCGCGCCGCCATAGCGCTGCAAAAGCGCGTTCATGGCAATAATCATCACATTATCCATGGCAATAATCAGAAACGGCGAAAAGCCCAGCGCCAGCACGCGGCCCATCACGCGCAGGCTGTAGCCGCCAAAGGTGATGGAGACGGGCGCGCGCCTGGAAAACAGCAGAAACCACACCGCGTACGCGCAGCTTGCCATCTGGCTGAGCACGGTGGCAAGGGCGCCGCCGCGCACGCCCATATCCAAAGCAAAGATGAACACGGGGTCCAGCACAATGTTCAGCACGGCCCCCAGCAAAATCGACTTCATGCCCGCCCTGGCAAAGCCCTGGCACACAATCAGCTGGTTCAGGCCCGTTGCCATCAGCGCAAAGGGCGTGCCCAGCAGGTAGGTGGTGAAATAGGCCATGGCGCAGGGCAGCGTTGCCTCGGAAGCGCCGAACAAAAGCAGCATGGGCCGCGCCAGCGGGTAAATGGCCGCCATCAGGGCCACCGAGCTGACGCACAGCATAAGAAAGCAGTTGGCCATAATGCGCCTTGCGCCCGCCTCGTCCTTTTCGCCCAGTTTAATGCTCATCAGCGGCGCGCCGCCCACGCCAATCAGAAAGGCCACGCTGCCCACCATGGTAACCACCGGGCCGCACACGCCCACGCCCGCAAGGGCAACGTCGCCCACCACGGGGATGTTGCCGATGTACATGCGGTCTACAATGCTGTACAGCACGCTGACAAACTGCGCCAGCATGCTGGGCACGGCAATGCGCAGCACCAGCTTGCCAATGGCGTCGCGCCCAAGGTCGTTTTCCTGTTTTGCCACAAATGTTCCCCCTCTGTGCGCCGCAGCGCCCTTTTCTTCGCGCGGCGGCAAAAAAAAACAGCGCCCCGCGGGCCGCATGCCCGCAGGGCGGCACAAAAGGCCGCACAAGGCCCCGAACAGGATAGCACAAAACCCGCCCGGCCGCAAGGGGCGGCCGCAGGGCGCGCGCTGCGCTTTGGCACAAAAAGAAAAAACTCATTGCAGGCAGCATGCTGCCTGCAATGAGTTGGTGCGAGGGACGAGACTTGAACTCGCATGGTATAACCACACGCCCCTCAAACGTGCGCGTCTGCCGATTCCGCCACCCTCGCACATGGTGCGGCGCTGCGCCGCGAGCCATATTATAGCATACCTTTTGGGGCAAAGTCAATGCCATTTGGCCGAAATTGCGCGCTGGCCTCCAAAAGGCCGGCCGGCGGCGGGTGCGCCCCGCCCGCCGGGCACAAGGCCGCGCCCCGGTTGAGCAAAACCGATAAAAAACAGGCGCGCTGGTTGTCAAAAACATGAATTTACACCACATAACTTATAATGTTATAATATGTTGTCACATGTCAAAACGGCGCCGGAACGCGCGCGTGCCAGGGCCGCCGCTTGCATTGCCAGCTTAGCAACGAGGAGAATCAAAGCATGAACGTTTTTGATGTGAAAAAGTACCCGCTGGGGAATTTTCCCACCCCGCTGGAGCGCATGAGCAACCTGGAAAAATACCTGGGCGTGCCCAACCTGTTCATCAAGCGGGACGATTTGAACGGCCTGGGCCTGGCCGGAAATAAGGTGCGCAAGCTGGAGTACCTGGTGCAGGACGCGATGGACCAGGGCTGCACCGCGCTTTTAACCTATGGCGGGCCGCAGACGAACCACGGCCGCCTGACGGTGGCCGCGGCGGTGAAGTGCGGCATGAAGGCCATTTTGATTTTGGACGAAGAGCGGCCGGATTATTGCAGCGGCAACCTTATTCTGGACGAGCTGATGGGCGCAGACCTGTACTTCACCACCGCAGACCCGAAGCAGAAGGCCCGCGAGGTGATGGCCGAATATGAAAAACGGGGCGAAAAGGTTTACGAAATTGCGCCGGGCGGCAGCTCGGAAATTGGCGCGCTGGGCTACTTCTTCATGATGCAGGAGCTGGGCCGCCAGCTGAAAGAACAGGATATACACCCCCGCTACCTGGTGGCAAGCTCCGGCTCGCTTGGCACGTTCTCCGGCATGTGGCTTGGGGCAAAGTATTTCAACGTGGGCCTGGAAGTGGTGCCTGTGGCCGTAGACCCGCTGGCCTCCTGCCGCGAGGTGCCTGCGGCAGACCTGATTAACCGCACCAGCAAAAAATACGGCCTGGGGCTTACCTGCACGCCGGAAGAGCTGAAAATCAACCTGAGCTACGCGGGCCTGGGCTATAACATTCCGGACGCAGACACGCAGGAGGCCATGCGCATTCTGGCCAGCACAGAGGCCATTTTTGTAGACCCGTGCTATACGGGCAAGTCGTTCCGCGGGTATTTGGACCTTGTGCAGAACGTCTTTGCACACGGGGACGGCGCCATTTACCTGCACACCGGCGGCATCCCCGCCATCTGGACGAAAGAGCATCTGGATTCCATGCAGGACAGGTTCTGGAACAAAACCCGCTGAGCGGCGCGCGGGTGCGGCGGGGCACGTTTCGCAAAGCGGGGGCCCCCGTTGAACCCATGCCGTTTTTTCGCAGAACACAGAGGGAAACAGCCCGGCGGGCCCATGTGGGCCGCCGGGCTGTTTGGGCTGTGCCGGGCCCGCGGGCGGGAAAGGCTGCCGGGCACACCGCGCCGCCCCGGCCGTGCGCAAGGGCCGCGCATGCACATGAAAGGCCCGGCAAGAAAGAAGGGACGCCAAATGGAAGAAAAGCTGCCCGCGGGGGTTTTACGCATTCTGGGCCGCCTGCAAAGCAGCGGGCACGAGGCCTATGTGGTGGGCGGCTGCGTGCGCGACGCGCTGCGCCGGGCCGCGCCGCACGATTGGGACATCTGCACCAGCGCCCTGCCGCAGCAGGTGATGGCCCTGTTTCCGCGCCAGTGCGTGCGGGCAACCGGCCTGAAACACGGGACGGTAACCGTGCTGCAGGGCGGGCAGCCCTATGAGGTGACAACGTTCCGCATAGAGGCAGCCTACAGCGACGGCCGCCACCCGGACAGCGTGCGCTTTACCAAAAGCCTGGCCGCAGACCTTGCCCGGCGGGATTTTACCATCAACGCCATGGCCTATTCGCCGCAAAGCGGGCTGGTGGATTTGTTTCACGGCCGCGAGGATTTGCAAAACGGCATCATACGGTGTGTGGGAAATGCCACGGCCCGCCTGGAAGAGGACGCGCTGCGCGTGCTGCGCGCGTTGCGCTTTTCCGCCACCCTTGGCTTTTCCATTGCGCCGGAAACCGCCGCGGCCATCCACCGGCATGCAGGCGGGCTGGCGCACGTTTCCGCCGGGCGCATCTGCGCAGAGCTGCGCCGCCTGGTCACCGGCCCCGGCGCGGGCCGTGTGCTGCTGCAGTATCAGGATGTGGTAGCCCAGTTTCTGCCAGAGACAAACGCCATGGCCGGCTTCTGGCAGCACAACCCGCACCACATCTACACCGTTTGGGGCCACACGGCCGCGGCCGTCGGCGCCTCTGCCCCGGACGAGGCCGTCCGGCTTGCGCTGCTTTTTCACGATATGGCAAAGCCCCAGTGCTTCACGCGGGACGCAGCGGGCACCGGGCACTTTTACGGCCACGCGCAGGCCGGCAGCGCCCTGTGCCGGCAGGCCATGCGGCGGCTGCAGTTTGACAGCGAGACGGTGCGCCTTGTGTCGCAGCTTGTTTTATACCACGACACCGTGCTGGTGCCGCAAAAGCCGGCCGTGCGCCGCTGGCTGAACAAAATAGGGCAGGCGCAGTTTTGCCGCCTGCTTGCCGTGCACCGCGGCGACACGCTGGGCCTGGCCCCTGCCCTTTGGCCGCAGCGGCTTGCCGCCCTGCAGGCGGTGGAGGACGTGCTGGCCCAGGTGCTGAAGGAAGAGGCCTGCTTTTCGCGCAAAGCGCTGGCGGTAAACGGCCGCGACATCATGGCGCTGGGCGTGCCGCAGGGCAGGCAGGTGGGCGAGGTGCTGCACAAGCTGCTGCAGTGCGTGTTAGAGGGCCGGCTGCCAAACGAACGGCAGGCCCTGCTTGCATATGCAAAGGGCCTGGTGCCGTAAAGGCTGCCGCCGGGCGCAAAAGGGGTTCAGGCCCGCACACAGGTTTGTGCTTCGCACCGCGTGCGTAGGGGAAAACACAGCCGGGCGCATGCCCTGTGCGCAAACAAAAGCACCTTCCCCATGCGTGGGGGAAGGTGCTTTTTATGCTGCGGCGTTTACACCCCTTCCAAATCGAACGGCGGGGTATATTCCTCTTTGGCGCTGCTTTTTTCCTGCATATAGCCGTTTGTCAGGCCAAGGCGCACGGCCTCGTTCACCACGGTGCGGTATTCGTAGGTGGAAATGCGGCGCGAAAGCGCCTTGTGCTGCGCCGCGCGGTAAAACGGGGTGTACTGGCTCATGGCGCTGAACAAAAAGTTCTGCGGCCCCAGCCCGGCCAGAAAGCGCAGCACGGCCAGCGAATCGTGCAGGGCGCCGGGCAGGGCAAGGTGGCGCACAATGACGCCGCGCTGCAAAAGCCCGTCTGCGCCAAACACGGGCGGCCCGGCCTGTGCCAGCATTTGGCGCAGGGCGGGCGCGGCCACGGCGAAATAATCCGGCGCGGCGGAATATTCGCCCGAAAGCGCGCTGGAAACATACTTCATATCCGTCAGCCAGATATCCACATACGGCGCCAGGGCGCGCACCGTCTGTTCCGTCTCGTACCCGCCGGTGTTGTACACCACCGGCAGGCGCAGGCCCTGTGCGCGCGCCTTATCCAGCGCGGCCGTCACCCACGGGGCATAGTGCGTGGCCGTGACAAGGTTGATGTTGTGCGCGCCCTGCGCCTGCAGGCGCAGAAAGATGGCGGCAAGCTGCGGCACAGAAAGCGGCTTGCCGAAATTTTCCGCGCTGATGCGGTAGTTCTGGCAATAGCAGCACCCAAGCGAGCAGCCCGAAAAAAACACCGTGCCCGAGCCGCGCGTGCCCGAGATGCACGGCTCTTCCCAGGCGTGCAGCGCCGCGCGCGCGGCGCGCACCTGCGGCCCGCCGCCGCACAGGCCCGGGGCCTGCCGGGTTCTGTCTGCCCCGCAGCGGCGCGGGCACAGCTGGCAGTTTTTTGGCACACACAGCGCCATGCGCGCCGCCTCCTTTCCTTTATGCTGCGCCGCAGGCGGCCCGGCCGCGCGTGCACAGCGGGCATCTGCCTGCCCTTGTACACAGATACTATCATATTTTTTTGCAATATGGTATAATAAAATTCAATCAAAACTGCGCCGGGCTGCACAGGGCCGCACGCGGCGTGCGTGCGGGGCATGGCCCCGGCGTGCGCCGGGGCCGCCGCGCCGGGCGCAGAAAAGGGGGCGCCGGCCTTGCCGCAAAGCTACGAGCGCAAGTTTTTGCAAAGCCTTTCGAAAGATTACCCCACCGTGGCGGCCGCCACGGAAGAGATTATCAACCTGAACGCCATTTTGAAGCTGCCCAAGCCCACCGAGCATTTCATGAGCGACGTGCACGGCGAGGCCGAGGCGTTTGGGCACATTTTATCCAGCGCGTCGGGCGTCATCCGCGAAAAGGTGGACAGGGTGCTGGGCCCCGGCGTGCCCGAGCGCGAGCGCGCCGAGTTTGCCGCGCTGATTTATTACCCCGAGCGCAAGCTGGCACAGCTGAAGCCCCGGCAAAGCGATTTGGGCGCGTGGTACCGCCAGACGCTTTACCGGCTGATTGACGTGTGCCGCTTTATGTCGTCCAAATACACGCGCAGCTTTGTGCGCAAGCGCATGCCAAAGGGCTTTCGCTATATTATAGACGAGCTGCTGCACGCCCATTTTGAAGACCACGACAAAGACCGCTACTACGGCCGCATCCTCACCGCCATTGTGGATACGGGCCGCGCCGACGCCTTCATCGAGGCCATGTGCACGCTCATCCGGCGGCTGGCGGTGTTCCGCCTGCACATTGTGGGCGATTTGTTCGACCGCGGCGCAAGGCCGGACGTCATTTTAGACCAGCTGATTGCCCACCACTCGGTGGACGTGCAGTGGGGCAACCACGACGTGCAGTGGATGGGCGCGGCCGCGGGCAGCGAGGTGTGCGTGGCCAGCGTCATTCGCACATCGCTGGCCTACAACAACCTCGAAACGCTGGAGGACGGCTATGGCATCAGCCTGCGGCCCCTTTCGCTGTTTGCCGAGCAGACGTACGCCAACAGCGACGTGTCGCGCTTTCTGCCGCGCGCGCAGCCCGGCTGTGAAGATTCGCAGGAAGATTTGTGGCGCACCGCGCGCATGCACAAGGCCATTGCCGTCATTCTGTTCAAGCTGGAATGCGCCGTCATTGCCCGCAACCCCGAGTTCGGCATGGAGGGGCGCGCGCTTTTGCAGCACATCGATTTTCAAACCTTCACCGTGCAGGTGGAGGGCCGGCGCTGGCCGCTGCGCGACACCTATTTCCCCACGGTGGAAAAGGAATGCCCCGCGCGGCTTTCCCGCGCGGAAGAGGACGTGCTGGCCAAACTGTGCCAAAGCTTTGCCGAAAGCGAGCGCCTTGCGCGCCACGCGCGCTTTTTGTACGCCAAGGGCGGCATTTATAAAAAAGAGAACGGCAACCTTCTGTTCCACGGCGCCGTGCCCATGGAGCCGGACGGCCGCTTTGCCCTGGTGCACCTGGGCGGCAAGACGTTTGCGGGCCGCGCCTGGATGGACCAATGCGAAACGCTGGCCCGCCAGGGCTTTTTTGCCCCGCCCGGCAGCGCCGCGCGCCGGAAAGGGCAGGATTTTTTGTGGTATTTGTGGTGCGGGCCGCTTTCGCCCGTGTTTGGGCGCGCCAAAATGGCCTGCTTCGAGCAGTATTTCATCGGCGAGCCCGAGGCCTGCGCCGAGCACAAAAACCCCTATTATTCCCTGGTGGAAAACGAGGACGCCGCCGTGGCCGAAGAGACGGTGCGCCGCCTGTTTGCCGAGTTTGAGCTGGATTGGGCCACCGGCCACATCATCAACGGCCATGTGCCCGTGCTTGCCAAAAACGGCGAGAGCCCGGTGAAGGCGGGCGGCAAGCTGATTGTGATAGACGGCGGCTTCTGCAAGGCCTACCACACGCGCACGGGCATTGCGGGGTATACGCTGGTGTTTTCGTCCCACGGGCTCAGCCTGCGCAGCCACGGCCCGTTTGAAAGCACGCAGAAGGCCGTGGAGGAGAATTTGGACATTCTCTCTACCGTAAACGTGTTCGAGACAGCCGGCAGGCGCATTTATGTAGAGGACACCGATGAGGGCCGCCGGCTGAAAGGGCAGATAGACGATTTGGAACACCTGGTGGCCGCCTATGCGCGCGGCGACATCAAAGAGCAGGCCTAGCCGCCTGCAGGGAGGGAAGGCATATGTACCCCGTGAAGGTGAAAGATTACACCCGCCTGGGCGGGTGGCTGGCGCTGTTTGTGGTGCTGACGGTGCTGCGCAGCGTGAACTGTCTGCTTGCGCTGGTGCGCATCCCATTGCAGCTTGCCACATATGGCACATACGGCATGGGGCTCTATTATGTGCTGGAAGGCATAAACCTCGTGGTGGGCGTGCTGAGTGTAGCGTGCATCGTGCTGCTTGCACAGCGCAAGGGCGCTGTCCTGCGCCGCATGTTCCTTATTACCGGCGTGGTGAATGTCGCGGCTTTCGGGCTGGAACTGGCCGGCCTGATAGCGTTTTCTGCGCACAGCCAGGTAATTGCGCAAAGCGCGCTGTCCAGTGTGCAGCAGGTTGCTTTTTATGGAATATGGTATTTGTATCTGCTTCGCTCGCGCCGCGTGGCCGTCTACTTCGGCGAGGCGCAGCCCATGTGGTACGAGTGCGGCCAGCCCGGGCCCTGCGGCGTGCAGCCCCCTTATGGGGCGCCCGGCCAGCCGCCCTATGGCTATGGCCCCCAGGGCGCGGCCCAGCCGCCCTATAGTTATGGCCCGCAGGGGCCCGGCGCACAGCCTGTGCCGCCGCAGGGCGCCTGTGCGCCGCCCGCCGCGCCGCAGCCGCCGCAGCAGGCCGCGGCCCCGTTCGCCTATCAGCCGCAGGCGGCGCAAAGCAGCGTGCCGCCCGCCCGGCCTGCCCCGCCGCAGGCCACGCCCGCCCAGCCCGGGCCCGGCGCCATGGTGTGCCCGGCCTGCGGCATGCAGGGGGCGCCGGGCGCATCGTTCTGCACGGTGTGCGGCGCGCATCTTGTGCCTGCGGCGCAGGCCCCGGCACAGCCAAAGGAGGGGGAGCCCCATGTGTGAAACCCAAAAGCCGCGCCCGGCCCAGCCGGGTGCGCCGCTGCCCTTTGAGGCGGTGACAAACTTCCGCGAGCTGGGCGGCTACGAGGCCGCGGGCGGCAGGCATGTGAAGTGCGGCGTGTTCTACCGCGCGCCCGCGCTGGCCAACGTGAAAACGCCGCACGACGTGGCGCTTTACAAAAGCCTGGGCGTGCACACGGTGTTTGATTTGCGCAGCGCCGCCGAGCGCACCGCCTGGCCAGACCCAAGTTTCGGCGAGCCCCAGCGCTTTGACATCCACGCCATCACTTCGCAGGACGGGCAGGAGGTAAGCTTCGATTTAGAGGCCATCTTCCGCGACAACGGCGAGGCAGACACCCTGCTGCGCATGGTGCGCGAAAGCTATGCCACCATGCCGTTTGCCAACGAGGCCTACCGCGCGCTGCTGCGCTGCGCCGCCCAGGGCGCGGGGCCCATTTTGTTCCACTGCACCGCCGGCAAAGACCGCACCGGCGTGGCCGCCATGCTGCTTTTGAAGGCGCTGGGCGCCTCGGATGAGACGGCGCTGTTCGATTTTGAACAGACAAACGTGTGCAACGCCGCCGCGCGCGAGGCCTTCTGTGCGCAGCTTTGTGAAAAGCTGTCGCCCCAAACGGCCCGCACGGTGGCGCAGGTGGCAACGGGCGTGCAGCGCGAAAACCTGGTGCGCACCATGCAGGCCGTGCGCGGGCGCTATGGCACGTTTGAGGCGTATTTTGAGGCCGAGCACGGCCTGGACGCCCGCGGCCTTGCGGCCCTGCGCAACATGTACCTGGAATAGGCCGCACGCGGCCTGTGCGCCCGGCTGTGCCGGGCAAACCGCGCAAAAGGGCGCCTGCCGCCCCTTTGTATCAACGGGGCCCCGCCCCGAACAGAAAAGGAGAATGAACCATGTCCACCCCCCATAACGCCGCCCAAAAGGGCGATTTCGCATCCACCGTGCTGATGCCGGGCGACCCGCTGCGCGCAAAATTCATTGCCGAAACCTTTCTGGAAGACGCAAAGCTGGTTACCTCGGTGCGCGGCATGCTGGGCTACACCGGCACCTACCAGGGCAAGCCCGTCTCGGTGATGGGCTCCGGCATGGGCATGCCGTCCATCGGCATCTATTCGTGGGAGCTGTTCACCCAGTACGATGTGGAAAACATCATCCGCATCGGCTCTGCGGGCGCATACAGCGAGCAGGCCAAGCTGTTTGACGTGGTGCTGGCCACGGCGGCCTATTCGGAATCCAGCTATGCAAAAACGCAGAACGGCGACACCGCCGACACCCAGAAGCCCAGCGAGCTGCTGAACGCCAAGCTGCGCGCCTCGGCCCAAAAGCTTTCCATCCCGCTGATTGAGGGCGTCATCCACTCGTCGGACGTGTTCTACCGCACGGCGCCCGCCGCGCCCGGCCAGCCGCTTTACTGGCAGGCCCTGCGCGATGAAAAGGGCTGCCTTGCCGTAGAGATGGAGAGCTTTGCCCTGTTCCACAACGCCAAGGTGACGGGCAAGCACGCGGCGTGCCTGCTTACCATTTCCGATTCGTTCACCTCGCACGAGGAAACCACGCCCGAGCAGCGCCAAACCAGCTTCACCCAAATGATGCAGGTGGCGCTGGGCGCGGTGCTGGAATGACGGGGAAGGGGGCATGTGCTGTGCAGTTTGACCGCAAGGCCCTTATCCGCGCCGCCTTTGCCGCGCGCGAAAATGCCTATGTGCCCTATTCGCACTTTGCCGTGGGCGCGGCGCTGCTGGCCAAGGACGGCAGGGTGTACACGGGCTGCAACATCGAGTGCGCCACCTACACCCCCACCAACTGTGCCGAGCGCACGGCCCTGTTCAAGGCCGTAAGCGAGGGCGTGCGCCAGTTTGAGGCCATTGCCGTGGTGGGCGCCAAGGTGGGCGTGCCGGACGACGCCCTTGTCACCTCGCCCTGCGGCGTGTGCCGCCAAATGCTGTTCGAGTTCGGCGGCGCGCAGCTGGCCGTCATCATGGCCAAAAGCGAGGACGATTTCATCGAAATGCCCCTGGGCCAGCTTCTGCCATTGGGTTTTGGCCCGGAAAAGGTGCTGTAAAGGTGCGCTTTTTTGCGCTGTGCGGGGCATTTGTAACAGAAAAGTGACATCCGTGTAAAGCCTTGGTATTGAAAGCGGGCACATTTTCTGTTATACTAAGTTTCGCTGAAATCTGCATTTTGCAGATGCAGATGAGGAAGGTGCCAGGGGGCAAGGCCGCCCGGCACGAAAGAAAAGGAGAGAAAAACATGAAGAAACTGCTTGCCATCATGTCTGCCATGCTGATGGTGGTGTCCCTGCTGGCCGGTTGCGGCGGCGCGCCGGCTTCCGGCTCTGGTGCCGGCACCAGCAGCGGCGGCTACGAGCTGGCGCTGGTAACCGACATCGGCACCATCGACGACAAATCCTTCAACCAGGGTTCCTGGGAAGGCCTTGTGAAGTATGCCGAGGAAAAGGGCATCAGCCACCAGTATTACAAACCCACCGAGAAGAGCACCGATGCCTACCTGTCGGCCATTGACCTGGCCGTGAAGGGCGGCGCCAAGGTGATTGTGTGCCCGGGCTTCATGTTCCAGGAGCCGGTGCAGATTGCCATGGAAACCTACCCCGACGTGACGTTCATCGCCATCGACTGCACGCTGGAGAACCCCGCTGAAAACGCCATCGGCATCACCTATGCCGAAGACCAGGTGGGCTTTTTGGCCGGCTATGCGGCCGTGAAGGACGGCATGACCAACCTGGGCTACATGGGCGGCATGGCTGTGCCCGCCGTGCAGAAATACGGCTTCGGCTTCCTGCAGGGCGCCGAGTATGCCGCGCAGGAGCTGGGCATGGAGCCGGGCTCTATCACGGTGAAGTATCACTACACCGGCGGCTTTGACGCCACCCCCGAGGCCAAGGCCATGGCCGCTTCCTGGTATAAGGAAGGCGCCGAGGTTATCTTTGCCGCAGGCGGCGCCGTGGGCAACTCGGTGATGGCCGCTGCCGAAGAGGCCGGCACGAAGGTGATTGGCGTGGACGTGGACCAGTCCGGCGAATCCAACACCGTTATCACCTCTGCCATGAAGGGCCTGGGCACCTCTGTGTACGACACCATTGCCGCCATCTATGACGGCACGTTCACCGGCGGCACCAACGTCACGCTGGACGCCGCGCAGGGCGGTGTGTCCCTGGCTATGGATACAGCCAAGTTCGACACCTTCACCCAGGAAGATTACGACAAGCTGTTCGCCGCGCTGGCCAACAACACCGACGGCATTGTGGACGGCATTGTGAACACCACTTCCGACGACGGCTCGGTGGCCTCTGCCGGCCTGACGCTCAGCTGCGTCACCGTGGAAGAAGTGAAATAAGCCTTTTTGCAAAAGGCCTGTGCCTGGCGCAAAACCCAAAGGCCGGGCAGTTCCAAACGGAACTGCCCGGCCTTTTTCTGTGCCTGCGGCTTTGCGGCATGGCGCACGCGCCCCGCGCCGGGGCCTATGCGCCGTACAGGGTGCGGCCAAATTCGTGCGCGCGGGCAAGGTGGCCGGTTTCGCCAATGCGCGGCGGGCCGTTCGTCTCGCCGCAGCCGCCCGCCAGCAGCACGCCCCTGTCGGCAAAGCCGATATAGTTCACCAGCGCAAAGCGGTAATAGCTCACCGCCTGCTCAAACGTCCAGAACAAATCGTCCGCCGCCGTCATCAGCAGGGCGCAGTCCTTCTTCGGGTAGGCCTCATAGCGGCCCAGGGGCGGCGCATCGTCCGGCCGGGCCAGGCTGTAAAAGCGCTCCAGAATGGCTTTCATGCGCGCGCAAATGGTCCAGAAATACAGCGGCGAGGCAAACACCAGCGTGTCGCACCAGGCAATGTGCGGCACCAGGGCGGCAAAATCGTCCTTCTGCACGCAGGGCTTGCCATAGCGGCAGGCGTTGCAGCCAAGGCAGCCGCGAATCTCTTTGTTTTGCAGGTACAGCACCTGCACCTCGTGCCCGGCCTCGCGCGCGCCCTGCGCAAAGGCGTCCGCCAGCTGGCGGGTGTTGCCCCGGGGGCGCCCGCCCGTCACCAGCACCAAAATCTTTTTCATGCTGCATCTTCCTTTCCTGCACATGGGCCGCGTGCGGCCTGTGGGTATCATACCGCGCGCGCCGCGCCGCGTCTGTATCACGCGATACACAAAGCGCCCCGCGCACGGCGAAAAAATGCTTTTATTTGAGGGTCATTTGTTCACGGTTTTGATACAATTATGTGATAAAATAACTTTATTCCTATATTTTACCAATGTAACCAGGAAGAGGAAAGGCAGGCGAGTTTCATGCCCATTGACAAAACCATCGATTATTCCGAGGCCACCCCGTACATCTGTGAGCTGAGCCGCAAGTGCATTGAAAATGCATACATCGACCCGGCGCTGTACACCAAGTATGACGTAAAGCGCGGCCTGCGCGATTTGAACGGCAACGGCGTGCTGACGGGGCTTACCGAAATCAGCGACATTGTGGCCTTTGAAATGAAGGACGGCGTGAAGACGCCCTGCGAGGGCCGGCTGTATTACCGCGGGGTGAACGTGCGCGACATTGTGCGAGGCTTTGTCACCGAAAAGCGCTTCGGCTTTGAAGAAGTGGTGTACCTGCTGCTGTTTGGCGAGCTTCCCAAAGCGCCGGAGCTGGAAAAGTTCCGCGCCCAGCTTTCGGCCTACCGCGCGCTGCCCACCAACTTTGTGCGCGACGTCATTATGAAGGCGCCCAGCGCCGACATGATGAACACCCTTGCGCGCAGCGTGCTTACGCTGTACGGCTATGACGCCAGGGCCGACGACAACTCGCCCGAAAACGTGCTGCGCCAGTGCCTGCAGCTCATTGCGCTGTTCCCCATGCTCAGCGTATACGGCTACCAGGCCTACAACCACTATGTGTGCGGCAACAGCCTTGTCATTCACAACCCCGTGCCAGAGCTTTCCACCGCGGAAAACTTTTTGCACATCCTGCGGCCCGACTCCCGCTACACCGCGCTGGAGGCAAGCGTGCTGGACCTCGCCCTTGTGCTGCATGCCGAGCACGGCGGCGGCAACAACTCCAGCTTCACCACGCATGTGGTCACCTCGTCGGGCACAGACACCTATTCCACCATTGCGGCGGCCCTGGGCAGCCTGAAGGGCCCCAAGCACGGCGGCGCCAACGTGAAGGTGGTGCGCATGTTCGACGATATGAAGCAGCACCTCACCGATTGGAAGGACGAAGAGGCCGTTTCCAATTACCTGCACAAGCTGCTGAACAAGCAGGCGTTCGACAAAGCGGGCCTCATCTACGGCATGGGCCACGCGGTGTATTCCCTCAGCGACCCGCGCGCCGATATCTTCCGCGCCTTTGTAAAAAGCCTTGCGCAGGAAAAGGGCAAGCTGGACGAATACGAGCTGTATTCCAGCGTAGAGCGCCTTGCCCCGAAGGTTATTGCGCAAGAGCGCCGCATCTATAAGGGCGTGGCCGCCAATGTGGATTTCTACAGCGGCTTTGTGTACAGCATGCTGGACCTTCCGCACGAGCTGTATACGCCCATTTTCGCCTCCAGCCGCATTGCCGGGTGGAGCGCCCACCGCCTGGAAGAACTGGCCAGCGGCGGCAAAATTATTCGCCCCGCCTACAAGTGCGTGCAGCCCGAAATGCCCTATGTGCCGCTGAACCAGCGCTGAAGGCAGCCTGCAAAAGCCCCAAAGCCCCTGCCCGGCAGGGGCTTTTTTGTGTGCGGCGGGGCGGGCAACGGGCGGCGCCTTTTGGGGGCCCCAAAAGCAAGAGGGCAGGGGGCGGGCTGTAAGGCCGCTGCGGTTTTTGCTTTTCATAAGCGCTGAACATTGAGGTTTCTCTTTCGAATGAAAGCGTCCCACTTTCTTGTGCGGCAGAAAAACGGGCGCTGAAAATTCAGGCTTCCCTGAACAGGGAAACGGCCCTTACTTTCTTATGCTAAGAAAGTAGCAAAGAAGTTTCGGCCCTTGTGCGGCTTGCGCCGCCCATTTCGCTTTCAGCGAAACCGGGCAGGCCGTAAGGCCGCTGCGGTTTTTGCTTTGCATAAGTGTAGATGTTTCAGGTTTCTCTTTCGAGTGAAAGCGTCCCACTTTCTTGTGCGCCAAGAAAGTGGCAAAGAAGTTTCGGCCCTTGCCGGGCTTCGCCCGTCATTTCGCTTTCAGCGAAACCGGGCAGGCCGGTCACACGCTGCGCGTGTGTTGCTTCGCGCCCAAAATTCGCTGCGCTCATTTTGGGGCCCCGCTCGCAAACCCGGCACCTTCCGTTCCGCTAAAAAACACAAATTCCAACGCCAACAACTGGCGAATTTGTGTTTTTTTTACGCGTCACTCCGATGGCCCCGGAACCCAGCCTGCGGCCCAAGAGCCGGGCTTGCGCCCGGTTGGCCTCGGCACGCGCCTGCGGGCGCAGAACGGCAAACGAGGTGGCGTTTTCCGTCGCGCGCGAAACAGCAAGAATGACATTCGCGCGCTCACACGCTGCGCGTGTGCCGGAAAACGGGATTTGGAATAGAGCGGCCAACCGCGCGCCTGCCGTTGCCGGGGAAATTATTTCTGCGCAGCGGCCTTTCCGCACGCACGCGGTGCGAAATGCTGGCCTGTGTGCGGGCCTGAAACCCCATCGCGCCCGGCGCGATTCCCAATATCATTTTTCGACGCATCCGTAGGATGCGAGCACACGAATGTCATTCTTATTGTTTCGTGTGCGTTCGAAAAATGCCACAGCTTCGCCGTTTAGGGGGTCCGGGGGGAATCGGAGCGAGCCGTATGAAAAAATATGAATTCGCCAGTTGTTGGCGTTGGAATTCATATTTTTTAGGCGAGCGGAACCCCCCGGGTTCTTTGCTACTTTCTTAGCATAAGAAAGTAGGGCACTTTTCCCATAAAATGAAGCCTGAATTTTCAGCGCTCAACCGTACATACAAAAATATTGCGAACCCAAAACGGGTTCATTTTCCCCACAGCAGTTCCGGAAAAGATAGAATAAAAGCAGCCCTGCAAAGGGCGGGAGGGGGATATTGAAGCCTGGACAATATGTCCCAGCAGCACTTTGTTTTCATCAAAACAGCCATCCCCTACAATAGGAACAAACAGGAAATATTTGCATTTTTTCAAATGCTTATCACGGTGTTAAAGCGGTGTTGCTATGCAGGCGAAAAAAGAAGAAAATGGGAAGATGGGGGCGCGCATACAAAAGGCGCGGCTGGCCGCGGGGCTCACGCAGGAAAAGTTTGGCGAGCTGGTGGGCCTCAGCGCCAAAAATATCTCTATGATAGAATGCGGTGTTTCAGGCATCTCGGTGCCCACGCTGCGGCGCATCTGCCGGGTGCTTTCCATCTCGAGCGATGATATTCTGTTCGGCCCGGCACAGCAAAATTCGGTGCAGGCGCTGGCGCACCGGCTGGAACATTTGCAGGCCAGCCAATTTGAACTGACACAAGATATTTTCAACTGCCTTTTGGAATATTTTGCAGAAAATCCTACATGTTAAAACGCCTCTACACAGCTTTTGTCTGTATAGAGGCGTTTTTCAAATGAAGTGAAACGGGGGGAACTCTATGAAAAAGTGCAGGCATCTGCTGATGGTTTTTCTTTTGTTGCTGCTCGCCGCCTGCGGCGCCCCGCAAAGTGCGCCGCAAAGCGCGCCTTGCCCCACCCCCGCCGCCTGCGCCGCCCCGCCAGATTACAGCTTTGCCGTGCCCGCCGGGCAGTGCGCCGTGTGCGGCACATGCCCGCAGCTTTCCATCTGCGCGCTGTGGGGCCACGAGAACATCGCTTTTCTGGATTTGAACACCTTTGCCGTGCTGGAACTGCCCATCAACCGCTATGCCCCGCGCGGCCCGCTTTTGCAGCAGCCCGCGGGCTGTTCCGCCGTGGTGTCTGCCAGCCTGGGCGGGGCAGACCTCACCTTCGTTGCCACGCCGGATAGAGGCATGGCCAGCGGCTGGCTGGAATGGCAGGCGCCCGCGCGCCTGTGCCCACGGCAGGCCGGGCAGTTTTTGTGCGAGGCGTGCCTGCGCGCGCTGGCAGGCAATGCACAGGAAGAAATGCCGCTGGCCCTTGCCGCCGTGCACCTGGGCGAAAAGCGCATTGTGCCGCTGAGCGAGGCGGACAGCCTGTTTCAGATGGGCGATTTTTTTGTGCACTGCCCGCAGCTTGCCCAAACGCTGGAAACGCCGCCCACGGCAGGCCGGGCCGGCGTGCTGGTGTGCCTGTGCCCGCCGCGCTATGGCGCCGCGGGCTGAGGCCGGGCGCGCTCTATCGCCTGGGCCGCGTTTTGCACCATGCGGCAAAACAAAAAAGCCGCCCCGGCCCCAACAGGGCGGCGGGGCAGGAAACGTTTTATGGGGGCGGCGTGCGGCCGCCCCCTATTTGTTTTCTGAAAACTGCGGCCTAAAACTGCGCTTTTAATGCGCCCGGGCGTCATTCCAGCCAGTGCAGCCAGTCGCCGGCAAAAAGGTTATCTTTCAGGCAAACCAGGTAGAACGCCCCGCTCATGGGCACCTGCGCCAGCTCGAACCGCGCCAGCGTGCCGGCCGCCAGCTCGCTTTCGGCCACCGGGGCATACAGGAAGGAAACGCCCAGCCCGCGCGCCACCAGGGTTTTGATGACGGTGAAATCGCTGATGGCAACCACGCCGGGAAAGCTGCCCAGCGCCCGGTTCTGGCGGCGAAGCCCCTCTTCCAGAATGGCGCGCGTGCCCGAGCCGGGCTCGCGCAGAATAAGCCGCTCGCGCTCCAGCTCTTCCAGCGGCACCGTGCGCCCGGCCAGCCGGTGGCCGGGCGCGCAGATGCCGAAAAACGCCTCCTGCCGGTAAAGCCGGGCGCTGTAACGGCTGCGGTCGAAATAGCCCTCTACCAGGGCAAAATCCAGCCGGCCCTCTTCCAGGGCCTGCAAAAGGCCCTGGGTGTTATCTACCGTCAGGGAAAACGTGGCCTGAGGCTGGGCGCGCAGAAAGCGCTCGATGTGCGGGGCAACCACATATTCGCCAATGGTTTTGGACGCCCCCACCCGCAGGCACACGGGGGCAGGGGAGGCCATGGCGGCCTCGGCCTTCTGGCAGTTGTACGCCATAGAGCGGGTGAACTCCCGCAGGCGCGCCCCGGCCGGCGTCAGCCGCAGGGTTTTGCCCTGATAGGTGAAAAGGCGGCAGCCATAGTGCGCCTCTAAATAGTGGATGTGATGGGTCACCGCGGGCTGGGTGAGGCACAGGCGCTCGGCCGCGCGGGTGTAGTTCATGGTTTCGCACAAAACAAGAAATGTGTGCCAGCGGGGGTCCAGCATACTGCATCACCTATTACGCAAATTTATTGATATATTAAAAACATGGCTATGTCACAACAAACAGTTGATAAATAGCCATTTTTATAGGGGAGTATCAGAACTCCCCTACAAACTGTTATTTGCAGTTATCTATACTCATTTGGAATTTCGATATGAAGTGTCTCACACAATAACTTCACATCATGTGCATCATTTTCATCAAACTCGTATCCCAGATGGAACATTACTTGACTATATGGTTCAATACAGGAAACCTCTATTTCCTCAATTCTTCCTTTACCCGAAAAAGTTTCTACCGGAAAACAATCCCCATCATAAAGAATTTCACCTTCGTCCGTATATTCAAAACAATGCAAATCAATAATTCTGTTTTTCAAATCTTCCCATACAGTATGGTTCAATGTTGTATATTCCATCTTAATCTCATAAAAGCCATTAGCTTTCATTATTTCTATAAAGTTCTGATAATCGTTCTTTTCTACAAAAATGTCAATATCATTATGGGCTCTTGACTGATATCCAAGAAGAGCATCTACACCCCAGCCACCATCAAGAAAGACTTTAATCTCCGCATCTATTGCAAATTGAAGAATCTGTTTTACATCTGTTATATTGACCATCTTATCATCTCCACAAATTCTAATTAGGCGACCAGAGGAACTGCTGGTCTGTTTGATAAATCTCTGCATTTAGCAGTTTTCAATGTTGCCAAAACAAAAGTTAAGAAGATGTTCCTTTTCTCCATGTCGCTTTCTTTGGCGTAATTTACAAGGTTATTCCACACAAGATAGTTGTTCAGATACTTGGTAGAAACACCGTTAAAGCCACGCATAAACCTCTTTAGCTGGCTATGGTAGCTATTGATATGTTGGATATTATAAATGCCTTTCTTGGCTTTGCCAGTCTTTAACTGCACAAGGTCAATGCCATTGGCATTTGTAAATCTCACATAGGAGTTCATCTTGTCCGTAACAAGAGTGGAATTGGTCTTAATCCTACCATCATAAATATGATGTAAATCTCTTGTAGAAACTCTACCAGTATTCGTAATCTTGGAGATAGACAAGCCATTCCTATTAACCGCACAAGGAACACATACCTTTTCTTGGGACAAGCCTCTGATATGTGTAGAATGACCACGCTTATGAGCCTTGCGTGGCATAGCAAATGTCTTACTCTTGCTATGATTGCCCTTGTACGAGATGGCGAAAAAAGTTTCGTCAGCCTCAATAATGCCGTCAAGGGTAACATCGTCTGCCATATTCTGAAGTGCATCCAAAATCTTGTGTCTCCAAAGGAATGCGGTGTTTCTGTGAATCCCACAAGCAACAGCAGTCTTACGAATGGATAAGCCATTCATCATACAATCAATGTACTGCTCCCACACGGACAAGTCTTTTCTTGTACCAGACACAATGGAGTTCGTAGCAATCACGAAGGACTTGCCACAATCCTTACATACATATCGCTGTGTGCCATCTTTACGATGACCATTGCGAACCACATGGATACAGCCACAAAGAGGGCATACACGACCATTTGCAAAGCGTTCCTTTGCTACGAAATCTTCAATATTCAAAGACTTTACAAAGGCAGGACTTAAAAGCATTGTTTTAAGGCTTTCCTGCTCTGCGACAGTCAACTTACCGATAATATCTAATGCGTCTTTGATAGTAGGCATATCCAATTACCTCCTTCGGTGGTACTGTTTCTTACTATTATTATACGCTATTTCTCGTCAAAAATCAACCATTTGTTGTGACAGAGCCAAAAACATTCATTTTATTTTATCAGCATGCTGCGCTATAATCAAGAAAAACCGGGCCATGGCCCAACAGAAAGCGAGAAACGTATGGAATTTTGGAAAAAGACGGCCCCGGGCGTGCTGATGTGCCTGGCCCTGGCCGTGCCCAGCTGGCTTTTGGGCCGCACATTTCCCGTAATTGGCGGGCCGGTGTTCGCCATTCTGGCCGGCATGGCGGCCGCCCGCGCGCTGAAAGGCCGGGCGCGCTTTCAGGCAGGCATTGCCTTCACGTCCAAAAAGGTGCTGCAATATGCGGTGATTTTGCTGGGCTTTGGGCTCAATTTATCCGAGCTTGCCAGGGTGGGCGCCCAGTCGCTGCCCATCATCTGCGCCACCATCGCCACGTCGCTGGCGGTGGCGTTTGCGCTGTGCAAATGCATGAAAATTCCCGGCCGCATTTCGGTGCTGGTGGGGGTGGGCTCGTCCATCTGCGGCGGGTCTGCCATTGCGGCCACTGCGCCCGTCATTGGCGCGGACGATGACGAAATTGCGCAGGCCGTCTCGGTTATCTTTCTGTTCAACATTCTGGCGGCGCTGCTGTTTCCGGCGCTGGGCGGCGCCATGGGCATGAGCAGCGAGGGCTTTGCCCTGTTTGCCGGCACGGCGGTGAACGACACCTCTTCCGTCACGGCGGCGGCCTCCACCTGGGACGCCCTGCACGGCACGGGCGGCGCCGTGCTGGCGCGCGCCACCATCGTCAAGCTTACGCGCACGCTGGCCATCATTCCCATCACGCTGGCGCTGGCCTTCTGGCAGGCCTGGCAGGCAAAGCGGGGCGGCCGGGGCGGCGGCTCGTTTTCGCTGCGCAGCATCTTTCCCTTTTTCATCCTGTTCTTTGTTCTGGCCTCTGTCGTCACCACGGCGGCCACCATGGCGGGCGTGGATGCCGGGGTGTTCCGCCCGCTGAAAGAGCTTTCGAAGTTTTTGATTATTCTGGCCATGGCCGCCATTGGCCTGAACACAGACATTGTGAAGCTGGTTCGCTCTGGCGGCAAGCCCATCTTGATGGGCGCGTGCTGCTGGGCCGGCATCAGCGGCGTCAGCCTTGCCATGCAGCATTGGCAGGGCCTTTTGTAAGGCCCCGCCGCCTATGCCGCGCGGCCGCGGGCAGGGGGCAAAGCAGGCGCACACAGCAAAGGGCCCGGGGCCCGGCATACATTGCCGGGCCCCGGGCCTTTCTGTTTTTTTCCGCAAGGGGCGTGAAGCACCTTGCGGGGGTTTCTCGTTTTATAGGGCAAAGGGGTTATTTGCTGGCCAGAATGTCGCGAATCTCGGCCAGCAGCACTTCCTCTTTGCTGGGCGCGGGCGGCGGCGCGGGGGCGTCCTCTTTTTTGCGCATCAGCGCGTTCATGGCCTTCACAATGGCAAACACGCACGCGGCCAGAATGACAAACGACACCACGGCGTTGATGAAGTTGCCAACCATGATGGGCCCAATGTGCCAGGCCGAAAAATCCATGCCCGGCGTCACCAGGCTGATGATGGGGGTGAGCACGTCGGCCACCAGGCTGTTGACGATAGAGGTGAACGCGCCGCCCACCACAACGCCCACGGCCATATCCAGCACGTTGCCTTTCAGGGCAAATGTTTTAAACTCTTCCAGCAGTTTTTTCATGTGAATCCTCCCTTTTTTCAAAGCCTTTCTCAGAACAGACTCACATCAAATTTTCAACGGCGTCCGCCGCTTTGTCAAGGGTTTCACCCTCAAACGACTCAATCACACCCAAATCTGCCTGTTTGGCCAGCTGCGGGTTCAGCGGGCAGCGCGCCAGCACGGGCAGGCCGTGGGCGGCGGCCACCTCTTCCACATGGCTTTCGCCAAACACATACAGCTTTTCGCCGCAGTGCGGGCACACGGCCCAGGCCATGTTTTCCACCACACCCAGCACGGGCACGTTCATCATGGCGGCCATATTCACGGCCTTTTCCACAATCAGGCTTACCAGCTGCTGCGGGCTGGTAACCACAATAATGCCGTCCACCGGCAGGCTTTGAAACACCGTCAGCGGCACATCGCCCGTGCCCGGGGGCATATCTACAAACATGAAATCGACATCTTTCCAAATGACGTCCTGCCAGAACTGCTTCACCGCCCCGGCAATCACCGGCCCGCGCCACACCACGGGGTCTGTCTCGTTTTCCAAAAGCAGGTTCACGCTCATCACGTCAATGCCCGTTTTTGTGCGCACGGGCAGAATGCCCTGCTCGGTGGCCATTGCGCGGCCGTGCAGGCCAAACAGCTTGGGAATGGACGGGCCGGTGACGTCCGCGTCCAGCACGGCGGTGTGGTAGCCGCGGCGGTTCAAAAGCACGGCCAGCATGGCGCTTGTCATGCTTTTGCCCACGCCGCCCTTGCCGGAAACAACGCCAATTACCTTTTTGATGCTGCTCAGCTCATGCGGCTTTTCGCGCATGTCCTGCGGCGCGCCGCCCGTGCGCGAAGGGCAATTCATGCCGCAGGTTTCGCAGTTGTGCGTACAATTCTCGCTCATATTCAGGTCTCCTCTACATTTGCGGGCCGCCGCGCGGCCCCCTTCCAAACCGCGGCGCCGGCCTGCGGCACGCTGCCGCCGTGCGGCCCGGCGCCTGTATGTTCCATTATAAGCGCGCAGGCGCGGCCATGTCAACTTTTGGCGCGGCCCGCAACCTTTTGCCCGGCGCGCAAGCCGCGCTTGCAAAGCGGGCCCAAGTACAGTATACTAAACATGTATATTTCCATGGAAGTGTACATGTTGCACAAGGAGAGTTTGCTTATGTTAGACAATTTGCTCACGCCGTTCTATCATACGGCCGTGCCCCTGTGGGCGCTGATAGATGCGTTCTTCCTGTACAGCTTCCTGGGCTGGTGCATGGAGTGCGTTGTCATTCGCCGCGAAAAGGGCGAATGGGAAAACCGCGGCTTTGTGCGAAGCCCGTTCTGCATCATTTACGGCTTTGGCGCCATGCTGGGCTATGCGCTGCTGCGCCCGTTTGCAGGCAACTATGTGGTGCTGTATGTGGTGGGGGCCGTGGCGGCCACCGCGTTTGAATACCTTACGGCGCTGCTGATGCTGAAGCTGTTTGGCACTTTCTGGTGGGATTACACCAACAAGCCCTTCAACTACCGGGGCATCATCTGCCTGGAAAGCACCCTGGGCTGGGGGCTTGTCAGCGTGCTGCTGTTCGCTTTTATGCAAAACGGCGTATTCACCGTGGTGCGCCGCCTTTCGCCGCGGGCGGGCATGGCCTTTGCCGTGGTGCTGGTGGCGCTGTATGCGGCCGATTTTGCCTTCAGCATGCGCCGCGCTTTGCACGCGGCGGCCCCAAAAGAGGCGCCCGCCGCCCCGGAAAAGGAGCTGGAACCATGATACGGCGTGCATTTGGGCAAGTGGGGCATGTGGCTGTGCCGAAAGATGAAGAATACCTTGCGCTGGTGCGCGACATTTTGGAAAACGAGCAGGTGCGCAGCATGGACGGCTATTTTCAGCACGGGCACACCACCTGCCTGCGCCACAGCATCCATGTGTCGTATTTAAGCTATCTGTTCTGCAAAAAGCACGGGCTGGACGCCCGCGCCGCCGCCCGCGGCGGCCTGTTGCACGATTTGTTCTTATACGACTGGCACTTCTACCGCCGCCGGAAGGGCGAGCGCCTGCACGGGTTTGAACACCCCAAAAAGGCGCTGGCCAACGCCAGCGCCCTGTTCAGCCTTACCTGGAAAGAGCGCGAGATTATTCTGCGCCACATGTGGCCGCTTACCATCACCCCGCCGCGCTGCCGCGAGGCGTATGTGATTGTGGCATACGATAAATATTGCAGCCTGATGGAGACACTGCACAAAGACGTGATGCAGCTGATGCTTCTGGGCGCGCCCGTGCGCCTGCCGCTGCCCGCGCCCGCTCTGGCGCGCGCAAAGCTGGGCTAGGCTTTTTCAAACAAAAAACGCAGCCCGGCCCGGCCGGGCAAAGGCAAATTGCGGTGCCCCCGGCCCTGGCCGGGGGCCCGCTTGTTTTTTGGGGGCAAACAGGCCCCCGCGCCGCAAGCGGGCGCGCTTGCCGGCTTTGCCCCGCGCCGCCCGGCCGGGCCCAAAGCGCGGCTTTGCCCCGCGCGCCGCCGTTTTTTCTGCATGTTCTGCATATGGACATCCCCCTTGCCCGTACCATGGAAGGGAGAGGGGGGCACGGCATGCGCAAAACGGGCTATGTGAAAAGCGCGGCCATTCTCACGGGCACGGGCCTTGTGCTGCGCGCGGCGGGCATGGTGCTGCGCGTGTATGTGGCGGGGCAGCTTGGCGCCGGGGGCATGGGCGTTTACCAGCTTATTTTTACGGTGTATAACCTTTCCGTCACGCTGGCCACGGCGGGCCTTTCCGTCACGGCCACGCGGCTGTGCGCCCAGTGCCTTGCGCGCGGGCGGCCGGGCGCCGTGCGCCCGGTGATGCGCCGCATGCTGGCGCTGGCCCTGGCGCTGGGGCTTTTGTGCGGCCTGGCGCAGTTTGCCCTGGCGCGCCCGGCGGCCCAGTGGTGGCTGAAAGACCTGCGCGCCGTGCTGGCGCTGCGCCTTCTGGCGCCCAGCCTGCCGTTTATGGCGCTTAGCGCGGTGCTGCGCGGCTATTTTCTGGCCGTGCGCCGCGTGCGGCCCAACGCGCTGGCGCAGCTGTTTGAACAGGCGGTGCGCATCAGCGTGGTGGTGCTGCTGCTGGCGCGCGCCGTGCCCCACGGCCTTGCGGCGGCCTGCGCCGCCGCCGTGGTGGGCAACACGGTAAGCGAGGCGGCAAGCTGGTGCTATATGATGGCGTGCTGGGGCAGGGCCAGGCGCACTCTGGGCCCGCCGCAAAAGCCGCACCTGCCGCCGTGGGCCATTGTGCAGGGGCTTGCGCCCATTGCGGCCAACCAATACCTCACCAGCTTTCTGCGCACGGTGGAAAACGTGATGGTGCCCTCTTGCCTTGCCGTGGCCGCGGCCAGCCGCGAGGTGGGCCTTGCGCAGTACGGCGCGCTGCGCGGCATGGCCATGCCGGTGGTGTTTTTTCCGTTTTCGTTTCTGGCCACGCTCAGCACCCTGCTGATGCCCGAGATCACCCGCGCGGCCGAGCGCGGCGAGCGCAAAACGCTGCAGCGCCTTGTGCAGCGCACGCTGCTGGTCACCGTGGTGCTCAGCGTGCCCGCGGGCGGGCTGTTCTGCCTGTTTTCGGGCGAGATTGGCATGCTGTTATACCAAAGCGGGGAAATTGGGCTGTATTTGCGCGTGCTGGGCCCGCTGATGCCCCTGATGTACCTGGAGAGCATGGTGGACGGCATTTTGAAGGGCCTGGGCGAACAGCTTGCCACCTTCCGCTATGCCGTGCTGGATTCCGCCTTTCGCCTTGTTGCCGTGGCGGCGCTGGTGCCGCGCTGGGGCATGCCGGGCTTTCTGTTCATCATGGTGTGCTCAAACCTGCTTACCAGCCTGTTGAACCTGCGCCGCCTGCTGGTGGTGACGGGCGTGCGCTGGAACTGGCGCGCCTGGGCGCTGCAGCCCGGGGCCGCCATGGCCTTTGCCGCTTTGTGCGGCGCGCTGGCGGCGCGCGCCGGGCGCGCGGCGCTTTCCGGCACGGGGTGGCTTTTCTGCGGCGGGGCGGCGTGCGGCCTTGTGTATTTTCTGGCGCTGTTTGCGCTGGGCAACGACGGCGTGCGCGAGGTGCGCGCGGCCCTGCGCGCGCGCCGGGAAAAACCGGGGCCGGGCGCGCTTAACGCAGGACAAACGCACAAGAATGTGCTACAATAAACCCGGCTGCCTTAGGCGTGTTGACGCAAGAAAACATCGGTTTTGGGCTGACAATTTTGCCGCCTAGCGCATTCAAAAAGCCCGGTAATCCGTCAGGATTACCGGGCTTTTTTCACGCTACTATTCGCCCAAAATTGCCGGGCCAAAACTGCTTCGCACCTCTGAAGCAGAAATTAGGGTTGCAGAGCAAGGAAAAGTGCCGCAGGCACCCTTTCTGGTTGTCAAGGCACTTTGACGATGCTATGCGCCCGAATTTCTGTTTCAGAGGCAATGTTTTCTTGCGTCAACGCGCCTTTTGGGCGCGCGCCGGCGCGGCAGCCAGGCCGGCGCGCGTGTGGAGAACGGGATGAAAAAGCAGAAAAAAGCATGCGGCTTCTTGCCGCTATAAACCGGGCTGATTCCGGCAGCAACAGCGCAGCCATGCGGCAGGCCGCCGCGCCCGGGCCGCAACGCATTCGTTTTCAGAAAGGAAGTGGCATGGATGCAGGAATATGTGGCAGACAAGCAGGTGGGCAAGCGGATGTGCCGCCAAAGGCGGCGCGGCATGCTGGTGCACAAGGTGGGGGTGGCCGTGCTGGTTCTTTCGCTGTGCGGCATGCTGGTGGCCGACGCCGCCCTGGTGCGCCGGGCAGGCGGCTTTTCGCCCGAGGTGCTTGTGCTGATGGCGGCGGTTTCCTTTTTCTTCTGCCTGGTGGCGGCTTTGGGGGCGGCGGCCATGCTGGGCCCCGGGCGCGAGCTGCTGATGACGCGCCCCTGGGAGGCGTGCCGCTTCACGCAGGACGCCTTTGAGCTGGAATACCGCCCGCGCCCGCATACGGAAGAAAAAGATTACGAGCGCGTGATGTACCGCATGCTGTATGCGGACATCCGCCGGGTAGAGTACGACAGCAGCTGCGAACGGCTGCTGGTGTTTGGCAGGCACACCGTGGCCCGCTATTACACCGCAAACGGCAAACAGTATGCCGATACCATCGGCATCACCGATGTGCCGCTGTGCGTGTTTCACTATTACGAGGCCTTTGACGAGATAGAGGCCTCGCTGAAGCGCCTGGCACAGGCCGCGCAGGCCCCCGGCGCCTTTGCGCAATAAGTTTGGGCAGCCGCCCGTGTGCGGGCCCGCCGCCGCGCCCCCAGAAACGGCGTGGCGGCGGGCCTGCTTTTTTTGCCTTTGTAAACCGGTTTCAAAAAAGCAAAAGAGACAAATTGAGCACGATTTATAGTAATTTGCACAATTACTTCATTTTTTTGTTGAATTAGCCACGCCGGATGTGTCATAATAGGGGTACAAAACGCGGCCGCCGGCCGCGCAGGGTGAGTGAAAGACCTGCTAATAAAAGTCAAGTAGAAATTTCAGATTTTTAGGGAGGCGAAAAAATGCAATACAAAATCAAGCCGCTGAGCATCTCAAAATTAAAACGGCGGCCAGCCAGATGGTATAGAGTGTAAAAATCAGTCGTGCTCCAGGGATTCCAAGTAGGCTTTCACAGAAGCGTAGTAGATGCGCAGGAACTTGTTGGCAGAGGCCATCATGTAGACACGATATGGCTTGCCTTCAGAGCGTTTCTTGTCCATGAACTGGTACACCGGCTCGTCTATTGGAGCACATTGCAGGATGACGCTCATCACCAGAAAGAGCGTCCTGCGCAGTGAGGCAGATCCTCGCTTGGAAATGCTACGGCTACGGACATCTATTTGACCGGATTGGTAGGGCGGGGCGTCAATACCCGCAAAGGCAACCAACGCTTTTTTGGAATGAAAACGGCGTACATCGCCAATTTCAGCCAGGAGTTGAGGGCCGAGGGTTGGGCCAACACCAAACATCCCCATCACTACAGGATACTCCGGCAGAGAAGCTGCCAGGGATTGCATCTCCTGTTTGAGAGCAGCTAACGCGGAAGAAGTTGTCTGGAGTTGAGAAATGGCCTGTTCTACCAAAAGTTTTGCCGTATCCGTTTTCGGTATGACACCGAAGTGTCTGCAAGCAGAGGCATAAATATCCAGCGCCTTATCCTCGCTGAAATTGTAGCCGTGCTTTCTGCACCACTTCTGGTATTGGGTAGTAAAGGCCTTCTCAGACCGGCCACAAACGCACTCGCAATGCCAAAAAGTAGCGACAAAGTCCACCCACTTCTCGCTGCCATCGGCGCGGGGCGGACTGGTAAACAAGCGATTTGCGTCTGGGAAGGTGGTGTCCAGCAGGGAGATCAGGTTATTCTTCAGCATGGTCTGAACTTTGGAATACTGTTGGTACTGCCGGTAGCAGATTTTCAGCATGAGTCGGGTATCCTCCTCCGGGATATATCTCGGCAATGTGAGCCAGTGGTCAAGACCGTAGTTGGCCAGCTTTACGGCATCCTTTTTGTCGGTTTTGGCCCGTCTTAAACTGTTGTTTCCGTAGTCATGCACCAGCATTGCATTGACTACCGAGACATAAAGGCCCGCGTCGTGGAGCAGCCAGGCCACCGGAGCATGGTAATTACCCGTGGATTCCATCACCACACGGGTCTCGCCGTCCAGGCTTTTGAGCAGTCCTGCCAGCTCGCTCAGTTCATTGGCGGTGTGACGTACTTCAAAGGGTGAAACCACTACCTCTCCGAAGGGCCGCATGACTGCAATCATGCTCTTACCCTTGGAAACATCGATGCCAACGCAGTTCATTCACATTCCTCCAATACAAAGAATCTGCAACCGGAATCCATCTTTTCTCGCTGCCGATTCAATCTATTGTGTGACACGAACTCTCCGACATCCGGTGGTTCAACCTGCTTAAATCGAACGCTGCAACGAGAGGATGGCTAACAGTCTTTCACACGGACATACAAGCCCAAGGAGTGATTGGTCAGCCAGTTGCTCCTCTCATTGTAGCTTAGGCACGAGATGGAGGGAAAGCCGGACTGGCTGTCCGGCTTTCCTGTCCAAATTTATTGTAATAGGAGAGAAAAGAGAGATGGATGCAATGTTTTTGGCGGCATTGGGCAGCCTTGTGGGGCTGTGTTTTGCCGCTGCCATGTTTATGCGGGTGAAAAAAGAGCCCGTTGGCACGCCGGAGATGGAGCGCATCTCCCGCGCCGTCAGCCATGGCGCCGGCGCATACCTCAAGCGCCAGTACCTTGGCGTGGGTGTGTTCTTTGCCGTGGTGTTTGCGGTGCTGCTGTGCATGGCGTTCGCCGGGCTGCTTAGCTTTTTCACGCCGGTGGCCTTTGTTACGGGCGGCTTTTATTCCGGCCTTTCGGGCTTCATTGGCATGCGCACGGCCACCATGGCCAACTGCCGCACGGCCAACGCCGCCTCGCACAGCCTGAACAAGGGCCTGCGCGTTGCCTTCAGCGCCGGTTCTGTTATGGGCTTCACGGTGGTGGGCCTGGGCCTGCTGGATTTATCCGTGTGGTATTTCTTTTTGAAATTCTTCTACACGTTCATCAGCCCCGTGCCCGCGGCCGAGCTGGCCAGCGCCATTTCGTCCAACATGCTTACGTTTGGCATGGGCGCCTCCAGCATGGCGCTGTTTGCGCGCGTGGGCGGCGGCATCTTCACCAAGGCCGCCGACGTGGGGGCCGACCTTGTGGGCAAGGTGGAGGCCGGCATTCCCGAGGATGACCCGCGCAACCCCGCCGTCATTGCCGACAACGTGGGCGACAACGTGGGCGACGTGGCCGGCATGGGCGCCGATTTGTATGAAAGCTATGTGGGCTCTATTGTTTCCACCATTGCGCTGGCCGTGGCCGCGGGCTATGGCATGCAGGGCGTGGGCGTGCCCATGGTGCTGGCAGCGCTGGGCGTTTTGTGCAGCGTGGTGGGCACCTTCTTTGTAAAAACAAAAGAGGGCGCCTCGCAGCGAAACCTGCTGCGCGCGCTGCGCACGGGCACCTACATCAGCGCCGCGCTGTTTGTGGTGTGTGCCTTTGTGGCCATCCGCCTGCTTTTGCCGCAGAACATGGGCGTGTTTGTGGCGGTGCTCAGCGGCCTTGTGGCCGGCGTTGCCATTGGTGCCATCACCGAATATTATACCTCCGATACTTATAAGCCCACGCAGCGCCTGGCCGCCTCCAGCGAGACGGGCAGCGCCACCGTCATCATCAGCGGGCTTTCGCTGGGCATGCTTTCTACCGTGGCGCCCGTTGTCATTGTGGGCGTCAGCGTGCTGGTAAGCTATTTCTTTGCGGGCGGCACCGAAAGCTTCACCATGGGCCTGTATGGCGTGGGCGTGTCTGCCGTAGGCATGCTTTCCACCCTGGGCATCACGCTGGCCACCGACGCCTATGGCCCCGTGGCCGACAACGCGGGCGGCATTGCCGAAATGACGCACATGCCCGCCGAGGTGCGCCAGCGCACCGATGCGCTGGATTCCTTGGGCAACACCACGGCCGCCACGGGCAAGGGTTTTGCCATTGGCTCGGCCGCGCTGACGGCCCTGGCGCTGATTGTCTCGTATATCGACAAGGTGCAGACGCTGGACCCGAACTTTGCGCTGGACCTTTCCATCACCAACCCCACCACGCTGATTGGCCTGTTTATTGGCGGCATGCTGCCGTTCCTGTTTGCGGCCCTCACCATGGACGCCGTGGGCAAGGCCGCGCAAAGCATTGTGGTAGAGGTGCGCCGCCAGTTCCGTGAAATTACCGGCCTGCTGGAGGGCAAGGCCGAGCCGGATTACGCCAAGTGCGTGGATATGTGCACCCGCAGCGCCCAGAAGCTGATGGTGGCCCCGGCGCTGATTGCCGTCATTGTGCCCGTTGTGGTGGGCCTCATTCTGGGTGTGAACGGCGTGGCGGGCCTGCTGGCCGGCAACACCGTCACCGGCTTTGTGCTGGCGGTGATGATGTCCAACGCGGGCGGCGCGTGGGACAACGCCAAAAAGTATATTGAAAGCGGCGCGCACGGCGGCAAGGGCTCGAAGCAGCACAAGGCCGCCGTGGTGGGCGACACCGTGGGCGACCCCTTCAAAGATACCTCCGGCCCCGCCATCAACATCCTCATCAAGCTTACAAGCACGGTTTCCATCGTGTTTGCGGGGCTGATTGTGGCCGTTCACCTGCTGTAACCCCCATGCCGCGGCGCCGTTTGGCGCTGTGTGGATACCAGCCTTCCCCAGCGGAAAAGGCAGCCTTCCTTGCCGGAGGGCTGCCTTTTTCTGTGCCCGGCGCGCCGCCTGTGCGGCCCGCACGGGCGGAAAAGCGGGCCCGCCAGCCAAAGCATGCCCCCGGCCGTTTGGGGCAAACTGCGGCGGAAAAGGCCCGGCAGCCCGCCAGGGCCCGGCCGGGCTTTTTGCGTGCGCCGGGCGGCAAAATTGCCCGCCCAAACCCGATGTTTTCTTGCGTCAACACGCCCAAACCCGGTGTTTTTTGCGCCCGAACGCCGAAGGGCCAGGGGCGTTTTTCCTGTTTGGGCGCGCGCGGCGCGGGGCATACTTTGTTACAGCATGCGGCGCGCCTGCCGCACAAAAAGGGGGAAGGGCTGTGCGCACAAGGCTGTGTGTGGTGTTTGCGCTGTTTTTGGCCATCTTCGGCACGCTGGTGTGCAGCCTGGCGCTGGCCACCACCAACCGCGCCTGGGCCGCCAGCGCCAGGGCGCAAAGCGTGATAAGCCTTCGGCTGGACGAGGGCCGCGGCCATTTGTTCGACTGCAACTTCACCCCGCTCACCGGCACGCAGGCAGAGCCCTGGGCGCTGTACGCCCCCGGAAAGGCCAGCTACCGCCAGCTGTTCCGCGAGGTGGACAGCAGCCAGCGGGCCGATTTTTACAGCGGCATCCAGCGCGTGCAGCCGTTTTTGCTGCCCGCGTCGGAAAAGGCGGTGCAAAACGCCGCGCAGGCCTCCGGCACCGGCGCGCGCTATTTGTTCTACAAGCCGCTGCGCTATTATTCGTGCCCCATTGCGCCGCACCTGCTGGGCTACCTGAATTCCGACGGCGCGGGCGTCAGCGGGGTAGAGGGCGCCTTTGACGGGCTGCTGCGCGGCGGCTCTACGGCGCTGGATGTGGAATGCACCGTCACGGCGCAGGGCGGCTTTGCCCTGGGCACGCCGCCGCAGCTGGTAAAAACACAGGGCACCGGCGCGGGCGTGATGCTGGCGCTGGACGCGCGCATTCAGCGCCTGGCCGAGGGCATTGCCGCCGAAGAGATGGACAAAGGCAGCATTGTGGTGATGGAGACGGCCACCGGCCGCGTGCGCGCCAGCGTCAGCATGCCCACGTTCGACCCGCGGAACGTGGCCGCCTCGTTTGAAAACGAAAACGCGGCCCTCATCAACCGCAGCACGGCCGCCTTTGCCGTGGGCAGCGTGTTCAAGCCGCTGGTGGCGGCGGCCGCGCTGGACGCGGGCTTTTCCCCGGCGGAAAGCTACACCTGCACGGGCAGCATCACCCTGGGCGGGCACACCTACCGCTGCGCCGGGGGCACCGCCCACGGCACTGTGGACATGCGGCAGGCGCTGGCCGAAAGCTGCAACTGCTATTTTGTGGCCCTGGGCCAGCAGCTGGGGGGCGAGGCCATTCAGCTGGCGGCCCGGCGCGCGGGCTTTGGCACGGCCAGCGTGGTGGGCGGCACGCTTACTACCGCCTCGGGCGATGTGCCCAGCGCCCAGCTTTTGCAGGATAAGGGCGAGCTTGCCAACTTCAGCTTTGGCCAGGGCGCCTTTACGGCCACCCCGGTGCAAATTGCCGCGTTCACCGGCGTGTTTGCCAACGGCGGCACCTATCTTTCGCCCACGTTCACCGAGGCCATTGTGGACGAATACAGCCAAAGCGTCACGCAAAGCCTGTATGCGCCCGTGCAGCGCGGCGTGTGCAGCAGCGAGGCCGCGGCCCAGGTGCTGGACATGATGCGCACCGTGGTGACGGACGGCATTGGCTATGCCGCCCAGCCCGTGGCGGGCGGCGCGGCGGGCAAAACGGGCACGGCCCAGACGGGCCGCTATGCCCCGGACGGCACCGAGCTGGTGAACGCCTGGTTCACCGGCCTGTGGCCCAGCGAGGCGCCGCGCTATACCATCACGGTGCTGCTGGACGAAGGGGCCCATTCCTCCACCGACGCCGCGCGCATTTTTTCGCGCATGGCAAGCGCCCTGTATTCGCTGCAGGAAAAGCAGGGCTAGGCCGGAAGGGCGCGCACCGGCGCCGCGGGCCCGGCCGGGCCGCGCGCTGTGACTTTTTGCCAACAATGTGGTATCATTTTTCTTGCCAGCCGTGCGCAGGGCCGGGGCGCGGCAGGCGCCCGGCCGAATGCCGCCCCTTTTTGGGCGGCGGGGCGCGGCAGGCAAGGCGGCAAAGCGCGGCGCGCTTGCCGGAACAGACGGAGGGATGCTGCCATGACGGAAGAAGAACGCATTTTCAGCGGCGGGCTGTTTTCTTCGGAAGAGCCGGAGCTGGTGGAAAAAAAGCAACGGGCCCACCGGCTAAGCCGGGCCTTCAACGCGCTGTATGAAGAGGACGAGCAGGCCCGGCAGGCCATTCTGCGCCAGCTGCTGGGCGAGGTGGGCGAGGGCACGCTGATGCTGGGGCCCATCTGGTTCCACTACGGCTGCCACACCCGCGTGGGCAGCGGCTGCTTTATGAACTGCAATTTCACCGTGCAGGACGACGCGCCGGTTACCATTGGCAGCCATTGCAATTTTGGGCCCAACGTCACCATTGTCACGCCGCTGCACCCCATGCTGCCGGGCGAGCGGCGCGGCCTTGTGTGCGCAGACGGCAAAACGCGCTTTTTGTGCTATGCAAAGCCCGTGGAAATTGGCAGCGACTGCTGGTTTGGCGCCAACGTGGTGGTGTGCCCGGGCGTGACGGTGGGCCAGGGCTGCGTGATTGGCGCGGGCAGCGTGGTAACGCGGGATATTCCGCCCAACAGCTTTGCCGCGGGCGTGCCGGCGCGCGTCATCCGCCCCATTACCCAGCAGGACGCCATTGCAAACATTTTTCCAGAGCTGTATTGAAAACGCGCCCTCCCTCAGGGCAAAAAAGCCCCCGCCTGCCAAAACCGGCCAGGCGGGGGCGCTTTTCTGTTTTGTGCGGCGTCACAGCTTTTTGCGCAGGGCGGCAAGGTCTTGCGGGCGCTCGGCCCAGTTTTCCACATAGCCGCAGCCGGTGCAGATATATTTCGAAATCAGCACCTTTTCGCCCAGGTGCAGGCCCAGGTAGGCGTTGCCGCCGCGGGCAAACAGCCACTGCGAGGCGGGCACATGCACAATTTGCGTGCAGCCGCATTTGGGGCAGGCGTGTGTGCGTTTCATAGGGCCTAAAACTCCTTGCTTTCCAGAATGCGCACGCTGATGCGGTAAGAGAGATACACGCACGCGGCCACCAGCGCCAGCACGGCGGCGGCCACCAGCACCCAGGGCACGGCGTCAAAGTTCAGGCCATCCAGCCACGGGCCCCAGTACGAAATGGTGGGGAAGATGGCAATGAAGGGAACAACAAAGGTAAGCGTCATGGGCAGCCGCGCCTTTTCCACGCCCATTTTATAAAACAGCGGAATGTCCACAGCCACCATCAGGGAATAAATCACCAGCACGGCCGCGCCGCCGCCAAAGCCCGCCAGGAATATCTCTGCATTGCTTTGGCCATCGGCAAACAGCAGCAGCTCCAGCCCGTATGCCAGCACGGCGGAAACCAGCGTCACGCACGCCATGGCGCCATAGTACATGGCATAGCGCGCGCGGGCCAGCTGGCGCGCGGTGATGTTCATGGTGCAGGCATAGCCGTTCCAATGGCACATATCGTCCAGCGAAAAGGCCGAAAGCATGCCCATCATCGTCACCATCACCATCATGGAGGGCAGCATGCTCATGGTTTTCATCGCAAAGCCCAGCACCACATACATGGCCAGCACCAGGCCCATCTGGCGCACAAGGTAGCTGCGCAGGCCATACCAGTCTTTCAAAATCAGGCCGCGCATCACATGGGGTTTGTTCATTTGCGCTCACCGCCCTTCGCAAAAAATGTCATAATGTCGTCAATGCGGGCGGCCTCCAGCACGGCGCCGGGGTTGGCGCGGCGCACTTCGGGGGCGTTGTCCACCAGCACCTGGGTGTCAAAGCGGCTTTCCTGCACGCCCAAAATGTGCGCCGCCGCCAGCGCGCTTTGCCCGCCGCGCGCGCATTTCACCACCGCAAATTTTTCCAGCATTTCATCTTTCGGCAGCTCGAACACAATTTGCCCCTCGTGAATGAACACAATGTAATCGGCCACTTTTTCCAAATCGGACGTGATATGGCTGGAAAGCAGAATGCTGTGCTGTTCGTCCTGAATAAATTCCAAAAACAGGTCCAGCATTTCGTTGCGCACCACCGGGTCCAGCCCGCTGGTGGCCTCGTCCAGCACCAAAAGGCGCGGGTGGTGGGCCAGCGCGGCGGCAAAGGCCAGCTTTACGCGCATGCCGCGCGAAAATTCTTTATAGGGCTTTTTCTCCGGCAGGGAAAAGCGGCGGCAAAGCTGGGCATACAGCGCGCCGTCCCACGTGGGGTGCACCAGGCGCATTACGCCCGCCACCTCTGCCGTGGTAAAGGTGCTGGAAAAGAAGGACCCCTCCATCACCACGCCCACATGGGCGTTTGCGGCGTGGCTTTTGCGCGTGACGGGCTGGCCCAGCACGGTAATTTCGCCCGCATCTGCATGAATCAGGCCCAAAATAGCCTTCAGGGTGGTGGTTTTGCCCGCGCCGTTTTCCCCAATGAAACCCACAATAGAGCCCTGCGGCACGCTGAAATTCACGTTGCGCAGGCTGAAGCCCGCGTAATGCTTTTCCAGCCCGCGCACGGTGATGCTGTTTTCCATAGTTATTCTCCTTCTAACACAAGTTCCAGCATTTCGCGCACTTCGCTGTCTGTCACGCTGCCCTGGCGGGCGGTGTCCACCGCGCCGCGCAGCGCCTGCTCGGTGCGGCGCAGCGCCTCTTCGCGCAGCAGTTCGGCGTTTTGCGCCGCCACAAAGCTGCCCTTGCCGGTGACGGTTTCAATAAAGCCGTCGCGCTCCAGCTCTTCATAGGCGCGCTTGGTTGTGATGACGCTGATGCGCAGTTCCTTTGCCAGAAGGCGCATGCTGGGCAGGGCGTCCCCCGCCTGCAGGGCCCCGGAAAGAATCTGGTTCTTGATTTGGGCGGTAATTTGCTCGTAAATGGGCTTGCCGCTCGTGTTTTGAATGATGATGTCCATAGAGCACTCCTAAAATCGTATATATACGATATACACAATATAACGCCATAGATACACATTGTCAAGGGGGAAGGCAAAAAATTTTTGGGGCCTGTTTTCTGCGGGCCAAAGGGGGCAAAAAGGCGGCCGCCCCAAAACGGGGCGGCCGCCGGAAAACAGGCAAGCGCCGCGGGCGCGGGGCCGTTGCAAGCCCCTGCGCCGCCGCAAGCGCAGCGCCCGTGCCCGCCGTGTGCACCGGCTGGCCGGCGCAGGCGCCGCGGGCCCTGGCGGGCGCCGTGCGGGGCTTGCCTGCGCGGGCAATGGGCCGCGCGGGGCGCTTTACACATAGAACAAAAGCTCGCTGCAGGTGGGCATGGGCCAGTATTCGCGGGCCACCGCGCCCTCCAGCGCGTCGGCCGCGGCGCGCGCGGCGCCCATGGCGGGCACCACCTGCTGCGCACAGGCAAAGGCCTGCTGTTCAAAGCTGCCCTGCAGGCCGCCGCGCGCGCTGGCCAGCGCCTGCCGGGCGCGCAGCACTTCGGCCAGCCGGGCGCTCACCTCCTGCGCCAGGGCCTTTTCGGTGTCTGCGGGCACACCGGCGGCCGCCTTGGCGGCGGCTGCCTCGGCCAGCTGGCGCGAATACGCCACGCCCGCGGGCAGCACAAGGCGCGCCAGCATATCCAGCATGGTGTCTGCCTCAATGCGGATGGTTTTGGCATATTCCTCAAAGGCAATCTCTTTGCGGGCGCGCACCTCGCTGGCCGAATACACGCCGTGGCGGGCAAACAGGGCCAGGTTCTTTTCCGCGTCAAAATGCGCAAAGGCCTCCGGCGCCGTGCGCAGGTTTAAAAGGCCGCGCCGTTCGGCCTCGGCGGGCCATTCGGGGCCATAGCCGTTGCCGTTGAACAAAATGCGGCTGTGGGCGCGCAGCTCGCGCCGAATCAGCTGCGGCAAAGCGGTGCCCAGCGCGGGCGCGGCCTCCAGCTCGCTGGCATATGCGGCCAGGGCGTCGGCCACGGCCGTGTTCAGCATCACGTTGGTGCAGGCCAGGTTCTGGCTTGCGCCCGGCATGCGGAACTCGAACTTGTTGCCCGTGAAGGCAAAGGGCGAGGTGCGGTTGCGGTCTGACGTGTCCACCGGGATGGGCGGCAGGGCCAGCACGCCCATGTCCATCTGGCCGCGCGGGCCGCTTTCGGTGTGGCGCCCGCTCATCAGCTCTTCCACCACGGCCTGCAGCTCGTCGCCAATATACACGCTTACAATGGCGGGCGGCGCCTCGTTGGCGCCCAGGCGGTGGTCGTTGCCCGCGCTGGCCACCGAAATGCGCAAAAGGTCCTGGTTTTCATCCACCGCGCGCAAAACGGCTGTGAGAAACAGCAGAAACTGCGCGTTTTCACGCGGGGTTTTGCCGGGCTCCAGCAGGTTTTCGCCCTCGTCGGTGCAAAGGGCCCAGTTGTTGTGCTTGCCCGAGCCGTTCACCCCCTCAAAGGGCTTTTCGTGCAAAAGGCAGGCAAAGCCGTGGCGGTGCGCCACCTTTTTCAGCACCTCCATGGCAAGCTGGTTTGCGTCAATGGCAAGGTTGGCGGTGGTGAACAGGGGCGCCATCTCGTGCTGGGCCGGGGCCACCTCGTTGTGCTCGGTTTTGGCGCAGATGCCCAGCTTCCACAGCTCTTCGTCCAGCTCTTCCAGAAAGGCCTTCACCTTTGGGCGTATCGAGCCAAAGTAATGGTCCTCCAGCTCTTGCCCTTTGGGGGTGCGCGCGCCCAGCAGCGTGCGGCCGGTCAGCACAAGGTCCGGCCGTTTGGCGTACAGCTCTTCCGGAATCAGAAAATACTCCTGCTCGGGGCCCACGGTGGTGCTTACGCGCTTTGCCTGCTTGCCAAACAGCTGCAACACGCGCACGGCCTGGCGGCTTAAAGCGTCCATGCTGCGCAGCAGGGGCGTCTTTTTATCCAGAATTTCGCCCGTGTAGCTGCAAAAGGCCGTGGGGATGCACAGGGTGTTGTCTTTGATGAAGGCGTAGGAGGTTGGGTCCCACGCGGTGTAGCCGCGCGCCTCAAAGGTGGCGCGCAGCCCGCCGGAGGGGAAGGACGAGGCATCCGGCTCGCCCTTCACCAGCTCTTTGCCGGAAAATTCCATCTGCACGGTGCCGTCGCCCGCGGGCGAAAGAAAGGCGTCGTGCTTTTCCGCCGTGATGCCCGTCATGGGCTGGAACCAGTGGGTGAAATGGGTGGCGCCCTTCGAGACAGCCCAGTCCTTCATGGCGGCGGCCACCACGTCGGCCACGGCGGGGTCCAGCGCACGGCCCTCGCGGATGGTGGCGCACAGCGCGCGGTATACGTTTTTGGGCAGCCTGTCTCTCATGACGCTTTCGCTGAACACCATGCTGCCGAACAGCTCGGGAACTCTGCTCATGTTCAAAACCTCTTTTCTGTATTGCAAATTGACTCTGTATTGCAAATTGGCGCACGCCGTGCGCTTACCCCGTTGCCCCGCCGGCCTGCTGCGCCATGCGCAGAAAACCCTGCAAAACGGCCAGCCCGGCCCGGGCGCTTTTTTCCGGGTGAAACTGGCAGCCCAGCACGCGGCCGCTTTGCACGGCCGCGCACACGGGCCGCCCGCCGTATGAGATGTCGGCCAGGCGGCAGGCCGCCTGCGCGGGCTTTGCCTCGTAGCTGTGCACAAAATAACACTGCGCGCCCGGGCCTAGGCCCGCAAGGGGCGTGCCGGAAAAATCTTTGCGCCCGCCCGCGGGCTGCAGCGCGCACCAGCCAATGTTTGGCACCGGCTGGGGCGCGCCGTCCAGCGCCTGCGCGGGCAGGCGCTGCACCCGGCCGGGCACAAGGCCCAGCCCCGCGTGCGCGCCGCCCTCGCTGCTTTCCTCAAACAGCATCTGCATGCCAAGGCAAATGCCCAAAAGCGGCGTGCCCGCGCGCGCCTTTTCCACAAGCGGGGCGGCAAGGCCGCTTTCGCACAGCGCGGCCATGCCATCGGCAAAGGCGCCCACGCCCGGCAGCACCAGCGCCCCGGCCCGGCGCACCTGTTCGGGCGTTTGGGCCAGCTGCGGCTGCGCGCCCAGGGCGGCCAGCGCGCGGCACACGCTCAGCAGGTTGCTGCGCCCGTAATCTACCACAGTCACTCGCATGGCCGCACCTCCACCCCAAGGGCCGCAAGGCCCTGTTTCAGGCTTTGCACCGTCTGCGTGCCATAGTGCAGGGCGCTGGCCGCCGCCACGGCGGCCGCGCCCGCGTTGGCCGCCGCTGCGGCGTCTTCGGCGCCGGCCAGCCCGCCCGCGGCCACCACCGGCACGTCCACCGCCGCACACACGGCGGCAACTAGCTCTGTGTCCATGCCGCGGCGGCAGCCCTCGGCGTCCACGCTGGTCAGCAAGATCTCGCCCGCGCCGCGCTGCGCCCCCTCGGCGGCCCAGGCCACGGCGTCCCGGCCCGAATGCTCGCGCCCGTTGTCAAAATAGGCCTCCCAGCCGCCGCCGGGCCTGCGCTTTGCCTGCACGCTCAGCACCATGCACTGGCGGCCAAAGGCCTGCGCAATGGCCGTGATCAGCGCGGGCTGCTTCAGCGCCGCGGTGTTCACGGCCACCTTGTCGGCCCCGGCGCGCAGCAGCGCGCGCACGTCCTGCACGCTGCGCACGCCGCCGCCCGCCGTGACGGGAATGAACACGTCCGCCGAGGTGCGCTGCAAAATGCCGCTTAAATTGTTGCGGCCGTACAGGCTGGCCACGGTGTCCAGGTACAAAAGCTCGTCAATGCCCGCCTCGTAATAGCGCACGGCAAAATCGTGCGGGGCGCCCAGCTTGCGCAGCCCCTCGTACTGAATGCCCTTCACCAGGTGTTCGTCCTTCACGTCCAGCCGGGCAATCAGGCGTATCTTTTTTGCCATGCCTCACGCCTCCTGCGCGCCCGGCGCGCCAAAGCCGCACAGGCTTTCGCCCGCAAACGGCGTGTGGCGCAGGCTCCACTTGCCGTTTGCATACTGCCAGATGTGCGGCGAGCGAAAGCGGTCTGCCAGGTGCATAAAATAATCCAAATCCATCTGCGGCTGCTCAAAGCAATCTGCCGCGGCGCCAAACAGCTTTTTGTCAATGGAAAGGTACTCAAACACCTCTTTGGCAAAGCGCATGGGAAATTCGCCGTCAAACTTTTTGCACAGCGCCACGCCCTCTTCGCGGGTAATTTCGTGGTTGCGAATCTCCTGCGCGGCGTCGTAGGTGCAGCGCCCAATGCCGTATTTGATGTAGGTGGTGTAATAGAAAAAGTCGTCTATTTTATCGTCAATGGAGTTGTATTTCGAATAGGTGCCCACGGTGCGCTCGGGGCTGGGCATGAAGCCGCCGTGCTCCACCGCATAGTAATAGGCGCCCTGCGGGTGCCAGCGCTCGTAATAGCCCATGTAGTGCACCTGAATGTGGTTTTTTTCCACGTCGCTGGTCTCGCAGGGAAGGTAGGCGGCAAGGTCCGCCTTGTCGATGTGAAAATCTTCCTCCAGCTGGCGCAGGCTGACGCCGCCCAGGTAGATGTGGTCAAAATCGTTGGTGGCAAAAAAGTGCTCGTCGCGCAGGGCCGATTCGTTGTCGGCAATGGGGTTGCCGAACTCGGCCTCGTTTTCGCCGTAAAACACCAGCGGAATGCCAAATTTGGCGGCCATTTTGGGCGCAAGCTGCTTTTGCCCCAAAATGAAGGGCTGAAACGGGTGAAACAGCACCTCGGTGGCAATGCGCGTCAAAAGCCGGTGCGTTTTGCCGCTGGGCGTGCACAGGTAGTTGTCAAACCCGGCGTGAATCCACGCCTGAAAGTTCTTCCAGCCCCAGGGCGTGTACATGTGCGGCGCCCAGGTGACGGTAAGCGGGTGCATGCCGTATTTGTATTTCAGCAGGTGCGCGGCGTAAAAGCTGTCCTTGCCGCCGCTGCCCGGCACCAGGCAGTCGTAGCTGCCGTCCGTCTTGCGGTAGCGCGCGCACAGCTCGCGCAGCTGCGCCTCGCGGGCGGCCCAGTCGATGGCCACCTCTTTGTCGCGGCAGGCGTGGCAGGCGTCGCACACGCCGTCCGGCTGGATGACCATGGTCTTTTTCTGCGAGCGGGGGGTGTGCTCAAACTCATAGCAGCTGTTCGGCTTCTGGTTGCTCATCACGCATTCTTTGCAAAACTGCACCTGCCGGGGCAGGCCAAAATAGGCCTCACGCTTTGCCTGCGGAATGTCCGGCGCGTACTTTGCATAGTCGATGGGGATATAGCGCGGCAGTTTTTCCATAGATGTCTCACTCTCTTTCCCTTATTGAAACCGGCGGCGTGCGCCGGGTTTCCCCTGGCCGGGCCGGGCTGGGCCCAAAAAAGAAAAGGCCCCTGCGGAAGGGGGCACGGGCCCCGTTCCGCAGGGCGCCTTTGCCCTGCTTTTTTGCCGGAAAGGCCTCAGGCCTCCCCGTATGTGTTCAGCACCGCCAGCGCGGCGTCGCGCAGCGAAATGCGCGCGTCCATGGCGCGCTGTTCCAGCGCGTGGTGCGCCTGCGCCTCTGTCATGCCGCAATAGCGCACCAGCGCGCACTTCGCGCGCGAAAGCGTGCGCATTTCGTCCAGCTTTTTCAAAAGGCGGCGGTTTTCCTGTTCCAGCTTTTCCGCCCGGGCGCGCGCCGCGCGCACCAGCCGCAGCGCAAAGGCCGCCTGCTGGGAAGAAAGCGGCTTTGCCAGCACAAACACGCCGTGCCGCTGCAGCCCGGCGGCCAGCTTTTCGGCCTGCGGCGCCGCCGCCAGCACCAGCACGTCCGCGCCCTTTGCGGCGCACTGTGCGGCAAATTCCTGGCCAAATTCATCGGGCAGCGGCGTGTTCACCACCACCAGCGCGGGCCGGGCTGTGCTGGCCGCCAGCATCCGGCGCGCCTCGCCGGCGTTTGCGGCCAGCTGTGCCTGCGCGGGCGGCGGGGCAAACATGGCGCGCAGTGGCTGCCACGCCTTTTCGCCGCTTACAATCAGCACGTCCGCCATGCGCGCTCACCTTCCTTTCCGTCGCGCAGTGCGCCCTGCGTTCAAATGCGGGGGAAGTAGTGCGCGGCCTCGTAGGCGGCGCGGTCGCCCGAGTACTCGTAGGCGTCAAATTCCTCCTGCTTGCAGGCAAGGTAAGTGTCCAGCAGCTTTTGCGGCAGCGCGCGGCGCAGAAACTCGCTTTGCCGCGCAGCGCCCAGCGCCTGCCCCAGCGAGGCCGGCAGCCGCGGCGCCGCGCCGCCGGCAAACAAATCGCCGTCCGCGGCCTCGGGCAGCGCCAGCCCGGCCAGCACGCCCTCAAAGCCCGCGCTTAACAGCAGCAGCGTGGCAAAATAGGGGTTGCACGAGGGGTCCGGGCTGCGCAGCTCGATGCGGCTGTCCTGCCCGGTGGCCGCGGGCACGCGCACCAGGCAAGAGCGGTTGTGGGGCGACCAGCTTACCGTGCCGGGCGCCTCGAAGCCGCCCAGCCGCGCGTACGAGCCGGGCAGGGGGTTTGTAAAGGGCATGCACTCGGCCGCGTGCGCCAGCACGCCCGCCAGAAAGGCCGCGGCCTTTTCGTTCGGGGCCTGGCAGAAGCCCTCGAACAGGTTGTGCCCGCCGAAAAACAGCGAGAGGTTGATGTGCAGCCCGCTGCCGCTTTTGTTCGCCAGGGGCTTGGGCGAAAACGAGGCAAACAGCCCGTTTTCCCGCGCGGTGGCCTTCACGGCCGTGCGCAGGGCCACCAGGTGGTCGGCCGCCGCCAGGGGCGAGGCGCAGCGGAAATCCACCTCGTTCTGGCCGGGGCCCTGCTCGTGGTGGCTGCGCTCGGGCTGCACGCCCATCTCTTCCAGCGCAAGGCATATCTGCCTGCGCACGTTTTCGCCCTTATCCAGCGGGGCAATGTCAAAATAGCCCGCCTCGTCGAACGGCGTGTGGGTGGGGCGGCCCTTTTCGTCTGTCTCGAACAGATAAAACTCGCACTCCGGCCCCACCAGAAAGGAATAGCCCTGGCGCAGCGCGCGCTGTTCCAGCTGGCCCAGCAGCCAGCGGCCGTCGCCCTCGAAGGGGCGGCCGTCCGGGTAGGTGATGTTGCAGAACACAAGGCCCACGCCGCTTTCGGCCGGCCGCCAGGGCAGCACGGTGAAGGTGGACAGGTCGGGCCGCAGCAAAAGGTCCGAGCGGGCCACCCCGCCAAAGCCCGCAATGGCCGAGGCGTCAAAGGCCACGCCGTGCTCCAGCGCGTGGCCCAGCTGGCTGGCCATCACGGCAATGTTTTTCTGCACGCCGAAAATGTCGCAGAAGGCCAGGCGGATGAATTTGATGTCGTTTTCCTCAAGAAACTCCAGCGTTTCGCGGGCGGTGCTGTCCATAAGGGCGCCTCCTTGTTTGATGCGGGCCGTGCAGCCCGGATATTTTGCTTACACCAGCAGCGTGGCCCGCGCGCCCAAAAGCGCGCTGTGCGATTGCAAAAGCGGGCGGATGGTGCCCTGCACAAAGGCCTGCGTCTGCCCGGCCGCGCGGCCGGTAAAGCGCGCGGGGTCCAGCAGGGCCTCCAGCTCCTGGCGGCTTGTGCCGAAGGCCCCGTCTGCGCAGATATATTCCAGCAGCGGGTTTTCCGCGCCCTCTTCCTTCACGGCGCGCGCCGCGCGCTGGCTGTATACGCGCAGCTTTTCGTGCAGCTCCTGCCGGTCGCCGCCGCGCTTCACGGCGTCCATCAAAATGTTCTCGGTGGCCATGAAGGGCAGCTCGGCCATCACCCGCGCGCGAATCACCTTCGGGTACACCACAAGGCCGTCGCACACGTTCAGCATAATGTCCAGAATGCCGTCCACCGCCAGGAAGGCCTCGGCCATGGCAATGCGCTTGTTGGCGGAATCGTCCAGCGTGCGCTCAAAGCCCTGCGCGCCCGCGGTGAGGGCGGGGTTCAGGCAATCTGCCATCACATAGCGCGCCAGCGCGCAAATGCGCTCGCACCGCATGGGGTTGCGCTTGTACGGCATGGCGGACGAGCCAATCTGCCCCGCCTCGAAGGGCTCTTCCATCTCTTTAAAGCTTTGCAGCAGGCGAAGGTCGGTTGCAAACTTCATGCAGCTTTGGGCAATGCCGCTTAGCACGTTTGCCACCATGGCGTCCCACTTGCGGCTGTATGTTTGGCCGCACACGGGCACCGTGCCCGAAAAGCCAAAGGCCTTGGCAATGCGCGCGTCCACCGCGTCCGCCTTGGCCTCGTCGCCGTCAAACAGCTCCAGAAAGCTGGCCTGCGTGCCCGTGGTGCCCTTGCAGCCCAAAAAGGGCAGGTTTTGCAGGCGGTGCTCCAGCTCCTGCTGGTCCAAATACAGCTCATACAGCCACAGGCTGGCGCGCTTGCCCACGGTGGTAAGCTGCGCGGGCTGGTAGTGGGTGTAGGCCAAAGCGGGCAGGGCCGCATAGCGCTGGGCAAAATCTGCCAGCAGCTGCATGGTGCTCAGCAGCTTTTTGTGCAAAAGCGCCAGCGCGTCGCGCATGATAAGAAGGTCGGTGTTGTCGCCCACATAGCAGCTGGTGGCCCCCAGGTGAATGATGCCCTTCGCGCCTGGGCACTGCAGGCCATAGGCGTACACATGGCTCATCACATCGTGGCGGCACTGCGCCTCGCGGCGCATGGCGTCCTCGTAGTTCACATCATTGATATGGGCCTTCAGCTCGGCTATCTGCCCGTCGGTGATGGCAAGGCCCTCGGCCTGCTCGGCCTCGGCCAGGGCCACCCACAGCCTGCGCCAGGTGCGGAACTTGTGCTCTTCCGAAAACAGGTGCTGCATCTCGCGGCTGGCATAGCGGGTGGAAAACGGGCTTTGGTAAACATCGCGCGGCATATCGGCGTGCTCCTTTCCATGGCAACAAAAGGCTGGCACCCTGCGGGGCAGGGGCGTGCAAAAACGGAAAAAGGCGCCACGGGCCCCTTGCCCACAGCGCCTTTGCCGTGTTGACAACAGCATGATACCACTTGCCCCGCCCAGCGTCAAGGCCCGGGCGCGCCGCGGCGCGAAGTTTTTGAAATTTGCACAAAATGTGTTCTGCGCAGGCACAGATGTTTGCGAAAGACGCAAAAAACGCGCCGCATTCCTTGACACAGGGCGCGGCGGCGTGCTATCATCCAAAACAGAACAAAGGTGTTCATGCCCCGCTGCGGGCCCTGCTTGGGCGCGCGACGCGGGCGTGGGCGCCTTTCTTTTTTTGCATCTGCGCGCGGCGGCGGGCAGGTGGGGAAGGGGCGCTGGCCATGCAAAGGGAAGGGCAGGTGCGCATTCCGTCGGGGTGCGCGGTATTCGGGGTGTTTGCGCAGGACGGCGCGCGCGTGCCGGGCGACGTGCCCATGCGCGCCATTGCGGCCATGCGCGCCCGCTCGAACGGGCTGGGCGGCGGCTTTGCGGGCTATGGCATCTACCCGGAATACAAACAATATTACGCGCTGCATGTGTTCTATGACGACGCCGCGGCCCGCGCCGGGTGCGAGGCGTATCTGGAGCGGCACTTCGACATCATCAACCTTTCCAAAATTCCCACGCGCGCGGTGCCGGGCGTGACGGACGCGCCGCTGATTTGGCGCTATTTTGTGGCCCCGCTGCCCCACAAGCTGGAGGACAGCCGCCTGGACGAGGCCGAATATGTGGCGCGCCGCGTTATTTTTGCCAACAGCGCCGTGCGGGGCGCATATATCTTTTCCTGCGGGCGCAACATGGGGGTGTTCAAGGCCGTGGGCTACCCCGAGGACGTGGGCCGCTTTTACCGGCTGGACGAATACGCCGGCTATGCCTGGACGGCGCACGGCCGCTACCCCACCAACACGCCGGGCTGGTGGGGCGGCGCGCACCCGTTTGCGCTGCTGGGCCTCTCGGTGGTGCACAACGGCGAAATCTCCTCGTATGACGCAAACCGGCGCGCCATCGAGATGCACGGCTATCAGTGCAGCCTGCTTACCGACACCGAGGTCATCACCTATATCCTCGATTATCTGGTGCGCCGCCAGGGCCTGACGCTGGAAGAGGCGGCCCATGTGATTGCCGCCCCCTTCTGGGGCACCATTGCCGCCCTGCCGCCCGGGCAGCAGCGGGAATACACATATTTGCGCCATGTGTTTTCCAGCCTGCTGGTGACGGGGCCGTTTTCCATTCTGGTGGGCTTTGAGGGCGGCATGATGGCGCTGAACGACAGGCTGAAGCTGCGCAGCATGGTGGTGGCGCAGCGCGGCAGCATGTTTTACGCCGCCAGCGAAGAGGCCGCCATCCGCACGGTGGCCCCGCAGCTGGATACCCTGCGCGCGCCGCGCGGCGGCGAGCCGGTGATTGTGCGGCTGAACAAGGGGGTGCAGCTATGACACCGCGGTGGATTGGCCCGCGCTTTGCCGTGCTGCGCAGCGCGGCGTGCGTGCAGTGCGGCGTGTGCGCAGAGCAGTGCGCCCACGGCGTGCACCAAACGAACCCGAAAACGGGCGCCCTGACGGCCGACGCCGCCAGGTGCGTGAACTGCCAGCGCTGTGTGGCGTGCTGCCCCGTGGGCGCTTTGCAGATAGCGCCCGCGGCCAACCGCTTTGGCAGCGGCCCGGTGTGGGGGCAAAGCGCCCTGGAAGAGGTGTACCGCCAGGCGCAGACGGGCGGCGTGCTGCTGAGCGCATGGGCAGCCCCCGCGCCCTGCCGGTGTATTGGGACAGCCTGGTGCTGAACGCCTCGCAGGTTACAAACCCCTCCATAGACCCCCTGCGCGAGCCCATGGAGACGGCCGTCTACCTGGGCAAGCGGCCCGCCGCGGTGCGGCGCACGGCCGCCGGCGCGCTGGACACCACCCTGCCGCCGCACCTGCTGGCAAAGACGCCCATTCTGTTTTCGGCCATGAGCTACGGCGCCGTCAGCTACGGCGTGCACAAGGCGCTGGCCCTGGCCGCGCAGAGGCTGGGCACCTATTACAACACCGGCGAGGGCGGCCTGCACGAAAGCCTGTATGAATATGGGCAAAACACCATTGTGCAGGTGGCCTCGGGCCGCTTTGGCGTGCACCGGGCATACCTGGAGGCCGGCGCCGCCATTGAAATCAAAATAGGCCAGGGCGCAAAGCCGGGCATTGGCGGGCATTTGCCGGGCGCCAAAATACAGGGCAGCGTGGCCGAAACGCGCATGGTGCCGCCCGGGGTGGACGCCATCAGCCCGGCGCCGCACCACGACATCTATTCCATAGAAGACCTCAGCCAGCTGGTGTATTCGCTGAAAGAGGCCACCGGCGGCCGCAAGCCGGTGATGGTGAAGGTGGCGGCGGTGCACAACATTGCGGCCATTGCCTCCGGCATTGCGCGCAGCGGGGCGGACATCATTGAAATAGACGGCTTTTGCGGCGGCACGGGCGCCGCGCCCGCGCGCATCCGCGACAACGTGGGCATTCCCATCGAGCTGGCGCTGGCCGCGGTGGACACCCGCCTGCGCGAAGAGTGCATCCGCGACGAGGTGTCGGTGGTGGTGTCCGGCAGCATCCGCTCGTCCGCAGACGCGGCAAAGGCCATTGCCCTTGGGGCGGACGCCGTCTCCATCGGCACGGCGGCGCTTTGCGCGCTGGGCTGCCACATGTGCCGCGCGTGCCACACCGGGCTGTGCAGCTGGGGCATTGCCACGCAGGCGCCGCATCTGGCCGCGCGGCTGGACGCCGAGGCGGGCGCGCAGCGCCTTGTAAACCTGGTGACGGCGTGGACGAACGAGCTGAAAGAGCTGATGGGCGGCATGGGCATCAATTCCATCGAGGCGCTGCGCGGCAACCGGCTGGCGCTGCGCGGCGTGGGGCTGAACGAAAGAGAGCTGGGCGTGCTTGGCGTGAAGCACGCGGGCGAAAACTGAGGGAGTGACGGAACATGCTGACGGCAATTACAGGCGTGAACTGGGGCGACGAGGGCAAGGGCCGCATGGTGGACCTTCTGAGCCAAAACTATGACATTGTGGTGCGTTATCAGGGCGGCAACAACGCCGGGCACACGGTGGTGAACGAAAAAGGGCGCTTTATTTTGAACCTGCTGCCCTCGGGCGTGCTGCGCGAGGGCGTTGTGAACGTGATGGGGCCCGGCATGGTGGTGGACATTGCCCACCTGTGCAAAGAGCTGCAAAGCCTTGCCGCGGCCGGCGTGGCCCTTTCGCCGCAGCGGCTGAAGCTGAGCGACAGGGCCGTTGTGTGCCTGCCATACCATGTGCAGCAGGACTGCCTGGAAGAGGCGCGCCTGGGCGACGCAAAGTTTGGCTCTACCCGGCGCGGCATTGCGCCCGTGTACGGCGATAAATACCTGAAAAAAGCCATCCGCGTGGGCGATTTGCTGGACATGCAGGCTCTGAAGCCGCGCCTTGCGGCCATTGCCCAGTGGAAAAGCCTCACCTTCACCGGCGTATACGGCGCGCCGCCCATTGATTTTGACGCGCTGTGGGCCTGGGTGCAGGAATATGGCGAACAGGTGCGGCCCTATATCTGCGATGTAAGCGAATATCTGGACGCCGCGGCCGCCCAGGGCAAAAACATTCTGTTCGAGGCGCAGCTGGGCGCCTTGCGCGACATCGACTTCGGCATCTACCCCTACACCTCGTCTTCGCCCACGGTAAGCGCCTATGCCCCGGTGGGCGCGGGCATCCCCGGCCGCAGGCTGGACCAGGCCATTGGCGTGATGAAGGCCTATTCCACCTGCGTGGGCGAGGGGCCCTTTGTGTGCGAACTGCACGGCGAAGAGGCGCGCGCGCTGCGCGAGGCGGGCGGCGAATACGGCGCGGCCACGGGCCGCCCGCGGCGCGTGGGCCCGTTTGACGCGGTGGCCAGCCGCTATGGCGTGCGCATGCAGGGCGCCAGCCAGCTTGCGCTTACCAAGCTGGACGTGCTGGGCGGCTTTGAAACGCTGCGCGTGTGCACCCATTACGTGGTGGACGGCCAGCGCACAGACCGCTTTCCCGCAGGGGAAAGGCTGCTGCGCGCAAAGCCCGTGTACGAGGCCGTGCCCGGCTGGGGGTGCGACATCTCCGGCTGCCGCACCTGGCAGCAGCTGCCCGCCGCAGCGCAGCGCTATGTGCAAATGCTGGAAGAGGCCGTGGGCTGCCGTGTGCGGTACATTTCCGTGGGCCCGGCGCGCGAGGCCTGCCTGGTGCGCGGGTGCTAAGCGAAGGCGCAGCTGCCGGTTTTTATACAAATGACGAATTTTTTTGTAAAATAGTTCCTTTTTTCTAACAAAAAAGGAATATCCCTCGCGCGGCAAAATGTGTATGATAGATAGGAGGTGCGCAGCATGCTGTTGGATGCAAGAGAAGAATACCCGCAGGGGTTGAACGCCGCCATCCGTACGGCGGCGCGGCGCGGCCCGGTGGAAGTGTACGGCGTGTGCGGCCAGCGCTATTTGGGCGCGGGGCTGGAAGAGGGCCAGGTGGGCATCACGGGCACGCCGGGCAACGCGCTGGGCGCGTATCTGTGCGGGGGCAGGCTGTTTGTGCACGGCAACGCGCAGGACGCCGTGGGCGACACCATGGACGGCGGGCGCATTGCGGTGGACGGCATGGTGGGCGACGCCGCAGGTTATGCCATGCGCGGCGGCGAAATTTATGTGCGCGGCAGCGCGGGCTACCGCGCGGGCGTGCATATGAAGGCCTACGGCACAAAGCAGCCGGTGCTGGTAATTGGCGGGCAGGCGGGCAGTTTTCTGGGCGAATACCAGGCGGGCGGCACCATTGTGGTGCTGAACCTGGGCACGGAAAACAGCGCCCCGGCCGGGCGCTTTTGCGGCATGGGCATGTACGGCGGAAAAATTTACCTGCGCGGCAAGGTGCTGGTGCCAGACCTTTCCGACAGGCTGGTGTGCCGCCCGGCCACACAGCAGGATATGGACGCCGTGGCCCCGGCGCTGCAGGCGTTCTGCGGGCTGTTTGGGCTGCAGCAGGCCAGCTTGTACGCTTCGCCGTTCCATGTGCTGCAGCCAAACGGGGCCAACCCCTACCGCCAGCTGTACACCCCGCTGTAAGGCGCGGCCGCGCACGGCACGCAGCGGCCTGCGCGCACCAAAGCGAAAGCACGGGAAAGGAGCGTGATGCGCCATGTGCGGCATCATTGGGTTCACAGGGCGGCGCGGGTGCGCCGGTTTTTTGCTGGAAGGGCTGGAGCGGCTGGAATACCGCGGGTACGATTCGGCGGGCGTTGCCTTTGCACGCCCGCAGGGGCTTGTGCTGGAAAAGGCGGTGGGCCGCATTGCCAACCTGCGCACGGTGGTGGAAAAAAGCAGAGAGGACGCGTTTGCAGGCATTGGCCACACGCGCTGGGCCACGCACGGCTGCCCCAGCATAGAAAACGCGCACCCGCACTGCGACGCCGCGCGCACCGTGGCCGTGGTGCACAACGGCATTATTGAAAACTACGGCCTGCTGAAAGAACAGCTGCAGCGCCAGGGCGTGCGCTTTGTGTCCGAGACAGACACCGAGGTGATTGCCCAGCTGCTGGGCTTTTATTACGACACCGACATGCCCACCACGCTGCGCCGGGTGCTGCCCATGCTGGAGGGCTCGTATGCGCTGGGCGTGCTGGACGCGCGCGCGCCGGGCACGCTGTACTGTGCGCGCAGGCGCAGCCCGCTGCTGATTGGGCAGGGCGAGGGCGAAATGTACATTGCCAGCGACGTGGCGGCCCTGGTGGAGCACACGCGCACGGTGTACCCCATGGAAGAGGACACCATTGCCGCCCTTACGCCGCAGGGCATGCAGGTGTGCACGCTGGAGGGCCGGGCCGTCTGCCTTGCGCCCATGCACATCACATGGGACGCCGCGGCCGCGCGAAAAGGCGGCTATGCGCACTTTATGCTGAAGGAAATTTGCGAGCAGCCGCAGGTGCTGCAGGACACGCTGGAACATTATGCCGACCTTGCCCGCGGGTGCATTCGCCGCGAGGCCATGCCCTTTACGCCCGAACAGGCCAGGGCCCTTTCCGAGGTGACCATTGCCGCCTGCGGCACGGCCTACCACGCGGGCATGATGGGCAAGGCGCTTTTGGAAAAGCTGGCGGGCGTGCGCACCACGGCCGAAATTGCCAGCGAATACCGATATGCGCCGGTGTGCGACGGCGCGCCGGAAAACGCCGTGTTTCTGGCGGTGAGCCAATCTGGCGAGACGGCCGACACGCTGGCCGCTTTGCGCAAGGCCAAGGCGCAGGGCATGCGCACCATTGCCATGTCCAACGTCATTGGCGCCTCCATCGCGCGCGAGGCGGGCACCGTGGTGTACACCCTGGCCGGGCCCGAAATTGCCGTGGCCTCCACCAAGGCATACCTGGCGCAGGTGCTGCTGTTCGAGCTGATTGCGCTGGACCTGGCCCACCTGCGCGGCCGCCTGACGGACGCCCAGCTGAAAGAGGCCCTGGCCGAGCTGGGCCGCCTGCCGGAACAGGCGGCCGCCATTCTGGCGCGGCGCGAAGTGGTGGAAAGCTTTGCCCGGCGCAACCGCGCCTGCCACGACGTGTTTTTCATTGGCCGCCTGATGGATTACACCACCTCGCTGGAGGCTGCGCTGAAGCTGAAAGAGGTGTCTTACCTGCACAGCGAAGCCTACGCCGCGGGCGAGCTGAAGCACGGCACCATTGCCCTGATTGACGAAGAGACGCTGGTGGTGGGCATTGCCACCCAGCCGGAAATTCTGGAAAAAACCTACGCCAACCTGCAGGAGGTGCACGCCCGCGGGGCCTATCTGCTTTTGATCGGCACGCCGCCGCGCACGCTGGTGGCGCCGGATTGCGAGGTGTGGAGCATGGAGGGCGCCTCGTGGCGCACGGCCCCGCTGCTTGCCACCATCTATGCGCAGCTGCTGGCCTATTACACGGCGCTGCAGCACGGCTGCGACATCGACAAGCCGCGCAACCTTGCAAAAAGCGTGACGGTGGAATAAAATAGAAACGGCCGCCGGGCCCGGGCCCGGCCAGGCAGGGAAAGGAAGCGAGCAAGCAATGCTGAAAGAAGATCTCAGGCAGGACGTAGAGGCCCGCGTGGCCTTTTTGAAAAAAGCGCTGGCGCAGGCGGGCGCCAAAGGGTTTGTGTACGGCAACTCTGGCGGGAAGGACTGCACCCTTGTGGGCATTCTGTGCAAGCTGGCGTGCGAAAACACCTTTGGGGTGTGCATGCCGTGTTCGTCCAGCCAGAACTACGGGCGCGATTTGCGCGACGGCATGCTGGCGGCCAGGGCCTTCGGCATCGAAACCGTAACGGTGGACCTTAGCCAGACAAAAGACGCGCTGATGGCCGCCGTGACGGCCGCGCATCCCGTGGCGGAAAACGCCGCCGTGAACGTGGCCCCGCGCCTGCGCATGGCCACGCTGTACGCCGTGGCCCAAACGCGCGGCGCGCTGGTGGCGGGCACGGGCAACCGCAGCGAGCGCTACCTAGGCTATTTTACCAAGTGGGGCGACGGCGCCTGCGACGTGAACCCCATTGCAGATTTAACCGTGCGCGAGGTGTATAAGCTGCTGCGCTACCTGCACGCGCCCGAGCCCATCATCAACAAACAGCCCTCGGCGGGCCTGTTTGAAGGGCAGACGGACGAGGCCGAGATGGGCGTGCGCTACGACGAGGTGGACGAGGCCCTGCTGTGCGGCGCGCCCATGCCCGAAAAGGCGCAGCGCATGCACGCCGCCAGCGCCCACAAGCTGCGCATGCCCCTGGCCTACGGCGAGGACGGCTGACAGGCCCCGCGCCGTGCGCACACAATAAAAAAGCCCCTGCAAAGCAGGGGCTTTTGCTTTTATCTGTTACAGGGCAGCGGGCTCTGCGCCCAAGTTCCGGCTTTGGGGGCGGGGGCGCCTTTCAGGGCGCGTCTTTCTGCCACTCGCCCAGCAGGGCGGCGGCCTGTTTGGCCATGCGCTTCAGCTCTTTGTTGGGGCGCCCGGCCGCCGTGCGCGCAAAGGCCAGCAGCGCCTGCACCGTGTGTTCCAGCTCGGCCTGGGCGGCGCCTGTGCGCCCGGGCGCCTGCGCCGCCTGGCGCGGCACGGGCCCTGCCTCGTACACATACCGCCCGGCGGCAAGGTCGTAGCATGCGCCGCTGTAGGGGGCGTTGGCGCTGTAGCCGTGCTCGTTTTGCAGGCATGCGGCAAACTGTGTGCAGCTGGCGTCGTCGCCGTGGTTTACAAACACGTGCGCGGGCTTGGGGGCCACGCCGCCCAGCCAGCGCAGAAGGCCGTTTTTATCCGCATGGCCGCTGACGCCCGCCAGCGTGCAGATTTCGGCGTTCACGGCAATGTCCTCGTCAAAAATGCGCACCTGCCGCGCGCCCTCCACCAGGGCGCGCCCCAGCGTGCCCTCGGCCTGGTAGCCCACGAACAGCACGGTGTTGCGGCTGTCCCACAGGTTGTGTTTCAAATGGTGGCGGATGCGCCCCGCGTCGCACATGCCGCTGGCGGACAAAATAACCTTTGGCCGCTTGTCGGCGTTGATGGCCTGCGATTCCTCTTTCGAAAGGCTCATGGTCAGGCCGCTGAACCAAAGCGGGTTGATGCCGCGCTCTACCAGGGCGCGGGCCTCGGGGTCCAAATCGGAGGTGGGGCACTGCAAAAAGATGCTGGTGGCCTCGTTGGCAAGCGGGCTGTCCACATACACGGGGAAGCCGTCGTGCCCCTTCACAAGTCCCTTTTCTTTAATTTCGCGGATGAAGTACAGCATTTCTTGGGTGCGGCCCACGGCAAACGACGGAATTACCACCGTGCCGCCGCGGCCCAGCGTGCGCTGCAGCACCTGCGTAAGGGCGCCGATGGAATCGGGCCGCTCGCCGTGCGTGCGCGTGCCGTAGGTGGATTCCAGCACCACATAATCGGCCTGCTGCACGGGCTGCGGGTCGTTGATGATGGGCTGGTTGGTGTTGCCCACGTCGCCGCTGAAGACAATTTTTTTCTTCACGCCGCCCTCGCTCAGCCACAGCTCGGCCGCGGCCGAGCCCAGCAGGTGGCCAATGTCGGTAAAGCGCAGCGCCACGCCCTCGGCCACGGGAATGGCCTTGCCGTAGGCGCACGGGCGCAGCTGCGAAAGCACGCCCTCGGCGTCGGCCAGCGTGTACAGCGGCTGCGGCTCGGGCCGCCCGGCCCGGCGCGCCTTGCGCGCTTTCCACTCGGCCTCGCTCTCTTGAATATGGGCGCTGTCGCGCAGCATAATCTGGCACAGGTTGCAGGTGGATTCTGTGGCATACACCGGGCCCCGAAAGCCGTTTTTGTACAAAAGCGGCAGGTGGCCGGAATGGTCGATGTGCGCGTGCGTCAGCACCACAAAATCCAGCTCGCCGGGGGCCAGGGGCAAAGGCGCGTTTTCAAAGGGGTTCGTGCCCTGCTCCATGCCGCAATCTACCAGGAAATTGCACCCGCCCACCTGCACCAGCGTGCAGCTGCCTGTCACCTCGTGCGCGGCGCCAAGAAACGTCACCTTCATGCAATCACTCCCATTGGCCGGCCGGCGGGCCGGCTTTTTCTTTTATTGTAGCACACAGGCCCGGCGCGGGAAAGAAGAAAATGCCCCTAACGCGCCCGTGCGGCCTGCGCCAGGCACACTTCAAAGCCCAGCTCGCGCAGCATGCCGGTGCCCACGTCCTCTTTGCGGCAGCCGCCTGCTTTGCAAAAGCCGTTCTTGCGGTAAAAGGCAAGGGCAGGGGCGTTGGTGTCCACAACAAAAAGGCGCAGATACTGCGCGCCCTGCCCCGCGGCAAGCGCCATGGCGGCCCGCAGCGCCCGGCTGCCCAGCCCCGTGCGCTGGCAGGCTGGGGCCACGGCCAGGCGGGCCAGATACAGCGCCGGGGCCGCCGGGGCCTGCCAGCCCATGGCCGCGGCCGCGGCTTCGTCCCGGTAAAGGGCAAAGGCGGCTTTGGGCGCGCCGCCCTCTTCCAGCACGAAAAGCCGCCCGGCCCGGATATCGCCGGGCAGGCACACACAGGGGTACACTTCGTCCCAAATGGCAAGGCCCTGCCGGGCCATTTGGCGCACCAGCGCCCGGTACATCTCGTTCAGCTGCGGCAGGTCTGCCTGCGTGGCCGGCCTTGTTTTCATACGGCACCTCCCCGGGGCGCGCCGGCCGCGGCAAAGCGCGCCGCCGGTGCATTTCTGTTTTTATGGTACTGCACAGGGCGGGCGCATGTCAACAAAATGCGGGCGCAAAAAGCCGCAGGGCAGGGCCCTGCGGCTTGCGGCGGGCTGGCCGTCAGCCGCCCTGCGCGGCGGCCGCGGCCACAAAGGCGCGGAACAGAGGGTGCGCGCGGTTGGGGCGGCTTTTGAATTCCGGGTGGTACTGCACGCCCACAAAAAAGGGGTGCGCGGGGTACTCCATGGCCTCCACAAGGCGGCCGTCCGGCGAAAGGCCGCTCAGGCGCACGCCCGCCGCCTCCAGCGCGGCGCGGTATTCGTTGCACACCTCATAGCGGTGGCGGTGCCGCTCCAGAATTTCTTCCTCGCCGTATATGCGCGCCAGCAGGCTGCCGGGCGCAAGGCGGCAGGGGTATGCGCCCAGGCGCATGGTGCCGCCCTTGGGCAGGTTGCCCTGCTGGTCTGGCATCAGGTCTATCACACAGTGCGGGTTTTCGGGCGTGAACTCGCGCGAGCCCGCGCCCTCTATGCCCGCAAGGCTGCGCGCGGCCTCCATCACGGCCACCTGCATGCCAAGGCAGATGCCAAGGTAGGGCACGCCGTGCACGCGCGCATACTGTGCGGCCAGCACCATGCCCTCTATGCCGCGCGCGCCAAAGCCGCCCGGCACCAGCACGCCCTGCACGCCCGCCAGCGCGGCGTCCACATTGGCCGTGCCCAGCGCCTCGGCGTCCACCCAGCGTATCTTCACCTGCCTGCCGCAGGCATAGCCGCCGTGGTGCAGTGCCTCCACCACAGAGAGGTAGGCGTCGTGCAGCTCTACATATTTGCCCACCATGGCAATGGTTACCTCGCCTTTGGCCGCGGCGATGCGCGCGCACATGGCGCGCCATTCGGCAAGGTCCGGCCCGGCGGCGGCGCGCAGCCCCAGGCGGCGGCACACAAGGCCGTCCAGCCCGGCCTCGTGCAGCATCAGCGGCACGTCGTACAGGCTTTTCAGCGTGCGGTTTTCAATCACGCACTCCGGCGCCACGTTGCAAAAGACGGCCAGCTTTTGCAAAATGCCGTCCTCCAGCGGCTCGTCACAGCGGGCGATGATAACGTCCGGCATAATGCCCATGCTTTGCAGCTCGTGCACCGAGTGCTGGGCGGGCTTTGTCTTGTGCTCGCCCGAGCACTTCAAATACGGCACCAGCACCACATGCAAAAACATGCAGTTCTCGCGCCCGGCCTCGCGGCTGATCTGACGGATGGCCTCTAAAAACGGCTGGCTTTCAATGTCGCCGATGGTGCCGCCTATCTCGGTAATCACCACGTCTGCGCCGGTGTAGCTGCCCAGGCCGTAGATGAACGATTTAATCTCGTCCGTCACATGGGGGATGATTTGCACCGTGCGGCCCAGGTAATCGCCCGCGCGCTCTTTGTGCAGCACGTTCCAGTACACGCGCCCGCTGGTCAGGTTCGAAAGCCGGTTCAGGTCCTCGTCAATAAAGCGCTCGTAGTGGCCAAGGTCCAGGTCCGTCTCCACGCCGTCCTGCGTCACAAACACCTCGCCGTGCTGGTAGGGGCTCATGGTGCCGGGGTCCACGTTCACGTAAGGGTCCAGCTTTTGGGCCGCCACCTTCACACCGCGCTGCTTCAGCAGCCTGCCCAGGCTGGCCGCGCTGATGCCCTTGCCCAGGCCGGACACCACGCCGCCTGTTACAAAAATATGTTTTGCCGCCATTTTCTCTGCCTCCTGCATAAAAAAAGAGGCGCCCGCAATGCCCCGCAGCCTGTGCGCTGCGCAGCGTGGCGGACGCCATTGTCCCAACGGAATCATTATAGCCGCACACGGCGGCCTTGTCAATGCGGAACACGCGGCCCGTCCCCTGTGCCAGGGCGCCCTGTGCGAGGCTTTCCGGCCCGCCAAAGCGGGGCGGAATGCGGCGGGCAGGGGGCGCCGCGGGGCGGCCTGGCCGGGCCGTGTGACCCATGGCGCTGCATGGCCCGGCGCGGCGGGCTTCCTTGCCCCGCAGGGCCGCCGGCCGGCCAAAAAGCAGGCGCGGCCGCACGGCATGCCCGCTCAGGCGGCAGTTGCCGTCATGCCCTGCGCAATGGCAAAAAGCGTGTCGTCCCCGGCGCTCTCTTCAAATGAAAAGAAATCCAGCCGCACCACGTAATAGCCGTCTCCGGCGCCGTCCGGCACCACATAGAACAGGTAGTGCGGGTACCACGGCTTGTCGGAATCGTCCGGCCATGTCTTATACAAAATCATCTTGGCGTGCCGGCCGTCCAGCATGAAATCCAGCGTGCGCTGCAGGCCGTACCCTTCGGGGTAGCCCATCTCGTTGTTCAAAAACGGGTCTGTCATTTCCTTGGTAAAAGGCGCCGCCGTGTCGCTGTACACGGGCAGCTTCCACACGCTGCCCAGTTCCAGCACCTTGCGGCCGTCCTCCATCCAGGTGGTGTAGCCGTCCAGCTGCCAGCTTTCGGGCACAGGCAGCGCCAGGGCCACGCTGCCGCTGCCGTCGGCCAGCGTGGCCGTCACGCTTTGCGCGCGGCCCGGCGCGCTGGAACTGGACGGCGCGCTGGCCGCCCCAGAAGAGCCCGAGGGCAGGCTGGCGCCGCTTTGCGCCCCGCTTGCCGGGGCAGAGGAAGAAGCCGTGCCGGCCGCTGCGCTGGACGAAGCGGCGGGCAAGGCGGGGGCGGCGCCGCTTTGCGGCTGGCCGCCGCAGGCGGCCAGCGCCGCGCACACGGCAAGGCAAAGCAGGGTGCAAAGGGCTTTTTTCATGGTTTTTCCTCCTTGGCCGGGGCCGTGCTTGCCACATACAGGCTGCGGCTGGGGAAGGCCAGGCTGACGCCCTGCGCGGCCAGAATGCCCAGGATGCGCAGGTTGATGTCTTCCCGCACGGCGCGGTATTCGGTGATGTCGGTGGTTTTGGTATAAAACTGTACGGTTACATCCAGGCTGCTGGGGCCAAAATCCAGCAGGCGCACCTGCACGGTGCCGGCATGCACGCCCTCGTGCCCCTTCAGCATGGCTTCTACGGCCTGCACCGTGCTTTGCAGCGCGGCGGGCGATGTTTTGTATTCCAGCCCCAGGGTAAAGCGGGCAAGGCGCATCTTCATGCGCGTCCAGTTGGTGATGGGCGTGGTGGTGAATTTCGAGTTCGGCACAATGACAAGCGCGTTTTCCAGCGTGCGCACCTTGGTAGAGCGCAGGCTGATGTCCTCCACCGTGCCCTCCACGTCCGGCGTGCTCACCCAGTCGCCTATTTCAAAGGGCCGCTCGGTCACCAGCACAAGGCCGCCGAAAAAGTTGCTCACCATATCCTGCCCGGCCAGCGCGAACGAAAGGCCGCCCAGGCCCAGGCCGGCCAGCACGCCGTTGATGTTGTAGCCCAGCTCGGCCAGCACCATGGCGGCGGCCACCAGCAGCACCAGCGCCTGCACAATGCGCATAATGAACACGGCCAGCGCGCGCCCGGTGGCAAGGGGCAGGTGTGCGCCAATGCCCTCAATCAGGGCGGGCAGCTGGTTGGCCGCGCGCAGCAGGCCCCAGGTGATGAACACAATGCAGGCAATGCTGCAAATGGTGCCCACGGCCCCCAGGGCAGGCAGGGCAAGGCGCACGGCCTCGGGCAGCAGGGCGCTGGCACCCCACACGCCCACGGCCAGCATGCACAGCGCGGCGGGCTTTAAAAAGGCCTCGGCCACAAGGGCAATGTGCGGGTGGCCCAGCTTGCGCGCCAGGCGCGCCACGGCGGGCCCCAGCAGCCTGTGGGCCACAGCGGCGGCCCCGGCGCACAGCAAAAGAAACAAAATGGCGGGCAGGCACTGCTGCCAGAAGGAAAGGCCAAACAGGCTCATAAAAGCCCTCCTTTTTTCAAAATGGTTGGCGCCGTGCCCAGGGGGCGCGGGCCCTGCGGCAGGGAAAGGCAACGGCGTTTCCCTGCGCGCTGGCTTTATTGTACCATAAAACGGGCCCGCGCGCAGGCCAAAGCAAAAGTTTTTGCCCCGCGCGGCGTTTTTTCTTGCATTTTCGCGCGCAGTGCGCTATCATAAAGGCAAAGCTTGTTTCGGGGCGGGGTGAAATTCCCCACCGGTGGTAAAGCCCACGAACGCGAAGGCAGCCCTTCGCGCCGATTTGGTGAAATTCCAAAGCCGACGGTACAGTCCGGATGAAAGAAACAGCGCGGCCCATGGCATGTGCGCGCCCCTTTGTGCAGGTTTTGCACGAAGGGGCGTTTTTGCTTGGCCGCACGGCAGCGAAGCAGGCAAATTTCAAAGGAGGCTTTCTGCCATGAACACACAAACAAAACGCAACACCCTTCGCCTTGCCACCATGGGCATGCTGGCCGCGCTGGCCGTGCTGCTGGTGGCCTTCGTCCACTTTCCGCTCATTCCGGCGGCGTCGTTTCTGGAATACGACCCGGCGGACGTGCCCATCCTGATTGGCACCTTCCTGTACGGCCCGTGGGCCGGGCTGGGCCTGGCCGGGGTGGTGTGCATTGTGCAGGGCCTCACCGTCAGCGCGGCCAGCGGGCCCATCGGCATTCTGATGCATTTTCTGGGCACCGGGGCCTGCGTGCTGGCCGCGGGGCTCATCTATCGGCGCTGGCACACCTACAAGGGCGCCGTGGGGGCGCTGGGCGTGTCTGTGCTGGTGCGCACGGCGGTGATGTGCGGGTGCAACCTGGTGTTCACGCCGCTGTTTCTGGGCTCTTCCGTGGGGGAAGTGGTGGCAATGCTGCTGCCTGCCATCATCCCGTTCAACCTGCTGTATGCCGCGCTGAACGGCGCCGTCACGCTGCTTGTCTATAAGCCGCTCAGCCGTTTTCTGCACGGCATGCAGGGAAAAGCTTGACAAATGCAAAAGAAACCTGTAAAATATTGTTTTGCACAAAACCATGTGCCAAACGAAAACAGAATATCGTCTTATCAAGAGCGACGGAGGGAACAGGCCCTGTGAAGTCCGACAACCTGCCGAGAGGCAAGGTGCCAAATCCTGCGGTGTACACCGAAAGATAAGCTTTTCAAAGCCCGGTGTGAACGCCGGGCTTTTTGCTTTGCACGGCGCCAAAGGCGCGTGCAGGGCCGCCGCGCGAAGAAAAGATGAGCAACCGCGAAAGGAGAACGCTATGGCAAACAAATTTTTCACGTCGGAATCGGTCACCGAGGGCCATCCCGATAAAATCTGCGACCAAATTGCCGACGCCGTGCTGGACGAGCTTCTGCGCCAGGACGAAAACAGCCGCGTGGCCTGCGAGGTAACGGCCTCCACCGGCCTTGTGCACATCATGGGCGAAATTACCACCGAGGGCTATGTAGACCTGCAGAAAATTGTGCGCGATGTGGTGCGCGACATCGGCTATACGCGCGCCAAATACGGCTTTGACGCCGACACCTGCGCCGTGATCTCCAACATCGACGAGCAAAGCCCGGATATCGCCATGGGTGTGAACCCGGGCGGCGCGGGCGACCAGGGCATGATGTTCGGCTATGCCTGCACCGAAACGCCCGAGCTGATGCCTTTGCCCATCTCGCTGGCGCACAAGCTGGCCAAGCGCCTTACCGCCGTGCGCAAGGACGGCACGCTGGGCTACCTGCGGCCGGACGGCAAAAGCCAGGTGACGGTGGAATATGACGGCGATGAGCCCGTGCGCATTGAGGCGGTGGTGATTTCCACCCAGCACTCGGCCGACGTGGCGCTGGCGCAGCTGCGCGAAGATATCCGCCGCGAGGTAATTGCCCCTGTGCTGCCCGCCGCCCTTGTGGACGAAAACACCAAATATTACATCAACCCCACCGGCCGCTTTGTGGTGGGCGGCCCGCAGGGCGACTCCGGCCTCACCGGGCGCAAGATTATTGTGGACACTTACGGCGGCATGGGCCGCCACGGCGGCGGCGCGTTCTCGGGCAAAGACCCCACAAAGGTAGACCGCTCGGCCGCCTACGCCGCGCGCTGGGTGGCAAAAAACGTGGTGGCGGCGGGCCTTGCGCGCCGCTGCGAGGTGCAGCTTGCCTACGCCATTGGCGTGGCGCAGCCCGTCAGCATCCGGGTGGACACCTTCGGCACCGCCGCGGTCGACGAGGGCGCCATTGAGGCCGCGGTGGAACAGGTGTTCGACCTTCGCCCGGCCGCTATCATCGAGGCGCTGGGCCTCAAAAAGCCCATCTACCGCGCCCTTGCGGCCTACGGCCACATGGGCCGCGAAGACCTGGGCGTGGCCTGGGAAAACACCGATAAGGCCGCCGCGCTGAAGGCGGCGCTGGCCCAGGCATAAGGCAAAAAGCCCCGGCCTCACGCATATGGATGCAGGAAAGCATTGGTTTTTCACAACATTTTTGCGTCTGGCGCAGTTTAAAAAGCCCGGCAGTCCTGGCGGATTGCCGGGCTTTTCTGCTGCACCAAGTTTACCGTGCCGTCATGGGCAGGGCGCTTTCGCAGAAAGGGATATTATGCTATAATATCTATACTATCTGCAAACAGAAAGAAAAGCCTCAGGGCTGAAGTGTTTTGAAGAAAGACGAAAATGGCAGCTGCGGCCGCCATGCCTTTCCATAAAGAGGGGAATATCAATGCACTATGACATTGTGATGGTAACTTACAACAGTGAGAAATGGTTGCGCGGCTGTGTGGAAGCCCTGGCCGCGCTGGAGTACGAGAAAGCACAGCTGCATCTTGTGTTTGCCGACAATGCCTCGCAGGACGGCACGTTGCCCCTGCTGGAACAGCTGCGCGCCGAACATCCGGAGTTCGGCGGCTTCACCATTGTGCGCGGGGCAAAAAATGCGGGCTTTGGTGCGGCGTGCAACGCCGGAGCAAAAGCGGGCAGCGCACCGTACCTGCTATTTTTCAATGTGGATACTCGCATTCAGCCCGATGCCCTGCAAGAGATGGACACCGCCATTGCAGCGCACCCTGCGGCAGGCGGTTGGGATATGCGGCAAATTCCTTATTTGCCGGTGAAATATTTTCACCCGCTTACCTTCGAGACAAACTGGCTCTCCGGTGCCGCCATGGTATTGCCGCGCGCTGTGTTTCAACAGACAGGCGGGTTTGACGAATCCATTTTCCTGTATTGCGAAGATGTGGACCTCTCTTGGCGCATCCGCAATTTAGGCTATGCGTTGTATCATGTGCCGCGTGCTATGTTCCTTCACTATGAAAAAGAAGGTGATGCCCAAAAGGACGCGCGCGCCAAGCGTGGCATTGTACAAAATAACGGTTACCTTCGCCGCAAGTTTGGCACAAAGCAGGACTGGTGCAGTTATGAGAAACTGGTGGCGGAATTAAAATCCCGGCCGGATTTTTCCCCCGCATTGGAAGGGGTTGCCCCCGAACAGGTGCCGCAGGCTGCACATGTTCATCTGCAAAATGGGTTTGTGCCATGTTTCAATGGCCTTGCATACGATGAAACGACATATTTTGCTCAGCAGCCCGGCGGCCCGGCACAGGGCAATGCGCCGCTGATCAGCATTTTGGTGCGCACGCATGCGCGCCCGCATCTTCTCCGCCAGGCGCTGCAAACAATCCGCACACAAACGGTCCGCACCGGTTTTGAGGTTGTGGTGGTAGAGGACGGCACTCCCTCTGCACAGGAAGTGGTTGCCGAGTTCCCAGACTTGCCCCTTCGTTACCATGCCACCGGGCAGCATGTGGGGCGCGGTGCGGCAGGCAACCTTGCCGCGCAGATGGCAGCAGGACAATACTTTTGTTTTTTTGACGAAGACGACTGGCTTTTGCCCGATTATGTCGAGACATGGCAACGCCTTCTGGTGCAGCATCCGCAGGCGCTTTTATTTGCTGCAGGCAGTATGATGGAATGCGGATGCTTTGCCCCAAACGGAGTTTGGCAGGCCCGGTGCCGCCAACTGTGCCGCCTGGAAGATGGCATTGATGCGTTGACGCTGGGAAAAGAGAACCCTGTGCCCATTCAGGCTGTTTTGTTTTCCCGCAGCCTGTTCGAACGCTGCGGAGGAATAGACGAGAAACTGGACGGCCTGGAGGATTGGGACCTTTGGCAGCGCTATTATTGCGAGGCAGGGCATTTTGTGTGCTGTGATAATTGTACCAGTGTGTTCAAGATGCCGGCGGGCGTGGTAGAGCACGCCGTGCGTAACGCGGCCATTGCGTCCTATATGAACCGGTGCATAGAAAAGGCGGCGGCCCGCCCGGTACAGACTACGATGGGGGCTCTGATGGAACGGTTTGCCAAAGCGGACGAGCGCACCATGCAGCGCAGCAGGCAGGCACAGGCATACTATGACACGGCAAAGGCTATTTCCACATCCGCTTCCTGGCGTGCCACACGCCCCCTGCGCGTGCTGGGCAATGCCCTTTCTGCGCTAGGTGCAAAGCTTAGCGGCGCCAAGGCCGACCCCATGCCGGAGAGCCCGGATGAACTTGCAAGCCTGGGGGAGTATATTGAGTTTATTGACAGGGCCCGCCACTCTCTTGGCTGGAAGCTCACATCGGTTCTGCGGCGCAGAAAACAGTGACAGAAGGGAAGGCTGCGTCATATGGCGTATGAGATACGGGTGTTCGTGCCCGGCTGGAAGCTGCTTTTGCCCACAGGTGCAGTGCCATCCGCGTGCGCGCAGCAGGCCTTTGAGGCGTATGAAAACTTAAATGCGTTTGATGCCATAGAGCTTTGCACCTGGCCATGCGGCACGCAGCGCCATTTTGACCCGGTGTCACAGTGTGGCCAGGCCGTAGGGGGGCCTGTGGCTATACGGGAGGCGGTATTCCATGCAGTGGGCGGGCTGTGCCATTCCTTGCCGGACGAGGCCGCGATGATGGATCTTTCTGCCGGGCTTCGTGCTGCAGGGTATCGGATGGGTTATTGTCCGTTTGCCAAAGTAGAGTGCCCGGTGGAGCAGGACGGGCTTGCCGCTTATTGCCGGAAAGCGATGGGGGAATACCTGCTTCGCAGGCGGTGGGGCAACGCCGCACAGCGGCGTGCAGCGTGGGGGGGATACCTGCGTGTGCTGCGCGCGCCGCGCCATTTTGCCGGGGTACGCAAGGCTTTGATGAAACAGATGCCCTGCATGCTGTGGAAGGGCCTTTTCCTGCAGCGTCAGAAAGCTTGTGAACCTTTGGAGGATATCCTGGCAGACCGTTGTGTTCGCGGGCAGTATGTTCTGCATCCGCTTGCCGCACAGCCGCTTGTCAGTGTGGTGGTGCGCACGCATGCGCGCCCGCAAGTGCTGGCGCATACACTGCAGTGTTTGCGCTGGCAGACCTATCGTCACTTTGAGGTGGTGGTGGTGGAAGATGGCCCTGCCTGGGCAGAGCAGACTGTGCGGCAGCGGTTTCCAGAGCTGAATATCCATTATTTCTCTACCGAGATGCATGTAGGCCGTGGGCGTGCAGGAAACATCGGCATTGAGAACAGTCGCGGAGAATATGTGTGCTTTTTAGATGACGATGACTACTATTATCCCGATTATTTGGAGGCCAGTGTGTGCGCCATGCAGCGGCACGATGTGGATATGATCTTTTCGTCCAGCATGGTGTTCAAAATAGATGTACACAGCACAGAGCCATACCGCTTCACCATCACAGAGCCCCCTCGCCCTGTGGTGTTTGAACATATCAACCTTCTGGATATGTGCGTAAAATGCCGCATTCCGCTTTTGGCGGGGATGTTCCGCCGCTCGCTGTATGAAAAGGCGGGCGGCGGCATGCGGGAAGATCTGGATGGTGACGAGGATTGGGCCATGTGGCTGCGTTTCTGGCGCGTGGCCAGGCGTACGGATGATACAAAGCCGGATATTGCACGAACGCTGAGTTTGTTTGGTATCCCTGCCGATGAAAAGCAGGCTGAAGAGCGCTTGGCAGCATACGCTGTGTATGACAGGCTGATGCTGGCTGATGAAACACTGAATTATATGCTTACGCAGCAGCAGTTTTTTGCGCTGCACAGCCAGCTTTTGCGCGACATTGCCCATTTGGCAGTGCTGGGACACTTAGAAGAAGAGTGTGTAGCCGCTGCGGGCAAAGATGTGTGGCATTTACCGAAAAATGTTGCCTGGCCCCTGTGTGTGACGGCAAAGCAATTGAATGGATATTACTATGGTGTGCTGCAGGAGGCTGGGCGCCGGGCAAAGGCCGGCACGCTGCCGCAATGGCTTGAAACCCCAGAGCTTTAACATCTCGTTTTCACCCATTTCCCCTTTCCTTCATAGGATAGCGGGAAAGGGGGAGTGGAACATGCTCAGCGGAATCTTGCTGATTCTGGTGACGATGCTGGCGGTGCTGGGGGCCTATTACCTCACAGAGCTGGCCTCGCAGGCAAGCGCAAAGCGCAAAACGCTGAAAAACGCCGTGGTGCTGCTTTGCGCGCAGGATGCAGAGCAGATGTGGGCCGCCGTGCTGGACGCGCGCGCCAAGCTGCCGGACGCGGCGCTGGTGGTGCTTTCGCCAAAGGCGGCCGGGGCCCAGCCGCTGGAGCCCAGCATGCGCGGCGTGACGTTCGCCTCGCCCGCCACGGTGGGCGCCGAGGTGTGCCGCCTTCTGGCGGTGCCGTGCGCCGGGGGACGGCAGGAAGAGTGAAAAGGCAAAAGAAGGTGCATGCATGGAAGAAACGTTAAGCATCTCCGGCACGGTGGAGACGGTGGTATATGCCAACGAGCAGACGGGCTATGCCGTGCTGGAGGTGGCGGACGAGCGCGACGGCGAGCTGTACACCGCCGTGGGCCCGCTGTGCGAGGTGCGCGCGGGCGAGGAGGTTACGCTGCACGGGCGCTTTGCCATGCACCCCACCTTCGGCCAGCAGTTTAAAACAGAAAGCTATGAAGTGCGCCTGCCCGAGACGGCCGCCGCCATCCGGCGCTACCTCTCGGGCGGCGCTTTGCCGCATATTGGCAAGGCCATTGCCGCGCGCATTGTGGCCGCCTTTGGCGAGGAATCGCTGGAGGTGATTGCCAGCCAGCCCGAGGTGCTGGCCACGGTGAAGGGCCTTACGCGCGAAAAGGCGTACGAGGCCTCGCGCGAGTTTCAAAAAATGTTTGGCGTGCGCGAGGCCATCGAGTGCCTGGCGCGCTGGCAGCTTCCGGCCAGCGTTGCCGTGGCGCTGTACCGCCACTATGGGCCGGATACCGTGGACATGCTGCGCCACGACCCGTACCTTTTGTGCGGCTACCCCGCTTATCAGGATTTTCGCGCGGCAGACGCCATTGCCGGGCAGCTGGGCCTGGAATACGATTCGTTCGAGCGCGTGCGCGCGGGCCTTGTGCATGTGCTGCGCCATAATTTGAACAACGGCCACGCCTGCCTGCCCGCGGCAAAGCTGGTGCCCACGGTGGCGCAGTTTTTGCATGTGGAGCCGCAGCAGGTGGAAAGCGCCCTGCGCCAGATGTGCGATGACGGCGACGCCGTGCTGTTTGGCGAGGAAGAGGATGCGGCCGTATACCTGCCGGAATACTATGACGCCGAGCGGTGCGTGGCGCTGGCCCTGCGCGAGACCATGCGCCTTCCGCCGCACGGCGGCAAAAGCGCGGCCGCGGCCATCCGCAGGCTGGAGGCCGTGAACGGCATCCGCTATGCGCCGCTGCAAAAACAGGCCATTGAAAAAGCGCTGAGCGAGAACGCGCTGGTGCTCACCGGTGGGCCGGGCACCGGCAAGACGACGGCGGTGAACGGCATGCTGGCCGCCTTTGAAGAAAACGGGGACCGCGTGGCCCTGGCCGCCCCCACGGGGCGCGCAGCCAAGCGCCTTTCCGAGCTGACGGGCCGGAAGGCGAAAACCATCCACCGCCTTCTGGAGGTAGACCACACCGCCGCAGATTCCACGCGCTTTCTGCACAATGCGAAGAACCCCCTGAAGTGCGACGTCATTGTCATTGACGAGATGAGCATGGTGGACGTGCTGCTGTTTCAAAGCCTGCTGAACGCGCTGAAGCCAAACTGCCGCATCATCATGGTGGGCGATGAAGACCAGCTGCCCAGCGTGGGCGCGGGCAACGTGCTGGCCAGCGTCATTGCCAGCGGCCTTGTGCCGGTGGTGCGCCTGAAAGAGATTTTCCGCCAGGCCGCGCAAAGCCTCATCATTTCCAACGCGCACCGCATTGTAGAGGGCCTTGCGCCGCAGAAGGGCACGCGCGACAGCGACTTTTTCCAGCTGGAGTGCCCCACGGCAGAGGCGTGCGCGGCGCTGGTGTGCGACCTTGTGGCCCGCCGCCTGCCGCAAAGCTATGGCTACGACCCCATGGAGGATATCCAGGTGCTGTGCCCCACCAAAATGGGCCCCGTGGGCACACAGGCGCTGTGCGCCGCGCTGCAGCAGCGGCTGAACCCGCCCGCGGCGCACAAGGCAGAGCTGAAATTGTACGACAAGGTGCTGCGCACGGGCGACAAGGTGATGCAGGTGCGCAACGATTACGACATCCCCTTCACCCGCCCCGGCGGCGGGGAGGACGGCGCCGGGGCCTTTAACGGCGATATGGGCATTATTGAAGCGGTGGACCCGCGCGAGGGCACCGTGACGGTGCGCAGCGAGGACAGGCGACTTGTGTATTCGGGCGAGGCCCTGCGCGAGCTGGAGCTTGCCTATGCCATCACCATCCACAAAAGCCAGGGCAGCGAATTTGCCGCGGTGGTAATTCCCCTGTTTGAAGTGCCGCCGCGCCTTTGCTACCGCAATTTGCTGTACACGGGCGTCACGCGCGCGAAAGATTTGTGCATCCTTGCGGGGCATGCCGCCGAGGCCGCGGCCATGGCGCAGAACGCCATGCGCAACAAGCGCTTTTCCAAGCTGGCGCAGATGCTGAAGGGGGAGGGCATATGACCGCGCGGGCGCTTTGGAGCCATGCGGTGGACGCGCTGTTCCCGCCGCGGTGCCTGCTGTGTGACGAAGTGCTGGGCCTTTTGCCCGAGTGCCCGGCGTGCAAGGGCGAACTGGCGCGCCTTTCGCGCGGGCACGCGCCGGGCATTGCCGCGGCCCCGCTTGTGCTGGACGGCGCCTTTGCCGCCTTTTGGTATGAGGACGGCGTGCGCGAGGCCGTGCACCGCATGAAATATGCCGACAGGCCGGACGTTGCCCGCCTGTTTGCCGGGGCAATGGCGGCCGCCCTTCCGGAAGGGCTTGGGGCGGACGGCGTCATTCCCGTGCCGTCCGCCCGAAAACGCCTTGCCAGGCGCGGCTATGACGTGCCCCTGCTTTTGGCGCGATACCTGGCGCGCGCGGCGGGCCTGCCGCTGTGCGCGGGCCTTTTGGAAAAGGTGCGCGAAACGCCGCCGCAGGCCCGGCTTTCCGGCGAAGAGCGGCGCAGAAATTTGAAGGGCGCCTTCCGTGCGCGTGCGCCCGAGGCGGTGCGCGGCAGGGCCTTTCTGCTGGCAGACGATGTGTTTACCACCGGCTCTACCATGGAGGAATGCGCCCGGGCGCTGAAACAGGCGGGCGCCACACGGGTGTATGCCCTTACGGCGGCCGTCACGCGGTTTGGCCCAAGGTAGGCCCGTGCTTTCTGCGGCGGCATGCCTTTTCCGCCGCACAGAAGAAAACAACATCAGCCCCCGGGGCAGCCAACTGGCTGCCCCGGGGGCTGTTGTTATTTCCACGGCATCACCGCATTGTTTTCGCCGGCCCCGGCTATCATCCGCAGCAGCTTTTGCGCCACCAGGGCCCCAAGCTGTTCCCTGGCATGCGGCAGGGAACGAAGATCCGCGCAGGGCTGCGGCGCGGGCAGCATGCCGTCAAAAGAGCGCAGGGCGCGCACGCTGCTGGTATGGGCGTCCTGCAAAGCGGCCAGCACCTGTGCGGTAATCTCGTCGTTATAGCAGACAAGCGCCGTGCAGTTTTGCAGCAGCGCAGAAAAACCGGGCTGCCCGGCAATGGTGTGCTTTGTCTCGGTGTTGAACCAGAGGATGTGTTCGTCCCGAATGGGGACATCGTTCTCTGTCAGCGCCTGCATATACCCAGAAAACCGGTGCACACCCTGAATGTCGTCGCTTTTGAAAATGGCGCCGATGCGGCGGTGCCCCGCCGCAAGAAGCTCGTGCGTCAGCTCATACCCGCCCTGGAGGTCATCCATCACCACATAGCGGATGTTCGGCGTGGGGCTGGCCAGAAGGTCTGGATAATAGCCGTTGAAAAAGGCAAGCGGAAGCCCGCTGCTGGCAAAGGTGCGGTAAAAGGGCAGGTTTGGGTTGGGCAATGCGGTTTTTGTGCCCTCCACAATCAGGCCGTCCACATCCTGCGCAGAAAGGCCGCTCAGAATATCCCGTTCTTTGGCAATGCTGTTGTTGGTGGCTTTCAAAAGAATGGAATAGCCGTTGGACGTGGCAACATCTTCAATGCCGCGCAGAATAGACGGGAAAATATAGGTGCTGATATAGGTGGTGATAACGGCAATGCGGCAGGTGCGGCGCATGGCGCACGCTTTTTCGGAAACAAACGAGCCGCTGCCCTGAAGGCTGCTGATCAGCCCAGCCTCTTTCATCTTCCCAAGTGCCTGGCGCACCGTCTGGCGGCTAACCGCAAAGGTGTGCGAAAGCTCCTGCTCGGTGGGCAGCCTGTCGCCCGGCGCAAGCTTGCCCGTCTGGATCAGCTTCACCATTTCGTCATATAGCTGCATGTACTTTTTTTGCTGGCCCATATGCGTCCTCCTTTGGCGGCGGTGCCGGTGCTTTTATTGTAATAGAACCCGGCAAACTTTACAAGCAAAACAATACAAATTTCTAAAAAAAAGGCGAAAAATAAAGACAAATAAAAGAAATATGCCTAATGAATTGTTGATAAGCTTGGGATAAGTGATGAAAAAATAATTTGTATTTAAATTTGTATTGATTTTTCGCCAAACAGCAGCTATTCTGGAAACCAGAAGAGGCCAATTCTGAAAAAACAAAAACTGGGGGAATAAAACTGTGAAAAAAGCCGGGGAGCGAACCTTTTGGCTGCTGATTGGTTCGCAGACGCTATATGGGCAGCAGGTGCTGGACACGGTGGCCCGGCGCGGGCAGGAGATGGCCGCAGAGATGAGCCGCGCCCTGCCTTTCCCGCTGCTTTACCGCGGGACGGTGAAAAGCGCGCAGGACGCCGTGCAGCTGATGAAAATGGCAAACGAAGACGAAGCCTGCTGCGGCGTGATGGTGTGGTGCCACACGTTCAGCCCTGCGAAAATGTGGATAGAGGGCCTGCGCCTTCTGCAAAAGCCCTACTGCCACTTTGCCACACAGTATAACCGCGCCATCCCGAACGACGAAATTGACATGGACTTCATGAACCTGAACCAGGCGGCGCACGGCGACAGAGAGTATGGCTTTATGGAAACGCGCATGCGCCTGGCGCGCAAAGTGGTGATGGGATACTGGAAGGACGAAGCCACGCTGCAGGAAATTGGCACCTGGATGCGCGCTGCTGTGGGCTACCGCACCAGCCGGCAGCTGAAGGTGATGCGCTTTGGCGATAACATGCGGGAAGTGGCCGTGACGGAAGGCGATAAAGTAGAGGCGCAGATGAAGTTTGGCTGGCAGGTGAACACCTGGCCGGTGGGCAGCCTTGTGGAAGAGATGGCCCGCGTGACGCCGCAGGAAATTGAGAAAAAAATGGCAGAGTATGCCGCGCGCTATACGTTTGCCACAGACGATATGGAGACGGTGCGCTACCAGGCGCGCGAAGAGCTGGCCATTCAGCACATGCTGGACGCAGAGGGCGCCGAGGCCTTCAGCAATACCTTCCAGGACCTTTACGGCATGCGCCAGCTTCCCGGGCTGGCCAGCCAGAACCTGATGGCAAACGGATATGGTTACGGCGGCGAAGGGGACTGGAAAGTAAGCGCCATGACGCGCATTATCAAGGCGATGACACAAGGCATGCCGGGCGGCACGGCCTTTATGGAAGATTATACTTACAACCTGGAGCCCGGCAAAGAGTATTCGCTGGGGGCGCATATGCTGGAGGTGTGCCCGTCCGTGGCAGCCCAGCGGCCGCGCATCGAGGTGCACCCGCTGGGCATTGGGGACAGAGAGCCGCCCGCGCGCCTGGTGTTTGAAGGCCACGCGGGGCCTGCCGTGGCGGCCACGCTGGTAGATATGGGCGGGCGCTTCCGCCTGATTATTCAGGACATCGAGTGCGTAAAGCCCATTCTGGATATGCCAAACCTTCCCGTGGCGCGCGTGATGTGGCGCGCAAAGCCCAGCCTGTGCCTGGGGGCCAAGCTGTGGATTCTGGCGGGCGGGGCGCACCACAGTGTGCTGAGCTATGACGCAACGCCTCAGATGCTGAAGGATTGGGCCGAGATGATGGGCATAGAAGTGGTTCATATCACAGACGGCTCTACCGAAGACGCCCTGCGCCAGCAGCTGCTTTGGAACGACCTTGCATGGAGGCTGAAATGCTGAACGAGTTGAAACGCCAGGTGTGCGAGGCCAACCGGCGCCTTCCCGGCAGCGGGCTTGTCACGCTGACATGGGGCAATGTCAGCGGCGTGGACAGGGCGCGCGGCGCGCTGGTGATTAAACCCAGCGGGGTGGCGTATGAACACCTGACGCCGGAGGACATGGTGGTGGTAGACCTGAACAGCGGCCAAGTGCTGGAGGGGGCGCTGCGCCCCTCTTCCGACACGCCCACGCACCGGGTGCTGTACAACGCTTTCCCGCACATTGGCGGTGTGGTGCACACGCACAGCCGCTGGGCAACCGTGTTCGCACAAAGCGGGCGGGGCATTCCGCCGCTGGGCACCACGCACGCCGATACCTTTTTTGGCGAGGTGCCCTGCACGCGCCGCATGACGCGGCAGGAGATAGAGGGCGAGTACGAGCGCGAGACGGGCAATGTCATTGCCGAGACATTCCGCACGCGCAGCCCGGCCAGTATCCCTGCGGTTTTGGTGCACAGCCACGGGCCCTTTGCGTGGGGGGCAGACGCACTGGACGCGCTGGAGCACGCCATTGTGCTGGAACAGGTGGCCTGTATGGCCTGGCAGAACCTTTTGCTGCAGCCGGGCCAGCCGCCCATGCAGCCAGAGCTGCTGCGCCGCCATTATTGCCGCAAACACGGCGAAAACGCATATTACGGCCAGCTTGGAAAGGAGGCGCGCCATGCGTGAACATGCCAACCCGGCCGTGCTGCCGGCCCAGGAACAGCTTTACCTGGGCATCGAGCTGGGTTCTACACGGGTGAAAGCCGTTCTGCTGGGGCCGGATTGCCGCCCCCTTGCCTCGGGCAGCGCCGAATGGGCAAGCAGCCTGAAAGACGGGTACTGGACCTATTCATTGGACGCTGTCTGGCACACGCTGCAGGCGTGCTATGCGGCGCTGGCGGCGCAGGTGCGCACCACCTATGGGACGCAGCTGCAAACGCTGGGCGGCATTGGCATATCCGCCATGATGCACGGCTATTTGGCGTTCGGCGAGGACGGGCGTCTTTTGGTGCCGTTCCGCACCTGGCAAAACACAACCACCGGCCCGGCGGCCGATGAACTGAGCGAGCTTTTGGGCTGCAATATCCCCCAGCGGTGGAGCGCGGCGCACGTCTACCAGGCCATGCTGAACGGCGAGGCGCATGTGCCGCACATTGCCAGGCTGAACACGCTGGCCGGCTATGTGCACGAACAGCTTACGGGCGAATTTGTGCTGGGCATTGGCGACGCCAGCGGCATGTTCCCCGTGGGCAGGGCCGGGTACGACGAAGAAAAGCTGGCGGCCTTTGACGCCGCGGCCGGCCGCTTTGGCGTGCCGTGGAAGCTGCGGGACATTCTGCCGCCCGTGCGCCTTGCCGGGGAAAATGCCGGGCGCCTTACGGCGCGCGGCGCCGCCCTGCTGGACGCCTGTGGCACGCTGTGCCCGGGCATACCGCTGTGCCCGCCCGAGGGCGATGCCGGCACCGGCATGGTGGCCACAAACAGCATTGCCCCGCGCACGGGCAATGTCAGTGCGGGCACCAGCATCTTTTCCATAGTGGTGCTGGAACATCCGCTGCGCGGGGTGTACCCGCAGATTGATATTGTGGCCACGCCCGAAGGCGCCCCTGCGGCCATGGTGCACTGCAACAACTGCACGGGCGAAATAGACGCCTGGGCGGCGGTGTTCATGGAGTTTGCAGAAAAGGCCGGCTTTGCCATGCGCAAGGCTGCATGCTACGACCTTTTGTACCGCGTTGCCCTTGAGGCAGACGGCCCGCCGCAGGCATGCGTTGCCTACAACTACCTTGCGGGCGAGCCCGTGGCCGGAATGGAACAGGGCAGGCCGCTTCTGGTGCGCATGCCCGGCATGCGGTGGGGGCTGGCGGGCTTTATGCGCGCGCAGCTTTACACCGCGTGCGCCACGCTGCGCCTGGGCATGGACATTCTGACGCAGCGCGAACATGTGGAAATGCAGTGCCTCACCGGGCACGGAGGCTTTTTCAAAACGCCGGGCGCGGGGCAGAAGGTGATGGCAGACGCGCTGGGCGTTCCGGTGGCTGTGCAGGCCACGGCGGGCGAGGGCGGCCCCTGGGGAATGGCCATTCTGGCCGCTTATATGGCAAACCGGGGCCATTTTTGCGGCCTGCAGCAGTTCCTGACGGATGTGGCGTTCCAGGGCAGCGAAAAGCGTGTGGAAACGCCAACCGCCGCCGGGCAGAAAGATTTTGAACAATACCTGGAAGCATGGAAGGCGTGCTTGCCTGTGGAAAAGGAGGCGGTATATGCTGTGGATGAAAATACGTCCCGTGCGTGAATAAGGTGATATATCTCGCAAGCCGGCTGTGCGGCCAAGAACCTTTTATGAGAAAAAGCGGAAATATCTGTGCGGAAACCGCTGCTGTGCCAGAACATGACGCTTTTCCAAGAAAAAAGGGAAAGGGCGGTAAGGAAACCTGTATGGAGATACAAGAGATTGCATCCTTGCCCGGGCATTCCCTACAAGGCGTTTAGGCTGCTTGCGGCCCCTATCACGGCTGGACAGACATATACGGATTGGTGTCTCACACTGGATTATCTTTCAAAATGCTTACGGAGGGATGCTTCTTGAAAAAGGAATGGAAAATAAACAGGAACCTGGCAGCGGTAGCAATTTGCCTGGTTGTGATGTTGATTTGTGGTGCTGTTATTTCAGTGGTTAAGACGGACCGTGGGCGGGTCAATGTCAAAGAAGTTGTGATATCTCCATATGGTGAGGATTTGGCAATGACGGTGTATTTGCCCAATTCAGCCCTGGAGACAGATGAAAACGGAGAGTTTGTGCACCAGAATAGTTATCCTGCGGTCCTTGTGAACTCTGGCTATACAGATGACAGGTCCTGCATAGATAACGTGGCAATTGAATTGGCACATCGTGGCTTTGTTGTGGCGCAGTATGATATGTATGGCCATGGCCACAGCGATGTTATTACAAACCGCGGATACGGCAATGTGCCGGATCCTTTTGCCGGGGATATGTCTCAACTGGGCGCTTATGATGTTTTGGAGTACTTAAGAAGCTTGGACTATGTCGACCAAACACGAATCGGTATGGTGGGCCATTCTCTTGGCGGGTCTGCCGTGGGGTCTATGGTTGCGACAACGGCAGGTTTTTATACTTTGCAGGACGAACTGCTTAACCTTTTGCACGATGAATTCGGCGTTTCTGTCTCCGCAGGCCATGAAGCGTTTTGTCAAGTGCTTTTTTGAATTATTGACGCAAATTATCGTGAAAGTGCGAAAGTGCAAAGCGCAAAGGGTCTGCGTTTTGCACTTTCAGCTTGCGGGTTCGGGTGGCTGCTTCTTCTTGATGAAGTTGTACCATTGACCGCCGACACGCCTTGCGCCCCTAAAATGCCGTCCCATGTTGCGCTTGGCGTTCTGTACCGTCCTCTCGGATATTCCGGCTTCGGCTGCGGCTTTTACAATGTCCTCGCTGGCAAGCTCTTTCCCGTCTGCCAAGCAGGTCAAGTATCAGCCGTTCCGCCTGTTCGGTCTTGGTGGCGGTGTTCCCGCCCGCGCCGGACAGCAGCTCGTCGGCGGTTATATCATATTCGCCTATCCACGAAAAGCCCGTTTCCGGGTCAAGGCAAAAGGCAACGGGCTTGCCCTCCGGCGCAAGGGAAGATTTGTCATGGACGATAACGCGCACATTCGGTTCTCGCTTCACGCGCCCGATCAGCAGGACGCTCCTTGCTGCGGCGCGGAAGTCGATAGAACCTAAACCCCGGTATGCGCTCTGCCCTCCGGCAGCTTTGTTGAGATGTCCGATAAGGATAACGGCGCACCCGGTACGCTCGGCAACATCGGCAAGGCGGCGGAACATGGGGCGCACTTCGTTTGCCCGGTTCATGTCGGTCTTTTCGCCCATGTACGCCTGTATGGGGTCAAGGATAATCAGCCGCGCCCCTGTTCTGCGTGATTGCCTTTTCTATGCGCTCATCGGAGAGGGTAAGCTCCCGCTTGGCTTCATCAATCACAAGTACGCGGTCAAGGTCGGCTTCGGCTTCCATCAAGCGGGGCTTGACGGTATCGCCCAAACCGTCTTCGGCGGTCTGGTAAATCACATTGAACGGCGGCAGGGGCTTCATTCCCGGCAGCGTTCCCCCGGTGGTGCAGGCGGCGGCAAGGCGTAGGGCAAAGGTGGTCTTTCCCTCGCCGGGGATTGCCTTGCACAATGGTTACTTTCCCAAAGGGGAATATACGGCTCCCATAGCCATTCAACGGTCTGTGTGTCAACCTCGCTCATGCGGATAATCTCAACGGTTTCTTCCTGCGGCGGCTCTTTCAAGCCGTAAATCGCTTCCCGGATATACTTCCCGTCTGTGATTTCTGCCCGGTGCTGCAATACCTCGTTCCAGTCCTTGTAAAGCGGCACAAGGCGGTGGACGGTCAAGCCCTCCGGCACAAGCTCCGCAAGGCGGCTGCAAGCGTCGCTTCCGGCTTGGTCGCTGTCAAGGCAGAGGTACACGGTCTTGATGTTGGGGCGGTCAGAAAGGAAACGCAGCAGGGCTTTTTCTCCCACGCCACCCAGCGCAAGGTAGCTTTGCTTCTTCCAGTCCTTTTTGAACAGACAGAGAAAAGATAAGAGGTCAATAGGGAGCTTCAAAGACAAACAATCTATCACCCTCGCCCCGATAGCAGAAGTTAAAGGCTTTGTCGCTGCCTTTCACATCAAGCCGGAAGTTCCCGGCTGTGCCGCGTTGGTGGGCGTATCGTGGTACTCCGTCCTCGTCCCGTCCTACGAATACGGCGTTATGGTGGGCGGCTTCCTCGTAAATATCCCCGGTGGAAAAGAAAAAGCCCGACACATCTTCATCAATGCGGCGGGCGGCTGTGAGGTAGTTCCTCGCTATGCGGTTATCGGTGCTGCGGGGCGGCAGTCGGAAGTCAGAAAAGGACACGGGGCTTGGTCTGTCCGGCGGTTGTGCTGCGCCTTTTTCTCCTGTCAGCAGCTCTACGGCTTCGGTAAAGCTCTTTCCGAAAAACTCCATGACAAAATCAATGGGTGCGCCGCCTTTGTTTTGGCTGTGCCTGTACCATTTGTTTCCCCGGATAGTCAAGCTGTCGTGCCGTTTCCAACGGTATTCCTGTCCGGCGCGGGTAAGCTGCTCGCCCTGTCCTTGCAGAAAAGAAACAAGGTCGGCTTGGTTGGCGCGGTCTATTTGTTCTTGGGTGTAATACATAGTTGATACCTCTCTTTCTGTGGTTGAATTGTTCATAGTTTTGGAGTAGAATAAAGTCAACAAATCGGAATATTGGAGGCAAAAGACGATAGAAGAAAATAAAACGACAATAGTGGAAAAAACTGTAAAAACAGGAATAACATTTGGTAGTGCTTTAGCTATGGTAATAAGTTATACAACATGGAAATCTGTTTGGTGGGCAATTTTTCATGGCTTGCTTAGTTGGGTATATGTGATTTATTTTGTTTTGCGCTATTAAATTGCCATTTATTGAGTAACACATAGGACGGACAGGCAAAGCAGCTTGCCCGTCCCTTTTCTTTATCGCTCCTGTTCGTGCCGCTTGGTGCGGCTCTGTGTCTGCTCCGGCTGCTCGGCTTTCAGCGCAATATCAACGCACTTGCGTATCTTCTGAAGCTCGGCAACTTCGGCGCGGGTAGCTTTCAGTTTGGTGTAGTCAGTATCTCTCTGCTCTTTGAGGTCGGCGTATTCCTGTTTCCATTTGGAGATAGGCAGCGTCTTTGTATCCGTCAGATTTGCATGGAGATAGCGGCTTGCTGCGTTCCATAGGGTCAGCTCGGCGCGGTGGGCTTCCTCATACTTATCCCGTTTGTTCGTCCAGCCGTTTTTCAGCTTTTTCAGTTCGGCATGAATGGGCTTATACTGCAAATAATTCTCCCGTTCTCTATCAGCTTTTGCAGCTCTTTCATGCGCTGCTCGGCGGCTTTCATTCCCTCCCGGATAGAAAAGGCTTCATCACTGACAGAGGAAAGAGAAGCGTCCAACTCGTCAAGTGGTGGAGATACCATGCTCCGCAAGATAATTCGCTGCCTGTGATATGGTTTTCAGTTCGTCGGCTGCGTGTTGGTGCTGCCAGCTCTGCGAATACTTCCGGCTCTTTTCCCTCTGAACGCTCAAATACTTCATCAGAAGATTTGCAAGGTTCGGGGGACTTTGGCGGTTGTGGTTTTCTTGGGGCAGTTTCCCACGCCGCAAGCAGTCCGGCAATCCATTCTTTGAGGTTGCCGATCTGCGCCCGGATTTCCTTTATCAGTCTGTTTGATTTGCGGATAGCCCGGTTCAGTTCGCCTTTCTCGGTGGCTATGCCTTTCTTCTCCATTTGGCAGACGGCTACGCCCATGTGGACAGTGGGTATCTCGTCAATTCCTCTCTCGGCGTTGCTGCGGTGGTCGATACGCTCTGTGCTTCCGGCGCGTTCAAGATAGCTGTTTGAAATATCAGCCCACGCCTTGCGCCACAAGAGGGCGTTGCCTTTGTCGTTCCAGCCTGTGAGGTCAACCTTGTGGGTCTTGTATCTGCCATTCGGCAAGCGTATGCGCTCCCCGTTTTCATCAAGGTCATATTCCTTTTTGGACTTCGCCGCCCACGCGCCGCGCTCGTCAAGTGGTCGCATGGTCAGCATGATATGACAATGGGGGTTGCCGCTGTCGGTGTCGTGAATAGCAAAATCCACGCACATTCCTCTGGAAACAAATTGAGAGGAACAGTATTCCCGGACAAGCCGGATCTGTTCCTCTCTGGATAATTCTATGGGGAGTGCTGCGTCAATCTCTCTGGCAAGCTGGGCGTTCCCGGCTTTCTCGTAAAGTTCCACGCTGTTCCATAGGGTAGAACGGTCAGAGAAAGAGGGCGGGGCATGGGGCGGCAGCATGATTTCTGTATGGACAACGCCGCCTTTGCGGGTGTAGTCATGGGTCATTCCGTCCCACTCGTTTGTCAGCTTTTCGCCGCTTCGGTAGGCGGCTGCGGCAACGGCTGATTTGCCTTTTCCTCGGCTCACAATGCCGATGTTACAATGGTAAATGGCTATGGGTATCACCTCCCGGATAGGATAATAAAACCCTCAAAAATGGTACAGACGCCAAAGGCGGGTGTACTGTTTTTGTGGGTGTGCAGGGATAGCCGCGAAGCGGCGCAAGGGGTGCAGCCCCTTGTTGCGGCAAAGCCGCCATATCGGAGCGCGGGGAAATCTCCCTGTGCGGAGATAAAGCCCTCGGCAGAGCGCACACGCCCGTAAGGGTGTATAAGTGCGCCCTTAGTTCCTAAGGGATTATTCAGCGTTCCCGTCCCTCGGCTCGTTTTTTCAGATATTCCCGTCGCTGGCTCACTCGTCAAGGCAAGCCGTAAAGAAGTGCTGCGGCTTCCTCGTCGGTCATGTTCTTTGCTTCCGGCACAATGCTTTCAAAGACTGCGCCCCGGACGATAAGGCGGTGGCTGCGCGTTCTGCGTTCCTCTTTGGATAACTTCTGACGCAGCATCTTTTCCCGGTTCTCAAACTGCCGGATTTTCTTCTTTCCGTCCTCAATCTCGGCTTGCAGTCCTCGCGGGTTTTCTCTCTCGGTTTTGTCATGAGTTGGTCGCTCCTTTCTGCCTGTCGGCATAGAAAAAGGACAGTCGATTTCTCGGCTGCCCTTTTGGGATGGGTATTAAGTTTTATTGTGTGCTGTTCGATTAAACAAAAATTCATTCCTTAAACTTATTCTTTATTCCTATTTCTGTTTTATAAAAGCCGCAAAACAAAAATACTATTCCCGTACAAATTCCTACAGTAAGGGCAATATTAACTGAAATCTGTAAAAGGAACATTCCTATACTTAAAATAATCTCAACTACTCCTAATACCTTGCCAAGAGAGATAAAATTATTTGGTGCTATACTTTGTGCATAATTCCAGTGTTCTTGTGATTTCCGTGCAGTTGGTGTGTTATATCCGTTACCCGATTTTATGTCAGTTGCAGGATGTCTTTTCAATATGTCCCCAACCAAAATCATTACAAAAGGTATAATCAGATTTAATAACAATAAGGAATACATGGTTTGCCTCCTCAACTCCGATTTGTTCCCAAGAAACAGTATATCATAAGATTGTGAACAAATCTACATCATTTCAGCCTGTCAGCGGCGTTGTTCTCTCTGGCATATTGCCGCGCCGCTTCCCTGCGTTCCTCACTGTATGGGGCGGTCAGACGGAAAGAGAAACGGCCTTTCTCAATGTCAAACTCCATGCAGCCCGTTTCCGGGTCTGCGTCGGTCTGCTGGCAGATCGCCGGGTAGCGGCGGCTGTAATCAAGCAGCCGTTTCTTCAAGGCGGTGTTGTGGGTACGGATATGGATAAGGGGGTCTTTCTCGTCAAACCAAATATCAGTGGTCTTTTCTTGTTTGGTAAGCCCTGTTCTCATAAACTCTCCTTTCTGCGCCCCTGTCACGCAATAGGGGCATTTTTCGGGTGTTTTCTCCGGCTCTTGACTTGGAGAAAACGGCGTTTTTGACGATAAAAACTGCCCGGACGGAGAATGGTTCGTCGGGGCGGCTGTTATCGCAAGATTTCTGTTTTTTCCGGCTCTTGACCGTCAGACGCGGATAAACGCGAACTGTCGGCAAGTACCGTCTGTAGGTTTGTCAAACATATTGGACGGCGAACTGGGAAGGAGTGCAGTAGTTTAAGGGCCTCATAGGGAAGTTGTTAGAGCGGCGGTTGTGGACAGCGAGCTGCCTAGTGAAGTCATCCAGGGAGTAAAAACTATGGCAGGAATAGAAGCGCTTCTGATCCTCGCGGTGACTACGCTCCACTTTACCGTTGTGGCGTGGAGTATAGGGGCGAATGAGCTTGTGATGGATACCCAGTTTGGAGGCGGTGGTCTCAAACAGAGTAGGGAAATCCCGCTTGCTGTTGGAGAAACGATTGGTAAATTCAAAGCCGTTATCCGTCTGGACGCATTCCACGCGGATACCTCGGCGGGCATACCACTTGAACAGCTTTTTCAGAAAATCCGCAGAGGAACAGGTGGACTGCTCCGGGTAGGCAGCCAGGAAGCGCAGGCGTGTGAACTCGTCAATAGCAGTGTATTGATATAGGCGCAGCTCAGGGTCTGCGATGCAGCGGCGTGGGACCACCTTCACATCTACCTGGATACGCTGTCCGGGATAGGTCATCTGTTGGTAGGGCTTTGGCTTGTAGGCCGGTTTCTTCTCTTTTGGTGGGAACAGCCCCAGCTTTTTCATTACCCGGAACAGGCTCTCCGGGCGGCGGGTGTAGCCCCGCTGCCGCAGCCGGTACCACAGCTCCACCATGCCCAGGTTGGGATTGCGGCGGCGCATGTCTCGAATCAGCTTCATCTCCGCCTCTGTGTGCTGATTGGGATGGCTATGGGGCCGACGGGACCGGCAAGCCAATGACTCTGGTGTCCCGTTCCAGCGCGCCCTCCAGAAGTAAATATACGACCGGCTTTTGTTATATTTCCGGCTGGCCTGGCTGACGCCATATTTTTCTGCGTACTTCATCAGGGATTGCCGATACCGCATGTCCTGTGTTATACTCTTGCTCATGAAGGATATGGCCCCCTCTCGTCAAGTTGTTGTCTGCAACTCCAACTTTAACTGATGAGGCCTTATCCTTTATCCTTTT